>Ga0066256_1000166_pt1 | contig 285219 bp, 223 predicted proteins | sample ThiBio_1000_biof_FD_87107 | JGI IMG/M metagenome (GOLD analysis project Ga0066256, IMG submission 87107) | Wastewater bioreactor microbial communities from Cape Town, South Africa - Thiocy_expt_1000_biof (version 2) | ecosystem: Engineered > Bioreactor > Thiocyanate-remediating >... | reverse complement strand
GCGACGGCCGCCGCCTTCGATCTCGAAGTCCACCGTGATCGACTGCCCCAGCAGCGCCGGCGCACCGATGCCGCGCTCCTCGCTCTTCATCGTCAGCTGCAGATCGAACAGCTGCGACAGGCTTTCCTTCCCTTGCAGTGCGTCGAACTTCAGCACTTCCGGGCCCAGGGGCGTGGTGACGTTCAGGGTGCGATTCATGGCGAGTCCATTCGACGCGATTCGGCGAGGCGCAGCTCTCCGCGCGCGGCTCTGCAGTGCGCGAAAGCGGCAATGTCCAAATATGGCGAAAGCGTAACAAAGCCCGCCGCAGCGGTGCCAGCGGCGACAGCGTGCGCCAGGTTGCGTTTTTGCCGGACGCTACTTGAAAAAGACGCGAACTAGATCACAACTGCACGACGGTACGGTGAATCGCCCGTATCCGGGCGAACGTGCGGTGCCTATTTCGCCGGCGCTGGCTGGCCGAACAGCACGTCGGCGCGATTGAACAGGATCCAGCTCGTCGCGATGTACTTGTTACCGCCCTTGGGCATGTTGCCGCGATGCGTGTGCGTGAACGCGGTCGGCGCGATCAGCAATGATCCGGTGCGCGGCGCTATCTTGCGCTGCTGGTACAGGAACTCGGTCTCGCCTTCGTCGAACGCGTCGTTGAGGTAGATGGTCCAGAGCACGACGCGGTGCAAGGTGTCGGTCGTGTCGGACAGCTTGGGATAGAGCTCGCAATGCCAGTACGGATAGCCGCCCTGGTCGGCGAGGTATTTCTGGATGTTGATCGAGCCCGGCCGGAACACCTTCATGATGATGGCCGTCAGCATGCGGTCGTCGAGTCCGGCCACGGTCTGCGCGTCGACGACCTTGTGCTGGCCGGTCGCCGGGTCGGGGATCTTGAGCTGCAGCGGCGCCAGCGCCGCATGGGCGTATTTGCGCAGGTAGTGGCGGAAGCCGCCCATGACTGCCTGGTTGAAACGCACGACCACGTCGTTCCACTCGGGGTAATCGCTGATGCAGATGTCCCAGCTGTCCTTGAGCGTCGTGTCGACGCCGCTGCCGGTCTGCCCGCGCACGGCCTTGCCGCTGGCCTCGAAACGCTGGATCAGGGCGGCACAGGTCTGCGCGTCGAGCGCGTCCTCGTAGACCTCGATGAAATCCGGCAGCATGGCATCCCGTCGCAGGCATGGCGAAACGGCGATGATCGACGCCGCCGATGGCCTGCGCAAGAGCGCGGCGGCGGAGCCGGCCTACTGCGATTCGCCGAAGAAATACAGGAACAGGCCGACGGCGATCAGCGCGGCGACGACAGCGAAGAAGATCTTGATCCAGCTGTAGGGGTGCTGGCCGGCGATCTTGCCGGTATAGCCGTTGGCGACGATCTGGAAGCGGCGCGAACCGTAGGTGTAGCTGACGAGCCAGATCGGCATCAGCACGTGCTTGAACGTGCGGCCCTGATAGCGCGCGTCGACCTGCAGGTTGCGCTGGGTATCGCCGGGTACTTCGGCGCTGCACAGCGCCCGCACCTGCCGGTCCATGTCGGCACGGTTGAGCTCCGAAGCCTTGCGCAGGTCGACCTGATAGCGCTCGACGGTCCAGCCGCGCACGAATTCCGGCGAATAGGCCTTCAGCTCGGTCGTGGTCGGGAATGGCTCGACGCCGCTGAGCAGCGCGGGCTGCACGCCGGCCGTGCCGGGCACGAGTTCGTCGTCGAAGAAATGCGCGAGATGCCCGGCAGCCGGCACCCAGCGCACATGCTGCACCTGGCGCGTGCGCGTGTTGCCCTGGGCGTCGCGGTAGGTCTGGGTCTCGTAGTAGTAGTGGCCGGCTTCGGCGGTCCAGTCCGCGTCGACGTGGGCGTCGAAGGTCCAGTACGGCAGGTAGACGCCGTGCAGGGTGTCGGTCAGCGCGGCGCGCTTGAGCTTGTCGGGCGCGAACCAGCGCGTGCCGTACCACTTGCGGATCAGATCGCGCACCTGGCCGTCGCTGATCTTGAACGGCAGCAGGCTCTGCGGCGTTATCGCATCCTTCTGCGATTCGTGCGCGATGATGGACGGCGAGCCGCAGAATTCGCAGCGCTGCGCGACCTTGCCGTCGACGAACACCGAGATCGCATGGCAGCTCTGGCATTGCACTTCGCGGCGCTGCTCGCCCCAGTCGCGGTTGATCTCCGGATTGCGCAGCGCAGCGTCGAGATCGTGCTCGATGACGGCCGTGCCGGGATCCGCCGCCTGTGCCGGCGTCCACGCCGCGACCGTGCCGCAGTAGGGGCAGACCAGCGCCTGTTTGGCCGCATTCCATTGCAGATCGCCACCGCATTCCGGGCAGGGATGTTTGGCGACGGTGGCGTTATTCATGCGGGAATGGGGAATCGGGAATGGAGAATCGGGAATCGGCGAGAGTCCGCAGCTGCGGCGGGCGTCACGCTCAGGGGCGGCGGCGCCGGTTTGCCGCGGCGGGCACCGTACGGTGTCCGCCGCGCGAAAGCCTCGGCTCAGCCGCGCAGGAATTCCTCGAGCGCGGCGCGGGAAATGCGAAAGGCATTGCCGATCTTGCGCGCCTTGAGTTCGCCCGCGTTGATCGACGCCATGACATCCTCGACCGACACGCCCAGCGCCTGTGCGGCCTGTTCCGGCGTCAGCACGTCGATGCCGCCGGCGGCAGCCGGCGCGGCGGCGGTCTGCGCCGGGGCCTGCTGCGCCTGCATGCCTTTCATGAGTTCCTGCGCCATGCCGAAGCCGATCGCCATCTGCGCCGGCGCGGCGGCGGCCGCGGCGCCGTCGCCGCCCTGGCCCATGCCGACGCCCATCTGGTATTTCACGTAGTCGTTGAGGTTGCCGATCACGCTCATGCTCGAGCGCTTGTCGATGGCCTGCTCCACCTCCGGCGGCACCGAGACGTTCTCGAGCACGAACGAAGTGACTTCGAGGCCGTACTTGCCGGTCATGGCCGGGTTGATGATCGGCAGCAGCGCCTCGCCGAGCTCGGAATAGCGCGTGGCCACGTCCAGCGCAGGCACCTGTGCCGTCGCCAGCGCTTCGGTGAACACGCTGACGATGCGCGAACGCATGGTGTCGGCGAACTCGTCGAGGCGGAAGTTCTGGTCGGTGCCGGCGACTTCCTTGAGGAACTTCGGCACGTCAGTGATGCGGAAATCGTAGGTGCCGAATGCGCGCAGGCGTACGACGCCGAAATCCTTGTCGCGCATCATCACCGGATTGGACGTGCCCCACTTGTTGCCGGTGAACAGGCGCGTGTTGACGAAGTAGACGTCGCACTTGAACGGCGAGTTGAAGCCGTATTTCCAGCCGAGGATGGTCGACAGGATCGGAATGTTCTCGGTCGTCAGCGTGTGCTTGCCGGGACCGAACGCGTCGGCGTATTTGCCGGCGGCGACGAACTGCACCATCTGCGATTCGCGCACGATGAGCTGGGCGCCGTTCTTGATTTCCTTGTCATCGTCCGGATAGCGGTAGGACAAGGTGTCGCGCGAGTCATCGGTCCACTCGATGATCTCCAGCAATTGGTTCTTGATGAAGTCGAGAACGCCCATGGCCCGCTCCTGTGTTGGGAGTCCCGATTCTAGCCCGCAAACGCGGCGGCTTTGCCAGACCGCCGCGATGGATCGCGGCAAGGAAACGTTACGCGCCGGCGGCGTCGTGCTCGCGGTGGTAGCGCGTGGCCGCGTCGACTTCGTCGCGCGAACCCAGGAACACCGGCACGCGCTGATGCAGCGCGGTCGGCGCGAGTTCGAGTATGCGTTCGCGGCCGGTCGTCGCGCGGCCGCCGGCCTGTTCGACGATGAAGGCCATCGGATTGGCTTCATACATCAGGCGCAGCTTGCCGGGCTTGCCCGGATCCTTGCGGTCCCACGGATACAGGAAGATGCCGCCACGGGTCAGGATGCGATGCACGTCGGCGACCATCGAGGCGACCCAGCGCATGTTGTAGTCCTTGCCGCGCGGACCTTCCTTGCCGGCGAGCAGGTCGCCCACGTAGCGCTGCATCGGTTCTTCCCAATGGCGCTGGTTGGACATGTTGACGGCGAACTCGCGCGTCTGCGCCGGGATCTGCAGGTCGCGCCGGGTCAGCATGAAGCTGCCGAGTTCGCGGTCCAGGGTGAACACATGAGTACCGTGGCCGAGGGTCAGCACCAGCAGCGTGCTGGGTCCGTAGACCGCATAGCCCGCGGCGACCTGGGCGGTGCCGGGCTGGCAGTAGTGCTCGGCCCTGGGCTCGGTGACGCCGTCGGGGCAGCGCAGCACCGAGAAGATGGTGCCGACGGAAATGTTCACGTCGATGTTCGAGGAGCCGTCCAGCGGATCGAACAGCAGCAGATAGTTGCCCTTGGGATAGACGTCGGGGATCGGATGCGGATCGTCCATTTCCTCGGACGCGCAGCCGGCCAGATGGCCGCCCCAGGCATTGGCTTCGAGCAGGATCTCGTTGGACAGCACGTCGAGCTTCTGCTGCGCCTCGCCCTGCACGTTGCCGCTGCCGGCCTCGCCGAGCACGCCGCCGAGGTCGCCCTTGCCGACCGCGATCGCGATCGTCTTGCAGGCGCGCGCGACGACCTCGATCAGCAGGCGCAGGTCGGCATTGATGTGTTGGTGCGCGCGCTGTTCCTCGATCAGGAAGCGCATCAGGGAGATCGGGCGGGACGAAGACATGGCGGGCAGTCCGGCAGGCGAAAGCCGCGATTGTCTTGTCCGGCGCCGGCCGCGTCCATGCGGTGCGGGCACCGCCGGCGCCGTTCATCGGCGAATGAATAGGTCTCAAGGATGATTGTTATCAGTCCCGATGCGGAGTACCTTCGGGAATCCTGCCGTTTGGTAATAAGCCGGAACGGTGGGGTGCAGGGGTAACTTCTTCGCGGGGAAAACGATGAAGCATTCAATGACCGGGCTGGCCATTGCGGCCGCTATGTTTATGATTTCCGGGCCGGTTTCGGCCTCCGATAAACCCAAAGCGCCGACGCCGATCAAGGCTGAGATCGACGACGCCGTGATCGACCAGGCGCGTGGCGCCGACCAGTCCGTCGACTACGCATCCCTGCGTAAGTTCGGTCCCTGGGATGATCGCAACTATGACCTGACGGCCGCCGACATCGCGATGTTGCCGGCCAACGACCGTTACGTTCCGAACGTGCCGGTCTTTTTCAAGGTACTCAAGCGCAAGGAAGGCATCGCTGAAGGCCGTCCGCTGCTGTTCGAGATCTATCCGCGCGAAATCGACAAGGAATTCCTGACCCGGTTCGGCGGCCTGCTGCAGAATGGTGTGCTGAACCGCCGTGGCCTCGGCATCTATTCGCATCCGGATCCGCAGAACCCGCCCAAGCCGCTGCAATGGGCGACCGACCCGCTGCCGAACGCGCCGGTCGAGGGTGAAGGTCCGATGGCTGGCGACAACGAAACCGGCATCGAATACAACCCGGTCAATCCGAACATCGTGATCGCCGGCTCCAACGGCCCCGGCGGCCAGGTCATGAACTACTCGTCCGACGGCGGCGTGACCTGGTCCACCGCCGGCGCACTGCCGAGCACCTGCTGCGATCCGGCCTCCGACTGGTCCTCCGACGGCACCGTCGCCTACACCGCGTCGCTGGGCTCGGGCTTCGGTTCCGGCTATCGCACGGTGGTCTACCGTTCGACCAACAACGGCCAGACCTGGGGCCCGGCCGTGCGCGTGTCGAACGCGAGTTCGGACAAGGAATACATCCACGTCGACCATTCGGCGAGCTCGCCGTATCGCGACTATGTCTACGCGACGTGGCACGAAAGCAACGTCATGATGTTCTCGCGCTCGACCGACCGCGGCCTGACGTTCTCGACGCCGCTGGCCTTCACGTCCGACGAGCGCGGCATCGGCAGCGACATCACGACCGACGCCGCCGGCCGCATCTACTATGCGTGGCCGAGCATCACGAGCGGTTCGGCCGAAATCTGGGTCAAGACCTCGACCGACGGCGGCGCCACGTTCGGCCCGGCCGTCATGGCCTATGACCTGCGCGGCCGCTTCGACTTCGCGATTCCGGCCATGGAGTCGCGCCGCGCCTTCATCTACATCTCGGCCGACGTCGACCAGTCGGGCGGTCCGCACAACGGCCGCGTCTATCTGGCCTTCACCGACGAAGCGCCGAACTCGCCGGGCAACGGCGGCGGTACCGCCGCGGCGACGCACGGCTGGATCCAGGTCGTCTACTCGGACAACCAGGGTGCGACCTGGCAGGTTGCGGCCACGCCGCATGCCACGTCCGACCAGGCTACCGTCGACCGCTTCCATCCGTGGCTCGACGTCGACAACACCGGCAACGTGCATGTGGGCTTCTACGACACGCGCCACTCCGCCAATCGTACCGGCGTGGACTTCTACTACGTCGTGTCGGCTGACGGCGGTGCGAGCTGGACCGAGGAAACGCGCGTCTCGGCGGCTACCTCGATCAACATCACGAACGGCCAGGAGTGGGGCGACTACAACGGCCTGTCCGCCTCCAGCGCGAACCGTGTTGCCATGAGCTGGACCGACAACCGCCTCGTCAGCGGCTCGGCCTCGCAGCGTTCCTTCGTCGGCCGCGTCACCAACGTCATGGCCGGTCCGAACTTCGGCATGGCCGTCACCGGTCCGTCGACGTTCGACGTCTGCGCCGGCCAGCCGGTACCGGCGATCACGGTGAATGCAACGGCGTTCTCGGGCTTCTCCAGCCCGGTCGCACTGAGCTTCCCGGGCCTCAATGCCGCGGTGTTCCCGACGGCGACGGCCACGCCGAACCCGGTCACGCCGTCGGCCAGCCCGGGCGCGCCGATCACGGTCAACCTGACGACGGCCGCCGCCGCACCGACCGGTACCTATCCGATCACGCTCGAAGGCACGTTCGGTGGTCCGCCGCCGATCACGCGTTCGGCCGCCTTCACGGTCAACGTGAGCCAGGGTGCGCCGACGGCCGCGACGCTGACCGCGCCGGCCGACAACGCGACCAGCGTCGCGACGATGCCGACCTTCACGTGGGGTGCCATTGCCGGCGCCAGCAACTACCTCGTCCAGGTCGCTACCGATGCGGCGTTCACCAACATCGTCGCCAGCGGCACGGTCACGGGCAACTCGTTCACGCCGGGCACGGCGCTGAACACGACCACGACCTACTACTGGCGCGTGAAGGCCAGCAACGCCTGCGGTGACGGCGCCTTCTCGCCGGTGTTCCGCTTCACGACGGGTTCGATCATCTGCTTCAACGGCAGCGTCGCGATTCCGGACAACAACGCGACCGGCGCCAACGCCGATCTGGCTGTGGCGGCTGCGGGCACCATCACCGACCTCAACGTCTCGGTGAAGATCACGCACACCTATCCGGGCGATCTGGACCTGATCCTGGTCCACCAGGCCAGCAGCACCTCGCTGACCCTGGGTTCGCGTCTGGGCAGCAGCAGCTGCGGCATGGACAACGTCGACGTGACCTTCGACGACGAAGCGCCGGGTGCCATCACCTGCGCGACGACCTCGCCGGGTATCACGGGCACGGTGCGTCCGGCCAATCCGCTGACCGCATTCGACGGTAAGGAGCTGGCTTCCGGCTGGCGTCTGACGGCCATCGACCGCGCCGGTCAGGATACGGGTTCGATCACGCAGTTCTGCCTGATCCCGTCCCTGCTCGTCGACACGATCTTCAAGAACAGCTTCGAACCGTAAGCGGGATCGCCATCCCGGGAAACACGAAGGGCCGCCGCAAGGCGGCCCTTCTTTTTTGGCCGCTCCGGCGACGGCGGTCCGGCACGCCGCGGCACGCATTCCAGGCCGGACTGCCTGGCGAGCGGGTCCGGCATTACGCGCAATTTGCGTATCGCAGCCGCAGGCTGCTGACAGCACGCTGGCAGTGGGCCGGCGCCACCATGGCGGCGTGCAATCGGCACGTCATCCCGGAAGACCGCGTCATGCTCAATCCCACCGTTCCTGCCTGGTTCGAAATCCCGACCGTCGACCTCGATCGCGCCCAGGCGTTCTACGAGCACATCCTCGGCGTCGCGCTCAAGCGCGAGCCGATGGGCGAATCCGAACTCGCCGTGTTCCCGTACGGGGGCAGGCCGCATGTCAGCGGCGCGCTGATCCGGCATGCCGAATGCAGCCCGGCGGTGCAGGGCAGCATCGTCTACCTCAGCGTTGAGGATCTGCGGCCGGTGCTGCAGCGCGCGCAGGCGCACGGCGGCGACACCCTGGTGCCATGCACCGCGCTGCCCGGCGACATGGGCTACTTCGCCCAGTTCCGCGACACCGAAGGCAATCGGGTCGGCCTCTGGTCGGCGGCCTGAACCGGCCGGCTGCTGCCGGGTCCGCCGCGACGCGGAGCCGGCGGCCGCCGCGGGTGCCATGCCGTGGCCGCGACCTTGCCGAGCTAGCTTCCGGTCCCGGTCCGTGGCGTGCTCTGCGCGGCGCGGGCCGCGGCTGCAACTGGCGGCGGCGCACCGCCAGGCCGTCCGGTCTGGCAGCGCCGCTGCGGTCGCGGCATGCTTGCCTGATGCGTCGCGCCGACCGCCTGTTCCTGATCATCCATGCCCTGCGCGGCCGCCGTACGGCACTGCCGGCGCGAGGCCTCGCCGAGACGCTCGGCGTCTCGCTGCGCACGGTCTATCGCGACGTGGCCGACCTGCAGCGTTCCGGCGTGCCGATCGAGGGCGAGGCCGGCGTCGGTTACCTGCTGCGCAAGGGCAGCGACATTCCGCCGCTGATGTTCCAGCCTGACGAACTCGAAGCCCTGGTCGTCGGCTCGCGCTTCGTGCAGGCCTTCGCCGGCGAACGCCTGAGCCGCGCCGCCGATGCGGCGCTGCTCAAGATCAACGCGGTGCTGCCGCCGGAGCTGCGCGAACGCAGCGAGCGTTCGCGCGTGTTCGCGCCGGACTTCGGCCAGCATGCGGCGATCAAGGCGCACATCGACGAGATCCACGTGGCCATCGCCGAGGCGCGCATCGTCGTGCTCGACTATGCCGACGAGAAAGGCAGCGCGTCGACGCGCGAGATCCAGCCGCTGTGCCTCGCGTTCTGGGGCGGCGCCTGGACTCTCGGCGCCTGGTGCCGGCTGCGCCGGGACTTCCGCAATTTCCGCCTCGACCGGATTCGCGGCTGCGCGGTATCGGCGCAGAACTTCGCCGACGAACCGGCGACCGATTTCCGCGCCTACATGCGGGCGATGGAACCGGCGCATGGTTGAGTTCCCGTTGGCCGGCACTCACACCGGCGGACAGGCGAACGCAATGCGGCGGTGGTTCCTGATGAACCCGGCCATGGCGAGAGGGTGGTTTCCGACGATTCCGGCACTGCGCGCAGCCGGGGCAATGACCGTGACCATCGTCTTGCCGCGGTGGCGGGACGGAAGCGGATGCCGGTACCGGCATCCGCGGCGCCCGGTTTTCAAAACGCAGACACCAAAACGCCACCGCAGGGTTCAGGGGGTACCCTGCGGTGGCGCCTTGGCAAGGCGATGACCGCCTTGTATTCAACTACTCGCAGCCGGACTGGCCGGCGGCTCACGCCGACGAAAAAATTTTTCGCGCCCCGCGGCCCCGCGGCCCCGCGCCCCGGATCGCGCTCAGTCGACGCGGCAGAACACCGCCTTGAGATAGCGCGATTCCGGCACGTGCGCCTGCCACGGGTGGTCGGGGCCGGCGCCGCTGATCTTGAGCACCTGCACGGTGCGGTTGGCGTAGAACGCCGCGCGCCGCAGCATGTCGAGGAACTGCTCCTCGCTGACGAGGCCGGTACAGGAGCAGGTCACGAAGATGCCGCCGGGGCGCACCGCGCCGAGGGCGAGCTTGTTCATGTCGAGGTATTTCTTCAGCGCCGGGATGACCTGTTCGCGATCGCGCGTCATCTTGGCCGGATCGAGCACGACCACGTCGAACTTCTCGGCGCGGCCGGCGGCGACGTCGCGCAGCCAGTGGAAGATGTCGGCCTGGACGAAACGCACCTTGACCTTGTTGAGGCGCGCATTCGATTCGGCGACCTCCAGGATCTCTTCGTCGAGGTCGACGCCGACGACTTCCTTGGCCCCGCCGATGGTCTTGGCGTAGATCGCGAAGCCGCCGGAATTGCAACACAGGTCGAGCACGCGTTTGTCCTGGCAGAAGCCGGCCAGGGTCAGGCGGTTGTCGCGCTGGTCGGCGAAGAAACCGGTCTTGTGCTTGGTGCCCGGCGCGGCATGGAACCTGACGCCGTGTTCCTCGATCACGGTCGGGCGCGGCGTCGGCGGCGTGGAGCAGTCGAAGCTTTCCTGCTTCTGCACGTGCTCTTCGGCGAACGCGTAGATCTGGCTGTCGGGGAAATGGTCCAGCAGGCAGCGGCGGATCAGGTCGCGCTGGCGGAACATGCCGGCCGAGAAGAATTCGATGACCAGCGTGTCGGCGAAGCGGTCGACGACGAGGCCGGACAGGCCGTCGCCTTCGGAATGGATCACGCGGTAAGCATCGGTGACCGCGTCGAGCTTGAGCACTTCGCGGCGCAGGCCGACGGCCTGGGCGATCTTGCGCTCGAAGAAGGCCGCGTCGACGGCTTCGTCGGGATCCTGGGTCAGCACGCGCAGCGCGATGCGCGAATGGCCGTTGTAGAAGCCGCGGCCGGCGAAGCTGCCGTCGCGGTCGTAGATGTCGACGACGCTGCCGGGCTTGGGCCGCTCGGTGGGCTTCTCCACCATTTTCTGGAAGATCCAGGGGTGGTTGGAACGGCGCTCGATCTTGAGCTGGACGGCGGGATTGGCGGAGGCGGAAGGTTTCATCGCGGCATGATACCAGCCGCGCTTGCGCGGGCCGGCGGGGGGCGGCATCGTCCGGCCATGCGCTTTCCGCCCCTGCATCGCGGCACCTTGCTCGCGCGCCGCCAGCGCTTCCTCGCCGACATCCGCCTCGACGACGGGCGCCAGATCCTGGCCCACTGCCCCAATACCGGCCGCATGCTCGGCTATTCGGCGGCGGGCCTGCGCGTCTGGGCCAGCGAACGGCCGGCCGCCGCGGGCCGCTGCGGCTGGACCTGGGAACTGGCCGAACTCGGCGACACCCTGCTCGGCGTGCATCCGGCCCGGGCCAACGCCCTGGCCGCCGAAGCCATCGCCGCCGGCCGCATCGCAGCGCTGGCCGGCTATGCCGGCATCCGGCGCGAGGTCCGCTACGGCAGCGAAGGCAGCCGCATCGACCTGCTGTTGAGTGCGCCGCAGCGCGCCGACTGCTATGTCGAGGTCAAATCGGTGACCGCGGCCGACGAATACGGCCTGGGCATCTTCCCCGACGCGGTCAGCGAGCGCGGCCTGCGCCACCTGCGCGAACTGCAGACCGTCGCCGCGGCCGGCGCCCGCGCCGTGCTGCTGTTCTGCGTGCAGCGCGGCGACGCCCTGGCCGTCCGCGCGGCCAGCGAGATCGACGCGGCCTATGCGCAGGGCCTGCGCGAAGCGCGCGCGGCCGGCGTGGAAGTGCTGGCCTGGCGCTGCGCGATCACGACCGAAGCGATCGCCTTGGTGCGACCTGTTCCCGTATTGGCGTGATGCCGCTACGGGATGCCCCCGTATAGGTCGCAGCGAGCGCAGCGAACTGCAACGTCGAGACCTTCCAGAAGGACTTGGATGTTGCGGTTCGCTGCGCTCACCTCAGCCTACGGTCACCGCAACCTGCTTAACGGCGATCTGCAAGCCAGCGCGCCGCGTCGAGCGCGAAGTAGGTCAGGATCGCATCGGCGCCGGCGCGCTTGATGCTGGTCAGCGCTTCGAGCACGCAGGCCTGCTCGTTGATCCAGCCGTTCTGGCCGGCGGCCTTGAGCATCGCGTACTCGCCGCTGACCTGATAGACCAGGGTCGGCGCGCCGAAACGGTCTTTCACGCGCCGCACGATGTCGAGGTAGGGCAGGCCGGGCTTGATCATGACCATGTCGGCGCCCTCGTCGAGATCCAGCGCGACTTCGCGCAAGGCCTCGTCGCTGTTGGCCGGGTCCATCTGGTAGGTATATTTATTGCCTTTTCCAAGATTCGCGGCGGAGCCGACGGCGTCGCGGAACGGACCGTAGAAGCTCGAGGCGTACTTGGCCGAATACGCCAGGATGCGGGTGTGGATGTGGCCGCCGTTCTCCAGCGCCGTGCGGATCGCACCGATGCGGCCGTCCATCATGTCCGACGGGGCGACGACGTCGGCCCCGGCGGCCGCGTGCGACAGTGCCTGACGCACGAGAGCGGCGACGGTCTCGTCGTTGAGCACGTAGCCGGATTCGTCGATGAGACCGTCCTGGCCGTGGGTCGTGAACGGGTCCAGTGCGACGTCGGTGATGACGCCGAGCTCCGGATACGCCTGCTTGAGCGCGCGCACGGCGCGCTGGGCCAGACCGTCGGGGTTCCAGGCCTCGGCTGCGTCCAGGCTCTTGGCCTCCGGCGGCGTGACCGGAAAAAGCGCCAACGCCGGAATGCCCAGCGACTGCGCTTCGCCGGCCAGCTCCAGCAGTTCGGCAATGCCGACACGTTCCACGCCCGGCATGGACGCAATGGTTTCGCGGCCCGCGCCTTCGCGCACGAACACCGGCAGGATCAGGTCGGCGCTGGTCAGTACGGTCTCGCGCATCAGCGCGCGCGAGAAGGCATCGCGCCGCATGCGTCGCGGACGGGTGGCGGGAAAGGCCATGGCGGGAACTCCGGCAAGCTGCACAAGCACGACAGCGTAGCGCAACGCCGCCGTGGCGGCTGCCGGGGCGCGACAGCATGCCGCTGCGACCATGGTCGCGGACGTGCCGGCTTTTGTCGCGATTTGCCGTATTCACAAGCCGGCGGCTGCGATCTTGCGGCCGCTGCAGCGGCGGTATTCGTACTTGAAATAGCCGGCTTGAGCTGGTCATATTGCGCGGCCGCTGCGGGGACGCAGTGCGGGCATGAGGCCCGCGCTGCTGGCGCGGTCCAGCAGGAACCAACACCTTGTCCGGTATTCTGGTCGTCGAACGCTCAACGACGCTGAGCCATCTGCTCAAGCGCACCCTGGCGGCTGCCGGGCTGGCGGCGCGCAGCGAGCTTGCGGCCTACCTGGACACGATCGACCACCTCAAGCATTCGCTGGAGCTGGAACAGCCCTACGGCCTGCTCATCGTCGGCATACCGGCGCGACCGACGCGCGATTGTCTGGCCCTGCTCGACCATCTGGCTACCGACGGGCAGCGCGAGCTGCCGGTGCTGCTGATGGTGCACGAGCAGAGTCCCGATCTCGACGCCTGGGCGCGCCGCCGCGGCCGGGCGCAGATCGTGCTGTGGACCCAGTTCAGCAAGATCCCTGCCGCACTGGCCCAGCTCGAACCGCGCGCCGACCAGCTGTCGGTACAGGCCGAGACGGTCGCCGTGCCTTCGCAGGGCATACGCATCCTGTTCGTCGACGATTCGCAGAGCGTGCGACTGGCCTACCAGCAGCTGCTCGAACGCCAGGGCTACGCGGTCGCGACGGCCGGCACGCTGAACGAGGCGGCCGACAAGGCCGCGCGCGAGTCCTTCGATCTGGCCATCGTCGATTACTTCCTGCCCGACGGCAACGGCGACGAACTGTGCCGCCGCCTGTCCGGCCTGCCCGGCGCGCCGACCCTCGCGGTCATCACGGGCACCTACCGCGAAGACATCATCGTCAAGAGCCTCGACGCCGGCGCGATCGAGTGCATGTTCAAGAACGAGGCCAAGGAACTGTTCCTCGCGCGCGTCAAGACGCTGTCGCGGCAGATCCAGATGCAGAAATCGGTCGAGGCCGAACGCCAGCGCCTGGACGGCATCCTCGGCTCAGTCGGCGACGGCGTCTACGGCGTCGACCAGCAGGGCGTCATCACCTTCATCAATCCCACGGGTCTGCGCCTGCTCGGCTATGAGGAGGAGGATCAGCTCATCGGCAAGACGGCCCGCGGGCTGATCCACCAGGGCGCCGAGGAACGGCCGGGCGAGACGGCCGATGCCAGCCTGGAGCAGTCCTATACCGCGGGCAACGCGCTCAAGGGGCACGAGACCGTGTTCTGGCGCCGCGACAAGAGCGGCATGACGGTCGAATGCTCGGTGCTGCCGCTGGCGATCCAGAACCGGCGCCAGGGCTCGGTCGTCGTGTTCCGCGACATCTCCGAGCGCAAGAGTGCCGACAACCTGCGCTGGGAGCTGACTCACGACAAGCTGACCGGCCTGGTGAACGCGCGCCATTTCACCCATCAGGTCGCGCTGGAACTGCAGCGCCGGCGCGAGGCCGGCGGCTATTCGGCCATTCTGTATATCGACCTGGACCGCTTCAGCGCGATCGTCGACGCGGCCGGCGTGCCGGCCAGCGAGCGTCTGCTCGTGGAGATCGCCAGCGTGCTCGGCAAGCGCCTGCGCGAACACGATGTGCTCGCGCGCATCGAAGGCGACCGCCTCGCGCTGATGCTGTCGGGCGTGCAGCTGGAAAACCTGTTCCCGCTGGCCGACAGCTATCGCGAGCTGCTGCACCAGTGCAAGTACGAATCCGGCGGCGTCAGCCGGCCGATCACCGCGTCCATCGGCGTCGCCGTGATCAGCCGCGACACGCCGTCGGCCGAATACGTGGTCGAGCACGCGCGCCTGGCCTGCCGCACGGCCAAGCAGCGTGGCCGCGACCAGACCGAGATCTACGTCGGCGAGCACGACGCGCGCATCGCGCGCGAGATCGAGGCCGGCTGGACCGAGCGCCTGCGCCAGGCCATGGAGCAGGAGCGCATCGTGCTGCTGGTGCAGCCGATCGTGCCGGTCGCGGCGCTGCCGCGCAGCGAGTCGGCCGTCGTCCAGCGCCAGGGCTGGCGCGTCAACGGCTCGGGTACGGCCGGCCAGGAATACCTGTTCGAGATCCTGATCCGCATGGTCGGCAAGGACGGTCAGCTGATCTCGCCCGGTGTGTTCGTGCCGCTGGCCGAGCGCGTCGGCATGATGCCCAAGCTCGATCTGTGGGTGCTCAACCGTCTGCTGCGCTACCTCTCCGGCGTGCGCGGCGTGCGTGCGCCGATCGCGTTCCACGTCAATCTGTCGAACATGACCCTGGCCGATCCGGACTCGCTCAAGCTCATCGAGGCGACGATCCGCAGCTCGGGCGTGTCGGCACGCCAGCTCGTGTTCGAGATCACCGAGACCTCGGAGCTGACCAGCCTGCACAGCGCGCGCAAGTTCATCTCGGCGCTGAAGAAGCTCGGCTGCCGCTTCGCGCTGGACGATTTCGGCACCGGCTTCTCCAGCTTCACCCATCTGCGCCATCTGCCGGTGGACTTCGTCAAGGTCGAAGGCAGCTTCGTGCAGGGCATGCCCGGCAGCGAGCTCGATCGCAAGATGGTCGGCTCGATCACCCAGCTCGCCCAGTCGCTGAAACTGCGCGTGATCGGCGAGCACGTTGACAGCTTCTCCACCCTGGAGGCGCTGCGCATTTCGGGCGCCGACTACGCCCAGGGCAACTACCTCGGCGAGCCGCGGCCGCTGCGCAGCGTCGATTTCGCCGCGCTGTTCCCGCATGGCTGAAGCGGCGCAGGGTTCCGCGTCCCCGGGGCGCGGCGATCCGGCCGCGGCGCCCGCCGCCCCCGCCAACGACCGCACGATACGCCGCTGTCTCGGCGTACTCGGCGCGCTCGCACTGCTGTGCATCGCCGGCCCGTGGTTCAGCCGCTACGGCGTGGATCACACCGACTGGGAGCATCTGTCCGTCGCGCCGGGCCTGGCTCACGGCCATTGGCTCGGCACTGACGCGATCGGCCGCGACGTGTTCGTGCGGCTGTGCGTGGGCGGCCGCCTGTCGCTGCTGATCGGTCTGCTCGCAAGCCTGGTCGCGCTGGTGCTGGGCCTGAGCTACGGCGTCGTCGCCGGCTATGCGGGCGGACTGGTCGACCGTCTGCTGATGCGCGCGCTGGACCTGCTGGCCGCGCTGCCGTTCCTGCTGATCGTGATCCTGCTGCTGACCGTGTTCGAGCGCTCGCTGCCGCTGCTGCTCGCGGCTATCGGCGGCTATGTCTGGATGGATCTCGCGCGCGTCGTCCGCGCCGAGGCCGCGCGGCTGCGCGGGCAGGCCTTCGTCGACGCGGCGCGCCTGCTCGGTGCAGGCCCGGGCTGGATCATGGCGCGGCACATCGCGCCGAATCTGCTTGGCCTGGCCCTGGTCTACCTGAGCCTGGGCGTGCCGAACGCGATCCTGATCGAATCCTTCCTCGGCTTTCTCGGCCTGTCGGTCGACGAACCCGCAGCGAGCTGGGGCGCGATGCTGTTCGACGGCACGCAGGAAATGGATCTGGCGCCGTGGACCCTGGTCGCGCCGGCAGTGGCGCTGGCCACGACCCTGATCAGCTGCCAGTTCCTCGGCGAAGCCCTGCGCCGCCGCCTGGATCCGCGCCGAGCGGTCGCATGAGCGCGCCGCTGCTGCGCGTGGAGAACCTGCAGATCGCGCTGCCGGCGCGGCCGCAGCCGGTCGTGACCGATCTGGGTTTCAGCGTGTCCGCGGGCGAATGCCTTGCGCTGATCGGCGCGTCGGGCTCGGGCAAAAGCCTGACCAGTGCCGCGCTGGTCGGCCTGCTGCCGGCCGGGGCGATCGCGTCCGGGTCCGTCCGGTTCGCCGACGAGGAACTCATCGCGGCGACGCCGGCGGCCTGGCGCCGCGTGCGCGGTGCCGGCATCGGCATGGTCTGGCAGGACAGCCAGGCCAGCCTGCATCCGCTGCGCCGCATCGGCGCGCAGCTGATCGAGGCGCTGCGCGCGGCCGGCGTCGAACGTGCCGCCGTGCGCGAGCGGGCCGCGGCGCTGCTGGCCGAAGTCGGCATCGACCGGCCGGCCGAGCGTCTGCGCAGCTATGCGCACGAGCTGTCCGGCGGCCAGCGCCAGCGCGTGCTGATTGCACTCGCGCTGGCCGCCGATCCGCGGCTGCTGATCGCCGACGAGGCGACCAGCGCCCTCGATGCGAGCCTGCGGCTGCAGATCGTCGATCTGCTCGACAGCCTGCGCCGGCGCCGCGGGTTGGCGCTGCTGTTCGTCAGCCATGATCTGGCCCTGGTACGGCGCATTGCCGATCGCGTCGCCGTGCTCGATCGCGGCCGGCTCGTCGAGCTGGCCGATACGGCGGCCCTGTTCGCCGCGCCGGCGCATGCGCAGACGCGCGCGCTGCTGGCCCTGGCCGAACCGCTGCCGGCAGCGACCGCCGCCGCCGCGACGCCGCTGCTGCTGCAACTGCAGGACCTGGACGCGGCCTACGTCGCGACCGGCTGGCGCGCCACGTCGCGGCCGGCGCTGCGCGGCGTCGGCTTCACACTGCACGCCGGGCGCACCCTGGCCATCGTCGGCGAATCAGGTTCCGGCAAGTCCACGCTGCTGCGCTGCCTGACCGGCCTGCTGCGGCCGGAGCGTGGGACCCTGCAGCTGGCCGGACAGCGCCTGGATCTGGCCCGTCTGACCGATCCGACGCCGCTGCGCGCGAGCTTGCAGCTGGTGTTCCAGGACCCCGGCGCCTCGCTGGACCCGCTCTGGCGCATCGGCGACATCGTTGCCGAGCCGCTGCGGCTGGCGGCGCGGTCGCCGTCGGCCGATGTGCGCGCGTCGCGCGTCGCGGCCCTGCTGGCCGATGTCGGCCTGGATCCCGAACTGGCCCGGCGCTATCCGCATGCGCTGTCGGGCGGCCAGCGCCAGCGCGTCGCGATCGCCCGCGCCCTGGCCGCGCAGCCGGCGGCGCTGCTGCTGGACGAGGCGACCAGCGCGCTCGACGTGCTGGTGCAGCGGCAGATCCTCGAACTGCTGCGCCGCCTGCAGCGCGAGCGCGATCTGGCCCTGTTGTTCGTGACGCACGATCTCGATCTGGTCGCCGGCTTCGCCGACGAGGTCGGCGTGCTCTGGCGCGGCGCGCTGGTCGAATGCGGCGCTGTTGGGGAGGTTTTCGCGCATCCGCGTCATAGCCACACGCGCGAGTTGCTGAACGCCGCCGGCCGCCCGGCGCGGGAGTTGCTTCCGACCGGTCAACCGTCGAAAGCGTGAACCCGTTCCGGGATATGCGCGAAACCGTTCAGCGACAGTTTGATTCCGTTAAGGAATAATTAAATTCGCTTTTTTTCATAGAACTGGGCCGAAAAGTGCTCAGTCAACTAAAGAGTTCGTCATAACCTCTTGAAACAAGAGGGGTTCAGAAAATGTCGCAGAGCATACTTCTCCTCATTCTCAGCGCCGCCGTCGTGGTTGCCCTGTTGTCGATCAAGCGCATCCCCGAAGGCACGGTCTATACCCTGCGCCGCTTCAACGGCCAGGCCCGCACCCTGCAGCCGGGCACGCATTTGATCTGGCCCCTGCTCGAGCGCGTCGTTCACCGAATTTCCCTTACCGGTCACGTGCTTGCGATCGACGAACTGTTTCCGGTCGGCGCCAGTGCGCGGCTTGCGGGCAAGGTGTTCTGGCAAGTGGTCGATGCCGAGCGCGCCGATGCCTCGATCGACCGGGCCGAATCGCTGATCCGCGCCCGCGTCCTGAATGCCGCCCGCGCGACCGACAATCCGGCCGAAGAAACCGCCGAAGCGCGCAACAGCCGGCTCAAGGCGGCTCTGAACGACAGCCTGCGCGACGTCGGCATCGTCGTGACCCGGGTCCAGCTCACCCTCGCCTGAGCCCGGCGCAAGCCCGCAATCCAGCCTCGCCAGACCCGCGCAAGCGGGTCTTTTTGTTGCAGCGACTGGATTTTAGCCATCGCGGCCCGGATACTTGCCGGCCTTTTCGATACGGACGGCCCGGTGATGGCGGAACGGGAACGGCTGCGTCGCCGGCTCGATGACGGTCTGGCCGCGCTGGATCTGGATCTGTCCGACGCGGTGCGCGATCGGCTGATCGCCTACGTCGAGCTGCTGGCGCGCTGGAACGCGGCCTACAACCTGACGGCGGTACGCGATCCCGGTGAAATGGTCGCGCGGCACCTGCTGGATTCGCTGGCCATCGCACCACATGTCAGCGGGACGACCCTGGCCGATCTCGGCAGCGGCGCCGGGCTGCCGGGCATTCCGCTGGCGCTGGTCGCGCCGGAGCGCCAGGTCACCCTGGTCGATTCCAACGGCAAGAAGGCCCGTTTCCTGCGCGAGGCCGTGCGCGCGCTGAAGCTCGCCAACGTACGCGTGATCGAGGGTCGTGTGCAGGACGTGCCGGGACAATTCGATTGCGTCACGGCCCGCGCGTTTGCCACGCTGGCAGACATGTTGAACTGGGCCGGCGGCCTGCTCGCCGACGGCGGCAACTGGCTGGCCATGAAAGGCAAGGTCGACGAGGCGGAAATCGCCGCCGTGCCGGCCGGATTCCGCGTCGAACGGATCGTCACGCTGCAGGTGCCGGCCACGGTCGGCGAACGCCATCTGATCGTTGTACGCAAGGCTTGAACGAACCGGTTTCCCCATGACGCGCATCATCGCCATCACCAACCAGAAAGGCGGCGTCGGCAAGACGACGACCGCGGTCAATCTCGCGGCGGCGCTGGCCGAGACGCGGCGCAAGATCCTGCTCGTCGACCTCGACCCGCAGGGCAACGCGACCATGGCCGCCGGCGTGGACAAGCGCTCGGCCAAGCCCAACGGCTACGAGGTGCTGCTCGACGAGGTGCCGATCGAACGCGCCATCGTCACGACCGAAGCCGGCTTCGACCTGCTGCCGGGCAGCTCCGACCTGACCGCGGCCGAGCTCAAGCTCATGGACGCGCTCGCGCGCGAGAGCCGGCTCAAGGAACAGCTGGCCAAGCTCGGCGACGTCTACCACACCATCCTGATCGACTGCCCGCCGACCCTGCACCTGCTCACGATCAATGCGTTGAGCGCCGCCCACGGCGTGCTGATTCCGGTGCAGTGCGAGTATTTCGCGCTGGAAGGACTGGCCAGCTTGCGCGAGACCATCGACGCCGTGCGCCGGCGCCTGAATCCGCGCCTGGAGATCGACGGCCTGCTGCGCACCATGTACGACGTGCGCAACAACCTGGCCAACGAAGTGTCGGCCCAGCTCACCAAGCATTTCGGCGACAAGGTGCTGCGCTCCATCATCCCGCGCAACATCCGCCTGGCCGAGGCGCCCAGCCACGGCAAGCCGATCAATCTTTACGACCGCGAATCCCGCGGCGCCATCGCCTATCTCGGTCTCGCCGGCGAGATGCTGCGGCTGGAGCGCGGCGCGGCGGCCGCTGCGGCGCATTCCAACTGAGGCCCCCCATGTCGGCAGCCAAGAAACGAGGACTCGGACGCGGCCTGGACGCCCTGCTCGGCAGTCTGGAGCCCGAAACCGCGGAAACCGGCGAAGGCGGTGGCAGCGAGCTGCGCCAGATCGCGGTCGGCAAGATCTTCCCGGGCAAGTACCAGCCGCGCCAGGCCATCGACCCGGAGAAGCTCGAAGAGCTGGCCGCGTCGATCCGCGCCCAGGGCGTCATCGAACCCATCGTCGTGCGCGCCTCCGGCGACCGCTACGAACTGATCGCCGGCGAACGCCGCTGGCGTGCGACCCAGCTCGCCGGCTTGGCCGAGATACCGGCGCTGGTGCGCGACGTGGACGACCGCGCCGTCGTTGCGATCGCGCTGATCGAGAACATCCAGCGCGAGGAACTCACGCCGCTGGAGGAGTCGCAGGCGCTCAAGCGTCTGATCGACGAATTCGACCTGACCCACCAGCAGGTCGCCGAAGCGGTCGGCCGCTCGCGTGCCGCCGTGTCGAACCTGCTGCGCCTGATGGAGCTGCCGGCCGAGATCAAGCAGCTGCTGGAGCAGAAGAAACTCGACATGGGCCATGCGCGCGCGCTGCTGACCCTGCCCGAAGCGCTGGCCATCGGCCTGGCGCGCCGGGCCGCCGAGCACGGCTGGTCGGTGCGCGAGCTCGAAGACGCGGCACGCGCCGCGCAGAGCGAACCGCAGGCGGTATCGGCCAAGCCGGCCAAGACCGTACGCGATCCCAACGTCGAGTCGCTGGAGCGCGACCTGTCCGAACGCATCGGCGCGCGCGTGGCGATCAACCACAGCCGCAACGGCCGCGGCAAGCTGACGATCCGCTATCACAGCCTGGAAGAACTCGACGGCATCCTCGCGCGGATCAAATAAGATCCGCGCGATGTGCCGGGATGAAAGCGTTTCGGCCTCGCGAGGGTCTTCATGCAGGTGAGCAGCCGCCAACGCCAATTCGACGCCCTGGTCCGCGCGCACAACGGCGACCTCTACCGCTATGCCTACTGGCTGTGCGGCGACGCCGCGCTGGCCCAGGACCTGACCCAGGAAACCTTCCTGCGCGCCTGGCGCTCGCTGGACGCGTTGCGCGAGACCGATGCGGCCAAGGCCTGGCTCATCACCATCCTGCGTCGCGAGCACGCGCGCCTGTACGAGCGCAAGAGCTTCGACACCACCGATATCGGCGAGCTGGACCTGGACGACCGTGATTCGCTGAGCCCCGAACAACTGGGCGAGGATTCCCTCGTGCGCGCGGCCATGTTGCAGCTCGAACCCAAGTACCGCGAGCCGCTGCTGCTGCAGGTGCTCGGCGGATTTTCCTGCGAGGAGATCGCGCGCGAGCTCGGCCTGGGCGCCGCCGCCGTGATGACCCAGCTGTTCCGCGCGCGGCAGAAGCTCAAGCACCTGCTCGGCGCCGGCCGCGGCGAGGCCAGCGCATGAACTGCCTCGACTACCGCCGCCAGCTCGGCGCCGACCCGCGCCGTGAAACGCCCGAGATGCAGGAACATCGGCGCGGCTGCGCCGGCTGCGCCGCGCACCAGGCGCGCAGCCTCGGTTTTGAACTCGCGCTCAAGCGTTCGCTGCAGGTTGCCGTGCCCGATGGTCTTGCCGAACGCATCCTGCTGGCCCAGGCCACTGGTGAACGCGGCACGCGCACACGCCGGCGGCGGCGCTGGGGCTGGCTGGCCGCGGCTGCCGTCCTGGTGGCAGCACTCGGCGTCGGCCTGCAGCAGCTGCAGCTGTTCGCGCCGCTGGCGCGCCAGCTCGTCGTCCACCTGCAGCACGAGCCCGAAGCGCTGTTGACGCATGTGCCGCTGCCGGTGGCCGAGATCGAACGCCCCTTCGCCCAGCGCGGCGTGGTCCTGGCCGCGCCGCTGCCGGCCGGCATCAGCTATGCGCAGCCCTGCCCGGTCGGGACGATGGGCTCGGTACACATGGTCATGCCCGAGCCCGAAGGCCCGGTCACGGTGTTCTTCCTGCCGACCCATCGCGAACGCCGCGGCGACTATGTCGACCAGGGCATGCACGTTCGCGCCGTGCCCATGGGCACCGGCACCCTGGCCCTGGTCGCCGCTGACACGCGCCATTTCGACGCGCTGGAGGCCGGCTGGCGCTATAGCCTCGAAGGCACGGCGGCGACTGCGGCCGGAGCGCCCTGAGCTGCTGTCGGCGCGGCGCGCCCGGTGCTGCTTCCGGCGGGAAATCCGGCACTGTGGCGAACCGCGGTGCCTCCCTCCCCCAACCCCTCTCCGACGACGGGGGGAGCAGAGCGCCTGAAAATGCGGCATCGAGTTCATTGCGTCGCCCGCCGTGTTTGGGCCTGAGCCGCGCTCCGGCGATAATGCGCGCCGCAATCCGTTCCGGACCTTCGCAATGCCCCAGCTTTCGGTCGTCGTCCCCGTCTTCAACGAGCGCGACAACATCAAGCCGCTGATCGACGAAATCGTCGCCGCCCTGCGCGGCCGCCACGACTTCGAGATCGTCTACGTCGACGACTGCAGCAAAGACGACAGCCTGGCCGTGCTGCAGGGCCTCCGGTCGCAGGTGCCGGAGCTGCGCGTCATCAGGCATATTTCCCAAAGTGGACAAAGCACGGCGGTGCGCAACGGCGTCAAGTCAGCCCGCGGCACCTGGATCGCGACCCTCGACGGCGACGGCCAGAACGATCCGGCCGACATTCCCAAGCTGATCGCCGCGCGTGACGCGGGTCCGGCCGACGTGAAGCTCTACGCGGGCTGGCGCGTCAACCGCCAGGACACCGGCAGCAAGCGCTGGGCATCCAGGATCGCCAACGCGATCCGCTCGCGCCTGCTGCGCGATTCCACGCCGGACACCGGCTGTGGCATCAAGCTGTTCGAGCGCGAGGCTTTCCTCGACCTGCCGTATTTCAATCACATGCACCGCTACCTGCCGGCGCTGATGCAGCGTTCGGGCTGGAAGACGGTCAGTGTGCCGGTCAATCACCGCGCGCGCGGCGCCGGCGTATCGAAGTACAACAATCTCAATCGCGCCCTCGTCGGCATCGCCGACCTGCGCGGTGTCGCGTGGCTGATCCGCCGCGCCAAGCGCACCGCGATCGAAGAGATTCAGTAGCCCGGTCGACGCCGCCGGGGTGGTAACGCCCCGGCGGCCGCGCGGTGATCGGCTATCCGAGCCTCACCAGCCTGGACGCGGCGGACCTTCACTGAAGCGGCGCCGCGGCAGGCCGTGTCGTCGTGGCCTAGCGCGATGCCTGCGGCTACGGCACGCTGATCGGTCTGCGTCGCGACGCGGCGAAATCTGGCGTGGGGTGATCGACGAGGCCGGCCGCCATGCGAGCCGTGTCTGCCGCACTCGCTGAGACGGGCCTTTCCGACACTGCCGGATGCGCCGGCAATCTCGCCGGCGCATTCGATCAAGGAGGATGTATGCGGTGGACGCTTCCCGTCGCGATCGTCGCGGCACTGGTGTCGGCGCAGGCCGGCGCCGCGGACTGGACCCGGTTTCTCGGCTCCAATCCGTATTTTCCGAACCAGCTCGCCGACCGGGGACTGGCCGTCGATGCCGGCGGCCTGGTCGCCGTGCAGGCGTACAACCGGCTGACCTGGTCGGGTCAGATCGAATTCGTCCATGAGTACAGCGTGGCTGCGGACGGCACGATTCCGTGGATCTGGGGCGTGGTCGGCAAGAGTCCGAGCTACGCGATGACGCCGCGCGCCGTCGATCAGCGCGACGGCTACCGCCTGGTCTGGATAGCGCGGGCCGACGATCCGGCGTCCGGCCGCGACGAGTTCAGCGTCGTCCTGCCGAACGGCGCGCAGCCGCAGTGGTGGCTCAGCGAACCGCAGGCCGGCGGCCACGCCGTCGACGCGGTTTCGGGCGGCGCCGACGGCGGCTTCGTGCTGCGTGCGCTGGATGCGGGCGCCGGTTTCGAAGTCGTCGCGTTCGACAGTCCGTCGCCGCGCTGGCGCGCGACGGTGCAGCCCTGCGCCGGCGGCGCCGCACCGGCGAATCTGCAGATCGACTTCGCGCCGTTGGGCGCCTGGCCGGCGATCCACACGCTCAGTGTCGCCGGCAGCTGCGACGACGGACTGAATCCGCCGCAGGTCTTCGTGCAGCGTTTCGACAGCCTCACTGGCGACCAGGCCGTGACGGAATGGCCGAACGTCGTTCCCGACCGGCAGCTCGCCCGCCTCGCCTTCTCGCCGGCGCACGAGCTCGTCGCGGTCTACTCGATGCCGGGATCGCTCAAGGAAGTGCAGCGCGTGCCGCCGCCCGGCCAGTCGTTCACCGGTCCGCCGGCGCTGCTGTTCGGTCTTGATCAGATCATTGCGCTTGCCCCCGCCGGCGCCGACACCCTGGCCATCCTCGGCAGTGACGCCAGCGGCACTCCGGTCTCCTCCACGGTCTGGCCGCAGGGCGCCGTGTCGTGGCCGATGCCGCTGAACGGCCTTGCCGGGTTCCCCGGCGGCGCCTGGAGCTTCGCTGCGGGCCGCAACGAAAAGCTGCTCGCGCTGCGCGTCGAAAATGACAGCCCCGCGCCGCTGCTGCGTCTGGTCGGACTCGACGCCTACGGCCAGCTCGAATGGACCGACACGATCCCCGACGTCCTGCCGGGCGCCGCGCCGCAGGCCGTGCCGGCCAAGGATGCGGCCGGCGGCTTCATCGTCGCGATCGACACGCTGGACGCCGGCGGCACGACCGGCATCGTGGTGCGCCGCGTCGGCAGCGCGCCGTGAACGGACGGGTGCCTGCCGAACGGCGGGCACCCGGCCTTCCGGGGCATGCGCGGCCGGGCGGCCTGACCTAAGCTCGGGCGATCCTTTGCCGCGGAGCTGCCCCATGCGTCAGGCCCTACTCGCTTTCGCTCTTGCCCTGGCGCTGGCCGGGCCTGCCCTCGCCGCCGACCGCGTGACCGGCAAGGCCTTCGCGACGCGCTCCGAAGTCATCGCGCCGCACGGCATGGTCGCGACCTCGCAGCCGCTCGCCACGCAGATCGGCCTCGACGTGCTGAAGAAAGGCGGCAGCGCGCTCGATGCGGCGATTGCCGCGAACGCCGCGCTCGGCCTCATGGAGCCGACCGGCAGCGGCATCGGCGGCGACCTGTTCGCGATCGTCTGGGACGCCAGGACGCAGAAGCTCTACGGCTACAACGGCTCGGGCCGCTCGCCGAAATCGCTGACCCTGGAATGGTTCGCCGAGCACGGTTACAGCGACATCCCGCCGACCGGCCCGCTGCCGGTATCGGTGCCCGGCTGCGTCGATGCCTGGTTCGCGCTGCACGAAAAATTCGGCCGGCTGCCGATGAAGGATCTGCTCGCACCGACCGTGCGCTATGCGCGCGAGGGTTTTCCGGTCAGCGAGCTGATTGCGTACTACTGGCAGCGCTCGGTGCCGCGCCTGTCGAAATATCCCGGCTTCAAGGAACAGTTCACGCGCGACGGCGCCGGGCCGGCCAAGGGCCAGCGCTGGACCAATCCGAATCTCGCCGACACCCTGGAAGCCCTCGGCAAGGGTGGCCGCGACGCGTTCTACAAGGGGCGCATCGCCAAGATCATCGGCGACTACATGAAGGCCAACGACGGTTTCCTCAGTGCCGAAGACCTGGCCGCACATCACGGTGAATGGGTCGAGCCGCTGTCGACGAACTACCGCGGCTACGAGGTCTGGGAACTGCCGCCGAACGGCCAGGGCGTGGCTGCGCTGGCCATGCTGAACATTCTCGAAGGCTATGACTTCGGCAAGATCGGTTTCGGCAGCGTCGAGCACGTTCATCTGTTCACCGAGGCCAAGAAACTGGCCTTCGCGGACCGCGCGCAGTACTTCGCCGATCCCGCTTTCGCGCAGCTGCCGCTCAAGGGGCTGCTGTCCAAGGACTATGCGGCGCAGCGGCGCCAGCTCATCGGCGAGACCGCGGCCAGGTCCGTCGACGCCGGCCACCCGCCGCTCGACGACGGCGACACGATCTACCTGACCACGGCCGACAAGGACGGCAACATGGTCTCGCTGATCCAGTCCAACTACCGCGGCATGGGCTCGGGCATGGCGCCGACCGGCCTCGGTTTCATCCTGCAGGACCGCGGCGAGATGTTCGTGCTCAAGCCCGGCCATCCGAATTCCTTCGCGCCGGGCAAGCGGCCGTTCCATACCATCATCCCGGCCTTCGTGACCAAGGCCGGCAAGCCCTGGCTCAGCTTCGGCGTCATGGGCGGCGCGATGCAGCCGCAGGGCCACGTGCAGATCGTCATGAACCTCATCGACTTCGGCATGAACCTGCAGGAAGCCGGCGACGCGCCGCGCATCCAGCACGACGGCTCGACCGAACCCACGGGTCAGGCCACGGCCATGCGCGACGGCGGCGAGATCAATCTGGAAACCGGCTACAGCTGGGAAACCGTGCGCGGCCTGATGCAGAGGGGCCACAAGGTCACTTATGCCGACGGCCCCTACGGCGGCTATCAGGCGATCGCCTGGGACGAGAAGAACAAGGTCTGGATCGGCGCGTCGGAAGGCCGCAAGGACGGGCAGGCGGCCGGTTACTGAGGAAAGCGGCGCCGCGGTGCCGGTTGCGGCGGCACAGCCGCCGGCGAAACCGCCGGCGCCTGATCCTGTCTTTCCTGCAAATCCGTAAGGCAGCTGAGCGACACCCCACGAGGATGGCTTCCATGCGTCTGAATATCCTGTTTGGCTGGACACTGATGTTCTGTTGCGGCACGGCCCTGGCCGAGGCGCCGTCGACACAAGCCGCGGCGGCTGGTTCGGCCGACACAGCCGCCACCACGGCTGACGGCGAGGACCAGGCGATGGTCGAGCTCGGCTCGCAGATGCAGGCCGCCTATCGGAATTCGCTGGGTCCGGTCTATCTGAAACTGCGCGAAAGCGCGCAGCCGCGCGACTGGATGCTGGCCTCGCAACTGTTCCTGATGGCGGCCGACGACGACCCGACCTTCGGCAACGCCGCGCGCGCCGAGCTGCTGCGCAATGCCGCTGCGGCCGCGCCCGAGGACGCGCTGGTGCAATGGACTGCGATGGTCGCCATGCCCAGCGTCGTCGCCGGCGGCTGCGCGGCGCCGCGGGCCGCGCCGGCCAACCTCGATACGGTGCTGCGGCTGGAATCGGACAACGGCCTGGCCTGGCTGCCGGTGCTGGATCAGGCCTGGCGCTCGAAAGATGCGCTGGCGGTCGACTCGGCCCTCGCACGCATCGCCGCAGCCCCTCGCTACGACGACCATTCGCTCGAGTATGGCCGGCTCCTGGTCAAGCTGTTCCGCGACAACGCCGACAGCCTGCAGCAGCTCGGCGCCGCGCTGGAGGTTCCGATGGACCCGGTGCAATACGGCCTGGCCCTGAGCCAGAACGCGGTCATGAAGCCGATGGTCGCGCTGAATCAGGCCTGCGACCGCAAGCGTCAGCCCGACGCCGATGCGCGCCGTTTCGCGATCTGCGCCGATATCGGCCAGCGCCTGCTGCACGACGGCAGGACGACCCTGCTGCGCCATTACGGCGACCAGGTGCTGCAGGCCGCCGGCGCGCCCGACCGCGACGAGGCCGAGGCACAGCGCCGCGAGATAGCCTGGCTGTACGACGCGATCAGCGACGGAGACATCGCGACCTCGCGTCGCTTCGCCGAGCTGCTGGTGCGCGATGGCGACGAACTCGAAGTCCTGCGCCAGATGGTCCGGGAGCGCGGCATCCCGACGACCCCGCCGCCGACCTGGCAGCCGTCGGCCCGGGAGCACGTGGAGATCGACGACGGCGAAGACGAAGCCGCGGCGGCCGCAAGCGAGGATTGAAACCGGGCCGGCCGGGTCCGCGGGGCGCCGGATTGCCGGCGCCGTCCTGCGGCCGCCCCGGCCCGATCCGCCGACGCCGCGCAATTTCCAGATGTGCAGGCTCGGTGTACCCTCGACCGCGTTTGGCCCGCGCGAGGACGCTTCGATGCTGAAAGTCCTGATAGCAAGTTGCAAAGGCGGTTGCGGCAAGACCACGCTGGCGACGCATCTGGCGGCGCATTACGCGGTCGAGGGCAGGAACACCGTGCTCGTGGACTGCGACCGGCTGGCCTCGAGCCGGCACTGGTGCGAACGCCGTGCCGGACTGGCCAGCGCCGTGCTGCCGATCGACGGCACGCGACGCAACTGGCGCGAGCGAATTCCCGACGGAACCGACCGCCTGATCATCGACACGCCGGCCGGGACCAGCGCCGAGGATGTCGATGGCCTGCTCGACGAGGTCGACGCGCTGCTGATTCCCGTACTGCCGTCGCCGTTCGATCTGGAAGCCTGCCGGCCCTTTGTCGAGGAGATTGCCGGACTGAACCGTATCAAGCGCGGCAAGGTCGCCGCCGGCGTCGTCGCCAACCGGTTGCGCCCCTGGACGCATGCCAGCCAGCTCGCGCTCGAGGAAATGCAGCGCTTCGCGCTGCCGGTCGTCGGCCAGCTGCGCGATACCCAGGGCTACGTGGTCGCGACCGGCCTCGGCAAGAGCTTGTTCGACTACCACGCCGAATCCGTGCGCTCCCATCAGGACGACTGGAAGCCGCTGCTGAAGTGGCTGCGCAAGAGCGGCAGCTGACTGCCCGGAGGCCGGGCCTGCCGGCGGCCCCTACCGGCTCTCGGTGACCTGGCATTGCCGCGTCACGGCGGGCATTGCTGCGCCGCGCTGCCGGCCGCCGGCGCCGGTTCGCCAGCCGGCTCCCCCCGGTTTTCGCGAAATCGTTACCCGTCATGGGCAGACTTGAACGCGTGACGCTATCGGTACGCCAAACCCGTGCGGGCTTGATGCACCATAGAGGTTCTCAACGACAGGCGAGGAAGCCCGGCCATGCAAGAACTCATACTGCTGCGACACGCCCATGCCGGCAACGCCGGCCCGGAGCAGAGCGACAGCGAACGGACGCTGAGCCTGACCGGCGAAGCCGAGGCGGAAGCGGCAGCAGCATGGCTCAAGGCCAGCGGTGCACGGCCCCAGCGCGTGCTGTGCTCGCCGTCGGCACGCACGCGGCAGACCCTGGAGCGCGTGCTCGCGCGCATCGAGTATTCCGACACGCGCTACGAACCGGCCATCTACGAGGCCACGGCGGGCGACCTCATGGGTCTGCTCGACCAGCACCGCGACGCGGACCAGGTGCTGCTGGTCGGCCACAATCCCGGCATCGAAACCCTGGTCGCCCTGCTCGCGACGGGTCAGTCCGGCGAGTTCCGCGGCATGCCGCCGGCCGGAATCGCCTGGCTCGAAATCAACGGCGAGATAGAACCCGGCAGCGGCAGCCTCAAGGCGTTCTGGTCGCCGTAAGTGGAGCCGGAACCATGCGCCTGCGCCGCGCCTGGGTCAGCGCCTTCGTCCTGCTGGCGGCCTGCCTGCCGGCGACCGCCGAGCCGGTCGCGCTGGACCCGCGGCGCTCCACGGCCGAATTCGAAGTCCGCGCGATGTGGATGTTCGACATCGGCGGCCGATTCGGCGCGGTCACCGGCGAGGTCGAGGTCGACCACGCCGCGCGCAGCCTGCGCGTGCGGGCGCGCATCGACGTGCGCGGCGTATCCATGCGCCGCGCGAGCTACGAGGAATGGGTCAAGTCCGAAGAGTTCTTCGACGCGCAGGCCCACCCCTACATCGAGTTCGAGTCCGAACCGTTTCCGATGGCGACCCTGGACCTTGGCGGCGACATCGTCGGCCGGCTGACCCTGCGCGGCATGACCCGGCCGATGAACCTGCGCCTGCGGCCTTCGCAATGTCCGGGCGCGGCCGCGCTGACCTGTCCGGTTGTCGCCGACGGCGTCGTTCAACGCAGCGACTTCGGCATGCGCACGCGGCGGGCGACTCTGGCCGACAAGGTACGCCTGCACCTGAGCGTGCTCGCCGTCGCCGCCAACCCCGGATGAACTGCAGGAATCCCATGCGCCAAGGATGCGCGTTACTCGTTGCGCTGCTGCTCGCCGTCGTGCTCGGCGGCTGTTCGCTGACCCTGTCGCGCGAACGCGTGCGCCGTGCCGATGCGGTCATCGCCGAACTGCGCGACCGCGATCTGAGCTGCACGCGCGAAGACCATTGCGCGGCCGACTCGCCGTATCACGAGCTGTACCGGGAAACGGCCCAGGCCGGCGGCCCGCTGCATTTCGTGAGCCTGCTCGACCACGGCGCCGATTCGCTGGCCCTGCGCCTGCATCTCGTGCGCAGCGCGCGCAAGAGCATCGAGGTGCAGACCTTCATCTTCGCCGGCGACGATGCCGGCTATCTGTTCCTCGACGAACTGATCAAGGCCGCGCGGCGCGGCGTGCGCGTGCGCGTGATCGCCGACCAGCTGTTCTCGCTCGGCGACTACACCCTGCTCGCGCGGCTGGCGCGCACGCATGCGAATTTCGAGCTGCGCCTGTACAACCCGGCCTTTGACGAGGCCGCCACCCAGCCGCTGGAATTCGCCGCCAACCTGCTGTGCTGCTTCTTCCAGTTCAACCAGCGCATGCACAACAAGCTGCTGCTGATCGACGGCGAGACCGGCCTGGCCGGCGGCCGCAACTACGAGGACCGCTATTTCGACTGGGATACCGAGTTCGACTACCGCGACCGCGACGTCGCGGTGACCGGCGCGGTCGCCGGCCGGCAGATGCAGGCCTCGTTCGAGCAGTTCTGGAACCATCCGCGCACGCGCACCCTGGCCCAGCTCAAGGACGTCAACCGGCGCCTGCTGCTGGACACGCGCGAACCGGCGCCGCCCTGGGACACGCCGACCTGGCAAAACCCCGATCGCGTCGCGGCCATCTCGCGCCAGGCCGACGACTGGACCTGGATCGCAGAGCATTTCGCCGCCAAGGTGTTCCGCGTCGCGCGGGTCGACTACTTCTCCGATTCGCCGAACAAGCCGCTGGAACCGGAAAACCCGGCCGACAAGAAGCTGACCCGGTACGTCATCGAACTGCTCGACTCGGCCAGGCACGAGATCGTGCTGCAGACGCCTTACCTGGTGATCAGCCGGCCGGCGCGGCGCGTGTTCCGCGGCCTGCGCGAACGCGTGCCGGAACTGCGCGTCATCGTCTCGACCAATTCGCTGGCCGCGACCGACGCGTTCTACGTCTACGCGCTGTCGCACAAATACAAAAAACGCTACATCAAGCACCTCGGCTTCGAGATCCACGAGTTCAAGCCGTTCCCGGGCGATGCGGCGCAGATGATCCAGGGCTACGAAACCCTGGCCGGCCGGCGCGAACCGCCGCCGCAGAGCGATTTCACGCCGGTGCCGACCGCAGAGGAACCGGCCGGCCCGCGCCTGGGGCTGCATGCCAAGTCCATCGTCATCGACGGCCGCGTCAGCCTTATCGGCTCGCACAACTTCGATCCGCGCTCGGACAACTACAACACCGAATCGGGCTTCATCATCCACGACGAGGCGTTTGCCGCGGCGCTGCGTGCTTCAGTGTTGCGCGACACCGAACCGCAGAACGCCTGGGTCATCGCGCGCCGGCCGCGGCCGGTGCTGGTCGAGCGCATCAACAGCGCGATCAACGATTTCTCCACCGCGCTGCCGCTGTTCGATTTCTGGCCGTTCCGCTATGCGACGAGCTTCGAGCTCAAGCCAGGCTGCACGCCGCTGCGTGCCAGCGATCCGGCGTTCTACGGCTGCTATGAGCCGGTCGGCGACTTTCCCGGCGTCAACCTGCCGCTCAAGAGCATCTATACGCGCATCGTCACGGCCTTCGGCGCCGGTCTCGTCGGCATTCTGTAGGTCCGCCGGGCGGGCCTGCCGGGGCGGTCGCGGCAGCGCTCTTTCGGGCGCCTCGAAAAACATCGAGGTGCCCGCGGCACGGCAACGTGCCGCTCGCGATCAAGCGCGTAGGCGCTTGAGCAGCGGAGACGAGTCCGGACCTGGACCTGCGCCGGACTCGTCGACTCGAAAAATCGTCGGAACGACGGTTTTTCGACGTTCCCTCAAGGGGGCGCCGCCGGCTGCGGCGGCCGCGCCGGACTGCCATCCGCGGAGCCGTTTGGCAAGCCTGCGCACGACGCCAACGTTCAATTGACGTCGCGACCCCGCACTGGCTAGTCTGCGAAGTCTCCCGCTTAGCTGAAGACCAGCCATGTCTCTGACCATCACGATCGAACTCGGCGACGCCGATCTGCAACATTTCATCGACGGCATGAAGAAGGCGCAGGAGGAGACCAAGCACCTCACGGCGCAGCAGGTCACCGATGCGGCGCGCAAGCTGCTGGCCGATTCGGCCAATGTCCAGGTTCCGCATTTCATCGCCGAACGTCTGGCCAAGCTCGACGCGATGATCGCCATGGTCCACGACGCCGGCTGGGCGCTGCCCGAGGACGACAAGAACCGCGTGCTGTCGGCGCTGACCTATTTCGCCGATCCGAAGGACGTGATTCCGGACACGGTGCCGGTACTCGGCTTCCTCGACGACGCGATCATGATCGAGCTGTGCGTGCGCGAGCTCAAGCACGAACTCGACGCCTACGAGGATTTCTGCGATTTCCGCAATGCCGAGGCGGCGCGGCTCGGCGTCGATCCGGCCAGCCACGACGTGCAGCGCGCGCAGTGGCTCGAAGGCCGCCGCGAAGAGCTGCAGGACCGCATGCGCCGCCGGCGCCGCGATTCCTACAGCGGCGGTGGCGGCGCCTGGAAGCCGGCGCTGTTCCGGTTCGGCTGAACCGGCGTTTCGGCTGATCCTGTCCGGGGTTCCGGGCCGGAACCGTCGGCAGCCGAGCTGCAAACCTCAGGACCCGCGTGGGCAGACCACGCGGGTTTTTTTTTGCGCCGCCGCTCGCCGGCGGCGGTCGTGCCGCGACGCCCGCAGACCGGCGAACTTCATCCGACGGTCCCGCGCCTGTCCGTCCGTTGGCGGACGGCGCACTCCTTGCTGGGACCTGCGGCGCTGCCATGCTCTGCGGACATGAAAAACCCCGCGCTGCGCCAGCGCGGGGTTCGGTCTTTCCGGATCGGACGCTGCGGTTCGGGAAGAAGAAACGCTGCGCCAAGCTATCCGGCCGCCGCGGATCAGCGGCCGTAGTTGTTCAGCACCGCCGCCATCGCGATGGACCAGATGATGATGCCGACGACGCTGAGCCCGATGATGCCGATGTTCAGCGCCCAGCCGTACCACGGCATCGGCGGGCGTTCGAGCTCGTGCTGCTGGCCCGGCTCCACCGTATTGAACACCACGCAGGTGCTGGCCATGAGGTCGTGCAGCGCCTGCTTGCGCTCGGTGAAGCCGGCCATCATGTAGCCGATGTAGAGAATGATGTTGGACACGGCGCCGCCGAAATAACGCCCGGTCGCGCGCGCGAACGTGACCGGCTGGCCGTAGTCGTCGGTGACCTTCAGACCGAAGGCCTGCTTGCCGAGCGTGGCCTGGTTCGGACCGCTTTCCATCAGCGCGAAGTACAGCCAGCGGCCGACGTAGAACAGCAGGATGCCGAGGAACGGAATCAGGTTGATCATGAAGGCCGGGATGAGCAGGATCAGGTTGTCCAGCGTATAGGCCGCGAAGCGGCGCCAGAAACCCGCGTGGATCGCTTCGCCTGGCGGCAGCGGCATGCCGTCTTCGAGCAGGTCGCCGCTGCGCACCAGCGGTGCGTCGGGCGCGGCGTACGGCGAGGAATAGGCGTCGGCGGCCGGCATGGCCGGCGGCAGCACGGCCGTCTGCGCCGGATTGGGGTTGGATGCCGGCGGCGAGAAGCTCGGCGGCGTGGCGGCGGCGCGCGGCGCGGGCGGCGGAGGCGGCGCCATCGGCGGCGGAGCCACCGCTGCGGCCGGCGCGCCGAGCCGGCTGAACGGGCCCCATTCGTTCTCGCCGACCTTGGCGACTTCGACATTGCCCGACCAGTCGCCGGCGCCGACCTTGCTCTCGACATAGGCATGCGGAACCGGGCCGCGCGGCTTGCCGCCGATCACCGCGAACAGGCTGCCGCGGGCGTCCAGCGCATGGATCTCGCTGTCGGCGCCGATGCTGCGCAGACCGTCCTGCAGGCCCTGCAGCTTGGTCAGGTCGTCGCTCTCCTTCAACGTGACCGGCGCGCGCGGCACCAGCTGCGTACTGACTTTGTCCGGTTCCATGCGGAAATAGCTGGCCAGCGCCGGCCAGACCGTTTCCGCGGCGTGACCGGACAACACGGTGCCGGTCAGCACCAACGCATGTTTGGTGTTCTGCATTGAGATTCCCCGATGGAGCAGGCGCGCCGGGCCGGCGCGCTGGCCCGACTTTACCGTTTCAAACTGCAGGCGCAACCCGGACCGAACAGGGCTGCGCCGCGAACCGGCAGGCTCAGGGGCGTTCGACGATCGCCGTGACGCCCATGCCGCCGGCCGTGCAGATCGAGATCAGGCCGCGACCGCTGCCCTTTTCCTCGAGCAGCTTGGCCAGGTTCGCGACGATGCGTGCGCCGGTCGCGGCGAACGGATGCCCGTGGGCCAGCGACGAGCCGTTCACGTTCATCTTCGCCGGATCGATGCTGCCCAGCGGCGTATCCAGGCCGAGACGGTTCTTGCAGTAGTCGGCGCTTTCCCAGGCGCGCAGGGTGCACAGCACCTGCGCGGCGAAGGCTTCGTGGATCTCGTAGAAATCGAAGTCCTGCAGGCTCAGGTTGGCGTGCTTGAGCATCTGCGCGACGGCGATGGTCGGCGCCATCAGCAATCCTTCGCCGTGGACGAAATCGACCGCGGCGACCTTGGAATGGGTCAGATACGCCTGGACCTTCAGGCCGCGCGCCTGCGCCCAGGCGTCGCTGGCCAGCAGCACGGCCGAGGCGCCGTCGGTCAGCGGCGTGGAGTTGCCGGCGGTCAGGGTGCCCTGGCCCGAGGTCTTGTCGAAGGCCGGTTTCAATGTGGCGAGTTTTTCCAGCGTCGTGTCGGCACGCAGGATGTTGTCGCGCTCGATGCCGCGGAACGGAATGACCAGATCCTTGTAGAAACCGCGCGAATAGGCCGCCGCAGCCTTCTGATGACTTTCCCAGGCCAGCTTGTCCTGGTCCTCGCGCGCGATCTTCCATTCCTTGGCCATGAGCTCGCAGTGGTCGCCCATGGACTTGCCCGTGCGCGGCTCGGCCACGCCGGGAAAATGCGGCTTGAGCTCGCTGAAGCTGAAGCCGCTCAGCAGGGTCTTGAGCTTGTCCAGCGGCGTCTTGGCGCGCGCCGCGGCGAGCAGGCGCTGCTGCAGCTTGCGGCTGTAGACGATGGGCACGTCGCTGGTCGTGTCCGAGCCGCCGGCGACGCCGGCCTCGATCTGGCCCATGGCGATCTTGTTGCCGATATGGATGGCCGTGTCCAGCGAGGTGCCGCAGGCGCGGGCCATCGTGATGCCCGGCGTCGTCGGCGCCAGGCCCGAGGACAGGGTCGCCTCGCGCGCGAGATTCCAGTCCGAGGAGTGGTGGATCACCGCGCCCATCGCGACTTCGCCGAGCTCGACGCCGTGCAGTCCGAACTTCTCCACGAGCGCGCCGAGCGTCTTGATCGACATGCCGAGATTGCCGACGTCGGCATAGGCCGTATTGTTGCGACAGAAGGGGATGCGCACCCCGCCGATGATGCCCACGCGTTGCTGATTGCTCACGATTCGCCTTCCTGCGGCTGAGGGGGAAGCGCCTGCTATCATCAGACGTTTCACGGTAGTTGCTTATTCTATGCCGTACGTTTTCGATCTTGACAGGCTGCAGACCCTGGCCGCGAGTACGGCCGAGGGCTTTGCCGGGGCCGAGCCGTATCCGCATGCGGTGTTCGAAGACTTCCTCGATCCGGCCGCCGCCGCCGGGCTGGCGCAGGTCTTTCCGAAGCCCGAAGACCGGCTGGCCTGGGATCGCTTCGGCGCAATCGGCTACGAGGTCAAGCTCGGTTCCTCCGACGAGGTGCGTTTCCCGCCGGCGCTGCGCCGGGCCATCCACGATCTGAACTCCGGCCCGTTCATCCGTTTTCTCGAACGCCTGAGCGGCATCGACCACCTGCTGCCGGATCCGGGCCTGGCCGGCGGCGGCATCCACCTGAGCCGCCGCGGCGATCACCTCGGCATCCATGCCGATTTCAACTGGCACGAAGGCCTGCAGGCGCATCGGCGCCTGAACCTGCTGATCTACCTGAGCCCGCATTGGCAGGATGGCTACGGCGGCGAGCTGGAGCTCTGGGACACGACCGGCACGCGCCGCGTGCGCACGGTCGAGCCGCTGTTCAACCGCGCCGTCGTGTTCACGACGCGTTCGGACACCTTCCACGGTCACCCGAATCCATGGGCCGCGCCCGAGGGCGTCTACCGCCAGTCCATCGCGCTGTACTACTACACGACGCAGCGTCCGGCCGACGAGCTGCGCGAGGCGCACGGCACCCTGTACAAGGGTTACAACGCCTGAAGCATCTCGACGTTGCGGTGCACTGCGCTCACCGCAACCTGCGACGAGTCCGATTGCGCAGGTCGTGGTGAGCCCGGAGCGCGAACAGCGACATCACGGTCTCCACGTCGCGGAGAACAGCGACCGAAGGAACTCCTGCGCCGTCACGGCGCGTGCGTAGCCAGCGCCGCCACCGTATACGGCGCACGCAGGCCTTCGCCCGGCGCCGCTTCGACGTATTCCTTGCCCTGCATGAACACTGCGCGTTCCGCGAGCAGGCGCACCGTGGTCTGGCACAGCGCGGCCGAGCCGGTCGGCATGCCGACGATGCTGAACTCCAGCGCGCCGCGGCGGCCCAGGCGCAGCGCATGACAGTCGACGACGCGGTCGTCGGAGTTCACGAGCAGGCGTTCCTCGGCCCAGTCCAGCACCTGACCGTCGAACTGCGGCGCGGCGGCGTAGCCGAGCAGGTCGCCGTTGCTGACGACCACGCGCGGATTCGGCGTCCTGTTGCGCTGCGCGTCGTCGAGCAGCGCGGCGGCATCCAGCGGCGTTGCGGCGATCCAGCCGTCGCTGAGCCAGCGCAGATTCACGTGCCAGGCATCCGGGTCGGTCAGCGCGAGCTTCTCGTGGATGATCCAGCCCAGCACGCGGTTGTCCTCGGGGCGGCCGCGCGCCCGGTCCATGCGGCGCGCGTCGGAGGCATTGATCAGGCGGAACTTGGCCGGCACGTCGATCGTCACGCCGATGGCCTCGCGCGTATAGCGGCCGCGATTGAACACGGCGCTGCGCGCGGCTTCGGCATAGCTGATGACTTCGGCAGGACGCTCCCGCGCGACCGGCGCCGGATTGTCGAATTCGGCATCGCGCGGGACCGGCGCGTGCGCGCTGCCCGTGCTCTCGCCGCCGTCCTGATCGTCCAGCGCCGCCATCGTGGCCATGACCACGTCCGGATCGTCGCTGAGCAGATTCCTTTCCTGCTCCGGCGTCAGCTTGACGCCCTGCTGGTGCAGCGACTGCACGAACGCCTGGCGGTCTTCCGGCGTGCCGGCCAGGTCCTTCGTGACATGCGCGGCGCCGTAGATCGACAGCGTGCTGCCGACCAGCATGCCGACGGCATGCAAGCGGATGTTGTGATCGGGATCGCTCCAGTACTTGATCAGCGCGACGATGAAATAGAACGGCACGAGCAGGGTCAGCACGCCGTCGAGCGTGCTTGCGCGCCAGACGCGCACGACGGCCAGCAGGCCGAACAGCAGCGAGATCAGATAGCCGATCAGCATCAGTTTCATGAAGGCCTCAGCGCGGCGTGACGGCGGCGACGTCGCCGCGCGGCAGCGAATAGCTCAGATCGCGCGCGGGCAGCTGGATCAGCAGGATCAGCGCATCGCGCGTGGCTGCCGTCAGGGTACCGATGTAGATGCCGCGCTGGCGCGTCTCCACCGCGACGCGCTGGCCGACGAGGCTGGCGATCGTGTCGGCATCGTTCTTCGCCGCGGCCTTGGCGTCGGCTTTGCGATCCGCCTTGGCCGGCGCGGCCGGTTTGTCCGGCGCGTTCATGAGCTGCTCGATACGTGCCTCGTCCGTGTCGCTCGCCGCCGCGCCGAACGCGAGCGCGAACAGCGCCAATGCCCCTATCGTCCGCATGATGCCGACACTCCCGCTCGCCCACCCCCTGGGGCCGGCCCATTGTCGGGACGGCCTTCGAGGGTCGCAAGCTGCCGGCCTGTGCTATGTCGACGCCGTCACAGCTTGCAGCTGCGCGAGTATCGCGGCGGCGGCCTCGCGGCCGTCGAGCACGGCGCGCACGACCAGGTCCGCGCCGCGCACCGTGTCGCCGCCGGCGAACACCTTGGGGTTGGTGGTCTGCTGGCGCGCGCGACCCGCACCGCCGACGATGAGACGCCCGTCCGCACCGACCGCGATGCCGTGCTCGGCACACCAGTCCGGCGGGCTGGCCAGAAAGCCGAAGGCCTGGATCACGACGTCGGCGGCCATGTCCAGTTCGCTGCCGGCGACGGCCCGGCTCTGCGCACGGCCGCCGGCTCCGGCGACGAGCTCGGTCTGCGCGACGCGCACGCGTTCGACGCGGCCTTCGCCGAGTATCGCCAGCGGCTGGCGCTGGAACACGAACTCCACGCCTTCCTCGCGCGCGTACTTCACCTCGCGCCGCGAGCCCGGCATGTTGGCTTCGTCGCGCCGATAGACGCAGCTGACGCGCTGCGCGCCGAGGCGGATCGCCGAACGCACGCAGTCCATGGCCGTGTCGCCGCCGCCGAGCACGACGACGCGCCGGCCGGCCAGATCCGGCAGATCCTGCGCCGTCGTCGCGGTGCCGAGCAGGCGGCGCGTGTTGGCGACGAGGAACGGCAAGGCCGAATGCACGCCGTCGAGATTCGCGCCGGGCAGCTGTGCGTCGACACTGGTATAGGCGCCGGTCGCGAGAAACACCGCGTCATAGCCATCCAGCAACGCGCCGAACGGCAGGTCGCGGCCGATCTCCACGCCGAGGCGGAACACCACGCCGAGTTCCTCGAGCACGCCGCGGCGCGTGCGCACGACGGACTTCTCGAGCTTGAACGCCGGAATGCCGAAGGTCAGCAGGCCGCCGATTTCCTCGTAACGGTCGAACACCTCGACGGCGACGCCGGCCCGGATCAGCCGGTCGGCCGCGGCCAGTCCCGCCGGTCCGGCGCCGACGATCGCGACGCGCCGGCCGCTGCGTTCCTGCGTATGCAGGCCCGGACGCCAGCCGCGGCGCAGCGCCTCGTCGGTGACCCAGCGTTCGATGCTGCCGATCGTGACCGCACCGAAGCCGGTGTCTTCGAGGGTGCAGGCGCCTTCGCAGAGGCGGTCCTGCGGACAGACGCGGCCGCAGATCTCCGGCAGCGGGTTGGTCTCGTGCATGAGGTTCGCGGCGTCCTCGATGCGGTCGTCGCGCACGAGTTGCAGCCATTGCGGGATGCGGTTGCCGAGCGGACAGCCCCAGGAGCAGTAGGGATTGCCGCAGTCGATGCAGCGCGCGGCCTGGTCGCCGGCGTCGCCGTTGACGAAGCCGCCGTGGATCTCGCCGTAGCCGAGCACGCGCACCGGCACCGGCACCGCCTGCGGCAGCGCGCGGTGGAACTTGAGGAACGGAAACGTCTTCTCGCTCATGCGGCGCGCCTCAGCGCTTCGGACAGCGCGTCGAGGCTGGCCGCCTTGGGCTTGACCAGCCAGAACTTGTGCAGCACGTCGCGGAAGTCGCCGAGCAGGCGCGCCGCCCACGGACTCTGCGTGGCCTCGATGTGGCTGCGCAGCAGACCGCGCAGATGCTGCAGGTGGTTTTCCATGCCTTCCAGCGAAATGCGGTGGATGTCGACGAGCTCGTGGTTGTAGCGGTCGACGAAGTCGCGCGTGAGATCGAGCACGTAGGCATAGCCGCCGGTCATGCCGGCGCCGAAATTCAGGCCCGACTGGCCGAGCACGACGACGGCGCCGCCGGTCATGTATTCGCAGGCGTGGTCGCCGACGCCTTCGACGACCGCGAGCGCGCCGGAATTGCGCACGCCGAAGCGCTCGCCGGCGCGGCCGCAGACGTACAGCTCGCCGCCGGTCGCGCCATAGAGGCAGGTATTGCCGACGATGGCACTGTCCTGGCTCGCATAGCGCGCGGCGGCCGGTGGACGCACGACGATGCGGCCGCCGTGCATGCCCTTGCCGACGCCGTCGTTGGCTTCGCCGCTGAGCTGGATATGCAGGCCGTTCGCGTTCCAGGCGCCGAGGCTCTGCCCGGCGCTGCCGGACAGATGCAAGGTGATCGGGTTTTCGATCAGACCTTCGTCGCCCCAGTGCCGCGCGATCTCGCCGGACAGGCGCGCGCCGATCGAGCGGTCGGTGTTGCGTATCGCGTAGTGGAAATCGCCGCCCTGGCGCGCGGCGACCGCCGCGGCCGTGTCGGCGACCGTGCGTGCGGCCAGACCGTCGGCGGCGGTCGGCGCGATGCACGGACCGCAGGTGCCGAGATCGGCGGCGCTGGCCGTGTCGAGCAGGCCGTCGAGGTCCAGCGCGTTCTGCTTGTGGGTGACGCCCTCGATGCGCCGCAGCAGGCCGACGTTGCCGACGGCTTCGCCGAGGCTGCGCAGGCCCAGGCTCGCGAGCAGTTCGCGCGTCTCCTCGGCGACGAAGCGGAAATAGTTCTGCACCATCTCCGGAATGCCGTGGAAATGCTGGCGGCGCAGCACTTCGTTCTGCGTGGCCACGCCGGTGGCGCAGGAATTCAGATGGCAGATGCGCAGGAACTTGCAGCCCAGCGCGACCATCGGCGCGGTGCCGAAGCCGAAGCTCTGCGCGCCGAGTGCGGCGGCCTTGAGCACGTCCAGGCCGGTCTTGAGGCCGCCGTCGGTCTGCACGATCACGCGGTCGCGCAGGCCGTTCGCGGTCAGGGTCTGCCGGGTTTCGGCCAGGCCGAGCTCCCACGGCGAGCCGGCATAGCGGATCGAGGTCAGCGGGCTCGCGCCGGTGCCGCCGTCGTGGCCGGACACGGTGATCAGATCGGCGCCGGCCTTGACCACGCCGGCGGCGATCGTGCCGACGCCCGCGTGCGAGACCAGCTTGACCGAGATCAGCGCGGTCGGGTTGATCTCGCGCAGGTCGTGGATCAGCTGGGCCAGATCCTCGATCGAATAGATGTCGTGATGCGGCGGCGGCGAGATCAGGCCGATGCCGGGCTTGGCATAGCGCAGCCGCGCGATCAGGCCGTTGACCTTGTGGCCTGGCAGCTGGCCGCCTTCGCCGGGCTTGGCGCCCTGGGCGATCTTGATCTGCAGCACTTCGGCGTTGACGAGATAGGCCGGCGTCACGCCGAAGCGGCCCGAGGCGACCTGCTTGATCTTGGAACTGCGCTCGGTGCCGTAGCGCGCCGGATCTTCGCCGCCTTCGCCGGAATTGGAGCGCGCGCCGAGCCGGTTCATGGCCGTCGCCAGTGCCTCGTGCGCTTCGGGCGACAGCGCGCCGAGCGACATGCCGGCCGAATCGAAGCGCGCGAGTATCGCCTCGACGGGCTCGACTTCGTCGAGCGGAATTGGCGCGGCGGCCGGTTGCAGCGCGAACAGGTCGCGCAGCGCCGACGGTGCGCGGCCGTTCACATGCGCGGCGTAGTCGCGATAGAAGCGGCGTTCGCCGGTGCGTACGGCGGCCTGCAGGCTGCCGATCACGGCCGGGTTGTACATATGGTATTCGCCGTCGGGCACGGCCTTGAGCAGGCCTCCCGGCGGCAGCGCATAGCTCGGATCGCGTGCGGCGGCGAGCTGGGCGCGGTATTCCGACTCGATGTCGGCGAAGCCGGCGCCGCCGATGCGCGACGGCGTGCCCGGGAAGCACAGGTCGACCACGTCCTTCCCTAAACCGACTATCTCGAACAGTTGCGCGCCGCGATAGCCCGCGATCGTCGCGATGCCCATCTTGGAGATGATCTTGAGCAGGCCCTTGCGGATGCCGCGCCGGTAGCTGCGGCCGATCTCCGACGGCGGCTCGCCTTCCAGGCCCTTGAGTTCGCCGCGCCGGTTCATGTCGAACAGCGTCTGGTAGGCCAGATACGGATAGACCGCCGTCGCGCCGAAGCCGATCAGGCAGGCGAAATGGTGCGCATCGCGCGCGGTGCCGGTTTCCACGAGCAGGTTGCAGTCGCAGCGCAGCTGCGTGCGCAGCAGGTGCGCATGCACCGCACCGGTCGCGAGCAGCGCATGGATCGGCAGCAGGCCCGGCGCCGGATAGCGATCCGACAGCAGCACGATCAGGGTGCCGTTGCGCACGGCGGTTTCGGCCGCGGCGCAGAGTTCGCGCAGGGCCTGTTCCAGTCCGACCGCCGGGTCGTAGTACAGGTCGAGCTTGATCTGCGCGTCCTGCGCCTGCGGCAGCGCCAGGATCTGGCGCAGCTTGCGCTGCGACAGGACGGGCGAGTTGAGGATGACCTGGCGCGCGTTCTGGGGCGACAGCTCGAATACATTGCCCTCCCGCCCGATCTGCGTGACCAGCGACATGACCAGCCGTTCGCGCAGCGGGTCGATCGGCGGATTGGTGACCTGGGCGAAGGCCTGGCGGAAATACTCATACAGCGGCCGCGACTGCTGCGACAGCACGGCGATCGGCGTGTCGTCGCCCATCGAGCCGGTCGCTTCGGATTCGTCCTCGGCCAGCGCCTTCAGCACCACGTCGCGTTCTTCGCGGGTCAGCGCGAACTGCTTCTGGAAGCGCGCGAGCATGTCCGGCGGAAACGGCTCGGCCGCGAGCGCCGGGTCGATCAGGTGCGATTCGAGATAGGTCATCTCGTCGCGCAGCCATTGCTTGAACGGCGCGCGTGCGCGGTTGATCGCGTCGATCGCGTCGTTGTCGAGCAGGCGGCCGTCGCGCAGATCCACCGCGAGCATCTCGCCCGGACCGAGGCGGCCCTTGGCGATCACGTCGGCGTCGGCGATGTCCCAGATGCCGGCTTCGGAGCCGATCGCGAGGTGGTTGTCCTCGGTGCGCAGCCAGCGCGTCGGACGCAGGCCGTTGCGGTCCAGGGTGCAGACCGCATAGCGCGCGTCGCAGATGACCAGGCCGGCCGGACCGTCCCAGGGCTCGCTGTGCAGCGCGTAATACTCGTAGAACGCCTCGAGGTCTTCGTCGATGGTCTCGCGGGCATTCCAGGCCGGCGGCACGAGGATGCGCATCGCGGTCAGCAGGTCGATGCCGCCGGCCAGCAGCACGTCGAGCATTTCGTCGAGGCTCTGCGAATCCGAGCCGCCGCTGCTGACCAGCGGACCGATGTCCGACAGCTCGACCAGCGGCGACACCATCTTGGCCGCGCGCGCCGCGCCCCAGCTGCGGTTTGCGCGTATCGTGTTGATTTCGCCGTTGTGCGCGAGCAGGCGGAACGGCTGCGCGAGCCGCCAGTTCGGCATCGTGTTGGTGGAAAAGCGCTGGTGGAATACCGCCGCGCTCGCGGTCAGCGCCGGATGGCGCAGATCCGGAAACGCATCGCGCAGCGCGCCGGGTGCGGTCATCGCCTTGTAGGTGATCGTCGCGGCCGACAGGCTCACGATATAGAAGCTCGCATCGCCGGTCAGCGCGTGGCCGGCACGGCGGCGCGCGCGGAACAGGCTGCGCTCGAACGCGGCTTCGTCGGCCTGCGCAAGCGGTTCGACGAACAGCTGCACGACGCGCGGCGCGTGCGCCTGGCCGAGCGGGCCGCAGGCCGCCGCGGCGATCGGCACTTCGCGCCAGCCGGCGCAGCGCAGGCCTTCTTCGGCCAGGGTACGTTCGACGAGCGCCTGAGCCGCATCGGCCGCGCCCGTTTCATGCGCAAGAAATACGAGTCCGGCGGCGAAGCGCGCGCCGAGCCTGATGCCGGCCGCCTCGGCCAGCGCACGCAGCCAGGCATCGGCGCGATAGAACAGCATGCCGCTGCCATCGCCGGTGACGCCGTCGGCATTCACGCCGCCGCGGTGGGCCATGCGCGCGAGTGCGGCGAAGGCCTGATCGACGAGCCAGGCGCTGGGCCGGTTGTCGATCTGCGCAATGAGCCCGAAGCCGCAACTGTCGTGTTCGAAGGCGGCGTCGTACAGGCGCGGCGTGCTGCGTCGCGTCATGCTGCTTTCCTGGCGAGGTCGTCCGTGCCGATCCAGTGCGGCCGCAGGCGACAGGGCTTGGTCGGCGCATTCCGTCGCGCCCGGTCCACGTCTCCGCTCGTCGCGGACACGGCCTCGAATCAAACATAGATGCTGCGATGCGTCAAATAACCAAAATCGAGGCCGCCGACGACAACTCGCAGAAGCGATCCGAGCAATCCATCAAATGTCCGGACCTCGCCGGCGCCGCGGCGATTTCCACTTCGCGCAGGCTCCGGCTGTCGTCGTGCTCAAGCGGTGAATCGGTTCGCTCGACAGGCGACGTTGCCCATTGCCTGCGACGGATCGGTGCTGTTCGCGGCACGCATGACAGGACAGTGACAGGCGTCCGAAAGCCGCTGTGTCGCGGCATCGCCGGTCGGCGTGTGTTCGCGGTACAGTCGGCGCCGTAACGGAGTGCGGCGGTCTCGACGTGCTCCAGGGCAGAAGCACTTCCAATTTCCCTTTCCCGCAAGGGGCGAGGGGCCCGTCGATACGGCAAGCCTGCCGGCTGTGGCTGATGCAGCGGCCGCCGGGCGGCAGGGTCATTACGAGGTGGGGGACAAGGGCAGCGGATGACTACGCGTATCGCTCAGTTGTCGGTGATGGTCGTCGAGGACCACAGTTTCCAGCGCAGCATCGCGCTGCGCCTGCTCGCCGGACTGGGCATAGAGCGTGCTTTCGAGGCGGCCAACGGACGCGAGGCGCTGGAGCGCATGCTCGTGCTGCAGGACAAGCCCGACGTGCTGCTGGTCGACCTGGACTTGCCCGAGATGGACGGCATCGAACTGATCGGCCATGTCGCGAGCCGCCGCCTCGCACGCGCCGTCGTCGTGCTGTCGGCGCTGGACCCGGCCCTGCTGAACACCGTGCAGACCATGGCGCGGGCATCGGGCCTGCGCGTGCTCGGCGCCGTAGAGAAGCCGCTGACCGCGGCCAAGCTGCAGGAAGTGCTGCTGCATTTCCACAACGAGCCCGAAGAGAACGGCTATCTCGCGCCGCTGGAATTCGACCGCGACACGCTGGTCGATGCGATAGAGCGCGAAGAGATCGAGCCGTGGTTCCAGACCCAGGTGTCCATCGCCAGCGGCCATGCCGTCGGCGTCGAAGCGCTCGCGCGCTGGGTGCGCGGCGACCAGGTGCTGCTGCCGTCGCAGTTCCTGCACCAGATCGAGCGCGAAGGCCTCGTCGACGCGCTGACCGAAAGCATGCTGCGCAAGTCCTGCCGCTGGCGCATGCGCTGGGCCGCGGCCGGACTGGACCTGCGCCTGTCGGTCAACGTGTCCATGCTCAATCTCGCGCGCGTGGATACGGCCGACCGTTACCAGCAGATCGTGCAGCAGGCCGGCGTGCGCACGCGCGACGTCGTGCTCGAAGTGACCGAAGGTTCGGTCATGGGCGAGGCGGCCAGCGCGCTGAACGTGCTGGCGCGGCTGCGCCTGAAGGGCTTCGGCCTGGCCATCGACGATTTCGGCACCGGCTATTCCTCGCTGTCGCAGCTGTCGCAGATTCCGTTCACCGAACTGAAGATCGACCAGGGTTTCGTCACCGGCGCCGTGCGCCAGCCGCGCAAGCGCGCGGTCGTGGAAACCAGCCTCGAACTCGCGCGCAAGCTCGACCTGGGCACCGTCGCCGAAGGCGTCGAAACCGTCGACGACTGGCAGATGCTGGCCGAACTCGGCTGCGACTACGCGCAGGGCTATCTGATCGGTCCGGCCGTGTCCGGCGCGGCGCTGGCCGAGCAGATACGGCATTGGAGGTCGCCGCAGATCTCCGCCGTATGAAATCGAAATCCGGCCTGTTCGCGCTGAGCATCCGCCAGCAGCTGCTCGGCCTGTTCGGCCTGCTGCTGATCACCGGCGCGACCGTGCTCGTGCTGGACACGGTGAACGAACGCGCCACCGTCGCGACCATGACTCAGCTGCGCGCCGACTCGCTGGCCGGCCTGCGCTACGTCAAGAACGTGTCCGACGCCTACGGCATGGACGTCGTCGACACGGCGTTCCGCGTGCGCAACAACCTGATGGGCTGGGACCAGGGTGTGGAGGTGCTCGACCGCGCCGCAGAGCGCATCCAGGATCAATGGGACAAGCTCGCCAGCACGCATCTGACCGAGGTGCAGCAGACGCTCGTCGACGACATCCGGCGCCAGCGCGAAAGCGCCGACCGCGCCGCGGCCAAACTGCGCGCGATCCTCAAGTCGCGCAAGATCGACGACCTTGGCCACTTCGCCGACACCGAGCTGTATCCGGCCATAGACCCGGTGACGACGCGGCTGAAATTCCTGTCCGAGCTGCAGATGATCACCGCCAACGGCAACCTCGACGCCGATGCGCGGCGCGCCTCGCGCATCAGCTACTGGCGGCTCGGGCTCAGCCTGCTCGCGTTCGCGATCGTGTTCCTCGTCGGCCGGCGCATCCTGCGGCACATCTACCGCGGCGTCGAAAAGCTCGTGCAGCTGGCCCACGCGACACGCACCGGCGACTATGCCACGCCGATCGGCGAGTGGCCGCGCGGCGAGCTCGGCCAGGTCGCCGAAGCATTCGTGCAGATGCGCGAAACCTTGGCGCGCAACGAGGTCGAGCTGCGTCATTCCGAAGCGTTGGCGACCGACGCCAGCCGCGCGAAGACCGTGTTCCTCGCAGCGATGAGCCACGAGATCCGCACGCCGATGATCGGCGTGGTCGGCATGCTCGAACTGCTGTCGCACACGGAGCTCGACGCGGAGCAGCGCCGCTGCGTCGACGTCATCGACACCTCGGCCCAGGCATTGCTGCAGATCATCGGCGACATTCTCGACTTCTCGAAGATCGAGGCCGGCCGGCTCGAACTCGCCGCGGTGCCCACCGACCTGCGCCGGCTGCTGGAGCAGACCGTCAACAACTTCCTCGGCGTGGCGTCCTCGCGCGGCCTGTATCTCACCTTGCAGGTCGACGACGGCGTCGCGCCGGCGCACCTCGTCGACCCGCTGCGCCTGCGCCAGATCCTGTCCAACCTGCTGTCCAACGCGTTGAAATTCACCCACAAGGGCGGCGTGCGCGTGGAACTGCAACTGCTGATGCAGGACGAGGCGATCCAGACGCTCGCGCTGCGCGTGCATGACAGCGGCATCGGCATAGGCCAGGAACAGCAGGACAAGCTGTTCACTCCGTTTGCCCAGGCCGAAGCCGGTACCGCACGCAGCTACGGCGGCACCGGCCTGGGACTGGCGATCAGCCAACGCCTGGCCGAGGCCATGGGCGGCGAGCTCGGCCTGCGCAGCCAGCTCGGTGAAGGCACCTCGGTGAGCCTGGTGCTGGCCCTGCCGACCGCCCGCAGCGAAACCCTGGCCGCCGACGCGGAACGGCCGCGCCGTGTCGCGCGCTGGCCGCAGCGGCCGACGCCGAGCGTGGAGCAGGCCGAGCACGAACACAGCCTGATCCTGCTCGTCGACGATCACCCGACCAATCGCGACGTCATCGCGCGCCAGCTGGCCAAGGCCGGCTACGCCTGCCTCAGCGCCGTCGACGGCGAGGAAGGCCTGCAGCAGTGGCGCAGCGGCCGCTTCGCGCTGGTGCTGGCCGACATCCACATGCCGCGCATGGACGGCTATGCGATGACCGGCGCGATCCGCACGGCCGAGCAGCGCGGCGGACTCGCGCGCACGCCGGTGATCGCGCTGACCGCGAACGTCAGCAAGGGCGAGGCCGAACGCTGCATCGCCGCCGGCATGGACGACTTCCTCGGCAAGCCGGTCAGCATCGCCCAGCTCGCCGCGAAACTGCGCGTCTGGTTGCCGCACGTGCCGTTCCCGAGCGCCGATGCCGCTGCGCCCGCGGCGGCGCTGCCGCCGGCCATCGACCGCAGCGTGCTCGACGAAATCACCGGCGGCGACACGGCCCAGGCGCGCCAGATCGTCGACGAGTTCGTCGCGACCGCGGCCGGCGACCTGCTCGCGCTGGAACAGGCGCTGACCCGCGGCGACCGCAGCGCCGCAGCCCGCGAGGCGCACCGCATCAAGGGCGCGGCACGGCTCGTCGGCGCGACCGGACTGGCCGAACAGGCCGGCCTGATCGAACAGGAACTGCGCAGCGGCGCCGAAGCGACCCCGGCCCCCGACCTGACGAACCTGCACGCAGCGTTGCGGGCGCTGGGCAAGGCCGATCAAGCCGCGGAGTAGATTGCGGCGCGCGCAGCGAACCGCAACATCGCGCGGTTCGTGCCACGAATGATCTCGAACAGAGGCGTTTCCGAAAGCTCGCCCTATGCGGGTTGCAGAGCGGCCGTGCCGGCGCGGGATTTTTCATCGGCAACGCTTCGATGCGGCCGGCCGTCATGCCGCGGTATTGCGCTGCGATCTTCCGATACGGCAATCCCTGACGCCTCGACGTTGCGATTCGCTGCGCTCACCGCGACCTATGGCCAGCGCGGATCGCGCTCCCAGGCCGGTGGGTCGCGGTTTGCGGCGCGCGGCGCAGCGGGCCGGGCCGACAGCACTGCGGAATCGGCTTCGGCTTCGCAATCGCCGCTGCTGTCGGCAGCAGCAAGCACCTGGCCGCGACGCTCGCGACGCAGCACCGGATCGGGCCGCGTCGCGATGAAGCCCCAGCCGTTCAAAGCGCCTCGGCGTCCATTTCCCCGGTGCGTATGCGCAGCACCTGGTCCAGCTGGTAGACGAAGATCTTGCCGTCGCCGATCTTGCCGGTATTGGCCGACTGCATGATGGCTTCGACGACGCGGTCGCACATGTCCGCGCTGACGGCGACTTCGAGCTTGATCTTGGGCAGGAAGTCGACGACGTATTCGGCGCCGCGATACAGCTCGGTGTGGCCTTTCTGCCGGCCGAAGCCCTTGACCTCGGTCACCGTGATGCCCTGCACCCCGACTTCGGCCAGTGCTTCGCGCACATCATCGAGTTTGAACGGCTTGATGATGGCGGTGATCATTTTCATCGGACTGGCCCCGGTCTCTGCGCGAACGTGGCGTGACTATAGCTTCAAGCGCCGCGACGTATAAACGCGGCAGCGCATCGCGGCGATGCCGGTTCGCGCCGTTGCGGCGGCTGACTGCGGGCCCTGCGTCGTCGAGGGCCGCTGCCGCTAGACTCTGCCGCCATGCCGCAGGTCACCGACTACCGCGAACTGCCGACCCCGGCGCCGGACCTGGCCCGGATCGAGGCGCTGTGGTCGTTCGTGGCCTCTTCGGACGGCGAGCACCTCGTACTGCCGGACGGGCGCATGGACCTGATCGTGCGCTTCCGCGCCGGCGGCGACGGACAGGTCACCGGCACGACGGTCCTCGTCGCCGGTCCGGCGCAGCGGGCCGCACGCGTCGTCGTGTGCGCGCAGGACCGCTTTTTCGGTGTCCGCTTTCGCGCCGGCTGGGGCGGCGCCTGTCTCGGCGTCGATCCGGCCAGCCTGCGCGACACGACCTTGCGCGGCGCTGCCGCCGAGCAGCTGATCGGCGCCGATGCGCAGCGCCTCTGCACAGCGCCGACCGGCGGCGCGCTGCGCGAGGCCCTGATCGACTGCGCGCGCCGGCGCAGCCGGCAGGCCGTTGCGGTACCACGCGAGACGACCCTGGCCATCGACCTGCTGCACCACACCGGCGGACGCCTGGGCCAGGCCGAGCTCGCCGCTGCCAGCGGCATTGCGCCGCGTTCGCTGCGCCGGCGCATCGCCGCGGCGGTAGGACTGCCCTACAAGGTCTTTGCCTCGGTCCTGCGTTTCCAGCGCACGTTGCGGCTGCTCGCCCGCCATCCCACGCTGAGCCTGGGACAGGCAGCGCTGGAAGGCGGCTACAGCGACCAGGCGCACATGACGCGCGAATTCCGCCGCCACGGCGGGTTCACGCCGGGCACCCGGCCGCCGGCCGTGCTGGTCGGCATGCCGATGGGCGATCTGGCCGAAACCTTCAAGCGCGGCCGTACCGGCACCGGCTAGGCTGCACGCCCCGATTTCAGGAGCACGCCATGCAGCTCGGTTACGCCCTCGTCTACGTCGCCGACGTGGCCGCCACCGTCGATTTCTACGAGCGCGCGTTCGGGCTCGCCCGCCGCTTCGTGCACGAGAGCGGCAGCTACGCCGAAATGGAGACCGGCGCCACTGCGCTGGCCTTTGCCGCGGAAGCCCTGGCCGCGACCCACGGCCTGTCGATACGCCACAACCGGCCCGGCCAACCCGCCGCCGCGTTCGAGCTGTGCCTGGTCTGCGACAGCCCGGAGCAGGCCTACGATCATGCCGTGGCCGCCGGCGCCACGGCGCTGAAACCGGTGGAGCAGAAACCCTGGGGGCAGAAAGTCGGTTATGTGGGCGATCTGAACGGCTGCCTCGTCGAGCTGTGCTCGCCGGTCGGTTCCGGCTGAGCTGCAGCCGCAGCGATACGCGCTGATTCTGCGCAACGGGCGCGCCGCCGCCGCTGGGACTGCCGGGGCTGGCGCGGCCAGGTGGCCCGGAGCGTCTTGTCGCGGCGCGGGCCGGCAATTTGCGCTAACTGCAAGTCACGTCGGAATTTTCCGAGCCGAGGATCGGAAGATTCCGAGCGCCCGGCACGCCGCCGTCGGCTAGACTACGCACCGCCCCGCGCACCCACGGAACCGGCCCGCCGCTTCGTCGCGACGCCGGGACACCGACGAAGCGGCGGCCCCGGCGTCGCGACGGCGGCGCGGCAAGTTCGCCGCCGACTCCTGCCGACACCGTTGCCGCTGCGCCCTACCCTGATCCGAGAATTGCCATGATCGACTCCCGCACCCTGGACGAACTCGCCCGCCGCCTGACCGAGCTGCTGCCGGCCAATCTCGGCAGCGTCGGCGCCGATGTCGCCGACAACGTCAAGGACGCGCTGCGCGCCGGCCTGCGCAAGCTCGATCTCGTGACGCGCGAGGAATTCGACGTACAGCGCGCCGTGCTGCTGCGCACGCGCGAACTCGTCGAAACACTGGAAGCCCGCGTCGCCGAGCTCGAACAGCAGCTGCAGGCACCGCGCCACTGACACCGCGCCGCGGCGCCGCCGCGGCATTCCGCGCAAGCAACAAGCCCGCTGGTTCTGGCGCAGCGGCCGGGGACGCCGCGCGCCGATTCTGGAAGCCGTTTCCCCGATTCGCTCGGGGAAACGGAAAATGGCCAAGGAAGGCCCCTCTGCCGCCGGCGACCCGGGGCTGACCCGCGGTCGCAGCCGCCAAGCGTCGCTGCGATCGCCGCGCCCGACCGGAGGCTTTCGGCGCCGCAATCTCCGCCAGGATGACAATCCGGCATCGGCCCGGCATTGCGGCCGTCCGCGCATGCTGCGCGCAGGACTGCGTGCCCGCCCCGCCGCCGTGGTCCGCATGCGGCGACTTCTCGCCGTGCTGCTTTCTCGCGGCGGGCGAGGCGGCGGCCTGCGGCGACAGGCGGAACGCATTCATGCATCGCGGGAGGCTCGAAGCCCCGGCAATCCGCGGCGCCGCCACCCGGTCAGGCGGGTTCCCAAAGCGAATCCGGCAACAGGCGAGCGGCCGTATCCACGGCAGACCCAGCGGTGATCCGCCCGAAGATCGACGGTTCGTTGCCGCGCGGCTGCCGGGTCGTTCTGCCGCGTATCCGACGTCATCGGTGTTCGCCGCGCGCTCGCCGCCGCGTCGCAGCCGGAGCGACGCAGTGAGAGAAAAGTCGTACTCGCCGCACTAGGGGAGCGATGGGCTTTGGGGGAGCGCGCAATGGGCATCGAACAATGGCTTTCGGCGATTGCGCTGGGCGGGCTGCTCGGCATGGTCGGCCAATTGGCCCGTGCCATCGTCGGCCTGAAGAAACAGGCGGATGCGGCGGCGGCGCGAGGCAAGACATTGGCCGAATGCCTCGACGGCGCGCAGCTCCTGCTGTCGCTCGCGATCGGCTTCGTTGCCGGCACGCTCGCGATCGTGGGGCTCATCGCGTCAGCGGCGACGCCGTTCGCAGCCGACGGGCAGACGATCATGACCTTGATCGCGAGCGGCTATGCGGGCGCCGACTTCATCGAAGGCTTCATGCGCCGCGCCGACGGTACATCGGCACGAAAAAAAGACGACGCGAGCACGCAAGCGCAACGGACGGACGGCACCGGCGCACCGAAACAGCCGACGGACGATGCGAACGCGGCCGCGCAACGGGTCGGCAACGCCGCTGCAACGCCGTTTCCCGGGATCGACGCGAACGCCGTGGCGCGCCGGACAGGCGAGGCCGGTGCATCGGTGCAGCGAATCGGCGACGCGCTGGCACCCGCACGGCAGGCCGGTGATGCCGATCCTTCCCTGCAACCGACCGACGATGCCGGCCCGCCACCGCAGCCGGTCGCACTGGGGTAGTCCGATGACATTTCCCGTTCCGCTGATCCGCCATCACATCCCGATGCCGTCGCGCCGTCGTTCCGGCCGTCCCCTGGAACCCGGCGTGCGGTTCATCGTTGCGCACGACACCGGCAATCCGGGTTCTACGGCATTCCAGAATGCACGCTATTACGCCTCTACGGCGAACGCGGAATCGACGTCGGCGCATCTGTTCGTCGATCACGACGGTGCCGTCGAATGCGTGCCCTGCGTGTCGGCGTCGCCGCCCGAGAAGGCCTGGCACGTCCGCTATGACGTGCCGAAAGACGACGCGTTGTTCGGCGTCAACGCGAACGACGCGGCGATCGCCGTCGAATACTGCTACGGCGCCGGTATCGACGCCGACCGCGCGTATGCGAACTACGTCGCCGTGCTCGCCTGGCTGTGCCGCACCTACGGGTTGAATGCGGCGGTGCAGATCGTCGGCCATTTCGTGCTCGATCCCGGCCGCCGCACGGACCCGGCAACCGGGCTGGCCCGCTCGGGCCGTACCTACGAACAACTGCTGCGTGACGTCGCGGCGGCGATGGCGCCTGTTCCGGAACCAGTTCGCGATACGCCGCAGAACGCGCGCTTCCGGACGAGCACGCGACTCAATCTGCGGCGCCGCCGGCCGTCGCGCTCGGCCGAGATCGAGCGCGCCGTGGCGGCCGGAACCGAGCTCTCGTCGGTCGCGTTCACCGACGACGGCGAAAACATCAACGGCATCGCGCGCTGGTATCGCGACGCCGCCGGATCGTGGTTCTGGTCGGGACCGCTGGAGCGCATTGACTAGCGCTCCGCCCGCGACAGAACGGCGCGGCGGATCACTGCAGCGCGAACACAACGCCGGAAATGCGATCGCATCACGACAACGGGGGACTCGATGAACATCGCAAGACGCATCGTCGCATTCACTCTGGCCGTTTCGCTGGTCAGCGCCTCGGGCTGCGCGAGCGATCCATACGTTCGCTGGTCGCGCAACGAAAAAGCGGTCGAGAGCTCGGAAGCCGCGGTCAGGTACGCACGCGAGGCACAGACCCACTACGAGGAGGCGCTCAGTGCCCGCGCCCGCTCGGAATCGGCCGTTGCGGCCAGCCTGATCACCTTGTCGGCGATCGCCCTCGGGCTCGGTGCGGCCGAGGCGCATCGCGATGCCTTCGTCGGCGTGGGCCTCGTCGGCGGCACGACGTTCTCGCTGGCGCGGTGGTTCGAGAACAAGCCCGCGGAACTGGCGTATCTCGCCGGCGTCAAGGCGATCGACTGCGCGATCAACGCGGCGGTTCCGTTCGTGTACACCGAGTCGGATCGCGGCGCGCTCCTGGATGCTCTGGGCAAGCTGCGAAGCGAGCTGCCGGTTGCGAATGCGCTGGCAGCGAAACTCGATACCACGTTGAAACTGGCGCCCGCCAGCGCGGCGATCGACGTCCAGAAAGCCGCGCTCGCCGAAGCGGTCGCGAAACTGCGCCGTGCGCAGCAGCTGCTGCGGCAGGGCGACGTCCTGCTCGGCGACGTCAATGCGATAGGACGGCTGCTGACCGAAACCGTCGACGAGATCGGCAACCGGGTCGACGTCGCCGTACACGACAACCTCCCGGCCCTGGCTGCGCTGCCGGCGCTGATCCAGAATCTCGCCGCGTCGTCGGCCGTCGTCGTGCCCGGGCTCGAGCTGCGGATCGACGAGAAGGTGCTGAAGCCCGGCGATCAGCAGCTGACGCCGCAGGGGCTACTCCGGGACGACAGCACGCGCCCGGCAAGGATCGTTTCGCCAAGCATGCTCGGCGATCTGCTCGATAGAGCCGCGCGGATCGAGATCTACGCCATGGCCGTGGAAGTGCATCTCGTGCGCGTCGACAACAAGCGCTCGAGCGCGGAGCTCAAGGCCTGCGGCGTCGACAACCTCGCGGTGCTGTCGCTGAATCCGGCGTCGATCGAGATCGAGTCGCCGGCGGCCGAATGGAAAACCGAGGTCCGCATCCGCAACGGCAAATCGCCGTACTCGGCGCGCATGCGTCAGTCGAGCGGCGGCGGCGTCACCGTGAACGCGCCCGGACCCGGCGCGAGCGAATTCGCGGTCACCGTCGCGAAAGGCACGACCGGTCAGTTCGCCGTGCAGGTGTCGGATTCGGCGGGGCACGACATCGACCTGCCTGTCCTCGTCAAGGCCAAGGCTGCGGTCAATCGGGACACCAGCGACGGTACAGGCTCCGGCGACGCCGCGAAGGCGCGCGCGGCGGAAGACGCCCAGCTCAGGAAAATCGCCGATGGCGCACTCGCCGCGGGCGTGACGATCGACGGCAAGACGATCGCGTTCAAACCCGCCGACGTGAATGGCGCGCAGCTCAAACTGAGCTCGGACGGCTACGCCGCACTGGCCTGCTCGCGCGAATCGGCGCTGATCGACGCCGCGCTGCTGGCGACGGACAGTACGGGCAAGTCGCTCGCCAATCGCTGGCGCAGCGTGCGCGGCGCGAAAGAAGATCCGCGGACCCGCATCGAGCTGGCCGGTTTCAAGGATGTTTGCGCGAAAGGCTGACCTCGCATGAAACGCCCGGCCGTTCACCCGGCTCATTCCCGGCTGCGCATTGCCGCCGGCACTGTCGGCGGCACCTCGCTCGCCGATGGCCGCCGCGCGTTCCGCCAGCTGCCGCATGCGCAGCAGATCGCGCTTGCCGAGGAAATCGTCGCCGCGCGGCGCGCGGAACTCGCGCTCGGCCGTTCCGGTGTGTGCTCGATCGGCGTCGGGCTGCGCCGCCGACGCGACGTGTACGGCAGGATCCGCGTCACGCGCAGTGTCTGCATCGTGTTCGTCGTGCGGCGCAAATGGCCGAAGCGTGCGCGCTGCACCCATCCGCTGCGCGTGCCGGAGCATTTGTGGACCGCCGTCGGACCGATGCACGCGCGTACCTGGTGCGCGGTGCCGACCGACGTCATGCCGCAGGCGCCGTTCCGTCGCTGGCGTCCCCAGGCCCAGGCGAACGTCAGCGCGCAACGCAACGCCGTCGAGGCGATCGGCACCTTGGCCTGCCTGGTCAAAGGCGTCGGATCCGGCAGGACCTATGCACTCGGCTGCAAGCACGTGCTCAGCGGCACGGAGTTCCTGAGCGGTTCGAGCGCCTGGAACGTCATTGCGACAGGCGGCGGCGCGGTGCTCGGACGCGGCTCCGTCCATGCGGCGGCGATGACCGCCGGCGGCCTGTCGCTCGATGCGCAGCTTGCGGTACTGACCGATCCGACCGCTGCGAAGGCGACGCTTGCGCCGCTGCGGTTCGACGCCGCCCGGCCGGTGGCGCTGGAACCCGCCGACATTCGATTGCTGGCGACGTTCTACGTCCACCGGCCGGGCAGGGGCGACCGGGCGCCGGCGAAAGCAACCTGCGTGTCGTTCCACTACGACGACTTTGAACTCGACTACGCCGAGGCGGCCCTTTCGGCAACACGAATACCCATACGACACGAAACCCTGGTCGAGTACGTGACGGCGGCCGGTACGTTTCCGGGCATGAGCGGAGCGCCGGTGACCTCGCGTCGCGACGGCGGCATGTTCCTCGGCATGCATATCGCCGGCGATGGCACGACCGGCTGCTTCGTGCCGGCCTGGCTGCTGCTCGACGGCAGCGCCTACGGCTTGCCGGGACGCACGTTCGCGCCGGCCGACGCGACGCCGGCTGCACCGTTGCCAGACTGATCGCGCCGGTGCGCCGAGGCCGCCGGTGCCGCTCCGGTCGGATGTGCGCAACGTCGACGCACAGTCGCCGAGGATCATCCGCGGCGGCGAAGGACGGGAGCCAGGCCGGAATCCTGGGAAATTTCCGATGGCTTTCCGCGATTCCGGCCCGTCGCCGCGGCGCAAGGCCGTGGGCACAGTGACGACACGTCAATCCCGTCCTGCCGTCACATGAGCCTCGCCGTCGTCCACTCGCGCGCCCAGGAAGGCGTGGCCGCACCGGCCGTCACGGTCGAGGTACATCTGTCGGGCGGGCTGCCGGGCACGTCCATCGTCGGCCTGCCCGAGGCTGCCGTGAAGGAAGCGCGCGACCGTGTGCGCGTCGCGATACTCAATGCGCGGCTGGACTATCCGGCGCGGCGCGTCACGGTCAATCTCGCGCCGGCCGATCTGCCGAAGGACGGCGGACGCTTCGATCTGCCGATTGCGCTGGGCATCCTCGCGGCATCCGGACACCTGCCGCGCGAGGCGCTCGCGCAGCGGGAATTTCTGGGCGAACTCGCGCTGTCGGGCGAGTTGCGTGCGGTCAGCGGCGTGTTGCCGGCGCTGCTGCGCGCCCGCGCCGTCGGGCGCCAGGTCATCGTGCCGCAGGCGAATGCGGCCGAAGCCTCGCTGCTCGCGGCGGCCGACGTCCGCGTCGCCGGGAGCCTGCTCGACGTCTGCGCGCATCTGCGCGGTCTGCTCGAGTTGCCGCGGGCGACTGACGTCGCGGCGGCGGCGGAAGCGCTCGGTGCGGATCGCCGGCTCGGCGCTGCGAACGATGGTGGCCTCGCTGCCACGGTCGCGCGGCGCGGGCGCGGCGGCGCGGACGGCGACGGTGCGCGCGGCGACCGCCGGAACGACGGGGAGGAGAGCCGCGCGGGCGGGACCCGCAGCGACGGGAGAGCCGGCGGCACCGGCAGTGGGGACGAGAGCGGCGGCAACGAAAGCGTTGGCGTCGATCGGCGTGGCGGTGCCGCAGCAACCGGCAGCAAGCGGCCGATTCGCGCTGCGGAATCGGCCGGCAGCGCGCTGGCGGTCAGTACAGCGGTGGGCTTCGTTGCCGCGACACCGGCCGAATCGCTGGATCTGGCCGACGTCCGCGGCCAGACCCAGGCGCGCCGCGCGCTCGAAATTGCTGCGGCCGGCGGGCATCACCTGCTGTTCGTCGGTCCGCCGGGCACCGGCAAGACCCTGCTCGCGAGCCGCCTGCCCGGCATATTGCCGCCACTTTCAGACGATGAAGCGCTGGAGTCCTGCGCCGTGCGCTCGGTGGCTGGCCACGGCATCGACCTGGCCGGCTGGCGGCGGCGTCCATTCCGCGCGCCGCACCACTCGGCGTCGGCCGCGGCGCTGGTCGGCGGGGGCTCCATGCCGCGGCCCGGCGAGATCAGCCTTGCGCACCACGGCGTGCTGTTTCTCGACGAACTCACCGAGTTCGACCGGCACGTGCTCGATGTGCTGCGCGAGCCGCTGGAAACCGGCCGCATCCTGATCTCGCGCGCGGCGCGGCAGGCGGAATTTCCGGCGGCGTTCCAGCTCGTCGCGGCGATGAATCCCTGCCCCTGCGGCTATGCCGGCGACAGCAGCGGCCGCTGTACCTGTACGCCGGACCAGGTACAACGCTATCGCGCACGCGTTTCCGGCCCGCTGCTGGATCGGCTCGACCTGCAGCTCGAAGTGCCGCGCCTGCCGCTGGCCGAACTCGCGTCGACCGGTCCGCCCGCCGAAAACAGCGCCGTCGTCGCCGCGCGCGTCGCCGCGGCGCGACAGCGCCAGCTCGCGCGCGCCGGCCGCACCAACGCACAGCTGCAGGCCCATGACGTCGGTCGCGACTGCGCACTCGGCAGCCGCGATCGCGCGCTGCTCGAACGCGCCGCCGACGCCCTGAGCCTGTCGGCCCGCGCCTACCACCGCCTGCTGCGCGTGGCCCGCACGATCGCCGACCTCGCCGGCACCGAAAACATCGAGACGGTGCATCTGACCGAGGCGATCCAGTATCGACGCCTGGATCGGCGGGCTTGAGCAGCACCGGTCAATTCCGTAGCGCCGATGGACGGCTGTGCGGAATACGCGGAAAAGTGGATGCGCGAGACCGCGCAACACCGGTCCCGCGACGACAAACGCCTGCAGCGGTCACGTAGACGCTGGTGGGCGCAGCGAACCGCAACGCTGCGGTCCCTCCGTTGCGAACGGCACACCGCGATCAGCTCCGCACGACCGGCAGCGAGGCGAAGCCGTCGCTCTGATGCCGCACTCCGGCGACATGCCGCACAACGAACCGTGGTCGACGGAGGCTTCCGCAGCGTGTTCGTTCGCTTCGCCCGGGGCTTTCCGTGCAGGAGGCCCCTCGATGTTGCGGCTCGCTGCGCTCAGCGCAACCTACGGGACTGCGCGAAATCCGCCTGGCGCCGCCGCCGGTGCCGGCGTAGCCACCGACGCCGTTGCCATCTGACCTTGCCGCTGGCTCCCGTTGCGCCGGTGCGTCAACGCCTGCTGCCACAACGCGCTGATCCGGGCCTGCAATGTCGCGGCCTCGCGCGGGCTGACCTTGCCGACAAGGCCGTAGTCGCCGTCGCGCAGTTCCACGGCATCCACTTCCGCCAGCGCCAGCAGCTGGTCCATGAACTCGGCGCCGAGACCGAGCTTGCGCAGGTGGTCCTGGATGCGCAGCACGCGCAGGACACCGCGGTCGAGGACGGCGATGCCGAGCGTGCTGTCGTCGGGCGATTCGCCGGTCCGGGCCAGCACCTGCCGCCATTGGAGCCGCAGCGCGAACAGCCGCGGCGGTGCGCTGCTGTCGGCGGCGATGCCGAGCGCGTCGGACAGCAGCAGGCCTTGCTCGATGTGATTGACGAGGCCGGCGGCGGCCAGCGTGTCGACGTGTTCGCGCCAGGGACGAGCGCCGTGCGGCGGCGTCAGTTCCTCGACGCGCACGGCGTCGTTGAGGCGCGGCAGGTCCAGGCGCATTTCGCAGAATGCGACGAAGCGCGCACCGTAGGTCGGCACGCTGGCAGCCCAGGCGATGCGGAACATCGGTGCCCAGCTCCAGTGGCGGAATACGTTGATCCAGCCGCGGTTGTCGGGATGCTGCCAGGTCCGCTCCAGGTCGAGATCGTGATAGACCGACTCCATGAGCTGCATGAGTTCCTGGCAGAAATAGAAGCAGTTGCGGAAGGCTTCGCCGGTCGGCAGGCATGTGCGGCGCTGGCACGGGCTGCCGCCGCCGGTCATTGCCGCATGGCCGAAGCTCTCCGTCCCGCTGACCGTTGTCGCGTGGCCCGCCGTCGCCGCACCGTCCGCCGCTGCCGCATCGCGCTGCACCGTCGCATCGCGTCCCCTGTTGCCCGCAACCTTCACCGCACCGATCGCCACGAGATCGGTCCAGGCCGGATAGATCTGCGCATCGAGCACGGCCAGCTCGGGCGAGCGGCGCAGCTTCTCGAACAGCTGCGTCATGGCCTTGCCGTGGGCGGCGAAGCGCTGCGGCAGGCCGCTGATCGGCGCGATCCACTGGTGGCGCAGTTCGATCAGCAGGCGCTCCTTGAGTCCCGAGTCATGCACGCCGAGCGCCGCGGGCCCGGCCGCGGCCGGATCGACGCCGGCGCGCTCGAGCGCGGGAACCAGCGCCGAGCTCGCGACGAAGTCGCCGAGGCGGCGGTAGCTTTCGAACTGCGCCTCGTCGAAGAACTGATCGCCGGTGGATTCGTGCGGGAAGGTCGGATGCGCGCTCGCGTAGTGGGCGATGTCGGTCGGTTCGGTGCCGGTCAGGGTCGGCTTGAGATAGAGCAAGGTGCCCGTGCTGCCGTCGGCGTAGACGATGCTGCCGACGGCACAGCTGCGCGCGCTGTAGCCGTCGGCGCCGGGGCGCAGCGCGTTCACGTCGATGCGGATGTCGGCGCCGAAGTCGACGCGGCATTTGTGCACGGCGTTGCCGAGATCGGCGAACACGCGCTGCGGATCGGCGCCGGCGTCGACGCAGAGCACGAAGCGGCAGCGCCGGCGTACGAGTTCGTAGAGGCCGAGGTTCTCGAAATGGCCGCCGTCGGACAGATAGACATAGCGCCCGCCGTCGCGCGTGAGGCCGAGCATTTCGGCCAGCAGCCAGCCGGCCGAGAACGGCGCGCTGTCGGCGCGCGGCCGGGTCGGATGACTGGGGTTGGCCAGCCACCAGCCCAGGCGCGCATCGAACAGGGTCAGCAGGAAGGTCACCGCCGGCGAGCTGTGATAGCCCATGTTCGGACTGACCGCGGCGCCCGAGATCGACACCGCGCTGCCCAGGGTCAGCGCCGCGGCGAGCGGGTCGCGCGCCGCACCGGGTATCGCGGTGGCGGCTGCATGCGGTGTCGGATCGCCGATCGCGCTCGCGCCGGCGCGCGACGGTGGCGGCACGTAGCCGCAATAGCCCGGCGTCAGGCAGAACGAAGCGGCCTTGCGGTCCTGCCAGTCGAGCTGCTTGGCTGCGACGAGATTCAGCGCCGTGCCGATCAGCGGGTACAGCGGCCGGCAGCCGTTGCCGTCGCGTTCGACCTCCACGACATCGGCGAGCACGATGTCGTCGTGCGGATCGAAATTCGTGATCGGCTCGGGCTGGCGCTGCGCGTTGCTCGCGCCGAGATAGCAGCGCACGAGCCGGTTGCGATAGAACGCGTTCATGCTGAACTCGTTCACGTCGACGGTAAGACCGAACAGCAGCCAGACGCCGGCGGCGGTCACCGTGACCATGAGGACGACGAGAACGCTGCTTTCCGCGCCGAACGCGAGATAGCCGAGATAGATCGCGAGTTCCCCGGCCGCCTGCGACGGCCGCTCGTCCCAACCGACCAGCACGAGCAGGGCCTGCGCACCGAGACTGATGCCGACGAGCAGGCCGAGCACGAATACGGCCGGCGCAAGGCGCACGAGGCGGTCGAGCAGGGCCGAACCCGGCTTGCTGCCGCCGCTGCGCTGGCTGTAGGCCAGCAGTACGCCCGAGCCGGACGTCGCCAGCCAGGCCGCTACGCCGGCCCAGCCCGAGATCGCGCGCCATTTTTCGTCGACGAACTGGGACAGGTTCAGCAGCAGCCATGGTCCGTAGATCGTCAGCGCCAGCGACAGCACGATGCCGATCAGCACGAGACCCGCGGTCTTGCCGCCGACGCGGGCCCAGACCTCGCGCTGGAGGTCGCTCAGCGCGGGGCCGGCCAGGCCGACGTGGACGATGCCGGTCAAGGTGATCCCGGCCAGGGTGAAGGCCGGGCCGAGGATCAGGCTGTGCCACAGGGTCGCGTCGCTGTAGCCCCAGGGCGCGAGCAGACGCAGCACGCCGATGATGGCCACGCCGCTGAACGCGGCCGCGCCGGCGGCCGCGAACAGGAAGCGCAGCCGGTGCTGCTGCAGCGGCTGCCGCCAGTCGTCGTCGTTGCGGCGCAAGGTCGACAGCGTCGTATCGAACACGGTCCAGACCAGCCAGATCGCGAAGTACAGCACCGCCGTGGTCAGGCCCAGGCGCGCTTCCAGCGAGGCCTGCGGCGCGAGCCACAGCGACAGCGATTCCCAGGGCTGCGGCAGCTGCCGCAGGCGGCTCAGGCCCATGGCGCCGAGAAACGAACCGCCGGCCAGGCCGACGATGACACCGAGCGCGGCCAGCGCGACGCGCGGTCGCGGCCGCTGGTCTTCGGCTTCGCCCAGCGGCGGCCGGTTGGTCTGCGAGCCTATCCAGGCGAGCAGCGCCGCTGCAGCCACACACAGCAGGGTGGCCACTGACAGCGACACGCCGGGCGCGCTGCCGGTCCAGCGCACGATCAGATGGAACAGCAGGATCGGCATCAGGCTCAGTGCCAGCAGCAGCGCGCAGAGCTGGACCTGCACCAGCAGCACGTTGCGCACGAAGGTGCCGATCATGCCGAGCGTGTCGCCCGACAGCGGCGACTTGCGCGGGCTCAGATAGTTGCTGTATTCGCGCAGGTGCTGGATCGGCTGCTGCGCATCGTCGGCCGGCGGCCGCCCCGGCATTGCGACGCGTTCGCGCAAGGTCGAGCGCAGCACGTCGAAGGCGCCGTCGAAGCCGCGGCGGCGGATCAGGCCCTGCAGGAAGCCGCCGACATAGCCGCCGCCGGAAATCGTCGACTGGTAGTGGAAGCTGCGCAGCAGGTTGTCGCGTGCCAGCGCCTGCAGCACGCCGAGCGCGAAGGTTGCGCTGCGTATGCCGCCGCCGGACAGGGCCAGGCCCCAGACTGAGGGGTCGTCGTCGCGCGGCGCATCGGTGCCGCGGCCGAGAATCAGATCGAGTTCGGCGTTGCGCAGCGCCTCGGGGTCGATGCGCACGGCCGGAGCCGGTTCGGGCGTGATGCGGGCGGCTGCAGCAGCCGCAGCCTGCGTTTCCGCGGAGACCATGGTGTTGCCCTCGCCGGCCGGACCGGCGGGCAGCCTACACCGGAAATGGCGCTTCGGCATCCTTGTCGCAATGTGCTCAAAGTCCACGGCTGCATCGTGGCGAGATCGCGCAGCGACAGCCGTAAAGGCAGGCGGGCGGAGCATCGCGGCGACTCCGCGTCGATGTCCGGCTTGCGGGTTCGGGTTCGGCCGACGTCGGCGAGAGAGCTTTGCCGGCGTGACACCGGGGCGGGACAGGAACTGTCCCGCGCGCGACTCCGTGCCTGCGGAACGACGGCCGTTTGCGTGGCCGGCTGGCCGGATCTTTGGCCGATCGACCGCCGCCTCACGCCACCGCGGAATCACCGCTCCGACCGCGACGCGAATCCGCAAGCCGCAGCACGCCGCCGCAGCGGGCTTTCCTAGGGACCGAAGCGCGGCACCTGCGCCATCTGCTGGCAGGGATGCCACCACTCGGTCAGGCTCATGCGTTCGAGCAGGAAGTCGACGAACACGCGCACCTTGGGCAGTTGCGAGCGGCCGGGCGGGTAGACCGCGTTGAGATCGAAGGCCGGGCTTTGCCAGGCGCTGAGCACGCGGCGCAATTTGCCCGCGGCGACCAGCGGTTCGACCAGGCCGTCGCTGATCAGCGCCAGGCCCTGACCGCCGATCAGCGCGGTGCGCAGCACGCCGGGATCATTGGTGACGAAGACCGGCGCAACCGCGTGGTCGGTCGCTTCGCCGCCGTCGTCGCCGTTGCGCAAGGTCCAGCAGTAGCGGCCGTTCGCGCTGCGGTGCTGGCTCATGGCAAGGGCGCGGTGATGCACGAGCTCGTCGGGCCGCAGCGGCTCGCCGTGGCGGGCGACGTAGTCGGGACTGGCATAGACCCGCGCGACGAAGCTGCCGAGCCGGCGCGCGCTGAAGGTCGAGTCGGCCAGCGGACCGACGCGCAGGGCGAGGTCGATGTCCGAGCCGATCAGGTCCAGCTTGTCGTTGCTGAGCACCAGTTCCACGCGCAGCTCCGGATGGCGCTGCAGGAACTCCGGCAGGATCGGCGCGACCGAGTTGCTGCCGAGGGAGTACGGCGCGGTCACGCGCAGCCAGCCGCGCGGCGCGCCGTGCAGCTGGTTCACCGCGCTTTCGGCCGCATCGAGGTCGCGCGCGATGTGCCGGCAGTGCTCGTAGTACAGCGCGCCGGCTTCGGTCAGGCCGATGCGCCGCGTGGTGCGCTTGAGCAGGTGCAGGCCGAGCCGATCCTCGAGTTCCTGCACCTTGCGGCTGACGCTGGTCTTGGGCAGGCCCAGTGCACGCGCGGCGGCGCTGAATCCGCCTTGTTCCACCACCCGCACAAAGATCAGCGTTTCATTGAAGTCGCGTAGCATTTCTGTCCCTCATTGTCCCTGCTGCGGGACAATCATTCCCGAATCGACCCACTAATCAAAGCCAAGGTCGGGCCCACTTTTCCGTCCTGCTTCCCTGGCGTCGAGGAAATCTCCGAGCAAGCGTAACGCCCCGGCCGTTGGAGCCCCTTGGTTCAAGGGGCGGAGAAACGTCTGCAAAGCAGGCCACTGGCGGGGTTGTGGGGATGAGCAGCATGGCCTGGGAGCCTCGCTGCGCAGGCTTGCTCAGAACTTCCCTGGCAGGCGAGATCCGACGGATCCCGTCGCGGCGCACACGGACAGCTATCGCATGAGGTCGGTTTTCATGAAATCCAGCGTCATCGTCATCGGCGCCAGTGGCGGCATCGGCAGCGGCGTCGTCGCCAGCCTGCTGGCCGAGGGCTATCCCGTCGTCGCCGTCGGCCGGCATCGCGACACCCTGCTGAACCTGGCCGACCGTCTGGGCCGGCCGGCCGCGCTGACCCTGCTGACCGCCAGCGTCGAGAGCGACAGCGGCGCCAAGGATCTCGTGCAGCAGCTCGTCGCGTTGCGCCGCCGCTTTGCCGGCGCCGTCGTGGCCATCGGCCCCGAAGCCGACTGCGGCCGTCTGCTCGACCGCGACGGCATCTTCCTCGAAGACCATCTGCATGCGCATGTGGTCGCCCAGTTCAACGCCGCGCGCGCACTGATCCCGCTGTTCGCGCAGCACTCGCCCAATGCGCTCTACCTCGGCATCGCCAGCGCGGCGACCGAGCATCCCTGGTGCGGCTACGGTCATTTCTCGGTGACCAACGCCGCGCTGCGCATGCTGGCCAAGGTCGTCCACGGCGAAAGCCGCGACCTGCCCGTGCGCGTGCAGCAGCTCGCCCTCGCCGGCCTCGTGCGCACCTGGCGCAACGGCGACTGCGCCTGCAGCGAATGGATGGACGTGGACAGCGTCGGCCGCGGCGTCATCGACCTTCTGCAGCACTCCGACGGCAGCGCGGCCGTGGTCCACCTGCGCGCCGGCGGCAGCCCCGAACCCGTACCCGATTGAAGATCCGAAGGAGTGGAAACCATGCAAGCCAAAACCACGATTCCCGTCTGGCCCGCGCTGGCCAATGCCGGCCTGCTGATGCTGCTCGGCATTGCCCTGGCCGGTTGCAGCCACTCGGGGCCGCCGCCGCAGATGCCGCCGCCGCAGGTCAGCGTCGCGACGGTGGTGCAGAAGGACGTGACGCTCTGGGACGAGTTCACCGGCCGCATCGAGGCCGTCGACAAGGTCGAAGTGCGCCCGCGCGTCGCCGGCTATCTCGACAAGGTCAATTTCGAGGAAGGCCGCCAGGTCAGGAAGGGCGACCTGCTGTTCCAGATCGACGACCGCGAATACCGCGCTGCGCATTCGCGCGCCACGGCCGAAGTCGAACGCGCCCGCTCGCGCGCCGCGCTGGCCCAGCGCCAGCTCGAACGCTCGCGCCAGCTCGTCGCGAACAAGCTCGTCGCGCGCAATGACGTGGACCTGCGCGAGGACGAGCTGGCCCAGGCCCTGGCCGACGTCAAGGCGACCCAGGCCGCGGCCGAGCAGGCGCGTCTGAACCTCGAGTTCACGCGCGTGACCGCACCGATCGACGGCCGCGTCGGCAAGGCGCTGGTAACACCGGGCAACCTCGTCGCGCCGGGCAGTTCGCTGCTGACGACGGTGGTCTCGATGGACCCGGTCTATGTGAGTTTCGAGGGCGACGAGAACACCTATCTGCGCTACCAGGGCCTGGAGCGCGCCGGCGAGCTGCCGAGCGCGCGCGAGGCCGGCAATCCGGTGCGCATGGGGCTGGCCGACGAGGAAGGCTTCCCGCATACGGGCAGCATGAACTTCATCGACAACGAGCTCGATGCAGGCACCGGCACGATCCGCGCGCGCGCCGTGTTCTCGAACAAGGACGGCCGCTTCACGCCGGGCCTGTTCGCGCGCGTGCAGCTGCTCGGCAGCGGCGCCCAGTCGGCACTGCTGATCAGCGACCGCGCCGTGCTGACCGACCAGGACCGCAAGTTCGTCTACGTGATCGGCCCGGAGAACAAAGCACTGCGCCGCGACGTCAAGCTCGGCGCCCAGGTCGACGGCCTGCGCATCGTGACCGACGGCCTCGCGGCGAACGACCGCATCGTCGTCAACGGCGTGCAGAAGGTGTTCTTCCCGGGCATGCCGGTGGATCCGCAGCCGGTTCCGATGGAGAAGCCCGAGCAGGCGCCGGCGGTGGCTGCGGTGGGCGGGGGGGCTTTGATTTTCTGATCGATGGCTTGAAACCCATCCCCACCCACACCCTCCCCTTGAAGGGGAGGGCTTGAAGGCAGCCTCGCCAAAACCCTCCCCTTCAAGGGGAGGGCATGGGTGGGGATGGGTTTTCGCCTCGGATTCAAGCAAGAAAACCAGCCAAGCCCCGACAAAACAAAGCTTCCCCGGTAAAGGAGTACAACCGTGGATTTTTCCCGATTTTTCGTCGACCGCCCGATCTTCGCGGCGGTCCTGTCCATCATCATCTTCGTGGCCGGCCTCATCGCGATTCCGATGCTGCCGATCAGTGAATACCCCGACGTCGTACCGCCGTCGGTGCAGGTGCGCGCGGTCTATCCGGGCGCCAACCCCAAGACCATCGCCGAGACCGTCGCCGCACCGCTCGAAGAAGCGATCACCGGCGTGGAGAACATGATCTACATGAAGTCGGTCGCCGGTTCCGACGGCGTCATGACCTTGACGGTCACGTTCAAGATCGGCACCGACATCGACCTCGCGCAGGTGCAGGTGCAGAACCGCGTGAGCCAGGCCACGCCGCGCCTGCCGGAAGACGTGCGCCGCCTCGGCGTGACCACGCTCAAGCAGTCGCCGAACCTGACCATGGTCGTGCACCTGCTTTCACCGAAGGGCAACTACGACATCACCTACCTGCGCAACTACGCGGTGCTGCACATCAAGGACGAGCTCGCGCGCATTTCCGGCGTGGGCCAGGCGCTGATCTTCGGCGCCGGCGACTATTCCATGCGCGTCTGGCTGCAGCCCGACCGCGTCGCTGCGCTGGGCCTGACCGCCGGCGACGTCGTGCGTGCGATCCAGGAGCAGAACCTGCAGGTCTCGGCCGGTTCCATCGGCGCGCCGCCGCAGAAGAACAATGCCGAGCTGCAGCTGTCGATCAACGCCCAGGGCCGCCTGGTCACCGAGGAAGAATTCGGCAACGTCGTCATCAAGACCGACGCCAACGGCACGGTCGCACGCCTCAAGGACGTCGCGCGCATCGAGCTCGGTGCGTCGGAGTACGCGCTGCGTTCGCTGCTGTCGAACCAGCAGGCCGTCGCGATCCCGATCTTCCAGGCGCCCGGCAGCAACGCGATCGCCATGTCCGACGCCGTGCGCGAGAAGATGGGCGAACTGGCCAAGCAGTTCCCCGAAGGCGTGACCTGGGACGTGGTCTACGACCCGACCGTGTTCGTGCGCGATTCGATCAAGGCCGTCATCACGACCCTGTTCGAAGCCATCGCGCTCGTCGTCATCGTCGTGATCCTGTTCCTGCAGACCTGGCGCGCGTCGATCATTCCGCTGCTGGCCGTGCCGGTGTCGGTCGTCGGCACCTTCGCCGTGCTGTGGATGCTCGGTTTCTCGGTCAACGTGCTGACCCTGTTCGGCCTCGTGCTCGCGATCGGCATCGTCGTCGACGACGCGATCGTCGTGGTCGAGAACGTCGAGCGCAACATCGAGGAAGGCCATGCGCCGCTGGAAGCCGCACACCGCGCGATGAGCGAAGTCAGCGGCCCCATCGTCGCGATCGCCCTGGTGCTCTGCGCGGTGTTCGTGCCGATCGCCTTCATCGACGGCGTGACCGGCCAGTTCTACCGCCAGTTCGCCGTGACCATCGCGATCTCCACGGTGATCTCGGCGATCAACTCGCTGACCCTGTCGCCGGCCCTGGCCGCGGCGCTGCTCAAGCCGCACGGCGCGCCCAAGGATCGCCTGACGCGTCTGATCGACGCGACCTTCGGCTGGGTGTTCCGCCCGTTCAACCGCTTCTTCCGCCGCGCCAGCGAGGCGTATGCGAACGGCGGCCGGCCCGCACTCAAGCGCGCGCCGCTGATGCTGCTCGTGTACGCGCTGCTGGTCGGCCTGACCGTGATCGGTTTCCGCGCGGTGCCCGGCGGCTTCATCCCGACGCAGGACAAGCTCTACCTGTTCGCCGGCACGAAGCTGCCCGAAGGCGCGTCGCTGGACCGCACCGAGGCGGTGATCCGGCGCATGAGCCAGATCGCGCTGGAAACCCCAGGCGTGGCGACTGCGGTCGCATTCCCGGGACTCAACGCGATCCAGTTCACCAATACGCCGAACATGGGCACGATCTTCTTCGGCCTGAAGCCGTTCGCCGAGCGCAACGGGCAGAGCGCCGAACAGATCGTGCAGCAGCTCAACATGCGCTTCTTCGGCGAGATCAAGGAAGGCCTCGCGTTTGCGGCCATGCCGCCGCCGGTGCTGGGGCTCGGTCAGTCGGCCGGCTACGAGATGTACGTGCAGGACCGTTCGGGTCTGGGCTACGGCGAACTCACGCGCCAGGTCGAGGCGCTCAGCGGCGCGATCATGTCCACGCCGGGCTTCGAGCGGCCGTTCAGTTCCTACCAGTCCAACGTGCCGCAGCTCAATGCCGACGTGGATCGCATCAAGGCCAAGGAGCAGGGCGTTGCATTGACCGATCTGTTCGAGACCCTGCAGGTCTATCTGGGCTCGCGCTACGTCAACGACTTCAACCGCTTCGGCCGCACCTACCAGGTCATCGCCCAGGCCGACGCGAACTATCGCGACGAGGTCGACGACATCGCCAACCTCAAGACGCGCAACGCCGCCGGCGAGATGGTGCCGATCGGCAGCGTGGTGAAGATCGGCCAGAGCTACGGCCCCGATCCGGTGATCCGCTACAACGGCTATCCGGCGGCCGACCTGCAGGGCGGCGCCGATCCGCGCCTGCTGTCCTCGGCCCAGGCCGTGCAGGGCGTCGCCGCGTTCGCGCATCGCCAGCTGCCGGCCGGCATGAGCTTCGAATGGACCGCGCTGACCTACCAGCAGGTGACCCAGGGCAAGGCCGCGCTGCTGGTGTTCCCGCTCTGCGTGCTGCTGGTATTCCTCGTGCTCGCCGCGCTGTACGAGAGCTGGTCGCTGCCGCTGTCGGTGATCCTGATCGTGCCGATGTGCATGCTCTCGGCGATCACCGGCGTCTGGCTGACCGGCGGCGACAACAACATCTTCACCCAGATCGGTCTGGTCGTGCTGATGGGGCTGGCCTGCAAGAACGCGATCCTGATCGTCGAGTTCGCGCGCGAGCTGGAACAGAAGCAGGGCCTGGGCATCGTCGACGCGGCGCTGGAAGCCTGCCGTCTGCGTCTGCGCCCGATCCTGATGACGAGTCTGGCCTTCATCATGGGCGTGGTGCCGCTGGTGTTCGCCCACGGCGCCGGTGCGGAGATCCGCCACGCGATGGGCGTGACCGTGTTCGCCGGCATGCTCGGCGTGACCCTGTTCGGCCTGTTCCTGACGCCGGTGTTCTACGTGATCATCCGCAAGCTCGCGACGCGCCGGCGCAAGCCGGCGCTGCAGCCGGCGGCGGCGCACTGAGGCGAAGTCCGGCGCCCTGCCATTGAAGCGGGCGCCGGAATTTCATCGACAGCGTAAACCCCCGAGAGCCCGTCTCTCCCGACGCCTCTTCCGCGAGGCGAACGGAGAGAACGGGCTTTCGCCGTTGCAGGGACATGACGCGGATCAGTACCGCCGTCCCCACAGTAGTACCGGATCGAACTGGAATTCCACGCGCCGATTGCGCGCGCGGCCTTCCTCGGTGCCGTTGTCGTCGATCGGCTTCGTCTCGTCGTAGGTGATGACGGTCGGCAGCATCGCCGGGTCCATGCCGTTGGCGATCAGCCAGTCGTAGAGACCATGTGCGCGGCGCTGCGCCAAGGCCTCGCAGGCCAGGCCGCGGCGTTCGCGGTCGTCGGTGAAGCCGGCCAGCGCGAACGGATGCGGATACGCCTTCAGCAGGGCCACGTTCTGCTCGAGCATGGCGCGGCCGCCCTCGTCCAGCGATGCGGCGAAGGACTCGCTTTCGCGCGGGTGTCCCGCAAGAAACGTGATTGACGGCAGTTCGGGAATTCCGCTGGCGAGCGCAGAGCGGCTTCCCCCGGCGAAACAGGTCAGCAGCAAGGCGGGCAGCAACGCATAGCGCGGACTCATCGCGGATTCCTTCAGGGCGTCGGGGTCAGCAGCCGCATCATGGCCGCACGCTGCGTCTCGTCCAGCGCCGTATTGCGCGGCAGATAATCCAGCGCGCTTTCACCGTTGCTGTCACGTGCGGTCGGATCGGCGCCGGCGCCGAGCAGCGCCGCGGCGATTTCGGGCGTGGACTGCCAGGCCGCATAGATCAATACGCTGCGGCTGCCGGCCTTCAGCGCCGTGCAGCTCTTGCGCGGATCCGGATAGGTCGCGGCGTTCGCATCGGCCTGCGCAGCGAGCAGAGCCTCGACGCCGGCGCGGTTCTTTTCCGCGACCGCATGCATCAGCGCGGTCTTGCCGAAGGCATTGCGCCGGTTCGGGTCGGCGCCGGCGCGCAGCAGGATCGCGATCGCGTCGGCGCGCGCGGCCGCGCGCATCAGCGGCGTTTCCACGTCGGTGCCGGGCTTGGGATCCACGCGTGCGCCTTCGTCGACGAGACGCTGCACGACCGCAGCCGGATAGCCGTCGACGAGCGCCAGGTTCAGCAGAAAGCCGCGCAGACCGGCCGGCGAATGGTCGAGGAACTCGGCATACGGACAGCGGCGCGTCGGCAGCTCGCCGCTCTGCAGGTAACGGTCGAGATCCTCGCGCCCGTAGCAGGCGCTCGCATAGGCAAGGGGCGAGGTGTGGCCGGTGCGGCCGGTATACGTGTCGACGATGCGCTGCACGTGATACGCGGCCAGGCGCTCGGCCGCAGCGCGATCGAGCGCGTGATCCTGCTGGTAGTGGTCCCGCAGCGCGTCGCGCGCGGCCGGCAGGTGCCGTTCGATGCGTGCGGCCTGACGCTTTTCCCAGAGCCCCTGCTGGGCCCAGTGGGCGAGATCCGGCGAATAGCCCAGATCGGCGAGGCGCCGGGCGCGTTCCGCCTCGTCCGCGGCCAAGTCGGGCTTCAGATCGACCAGCGCGAGAACGCGCGCGACCTGCTGGCGCCAGCGATACGAGCCGGCGATCGAGCCTTCGCAGACGAACTCGCCGGTGGAGCCGAACGCCGTCCAGAGCTCCTCGATCAGCGGCTGCAGCGCCGGCAGCCGCTTTGCCGCGTCCAGGCTGCGGCACAGCGGCAGCCAGCCGTCGCGGAACGAGCCGGTCGGCGCGAACAGCCGCTCGGCGCGGCGCGGGTCGCGCTCGAAATAGCGGCACGACAGTTCGGACAGGTAGGCGTCGTTGGGGTGTACGGCGATGAGCTCGAGTTCGTCCGGTTCGAGCAGGTCGAACACGCGCAGCGCCGCGGCGATGTCCTCGGCGCCCGGTGACGCATGCGGCTGCAGCGCCGGCGCCTCGGCGAGCAGCTCGCGCAGGCGCACCGCGTAGCTGCCATGCAGGCAGCCGGTGCTGGAGCCGCAGTCGCCGTCCCGCTGGCGCAGCCAGGCGCGCTGCGCGTCGCGCCGGGTCTCGCGGCCCTGTTCGTCGCGCTGCAGCTCGGCGTAGAGCTGGCCCAGGCGCCGGTCCTGCGCGGCGAGCCCGGTGTCGGCGCAGATCGCCTTTTCGCTCGCGCTCGCCGCGCGAGTGCAGTCGAAACTCGCCGTTGGCGGCGGCTCGGCGGCGGCCACGGCCAGACCCAGCGCCAGCCCGATCAGCATGCTCATTGCCTATTCCCTGTACGGCACCGAGTGCCGTATGCATTTTACGAAGTGCAACGGGTTGGACTGACGAAAGCCGGCGCGGAATCGGCCGGAATCCGGGCGGCGGCTTGCCTTGCCCGCCGTCATGCCCGACCATGGCCGCCGCTTTTTCCCGCGATACCCGTGTGAGCGCATCCGCGTCCGACGACGGCCTGCAGGATTTCCTGCGCCCCGGCCTGCTCGTCAACGACATTCCTGCCCTGTTCGGCCTGCGCAAGGCGCGCGAGCTGCTGCGCGCGTTCTCGACCCTGTTCCATGGCGGCGAGGATGCCGTCATGGTGCGCCTGCTCGTGCTGCGCACGATCGGCGAACGCGGCGCGGCGCCGGACTGGAGCCCGCAGGAGCTGCGCGAGCATTTCGCCTACGTCGACGCGACCAAGCTCGATACCGTGCTCGGCCGCCTGCGCGAGAACGGCCTGCTGGCCTGGGACGGCGAGACCCAGCGCTATCGCGTGAGCCCGGTCGGCCGCCAGGCCCTGTCGGCTCTGAGCCTGCTGCTGCAGTTTCAGGGCGACGGCGACGAACTGGCCTACGTGACCGCGCAGATCGCCGCCGGCGAGGCGACCGGCCGCATCGGCAGCGAGGATCTGCAGCACCTGCTGTCGCGCCTCAACGAATTGCGCGACGATTTCGACCGCGCCGTGCTCAGCGGCTCCGAGCATCGCATCCACGCGGCCGCGGCTACCCTGAAGTCGGTCTGGCGCTGGGTCGAGAAAGGCACCCAGATCGTCAAGCTCATCGCCCAGGACGAAGAACTGGATCCGGCCACGCATCGCGTCGCGCAGCAGATCGGCCGCGCGCAGAGCGCCATGCTGCGCCAGGCCTCGGTGTTCCAGCGTGCGTTGAACCAGCTCGACCGTCATCGCGTGCATCTGGGCGGCAGCGGCCTGTCGTCCTCGGACGTGAACCAGTGGCTGCGCGCGCTGAGTGCGGACCAGTTGGCCGCGCTGGCCGGCGACGTGCTCGCGCAGCGGCTCGCGCCGGCCTTCGTGCTTGGCGACATCGCGCTGGACGTGGCCGACTTCGAGCTGGTCGAGCGCGAGCGCGAAGTCGGTGTCGTCGAAACCTTGCCGCAGGCCAGCGACGCGCCGGAACAGGCCACGGCACCGATCGCGTCCAACGACTATGCGCTGGCGCAGGCCTGGCAGGCGCAGCTCGCCGGGCTGGCCGACGCCGTGCCGCTGGCCGGGCTCGTGCCGAGCGAGGATTTCGCGACCTCGGCCTATCGCCTGTCGCTGCTCGGCCTGCTCGGCGACCCGGCTGCGCACGCGCGCGAAGGCGCGCTGGCCGAGCTCGCGCGGCTGCCGCTGCGGCTGGAGCTCAGCGGCGCGCTGGAAGCCGTGAACGGCGCCGGCGTCGCGCAGATCAGCGCCGGCCGGCTGCGCCGCATCGACCCCGATCTTTCGCCAGACTCCGCGGCGCCGGTGCGCGACCGCGGCGAGGAACCGACGCATGAATGACCCCGTGGCCGCGCTGATCGCGCGCCTGCTCGCCGAACGCTGGCTGCCGCGCGAGGACGAGCTGGCGCGCCAGGCGCTGACCGACGCCGGTTTCCGCGAAGAGCTGGACCGTCGTCTCTCCGCTGTCGGGCTGCGCCTGCTCGACCATCCGTACGCCGGCCATGTCGCCCTCGCCGTGGCCAAGGCCCAGGAAGCCGCCGTATTCGCCGGCCCGCGCGCGTGGTCGGCCAGCAACCTCGACCTGGACCGCGACAGCATCGCGCTGCTGGTCGTGCTCTGGAGCCTGCTGATCCTGCCCAAGCGCCAGCGCCAGATCCGCCGCGTCGACGCCGACCGCGACCAGGAGCAGGGCCAGATCTTCGCCGAGATGAAGCCGGTGCCGGTCGGCGCCGACGTGGCCGAGCCGCTGGCCGAGCGCACCTTGCTCGCCGACTTCGGCGACAAGCTCGGCGGCAAGATGCGCATCAACATCAATCTCGGCGTCCTCGCGCGCCACGGCTTCATCGTGCGGCGCAAGGAACGCATCCACGAAGGGCCGCTGCTCGATCTCGCGTTCGACTACGAGCGCACGGCGCGGCGCGTGCTCGACGGCGCGCTGGCCTTCATCGTCGAGCAGGCGCGCAGCGAGCAGGCGGCGGACGACGGCGACACGGACACGGAGGCCGGTCATGTTTGAATTCCGCGCGCTCGAAGTCGTGCACTGGGACTACTGGCAGCGCTTCACCCTGCCGCTGGACTCGGCCATCGTCACCGTGGTCGGACCCAACGGCTCGGGCAAGACCACTCTGCTCGACGCGTTGCGCACCCTGCTCGCGATCGAAGACCGCGAGACCGCGCGCGACTACAAGACCTATCTGCGCCACAACGGCAAGCCGTTCGCCTGGCTGCGCGGCGTGGTCAGCAACCGGCCCGACCGCAACGGCCGGCGGCCGTTCTTCCCGCTGATGGAGGCCGAGGTCACCCTGGCCTGCCGCATCCGCAAGAAAGGCGGCGACTGGTCGCGCGACTACCAGATCCTCGGCGGCGACGTCAGCGTCGAGACGATAGAAGCCCAGGGCGGCGAGTGGCTGGGCCTGCGCGACTATCGCGTGCGTCTGGAAGGCGCCGGCCTCACGCGCGCGATACGCCGCGTGCTGACCCTGGAACAGGGCGCCACCGACAAGCTCTGCCAGTACCCGCCGCGCGAACTGCTGCAGCTGGTCTGGGACGTGTTCGGCGAAAAGCCCGTGCTCGACGACTACCAGCGCGCGCGCGCCGAGCAGTTCGCGACCGAGCAGGAACTCAAGACCCTGGGCCAGGATCTGGCCGCGCTGCATACGCGTCTGGAAGCGGCCAAGGCCGACGTGCGTTCGTTCGAGGAATGCGGCGAGCTGCAGCGCGAGCGGCAGCGCCTGCAGGCCGAAGTCGCGCCGAAGGTCGCGCTGGCCGAGCGCCGCGCGAGCATGGCCGGCAGCCGTCCGCAGCTGACCGGCCTGCGCCGGGCGCTGCGCGAGATCGAACGTCGCGACGCGATGCTGGCCGACGAGCAGCGCCTCGCGTCGGCGAAACTCGATGCGGCGCAGGAAGCGCTCGGCGCCGCGCAGTCGCAGGCCATTGCCGCCGAGAGCGCGTTTCTCGCCGCACGCGACGCCGCGCGCGATGCGGAGCAGATCGACCGCCGCCGCGTACAGCTGGAAAACCTTGCCGCAAGCCAGGGCGCCGGCGACGTCGCTCAGCTGCTGCGCGCCGTGGAGACGGACCGGCGTCGTCAGGCCCAGCTCAAGCTCGCCGACGAGCAGGCTGCCGAGCGTGCGGCCGAGCTCGACGCGCAGATCGCCGCGCTGGCCAGCGGCCAGCGTTTCCAGCCGGGTTTCGAACGCGACTTCCGCGCGGCGCTGGATCGTGCCGGCATCGCCCATCGCATGCTGGCCGACTGTGTGGAGGTGACTGATCCGGCCTGGGAGGCCGCGGTCGAGGCTGTGCTGCAGCCCTATCGCCATCTGGTGCTGCTCGCCTCGCCGTCGGATGCCAAGGCGGCGTTCGGCATCGGCGAGCAGTTGCAGTATCGCCACTTCGTCGTGGCCGAACGTGCCGCGCCGCCGCCGGCGTCTCCGGGCTCGCTGCTCGAAGTGCTGCGCTTCGCCGGCGATCCGCCGTCCTGGCTGCCGCGCCAGCTCGACAAGCTGCGCCGCGTCGCCGACGTCGCCAAGGGCATGCAGCTGCCGGCCGGCCAGGACTGGATCACGCCGAAGGGCTATCTGCGCGAACACCGCGGCGGCCGCCACATCGGCACCGACGAACGCAATTTCGGCGCCAGTGCGCGCGCGGCGCGGCTGCGCGACCTGCAGCTCGAACGCAGCCAGCTCAATGCATCCAATGAGGCGCGCCGGCGCGAGCGCAGCGAGCTGGAACAGCGCCTCGACACGAATCAGGCGCGCCTGCTCAAGCTCGACGCGGCGCAGGAGCTCGCCGCGCGCGCGGTCGAATTCGCCTCGGCCGCCGAAGCATTGCCGGCACTGCAGGCGGCCGCACAGGCCAGCGGCGCGGCGCTCAGCGCCGCGCGCAGCGCCGTCGACGACGTGCGCGAGGCGCAGAGCAACGAGCAGCGCGCCGCCGACCGCCGCGTCAGCCAGCGCGAACAGCTCGGCCGCGAGCGCGAGGAAAAGGCGCACAAGCTCGAACGCGATCGTCACGAATACGTGCGCCGCGTGCTCGACTATCGCCGCCAGCGCAGCCTGATGCCGGCGGCCTGGCGCAGCAGCGAAGCGCTGGCCGCCGTGCTCGCGGAATTCGAGACCGAGCACGAAGTGCAGCGCGAGCTCGACAAGATCGCCCAGCGCATCGAGCGCGGCGGCTTCGTCACCGATCCTTCCTGCGTCGCGCTGCGCGACAAGATCGCCGCCGACCACGAGGCGCTGGAAACCACCTTGAGCCGGCGCGACGCGCATCTGCAGCGTGCTCGGCGCATCACCGACGAGGCGCGCGGCGCCTACATCAACGTGCTGCGCGCGACGGTGCGCCAGTATGCGAAGAACCTGCGCGCGCTCGGCGAGCTGTCGGGCATCAACGTCGAAGTCGATCAGCCGGAGCTGGCCAACGACGACATCGCGCTGGCCCAGGCCGGCCTGAGCGTGCGCTTCGACTTCGACCGCAAGGGCTGGATAGGCCTCGACGACGGCGAAGCCTCCGGCGGCCAGCAGGTCATGAAGTCGCTGCTGCTGCTCGTCGCGCTGCTGCGCGACGAGACGCATCCGGGCGGCTTCGTGTTCATCGACGAACCGTTCGCGCATCTGGACGTGTTCAACATCGAGAAAGTCGGCGGCTTCCTGCGCGCGACCGAAGCGCAGTACATCCTGACCACGCCGATCACCCACAACCTCAACGTGTTCCATCCGACCGACCTCGTGCTGACGACGACCAAGCGCCGGCCCAACAGCCACTGGGCCGAACCGGTGGCCGTGCTCAAGCGCGCGGTCGCGGCCGAGGCGGCGCGGCGCGCGGCGACGGCGTGAACCGGCAGCGCGCCGACTCGCTGCTCTGGTCGGCTGCCGACGCCGACGGCATCGAGAGCGCCGCATTCGATGTCAGTTCGCGCTTTCCGCTCGGACGCCAGCGCTGGCGCCGCGCGGCAGCAGGGCGGCGCGAACCGCTCGACACCTGGTCGGCGGCGCAGCGCGAATTGCTGCGCGAATGGCTGGCCGGCGCGGCGGGTAGCCGGCGCTGGGACAGCCTGCTGAAAATCGCCGGCGGCATGCGTGTGGAACTGGCGCGGCAGCTCTGCGACGAACTGCTGCTGAATGGCTGGATAGAACGCTGCGAGTCCCGTGAGCCGCGCCGCGAGCACTGGCGCTGGACACAGATCGTCTGGTGCCGGCGCGATCGTCTGCACGCGGCCCTCGGCCTGCCGCCGCCGGATCTGCGCGAACAGGTGCGCGCCCAGCTCGCGCAGGCCGCGGCGACCTTGGGCGAATTCGCCGCGGCGCTGGACGACCTGCAGGATCGCGCCAGCGCCATCGCGCTACGGCGCCTCGCGCTGCTGCGCGCCCTGCAGGAGTGGAAAGCCCTGGCGCGCGACGGCACGCGGCGCGAATTCGCCCAGTTCGCGGGCGCGCACACCAAGTCCATCGCCGACGCCGACTGGCGCTGGCTCGACGAACGGGTCGATCTCGAAGCGTTCGGCGTGCGCCGGCACAGTCCCGCGCTGTGGCTGCGCGCGCCGCTGCGGCTGCGTCTGGCGCAGGGCGAACTCGACCTGCGCGCCGTGCCGGATCTGATCGGGTTGAGCCCGGCGACGGTCGATGCGCTCGCGGCGGCCGACGGTGAAATCGGCTGCTGGCGCCTGGTCGAAAATCGCACGAGCTTCGAGCAGGCCGCGCGTGCGTTCGGCGGACGCGACGGCGTGATCTGGCTGCCGGGCCAGGCGCCGCCCTGGTGGTTCGCCGCCGTGCGCGCAGTGCTGCGGCTCGCGCCGGCGCCGCTGCGCATCGCCTGCGATCCGGATCCGGCCGGCATCGAGATCGCCTTGAGCGTCGCGCGCTGCTGGGAGGAGCGTGGGCTGGGCTGGAGCGCCTGGCAGATGGACGCTGGCGCACTCGCGGCCCTGCCCAAGCGGCTGCCGCTCGTCGACGACGACCGCGCGCGGATCGCGCGGCTGCAGGTGCTGGCACTGCCGTCGACATTGCGCAGCCTGCTTCAGGCGATGCAGGAACGGGACGCCCGAGGCGAGCCGGCCAAGGGCGAGCAGGAAGGCCTGGATTTCACGCGCGACTGATCGGTGCCGGGATCGCGGCAGCGCGCCGCGTGCGCGATCGGGCGAGGTCTTCAGGTAGGCTGCAGTGCATGAACGACGTCAAACCTCATTCCGCCGCCTGCGAGCGCAACCGCGACCCGATACTCGGCGTGCTGCGCGAGGTCTTCGCCGAGCGTCGCGACGTGCTCGAAATCGGCAGCGGTACCGGCCAGCATGCGGTGCATTTCGCCGCGGCGATGCCGTGGCTGCGCTGGCAGACTTCCGATCGCGAGGAAAACCTGCCGGGCATACGCGCCTGGCTGGCCGACGCGAATCTGCCGAACACGCCGGTGCCGCTGCGCCTGGACGTCGCGCAGCAGCCATGGCCCCTGCAGAGCTGTGACGCCGTGTTCAGCGCGAACACCTTGCACATCATGAGCTGGGCCGAAGTCGAGGCCCTGTTCGACGGCATCGGCCGCGTGCTCGCCGCCGGCGGCGTGCTCGCGATCTACGGCCCGTTCAATATCGACGGCCGTTTCACCAGCGACAGCAACGAAGCGTTCGACCGCGCGCTGCGCGCCGCCGTACCGCATCGCGGCATTCGCGACGCAGCCGAGGTCGATGCCCTGGCCGCGCGGCAGGGACTGAATCTGATGGCCGATCACGCGCTGCCGGCCAACAACCGCTGCCGGGTCTGGCGGCGCTGATGCGCTTCGCGGAGTGTCGGCCGCAGCGCGGCGACGAGGGCCGCATGAGCCAGGAGCCGCCTGCCGGAGGAGTCGCGGAGTGCGACGGGATTGCGACGAGGCCGGATCCGAGGGATCTGATCACGCGCGACCGGCCGGCAATCGCTGCCGGGGTTGGCGATACGGAACCTTGACATGAGCGCCGGGGCGATGCGACGTCGTGACCGATTGGCCGTCATCGGGCAGCGGCAGAATTTCCGGCGCCACAGTGATCCTGTTGCGTTTCGTATTGCGTTAGCCACAATGCGGCTGGACTGCTCCTTTACACGGCGCGTCAGCGCGCTTCCTGCAGTTCGTTCGGGGGTTTCCGTGGGTCGTTTTCATCTGCTGTCGGGAGTGCTGCTGCTCTCGTTCGCTGCCGCAACGCAGGCGTCGGTATGGTCGTATCGCTCTCCGCAGGGCGCCAACGCGCGCAGCATCGCGCAGGCCGGGAACCGGCTGTTGCTCGGAACGCTGCAGGGCTTCCATGTTTCCGACGATAACGGTGCGAGCTGGTCGCGGCTCGCCTCGTTGCCGCGCTGGAGCTACGGCCATGCCAGCGTCGTCGATCCGAACGACGCGCAGCACTGGTATGTGCGCTACGTCGAGTTCGCGCCGCAGGGCGACGCGCCGTTTCTCTATCTCGATCAGGTCGAACGGTTTCGCGAGACGCGCGACGGCGGCCTGACCTGGCAGGCGCTTGCGCTGCCGGGCGATGCGCTGACTTTGCCCATCGTGCATCCGGTCGCGAGCAGCACGCTGCAGGTCTGGTATCGCGATGCACTGACCGGTTCGTCGACGATGGCGCTGTCGTTCGACGGCGGCCTGAACTGGACGCCGCAGAGCCGCGTGCTCAACGACCCCGGCGTCCGGCTCGGCGTCGCGCTCTCGGGCCGGCACTTCGTCGGTCTGCGCTACGACAACACGCCCGAGGGCGTCGACGCCAAGCTGTATCTGAGCGCCGACGATCTTGCGTCCTGGAGCAGCGCCGTCGCGACCGTGCGCGTGTCCTACACCGACGTGCTGCAGCTGTTCCGTCGCAACTCCACTGCGCAGCAGCTGTTCTGGGCCGATGCGACGACCTGGGGACTGCCGGGGCGCTCGGGGACGGTCGATCTGGTCACCGGCGCGGTGGCGACGTTCCCCGAAACGCCGGGGCTGCTCACGCGTCTGCGCGAGGATCCGGCCAATCCCGGCACCGTCCTGGCTCAGCACCTCGGCGGATATTCGAACTGCAATTACTGCCTGCACGAGGATGTCGTGAGCCTTGCGCCCGGCGCCGGCCAGTGGCAACCGCGCGGCGGCATCCGTATCGGCGCCAAGCGCAGCTCGGACGATCCGTTCTTCAGCGGTCTGCTCGACGCAGGCAACGGCACGTTATGGCTGGCCGACAGCTCGATCGGCGCGCAGCGGTCCACCGACGGCGGAGCGACCTGGACCGCCCACACGGCCGGCCTGCGCGAAGCGGTGATCAACGCCGTCGCGGTCGATCCGCGCAACGCCGACCGGCTGCTTGCCGGCCGTGACATGCAGTCGCTGCAGCGCAGCGACGACGGCGGTGTCAGCTGGAGCGAAGTCAGTGGCCAGCGACCGCAGGACGTCCGTTCGCTGGCGCGTTCGCCAGTCGATCCGGATCACCTCGTCGCCACCGCGGCAGACGGTTTCTACCGTTCGCGCGACGCCGGCCTGACCTGGCAGCGCGTTCCCACCGCCATCGACACACCTGCCGACACGCGTGGCTGGCGCGAGCTCGTCTGGTGTGCGAACAACGACACTCATCTGCTCGCACTGGTCGGCGACGGCGTCTATCGTTCCCTCGACGGCGGCAGCACCTGGACGGCGTCCGCCAGCGGCACGTCGCTGCGGCTCGAATCCGCGCGCCGTGTGCCGGGCCGCGTCTATCTGCTGCGCTCCAACACTTATGCCGTCACGGCCGACTGCGGTGTGACCTACACCGAACTCGGCGGCTTCGGCGGGCAGTCGCGCACCCTGGCGGTCGACCCGAACGACGACCGCCATCTCGTGGCGACCGGCGTGACGATTCCCAACGAGATACCGAGCCTGCGCATCAGCAACGACGGCGGTGCGAGCTGGATCACCGTCATGAATCCGGGAATGTACAGCGGCCGCAACGGCTGGGTCGACGCCTGCGACCGCGAGCGCTATACGACCTACGATCTGCGCGTGCTGCGCGGCACCGTGCCCGAGCTGATCCCGGAGCTGCCGGCGCGGCTCAGCGGCACTGCTCGCGCAAATGCCGTCGACAGCCAATGCATCGGCGGCGAATCCGTCAGTGTCGTCGGCACGTCGTCAGGTCTCTGGCTGCGGCGGGCGGCCGCCGATCTGCTGTTCGCGGATGCTTTCGGTATCGACTGAGCGCGCCGGGCGTTCAGTCCGCCGCGCACATGGGCGATGGCTTTCTCGTCACCCATGCCCTTCGTCGCGCAAGATTGACCGGGAGAGCAGGGCTGCATCGCAGCGATCGGTTGAAAATGTCATGCGAAATTCAATCGACTTTCGCAGCTGCCGGTCGGTCAATGGCGATATGGCGGCGTGCGCATTTCACTCCAGCCCGAACAGCTCCGCCAGGTCACTCTCGTCGAAGCGCAGCGCCTGCGTCGTGCCGCCTTCGAGCACGGCTTGGGCCAGGTCGGCCTTGCGCTGCTGCATGTCCTGGATCTTTTCCTCGACCGTGCCGGTGCAGATCAGCTTGTAGACGAACACCGGCTTGTCCTGGCCGATGCGGTGCGCGCGGTCGGTGGCCTGGGCTTCGACGGCCGGGTTCCACCAGGGGTCGTAGTGGATCACGGTGTCGGCCATGGTCAGGTTCAGACCGACGCCGCCGGCTTTCAGGCTGATCAGGAACACAGGCACGCGGCCGGTCTGGAAATCGTCGACGAGCTCGGCGCGATTGCGCGACTGGCCGGTCAGGGTCTGGTAGCTGATCCCTTCGGCGGTCAGTGCCTGTTCGATGAGTTCGAGCATTTCGGCGAACTGCGAGAACACGAGCACGTGGCGGCCTTCGGCGACGAGCTCGCGCAGCAGGTCCAGCAGCAGGTCGAGCTTGGCCGATTCGGGCGCCTTGCGCGCGCGTTCGAGCTTGACCAGGCGCGGATCGCAGCAGACCTGGCGCAGCTTCAGCAGCGCATCGAGCACGACGATGCCCGACTGGGCCAGGCCGCGTTCGCGTATCGCCTCGCGGACGCGCTCGTGCTGGGCCAGGCGCAAGGATTCGTACAGCTCGCGCTGCTTGCCGACGAGTTCCACGCCGCGTTCGATCACGGTCTTGGGCGGCAGGTCCAGCAGCACGTCTTCCTTGCGCCGGCGCAGCATCAGCGGCGCTATGCGGCGGTGCAGCTTGGCCTGGCGTTCGGGGTCGGCGTGCTTCTCGATCGGCGTGCGGTAGTGGCGCACGAAGGCGCGCTCGTCGCCGAGCAGGCCGGGCTCGACCGCGTCGAACTGGGCCCAGAGTTCGCCGAGATGGTTTTCCAGCGGCGTGCCGGTCATGGCGACGCGGCGCCGCGCATTCAGTTCGCGCACGACCTTGGCCGCCTGTGTGCGCGCGTTCTTGATCGCCTGCGCTTCGTCGAGGATCAGCAGCGAGAACGGCTGTTCGACCAGCACGTCGCGATCGCGCGCGAGCAGCGGATAGGTCGTGATGATCAGATGCTGTTCCGGCATCGCGGCGAAGTTCGCGTCGCGCGCCGAGCCGTGAAGGATCAGTACGCGCAGCTGCGGCGCGAAGCGCTGCGCTTCGGCGCGCCAGTTCCACACCAGGCTGGTCGGCGCGACGACGAGCGCCGGCAGGTCCAGTTCGCCGCGCTGGCGCAGGGTCTCCAGATGCGCGAGCACCTGCACGGTCTTGCCCAGGCCCATGTCGTCGGCAAGGATGCCGCCGAGGCCGGACTGATGCAGGAACTCCAGCCAGGCCAGGCCGTCGCGCTGGTAGGGCCGCAGGCTGGCGCCGAACCCCGGCGGCTCGGCCACCGGCTGCCGTTCCGCGCGCAGCTGCGTCAGCATGTCCCTGAGCCGGTTCGCGCCGCGCCAGGGCAGCGCGGCGGCGCCGTGCGACAGCTCCTCGACCACGCCGGCCTGGGCGCGGCGCAGCTGCAGCCGCTCGCGGGCGTTGCCCTGTTCCAGCCATTCCAGCAGCGGCGCGATCAGCGCGCGCACGCGCGCGACCGGCAGCGGCACGCGCCGGCGCGCGTCGACCGGCGCGAGCCAGATCGCGTCGGGTGCCTCTTTCGCCGGCGGCGTCAGCGGAAATGCCGGATCGGTCAGCGCGCGCTGCAGGATCGGCAGCAGGTCCACGCGTTCGCCGGCGATGTCGATGCCCAGCGACAGGTCGAACCAGGCATGGCCGCTGTCGTTGACGTCCGCATGCCAGGCGTCGGGCGCCGGCAGGATCTCCACCGGCGAGCCGGCGTCGAATTCGAGCTGGAAGCCGTCGGCCTGCAGGCGCAGGGCCAGGGCGAGCAGGTGATCCGGCGGCGCGAGCTCGCTGCGGCCGCGTTCGAGCACGAAGATGCCCTGCTCATGATCGTTCAGGCGCAGGCCGTGGGCATAGGCCACGTCGCCGGCCTCGACCAGCTTGTGCCGGTCGAGCCGTTCGTAGGCCGCGATCTCGGCGCTGCGGTCGCGGCGGATGTCCAGGACGCGGCCGTCGACGAAGCGGCGCTCGCGCGCCTGCATGCCGGCGTAGTCGACGCGCTGGCCCGCATAGTCGAAGGTCAGATGCAGGCAGCCGGCGACGTAGCTGACGCCGGGCCGTGCCGCCGGCCGCGCCTTGAGCGTGCCCAGGCGCAGTACCGGCGTCGGCGCGACCTGGATGACTTCGATCTCGCCGTGGTCGGCCGGCATCGGCAGGTCGGCCAGCGATTCGGTGTTCTTCCAGCGTTCGCGCAGCAGCGGCGCCTGTTCGGGCTGCACCGACGGCGCGCGCAGCAGACGCTCGGCCATGGCCACGTCGCCGTCGACCGGGCCGATCTCGCTGGCGACCGGATCCCAGTACCAGAGGCCGGCGATGCGCAGCAGCTGGGTGGCCGGTGCCGCGTCGGCGATGTTCGCGGCCATGCGCTGGGTGCCGTCGGGCTGCGCCTGCCAGATCCATTCGACGCGCCGGCGCGGACCGGGCCTGAGCGCCGCGCTGCCGGGTTTGCCGAAATAGCAGGGCGTGTGCGCTAGCACGTCGGCCAGCCAGGCCTCATGCCGCGGCGACGCCAGGCGCTGCCAGCTGCCGTTGCGCAGGAACTCGGTCTGCGCCATGCGCAGCTCGGCGATGCGCTGGAATTCGTCGGGCGACAGGCCGACCCAGGGATCGCCGCGCCCAGGCACCGGCTGCACCGGCCGCGGCGACACCAGGCCGCCGCGCTTGCCGTGGCGGAACCACATGGCCTGGGCGCAGAGGCCGGCCGGCATGCCCGGCGCGGTCTCGAACAGGAAGCCGAGCACGCGCTCCTCGCCGACGCCGCCGGCGGTCGCGGCGGGCAGGTTCAGGCTGGACAGCCATTGATCCCAGGGGCGCAGGTCCGGCTTGAGCTGCGCCGGCGAAGGCGGCGCGCTCAGCGCGAAACTGCCGGCCGCGTCGTCGTCCGAGAGCCAGTCTTCGCCGAGGGCTTCGAGCACGAGCGCGGCAACGTGCTTGCAGTTGCTGCCGACCGGGCAGCTGCAATAGGTGTCGGCGACAGCGCGGCGCCCTTGCGGCAGCAGGCGAAAGCCGCAGCGATAAGGTTCGACGGAATTGCCCTGGACCAGGCCGAACAGGACGCCGGCGGAGTGCTCGGTGCGGTAGTCCTTTTCCAGCACGCGGCCGCTGTCGACGTAGTCCAACCCGCGCTCGAGCATGGCAGGGGTAAAGACGCTACCGAAGTCGAACCGCGCTAGCAGCTGGATGAACTGCGACCGATCCATGGGCCTCCCGGCGCTTGCGCAGCGCCGGCGCCGGGCGCCGCCGCTGAGACAGATAAACGCCGATTATGCCGAGAATCAGCCGCCGTGGGCGCCGCGGTTCTCGCGGTGCTCAGCGGCGGCGTAAGGGCCTGGTTCAGGCAACCAGCTTGACTGCCACCGCTTTCGGATTGCGCCAGGTCGCCAGCAGCTCGTTCCAGCGCACCCTGGCGCCGGCTTCGTGCGCTTCCTTGACGTGGCCGTAGCCGCGGATCTGCTCCGGCACGCTGGCGATGTCGACGGCCAGGCTGCGGTTGTCCGCATTCAGCGTGCGCAGCAGTTCGTCGATCGCGGCAAAGTAGTCGGCGATCCACTGCCGTTCCATGCGCCGCTCGGCGGTCTTGCCGAACACGTCGAACGCGCCGCCGCGCAGGCCCTTGAACTTGGCCAGCAGGCGGAACGCGCCGAGCATCCAGGAGCCGTATTCGCGCTTGACCAGGTGGCCTTCGCTGTCGCGGCGCGCGAGCAGGGGCGGCGCGAGGTGGAAGTGCAGTTTGTAGTCGCCTTCGAAGGTGTCGCGGATCTGTTCGAGGAACTGCGGCCGGGTGTACAGCCGCGCGACCTCGTATTCGTCCTTGTAGGCCATGAGCTTGAAGGCATAGCGCGCGACCGCTTCGCTGAGCGCCGTCGCGCCGGGCGCCTGGGCGGCTTCGGCCGCGCGCACGCGGTCGACCAGCGTGCGGTACTTCTGCGCGTAGGCGGCGTCCTGGTATTCGGTCAGGAAGGCGACGCGGCGCTTGATCACGCTGTCGAGGTCCGCCGAGATCAGACGGTCGTCGAGCAGGGCGTCGCCACCGGCGGCCAAGGCATCCGGCACGTCGGCGCCACTGTCCTTGCCGGCGGCGGCAAGCACGGTCGCGACGTCGTGGGCGGCCATGCGGCCCCAGTTGAACGCCGCACGGTTCTGCTCGATCGCCGCGCCGTTGAGTTCGATCGCGCGGATCAGCGCGTCGAGGCTCAGCGGCACCCAGCCCTTCTGCCAGGCGTAGCCGAGCATGAACAGGTTGCCCATGATCGAGTCGCCGAGCAGCGTGGTCGCCAGGCTCGTCGCGTCGACGAGCTCGGGTGCCTCGGCGCCGAGCGCGACCTTGACCGCGGCGATGATTTCCTCGGACGGGAACTGCATGTCCGGCCGCGTCGTGAACGTGCCCGGCATGGCTTCGTAGGTGTTCAGTACCGCGTGCGTGCGGCCGGCGCGGATCTTCGACAGCGCCCAGTAGTCGTTGACCACGACCATGTCGCAGCCGAGCACGAGGTCGGCCTCGCCCGCGGCGATGCGCACGGCGTGGATGTCCGACGGCGCACGTGCAATGCGCAGATGGCAGGTCACCGCGCCGCCCTTCTGCGCCAGACCGGTCTGGTCGAGCACGGTTGCGCCCTTGCCTTCCAGGTGCGCGGCCATGCCGACCAGCGCGCCGATCGTGACGACGCCGGTGCCGCCGATGCCGGTCACGAGGATGTTCCAGGGCTGGGCCAGATCGCTGGCGAAGCTCGGGTGCGGCAGCGCGTCGAAGTCGACCTTGCCGACGCCCTTGCGCTTCCTCAGGCCGCCGCCGTGCACCGTGACGAAGCTCGGGCAGAAGCCTTTGACGCAGGAATAGTCCTTGTTGCAGTTGGACTGGTCGATCTCGCGCTTGCGGCCGAACTCGGTTTCCTTCGGCAGCACCGACACGCAGAACGATTTCTTGCCGCAGTCGCCGCAGCCTTCGCAGACCTGGGTGTTGATGAAGACGCGCTTCTTGGGGTCTTCGAGCTTGCCGCGCTTGCGCCGGCGGCGCTTCTCGGTCGCGCAGGTCTGGTCATAGATGATGACCGTGGTGCCGGGCGTCTCGCGCAGGCGCTTCTGCACCGCGTCGAGTTCGCTGCGGTCGAGGAATTCCACGCCTTCCGGGAAGATCTCCGGGCGCGACCATTTCTCGATGTCGTCCGACAGCAGCACGATGGTCTTGACGCCTTCGGCGCGGACCTGGTGCGCGATGTCGGGCACGGTCAGGGTGCCGTCGACGGGCTGGCCGCCGGTCATCGCGACCGCGTCGTTGTAGAGGATCTTGTAGGTGATGTTGACCTTGGCTGCGATGGCCTGGCGTATCGCCAGCGAACCGGAATGGAAATAGGTGCCGTCGCCGAGGTTCTGGAAGACGTGCTTGGTCTCGGTGAACGGCGCCTGGCCGCACCAGGTCGTGCCTTCGCCGCCCATCTGGGTGAAGGTCTCGGTGCGGCGGTCCATCCAGGTCACCATGTAATGGCAACCGATGCCGCCGAGACCGCGCGAGCCTTCCGGCACGACGGTCGACGTGTTGTGCGGGCAGCCCGAGCAGTAGTGCGCGGCGCGCGGGAAGTTCGCGCGCGGCAGGGCGAGCTCCTTCTCCTTCGCGGCGAGGAACGCGAGGCGGTTTTCGATCGTTTCCGAGGTGAAGAAGCGCGACAGGCGCCGGGCGATCACGCGCGCGATGCGCGCCGGGGTCAGCTCGTTGGTCGACGGCAGGATCCAGTTGTCCTCTTCGTCGTACTTGCCGACGATGGACGGACGCGTCTGGTGATCCCAGTTGTACATGTGTTCCTTCATCTGCGATTCGATGAAGGAGCGCTTTTCCTCGACGACGATGATGTCTTCGAGGCCGCGCGCGAATTCGCGGATGCCGATCGGTTCCAGCGGCCAGGTCATGCCGACCTTGTAGACGCGCAGGCCGATGTCGGCCGCCTCGCGCGCGCCGATGCCGAGGTATTCCAGTGCCTGCAGCACGTCGAGGTAGCTCTTGCCCGTGGTCACGATGCCCAGGCGCGCCTTCGGCGAATCAATGACGGTGCGGTCGATGCGGTTGGCGCGGGCGAACGCGACGGCGGCCTGCACGGCGTACTGGTGCAGGCGCATTTCCTGATCCAGCGGCGGATCGGGCCAGCGTATGCTCAGGCCGCCGGCCGGCAGCATGAAGTCTTCCGGCATCACGATGTCGAGCTGATGCGGATTGACGTTGACCGAGGCGGAGGATTCCACCGTCTCGGCGATCGTCTTGAAGCCGACCCAGCGGCCGGTGAAGCGCGACATGGCCCAGCCGAGCAGGCCCATGTCGAGAATGTCCTGCACGCCGGCCGGATTCAGCACCGGCATCATGGCCGAGACGAATTCCAGTTCGGAACCATGCGGCAAGGTGGACGAGCGGCAGGCGTGGTCGTCGGCCGCCAGCGCGAGCACGCCGCCATGCCGGGAGGTGCCGGCCGCATTGCCGTGCTTGAACACGTCGCCGCAGCGGTCCACGCCCGGGCCCTTGCCGTACCACATCGCGAACACGCCGTCGTATTTCGCGCCCGGGAACAGATTGGCCTGCTGCGAGCCCCAGACCATCGTTGCGCCGAGATCCTCGTTGAGGCCCGGCGTGAACTCGATGTTCGAGGACTTCAGGTGCTTGCGCGCTTTCCACAGTTCCAGATCGAAGCCGCCGAGCGGCGAGCCGCGGTAGCCCGAGATGAAGCCGGCGGTGTTCAGCCCGGCGGCGCGGTCGCGCATCTGCTGCATCAGCGGCAGGCGCACGAGAGCTTGCACGCCGGACAGATAGATGCGGCCTTCGCTACGTGTGTACTTGTGCTCCAGGCTGTAGTCGCGGTCGATTTCGGCGGGCTGAATGGCTGGCACGGACATGGACGGGAATCCGGTGGCGAGCGAAGGGAATCCGCGATTTTAGCGGTCGCCGGATGGTGCCACGACTGGCGCAGGTCCGGACAAGTGGCGGCCTCAGCGACGTTCGCGCTGTCGCTCCTGTGCCGTGCTGCGCGTTCGACACGGATCAATGCGGTACGCGCTGCGAGTGCACGGCAACCCCATCCCCACCCATGCCCTCCCCTTGAAGGGGAGGGCATGGGTGGGGATGGAGTTGCCTTTGCGGTGGATATAGCAGCAAAAGCCGCAGAAGTATCAGGGATTTAGAGGCCAAGGCCGTTTCGTCGCCACGACTCGCGTATACGCCCGGATTCGGCGCGGTCGCCGACTAACCAGCCCGCCTCGTCGCCTCGGACGGGTCCGCCGCCGCAGCGGCATCGGCGATCCAGCGCGGCCATTCGGGCCAGAAGAACCAGGCACTCGGAGTGAGGCGGATGGCGCGGTCGAGCAGGTCGGCGAGCTTCTGCAGGGTCGCCGGGTCGGCCGGGTCCAGCGGCTCGCCGATGACGAAGCGGCGGACGCCGCGGTCGAGGTCGAACTCCATCCAGTACGGCACGATAGTGACGCCGGCGGCCTTGGCCAGCTCCAGTGTGCCGTCGGGAAAGCTCGCGTCCCGGTCGAGCAGGCGCACCGGGCGCTGGCCGCGCGGCGCCATGCGCGGCGGCATGTCGAGCACGCTGACGACGGCCGCGCCTTCGTCGAGCGCGCGCGCGAGCTGGGCTTTGGCACCGGGCCGGAACACCACCGGCCGGCCGCTGAGGCGCTGCACGTCGCCGCCGCGCAGGCGGCCGTACCAGTAGCGCAGCGGCAGGCCCGGATAGTCGGCGCGGTCCCAGCGCGCGGAGACCAGGCTGGCGTCGAAGCCGGCGCGCGCGAGGGTGCGGAACACCCAGTGGCCGTGGCCATGATGGAAGCCGGCGGCGATGAAATGCGAATCGCGCGGCCACGCGCCGACCTGCTGCACGTGCCAGGGCAAGGCGGCGTGGCGGCCGCGCAGCAGCGACAGATACAGGTCGGCCGTGTCCCAGAGGCAGTTCAGCCGGACGTTCGCGGCAAAGGCCTCGCGGTCGGCGATGGCCAGATAGTCCGGCGCTGTCGCGGCGGCGGCCTGGGCCGGTTCGTCAAAGGCGCTGCGCGAATGCCGGCTGAGCCAGCGCAGCCAGCGATAGGCGAGTTTCCAGGGCAGTACGGCGGCCAGTGCCGGCGCTACGAAGAATTGCCAGGCGTCGGGCAGCTGGGAGCGGAGCTTGGCGATCACGGGCGGCGCGGCAGTCGGACGAAACCCGAATGCTACACTCGCCGGCTCCGCGCGCCGCAGCGGCGCCTGGTCGCAGGCCCGTCTCATGTCCGAACCCTTGCACAGTCCCGGCGTTCTCGCGCTGGAGCTTCCCGCCGGCGTCGCGCCGGCCCGCCATGCCTTGAGCCGCGACGAAGCCGACGCGCTCGCGCGGCATATCGCCGACGATCTCGCCCGCCTGCTGCCGCACAGCGAAGGCAAGGCCGGCGCCGAACAGGCCGACCTGCTCGTGCTCGGCGCGCTGTACGACCCGGTGCAGCTGCTGCGGCCGGGCTGGCCGCTGTTTGCGGCGCTGGCCGAACTGGCCCATCACGCCCAGGCGCTGCGCGGTGGCGAAGGCGGCCGCATCGTCGCGTTCGGCAGCCACGAGGGCATCATGCCGGGCCAGGGCCTGCAGCCGCAGCCGGATACGGTGCCCGGTGCGATGCTGCTGCTGCCGTGGACCTTCAGCGCCGCCGCGGACGTGGCCGAGGACCTCGGCGCGCGCATGGAGTCGGTGTTCATGACGCGCGGCGAAGCCGGCCCGCACACGGCGGATTTCCTCATGCGCAGCCTCGGCGTGCCGCTGGAACATGCGCGCTACCTGACGCGCCACGATCTGTGCGCACTGGTCTGCACGCAGCTGGAACACGCCGGCTATTCGGCGCTGTGGCAGATGCTGGAATTCGCCCTGCTGTATCCACACCGCGAAGGCGAGGCCCTGACCTCGCGCGGCCGCCGCCTGCGCTTCGCCGCGGGCCAGGTGCATAGCGCGCTGCCGATCTATGCCGACTGGGCGCGCGAATTCGCGCACGGCGAGGACGCCGCCGAACGGGTCCTGGGCTATGCGGGCTGGCTGTTCGAGCTGCGCCAGTGCGCGGCCCTGCTCGCCGCGCACGGCCTGCCGCTGCGATTCGACGGCAATGCCGGCGACGGCTCGCTGCCGGTACAGGCGCTGGCCGAGGCCGATCCGGCCCTGCCGCAGCCGCAGCTGTTCGCGCACGAGGCACGTGGCCTCGGCATCGTCGTGGTCAGCGTCGCCCAGGCCATCCCGGGCGGTGGCGCGCGACTGCTCGCCCAGGCCTGGCCGCTGGATCAGGTCGGACTCGAACAGGGCGTGCCGCAGCTCGCGACGCGCTACGGCGCCGATCCGGCGCTGCAGCGGCTGGGCCGCATCGTGCTCGATGCCGACGGCAAGGAACTGGCCGTCGCCGCGGCGCCGCCCATGGTGCATTGAGCCAGAAAACCCCGGCGGCCGGCGCGCGCGACGCAACGGCGTTCGTCGCGACGCAACCGCGAGCCGGCAACGATGGCCGTGCTTGCGCGATGAGCCTGCCCCGTCGCTGGCGCGCCTGCGCCCGCTGTCGCAGCGCCTGGATTCCCCGTTCCGGAAAAGCCGAAGGCGCGGAATCCGCGCCTTCGTCTGCCGGGAAAAGATCGGCGCTTCCCTGCACCTGGGCACGCCGTGCGCATCCCGCACGCCGGGCCCGTCCATCCGCTCAAGCATCCTTGCAGCACGTCCGTGTGCTGTGAAACTCCGTGGGAAGCTCAGCGCGGCAGGTTGAACACCCAGCCGCGGGTCCAGTCGTCGTTGGAATCGCGGAACGCGCCGATGTAGGCGACCGGCGTGAACCACGCGCTGCTGGCCGAAGCGCCGCCATCGAGCAGCGGCGAACCCGCCTTGGGCAAATAGCCGTCGAGCAGCGGCTCGCCGACCTTGTTGCCGCTCTGCGCGTTGTAGAACGCCTGCGCCGTCCACGGCGCGTCGGCGGCCTGGTTGAAGTTCGTCGCGCACTGGACCAGGTTGTGGTCCATGGTCAGGTTGCCGGTCAGCGCGGTCGGCGTGCCGGCCGAAGCGAAGGTCGGCGCGTTGGTGATGTAGAGGCAGCCGTTCTTGAAGCCGGTGAACAGCGAGTTCTTGATGTGGCCGCCGGTGCCTTCCTTGAAGTACACGCCGTAGCCGCCGTTGCCGTTGCCGATCATGGTCAGGTTCGACACGGTCGGGATCGCGCGCGGCGAGGCGTCCTGGTTCGCGTTCTGGTTCGACGCTTCGATGCCGTTGTCTTCGCCGAGGCCCTGGCCGTGCTGCAGCAGCACGTACTGGATGTTGCCGCTGTAGCCTTCGTCCCAGTCCAGACCGTCGTCGCCGCCCTCGGTGATGACCGCGTACTTGACGTTGACGTTGCCGCCGAAGAACTCGATGCCGTCGTCCTTGCCGCGATAGGCCTGGATGTGGTCGACCACGGTGCCGTCGCCGACCGACTGGAAGGTGAAGGAATTCACTTCGCGGCCGGTCTGGAAGATGTAGCCGGCGTAGCGCGACTGCACGTACTGGATCACGCCCGAGCTTTCGCGCGGACTGTTGCCGCCGTAGCGCAGGGTCGGATCGAATTCGCTGCGGCAGTCGAACGGCGCGGTCAGGCACTTGTTGTTCGGCGCATTGCCGGAGATGACGATGCCGCCCCAGTCGCCGGGCTTCGGCGCCGTCGTGCCGACGCCGTCGGCCGGGCTCGTGAAGATGATCGGCGCATACGGCGTGCCCTGGGCGAAGATCTGCGAGCCCGGCTCGACGTAGAGGTAATCGGCCGCCTGGCCCGAACCGGTGATCAGCGTGCCCGGTTCGATCGTCAGCTTGACCTTGTTGCTGTTGTCCGTGCCGACCTTGACGAGGCCCTTGAGCACCCAGGTCGTCTCGTTGGTCAGGGTCAGGTTCGACGCGATCGTGCCGGTGATCTGGCAGGTGCGGTCGGCGACCAGGGTCGTGCCGGTCGGGCAGCCCGTGAACTTGCGCTTCTGCACGCACTGCTGGTTGACCGTCGCGCCGCCGAGCGAGTTGACGTAGTCGGAACTGGCGACCAGGGTCTGGGTCGAGGTCGGCAGGCCCGTCGCGGCATCCGGCTTGACCGTGATCTTCAGTTCGCCGCAGCTCAGCAGCTCGACGTCGAGCTTGCCGTTGACGACCGGCGTCACCGCGCCCGGCCAGGTGTCGCCGAAGCGGCCGCCGGTCGGCATGGCCATCGGCGCATCGGTCTTCTTGAACTCGAATTCCTTGACCTCGAAGTTGCTGGTGATCCAGGCCTGCTTGCCCGTTTCGTCGTAGGCGGCGCCGTAGAGATACAGGATGCCGCCGCCGTCCTTGCGCGGAATGAAGTCGACCACCCAGCCGCGGCCGCCGTGCGTCGCGTCGGAATACAGGCCGTCGGTCGCTTCGGAGAAGCGGATCGCCGCATTGGCGGCCGGAACCGCGAGCATCGCGGCGGCCATTGCGCCGGCAAGCGCGCTCAGCTTAGGAATCGTGAATCGCATCGTTTCAACCCTCTGTCTGCACGGAACGGAGCGCCGGACGGGCGCGGTAGCCGCAAGAAATTAACGGCCCGGCATGACGGTCCTGGTGCGGACAGATGACGCTTCGGAGTCAGCGTCGCTGCCGATGTGGGCGACGCGTGAAATGTGCGCGCGCGCTGCGTTGCGCGTGGGATTTGCGGGCGTACGGCAGGCGCTCATGGCCTTGCGCGCGCCGCTCGCTGCGACCGGCGCGATGTTCAACGCTCGAAGCGGAAGGGGGAATGATGCAGGTATCAGTGTGGGCGAGCGGCACGAGCCGTGCCTGCACGGCAACCTCGTCCCCACCCATGCCCTCGGCATGGGTGGGGTTGCTTGTGCAGCCGAATCGAACGTCTTACCGCGGCTTCCACTCCAAGGTCAGCATCAGCGCGCGGCCCTTCTTGTATTCGCGCGTGGTCCTGTCGCCCTGGGTGTAGCGCACGGCCGGATCGAGCAGGTTGCGCAGGCGCAGCTTGAACGACCAGTCGTCGGCGAGCGCGTGGCGGTACTGGAAGTCGAGCTGGCGGAAGGCTTCCTCGTAGATGTCCGGCTGGCCGGCCACGCCGACGGCGGCGATGCGGCGGCCCGAGACGTTGAACAGCAGGGTCGCCTCGCTGGTGCCGTCGCCGGCCTGGTGGCCGAGCTGCAGGTTGGTCACGTAGGGCGACTGGCCCTGCATCGGGCGTTCGAGGTTGGTCTGGAAGCTCGCGTCCATCGGGTCGAGGCTGATCGACGACTTGATCCGTGCGTAGTTGAAACCGACGCTCCAGTTGGCCCAGTCGCCATGGATGTGGCGGAAGCCCGGCCAGTCCGCGACGAATTCCAGGCCCTTGCTGACGTCGAGCTCGATGCCGTAGTTGCGCGCCGACTGCGCGTTGTCCAGGCTCAGCAGCACACCGGATCCCGGCAGGCGCGTCTTCTCGATCGGGTTCTCGAATTCCTTGAGGAACGCGCCGATGGAGAAGGCCTCGACCGGCGAGAAGTAATACTCCCAGCGCAGGTCGTAGTTGCGGATGCTGGCCGTGACCAGGGCCGGATTGCCGACCACCTGCACGTCGAGCAGCGGATCCAGGTACGGTGCCGGCGACAGTTCGCGGAAGTCGGGCCGCGACAGGGTCTTGGAGAAGCTCGTGCGCAGCTGGGCGCTTTCGCTGTAGGCCCAGGTGAAGGCGGCGGCCGGCAGGGTCGAACTCGCGTTCTCGCCGGCGACGACCGGCGGCGCTTCGGGATTGGACAGCGAGAACGTCGTGACCGCCTGGTCGTTGCGCTCGCGGCGCGCGCCGACCGCGATGCGGTACTTCTGCGCGATGTTCGTATCGACGCCGAGGAAGAGCGCGGTCAGGTTCTGGCGCGCGAAATAGTTGTCGGTCGGCAGGGTCGATTCGCTCAGCACGAAGCCGTCTTCGCCGATGTGGTCAGGGCTCAGCACCTGGTCGATCGGCAACGCGAGCACGGCCGGATCGCGCGCGATCGGACCGGCCGCGCTGAACGAGAAGCTGCGCAGGCTCGCGTCGCGGTTGCGCTCGGTGCGCTCGCCGCCGAAGGCCAGGTCCAGGGTGGCTGTGTCGAAATCGAAAGGCAGCTTGGCCTTGACGCTGAGATCCCGCTGGTAGTCGGACAGCTCGGCCCAGGTGGTCTGGTTGGAATCCGAGCGCTGCGAGAACGACAGCGAACCGTCCTGCGCGCGGTCGTAGCGGTACTTGCGCGTGTCGGGCTCGTCGCGGTTTGCGCGCGCCCAGGTGTACTGCCAGTCCAGCGACAGGTCGTGCGCGGCCGGGAACAGGTGATTGCCGCCGAGCTGCTGGGCGAACAGCTGGTTCTCGGTCCAGCGCAGTTCGGTGAAACGTGCCTGCTGCTCGTCCTGTATGCCTTCGGACAGCTTGGTGCGGTCTTCGCTCTGGCGCAACAGCACGCTGGTCGCGCTGAGCTTGTGCTGCGGCGTGATCTCGTAGCCGAGATTGAGGAATGCGGAGAAATCCACGTTGCGGCGCGTGTCGTCGATCGCTAGCACGTCGGCCGGCTCCAGCCCGGCCGAGGAGGCCTGGAAGGTGCGGCGCACTTCCTCGTTGCGGTCCCACGCGTTGTTGTAGCGCAGCGCCGCGGTGAAGCCGAGTCTGGAGGTTTCGCCGACCTCCCAGCGGTTGCCGACGGCGGCGGAAAATCCGAGGTCGGGGCTCAGGGTCTCGCGCTTGACGCCGTAGCCGCCGGCGGCCAGATCCTCGCCGTAGCGTTCGAGCTGCCCCGGCGTCGCGCCGTTGGGGTTCAGCGGCGTCTGCGGCCGCAGCACCTGGCCGCCGGCCGTCGCCGCCGCCAGCGAGGCGGGCAGTTCGCGCGTGCCGTCGTCATGGCCGGCCCAGTCGCGGCCGCCGCCTTCGTAGGTGTAGCCGTCCTTGAAGCTCGTGCCGTCCTGATAGCCGAGCGTGCCGTTGATGCGGAAGAAGAACTTCGACGGCACGTCGCGCGTGCGCAGCAGCACCGCGCCGCCGCCGAACTCGCCGGGCATGTCCGGCGTATAGCCTTTCTGCACGACGACGCCGTCGAGCAAGTCGGTAGGAAACAGGTCCAGCGGAACGACGCGGCGTGTCGGGTCCGGGCTCGGAATCGGCGCGCCGTTCAGCGCGACGCTGGAGTAGCGTTCGCCGAGACCGCGCACGTAGACGAAGCGGCCGTCGACGAGGGTCAGGCCGGTCACGCGCTTGAGCGTCGTTGCCGCATCCGAGTCGCCGGTGCGCGCGATCTGCTCGGCGCCGAGGGTCTCGGCCACGACCGGCGAAGCGCGTTTCTCGTCGAGATACAGCGCTTCGCCGCCGCGCTGGTAGCTGCCGCGCACATTGACGCCGCCGAGGCGCTGCGTGCCGTCGGCATCGGCCGCCGCGCCCGGGCTGACGCCGACATCCGGCGAGACGGCGCCGTCGGCGACCGTGTCGGCCGGCGGCGCGCCGAGGGTCAGCGTGCTCTCGACGGTCGCGCCGCTGCGCACCTTGAGGCCGTCCTGAATCAATAGGTCATAGCCGTCGGCCTGGGCGGTCAGGCCGAACTCGCCGGCCGGCACCGCGGCCTGGAAACGGCCTTCGGCGTCAGTGACCAGATCCAGCGAGGTCGATTCGGCACCGGCCGACATGCCCTGCACGGTCACGTGCGCGCCGGCCACCGGCTGGCGCGTGGCTGCCTGCAGCACCTGGCCGCGGATCAGCCCCTGGGACTGGGAAGCCGGCGCCGCCGCCGGTGCTTGCGCGAGTACGGCAGAGTTCAGGCCGGCAGCGAGGAAAACGGAAAGCAGGGTGCGACGCAAAGGCAGACGTGGATACGACATGGTTCATCCGGGCGGCAATGGCCGGCCATGCGGCCCGCGCCCGCGCCACTGCTGACTGCCGGGTCCAGGCCCCCTGACGCGGCGCGGTCCAAAGGGCGGGTATGGGCCGCGCAGCCTAGGCAGCTCCGGTTGCGCTTGCGTGACTGCGGTAGGTCAGTCAGAAGTCAGTCCGGAAGCGGACTGCGCCATTCGTCAAGCCTTGGACACAAGGTTATGCACAGCACGCGAGTACACCGGTCGTCGTAGACGCCGGAACCGTGATCGACCCCATGGATGAGCTGCAAAGCCATGTTTTTCAAATAAAAACTGAAAGTTGTCCGGAAAATTTTTGCGCCACCAAAACCCGGCCTCGCCGGGAGCTTCGCGGATTGCTCACAAACTTATCCACAAGCCTTTCGGGGCAGGGAGATCGGAATCCGCTCAAGCGCTTGGTGCCGGGTTTTGCCGCCTTCGCGAGATAAGCCGGCCAAGCCGCCGCCGGTTAACGATTTGTTGCAGCGCGCCACGCGGAAAACCCGTGTTCTGCTTGGGCCTCCGTGCGGGCCCGACTACAATCGGCTCCTTTTCCCGCTCCGGGCCCCCCGTGAAAGACTTTCTCCGCGACCAGCTGCTGCAGGCGCTGGCAGCGCTGCAGCGCAATGGCAGCGTGCCGGCCGACATTCCCACCGGCTTCGTGATCGAACGCACGCGCAGCAAGGAACATGGCGATTTTGCCGCCAATGCCGCGCTGCTGATGTCCAAGCCCGCCGGAATGAAGCCGCGCGACCTGGCCCAGGCCCTGGTCGGCGCATTGCCGGCATCGGCGCAGGTGGCGAAGGTCGAGATCGCCGGTCCAGGCTTCATCAACTTCTTTCTGAGCCCGGCCGCCTACCGCGCCGAGCTGCGTCAGATCCTCGAACTCGATCAGGCCTACGGCCGCAACGCGAGCGGCGAAAACCGCAAGGTGCAGATCGAGTTCGTCTCCGCCAATCCGACCGGCCCGCTGCACGTGGGCCATGGCCGCGGCGCTGCGGTCGGCGACTGTCTCGCACGGCTGCTGCAGGCGACCGGCTGGGACGTCACGCGCGAGTTCTATTACAACGACGCCGGCCAGCAGATCGCCAATCTCGCGCTGTCGGTACAGGCGCGCGCGCGCGGCATCGCGCCGGAGCAGGACGGCTGGCCTGCCGACGGCTACCGCGGCGACTACATCACTGAGGTCGCGCGCGCCTACATGGCCGGCGAGACCGTACACGCTGACGGCCAGGACGTGACCGGTGCGAAAGATACCGACGATCTCGAAGCGATCCGCCGCTTCGCCGTCGCCGCATTGCGCCGCGAGCAGGATCTGGATCTGCGCGCGTTCGGCGTCGAGTTCGACGTCTATTACCTCGAATCGTCGCTGTACACCGAAGGCAAGGTCGAGGAAACCGTGCAGCAGCTCGTCGCCGCCGGCCATACCTACGAGCAGGACGGCGCGCTGTGGTTGCGCACGACCGAGTTCGGCGACGACAAGGACCGCGTCATGCGCAAGGCGCAGGGCGGCTATACCTATTTCCTGCCCGACATCGCCTACCACGTGACCAAGTGGCAGCGCGGTTTCGGCCGCGTCATCAACGAGCAGGGCGCCGACCATCACTCCACCGTGATGCGCGTGCGCGCCGGCCTGCAGGCGCTGGGCATGGGCATCCCCAAGGGCTGGCCCGAATACGTGCTGCACCAGATGGTCACCGTCATGCGCGGCGACGAGGAAGTGAAGCTGTCCAAGCGCGCCGGCAGCTACGTGACCCTGCGCGACCTCATCGACGAAGTCGGCCGCGACGCGACGCGCTGGTTCCTCGCCGCACGCAAGGCCGATTCGCAGCTGACCTTCGACATCGACCTCGCGCGCACGCGCAACCGCGAGAACCCGGTCTATTACGTGCAGTACACCCACGCGCGCATCTGCCGCGTGCGCGACAGGTTCGCCGAACAGGGCTGGAGCTGGAACCGCGACAACGGACTGGCTTCGCTCGACCGGCTCGACACGGCCTACGACCAGGACATGATGGTCGCGATCGCGCGCTTCCCCGAAGTCGTCGACCTCGCGGCGCGCAATCTGGAACCGCACCTGGTCGCGACCTACCTGACTGAACTGGCGGCGGCGTTCCACACCTGGTACGACAACAGCCACATCCTCGTCGAGGACGCCGACCTGCGCGACGCACGCTTCGCGCTGGCCGACGCGGTCCGGACGGTCGTGGCCAACGGCTTGGATCTGCTCGGCGTCACTGCGCCGGACAGCATGTAATCAGGAGCAAGGCAAGATGGCTGGCAAGCGCAAGCAAGCAACCCGCACCGGTACCGCGACGGCGGCCTGGCCGGCCTGGGTATGGCTGGCCCTGGGCGTACTGCTGGGCCTGGGCCTGGCCACATTGATGCTGCTGCAGGGCTGGGCGCCAACTCTGCGCAAGCCCAATTCGCCGCAGCCCAATCCGCAGGCGACCGCGCCCAAGCCCAGCGAAACCGCCGTCGCCGACGAAGCCAGGAAGCCGCCGCAGAAAAAGAACTACGAGTTCTATTCGGTGCTGCCGGAAATGGAAGTCGTCATCCCCGACACGGAACTCAGCGCCAAGGCCCGCGCCGAACAGCAGCGCCAGCAGGCCGCCGCGCAGAACCCGACCGCCGCCGGCACCACGCCGCCGCCCGAACCCGCGGTCGCCGCGAGCGGCGCGCGCTACATCCTGCAGGCCGGATCGTATCCCGACCCCAAGGCCGCCGAAGAGCTCAAGGCCAAGCTCGCCCTGTCGGGCTTCGTCGCGCGCGTGCAGTCGGTCAACGTCAACGGCAAGACCTGGCACCGCGTGCGCGTTGGTCCGTACGGCAGCGCGAGTGACGTCGAAGCGGCCAAGGCCGGACTGGCCGAAGCGGGTGTCAATGCGATTGCGTTGAAGGACGTGGGCGAGTAGTCGTCGCTCCGACGATATCGCGTCGCCGGCTCTCTGCCGGCGCGCATGTTCTGATTCTGTTCGCCGCATTGCGCCGCATCTGCTGACCGGGCTTGGCTGTGGCTGGCCCCGTCCTTCCATGCTGTCCCCATGCTGTGCCGCGGCATCGGGATTCAGCACCAGATGAGCGCTGATTCGCCGCTCCGATCCATTCCGGGGCAATCCGAATCGGCGCTGACCGGATCGACCTGGCGTTCCCGCAGATCCGCCGGTCGAGCGACCACTTCACTTGCGCCGGTGCGGCGAAATCCACGTTCGCGGAACGCGACAGTCGCGCCTTTGGCGAATTTCGGTTTAACCGAATTTTGTGATGACAGCGTGAAGAGCTCGCTTTAAGCTCGGTCCCGATCCAGCCCTTTCCGATCTTCGTTCATCAGCATGGCGCAATGCCGTGCTGCGACTGCCTGCGCGGGTTTTCCATGATCAGAACGTTCGTCGTCGTTGCGATTGCTTGCCTGGCCCTGATCGGCGTATCGCCGCCGGCGCTCGCGCGCTGCGACTTGCCGGGAAATGCCTCCAGTATCTACGGTTATCTGGCTCCTACCGGACAGCGTTGCACCACGCTGGAGGAGGCCGAGGCTTTGATGCGCGCAGGAATGCCGCTGGCCGAGCAGGCCTTCGTCATGCTGCGACCATTCGATGTGACGACGCCGCAACCTGTCGTGCTGGACTATCGGACTTACGGTGCGCTGAGCACGGCCGCCGGCATACTCAGAGGGGGGCCGGCGACCAGTGTTTCCACCTGGCGTGCCTATGTAAAGAACTGGCCGCCGGCATCGCCGATGGGGGGCTGTACGTTCTCCGGCTGCGACGCCAGCGGCTGTGCGACGCCGGAACTGGAACGGCAGCGACTTCAGTGTCAACTCGATGCGACCTGGAACTTCGACCCGCGCTATTGCTGGACGCGAACCGCGCCGCTGTCCGTGAGCGGCAGCGTCACGCGATTCAGCAGCGTCAGCGGCGGCGGTAATGTCTCGGGTTCGCTGCTGTTCGCACCGCAATCGAGCACCGCCAACGATTCCGGCGCGCAAATCGCCGCCACTTTGCAGAGCTGTGCAGGGACGTCGCAAGAGGGCGGTGACAAGGCCGCCACCGCGACCCAGACCGTCACCTGGGGCCTGGCGCGTCAGGATGCGATCACCTGCGACAGCGGCAGCACGGTCAATGCCGGCGCCACCGGCGCCGACAACGCCTGTCTGGCGGGCTTCGACAAACAGATCATCGAATCTCCGCAGCTTACGCAGACCCCGAACCAATGCACGGAGGGCAATCCCTGCACTCCGGGAAACGGCAACAAGTCCGCCGATGTCGCCTTGTTCGACTACGGACGCATCCATCTGAACCTGCATTACGCCTCGTTGCGCCAGCTGCGCAACTATGCCTACATCGACACGAACTGGTCGCACAGCTTCGCCAAGCGCGTGCTGACGGAATGGAGCCATCCGGGACACCTCGGTACCAATCCGGAAGCCAACCCTATTGATGCAGTGACGGTGATGTACGTCCAGGACGAGCGGCCGTCGCTGGAGGTCTATCGGCGTGACGGCAGCCTGCCTGCTGGCGTATTTCGCGCAACCAGCAACGTCGGAAGGATCCTGCGCTACGTAGACAACGGTGTCGCCCAGCCGTACTACGAGCTCACGGATCTCGACGGTCGGAAGGAGACTTACGATCGTGCCGGCCGTCTGGTCGCCGTGCGTCATCCGGACGACCCTGCCAAGGATCTGACCCTGAGCTATCGTGGCCAGCCCATCACCGGCGGCCCATATGGGACTCAGTCCTACCTAGAAGAAGCGTTCTGGCGCATAGACCGGGTCACCGATGCGAGCGGCCGCTACGTCAGTTTCAGCTACGTGGATCCGCGGCTGCAGAAACTCGAACGGATTACCGCCGATGACGGCACCGAGCTCGCGCGTCTGGCGTATGACGGCGACGGCCGCCTCGCGAGCGTTGCGCGTTTCGGCAAGAGCCAGGCGTTCCTCTACAACGAGCCTGCCTATCTCGGCGTGACCGCGACCGTGCGTGGTTCCTGGCTGACCGGCATCCAGGACGAGGATCTGCGCCGCTATGCGACCTATACCTATGACGACTGGGGGCGTGTGACCGCGAGCTGGCACGGCATCGACGCGGGCCGCGTCGACATCACGTATCCGCTGAAACCCGACGGGAAACAGGACGACAGTCGCGCGATCGCACGCACGCCGTCGCTGCGCGAAACCACCTATACCTTCGCCGCGAACCAGCCGTATCGCGTCCCGGCCAGCATCAGCGATCAGGCCGGCACCGTCCTGTTCGAATATCACCCGGTCCATCACCGCCTGAGTGCGCGCATCGACAAGCGCGGCGTGCGCACTGAAATCGAATACAACGCCGACGCCACGCATGAAATCGCGGTCACCGAAGCCAAAGGGCGGCCCGAACAGCGCCGGATCGAGCGCGACTGGGACTACGCAATCGGCCGCGTCGTCGCCGAGCGGTTGTATGCGGACCCACCGGGTGGTCCGCGTACCTTGCTGCGAGACCGGCGTCTTTCTTACGCGCCGGGTACGGCCCAGCTGATCGCCAGCGAACTGGTAGACCCAATCGACAGCCGCAGCCGCAAGACCAGTTATAGCTATTGCAGTACCGCCGACGTCGCCAATCCGAATACCGGCTGCGCGCTGGTCGGGCAGCTAAAGCGCATCGACGGCCCGCGCACCGACGTCGCCGACCTGACCGATTACGTCTACTACACCAGCGACGCGCTGAGCGGCTGCGGCACGCCGGGCGGCTCCTGCCGGCGCAAGGGCGATCTGCGCAGCATCGCGAATGCCTTGGGCCAGGTTACCGAAATCCTTGCCTACGACCGCGCCGGCCGTCCGACACGGGTGCGGGATGCCAACGGCGCGATCGTCGACTACACCTATCACGCCCGCGGCTGGTTGCTGACGCGCACCTCACGTGCGAATGCCGACGGTACCTCGTCGGCTGCCGATGCGACGACGACCTTGGCCTACGATGCCAGTGGGAATGTGGTTCAGGTCAATTCACCTGACAACGCGGCCTCACTGACCTATTCCTACGACAGCGCGCACCGCCTGATCGGTGTGGCAGACGCACTCGGCAATCAGATCGCCTATACGCTGACGTCCAATGGCGACAGCCGCTTCGAGCAGCGCATGACGCAGCGCGGCGTGACGACCTGGCAATTCACGCGCGAGTTCGACGAACTCAATCGCCTCGTGCGCGAACTCGATGGGCTTGGCAGGCCGACGCAGCGCCTGGAGCTCGACGATGCCGCCCAAGGAATACTCAACGGCTACGATGCCAACGGCAACCCGCGCCGCAGCATCGACGGCCGCAACGTGGAGACCGAACGGCAGTACGACGGCCTGAATCGCCTCGTCAAGACTCTGCAAGACGTGGGCGGCAGCGACACGGCGACTGCGAATGTGCAGACCCAGTTCGGCTACGACGCGCTGGACCGGTTGACCGGCGTCGTCGATCCCGACGGCATTGCGACCGACTACGTCTACGACGGTCTCGGCGACCTGCGCCAGGAAAAAAGCAAGGATGCCGGCAATCGCAGCTTCACCTACGACCTCGCCGGCAACCGCACGGGCGAGACCGATGCGCGCGGCAAGGCGATCACCCACGTCTACGACGCGCTGAACCGGCGCACGGATACGTTCTATCCCGACCTGACGCGCCGCATCCGCCGTGACTACGACCTGGCCGACAGCCAGACCGGCTGTGCGAGTTCCTATCCGAAAGGAAGACTCAGCCGCCTCGTCGACGTCAGCGGCACCACGATCTATTGCTACGACCGGCGCGGCAACGTCGTGCGCAAGCGCGTGCTCGCGCCGGGCCAGAGCAGCGGCGGCGACGTGCTCGACTACAGCTACGATCGCGCCGACCTGCTCAGGAGCGTGACCTATCCGGGCGGCGCCGTCGTGACGTATCTGCGCGACGCGAGCGGCCGCATCAGCGGCGTGCAGTGGCAGCCCAGCGCTGGCGGCGCGGTCACGAATCTCGTGAGCCTGGCCAGCTACTATCCGTTCGGTCCGCTGAACTCGATGACCTTCGGCAACGGCCGCAAGCTGACCAAGCGCTACGACAAGACCTACGCGATCGACCAGATCGAGAGCACCCTGCCCGGCGGCCTGTTGCTGGATTTCGACAACGACGTGCTCGGCAACGTGACGCAGATCGCGACCACACTGGGCGGCGCGGCACAGCGCCGCTACGGCTACGACGCGATGAACCGCCTGACCCAGATGCGCGACGCCGCCGATCTGCCGCTGGAGACGTTCACCTATTCGCCGACCGGCGATCGCACGAGCAAGCGTCTCGGCGTGCAGCCGCCACAACCTTACAGCTACGTGGCCGGTACCCACCGGCTGGCCAACAGCGGCAACGGCGCACGCAGCTACGACGGCAACGGCAATACCACCGGCTCGCCGATTTCCTCGTATCCGCTGGTTTACGACGATACGAATCGCCTGGCCATCGTTTCCCTTGACGGTCTCGGCAGTCGTCAGGACTACGGCTACAGCCATAATGGCCTGGGTCAGCGCACACGCAAGGATCTGCCGGGCGAGCGTATCGACACGGTCTATGACGAAAGCGGCCTGCGGCTCGTCGACAGTGCCTGGCTGCTCGACTGCGGCACCAGCGAATCGCTGATCGGCGGCGGAGGCGGTGGCGGAAGCGGCGGCCCCGGAACGACCGGCATGGGCGGAAGCGCGGGCGCCGGCTCCGCATCGAACGGCGGAGCCGCGGCCAACGGAGGCAGCGTCACGAATTCGATCTGCACGCAGACCGCAAAGAGCCGCACCGAATACATCTACCTCGATGGCTTGCCGATCGCGATCGCGCGCTACGCGGGCGCGAGCACGACGGCACAGCTGAGCTATATCGAAACCGATCATCTCGGCACGCCTCGCCTGGCCTCGGATGCCGCGACGCAGGTCGTGCAATGGCGCTGGGATCTGCTGCAGACCAGCTTCGGCGATCACCCGGCTACGGCGCTCGTCAACGGCTTCGAATTGAACCTGCGGTATCCGGGGCAGTATTTCGATGCGGAGACGGGCTCTCACTACAACTACTTTCGCGACTACGATCCTCGAACATCGCAATACATAGAAAGCGATCCGATAGGACTGCGCGGAGGAGTGAGCACCTATGTATACGCGCGCAGCAATCCGTTCGTTGGGTCAGACTTCTACGGCCTACAAGCCAATGGAGTCGGCTGCTTGGCTCTTGGAGCAGCGGGTGCTGTTGTGGGAGCAATCGTCTGCTCACCGACAGGGCCGGTTGCTGCCGGCTGCGCTGCTGGAGGAGGGGTTCTTGTCGGAGGACTTGTTGGTTGTGGCGCTGGGCTGCTTGTGCCGCAGCCAGAAACACCAGCTTTTCCTACAGACTATAACTCAGCACCAATTCGTGAGTATGAGCTGGATCCGCTTGAGAAACGAGCATACAGCCGATATTGCATAAATACGCAAGATCCATGTAGTGCTCTAAAAGCAGCGCTCGCTGCAGCTATTTCTAACGCATCGACGAAGATGAACAACATGCTCGCGGATAGTGGTTTTATGTACGAAGCCCCCGGCCGCCCTGGTTGGATTACGCACGGCAATGACCTCAGCGGGCGGCTGGCGAGCATCGCTGCGATGCTGTCGCTTGCGAGAAAACTCGGTTGCGATGTTTCGCAGGAAGCGAGAGATGCCGCTCTGCTCTATCTGCCACAAGTCCCACTGAGGCACATGCAATGAAAGCGACTATAGACTTTTCGGTATTTACGAAAGAACCAGCGGCTTTTGGCAGGGTAAGTGGCTCTGTGGAGCTTCCAGTTATTCCAATGATCGGAGACTCCGTGTCTTTCTTGTTTCCAACAAGATCAAAAGTTTCCCCGGTCGAAGGCTTCATCGGCCAAGTCAGGATAGAGCATCGAATACTCATTCCGGACCAGAAAGAACCTGAGCTGCTGATAATGCTGGAGGATGTCACCATGCCAACGCTTGCCCACGCCGAGGCCCTTGCTGTTTACCTTGAGCGCGGATTTGATCTCTACGTCGAAAGATACGACTGAGCTTGAAGCTTCAACAGGGCATCAAAAAGAGTCTCAATAGCGAGGTCAACGCCCGCGAGACCTACGCAGGCTTTTTCATTGAGCGAAGCTTGATCCGTACCGGCAATCCCGATGTTGTTTCCGCAGCAAAGCAGCGTTACGCCGACGGATCCTTCGTGGTCGAACTCAAGCTCAAAGAAAGTGCGTTCCATCAGGATATCGTCGCCTTGCGCAGCACGGAAAAGCCGGCAGAGGAGCAGGAGTTGCTTGCTTTTGCAGAGCGGCTTAGGCGCTGTCGCATTCGGTGAGATATTCGTCGCAATCCACAGCAGAGACGAATTTCGCGCTCATTGGCGACATTTTGCGGCGAGCCGGATGTGGTTGCCGCCGACAGTTTTTCAGGGGAATGACGATGTATCTGAAGATCGCTCGTGGACTTCTGACGTTTCTGGCGCTTGCCGTCGCAGTTGGCGCCGGCAGCACAGCCAACGCGCAGCTGGAAGAAGACCCCAGCGCTACCGAACAGCCTCCGATCGGCGGCAACCAGACGACGTCGATAACCCTGCCCGTGCAAGCAGCGGGCATGAACGCGAACTACTATCGCGTCCATGTGGACGGCGACAACTTTTCGTGGCAGATATCGGACGTCACCTACGAGCCCAACTCGACACGAAACGGCAGGACGATCTCGCTGGGTGGCAGCCCGTTGACGCTTTCGGTCAGGACCTGGGGGCTGGCGGTCACCGGATCGACTCCGACTTCCCAGTACATCGACTTCGCACCCTGCGTCGGACCCGTCGGCGAGTTTTGCAACACGGCCGGCGCCCTGCGCTTTCGCTTCAAGGTTGATCCCACGCTGACCGCTTCGCCTGCGACGACGATCACGGCAGACGGCAGCAATGCGAGAACCGTGCAGTTGGTTTGGCCGACGACGCTCAGCGATACGGCGGTTACTGCAAGCTGTATGGCCAATAATGACGTGACACCGCCGCCCTCGATCACGGTCAACTCGGCATCAACAATGACCAACGCGAGTGGCCAGGCCACCTTCACGATCACGACCACAAATCTACGACGGATTGGAACCAGTAGTACGCCGCCTTCAGGAAGTTGCACATTCAGAGCTCATGCGAACAGCAATAACTTCGCGAAAGTTGATGTACTCGGCCAGTTCATCGCCCCTTCTTTGAACGTCAGCCCTAGCTCTGACGCAGCTCCGCCTCCAGGCACGACGACTACCGAACGCATTGTGACTGTCGGTACGCGCGTGCCGGTTGCGAGCGGGGTGACGGTGGATGCAACTTGCTCGGTCGAAGGCAGTGCCGCCACTGTAAGCCTGGACGGTTCGGCGCCAGCGGCCCTACAGACCGGGAGCAAGGTGACCGATATCAATGGCGAGGTTCAGTTCCGCGTCAAATCGGAGAAGCTGATTTCAGTACCGCCGACAGGCGCGCCTCACGCCCGCTGCACGTTCAAGGTGCGCGAACTCAACTCGACTTACGAATACTTTGCGGCGGGCAAGCAGATTGCGCCTTCCGTAAGTCTCAGCGTCGGGCAGATCACGCAGACCGGAACGACGTCACTGACGGCGACAATGTCGCCGTCCTATCCCGGGTTCGCGATCGTGCCTAACTGCACCGTCAATCAGTACATTGCGCCGGTAACGGCGACGCCGATTTCAGCGTCGACGAATGCGAATGGCCAACAGACTTTCGACATCGTGACGCCGGCGCTCGTGATCACCGATCCGAACACCAACGCGATGCCGTCGGCGTACTGCACGTTCCGCGCTGGGGGCACCGGCACAGCGGGCCTGCTGCAATTCCGCACCGGAAACAGCTGCGCGATGTCGTTGTCGCCGTTGCCGCCGGCCTGCGGCAATCCGGCACAGTAGGGAGGCGATGCCGGCGACCAGCTGGTTTCCGGACCTGGCGCCAGACGGCGCCAGGTCCCGCGAGGCGTCGTCCGCCTTCTCGTCTCATCCAATGCGCAGACGCGTGGCCTGCACAGTCACCACTTGTACCGCACCGTGTACGTGGTCTTGGCTTCGCCGTCGGCCGGAATGTCGAGCGGAAAGTCGATCGTCGCCGCATCGCGCTTGACGAAGTCGCGGTTCTTTTCGACGACGGTCCAGTCGCTCCAGCGGTAGAGGTATTCGCGTGCAATGACACGGGCCGCGGTCTTCTTGCGGTTGCGGATGCTGACTTCGAAGCTTTCGGTGATGGTCTTGGCCGCGGTGTCGACGGTGAAGCCGGTCTGGCGGCGTTCACCGACGACGTCGAAGGAGTTGCCGAGCTTGATGCGCAGGGTCTCGTTGCGCGGCGTGTGCTTGATCAGGTCTTCGCCGATGAATTCCAGGGTACCGTCGGCGGAGGCCTGGTTCACGCGGACGCGGCCGGCCGGCAGCGGCATGCCGAGCTTGTTGGTTTCCTTGTTCTCGAATTCGAGGAAGGCGCCGACCGTGCCCTGGGTCGTCGCGCCGTAGTTCTGTTCCTGGATCGGCGCCGCCCAGTGGCTCCACGGCTGCGGCGAGGCGGTGAACACGAGCTGCTTGGTGCAGCCGGCCTTGGCCGCGGTCGGGAACAGCTCGAGCTGCTTGGTCGAGTTGTCGGGCAGGTCGCTGCGCCGGCCCAGCGTGTAGAGGTGGTACTCGAACAGCGAGGATTCCTGGAAGCCCTCGTCGGCCGCCATGGCCGGCGCGGCCATGGTCTTCATGCGCACCATCGGAGCGGGCGCCGGTGCCGGCGCGCGATTGACTTCGCCGGCGACGAGCTTGAGCTGGGCCTGCGGATAGCTCGCGCCGGACTGGTTGACGATGGTGACCCAGGCCGACAGGTCCATGTCGCAGTTGTTGCCGCTCTCGCGCAGGGTGATGTTGTAGTCCGACCACCAGGTCATGCCGCGGGTCTGGTAGCTCACGCGCGTGTCGTGGGTGCCGGCCTGCTTGGCGTTGACGAGCCAGACCAGGGTGGGCCGCGTGATCAGGCCGCCCGGCAGGCTCGGGAACAGCACGTTGCTGTAGCTGCCGATGCTGACGACTTCGCCGCTGTCGCGCTGCAGGATCAGGGTGCCGTCGGCAGAGGACAGCAGCACGCCGCTCAGGCGCTCCAGCGTGTCGCCGCGCTGTTGCTCGACCGTGACGTGCTCGCCGACGTAGCGCTCGAGCAGCTTGTCGCGGTTGACGAGGTCGAACTGGTAGTTCTGCTCGACGACACGCGTGCCGGCCGGATCGGTCAGTGATTCGAACGCGACCGTCGTCGCGTCGATGCGCTTGGCGACGTCGGTGAACTTCAGCACGCCGTTGCCGGACTGCAGGGTCATCTTGCGGCCGTCGCGCACGAGCGCGTAGCCGGGCAGGCCCGCGCCGTAGTCGGCGATGTTCTCGGTGCTGATCTGACCGGGCTGGGCCGAACTGTAGACGGTCAGCGAATAGTCGGGATTGTCGGCGGCGAGAGCGGCGGTAGTCATTGCGGCGGCGATTCCTGTGGCGAGCAAGGTGCGCATGGGCGACTCCATAGGGCAGGTGGCGCCTCGAACGCCGCAGCGTCCGGGCCAGGGTTGGCGACATCGTGCATCAATCGCCGCCGCGGCGGGGTGAACGGCGACGATGTCGCCGCGGCGGCGCGATCGGCCCGCGCCGTGACCGTCATTCGTCCGCGTCCAGACCATCTTCGCCGAGCAGGCCGCGGCTTTGCTCGCTGCTCAACGACTCGACGCCGCGCAGCTTGCGCTCGATCGCGCGCGTGCGCACGCCGGCGGCGTCGATGCTGTTGCGTACGCTGTCGAGCTGGTTGCGGGTCTTCTCCAGCACGGCGCCGAACTTGCCGAACTCGGTCTTGACCGCGCCGAGCAGCTGCCAGACCTCGCTGGAGCGCTGCTCGATGGCCAGGGTGCGGAAGCCCATCTGCAGGCTGCTCAGGGTCGCGCTCAACGTGGTCGGGCCGGTCACGACGACGCGCTGGTCGCGCTGCAGTGCTTCGAATAGGCCGGGGCGGCGCAGCACTTCGGCGTAGAGGCCTTCGGTCGGTAGGAACATGATCGCGAACTCGGTCGTTGCCGGCACCGAAATATACTTGTCGCGAATGTTGCGCGCTGCTTCGCGCACGCGGCGTTCCAGCGCCTGTGCCGCCGCCGCTGCGGCCTCGGCGTCGGCGCGTTCCTGCGCATCGAGCAGGCGCTCGTAGTCCTCGCGCGGAAACTTCGCGTCGATCGGCAGCCAGACCGGCGTGTCGGGGCCGCCGCCGGGCAGGCGCACGGCAAACTCCACGCGTTCGCTGGAGCCGGGTACCGTGGCGATGTTGCTCGCGTACTGATCGACCGTCAGCAATTGCTCCAGGAGCGCGGCCAGCTGCACTTCGCCGAGCATGCCGCGCGTCTTGACGTTGCCCAGCACGCGCTTGAGATCGCCGACGCCCTGGGCCAGCCCCTGCATTTCGCCGAGGCCGCGATGCACCTGTTCCAGCCGCTCGGAAACCAGCTTGAAGGATTCGCCGAGGCGAGTTTCCAGGGTCGCGTGCAGCTTCTCGTCGACGGTCACGCGCATCGCGTCGAGCTGCTTTGCATTGTCGGCCTGCAGCTCCTTGAGGCGTGTTTCCAGCGTTCCGCGGACCTCGGCCAGGCGCAGCTGGCTATGTTCGGCCTGTTCCTGCAGGCCCTGGCGCAGCTGGTCGCCGAAGCGCGACAGCGACTGCGCGTTTTCCTCGCGCGCGCGGCGCGCGTCTTCCTGCAGGGCCTGACGCAAGGCTTCGAGGCGCTGGTCGTTGCGCTGGCTGCTCTGTTCGATGCGCAGGCCGAAATCTTCGATGCGCCGGTGCTGCTGCTGGGCGAGCTGGGCGAACTGGGTCTGTACCGCGTCGCGCAGCTGCTCCAGGCGCTGCGACTGTTCGAGGCGGCCGGTGCGCTGATCGTCGCGCAGGCCTCGCTCCAGGCGCTCGCCGTCCTCGCGCAGGCCGGCCAGCGCCTGTTGCAGCGGCGCCAGCGTGTCCTCGCGGCTGCGGCGCAGCTGCAGGATCTGCAGCACGAGCAGGACGAGAAGCACGACGACAGCGGCGAGAACGAGGATTTCGAGCAGCGACATGGAGCACACCGCGGATCAGGGCGGCGCCCAGTGTAGCCGCTGGCGTCGGCGGCCCGGCGCGCGCAAAAAAGAAACGGCGGTCCTGCCGGACCGCCGCTTCGTCCCCATGCACCGTACTGCTACACCCCAGACCGTATGCCCGGCGCCGGAACCCCATCACGGCGCCACGCTGCCGGGTCGGACGGTCATAAGACCGCTCGTGACCTTCGGCACTCCCTGCGGCTGAACGTAGTCAAAACGTTAAGACGCGTCAATGGGCAGTGCACCAATGGCCAGGGGGCGAATCGGGCTCGTCGGCGGCCGGCGTACTCAGCCGGCCGGCTGCAGCAGCGAAACGTCGGCGACCTGCAGGAACTGCTGGCGCAGCTCGCGCAGCAGGCGCAGGCGGTTCGTCCGCACGGCGAGGTCGTCGGCCATGACCATGACGTCGTTGAAGAACGCATCGACCGGATCGCGCAGGCGGCCCAGGGTGCGCAGCACGGCGACGTAGTCGCGCTGCTGCGCCAGCGGTGCGGTCTCGGCCTGGGCGGCAGCCAGCGCGGCCTGCAGGCTGGCCTCGGCGCCCGGCGCAAGCAGACCGGCGTCGATCGCGCCGGCTTCGACCTCGCCCGCCTGACGCAGGATGTTCGCGATGCGCTTGTTCGCCGCGGCCAGCGCCTCGGCTTCGGGCAATGCGGCGAACGCGGCCGCGGCGCGCACGCGCGCGTCGAAGTCGCCGAGATCGGCCGGGTTCAGTGCGCGCACGGCCTCGAAGCGGTCGGCGGCGACGCCGGCATCACTGTAGTAGCCGCGCAGGCGGTCGACGATGAACTCGTGCAGTTCGGCCGCGAGTTCGCGCCGGCGCGCGCCAGCGTCGAACACCGGCGCCTTGCCGTCCTTGCTCTTGGGCAGGCCGGCGACCAGTGCGGCTTCCGGCAATTGCGCCAGGGCTTCGGCCAGCAGCGGCGGCAGTTCCAGCGCGAGGCCGCTTTCGATCAGGGTGCGCGCGAGACCCAGCGCCGCACGACGCAGCGCGAACGGATCCTTGTTGCCGCTGGGCTTGAGGCCGACCGCGAAGATGCCGCAGAGCGTGTCGACGCGTTCAGCGATCGCGAGCACCTGGCCGACCTTGCCGCTGGCAATGCCGTCGCCGGCGAAGCGCGGACGGTAGAACTCGTCCACGGCCAGCGCGACGTCGGCGGGTTCGCCGCCGGCGGCCGCGTAATAGCGGCCCATGACACCTTGCAGCTCGGGGAACTCGCCGACCATGCGCGTCATCAGGTCGCACTTGGCCAGAGCTGCGGCGCGCGTGGCCAGGGCCGCGTCGACGCCGACGCGGTTGGCGATGACGCGGGCGAGCTCGCCGACGCGCACGACCTTGTCGAACACCGATCCCAGCGCCTGCTGGTAGGTCACGTTCTTCAGGGTTTCCAGCTGAGCGATCAGCGGCGTCTTGAGGTCTTCGTCGTAAAAGAAGCGCGCATCGGCGAAGCGCGGCCGGATCACGCGCTCGTAGCCCTTGCGGATCTCGCGCGGATCGCGGCTCTCGATGTTGGCCACGCCGATGAAATGGCGCGTCAGCCTGCCGTCGCCGTCGACGACCGAGACGAACTTCTGGTTGGTCTCCATCGTCATGACCAGCGCTTCCTGCGGCACGCGCAGGAAATCCTCGTCGAATGCGCAGGCAATCGCGACGGGCCACTCGGTCAGGTTGGCGATCTCGTCGAGCAGCGATTCGCTGAGCTGAGTGCGGCCCCCGGTTTCGGCCGCGGCGCGGGCGACTTCGTCGCGGATGCGCGCACGCCGCTCGGCCGGGTCGGCCAGCACGCGGGCTTCGCGCAGGCTGGCGAGCCAGTCCGTCGCGGTCGCGATCGGCACCGGCTGGTTGTGGTGGAAGCGGTGGCCGCGCGAGTCGCGGCCGCTGCGCAGGCCCAGCAGCTGCGCGTCGATGACACGTTCGCCGTGCAGCACGACCAGCCAGTGCGCCGGGCGCACGAAGGTGTAGTCGTGGTCGCCCCAGCGCATCGGCTTGGGAATCGGCAGCGCCTTGAGCGCCTCGGCGATGACGTCGGGCAGCAGCGCGTCCAGCGACTGGCCGGGCTGCTCGCTACGGTACACGTACCAGGCGCCCTTGTCGGTTTCGAGCTTCTGCAGCTGCTCCACGGTCGTGCCGCAGGATGCGGCGAAGCCGGTCAGCGCCTTGCTCGGCTGGCCGTCGGCGCCGAAGGCGGCGTTCGCGGCGGGGCCGCGGCGTTCTATGGTCTGGTCCGGCTGTGCTGCGGCGACGGCGGGCAGCAGCACGGCCAGGCGCCGCGGCGTACACCAGATCGCGGCAGCGGCCGCGTCGATCGCGAAACCTCGCTTGTTCAGGCCGTCGACGATGCCGCCGGCGAAGGCCTGGGCCAGTTCGTCGACGGTGCGGGTCGGCAGCTCTTCGGTGCCGATCTCGATCAGCAGCGCCTGCTCAGCCATGGGCCTTCTCCTGGCGGTTCTTCAGTCCCGGAAAGCCGAGCCTTTCGCGCTGCGCGTAATACGCTTCGGCAACGGCGCGGGCCAGGGTGCGTACGCGCAGGATGTAGCGCTGTCGCTCGGTCACGCTGATCGCGCGGCGCGCGTCCAGCAGGTTGAAACTGTGTGAGGCCTTGCAGACCTGCTCGTAGGCCGGCAGCGGCAGCTGCGCCTCGATGAGCTTCTTCGCTTCGCCTTCACAGACGTCGAACCAGTGCAGCAGCTCGGTCACGTTGGCATGCTCGAAGTTGTAGGCCGACTGCTCGACTTCGTTCTGATGGAACACGTCGCCGTAAGTCACCACGCCGTGCGGCGCGACCGTCCAGACCAGGTCATAGACGTTGTCGACGTTCTGCAGATACATGGCCAGGCGTTCGAGGCCATAGGTGATCTCACCGGTGACCGGTCGGCATTCGAGGCCGCCGGCCTGCTGGAAATACGTGAACTGCGTCACTTCCATGCCGTTGAGCCAGACCTCCCAGCCCAAGCCCCAGGCGCCGAGGGTCGGCGACTCCCAGTTGTCCTCGACGAAGCGCAGGTCGTGGGTCAGCGGATCCAGGCCGAGTGCGCGCAGCGAGCCGATGTACAAGTCCAGAATGTTGTCCGGATTCGGCTTCAGCACGACCTGGTACTGGTAGTAGTGCTGCAGGCGGTTCGGATTCTCGCCGTAGCGGCCGTCGGTCGGGCGACGCGAAGGCTGCACATAGGCCGCGGCCCAGGGCTCCGGACCGAGCGCACGCAGGAAGGTGGCCGGATGGAAGGTGCCGGCGCCGACTTCGGTGTCGAACGGCTGGATCAGTACGCAGCCCTGGTCCGCCCAATAGCGGTTCAGGGTCTGGATCACGTCCTGGAACGTGGGCGTGGGCGTGGACATGGGGGGGGCTCGCGGAAGGCCTACGGCAAAGCGCGCTAGTATAGCCAGCAGTCTGCCGTCCCACAGGAACCGTCATGGCTACCAATCCGCAGCGCTCCGTCGCGGCCAATATCCCGATCGCGGCGGCGCCGGCGCGGCTGGGACTGCACGGCAGGCTGGAGCTCGACGAAACCCTGATGGCCCTGGTCCAGGACGGACTGCTCTCGGCCGACGACGCGCGCCGCGTCCGCGCCGACTCGCGCAGCACCAAGGAAAAACTCGCGCTGCATCCGCTCGTGCTCGTGGCCAACGCGAAGGCGGCAGACCAGCGCAATCCGGACAAGCCGCTGGCCCTGGAAATACTGACGCAATGGCTGGCCGGCAAGGCCGGCCTGCCCTACCTGCGCATTGACCCGATGAAGATCGACGTGGCTGCGGTGACCCAGGTGATTTCGCATCAGTACGCCACGCGCTATCGCATCCTGCCGGTCGCCGTCGCGGCGGACAAGGTCACGATCGCTTCGGCCGAACCGTTCGACGTGCGCTGGGTCAGCGACCTCTCGCACATCCTGCGGCGCGAGGTCGAGCGCGTGGTGTCCAGTCCGATCGACGTGAACCGCTATCTGACCGAATTCTTCGGTGTGCAGCGCTCGATCCAGCGTGCCAAGGATGCCAAGGGTGACTCCGGTTATGACCCGTCCAAGCTGCTGAACTTCGAGCAGCTGCTGGAGCTCGGCAAATCCGGCGACATCGGCGCCGACGACCGCCATGTCGTGCACATCGTCGACTGGCTGCTGCAGTACGCGCTGGACCAGCGCGCTTCGGACATCCATCTGGAGCCGCGCCGCGACGCCGGCAACATCCGTTTCCGCATCGACGGCAATATGATCAAGGTGTTCGAGTTCCCGCCGCCGGTCATGACCGCGGTCACCGCGCGCATCAAGATCCTCGGCCGCATGGATCTGGCCGAGAAGCGCCGGCCGCAGGACGGCCGCATCAAGACGCGCTCACCGGGCGGCCGCGAGGTCGAACTGCGACTGTCGACGATGCCGACGGCGTTCGGCGAAAAGATCGTCATGCGCATCTTCGACCCGGACATCGTGGTCAAGGAATTCCGTCAGATCGGCTTTTCCACCGACGAGGAAAACCTCTGGCGCTCGATGGTCGAACGGCCGCACGGCATCGTGCTCGTCACCGGCCCCACCGGCTCGGGCAAGACGACCACGCTGTACTCGACGCTCAAGCATCTGGCGACGCCGGACCTCAACGTCTGCACGGTGGAAGACCCGATTGAAATGGTCAGCCCCGAATTCAACCAGATGCAGGTGCAGACGGCGATCGACCTGGATTTTGCCGCCGGCGTGCGCACGTTGCTGCGCCAGGACCCCGACATCATCATGATCGGTGAGATCCGCGACCTGGAAACCGCGCAGATGGCGGTACAGGCGGCGCTGACCGGTCACCTGGTGCTGTCGACCCTGCATACCAACGATGCGCCTACCGCGGTTACGCGCCTGCTCGATCTGGGCGTGCCGCATTACCTGATTCAGTCGACCCTGACCGGCGTCGTCGCGCAGCGTCTGATACGCACGCTGTGTCCGCACTGCAAGACCGCGCTGCCGGTCGACCCGCGCGCCTGGGACGCGCTGACGCATCGCTGGAACCTCGCGCTGCCGGAGCGCACGCAGGGCCCGACGGGTTGCCTCGAATGCCGCAACACCGGCTTCCTCGGCCGCACCGGCATCTACGAGATGCTGCGCATCTCGCCGAAGATGCGCCAGATGATCCAGGCCGACACCGATCTGGTCCGCTTCAGCGAAGCGGCGCTGTCCGACGGCATGCGGCCGCTGCGCATCTCCGCGGCGGCGCAGGTCGCGCGCGGTGTGACGACGGTGGCCGAAGTCATGACCGTGCTGCCGCCGGTCGAGTAAGCCGTGTCGCGCATTCTCGTTCTGCAGACCGGCACCACCCTGCCGCAGATCGCGGCGCGCCATGGCGATTTCGCCGCCTGGTTCCTGCGCATGGCCGGGCTCGCGCGGCACGAAACCGACATCGTCCGTGCCGATCGCGATGAGGCGCTGCCGTCGCCGGGTCGCCATGGGGCGATCCTCGTGACCGGCTCGGCCAGCATGGTCACCGAGCGCGAAGACTGGAGCGAACGCAGTGCCGAATGGCTCGCGGCGATCGTGCGCAGCGCTGCCGCGCCGGTGCTGGGCGTCTGCTACGGCCATCAGCTGCTCGCGCACGGTCTCGGCGGCCGTGTCGACTGGAACCCGCGCGGCCGGCAGATCGGCACCAAGTCGCTGCAGACGACGGCGGCGGCCGCGGACGACCCGCTGTTCGGCGCGCTGGTACCGCAGTTCCGCGCACAGACCACGCATCAGCAGTCCGTCGTCGAAGCGCCCGCCGACACGCAGGTACTGGCATCGTCCGCTATGGATCCGCATCAGGCCCTGCGTTTTGGCGAACGGGCCTGGGGGCTGCAATTCCATCCGGAGTTCAGCGCCGGCGTCATGGCCGGCTATATCCGCGGGCGGCGCGAAAGGCTGCTGGCCGAAGGACTGGATCCGGCAGCGCTGCTGCGCGAATGCGGTCCGGCTCCCGAAGCGCGGCGCCTGCTGCGCCGCTTCGTGCGCAAGGCGCGCGACGGGGCGCTCTGAGCGCAGATTGCTTCAGCTGTCGTCGGCGTGATTCTTTCCATGCCAAAGGTCATGCCTGACGAAGGCTGGTCATGGAAGTGCGAGTTCGATTTGCTGCGCGCTCCATGCGACAGATGGCTGACCACGCGCGCCCAGTACGGAATTTCCGCGCGATCGTTTCTGCGAGTCGCCCCCTGCCAAAGGTAATGCCTGAGGGTAAAACCAAACTCTGTTGAGGAATTACCCGCAAATCGGCGGAGCCAAAAAAGCAAAAGCCGCGCTAGGCGCGGCGTTTTGAATGCGCTTGCAAACGGCGCAATGCCGTTGGCGGAAATCGTTGCGCGATTACTTGCGGCTCTTGGTGCCCTTGCGCAGGCCAGCGAGCGGATCCGGCAGCTTCAGGCCGCCGAGATAGTCGTTGATCGCTTCGTTCGTCACGTCATAGAGCGGGCGGCCCATCACCGCGGCGGCGGCCTTCAGGCTGTCGCGCATGCGCTTGGAAACGCGCAGGCTAGCGTCGCGGGTATCTTCGTCAACAGCGGCGGCTGCGGCGGACTTTTTCATGATCTTCACCCTGAGTTAAGAAGTGCTGCTACGTGTACTGCGGGATTAGTATACGTGGCAGGTCCATGAAAAAAACGCTACATGCCGGACGCACATGTTACGAATTGTAAATCCCCGGTAATGGTGAGCCGTTGCGGCTTCGAATTCCGGGATGCCGTCATTCGCAGGGCCGCGGACATAGCTGTCCGCTGATTTTTTCAGGCGTCGCGTCCGGCCGTATCGGCGGGACGATTCGCGACGGCGCGCGCCGCGACGATGCCGACTTCGTACAGCAGGCACATCGGAATCGCGAGCAGGATCTGCGAGACCACGTCTGGCGGCGTCAATATCGCCGCGACGACGAAGGCACCGACGATGACGTAGCCACGACTCTCGGTCAGCTGCCTGGGCGTGACCCAGCCGAGCGCGACGAGAATGACGACGGCGACGGGGACTTCGAAGCAGAGTCCGAATGCGAAAAAAATCACTAAGACAAAATCGAGATATTTGCTGATGTCCGTCATCATCGCCACGCCCTGCGGTGTGATCCGGGCGAGGAACGAGAACACCATCGGCAGCACGAGGAAATACGCGAACGCCCCGCCGAGATAGAACAGTACGACGCTCGATACGAGCAGCGGCAGGCCCAGGCGCTTTTCATGGCGATACAGGCCCGGCGCGACGAATGCCCACAGCTGATACAGCACGACCGGCATGGCGACGACGAGCGCGGTGCAGAATGCCAGCTTCAGCGGCGTGAAGAACGGCGATGCCACTTCGATCGCGACGAGCTGGCCGCCGGCCGGCAGGTTGCGCAGCAGCGGTTCGGCCAGCCAGGCATAGAGCTTGTTCGCGAACGGCAGCAGACACAGCAGTACGAGGCCGACGGCGAGCACAGCCTTGAGCAGGCGTTCGCGCAGTTCGATGAGATGCGAAAAGAACGAGGCTTCCTCGCCGGGTTCCTGTTCAGTGGCGCTCATCGAGCTTCCTGCCCATGTCTTCAGTGTTCTCGCGGACCTGGTCGGCGGTTTGGCGTAGCTGTTCGCCGGCGGCGCGCAGTTCTTCGCGCGGGTCGGCCGCCGCGGCGGCGTCGCGCAGGTTGCGTTTGAGTTCTTCCGCGGCGAGTTCGCGTTCGACCTCGTTGCGCAGGCTGGCCCAGCTCGTGCGGGCGCGACGCAGCAGGGCGCCCACCGTGCGTGCGGCGCCCGGCAGGCGTTCCGGACCCAGCACGATCAGCGCGACGACGCCGATCAGCACGAGCTCGCTGAAACCGATGTCGAACATCGCGGCGGATTACTCGGCTTTTTCGCGCTTGGGCTCGCTGGCAGCCTTCTCGGCATCGGGAGCCGGATCGGCCTTCAGCTTGGGCGCTTCTTCATCGCCCTGCAGACCCTTCTTGAAATCGCGCATCGCGCTGCCGAGATCGCCGCCCATGTTGCGCAGTCGCTTCGTGCCGAAGACGAGCACGACGATCAGCAGAACGATCAACCAATGCCAAAGGCTAAAACTACCCATTGCCCCACTCCTGCAGAGAATTCGCGCCGCCGGGAGCGGCTGAGCGCGACAGTGTAGCCGCGCCTAGCGATGGGGTCATGGAGTCGCCATGCTAGTCGGCCGATTGCGCAGTGTACTCCTCGAGACGGTCGCGGAAATCGACCACGACTTCCGGCACATTGCCGACGCCGCCCTCGAAAATCCGTCGCGGCGTCACGCCGTCGCCGTAGACGATCTGGTTGGCGTCGTTGTCGATGGCCAGCACCGAGCCGTCGAGCGCGACGCCGGCGAACAGGCCGCGTGCGCGCGAGTAGGAATAGATTTCGGCCTTGAGCTGCGCGTCGGTCGACGCCTGCGCCGAGCGGCCGACCGGGCCAGCCGCGACCGAGGCGTCGCCGCCGAGCGTGAACTTGCCGTGCACGATGGAATCGACGCCGCGCTGGCTGCGAAATACGAGCACGACGTCGGTGGACTGCACGCCGGCCTGGAAGCCGATGCTGCCGCCGGTCATCGTCAGGTAGCTCGGGTTGGACCAGGTGCCGTCGGGCCCCCTGACAACGATGAGGCCGTGGCCGCGGCGGCCGCCGACGAGCAGGCCTGCCTTGATCACGTCGGGAATCACCGCGATTGCCTGTGCTTCGTGCAGCAGGTTGCCCGGCACGCGGCGGTCAGGCGCCTGCATGATCTCGTCGAGGACGCGAACCGCTTCGCGTGCACGCTTGAATTCGGTTTCACCGGCGCCGGCAGCACCAGCGGCGCAGAGGCACAACATCATCATCAGCACGCGCATCAGGGCTCGGCTCACGGGAACCTCGTTCGGAAAGGGAGTTCGCTGCCGCGTCGGCTGTCGCGGAATGTCGTCGCGACGCGGCGACGACCGCATGGTGTCTGCGGTCGCGGGAATCCGCGCTTAACGCGCGCGGCGGCGCAGGCCCAGGCCGGCGACGAACGCAAGCAGGCCGGCGAGCAGCGCATAGCCCGACGGCGAGGCGGCCGGGATCGGCTGCGCCGTCGCGGTGCCGCCGCCATTGCCGTTGTTCGGGCAGGTCGTTGGCGGAGCGATCGCGAAACCGAACAGCGGCACGCTGCGCAGGTCCTCGGGGCCGGTGATGGCGCCGAGCAGGGTCATCGCGCCGGTGTTCGGATCGAGCCGGGCCAGATCGCTCCAGTCCGGCGGGAACGCATTCGCCGCGGGCGGCGGCGGCGGGATGTAGCTGACCGCGGCCCAGAGCTGGCCACTGCTGTCGAAGGCGGGCCAGACCGAGCTGATCTTGCTGCTCGCGACATTGAACGAACCGATCGCCGTCGCGGCGCCCGTGCTCGTGTCGATGCGGAACAGCGAGGGATTCTCGTAGTCGCCGGCGCCGAACAGCTCGCGGCCGCGGGCCGCAAGGCCGGTCACGCGGGAGCCGGTGGGGCCGACATACGTGGTCATGCCGGTGGTCGGGTCGACCTTCCAGAGCTTGCGCGTGACGCCCGAAGCCAGCCAGGCAGAACCGTCGCAGGTCACCGCATAGGACAGGTCCATTGCGTCGAGGCGGGCCGGATCGCCTTGTCCGGCCAGGCCCAGGCTGCCGACAACGGTCGGCGACGAGCCCAGGAAGTCCAGGCGGAACAGTGACTTGGTGTTGTCAGACGAGGCATACAGCACACCGTTCGGTGCGTAGGCCATGCCTTTGAGAACAACGGGGCGTCCGGCGAATGAACCGGTCTGACCGACGAGCGTCGCGCGACGCGTATTCAGGTCGACGCGGTAGACCTGGTCATAAGCCGGCGCATAGGCGACCGACTGCGCTGTCGCCGCCGAAGCGACCGACAGGGCAAGCAGTGCCGCAGCTGCAGGGCATGCGCGCAGGCTCATTGTCCACCGTCTTTTGTTATCGTTTCTGGTAATCGTCGGCCGGGTCGGGCGCTGACACGGCCGGACCAGTCTAGCAGCTTCCGGCCCGCCGACAAGGTCGTACCTCCCAGGCCGCGGCGCCTCGCCGCGACGACCCAGGCCATCAGCCGGAAAATCATGTTCGGAACCAGGCAATACCATGCCGCGCCGCCCGGCGCGCCCAGCGTCGGCGGCACTGCCGTCCTGATCGTCAATCTCGGCACGCCGGCGGCGCCGACCGCATCCGCCGTGCGCCGTTACCTCGGCCAGTTCCTGTCCGACCCGCGCGTGGTGGAGCTGCCGCGCTGGTTCTGGTGGCCAATTCTGTACGGCGTGATCCTGCGCCTGCGCCCGGCGCGCTCGGCGCGGGCCTACGCGAGCATCTGGACCGAAGCCGGTTCGCCGCTGCTGACCCACAGCCAGGCTCTGGCCGCCGCGCTGCAGCAGGCGCTGCAGCAGGAAGGCACGGCGCCGGTACGGGTCGAGCTGGCGATGACCTACGGCGAGCCGGCGCTGCCGGCCGCCTTGCGCCGCCTCGTCGATGCCGGCTACCGCCGCGTGCTCGTGCTGCCGCTGTATCCGCAGTATTCGGCGACGTCGACCGGCGCGGCGCTGGACGCATTGGCCGACGCGCTCAAGACCCTGCGCTGGCCGCCCGAGCTGCGCACGATAGGCGACTACCACGACCAGGACGCGCACATCGAGGCACTCGCGCGCAGCGTCGAGCGCCACTGGACCGCCAACGGCCGCGCCGAGCGCCTGCTGCTGTCGTTCCACGGCATTCCGCAGCGCTGTGTCAGGTCCGGCGATCCGTACGCAGCCCAGTGCCGGGCGACGGCCGCGCTGCTCGCGGCAAGACTCGGGCTGGATCAGGACCGCCTTGTCGTCAGTTTCCAGTCCCGCGTCGGCCGCGAGGAGTGGCTGCGGCCGTACACCGACGAAACCCTGCAGCAGCTCGCCCGCGACGGCGTGCGCTCGGTGCAGGTGCTGTGTCCGGGTTTCGCCGTGGACTGCCTGGAAACCCTGGAGGAAATTGCCGTGGAGAATCGCGAGCGTTTCCTGCATGCCGGCGGCGAACGCTATGAGTACATACCGGCGCTCAACGACGGCGCCGACCAGGTCAAAGCGCTGACCGCGCTGATCCGGCGCCACCTGCAGGGCTGGACTGCTGCGGACGCGGGCTCGTGACGCCGCGCGAACTCACGCTCGAACTGCCGCAGCTGACCCTGGCGGCGCAGAGCTGGGGCGATCAGGCTCTGCCGCCGCTGCTGGCCGTGCACGGCTGGCTCGACAATGCGGCCTCGTTCAGCACATTGGCGCCCCTGCTGGCCGAGCGCTTCCATGTCGTCGCGATCGACCTGCCGGGGCATGGCCGTTCGGCGCATCGGCCGCCGGGCGGCTGGTACCACTACGTCGAATACCTTGCCGACCTGCAGGCCGCCGCCGCCGCACTGGGCTGGTCGCGCTATTCCCTGCTCGGCCATTCGCTGGGCGGTGCGACCGCGAGCATTTTCGCCGCGGCCCAGCCCGAGGCCGTCGAAACGCTGCTGCTGATCGAATCGCTCGGGCCGCTGACGGCCGCACCGGAAGCAGCGCTGGAACAACTGCGCCGCGGCCTGAGCCAGCGCGCCGGTTTCGCCGCGAAAGCTCTGCGCGTGTTCGGCGCCCCCGCCGAAGCCGTGCGCGCACGCATGCTGGCCAATGATCTCAGCGAAGCGGCCGCGACGGCGCTGGTCGAGCGCGGTCTCGCCGCGGTGGCGGGCGGGTGGTCCTGGTCCAGCGACGCGCGTCTGACTCTGGCCTCGCCCCTGCGCTACACCGAGGCGCAGATCCGCAACATCCTTGCCGGCATCAGTGCGCCCACGCTGGTGCTGCTGGCCGCGCCGGCCACGTCCTACCTGCCCGACGCGATGATGCAGGCGCGTGCAGCCTGCGTGCGCGACATCGTCGTGCAGCACCTGCCCGGCAATCATCATCTGCATCTGGAAAACGCCGCGCCGGTGGCGGCGGCGATACACGCATTCTGCGAGCGGCTGCGCTAGGCGCCTGCCGCGTAGCCGTGGCTTGTGCAGTTCGTGCATCCCGCTCCGGCACAGGCGGGTTTGCGCCGGTCGTGCGATCGCACTGCGATTCCGGCCGCACTCGTCGTCGCTTCGCTTCGTTGCCGACGCCGGCGCGGACTTACGGACCGATCAACCGCGCGAGTTCGGCCTTGAGCGCATGGCCCTTGTCGCGCAGCCAGTCGCGCTGTTCCTTCCATTCCGGATAGAAGCTCGCGACGAGGTTCCAGTAGCGCGGCGAATGGTTGCGGATCTTCAGATGGCAGAGCTCGTGCACGACCACGTACTTGAGCGCGGCGGGCGGCGCCAGCGCGAGGGCCAGGTCGAGAGTCATGCAGTCGCGCGTGTCCAGGCTGCCCCAGAGGCTCTTCAGCGGCCGCACACGCACGGCGACCGGCGAGGCCTGCAGATCCGAGGTATAGCGCGCCAGCAGACGTGAGACGTCGCGGCGGATCTGCGCGTCGAGGAACGAGCGCAGCAGTGCGCGCGCCGCCGGCAGGGCGCGCTTGCCGTGGACCTGCGGCAAGGTCAGCACGAGCTTGTCGGCTTCATGGGCGATGCTCGGATACGGCCCTTCGCGCCAGAGCAGGTGCGTGGTCTCGCCGCGCAGCGGAATCAGGGTCGGTGCGCCGGGCAGCAGCGGCGGTGGGCCGGAGCCGTCGAGCTGCAGCTGGTCGAGCTTGCGTTCCAGCCAGTCCACGTGTTTGCGCAGGAACGCGAACACCTGGGCCGGATGGGTGCCTTCCGGATAGGACAGGCGCGCGCCGTGGGACGTCACGGTCAGACGCAGGCGACGGGCCTGCGGGTGGGCCTTCTTGAGTACCTTGATCGTCTCCCCGTTCGGGGTCGACAGCTCGAGATAGTGGTCGTCCGGGGTCATGCCAGTTCCTCAGCCCAGCCGTGCGCCGAGGCGCACGCGGTCAAGACGGACAATCCCTTGCATGAGCCGGCGGCGTCGCCGCACCGCCGGAATTCCTGCATTGTCTGCGCGCCGTATGTCAGCGATCTGTCGGGCGCGGCAGGCGGAACCATTCGTCGAGCTTGCCGAGCAGGCGCTCGACCTCCAGCGTCATCAGCGCCATGCGCGAGTCGAGCTCGGCAGCGGCGGAATCGGCGTCGGTTTCCTTCAGCTCATCCAGCACCTGGTCGAGGAATCGCAGCTTGCGGATGACGAGGTCTTCGCCAAGCACAAGGCCGATGCGGTCGTCGAAGGTCAGGCCGAGCTGGTACACCTGCTTGCCGGTCTTGAGGTGCTCGCGCACCTCGTCAGTTTCAAGGTCCTGGCGGCGGCAGCGCACGACAGCGCCGGATTCGGCCGGGTCGCGCAGCTCGCATTCGTCGGCCAGGACCAGGCCGGCCGGTAGCTTGCCACTAACCACCCAGTCCGTCATCAAGGTGCGCGGCGACTCTTCCGGCGCCATCGGCGTGGCCGGGAAGGTGCCCGTGGCCTCGCGTAGCTGGGACAGGACTTCCTCGGCCGACTTGCGGCTGGCGCTGTCCACGACGAGCCAGCCGTTCTTGAGGTCCAGATAAGCCAGCAGCCGGTACGGCTTGACGAAGGCGCGCGGCAGGAAATCGGTCAGGATTTCCTCTTTCATGCGCTTGCGTTCCTTGGCGCCGACGCGTCTGCCCTGTTCTTCGTTGATCTTCTGTAAACGTGCAGACAATTCTTCGTTGACTACCGAGCCCGGCAGTAACTTGTCCTCGCCGCCCAGGGCGACCAGCGTGTAGGGCCCGACCTTGTGCACCAGCATCTCGGCGTTGCGCCCGTGCGGCGAGACGAAGCCGCGCGTGGACTGCTCCAGCGGCCCGCAGGGGCGCAGGCGCTTGTCTTCGAGCTGGGTTTCGAGGTCGGCCAGGGATTCGGCCATGGCTTCGGAGAAGCGGAACAAGCTCAGATTGCGGAAGAACATGAAACCCCGTGGGGTGGGAGCAGGCCCACCGGTGTGAGAAAGGAACGGTGACAGCGGCGGCCGGCGAGGCTAGTCCGCGGTTGTCTCGGAAGCTGAGTCGGCCGGCTCGCCGCGCAGCCAGTCGCCGGCGCTGAGCGGCTGCTCGCTGCGCCGGCCCAGCGCGGCGAAATCGAACAGGTTGCGGTCGGCCAGCTGCGACGGCGACACGTCGCCGATCGCGCGGAATACGTTTTCGATGCGACCCGGAAACCTGCGCTCCCAGTCGCCGAGCATGGCCTTGATCGCCTTGCGCTGCAGGTTCTCCTGCGAGCCGCACAGATTGCACGGCATGATCGGAAAGCTGCGCGCCTGGGCGTAGTCGGCGATGTCGTCCTCGCGGCAGTAGGCCAGCGGCCGGATCAGGACGTTGCGGCCGTCGTCGGAGCGCAGCTTCGGCGGCATGGCCTTGAGCTTGGCCTGGTGGAACAGGTTCAGGAACAAGGTCTCGACGATGTCGTCGCGATGATGGCCCAGCGCGATCTTGGTGAAGCCCTCGGCCGCCGCGTGATCGTAGAGATTGCCGCGGCGCAGACGCGAGCACAGGCTGCACATCGTGCGGCCCTCGGGCACCACGCGCTTGACCACGCTGTAGGTGTCCTGCTCGAGGATGGTGTACGGCATGCCGATGGACTCGAGATAGTCCGGCAGGGTACGCGGGTCGTAGCCCGGCTGCTTCTGGTCCAGATGCACCGCGTGCAGCTCGAAATCCACCGGCGCCTTGGCCTGCAGCTGGCGCAGCAGATCGAGCAAGGTGTAGGAATCCTTGCCGCCGGACAGGCAGACCATGATGCGGTCGCCGGCCTCGATCATCCGGAAGTCGGCGATGGCCTGGCCGACCTGGCGGCGCAGCCGCTTGGCCAGCTTGTTGGCGTTGATTTCCTGCTTGCGTGCGGCGGAACTGCTCATGGACGGCGGGCCGGGATCGGACGCGCATTGTAGCAGCGCCGGCCATCGCGGCCCGGGGCCGCGGCGGGCCTACGAGCCGCTGCCGAAGCCCGCTACACTCGGCAGACCTCCCATGCCGCGCGCCCATGCATAGCCCGGACCCTGCCGAAATCACGCGTCAGCTGATCGAACTGCGCCTGGAGCATCGGGACCTCGATGCCGCGATAGCGCGTCTGTCGGTGGACAATGCCAGCGACGAGCTTCAGCTCAAGCGCCTGAAGAAACGCAAGCTGCGCCTCAAGGACATGATTGCTTACCTGGAGAACCAGCTGATTCCCGATCAGCCGGCCTGAAGCGCCAGCCGCGGCCGCAGCACCGCGCGCGGCAGTCCGAACACGATGGAGGCCAGCGCGGTCAGCGCGAGCAGCCAGCCATAATGCACTTGCCCGACGAGCTCCAGCGGCGAGGCCCTGGCGATGGACGCGGCCAGCAGGATCTGCGCGCCGTATGGCAGCACGCTCTGCGTCACGCAGGCGAACACGTCGAGCAGGCTGGCGCTGCGCGCCGGGCTGACCTCGTGCTTCTCGGCGATGTCGCGCGCCGTGCTGCCGGCGATCAGCAGGGCGACGGTGTTGTTGGCCGTGAACACGTCGGTCAGGGTCGAGATGGCGGCGATCGACAGTTCGCCGCTGCGCCGGCCCGCACGGCCGCCGGCCAGCTTCGCGATGCGCGCGGCCAGCCAGGCCAGTCCGCCCTGCGCGCGAACGAGCGCCGCGAGACCGCCGATCAGCAGCGACAGCAAGGTGATTTCGAACATGCCCTCGAAGCCTGCATAGATGTCGTTGCTGAACGCCGTCGGCGTATAGCCGCCCTTGAGCAGCAGCCCGGCCAGGCCGGCCAGCAGCAGGCCGACGCTGAGCACGACGAGCACGTCCACGCCGATCAGCGCAAGCACGAGCACGACCAGATACGGCATGGCCAGCCACGGCGAAGCCGGCGGCACTTCGGGCGTGGCCGTGCCGCGGCCGAGGAAGGCGAGCAGGACCAGGCAGGCCAGCGCGGCCGGCAGCCCAAGCCAGAAATTCGCGCGGAACTTGTCGCGCATGCTGGCGCCCTGCAGGCGCGACGCAGCGATTGCCGTGTCGGAGATAACCGACAGGTTGTCGCCGAACGTCGCGCCGCTGAGCACGGCGCCCAGCGCCAATGCGGGCTCGATGCCGGCCGCTTCGGCCACGCCGAGCGCAATCGGCGCGACCGCGGCGATCGTGCCCATCGACGTGCCCATGGCCAGTGCGACGAAGCCGGCGACGAGGAACAGGCCCGGCAAGGCCAGCCAGGCCGGAATAGCGTTCAAGGTCAGCCAGACCACGGCGTCGACGCCGCCGATAGCCTTGCTGACCGTCGCGAACGCGCCGGCCAGCAGGAAGATCAGGCACATCAGCATGACGTCGCCGTTGCCCATGCCGGCCAGGAACGTATCGAGCGGCCGTTCGCGCCGGCCGAGCCACAACGCCAGCGCGATCGCCGGCAGGATCGCGACCGGCGCGCGCAGCTGATAGAAGGCGTCAGCGTGGCCCTGCACCGTGAACCAGATGCCGGTGCCGAGGAACAGGGACAGGAAGACGCCGAGCGGCAGCAGCGCCCGGGCCGAGACCGGAGAAGACATGGCGGTTCCAGAAATCGAAGGCGCAACGCGCCGTGCTGCACAGCAGCATAGACGGCTGGACGGCTGGATAGAAATGTCCTCGCCTCGCACTCTTATGCTGATTCGAACATATGCGCCGCCACTGTGCGGCTGCGCCGATGCCGGTGCTCCGCACGATCGAGCTCGATTTCGAAGCCCGGCCTCGGCCGTCGAGTGGACTTACCCGGGCAGCGCCGCGCGATCGAGGTCGGCGATTGCGATACGGAAATGCTGCTCGATCGACTTGCCGGGTTCGGCGTTGGCGGCGCGCTGCAGTGCCGCGACCACTTCGCCGTCATGGTGCAACCGCGGTCGCCGGAGAAATGCGATCAGCGCCAGCTGCCGGCTGCGTGCCAGCGGGCTATTGAAGCCGGCCAGCACTACGTCGCGGCCCATATCGGGGAAGCGCGTCAGCAGTTCGAGCACGAGCTCCAGCACGACCAGCTGCGCATAGGCAGCGTCGTCGTGCTGCAGCGATTCCGGCGCGAGCACCACGGCGCTGCTGCCGTCGTCGTCGGCTTGGGCAGCGATCCGGGCGAGCGGCAGCACTCGACCGGCCAGTGCGACGAGGGCCGTCGTACGCTCGGCATCGGCGTCGCAGGCACACTTGAACCAGCGCTGCGGGGCTTCGGGTTTGTCGATCAGCCGCTGCCAATGCAGCGCGGCGCAGTTGCGACCCAATGCATCTGCCGCTTGCGCCGCCGTATGGAAAACGTTGTCGTCGTTGCTGGCCAGCCCGGCGTCGACCAGAGACGTCCATTGGGGCTGTGTCATGCAGCGCCATGCGGATTCGGCGCAGGCGCTGCGGCTGGCGTCGGTCCAGCCCTCGCGTGCGCGCGCCGCCGCATTCCAGTCGTCGCGCAGCACGTAGACGCGGATCGCGGCCAGCGTATGGAAATGCGCCAGGCTGTGCGGTGCCCGCCGGTCCATCTGCCAGAGGAAGGCGGCGACCGCATCGGCGGCATGCGCATAAGGTTTGGCACGGTACGGATAACCGTCTGCGACGAGTGCATGCACGCCGGCCGCGGCCTCGTCGAAGGCCGCGGCGCCGATGTCCGGCTCCGCGAGCACGCGATGCGGCGCGACGTACTCGGCGGATCGCGGCGACAGTTGGCGCCGCATCCACTCGAGATACAGCCAGACCAGAACGATCAGGCTGGGCAGCATCCACCAGAGCCCGTTCATCGCGGCAGGCTCTACGACACCACGCTACGCCGCCTTGTCCGACGCCGCCTCGACTGCCGCGGGAGTCTTGGGCTGCGGCGCGAGCTTGAGGATGCCGTGGCGGATTTCGCGGCTCAGGATGACCTTCGCATCCTTGGCCACGACGACCAGTGCCGCATCGAAATCGAGCTTGCCGGCATCGTCGGTCCAGATCACCTTGCGTTCGCGCAGCTGCTGGATGAAGCCCTTGAACAGCGACTTGTCGAAGAACTCCGGCGCATTGAGCTCGTGCAGCAGGGTCAGGCGCTGCGCGGTCAAGGTGCAGAGGTTTTCCAGCTCGGCCGCGCTGATCGTATGCGGTCCATGCTTCACGAGCACGGCGATCGCGATGTAGTAGCGCTCGAACGCCTGCAGCAGGCTGTGCGCGAGGGTGCGCAGCTGGAAAGCCGCATCGCCCTGGCCGGCGCCGCGGTTCAGCACGCGGCCTTCGGCGTCGAGCGACAGCACGCCGCGGCGGACGAAGAACTCGATGGTGGCCTGGATGCGCTCGATGAAGCCGGCTTCGTCCCAGGGCAGGAACAGTTCGGACTGGATGAACGGATAGATCAGCCGCGACAGGCGCTGCAGCGAGGCGCGCGCCATGCGCCGGTTGTTGATGAAGCAGCAGGCGATCCAGGCCGACGCCGCGAACAGATGCAGCACGTTGTTGCGGAAGTAGGACAGTAACGTCGCCTGCTTGCCCTCGCTGGTCAGCACGTCGCCGAGCGGATGCCGGATGCGGCGTATCCACTGCATCTTCTCGCCGTAGGCGATGATCTCGCGCGGCGACATCGTCGTCAGCGTGATGCGCTCGGCATACGGCAGCTCGGCGAGCAGGCTCTTGTACAGATCCAGCTGCGCGATCAAATCGGACTCGGCCATCGCATGCTTGGGCGTGGCCAGCAGCGCGACGGCGAGCAGGTTGATCGGATTGACGTCGGCGGCGCCGTTGATGCTGACCTGGATGCGCTCGGCCAGCGCATCGACGCTGCGGTTGAACCATTCGGGCTTTTCCTCGCCGGCGCTCGCGCGCCAGTCCGGTGCCTGCTGCTGCAGCAGGTCCTCGAGGAACACCGGCTCGCCGAAATTGACCGCGACGCGGCCGTAGTGCTCGCGCAGCTTCTTCACCGAACGCAGCAGGCCGAACAGCGATTCCTTCTGCTTGGCCTGGCCCGACAGCTCGCCGATGTAGCTGTTGCCCTCCATCAGCTTCTCGTAGCCGATGTAGACCGGCTGGAACACGACCGGCCGGCGCGATTCGCGCAGGAAAGCGCGCAGGGTCATCGCGATCATGCCGCCCTTGGGCTGCAGCAGACGGCCGGTGCGCGAGCGGCCGCCCTCGATGAAGTACTCCATCGACACGCCGCGCGCGAACAGCTGGCTCACGTATTCGGTGAACACGGCCGAATACAGCGCATTGGCCTTGAAGCTGCGGCGCAGGAAGAACGCGCCGCCGCGGCGCAGCAGCGGCCCGACCAGCGGCAGGTTGAGATTGACGCCGGCGGCGATGTGCGGCGGCACGATGCCGTTGGTGTAGAGCAGCCAGCTCACGAGCAGATAGTCGATATGGCTGCGATGGCAGGGCACGTAGATGATTTCGTGGCCCGGCGCGACCGCACGCACGCGGTCGAAGTGATGCATGGTGACGCCGTCGTACAGCTTGTTCCAGAAGCTCGACAGCAGGAACGACAGCGAGCGCACGACCGGGTGCGAATAGTCGGCGGCGATTTCCACGGCGTATTCGTGCGCGCGGCGCATCGCCTGCTCGCGCGTCAGCGATTCCTTGACGGCGGTCGTATTGATGACTTCCTGCACCGGCTCGGCGTTGACCACCGCGTCGACGACCGTGCGCCGGTGCGACAGGTCGGGGCCGATGACGGCGGCGCGGATGCGGCGGAAATGCGCGCGCAGCACGCGGGAGATCTTGCGCACCGTACGCTCGCGCGGCTGGCCCTGTTCCTCGGCCAGCACGCTGCGCAGCGATACCGGAGTGGAAAACTGCACATGGGTATCACGGCCGTTGAGCACCAGGCCGAGCACGCGGCGGAAGCGGCCGACCACGACCCAGTTTTCCGAGAACAGCACGCTGAACCAGCCGGACTGCCGGTTCGGCGCGCGGCCGACGAAGATCGACACCGGGACCAGCTGCACGTCCTGGTCCGGCAGCAGGTCGAGCTGGGCGATCAGTTCGGCCAGCGGCTGCATTGGCGGTTTGCGCCGGGCCGGATTCCAGAACAGGCTGTTGCGCATCGAGGTGGCGAAGTAGCTGCGCTTGCGCCGCGTGGAAACGTTCTGCAGCGGAATCAGCGCCGACGGCATGCCGGCTTCGCGGCAGGCCTGTTCGAGGATCAGCGCGTCGGACAGGCCGTAGCGCTCGGTCACGTAGCACACCGGCACGCCCGGCAGCAGCAGGCTGCGCGGAGTGGCCGGGTCGGGTTTGATGCGGATCCAGGATTCGAGCAGGCGGCCGAACAGGCGCAGTCGCCAGGGCACGCGCGGCGCGGCGTCTTCGCGCGCGGAGGGAGTGATGTCGTCCATGGCGCGGATTGTAACCGCCACAAAAACGAACGCCGCCCGTGGGCGGCGCTCGTTGCGTTAGCGGCGCGTTAAACCGCCGCGGAAAAACCCGATCAGCCTTCGCTGGCGGCCGGCGCGGCGGCGGCCGGGTCGGCCGGAACCTCGTCCTTCTTCTTGAGGCTTTCCATCATTTCCTTGCCGTACCAGCGCTCGCCGACCTTGACCATGTCGCTTTCGGCGGTCAGCGGGGTGTTGAGCAGCGAGTAGCTGATCTTGACCTTGGCGCTGCTGGCGTCCGAAGACGTCGTCTCGGCCTTGATCGAGTCCAGGGTCTGGTCGATCGAGAAGCCGTACAGCGCGAGCACGTCCTTGAGGCCCAGATAGGCCACGCCGAACTTGCTCATGGCCTGCTCGTAGCTCAGCGCGCGCGCTTCGTCGAGGGTCTTGAGATTGATCTTGCGCGCGGTGTCGCAGACGATCTTGATCGACTTCTGCGCCAGCGCCGGATCGGTGAACTTGGCGGTCGTGACCCAGTTGCCCAGCGCATCGACGGCCTGGCTGGCCTGCAGCTTCTGCGCTTCGGTCAGTTCCTGGTTCTGCTGGATCGAGCCCTGGATGATGCCCTTGCCCATGGCGACCATCATCGGCATCTGCTGCGCCATCTGCGCATCCATTTCCTTGAGCTTGGGTTCCAGCTCGGCCCAGAGCTTGCCTTCGGCGTCCGGCGCGGTCAGCTTGGCCATGTTCTCGGCAAACTTGGCCTTGTCTTCTTCGCTGGCCGGTTCCTTGTTCATGTCCTTGGCGTAATCGGCCTTGGCCTTGGCGTATTCGTCAGGCGGCAGCACGCTCTGCATCAGGCCGTCGATGTTGCCGGACTTCAGATGGCCGATCGAAGCCATGATGGCGCCGTCGGGCGTGGCGGCGGCCTTGGCCGCGGCGGCCGGCGTCGGAGCTGCCGGCGGCTCGTTCTTGCCACAACCGACCAGGGCGATTCCGAGAGCCGCGGCCAGCGCGATGCGAGCAAATTTCGTGGACATGTCTTTCCCCAAGGGTTTGATGGTGAAACAGCGACGCACTCTAGCCGAGTGCGTTTATGCATTCCAGCAACATACTTAGACGTTCAGCGCGGATTTCCCCCGCCGCAGACAAAGAAAAGCCCGGATGTTCTTGCGAACGATCCGGGCGAATCCGGCAGAACCGGAGGGGGAATCGCATTGTTCAGCGCGGTCGGCTATGTGGAGTTATTGCCGCGCCTGCTCAGGTACGGCGTGCATCGTACTGGCTGAATCGAGTTAATGCAACTCCTCACGATACTGTTGCTATCTATTTGAATTAAAGCAACTTTCAGAAGCGCTCCGATCTTGTCCGGGCGACCGGCTCAGCCGGCTGAATGCGCCAGCGTATCGGCGATCGTCTGCTGGATCGCCAGCGCCGCGGCGCGCGGGTCGGCGGCCTGGCGTATCGGCCGGCCGACGACGATGTAGTCGGCGCCGGCGGCGAAGGCCTCGGCCACGTCCAGCGTGCGCTTCTGGTCGTCGCTGTTGCCGATCGGGCGTATGCCCGGGCAGACCGTGATCAGTGCGTGGTCGACCTCGCGCCGCAGCGCCGGCACTTCCAGGCCCGAGGACACCACGCCGTCGCAGCCGGCCGCGAGCGCGGCCCTGGCGCGCGACAGCACGAGGCGCTCGGCATCGCACTGGAAGCCCAGATCGTCGAGATCGTGCTGGTCGAGGCTGGTCAGCGCGGTCACCGCGAGCAGCTTGATGTCGCCCTTGACCGCGGCCGCCGCGCGCATCATGCCGTCATTGCCGTGGATGGTGCAGAAGGTCACCGGATAGCGCGTCAGGCCCCTGACCGCCGAGGCGACCGTCGCTGGCACGTCGAAGAACTTCAGGTCGACGAAAATGCGCTTGTCGCGCGCGGCCAGGTCGGCGAGCACCTGGAAATACTCGCCGCTGGTCAGCAGTTCCATGCCGATCTTGTAGAAGCTCACGGCGTCGCCGAGGCGTTCGATCCACTCCAGCGCCTCGGCGCGCGTGGGCACGTCCAGGGCGAAGATCAGGCGGTCATGCACGGCGATGTTCTTGGCGACGTAGCTCATGATGTCCTCAGTCGGTGCGCAGCGCGTCGCGCCGGATCTGATGCTTGGTCGGCGCATCCGCGCCGCGCTGGTTGCCGAGCACGGCGCTGTCCCAGGAACCGTAGGTCGGATTGGGCAGCATGAACCAGCGCTCGCCGAACCACGCCTCGTAAGGCCTGGTCGCGTCGGCGCGCGCGGCGACGGTGTTGTTGTCCACGTCGATGAAATCGCCGAGCTGGTCGCCGATCATCGCGAGCACGCGATAGCGCCGGCCGATCAGCTCGCGCCGGCAGCCCTTGTCGCTGCCGTTGGCTTCGCAGCCTTCGACGACGGTGCCCAGGCCGAGGAACACGTTCTCCTTGTCGGCGACCGGGAAGCCGGCGCTGCGCAGGTTGGCCAGGGTGGCCTCGTTGAGATGCTGGGCACGATTGGTCAGATAGAACACGGTCACGCCCTTGAGGGCGGCGGCCTTGGCGAATTCCAGCGCGCCGGGCATGGGCCGGGCGACCTGCTCGCGGCACCACTGGTCCCAGCTGAATTCGTCGAATTCCTTGCCGTCGCGGATCAGGCGCGCCTGGTAAGGCGAGTTGTCCAGCACGGTCTCGTCGACGTCGACGATGACCGCGGGCTTGAGCCCGCGGGCCGGCTTCTTGCGCTCGCCCTTGGGCAGCGCGTCCCAGTCTTTCTGTTTCAGCGCGACGGCGATCTGGCGCGTGGCCTGGGCATAGATGCCGCGATAGCTCATGTCGTGTTCGACCGTGCCCTGTGTCCAGAGGGTCGCGTTGAGATTGGTCTCGGCATAAGTCAGCGCCGGTGCCTTGGGCGGTTCGGGCTCGACCGGCGCGGTCGAGCGCGGCGGTTGTGCGGCGCAGGCGACGAGCAGCAGCGGCAGCAGGAGGGCGAGTCGTTTCATCGCGGAAGGCTCCGGTAGGCAGCAGGCCGGCGATTCTAGCGGGTTGACACCGGGCTGGTCTGTCGGGCGTGACGCGGCAGCGCCGCGCCGCTCAGTCGGCGAGCAGGTTCGCCAGCCGCGCCAGATGCGCCGCAGCCACGTCCTTGCGCGCCTGCGCGTCCTGCTCGGCGTCGCGGCCGTCCCAGTGCAGATCCTCGGCCGGTATCTCGGCAAGGAAGCGACTGGGTTCGTTGCGCAGGATTTCGCCGAAGCGCCGCGAGCGCGCCGCATAGCTCAGGCACAGGCGTTCCTTCGCGCGCGTGATGCCGACGTACATCAGGCGGCGTTCCTCGTCGAGGCGCCCCTCCTCGAGGCTGCCCTCGTGCGGCAGCTGGCCGTCCTCCACGCCGACGATGAAGACGAAGCGGAACTCCAGGCCCTTGGCGCCGTGCAGGGTCATCAGGCGCACGGAATCGCCGGGATCGTCGCGGTCGGAGTGGGTCAGCAGCGCGAGCTGCGCGGCGAGATCGCCGGCGCTGGACGCGCCCTTCTGCATGGCGCGGAACCAGTCGGCCAGTTCGGTCAGGTTGTCCAGGCGACGCTGGCGCGCGGCCGGATCCTTGATCTCGGCGGTCAGATGTTCCGCATAGCGCGTGCGGCGCACGAGTTCGTCGACGAGCTCGGACGCGGCGAGCTCGCGCGAACGCGAGCGCAGCTCGGCGATCAGCTCGGCGAAACCGGCCAGCGACGAGGCCGAGCGTGGCGCGAGCTGCTTGAGCACCGCGTCGCTGCGCGCGGCTTCGAGCAGCGACGCGTGGCGCTGCTGGGCCAGTTCGCCGAGCTTTTCCAGGGTCGTCGCGCCGATGTCGCGACGCGGCACGTTGGCGATGCGCAGGAACGCCGAGTCGTCGTCGGGATTCGTGATCAGGCGCAGATAGGCCAGCACGTCCTTGACCTCGCCGCGGTCGAGAAACGCCGTGCCGCCGCTGATGTGATACGGCACGCGCGCCAGTCGCAGCGCCTTTTCCAGCGCGCGCGACTGGTGGTTGCCGCGGTACAGCACGGCGAAATCCTGCCACTTGGACTTGCTCTTCTCGGCCAGGTGGGTCAGGTCGGCGGCGACGCGTTCGGCTTCGTGCTCGCTGTCCTTGCATTCCATGACGCGGATCGGCGGGCCTTCCGGCAGGTCGCTGAACAGCTGCTTGAGATGCTTGTGCGGGTTGTTCGCGATGAGCTTGTTCGCCGCGCGCAGGATGCGCTTGGCGCAGCGGTAGTTCTGTTCGAGCTTGACCACCTTGAGGTTCGGGTAGTCGCGCGCGAGGTCGTCGAGATTTTCCGGGTTCGCGCCGCGCCAGGCATAGATGGACTGGTCGTCGTCGCCGACCGCGGTGAACGCGCCGCGTGGCCCGCAGAGATTGCGGATCAGCCGGTACTGCGCCGAGTTCGTGTCCTGGTATTCGTCGACGAGCAGGTAGCGGATGCGTTCCTGCCAGGCCGTGCGCGTGTCGGCATCCTGCTCGAGCAGGGTCAACGGCAGGCGGATCAGATCGTCGAAATCCACCGCGTTGAATGCGTTGAGGCGCTTCTGGTAGCCCTCGTAGAGCTGCGCGGCTTCGAGTTCGCGCGGGCTGCGCGCCGCGGCCAGCGCCTGGGCCGGATCCAGGCCGTTGTTCTTGGCCGTGGACACGAGGTTGCGCAGCGCCCAGAGCTGGTCGGATTTCAGCCCCTTCGGCAGCAGGTCCTTGATGATGGATTCGCCGTCGTCGGCGTCGAGGATGGAAAAGCCGCGCTTGAGGCCGAGCTTGGCGTGCTCGATCTGCAGGAATTTCAGGCCCATTGCGTGGAAGGTGCAGACGGTCAGCGCCTCGGCTGCGGCGCCGGACACGAGCTTGCCGACACGTTCGCGCATTTCGCGCGCGGCCTTGTTCGTGAACGTGATCGCGGCGATCTTCGCAGCCGGCAGATTGCGCCGCGATACCAGGTGGGCGATCTTCTGGGTAATGACGCTGGTCTTGCCGGAGCCGGCGCCGGCAAGCACGAGCAGCGGGCCGTCGCAATAGTCGACGGCGGCGCGTTGGGCGGGATTGAGCATGGCGGTACTTCTGTGGCTCGGCGGCGCCGGCGGCTGCGGCGCGGGCCGCCTATTCTGCCCGCGGCGGCGGTTCGCTCAAAGCCTTGCGTCTGCCGCTATCATGCCCACCCGCCCGCGTCGATACGGCCATGGCCAAGCTCTACTTCTACTACTCGGCCATGAACGCCGGGAAGACCACGACCCTGCTGCAAAGCGCCCACAACTATCACGAGCGCGGCATGCGCACCCTGATCTACACGCCGCGGCTGGACGATCGCTTCGGCGAAGGCGTGGTCGCCTCGCGCATAGGGCTCAAGGCGGACGGCCGCATCTTCGAGCGCGACGACGATCTGCTCGCGATGACGCGCGACGACGTCGCCGCGAACGGCGCACTGAACTGCGTGCTCGTCGACGAGGCGCAGTTCCTCAGCAAGGCGCAGGTCTGGCAGCTGACCGAGATCGTCGATGCGCTGCACATTCCGGTGCTGGCCTACGGCCTGCGCACCGATTTCCGCGGTGAACTGTTCGAAGGCAGCCAATACCTGCTGGCCTGGGCCGATTCCTTCACCGAAATCAAGACCATCTGCCATACCGGCCGCAAGGCCACGATGGTCGTCCGCGTGGACGAGCATGGCCGCGCCGTGACGCAGGGTCCGCAGGTCCAGATCGGCGGCAATGACCGCTATGTCTCGGTCAGCCGCGCCGAGTTCAAGAAGATCACGAGCGGCGAAGGCCGCATCGAACTCAAGCAGGCCGAGCTGCCGCTGTAGCGGCAGCCCGGCGCAAGCTTCACTGCTTGACCAGTTCGACGCGGCGGTTCTTCGCGCGGCCGGCTTCGTCGGCATTGCTCGCCACCGGCGCAGCGCTGCCCATGCCCTGGGCGAGCAGGCGGTCGGCGGCGACGGCGTAGCTGCCGGTCAGCGCGGCGACCACGGCGTCGGCGCGCTTTTTGGACAATTCCAGATTGTAGGCGGCACCGCCCTGGTTGTCGGTATGTCCGGCGACGACGAGCTTGAGCGCGGCGTCGGCCTTCAGCAGCGCGGCGATCTCGTCGAGCTGCGGTCTGGATTCGGGCTTGAGTTCGGCCTTGTCGAAATCGAAATAGATGCCGTACAGCGCGACCTTGCCGCTGCTGGCGATGGCCTGGGCCATTTCCGAGGCCTTGACCGTGACCATCTTCTGCTCGCGCGCCTTGGCTTCCAGGGTGACGACGACGGCGACCGTGCGCTCGTTCAGCGCCTTGCAGTACATGCTGTCGCGGGCCGTATAGGCCAGCACGGCGACGTGGGTTTCCGCGCCGGCGGCGGCGAACTTCGCGACACCGTAGCGCAGGTCGCCGAGGTCCATGTCGACGGCGCAGGCGGCGTTGCTGAAGCTCTCGGCGCTGATCGCGCTCTTCGGGAACAGGTAATTCAGCAGGCCCTGCTGGCCGCCGCCGTGGGTCACGCCGGAGGTCACGTCGCCGCCGCAATTCTCGGCCTTGCATTCGTACAGGCTCTGGCCGCCTTTTTCCTGCACGAGCTGCTGGTAGTTGCGCAGCACTTCCAGCGGGCTGCGGCCTTCGGGCAGCACGTAGACCGTACGCGTGAGCTTGCCTTCGAGGGAGGCCGACGCAGTGGTCTGCATCAGGCGGTTGTTCATGCCGTCGCGCTTTTCGTCGTCCGGATCCGGCGTCAGCACGGCCAGCGGCAGCAGCACCTCGTCATAGGCCTTGGCCTGCTGCTCGACGATGAACGCGCCTTCATAGCGGCCCAGGCCGGCCGGATCGGCGCTGCCGGGCTTGTCGGCCGTCGGCACGGTGGCGTCGGCGAACGCCGTGGCGGCGGCCAGACCGCCGAGCAGGATGAGCAGGAGACGCAGCGACATGGAACACCTCGACACAGGGCCAGGAGCGGCCGGTGCCTGGGCAATACGCAAGCCGGGGCGCAAGCATGAAATCGGCGCCGCGCGGCGCGCGGGCTCAGCGCTGGCAGCGCGGGCAGAAGAAGGTGCTGCGCTGGCCCAGGGTCACGGCCTTGACCGGTGTCGCGCAGGTCTTGCAGGGCTCGCCGGCGCGGCCGTAGACGAACAGCTCCTGTTCGAAATAGCCGGGCAGGCCGTCCGGGCTGATGAAGTCGCGCAAGGTCGTGCCGCCGCGGCGTATCGCATAGGCCAGGATGCGTTTGACCGCCTCGGCCAGCGCGCGATAGCGCGCCCGCGATACCTGGCCGGCTGCGCGCGCCGGATGGATGCCGGCGGCGAACAGTGCTTCGGCCGCATAGATGTTGCCGACGCCGACGACGATCTTCTGGTCCATCAGCAGCAGCTTCACCGCGCATTTGCGGCCGCGCGACACCTGCCAGAGATAGTCGCCGTCGAACGCGTTCGACAGCGGCTCGGGTCCGAGGCCGGCCAGCAGCGCATGCACCTCGCCGGGGTTCTGCCAGAGCTGGCTGCCGAAGCGGCGCGGGTCGGTGTAGCGCAGCACCTGGCCCGAGTCCAGGCACCAGTCGACATGGTCGTGCAGCCCCGGCGGCGTCGCTTCGGGCAGCACGCGCAACGAGCCGGACATGCCCAGGTGCAGCAGCGCGCTGCCGGCCCGGGTGTGCACGAGCAGGTACTTGGCGCGGCGTTCGATGTCGTCGAGCCGCTGGCCCGGCAGGCGCTCGCGCAGTTCGGCCGCGATCGGCCAGCGCAGCTGCGCCTGGCGCACGATCAGGCGTTCGACGCGGCGGCCGAGCAGATGCGGGGCGAGGCCGCGCCGCGTCGTTTCGACTTCGGGCAGTTCGGGCATCAGCGGGTCGCGGTCGCGGCGCCGGTCGTCGTGGCCGGCAACAGTTGCTGCATCTGGGGTTCGTCCAGCGGATACACCAGGGCCGGCGCTTCGCGCAGCGCGAGGTAGCGGCCGTCGTCGCGGCGCCAGAGACGGAACGTCAGGCGGCTTCCGTGCGCGTCGGCGAGCTCGACGACGATGGCTGCCGCTGCGGCCGGCCCGTCCGGCGCGACGACCTGGCTCGTCGTCACGCGGTTCCAGGCGGCGGCGAGTTCCGGATGATCGCGGCCGTCCACGCGCACCTGAGCGAGCTCGGCCAGCGGCGCGGCGAGGCGATGGTCGATCTCCGATTCCGCCGGCGCGAGCAGCCAGCCGCTGAAGCGGTCCGGCAGCAGCGCGATGCCGTCCGCCGTGCGCACGTAGCGGTCGCCGCGGATCGCATCGGTGACGCCGAATTCCAGGCGTTTTCCGCCGAGTTCGAGCAGGGCCTGCGGCGGCGCCAGGCCGATGCGCGCCGGATCGAAGCGGTCGGCCGCATGGCGCTGTCGCGGTGCGGCGGCCGGGATAGCGAGCAGGCGCGCGACCGCATCCTCGTGCGCCGGCATTGCATAGGGTTCGCGCATCCACCAGTGTCCGTCGCGGCGTTCGAACCGGCGCGCCGGCTTGTCGCCGGCGCTGACGCGCAGGTCGGTCAGATTGGCCGTGTCCACGGCAGCCAGCGGCTCGCCGAGGCTGGCCTGTTCGCGACGCACGACGATGCCGGCCGTCAGCGCAAGCAGGCCGACCGCCGCGGCCAATACGAGGTTCTGGCGCGTGCGCCGACGCATGCTCAGCGCCGGCGCCGACGGCGCCAGGCCGTCAGGCCGCCGATCGTCGCGAGCAGCAGCGGCAGCACGACGAGCAGGCCCAGACCGATCAGGGTCAGGCGCGTCTGCGACAGCTGGATCAGGCGGTCCGGCGCGCCGCGGTCGGGAATCTCGATCAGCGCATCGTCGGCCAGCAGCCAGTTGAATATGCGTTGGCCGAGTTCGCGATTGCCGCCGTTGCCGATGAAGCGATTGGACAGGAAATCGCCGTCGCCGATGACGACGGCGCGCTGCTCGCGCCGGTCCGGTCGCGGCGAGAGGCGCGACAGCGCGAAGCCCAGGTCAAGCGGGCCGCGCATTTCGTCGGTGTCCGGATCGAAGCGTATCGTCGCGCCGGATTCGCCGGCCTTGGGTATCGCGCCGGTTTCGTTCCAGCTCTGCGCGCCGCTGCTCAGCAGCGGCTGCACCTGCCAGCGCGGCTGGGTCAGCTGAGCCAGCGCGACGGCCTGCGGAAACAATGTCGTCGTTTCCAGGCCGCGCGTGATCGCATGATCGGGATAGCGGCTCAACGCGACGAAGCTCGGATCACCCAGGCCGAGGCTCGCACCGGCGCCGTCGACGAGCATGCCCGCCAGCAGGCGCACCGACAGCGCATCGGCGAGGTTCGCGAGGCCGGCGTTCTCGCCGGGTTCGGCCAGCCAGAGCACGGCGCCGCCGCGCTCGACCCAGTCGACGATTTCCGCCGCGACCGGCGCGGCCACGGCCGTGCGCGGATCGGCGATCACGAGCAGATCGGTGTTGTCGGGTATGCGCGCGCCGCTGCCGAGCACCAGCGGCACGCAGCGCACGCCCTGATTCAGCAGCAGCGCGGTGAATTGGGCCAGATCGGCGTCGGCCGTGCCGTCGGGCTTGCGTTCGCCATCGCCGGACAGGAACGCGACCATGCGCTCCTGCGTGCGCGACAGGCGCAGCAGGGCGTTGGAGAACTCCTGCTCGTTGACCCGCTGCAGCCGTTCGCTGCGGCCGCGGTAGCGCAGCTCGATCTCGCCGTCGACGCGCACGCCGAGCGCGCGCATCGCCGCCGGATCGCTGGCCGGATCGACGAACTGCAACGCGATGTCGGCCTTGTGTGCGCGGTAGCGGTCGAAGAATGCGGCGATCGCCGCGCGCAGATTGCCGCTGTCGCTGGCGTAGGAGGTGATTTCCACCGGCGCGTCCAGGCGCTGCAGCAACTGCACGGTCTGCGGCGCGAGTGACGCGTGCTGCGCGGCGCTCCAGTCGCTGCGGAATCCGAAGCGCGTGCTCAGGAAACCGATGAGTCCGGCCAGCGCGAGGCAGAGCAGCGCATGCAGCAGCCGGCCGAATCCGCCGCGCATCAGTCGGCGCTCCGCAGGCTGGCCAGCTGGCGCGCGGTCAGCGCGAGGAACACCGCCGTGACGAGGACGAACCAGACCAGGTCGACACTGGCGACCACGCCTTCGCTGAGCGGGCCGAAATGCGTCGGCAGCGCCAGCCAGTTGATCAGACTGTTGCTGACTCCGGCTGCGCGCGCGCCGAGGTCGACCACGCAGAAGACGATGTTGATCAGCAGCGCGAGTGCCGCGGCGAGCACAGGCTGAGCTGTCACGCTGGAGGCATACAGTGCGATCGCGGCGAGCGCGGCCGCATGCAGCACCAGCGCCAGGCCGTTGGCCGCGAGGCGGCCGAGATCGAGTTCGGTGCTGCCGTACAGGCTCAGCGGCAGCAGCGCGGTCAGCGCGATCAGCAGCAGCAGCCAGGCATACAGGCCCAGCCATTTGCCGACGGCGATCGCGCCGTCGCCGACGCCGGCGGCCAGCAGCAGGCTCAGGGAGTGTGCGCGGCGTTCGCCGGCGATGCTGCGCGAACCCAGCAGCGGCACGAGCACGATCAGCACGATCGCGAGCCAGCCCAGCGCGGGTGCGGCGACCTGGGCAGTTGCGCCGACGTGGGCCGCATTGCCGGTGCTTTCCTGCACGCGCAGGAAGCTGTCGAGGCGGCCCAGGAAGATCCAGGCCAGCAGGCCGATCACGCCGGCCAGCAGCAGCCACGACCAGGCCTGCACGCGCAGGCGGCGCCATTCATGGGCGGCGATGACCAGGGCGGCGCTCATGCGGCGGCAGAGTCGAGATCGGCGGCGATGCGCAGGAACAACTGCTCCAGGCGCGCGGTCTCGCCGGCCGTGACCGCCGCGTCATGGCGCAGCACGCCGCGATGCAGGATCGCGATGCGGTCGCAGCAGGCTTCGGCTTCGGCCAGCAGATGCGTGGACAGGATTACCGCATGATCGGCGCGCAAGGCGCGGATCAGCTCGCGCATGCGCAGCGACTGCACCGGATCCAGGCCCGAGGCCGGTTCGTCGAGCACGACCAGGGTCGGTGCATGCAGCAATGCCTGGGCAATGCCGACACGCTGCTGGAAGCCCTTGGACAGCTGGCCGATCAGACGCCGGCGCACCTCGCCGAGATCGCAGCGCTCGATTTCGCGACCGACGGCGGCAACGGTGTCGCGCCGCGGCAGGCCGTGCAGGCGCGCGCAGAACGTCAGGTATTCGTCGACCGCGAGTTCCGCATGCAGCGGCGCACGCTCGGGCAGATAGCCGATGCCGCGGCGCGCGAGTTCGGGCGCTTCGTAGAGATCCTGTCCGCCCAGCAGCACCTGGCCCGCATCGGGCGCGAGCACGCCGGCGATCATGCGCAAGGTCGTGGACTTGCCGGCGCCGTTGACGCCGAGCAGCCCCAGCACCTCGCCGCGCGCGACGTCCAGGCTCAAGGCGTCCACGACCCGGTGTCCCGCGAGCGTGCGCGAGATGCGGTCGGTGCGGAGTGCGGGAGCGGAGACGGGGTCGGCCACAGGGGCGCGATTGTGGCCACGGGCTGCGCGGGCCACAAGCACGCGATTCAGAATCAGGGAAAAAACGAACGTTTGCGCAGGTGGCACTTGGATTGCTTCACGTAGTCCCCACAAACGACGTCGCGTATAGTCTTCATCCTGCTTTCCCTCTTGCTGGTTACTTAACCTATGTTTAACGCCGTCATCGAGTTTCTGACCGGGGGCCTTACCCAGGCCAGTTGGCCCTGGCTGGTCGGTTACTTCATCCTGGTCACGCAGCTGACTATCTTCTCGGTCACCCTGTACCTGCACCGCAGCCAGGCGCACCGCGGCGTCGACTTCCATCCGGTGCTGAACCATTTCTTCCGCTTCTGGGCCTGGTTCTCCACGGCCATGGTCACCAAGGAGTGGGTCGCGATCCATCGCAAGCACCACGCCAAGTGCGAGACCGACGAGGATCCGCACAGCCCGGTCATCTTCGGCATCAAGAAGGTGCTCTGGGACGGCGTGGATCTGTACCGCCAGGCCCGGCGCCAGAGCGAGACCATGGACAAGTACGGTCTCGGCACGCCGAACGACTGGCTCGAGCGCCGCGTCTACTCGGCCATGCCCGAGGTTGGCCCGACGTTGATGCTGTTCCTGAACTTCGCGCTGTTCGGACTCTGGGGCGTCGTGATCTGGGCCTGCCAGATGATCTGGATCCCGTTCTGGGCTGCCGGCGTCGTCAATGGCCTCGGCCACTGGTGGGGCTACCGCAATTTCGAAAGCAACGACACCGCGACGAACCTGACCCCCTGGGGCCTGATCATCGGCGGCGAAGAGCTGCACAACAATCACCACGCGTTCCCGAGCTCGTCCAAGTTCGCGCTGCGCAAGTGGGAGCTCGACATCGGCTGGGTTGCCATCAAGTCGTTCGAAGCCGTCGGCCTGGCCAAGGTGCTGCGCGTCGCGCCGAGCCTGGACGTCCGCCCGAACATGCACCTGCCCGACAGCGATACGATCAAGGCGCTGATCGCGCACAAGTTCCAGGTCATGACCGACTACTTCGGCGGCGTCATCGTACCGACCCTGCGCGAGGAAGCGGCCCAGGCCGGCAACAACCTCAAGGCGCTGCCGCGCCGTATGCGGAAGGCGCTGTCCAACGGCGGCCGCTGGCTCGACAACGACGCGCGCGAGCGTCTGGGCCAGTGGGTCAAGGAACGTCCGACCATGGCCACCGTCATGGAATATCGCGGCCGCCTGCATGAGCTCATGGAAGGTCGCAACGGCGAAGCAATGCTCGAAGGCCTGAAGCAGTGGTGCCGCGAGGCCGAGGCCAGCGGTATCCGCGTGCTGCAGGAGTTCGCCGCGCGCCTCAAGGGCTACTCGCTGGTCGCCGCGCACTGAGTCAACGGCTTGTGTCTGGCAACAAAAAGGCGCCCTCGTGGCGCCTTTTTGTTGCGCGCGTCCGGATTGCTGGCGAATCAAATGTGACGGATTGCACGGAACCCCCGAGGCCTTACACAATGCGTCCCGCGCATGTCGCGCATAGGGGAAATTCCGTGAAAAAACTTACCGGCTTGCTGCTGGCGCTTGCTGCCGCCTTCGCCGCATCGGGTTCGGCCAGCGCCGACTCCAGCGATTCCAAGGTCGTCATCAAGAACAAGTCCGCCTGGGCCATCCACGAGCTGTACTTCTCGCCGACCGACGAACGCGAATGGGGCGCCGACCAACTCGGCAAGCACACGATCAATACCGGCGACAGCTTCACGCTCAACGGCATTCCGTGCCGCGCCTATGACGTGCGCCTGGTCGACGAGGACGGCGACGAATGCATCGTCGAGGACGTCGGTCTGTGCGCCAGCAGCAACACCTGGGTCATCAACGACGAAGACCTCGTCGGCTGCCAGGCCAAGACGCAGGAAGAAGACTGAGCTTCGCCCGCGTCGGCGCCGCACCGCAGCGCCGATGCCCGGCGGCGGCCATGGCTGCCGCCGGGCCGTTACACTCGCGCGTTTCCGCGCGGAGCGCCCGGCCGTGAATCTTCCCTCCCCTGCAGCCTCGACCGAATCGGCCAGCGCGCAGGAGCGCCGCGTCGCTTTCGAGAGCCTGCGCGAACGTACCGACGAGCTGGAGCTGATCATCTCGGGTATCAGCCTGCTCGCCCTGCTGGCGCTGCCGGGCTGGCTGTTCGAGCAATGGGTCAAGCTGGAGCTGCATGCCGAGGGCCAGCGCCATCTGCTGCTGTCGTTGGCCTTCCAGCTCGCCAGCGGTCTGAGCATGACCCTGGCCGGCGCGTTCCTGCTGCATCTGGCGGTGCGCGCCTACTGGGTCGGCCTGATCGGGCTCAAGGCTGCGTTTCCGGCCGGCATACGCTGGGAGGCGATCCGCAGCATCGGGCCGATCACGCGCGAATATCACCGGCGCACCGTGGTCGACCTGGAGTCGGCCATCGACGCAGCCGACCGCGTCGCCTCCATCGTATTCGCGCTGGTCAGCCTGGTCGCGCTGTCGGTGTTCTGGATAGGCGTGCTGCTGGCGTTGCTCACCTTGCTGGCGATCGGGGTCAGCGCGCTGTTCGATACCCGCCTTGAGCCCAGCGCCGAGATCGGCGCGATGGGCTTCGTTGCACTGTCCGTGCTGGTCGTCCTGCCGCAGCTCATACTGGACAACGCCTGGCTGTCGCGCCGTCTGTCGGAGTCGCAATCGCCGGCGCCCTGGCGTCGCCGGCTCGTCGAGATCCTCGTGCGGCTGCAGAGCGTGCTGATTCCCCAGCGGCTCGTGCTGCCGGTACAGCTGTCGCTGGAAAGCAATATGCCGCGCTGGGGCTTCACCCTGGTGTTCCTGCTGCTGGTCGGCGGCAGCGCGTTGCTCGGGCGCGTGCAGGAAAACGCCGTGCGCGAGTTCGCGCTCGTGTCGAGCTATGCCTATTTCGGCGATGCCGATGCGGATGAAGGACTGCGCAGCGCGCACTACGAAAACCTGCGCAGCCCGCACGATGTGCTCGCGCGCGTGCCGATGATTCCGGCCGACATGGTCGCCGACGGCCATCTGCGCCTGTTTCTGCCATATCTGCCCGATCGCGACAATGCGAGCCTGCGCGCGCGCTGCGCCGCGGCCGAACAGCGCGCGCAACGGCAGAGCTGTCTGGCCGGGCTGTGGCAGGTCGAGATCGACGGGAAGGCGGTCGGCCTCGGCGAATTCCTGCTGGCCGAGCGGCGTGATCTCGGTCAGCGCGGACTGCAGGGCTATCTGAGCCTGGCCGGCTTCGCGCCGGGCCGCCACGAACTGCGCGTGCACTGGAACGGCACGGTGGCTCCGGTCCGGCCCGGCGCCAGGGCGCCGGAATATCGCATTCCGTTCTGGTTCTCGCCGCCGTTTCAGCAGGACCTCGCGCCGGCACCGTAGCGGCGACGCCGCGCCAGCCGCACTCCGGCATGGCCCGGGAAGAGATCTGATCGGAAGGATTCGCACTCGCCGAACCGTAACATCGCGGTCTTCGCGCGGGCAAAAAAAAAAGAACCCGCCGGGCGGCGGGTTCTTCGGGGTCCTGCAATTACTTGATCTTGGCTTCTTTGTACGCCACGTGCTTGCGGATGACGGGGTCGTACTTCTTGACTTCCATCTTGTCCGGCGTGTTCTTCTTGTTCTTGTCGGTGGTATAGAAGTGGCCGGTGCCGGCGGTGGAGATCAGGCGGATCTTGTCACGCTTGGATGCCATGGTTCAGTCTCCTCAGATCTTCTCGCCCCGAGCGCGCAGCTCGGCGACGACGACCTCGATACCCTTCTTGTCGATGGTACGCAGGGCGTGGTTGGAAAGGCGCAGCTTGATCCAGCGGTTCTCGCTCGGCACCCAGAAACGGCGCTCGTGCAGGTTCGGCAGCCAGCGGCGGCGGGTCTTGTTGTTGGCGTGCGAGACGTTGTTGCCGCTCAGCGCACCCTTGCCGGTAACTTGGCATTTACGGGCCATACGTACCTCATCAATGTCGGTTGTGCCGCCCTTGGCCAGGGCGGTATCGGCCAGCGGCATGCAGGGCACGCCACGCGTAGCTGGAAGGCGCTTGCGTCAGTGGAACTGCGCGGAAAGCCGGAACGCGTGCCGGAATTCCTGGCCCGGGTCAGTCGGGCGCCGCAAAGCGAGCCGCGCTTTATAGCAGGCGGCGGCGGTCCGGGCAAGTCGCGGGCGCGGCGGAGGCCGCCGGCCAGGCCCGGCTGGCGCTGACTGGACTTCACCGAGTTATGGGATACTCCCGCTCCTTTTCCCCAAGATCGAACCGGAGACAACCATGTCCGACAACGCCGCCAACGGCCAGGCGCCTGCCCAGCCGCAGCTGTCCGTACAGAAGCTCTACATCAAGGATTCCTCGTTCGAGGCGCCGGCCGCTCCGCACATCTTCCAGGAACAGGGTCAGCCGCAGATCCAGCTGCAGCTCGGTCAGCAGGTCAATGCACTGGCGCCGGAAGTGTTCGAAGTCGTGCTCAGCGTGACGGTGACCTGCAAGCTCGGCGAAAAGACCGCCTACCTCTGCGAAGTGCAGCAGGCCGGTATCTTCGGCGTCGCCGGTTTCGACGATGCCAACCGCGATGCGGTGCTCGGCAGCTACTGCCCGAACGTGCTGTTCCCGTACGCCCGCCAGGCCATCTCCGACATGGTCCAGGGCGGCGGCTTCCCGCCGTTTTTCCTGCAGCCGATCAATTTCGACGCGCTGTACGCCGAAGCTCTCGCGCGGCGCGCCGAAGGCGGCGCCGATGCGCCGGCTCTGAACGCCTGAACGCAATGAGTGCGCAGTCCCGGGTTGCCGTCCTGGGTGCCGGCTCCTGGGGAACCGCACTGGCCAGCCTGCTCGCGCGGCATGGCGTCCATACCACCTTGTGGGGACGCGATGCCGCGGCGATGCAGGCCATGGCCGAAACCGGCCGCAACGCGCGCTACCTGCCGCAGAGTCCGCTGCCGGACAAGCTGAATTTCAGCGCCGACCTCGCCGCCAGCGTGGCCGACGTGGACTGGATCCTCGTCGTCACGCCGAGCCATGCCTTCCGCGAACTGATCGAAACGCTCGCGCGCCTGCCGGCCCGCTTTCGCGGCCTGGCCTGGGCCACCAAGGGTTTCGAGCCCGGCACGGGCCGTTTCCTGCACGAACTCGTCGAAGAAATCCTGCCGGGCCAGCCGGCCGCCGTCGTCACGGGCCCGTCGTTCGCGCGCGAGGTCGTCGACGGCCTGCCGACTGCCGTGACCGTGCATTCCGACGATGCCGACTTCGCCCAGACCGTTGCCGAACAGCTGCATGGCCCGACGTTCCGCGCCTATACCGGCAGCGACATGCTCGGCGCCGAGCTCGGCGGCGCGATGAAGAACGTGCTGGCCGTCGCGACCGGCGTCGCCGACGGCATGCAGCTCGGTCTGAATGCGCGCGCCGGCCTGATCACGCGAGGCCTCAACGAGATGCTGCGTCTGGGCGTCGCGCTCGGCGCACGCGCCGAAACGCTGATGGGTCTGGCCGGTCTCGGCGATCTCGTGCTGACCTGTACCGGCGACCTGTCGCGCAACCGCCGCCTCGGTCTTGCGCTGGGCCGCGGCACGCCGCTCGCGCAGGCCGTGGCCGAAATCGGTCAGGTCGTCGAAAGCGTGCAGACCGTCGACGAAGTCATGCGCCTGGCCGAACGCCATGGCGTGGAGCTGCCGATCGCGCAGAGCGTGCAGCGCGTGCTGCACGAGGAAATCACGCCGCCCGAAGGCCTGCGCCTGCTGCTCGCGCGCGAGCAGAAGCCCGAATATCCCGAATCGTTTCCGTAACGCGCCGGCATCCGGCGCGGCCGTATCCGGCATCGCGGCGGCGGCGGCTCACGCCGCCGCCGCGATGACTGCGATCACGGCTTGGCTTTGGTCTTGGCCTTGTCCAGCGCCGCCTGCACCGAGCCCGTCGTGATCGGGTGATAGCCCGGGCGAGCCTTGGCGAACACGCCTTCGGCGAAGGTCAGTCCGTCCGGTGTGGTCATCAACGCTTCCCAGGTCGGCATGATGAGCTTGCGCCGGCCGATCGCGATCAGGAACTTCTCGATTTCCGGCCGCGCGGCGGTGTAGCCGCTGCGTACGGTCAGCGGGTACCAGCGTTGCGCGATCTCGCCGTTGGCCGTGCCGCTGAAGTGCAGTGCCGCGTCGAGGTCGGCGAGCTGCTTCGCGTCGAGTTTCTGCGGCAGCCCTTCGAGGAAATGCACGGTTTCCAGAGTGCCCCATTTCGCCGCGGCCAGCGACGCCGCATCGCGCTTGCCGGCCTGCCAGTCGGTGCGCGCCGCGTCGATCTTGTCGAAGCGTGCCGACTTGGCCGCGACGGCCGTGGCCGGCAGGCCCGGCTGCTTGAGCCAGGCGTCGATTTCTTCCGCCTTGACCTTGCCCGGATGCTTGTCGATGAGGTTCTTCTGCAGATAGGCGACGAAGGTGTCGCTGTCGACGCTCTGGAACGCGTGCTGATCGAACCAGCTGCGCAGGAACGCGTCGAAGGTCGCGCGGCCGAAGCGCTGTTCGAGGAAGCTCAGGAACCAGGCCCCCTTGATGTAGGCGACCTGGGTCAGCGCTTCGTCGGGATCTCGGCCGGCCAGCGGCGCGAGCATCAGCAACTGGTCGGCCGGCGCCAGCTCGGCCATTTCCTGCTTGAGGCCGAACTGGCTGATCACGTCTTCCATGTCGGCCTGCTCGCGGCCGTAGACGGCCTCGACGATGCGGTTCTCGACATAGCTCGTGAAGCCCTCGTTGAGCCAGATGTCCTTCCAGCTCGAATTGGTCACGAGGTTGCCCGACCAGGAATGGGCAAGCTCGTGCGCAACCAGCGAAGTCAGGCTCTTGTCGCCGACGATGACGGTCGGCGTGGCGAAGGTCATGCGCGGGTTTTCCATGCCGCCGAACGGAAAACTCGGCGGCAGCACGAGGATGTCGTAGCGGCCCCAGCTATAGTCGCCGTAGAGCTTCTCGGTCGTGGCGATCATCTTCTCGGTGTCTTCGAATTCCTTGGCCGCCTTCTCGACCATGGACGGCTCGGCATACACCGCCGTGCGCGGTCCCGTGCTCTTGACCGCGATGTCGCCGACAGCGATCGCGAGCAGGTAGGACGGAATCGGCTTGTCCATCTCGAAATGGAATTCGCCGCTGTCGAGCGCGGCGTCGGGATTGTTGTTCGCGCTCATCACTGCGCGCAGCGGCTTGGGCACGTGCACGTCGGCGGTATAGGTGAAGCGCACGGCCGGCGTGTCCTGCAGCGGTACCCAGGAGCGCGCGTGGATGGCCTGCGACTGGGAGAACAGGAACGGATGCTGCTTGCCGGCGGTCTGCGCCTCGCTGAGCCACTGCAGGCCCGAGGCATTCGGATTCGTCGCGTAGGACACGCGGATCTTCGGCGCCTGCTCGTCCAGGGTCACGATCAGCGGCGCGCCGAGGATCTTGTCGGCATTGCCGAGCGAAAACTTCGCCGGCGTGGCCTTGCCGGCCGCGTCGATGATTTCGACGGTCGCGATGGAAAGATCGCGCGTGTCGAGCTTGAGCTCGCGCGCGGCCTTGTCGCGCCAGTCGAGGCTGAGTTCCGCCTTGCCGACGATCTGGCGCGACTTGAACGTGACGTGCAGATCCAGCGCGAGCTGGGTCACGCGGACCTTGTCGGTCTCGGCGTAGGAGTTCGGATCGTTCGCCGCCTGGGCGGAAACCGCGAACAGGGCGAGTGCGGGCAGTAGGGCGTGGATGGGAGACATGGCGCGGCCGTACGACGGAAGAAGCGCCGAGTATGCCACCGCCGTGCCGGCTCGCCAGTTGCGCGGTGTTGCGCCGGACGGCATTGCGGCGGCGTGCCGGCGACGCGGCGGCCGGCTCGTGCGGCGCATGTCCGGGCGCCGGTGCGAGGCGCCGCGCGGCCGGCAGCCTCGACGTTCGTCAGCCGCTGGCGGTCACGGCGCGCCGGCGGGAGTCAGACGCGGTAGCCGCGATGGATCGCCACGATGCCGGCCGTGAGATTGCGCACCTCGACCTTGGCGAAGCCGGCCTGTTCCAGCATGCCGGCCAGGGTGGCCTGGTTCGGATGCCTGCGGATGGATTCGGCCAGATACCGATAGCTGTCGGCGTCCTGGGCGAACAATCGGCCCAGCCGCGGCAGCACCTGGAACGAGTGGAAGTCGTACAGCGGCTTGAGCCAGTCCTGACGCACTTCGGAGAATTCGAGAATCAGCGCGCGGCCGCCGATCTTCAGCACGCGATGCATTTCCTCGAGCGCGCGCTGCTTGTCGGTGACGTTGCGCAGGCCGAACGCGATCGTGACCGCGTCGAAGCTCCTGTCCGGGAACGGCAGCGCTTCGGCATTCATCTGTGCGTAGCGCAGGCCCTGCACGAGGCCGCGGTCGGTCAGCCGGTCGCGGCCCACGCGCAGCATCGCGCTGTTGATGTCGCCGACTACGACCTCGCCTTCGTTGCCGACCAGCGGCAGCAGCAGCGCGGCGATGTCGCCGGTGCCGCCGGCCAGATCGAGCACGCGATCGCCGCGGCGCAGGCCGCTGATCGCCGCGAAATGGCGCTTCCAGAGCCGGTGTACGCCGAACGACATGAGGTCGTTCATGAGGTCGTAGTTCGTCGCGACCGAAGTGAAGACTTCGCCGACGAGCTTCTGTTTCTCCGCGACCGGAACGTCGCGGTAGCCGAAATGCGTGGTGGATTGGTCGCTCATAGGCTGCGCATGCTAGCGCAGCCGGGCCGGGCTATCACGGACTTGCGGCAGGACGCCGCGGGCGGGGCCAGCGCGGCGACAGTAGGCGCCGCCGCGCCGAGACAGCCGCGGATGCTCAGTTCGGCAGACGGCCGCAGTCGTCGTTAGGGTTGCACTTCGGCCCGCCCGTATTGACGAGGTGGTCGTTCAACAGCCCCCACTCGCCGCCGGGTACGCGACCGTACGAAGTATCACGCGTCCAGCCATTGAGTTCCTGATGATAGTCGACACGCGTGGTGCTGACAGGAACGCTACCCGGCAGCGGAGGATTCGGCAGCGGAGGAGCGCCGTTGGCGGCGCCGCGGGGAACCTGGCCGCCGACCACGATCTGTGTTCCGGCTATGCCGAGCGCGGCTGCATCGGCCGGGCTCAGTTGCCGGGTTTGAACCGTTCGACTGCCGTCGCTCTCGACGGCCGTCACGGTCATCTCGAATCGCTGCGTCGGCCCAGCCGACGCCGGAGCGGATCGAGCCGTTTCGGCCATGCTTGCAAGCAGCAAAATTGTCAATGCGCAAAAACAAAATGGTTTCGAAATAAATTTTTCCCTAAATCTTAAATTGCGCTCCCTGTTTGCGTGACCCCGACTCTAGAGGCTGGCGCCATGCGCGCAACTGTGCGGAGTCGTACGGGCCGTAATGGCCCGAGCCTATTCCACCGGCCGTATCGGCCCGACCAGCGGTTTGCTCAAGGTGGCCTTGTCGCGTGGATTGTCGAGCTGATCCGATGTGAGCTGCCAGCTGCCGTCGGCGCGACGCGTGAATGTGGTCGTGCGCAGCCAGACGCTGCGCTTCTGCACAAACTCCAGTTGCGCCGCGCCCGGCGGATAGTCCGCGCCGGCCGGCGGCTGCGGCGGCAGCGGCGCGCCGAGCGCCTCGGGGCGCGTGTCGCTGATCGCGCTGACGCCGTAGAGCGGCTCCTCGTGCAGATCGAGATGCCGCGTGAGGATCGCGCGGGCGCCGTCGGCCTGGCGGACTTCGATGCGCAGCTCGGTCCGTGCAGGCGGCGAAGCGATCGTAACGCCGACCGTCAGCGCCAGCGCGACGGCGGCGAAGCTCCGTCCCCAGACATGGCTTGCGCGCATCGCTTTTCCCGCATTGCCGGTACGCGGCTATTAGTGCCGCGTATCGCGGCATCAGGGAAGAGGGCGCGGCGCCGCCGGCGTTGCGGGAATCCGGAATTGAGCCGGATTCAGCGCTGCAGCCCGGCCTGCTCCAGCGCGGCGAGGTAAGCCGGCCAGTTCGTGTCCTGTTGGCGGCCGAGCTCGTGCAGCACGCTCCAGGAGAAGATGCCGGTCTGGTGGCCGTCGTCGAAGCGCAGCAGCACGGCGTAATGGCCTACCGGCTCGATCGCGTCGATGTTCACATGACGCTTGCCGGCGACGAGCACGCGCTGCCCCGGGCCGTGGCCCTGGACCTCGGCGCTCGGCGAGTGGGTGCGCAGGTATTCGCAGGGCAGCCGGAACACCTCGCCCGACTCGAAGCTGACTTCGAGCAGGTGCGAGGCGCGGTGCAGCACGATGCCGGTAGGCCGCGGCGTAGCAGTCATGGCCGCGCTCAGCGCGGGTCGGTGCTGTGCAGGCGCGGTTCCTGCGGCGGACCGCTGGGCTCGCCGGCGACGCGGTACAGCGTATGCATGTACGAGGTGCCGAAGCCGATCGAGCCGATGTCGTCGTATTCGTAGTCGCCGGCGTCCGGATACCAGCGCGCGTTCGGATCAATCTCGCGCAGGGTCAGCACTTCGGGGCCGGCGTTCTCCAGCTTGCCGATATAGCTGGCTTCGCCGGTTTCCTCGTCGAGCATGTTCACCGAGATCACCGGCGCCAGCGCTGCGGCCGCGCGGGCCACGCTGGCCCAGTTGTCCAGCGGAAAGCCGGCCGGGGCATTCAGGGTTTCGCCGTTCAGGGCCAGTGCCTTGTCGACGAATTCACGCGACGGATCCTCTTCGGCATGGCTGACGTCGCCCAGGGCGATCACGAGGTAGCCGTCAAAGCGCATCGAGTCGGAAATTTCGGCGATCAGCACGAAATCAGCCGAAACGTCGACGATCATGCCGTGAACCCAGCCCGGATCTATGCCTTCGCGCTTGACGCGGACGGGGATGTGCTGTTCCTGCGCCTCGCGCAGGTAGGCGCGCGGGCCACGCGCCTTGAATTTCACGATATTGGTCATGGGCGGAATTGTAGCCGACCCGGCGCGGAGCCGGGTTCACGGCGCGTTATCTGGGGGCGTGCCGCGGCTTTGAAAGGCGGGCAGAAAGTACGGCCGGACCCGATCCGGCGATCGGGTCCGGCGTACTCCTCTCCTCCCCAGGAGAACCGTGACGGAACGACTTCTGGCGACCTCGGCAGTATCGGCCGGGCCGGTGCGGCGTTCCTTCGTTCGTCGTGCGCCGGCCGCCCCGGCTGTCCCCGCGCAGAGCGAAGGGGCGCCGGGGGTCCGCGTCGCCTCAGGCGGCGTGGCGGTTACCGTGGAACTGTTCTTCCTCGGTCGAGCCCTTGAGCGCGACGGTCGAGGACTGACCGTTCTGGATGGCCTGGGTCACCGCGTCGAAATAGCCGGTGCCGACCTCGCGCTGATGCTTGACCGCAGTAAAGCCGCGCTCGGCTGCGGCGAACTCGGCTTCCTGCAGTTCGACGAACGCGCTCATCTGGTTGCGCGCATAGCCGTAGGCCAGGTTGAACATCGAGTAGTTCAGCGAGTGGAAGCCGGCCAGGGTGATGAACTGGAACTTGTAGCCGTAGCTTGCGATTTCCTTCTGGAACTTGGCGATGGTCGCGTCGTCGAGGTTCTTCTTCCAGTTGAAGCTCGGGCTGCAGTTGTAGGCCAGCATCTTGCCGGGATACTTGGCATGGATGGCTTCGGCGAATTTCTTCGCGAATGCGAGATCCGGCTTGCCGGTTTCGCACCAGACCAGGTCCGCATACGGCGCATAGGCCAGGCCGCGGCTGATCGCCTGGTCGATGCCTGGGCGTGTGCGGAAGAAGCCTTCCACCGTGCGCTCGCCGGTACAGAACGGCTTGTCGTTGTCGTCGACGTCGGAGGTCAGCAGATCGGCCGCTTCGGCGTCGGTGCGCGCGACGAGGATGGTCGGCACGCCCATGACGTCGGCGGCCAGGCGCGCGGCGTTGAGCTTCTCGACCGCCTCACGCGTCGGCACCAGTACCTTGCCGCCCATGTGGCCGCATTTCTTGACGCTGGCCAGCTGGTCCTCGAAATGCACGCCGGCCGCGCCGGCCTCGATCATCGCCTTCATGAGCTCGAACGCATTGAGCACCCCGCCGAACCCGGCTTCGGCGTCGGCGACGATGGGCTGCAGCCAGTCGATCTCGTCCTTGCCTTCGGCGTGGTGCAGCTGGTCGGCGCGCAACAGGGTGTTGTTGATGCGCTTGACCACCTGCGGCACCGAGTTGGCCGGATACAGGGACTGGTCCGGATACATCTCGCCGACGACGTTGGCGTCGGCGGCGACCTGCCAGCCCGACAGATAGATGGCCTTGAGGCCGGCCTTGACCTGCTGCATGGCCTGGTTGCCGGTCAGCGCGCCAAGTGCGTTGACGAACGGTTCCTTCTGCAGATGACTCCAGAGCTTTTCCGCGCCGAGGCGGGCGAGGGAATGCTCGATCGGCACGGTGCCGCGCAGGCGCACCACGTCGGCGGCGGAATAGTTGCGCGCGACGCCGGCCCAGCGCGGATCGTTCTGCCAGTCCTGCTGCAGCTGTTCGGCGGTCGCGAAAGTGCTCTTCATGTTCGTCAGCCTTGTGGTGATGCGGGAGGTTGAAGTACGGAGTTACGGCAGCAGCGCGTAGGCGGGCACGGTCAGGAAGTCGGCGAGCTGGCGCGCATGGGTCAGCTCAGCCAGCATCCAGGCCGCCTGCGGCAGGCGTTCCTGGCCCGGCAGACCGGACTTGGGCAGGCGCTCGGCGATGGTCTGGATCGCGTCGTCGAACAGGGCGAAGTCCAGCGGCGTGCCGTCGTCCAGGGTCAGCCCTTCGTGGTGCAGCCAGTGCCAGAGCTGGGCGCGCGAGATCTCGGCGGTGGCGGCGTCTTCCATCAGGTGATGGATCGGCACGCAGCCCAGGCCGTCGAGCCAGGCGGCGAGATAGCGCACGCAGACATCGATGTTGTTGAGGAAGCCGGCGCGCGTGATCGTGCCCGGCGGCGCCAGGATCAGGTCGTCGCGCGTGACCTTGACGTCGTCGCGGCGCTTGATGAGCTGATTGGCGCCCGGCATGACGGCGTCGAACTCGGCCTGGGCGACCGGAATCAGGCCCGGATGCGCGACCCAGGTGCCGTCGTGGCCCGCATTGGCCTCGCGGCGCTTGTCGGCGCGCACGCGTGCGAGCGCGGCCTCGTTGGCCTCCGCATCGCCGGAAATCGGGATCTGTGCGGCCATGCCGCCCATCGCGAATGCGCCGCGGCGGTGGCAGGTCTGGATCAGCAGTTCCGAATACGCCTTCAGGAACGGCACGGTCATGCCGACCTGGCCGCGCTCCGGCAGGATGTGGCTGCGGTGCGCGCGGAACGTCTTGATGTAGGAAAAGATGTAGTCCCAGCGGCCGCAGTTCAGGCCGACGATGCGCGTCTTCAGCGCATGCAGGATCTCGTGCATCTCGAACACGGCCGGCAGGGTCTCGATCAGCACGGTCGCCTTCATGCACCCCGCCGGCAGGCCGAGTTCGGCTTCGGCGAAGCTCATGACCTCGTCCCAGAGCGCGGCTTCGCGATGGCTCTCGGTCTTGGGCAGGTAGAAGTACGGACCGCGGTCGCGACCTTGCAGCGAGTGCGCGTTGTGGAACGCGAACAGGCCGAAATCGAACAGCGCGCCGGCCATTTCCTCGCCGTCGACATGGGCGTGCTTCTCGGCCAGGTGCCAGCCGCGCGGACGCACGATCAGCACCGCGGTGTCGGGCTTGAGGCGATATTCGCGGCCGTCGGGCGAGCGGTACTCGATGGTGCCGGCGACGGCATCGCGCAGATTGATCTGGCCGTCGAGCATGGCTTCCCAGGTCGGCGCCGAGGAGTCCTCGAAATCGGCCATGAACACCTTGGCGCCGGAATTCAGCGCATTGATGATCATCTTGCGCTCGACCGGCCCGGTGATCTCGACGCGGCGGTCGATCAGCGCGACCGGAATCGGCGCGACGGTCCAGTCCGATTCGCGGATCGCGCGCGTCTCGGCCAGGAAGTCCGGCAGTTCGCCGGCGTCGAAGCGGGCCTGGCGCGTGGCGCGAGCCTGCAGCAGTTCGCGCCGGCGCGGATCGAAGCGACGGTGCAGCGCAGCAAGAAAGCGCAGGGCGGCCGGGCTCAGGATCTGCTCATAGCCGGGCTTGAGGACGGCGCGGATTTCCACCGCGGCTGCGCCGAACCGGTCTGCTGCAACTGCCATCGCCGTCTCCGTACTACTGCTTGCGAGATCCGCAGCCTATGCGTGCAGCGCAGCATTTGACAAACCAAACATTTCAATGCACTTATTTAACGTCGTTAAATATCTTCCAAGTGATTGAAATCATGGCGTCATCAAACGATCGTTCGAATGCGCCGCGGCCTCGCGGCGGCGCGCGCGGCGGTGATACGGCCGGCGCGCCGGGCCGGCGCAAGCCGAAGGCCCGCAGCAGCGCGGACAGTACCCCGCGCTTCTATTACAAAGGCAACCGCATCAAGCAGTTGCGCGCGTTCTGCCATGTCGTGAAGTTCGGCACCCTGGCGCGTGCCGGCGAGGCGCTGTTCCTGTCGCAGGCCGCGATCAGTCTGCAGCTGTCGGCGCTGGAGACCGAACTCGGCGTGCGTCTGCTCGAGCGCGCCCGGCCGCGCTTCGTGCTGACGCGCGAAGGACAGATGCTGTACGAACTGGCGCGGCCGCTGGTCGAAGGGCTGGAAGGGCTGGACCAGCAGTTCCGCAGCCAGCTGCAGGGCCTGGATGCCGGCGAAGTGACCATCGCCGCCGGCGCCTCGACCATCCAGTACCTGCTGCCGCCGCTCGTGCGCGCGTTCCGCGAGGAACATCCGCGCGTGCGCCTGCAGCTGCACAACGTCACCGGCAAGGACGGTCTCGCGTTGCTGCGCCAGGACCAGGTCGATTTCGCGTTCGGCTCCATGCTCGATGTGCCCTACGACCTGTCCTACGAGCCGGTGCAGTGGTTCGATCCGATGCTGATCCTGCCGCGCGACCACGAACTCGCGGCCAAGGCCGATATCCGCCTCGAAGACCTGTCCCCCTACGGCCTGATCCTGCCGCCGCAGCGCCTGACCACGTATCGCCTCGTCGATCTCGTATTCCAGCAGCGCCGCGTGCCCTACCGCGTCGCGATCGAAGTCGGCGGCTGGGAGGTCATCAAGGAATACGTCGCCATGGGCCTGGGCATTTCCATCGTGACCGGCATCTGCCTGACCGAGCACGACCACACTCGCCTGGAAGTGCGCAACCTGCGGCAGTATTTTCCACAACGCAGCTACGGCGTCGTCATGCGCAAAGGAAAATACCTGTCGACCCAGGCGCGCGCGTTCGTCGATCTGATCCGTCCGGGGCTGTTTGGCCGTGGCGGCTATGACGAAGCGGGGCATTCGGAACGGTGACGCTGCGATGTTGTGAATGGGTGTTCTTTCCGCTCCTGTCGCATTGCTTCATGCTCGTTCCTGCCGCAGGGCGAGCCCAGGGCTTCTTTCCATCTTGCGCTTGCGGAAGAAAGATCTGAAAGTTGCCCGTTGGTGAATTTTCGGCTCGATTTTCAAAGTGCAGACTCGATCTGCTCCGAGATCGCCCGAGCCGATCGGGGGCAGTTCTGACGCGCCAGATCTTCTCCTCTCTTCCCGTGCGGGAGAGGGCGGAGGACGGAAGAAAGGCTGCGAGGACGACTGGCCTCGTCGCGATCGTAGCGGGGAGTCGGTCGGCGGCGGCTTGAATTTCCATGCGAAATTTCAGCAAATGCCAATATTGCGCCCGCATCCGCATCCGCAATCGCACCTCGTCACGCAAACTCAGCAAACCCGCATCATCACGACCTCACTCATCCCGCCCGATCTCGAACCGGAACCCCACGCCGTAGACCGATGCGATCGGATCCCGGCCGATCTCGCCGAACTTGCGCCGCAGATTGCGGATGTGCGAGTCGACCGTGCGGTCGCTGACGACGCGGTGATCTTCGTAGCTGGCGTCGAGCAGCTGGCCGCGCGAGTACACCTTGCCGGGTTTCTCCATGAGCCGGCGCAGCAGGCGGAATTCGACCGGTGTCAGCGCGAGCGCCCTGCCGCCGATGCGCACCTCGAAGCGGTCGGTGTCGAGCACGATCCCGTCGTCGCCGTCGGCTGGCGGTCGTGCCGCCGGTCGAGTGCGGCGCAGCAGCGCGCGCACGCGGGCGCCGAGTTCGCGCAGGCTGAACGGCTTGCAGACGTAGTCGTCGGCACCGAGATCCAGGCCGAGCAGGCGGTCGATCTCCTCCACGCGCGCGGTCACGAGGATGATCGGCAGGTCGGAGAATTCGCGCACGCGGCGGCAGATGCTCAGGCCGTCCTCTCCCGGCAGCATCACATCGAGCAGCAGCAGGTCCGGCGGCTGCGCACGCACGGCCTCGACGACCCCGTCGCCGCTGTCGCTCAGGCGTATCGCGTAGCCGGCCGCGGCCAGCCAGTCCCGCATCGCGGCGGCGATCTTGGGTTCGTCCTCGACGATCAGCAGTTCGGCGGCGGCAGTCATGCCAGGGCTCCGGCCAACGGAAACAGCACGCAGACACGCAGGCCGCCGAGCGGCGACGCCTCGGCCCGGATCGCGCCGCCGTGGGCGTCGGCGATCGCGCGGCAGATGGACAGGCCCAGGCCGGCGCCGCCGGCAGCGCGGTTGCGCGAGCGCTCGCTGCGGAACAGGCGGTCGAACAGCTGCGGCAGATCCTCGGCCGGCACGCCGGGCGGCGTGTCGTCGACACAGAGCTGCAGCTGGCCGGCGCGCAGGGCGAGGGTCACGCCGATGTGCCCCGGCGCATCGGTATAGCGGCGCGCATTCAGCAGCAGATTGTCGATCAGCTGGGCCAGGCGCAGCGGATCGCCCTGCAGCGGCGGCAGTTCGGCGGCGTAGGTTTCTTCGATCCTCAGTCCGGCTGCGGCCGCGCTGCCGCGATGGTTGTCGACCACTTCGCGCGCGAGCTCGGCCAGATCGACTTCGACGAAGCGGTATTCCAGCGCGCCGGCGTCGGCCAGCGACAGTTCGTACAGATCTTCGATCAGGGCCGACAGGCGTTCGGTCTCGGCCAGCAAGGAGCCCAGCGCCGCCGCGTCGGCGCGACGCACGCCGGCCTGCAGGGTCTGCAGTTCCAGGCGCAGCACGGTGACCGGCGTGCGCAGCTCGTGCGCGAGGTCCGCGCCCCAGCGCCGGCGCGCCTCGCGGTTGCGCTCCAGCGCGCCGGCCAGATGATTGAAGTCGCGTCCGAGTCCGGCGATCTCGTCGCGGCCCTGCGCCGACACACGCGAGGCGTAGTCGCCGGCGGCCAGCGCGCGCGCGGCGCGGCTCAGCGCCTGTATCGGCCGCAGCAGATGTTGCGCCAGCGCATAGGCCAGCGCGAGCGCGCAGAGCAGCACGACGAGGGCCGCGGCGAGTCCGCTGCGCCATTGGCCCTCGGCGAATACGCGCTCGGCGTCCGCCGCCAGCGCCGGCAGCGGTGCGACGCGCAACTGGCCTACGCTACGGCCGTCGACGCGTATCGGTATGGCCGGCGCCGTCGGGTCGCTGTCGCGGCTGCCGGCAATGCGCCGGTCCTGTTCATCGTAGAGCGTCAGGCGGTCGCCGGCGTTGATCGAGCCCGGCGGCGGCCCTGGCGGATCGCCGGCCGGATGCCCGGACGGCGGCCGGTCGAAGCCGCCGTGGCCCGGCGGGCCGCCGGGACCGCCTGCTGCCCCGCGCCCATCGCCGCCGGGCAGGCGTGCGGCGGCCGGATTCATCGCGATCCCGCCGAACGATTGCGGACTGCGGCGCAGGAAATCCCAGCTGCCGCGTTCGCGATATTCCGCGGCCAGGCGCGTCGCGACCTGGCCGGCGCGCTGCACGGCAAGGGTGTCGAGATAGGTCGCGAAGCCGCTGGCGAACGTGCGCTGCTGCCAGGCCGCATAGCCGAGCAGGCTGGCGACACTGAGCCCGGCGCAGAGCAGGAACAGGCGATGCCATAGACGCATGGGTCGGCCCGGCATGAGGTATTTCCGATTGTGCCACCGCGGCCGTGCCGTGCCGTCCGGTCTCAGGCGGCGGCGATGAGACGACGGAGGGCGACGGCGACGCTGCGCTCCGGCGGCGTCGGCGCGTTCGGCGCAGCGGCGTGAAGCCCGGCGAGGTGCGGGACCGCGACAGCGTGCCCGCGCGCCCCCGGTGCGAGGCGCTGGTGCAAGGCGGATGGCATGCGAAGCGGCGTGATCATGGCGGGACGTGAGCGCACCGGACTGGCGGTATTGCGAGGCTAGGCTGCGATCGCGCAAGCGTGGTGCAGGAATCTGGGATATTTCGTGCAGTTTCGCGCCCATCTTCCGGCACAGGCCGACACGGATAGGTCGACATAGGCTGCGGTGTCCACCCCGGGGAGATTCGCGATGAAGCTCAGATTGTGTGTCGGCGCCGCTCTGTTGTGTACTGCCGCGATCGCCGCGGCGGCCGAACAGGTCGAGCGCAGCGAGGTCCTGACGATGGGGACCAAAGCCGGCTTCCAGGAGGCGCGCTATGCCGACGACGGCAGCGTGCGCGTGCACTACGAACTCAACGACCGCGGCCGCGGGCCCAAGTACGACGCCGAATATCGCATCGCCGCCGACGGCGGCATCGAGTCGTTGGCGAACAAGGGGGTCGACTACTTCAAGGCCGCCGTCGACGAGAGCTACAAACGCGACGGCAAGACCTTCCGCTGGAAGAACGCCTCCGAGGACGAGACGCGCACGGTCGATAGCCCGGCGTTCTATCTGAGCCTCAACGGCACGCCCGAGGAATTCGTGCTGCTGACGCGGGCGCTGCTGCAGGCGCCGGATCATCGCCTGGCCATACTGCCGGCCGGCGAGGCGCGCATCGAGAAGCTGACCGAGCTGAAGGTCAAGGGCAAGCCCGGTGCGAAGAAGGTCGCGCTGTATGCGGTGCACGGTCTCGATCTGACGCCGAGCTTCATCTGGCTCGACGACCAGCAGCGCTTCTTCGCGAGCTATTCGAGCTGGTCCTCGCTGGTGCGCGACGGTTACGCCGACGTGCTGCCGACTCTGGCCAAGACGCAGGAAACGCAGGAGAAGCAGCAGTCGGAGCAGCGTGCGAAGACCCTGACCGAGATGCTCGTGCGGCCGCTGCTGATCCGCAACGTGCGCGCGTTCGATCCGGCCACCGGCAACACCATCGAAGATGCCGCGGTGCTCGTCGACAAGGGCCGCATCGCCGCCGTGGGCAAGGCCTCCGAAGTCACGGCGCCGGCGGTTGCCGATACCCTCGACGGCGGCGGCAAGTTCCTGATGCCGGGCCTCTGGGACATGCATGCGCATTTCTTCGGCCAGGCCGACGGTGTGCTCGACATCGCTGGCGGCGTCACCACCGTGCGCGATCTCGCCAACAACCCGCCCGTGCTGGCCGAGCGAATCAAGGCCATCGAGAGCAATCGCGACATTGGTCCGCGCATCATCAAGGCGGGCATCATTGACGGACCGGGCCCGTTCGCCGGTCCGACCAAGGCGCTGGCCGACAACGAAGCCGACGCGCAGCGCATCGTCGACGAGTACGCGGCCAGCGGCCACGAGCAGATCAAGATCTACAGCTCGATCAAGCCCGAGCTGATGCCGGCCATCGCGCGCATGGCGCATGCCAAGGGCTTGCGCGTCAGCGGCCACGTGCCGGCCTACATGACGGCGCGGCAGTTCGTCGAGAACGGTGCCGACGAGATCCAGCACATCAACATGCTGATGCTGAATTTCCTGTTCGACAAAGTGCAGGACACGCGCTCGCCGGCACGCTTCACCTCGATCGGCGAATACGGCGCCGGCATCGACCTCGGCTCGCCGGCCGTACATGACTTCGTCGCGCTGCTCAAACGCCGCGACATCGTCGTCGATCCGACCCTGAGCACGTTCGAGGACATGTTCCTCGGCCGTCCGGGCCTGCCGGGCCCGGGCTTCGCCGCGATCCAGACGCGCCTGCCGCTGAGCTGGCAGCGCAACATCAGGTCGGGCTCGGGCGGTCTGCCGATCAAGCCCGGCCAGGAAGCGGCCTATCGCGACGGCTACCAGCGCATGATCGACTTCGTCGGCCTGCTGTTCCGCAGCGGCGTGCGCATCGTCTCGGGCACCGACGGCAGCGGCGGCCTGCAGCTGCCGCGCGAGCTCGAACTCTACGTCTCGGCCGGCATCCCGCCCAAGGACGTGCTGCGCATCGCGACCTACGACAGCGCCGCGGTCATGAAGCGCGACAAGGAATACGGCCGCATCGCACCGGGCTACGTCGCCGACCTGATTCTCGTCGACGGCGATCCGACGATGAACATGGCCGACATCCGCAAGGTGCGCACCGTGATCCGCGGCGACCGCCGCTACGACAGCGCCAAGCTGTTCAGCGCAATCGGCATTGCGCCGTCGCCGTAAGGTAATCCACCGCGCCGTCGCAACGGCGGCGCGGCATACGTTGGCCAACAGGCGCCGGCAATTGCCGGCGTCCTTCTGACGGCGGCTCGCTCAAGAACGGCTGTTCGTCTGTGCAACGTCCGGCGATCGCTGGGAGCAGCTGCTATTTTTCTCGGACGTTCCCCGACTTTTCGTGGCAGTTCTGCCGGCATGGCACGTCGACAACGCTTGCTGCGTGCGTCACGCCACAGCAGCACGGTCGACGCGTGTGGCTGACGACCAGAAGCACCTGCACGCCATCACCCGATATCTGCGTCAGGTTGACGGCGCGCCCCAGCCGCGCCGCATCATTCCGAATCCTTGCGCCGCTTCGCGCGCGGATGCGCGGCATCGTAGACGCGGGCCAGATGCTGGAAATCCAGATGGGTATAAATCTGTGTCGTGGAAATATCCGCATGGCCGAGCAGTTCCTGCACGGCGCGCAGGTCGCCGGAGGATTCGAGCAGATGGCTCGCAAACGAATGCCGCAGCAGATGCGGATAGACACGCTTCCAGACGCCCTGCGACTGGGCCCAGCCCTTCAGGCGCTTGCGTACGCTGGCCGGTGAGATCGGCCGGCCGCCGCGTCCCGGGAACACCGGCGAATTCGCATCCGGCGCGGTCTGTTCATGCAGCTGTTGCAGCGCCTGCAGCGCCTTGCTGCCTATCGGCACGACGCGCGTCTTGGAGCCCTTGCCGAGCACGCGCACGAGACCCTGGCCGAAATCCAGGTCGTTCCAGACCAGGCCGGTCAGTTCGGCCAGGCGCAGGCCGCTGGAATAGAACAGCTCCAGCATCGCGCGATCCTGCACGGCCTCGGGTGTGTCGGTCGGTATCTCCACGAGCGCCGCGGCTTCGTCGACGTCGAGCACCTGCGGCAGCTTGCGCCGCAGCTTCGGCGCGCGCACGTCCAGCGCCGGGTCGGCGGCGATGACGCCTTCGCGCAGCAGCCAGCGGAAGAAGCTGCGACAGGCCGACAGCAGATGGTGCAGGCTGCCGGGCTCGCGGCCGCGCCGGTGCTCGCGCGCGACGAGGCTGCGCAGCGGCTCGGCGCGCAGCTCGCGCCAGTGGCGCAGGCCCAGCGACTGCGCATGTGTCTGCAGCAGGCCGAGCTCACGCGCGTAGTTCACGATCGTGCCCGGCGCGTAGCGCTTCTCTACGCGCAGGTAGTCGAGGAAGCGCGCGACGTCGACCGCGAGCACGTCCATGCGCGCGGGCTCAGCCCAGCGGGTAGCGTGCGATCGAGGCGGTGATCGCCTCGGCGATGAGCTTCAGGAACACCGTGCCCATGCCCGGATGGAAGCGATCCATGTCGTGGCTGCCGATCGCGAGCATGCCCAGGCCGTTGACCGGCATCAGGACGGCCGACAGCACTTCGCCGGCGCGCGCGCCGAACAGTGCCTGCAGCTTGTCCGGCTGCAGCCGGCCGCACAGCGGTTCGTTGCGCTGCAGGAATTCGGCGAAGGCCGGCAGCGCGCTCTTGCCGCCGGGTTCGAGAATCAGCCATTCGGTAGCCGTCAGGAATTCGCTGCTGCCGAACAGCACGATGCGCACGAGGTCGGTGTGGAAGTCTTCGGTCAGACCGGCGACGACGCGGTGCAGGCTGTCGCCGAGTGAGGTCGCGCGCATCAGCGACAAGGTCAGCGTGTGCACGCGGATCATCAGCTGTTCGTTCTCGTGCGCGATCTCGATGAGTTCGCGCAGACGCCGCGTCAGCTCGCGGTTCTTGTCGCGCAGCACGTCGAGCTGATAGCTCGCGAGCGAAGCCGCGGCGCCCTGGTCGCGCGGCAGGCGCAGCGCCATCGCGAGATCGGGAAACTCGTTGAGGAATTCCGGATGCCGGCGCAGATAGCTCGCGACTTCCATCGCGGTGAGGCCGTCCTTCAGGCTCAGATCGCTCATAGGTGATAGTTCCCTTCGAAGACGAATGCGGCGGGGCCGGTCATCCAGACCGGTTCGCCCGGTCCGGCCCAGGAAATCTGCAGCAGGCCGCCGGGCAGTTGCACCTCGACGTCCGCGCCGACGCGGCCGCGCCGGGCGAGCGCGACGACCGCGGCGCAGGCGCCGCTGCCGCAGGCCTGGGTTTCGCCGGCACCGCGCTCCCAGACGCGCAGGCGGATGGCCTGCGGCGACAGCACCTGCGCGAAGCCGATGTTGGCGCGATCGGGAAAGTCCGCATGGGTTTCCAGCGCGGGTCCCCAGTCGGCGACGGGCGCGACGGCCAGGTCGGCCACTTCGATGACCGCGTGCGGGTTGCCCATGGACACGGCGCCGAACTCGATTTCAGTGGCGCCGAGGGTGCGCTTGTAGGTTGTTGCCGACTGCGCTTCGCGCAGCGGAATCGCTGCGGGTGCGAACTGCGGCACGCCCATGTCGACGCGCACGCGGCCGTCGGCGAGCATTTCCACGGCGACCGCGCCGCTGGGGCTCTGCAGCCGGGTCAGTCCGTCCGCCAGCGCGCCGGCGCGGCGCAACCAGGCGGCGACGCAGCGCACGCCGTTGCCGCACTGGCCGGCTGGGCTGCCGTCGCGGTTGTAGATGCCATAGCGCCAGGCGCAGTCGGGATCGCGCGACGGTTCTATGGTCAGCAGCTGGTCGAAACCGACGCCGAGATGGCGATCGCCGAGCCGGGCGACTTGTGCAGCCGTCAGCGGCAGGGCGCGCTCGCGGCAGTCGATCACGACGAAATCGTTGCCGATTCCGTGCATTTTGCTAAAAGGCAACAAATGTTCAGGTGCCGGCGCCATCGCGGATCACTGCGCCGCAGCGGTCTTGGCCGGTGCCGGCGTCGTGCCGGGTTTGACGAGATCGCCCTTGTTGCCGCAGGCGGCGAGCAGGCAGAACAGGGCGAGCAGAGACAGCGTACGCAGGAACGTGGACATGGCCTGACCCGTGATGGCGGAGCGCGGAGTGCTCCGTGGTGCGAGACGAACGAAGGATGCAGTATAACGAGGCCCGTCCCGGGTACGGCGATCCCCCATGCTGCCAGACATTCCCGCCCTGTTGCCGGCCATCGCGGCCGCGATCTTCGCGCTGGCCGCGCTGCTGCAGTCCTTCGCCGTACGCCGGCGCTGGCGCCAGCGCCGGCGTCTGTCGGCCTGTCACCGCAGCGCATGGCTGCTCGTGCTGCTGAGTCTGGCCCTGCTGGCCTGCCTGTTGTCCCTGTCGCTGGACGGCTATCGCCGCCTCCTTGCCGAGCAGCCCGTCGCGCAGATCGGCGTGCGCGCGTTCGGCCCGCAGCAGTGGGCGCTGCGCGTGGACCTCGCCGACGGCACGCACGAGAGCGTGCAGCTCAGCGGCGACGACTGGCAGCTCGACGCGCGCGTGATCAAGTGGACGCCGCGCGCGGTCAGCCTCGGCGCACAGCCGCTGTACCGCGTCGAGCGCATCAGCGGCCGCTGGCGCGACACGGCCAAGGCCCAGTCCACGCCGCCGAGCATCGCGGCGATCGGCGGCGACGGCGTGCTCGATCTCTGGCAGCTCAAACGCCGCTATCCCGCCTGGCTGCCCTGGGTCGACGCCGACTTCGGCAGCGCCGCCTATATGCCGCTGATCGACGGCGCGCGCTACGAGGTCACGCTTGCAGCGGCCGGCGGGCTGATCGCGCGGCCGGCCGATGCGCAGACCAAGGCCAAGCTCGACGCGGTGGACTGGTAGCGCAGGCGGCGGCGCGACACATTTCGACAGCTCACCGGACCCGCTGCCCATTCGTTGAATCAGGAGACCGATATGCAATCCGGCCCGCCGTCCTCGGCCTGCAGAGTTTGCGGGCGCATCGACGAAGCACCGCCCGGAGGCGAGGACGGAAAGACGGCGAGCTTCGAGATCTGCCCTTGCTGCGGCGTCGAGTTCGGTTACGAGGATTCGTTGCCGGAATCCGTGCGCCGTTACCGCGCGGCTTGGCTGGCCGGTGGAGCGAACTGGTTCGAGCCGGAATCGCGTCCCGAGAACTGGTCATTGCAGGGCAACTCGCGCAGGTCGCACCGGAATTTGCCTGACTGCGAGTCCGGCTCGCGGCAGCACCGCCGGGCCGCGTCCGTGAGCTGTTCGTTCCGACGCCGCGGCGCGTTCCTCCGTTTGCGTGTCGCGTTCGCCATACGCATCGTCGTCAGGACCGGTCCAATCCATGTATCACTCTCAGCTCCCCTGGGTAGAGCTCTATCGCGCGCTGCTGGACCTGTCCGACGCCGACGGCGACGCGTATCCGACGCTGCTGCAGCCGTGGCTCGCGCGGGAGGCCGACGAGGCGCGCTGGCCGCTGGAGTTCGCATGGCGGACGCAGCAGGACTGGACGGCAGCGAGTAGCGAGGACCTGTGCCGGCTCTATGCGATGTTCCGCGTGACGTCGCTGTTGCTGCTGCGCTTTCAGCAAAGCCGCGCCGATGCCGCCACCGACGATGCCGACGCCGAGGACTATGCCGGGCCGCCGATCACGGCCGAGGGCTTTCTGGCATTTCACGAGGCGCTGGGTCTGCGCGTGCCGCGGACGCCGGCGTATCACCCGTTCTTTCACGAAATCGTCGCCGTCGAGACCCGATCCGACGCTGCGGCGAACGTCGCCGTCATCGAGGCGCGCTGGCCGGCGCTGATGCTCGGCAATCTGTTGTACCTGCGTGCCGGCTGCGTCGTCGCGGCGGGAGCGCAGCATGTGATCAAGTCCGTTGCGGAACACAGCACCCTGTACTGGACGTTCCGGCGCCGGGACCGTCCATGCCGGGATCTTTCCCACGGCTGGGGCAGCAATTCGCAATGGTCGACCGCGTTGCGGCGCGACTACCTGACGCCCGCGGCCTATCACTACAACGTCGATGCCGGGAACCCGCTGCCGTCGCCGGGAACGACAGCCGACGCGGTGCTGATGCACGAGCTGCTGCGTCACCGTGGACTCGTCCGCACAGTGGCAGACGATTCGGATCTGTTTCCGTACGACTACACCTTCGTGGAGCCGATTGCCGTCGTAGAAGGCTGAACCTGTAGCGATGCCGGGAGGCTGCGCAACGCGCCGTCGCGACGATGGTCGTGCCTCTCAATGCCATTTCGCAGAAAAAAATCCCGGCCGAAGCCGGGATTTTTTCTGTCTGGTGGAACGCTGTGCTCAGTCGACGCTGATACGCCCCGGCGGTTGCTGCTGCGGCAGCACCTGCTGGGCGAGCTTGGTGTCGGCGCGGATCAGGCCGACTTCGTCGGCGAGGATGTGCGCGGCTTCTTCCAGCGGCACGTCCTTGCGCTGCTTGGCCTGCTTCTCGCGCTCGACCTGGCTCTTGATGCTGCGTTCGTCGGCCTGCAGGCCGTCGTCGGACACGGCCGTTGCGGCATCGTCGTCGCCGTTCTCGGCCGCGGTGCCCTCGCTGATGCGCGTGACCGTCGTGCTGGCGAGCGACGGATTGTCCTTCTGCGCCTGTTCCAGCGCGGCGCGCTCGGCGTCGCGGCTCTTCTTGCGCGCTTCCTGGTCGTCGCGTTCCTTGCGCCGCGTGGCTTCGTTCAGCGACACGGTCTTCTCGGCGCGCAGACGCTTCACCTCGGCCTGGTCCTCGGCGTAGTACGCCCATTCCTGCGACTTGGCGATGCGCGCCTCGTGGCGCGTCGTCAGCATCGGCAGCACGGGCTTGAGGTCGGCCACGGCTTCGTAGGAGGCCGGCGTGATCGAGCTCCACGGCAGCGCGTTCGGATAGCTCGACTCGCCGAATTCCTTGGCCTCGCCGGCGTCGGGGAAGGCGATGTCGGGCACCACGCCGCGCAGCTGGGTCGTGCCGCCGTTGATGCGGAAGAACTGCGCGCTGGTCATCTTGAGCTCGCCGTACTTCGGCTTCTCGTTCTGCGCGGCATTGTCGAGGTCGACGAGCATCTGCACCGTACCCTTGCCGAAGGTCGGCTCGCCGATGATCAGGCCGCGGCCGTAGTCCTGGATCGCCGCGGCGAAGATCTCCGAGGCCGACGCCGAACCGCGGTTGACCATGACCGCGAGCGGACCGTCCCAGGCCATGCCGGACTGGTGGTCTTCCTCGGCTTCGATGCGGCCCTGCGCGCTGCGCACCTGCACGACCGGGCCCTTGTCGATGAACAGGCCGGTCAGTTCGGTGGCTTCGCTGAGGCTGCCGCCGCCGTTGTTGCGCAGGTCGATGACCACGCCGTCGACCTTCTCCCGCTTGAGATCGGCCAGCAGCTTCGCGGTATCGCGCGTCGCGCTCTTGTAGTCCTTGTCGCCGCGGCGGCGCGCGTCGAAGTCGAGATAGAACGTCGGCAGCTGGATCACGCCGACGCGGCGCACGGCGTCGCCGTCCTTCACTTCGATGATCTGCTTCTTGGCCGCCTGTTCCTCGATGCTGACTTTCTTGCGCACCAGCGACAGGGTCTGGTGCTTGGCGTCGGGGCCGCCGTCGGCCGGCAGCACTTCCAGGCGCACGACCGTGTCCTTCTGGCCGCGGATCTGCTCGACCACGTCATCCAGGCGCCAGCCGATCACGTCGTTGATCGCGCCGTTCTCGCCCTGGCCGACGCCGAGGATGCGGTCGCCGACCTTGAGCTTGCCCGACAGCGCAGCCGGGCCGCCCGGCACGATCTCGCGGATCGCGGTGTATTCGTCCTCGCGCTGCAATACCGCGCCTATGCCTTCGAGCGACAGCTTCATGGAGATGTCGAAGTTCTCGCTGGCGCGCGGGCCGAGGTAGTTCGTATGCGGCTCGATCGAGGTCGCGTACGCGTTCATGAAGGTCTGGAACACGTCCTCGCTGTTGATCTGCGCGACGCGGTCGCCGAAGCCCGCATAGCGCTTGTCCAGCGTCTTGCGGATCTCGTCGTCCTTCTTGCCGGCGAGCTTCAGGCGCAGCACGTCGTTCTTCACGCGCTTGCGCCACAGATCGTCGAGCTCGGCGGTGCTGGTCGCCCAGGCCGCCTTCTCGCGATCGTAGGAATAGCTTTCCTGCGTGTTCAGGTCGAACGGCTTCTCCAGCAGCTTGCGCGAATAGGCCGTGCGTTCGGCCACGCGCTGCAGATAGAGATTGAACACCGCGAACGGCATCGACAGGTCCTTGTTGTAGATCGCGTCGTCGAGCTGCTCGCGCGCGCCGCTGAACCGGTCGATGTCGGATTTCAGGAAGAACAGTTTTTCGCCGTCGAGCGAATCGAAGTAGGCGTCGAACATCTTGGCCGACATCGCGTCGTCGAGCGGCACGGCCTTGTAGTGGAACCGCGTCAGGAAGCGCGACGCCCAGATGGCCGCTTCGGCCTGATCTTCGACGGGCTTGAGCAGCGGACCGGACTGGCCGGTCGGCTTGGCCGCGACGACGGCGGAGGCCAGCAGAGCGAGGACGATCAGGGTCTTGCGCATTTTTCTCTCCAGCGAAACGCGATCTTGCTAAGCGGTCTGAACGATTCCAGCGGCGTGTGCCATCTCGTCCGCATGATAGGACGAGCGCACCATCGGCCCCGACGCCACATGCTGGAAGCCCAGGCGATAGCCCAGCTCCTCCAGCGCCTTGAACTCCTCCGGAGTCCAGTAACGGATTACCGGATGGTGGTGCGGCGTGGGTTGCAGGTATTGACCGATGGTCACCATGTCGACAGCGTGCGCACGCAGATCGTTCAGTGCGCCTTCGACCTGCGACCAGGTTTCACCGAGTCCGAGCATGATGCCCGACTTCGTCGGCACGTCCGGATGCTGCGCCTTGAACTGTTGCAGCAGGTCCAGCGACCAGTCGTAGTCGGCGCCGGGCCGCACCTCGCGGTACAGCTCGCGCACGGTCTCGAGATTGTGGTTGAACACGTCCGGCGGCGCGGTCGCGAGGATTTCCAGGGCGCGTTCCATGCGGCCCTTGCCGCGGAAGTCCGGCGTCAGGATCTCGATCTGGATGGCCGGGCTCTGCTCGCGCACGAGGCGTATGCAGTCGGCGAAGTGCTGGGCGCCGCCGTCGCGCAGGTCGTCGCGGTCCACCGAGGTGATCACGACGTAGCGCAGGCCCATGTCGCGGATCGTGTCGGCCAGATGCTGCGGTTCCTGCGCATCCGGCGGCTTGGGCCGGCCGTGTGCGACGTCGCAGAACGAGCAGCGCCGCGTGCAGACCTCGCCGAGGATCATGAACGTCGCCGTACCCTTGCCGAAGCATTCGTGGATGTTCGGGCAGGATGCTTCTTCGCAGACCGTGACCAGGCGGTTCTCGCGCAGCTTGGCCTTGAGCTTGGCCACCGCGTTGCCGGGCGGGATGCGCACGCGGATCCAGTCGGGCTTGCGCAGCCGCGGCGCCTGGTCGAACACGGCGCGGTTGCGCGCGATCTTGTCTTCGCCGAGCTGCTTCTCGCCGACGACGACGATGGGGATGGCCTTGGAGGTCGAGGATTCCATGCGATTCACGCGAGAGCGGCGACGGCGGGAGCCGCGGCCGGGATGACGGGATCGGCTGCCTGAGGCTGCAATTCCAGCTGTCGCGCGAGCTCGTCGACGAGGCTGGACTGCAGCACGGCCAGGCTGGCCGGGCCGCCCAAGTCTAGCACCTGGGTCACCGCCAAACCCTTATAACCGCAGGGATTGATGCGGTGGAACGGCTCCAGGTCCATGGCCGCGTTGAAGGCCAGGCCGTGGAACGAACAGCCGCGCCGCACGCGCAGGCCGAGTGCGGCGACCTTGGCGCCGGCGACGTAGACGCCGGGCGCGCCCTCGCGCCGTTCGGCGGCGATATTCCAGTTTCCCAGCGTATCGATCACGGCCTGCTCGATGCGCTGCACGAGCTCGCGCACACCGATGCCGCGCCGGCGCAGGTCCACGAGCACGTAGGCCATGATCTGGCCCGGACCGTGATAGGTGACCTGGCCGCCGCGGTCGACCGGAATGACCGGGATGTCGCCCGGCGCAAGCACGTGCTCGGTCTTGCCGGCCTGGCCCAGGGTGAACACGGGTTCGTGCTGCAGCAGCCAGAATTCGTCGGTCGTGTCCGGGGTGCGCGCGTCGGTGAAGGCCTGCATCGCGCGCCAGACCGGCTCGTACGGCCACAGGCCCGGCAATTCGCGCACGAGCACCGGCAGCCGTTCGCTCATGGCTGCGGCATCCGTGGCGGCCGGTTGCCGGCGGCGGCCGGCGCGAGCGGGCGATGGACGGTCATACGCAATTCGCAGTCGGCCTCAGAGCGTCCAGCGTATGTCCGGATCGGCGCGCAGCACTTCGTGCGCGGCGTCGTACTTTTCGCGATCCGGGCAGGTGAAGCTGACCGTCACCGAGACGTAGTTGCCTTCGCGCGACGGCCGCGAGCGGACCGAGCCTTCCAGCACGTTCAGGCCCAGGCTCGCGATATGCAGCGGCACGCGCTCGACGAGATCGGCATTGCCGTTGCCGACCGCGGTGATCTCGAACACGCCCGGGAACTGGAATCCCTGCTGCGGCGATTCGGGCTGGATGTCGTCCAGATTGCGCATCATTTGGTATCCGGTTGTTTCGACGGTTGTACCGCTTCGTCGCTCTTGAACCACAGCATGATGCTGTCGCCGACACGGCGCATGAAGCCGGCTTCAGGGTACTCCTGCAGCGCGACGATCGGGCGCTCGATCAACGGCTTGCCGTCGAGCGAAATGCGCAGGGTGCCGAGGTTCTGCCCCTTGGTGTACGGGGCGACGAAGCGGCCGGGCACGTCCATCGAGGCCTTGAGGTCGGCGTAGCGGCCGCGCGGCAGGGTCACGAGGACGTCCTGGTTCACGCCGAGCTGAATGGTGTCGGCCAGACCCTTCCACAAGGTCGGTTCGGCGACCGGCTTGTCGACGCTGTAGAGCTTGTGCGTCTCGTAGAAGCGGAAGCCGTAGTTCAGCAGCTCCTGGGTCATGTCGGCGCGGACCTTCTCGCCCTTCGTGCCCATGACCACGGTGATCAGGCGGCTCTCGTCGCGCTTGGCCGAAGCGGCCAGGCAGTAGCCGGCGGCGGAATGGTGGCCGGTCTTGATGCCGTCGACCGAGGCGTCGCGCCAGAGCAGCGCGTTGCGGTTGTGCTGCTTGATGCCGTTCCACTCGAACTCCTTGATCGCGTAGATCTTGTAGTCCTCGGGGAAATCGCGAATCAGGGCCCGCGACAGGGTCGCGATGTCGTGCGCGGTGGTGTAGTGATCCGGCGCCGACAGGCCGCTGGCGTTGACGAAGTGCGTGCCGGTCAGGCCCAGGCGCTTGGCATATTCGTTCATGAGGTCGGCGAACACGGCCTCCGAACCGGCCAGGTGCTCGGCCAGCGCGATCGCCGAATCGTTGCCGGACTGGACGATCATGCCCATGAGCAGGTCGTGCAGCTTCACCTTGGAGTTCAGCGCGAGGAAGCTCGTCGAGCCGTCCGTGCCGGCGCCGCCGCCGCGCCAGGCGTTCTCGCTGATGAACACTTCGTCGTCGGGCTTGACCTTGCCGGCGGCGAGTTCGGCGGAGACCACGTAGGACGTCATGATCTTCGTGATCGAGGCCGGCTCGACGCGCTCGTCGGGATTGTTTGACGCGAGGATCTGCCCGGTCGCGTAGTCCATGAGTACCCAGGCCTTCGCATCCAGGGTCGGCGGCGGCGGCATCGGTGCATTGATCGCCGTCGGCGTCGGTGCGGCCGGTCGCGGAACTGCCGGGGTCGGGGTCGGCGTCTGCGCGACGGCGATGCCGGCGCAGGTGGTCAGCAGTAGGCTGGCGAGCAGATTCAGGCGATACGACATGGTTCTTCCGTACAAGTAGACCGGCCGGGGCCGGTGTTTAAGAAAAATCGAAAGCCGGAACGTGCTTGTGCGTTTGCTGCGCGTTCCGCGTCAAGAGGGTGGGACGAAGCCGGTTTGCCGCCGTTCGGCCACGGCAGGCGGCGGTCGGCGGCAGGTGCTGGGGTCGAGCTCGCCACGTCAGTCGATGGCGACACGCGCTTCGCCGAGGCCGAGCTGGCGCAGGGCCTGGGTCAGGCGGTCGGCCTCGTCCACGTCGCGCAGCGGACCCAGCCGTACCCGGCGTACGCTGCGGCCGTTGACCGAGGCCTCGACCACGCGCACATCGCCGAGCTTGGCCGCCGCGACGCGCTGTGCCGCGCGGTCCGCATTGGCCTGTTCGCCGAACGCGCCGACCTGCAGGTAGATGCGCGGCTGCGCAGTCGCGTTCGCATCGGCCACGGCGGTCGCCGGCGCCGATGCCGAAGCGCGCGGGCTGACCGGAGTGGTCCGCGGCTGCGGTCGCGGCGGGGTCTTGGCGACAACGGCCGTGCTGCGCTGCTCGGGCTCGGCTTCGCCGGGCATCAGCGCGCGCACTTCGACGAGGCCGGTGCCCTTGGGCCAGACGCCGATCTTGACGGCGGCCGCATAGGACAGGTCGATCAGGCGGTTGTCGTGGAACGGCCCGCGATCGTTGATGCGTACGACCACGCTCTTGCCGTTCTCCAGATTGGTCACGCGTGCCCAGCTCGGCAGCGGCAGCGACTTGTGCGCCGCCGTGAATTTGTACATGTCGTAGGGCTCGAAGCTCGACGTCATGTAGCCGTGGAACTTGTTGCCGTACCACGAGGAGATACCGCGCTCGACATAGCCGCGCGCGCTCGGCAGCACGTCGTAGCTGCGACCGAGCACGCTGTAGGGCGTGCGGTTGCCGTAGCGCGACGGCGGCTCGCTGCGGGGTTCGGGTTCTTCGATACGACTGACATCGACTGCCTCGCGCGGACCGTCGTCCTGGGCCTGGCGATAGCGCTCCGCCTGGCTGAGGCGGGTTTCGGGCAGATCCGGGGCAGATTGCGGCGCGCTGCCGGCCTGGGCCGGGCGCTGGGGCGGCGCTGCCGGACGATGGCTTTTCTTGCCACCGCAGCCGGCGAGCAGGACGATCGCGAGCAGCAGCAGCGCGCGCTTCATGGAGCGGCGCCCTCGGCGATCTGTTCGGCCAGCTGCTTGACCGCCATCGCGTACATCGGGCTGCGGTTATAGCGCGTGATCACGTAGAAATTCTGGAATGTGATCCAGTATTCCGGGCCCGATTCGCCGTCGAGCTTGAGCAGGGTCGCCGGCCGCTGCAGATCGAATTTCTCCATGGGCGCGTAGCCCCAGGCGATCAGTTGTTCCAGCGGATAGACCGGCTCGCTGTTGGCCGGCGTGATCTCGCGCGCACCTTCGGCCGGCTGCACGCGCACGGCGATCGGTCCGTTCTGTTCCCAGCCGTGGCCTTCGAAATAGCAGGCGATGCTCGCGGCGATGTCGGGCAGCGAGTTCCACAGGTCGATGCGGCCGTCGCCGTCGTAGTCGCGCGCGAACTTCGCGATCGAACTCGGCATGAACTGGCCCCAGCCCATGGCGCCGGCGTAGGAGCCGCGCAGTTCCTCGATCGGATAGGCCAGGTGGCCGTCGTTGAGGCGCAGCAGCTGCGACAGCTCGCCGCGGAAGAATTTCTCGCGCGGCGGGTAGTGGAAGGCCAGGGTGCTCAGCGCGTCGAGCACGCGGTACTTGCCGGTGATCTTGCCGTAGCTGGTTTCCACGCCGATGATCGCCACGACGACGCTTGGTGCGACCTGGAATTCCGCGGCCGCCTTCTCGATGAGTTCGCGGTTGTCGCGATAGAACGCGATGCCGCCGTCACGGCGCTGCGGCGTCAGGAAGATCGTGCGGTAGTCCCTCCACGGCTTGACCGCTTCGGCCGGCCGCGAGATCGCGTCGATGATGCTTTGCTGGTATTCGGCCTTGGCCAGGATCGCGAGCACCGCGTCGGGGTCCAGGCCGTAGTCGCGCGCCTGCTCTTCGGCGAACACGCGTTCCGCCGCGCTGGGCGGCGTCGCTTCCGAGGCGGCGGTGGAAATGCCGGGGACGGCGAGCAGCAGACCCGCCGCGGCAGAGAACACTCGGGAAAACACGGGCATCGAAGCGCCTGGCCACTCGTCTACGCAAACGGGCGCTAGGGTAGCACGCGCATCGCAGGCCCAAACCGGCGCCGCAATCACGGTTCAGCCGCGGATCGTGCGGCTGCGCTCAGCGCAGCAGGCGCAGATTGGCGGCCTTTTCCAGCAATGCCTTGACGTTGTCGCGCCAGCGCTGGGCGGCCGGTGGTGCCTCGGGCGGTCCCTGCAGCGGTACGGCCTTGGGTGTGGCGACCTGGCCTTCCTGGGCATAGCGCAAGGCGTCGATCGCGAGCCGGTCCCAGCGCAGGAACTGGGCCACCGGCACGAGCACCCAGGGGCCGCGCTCGCCGCCCTGGCCCAGCGGCGCCCAGGTCGTCGCGCCCGGCAAGGTCAGTGCCTGCTCGCGCGCGCGGCCCTGCAGGCGGAACGCCATGCCCGGCAGCATGTAGAACAGGAAAGCGGTGCCGTTCACCTGCACCGAGGGCTTGCCGTAGAGGCTGCTTGCGACGGCGTCGTGCTCGCGCGTCATGAACTCGGCGATGGTGTCGTAGCGCGTGCGGGCGTTGGCCATCGGTGAGCAAGCCTCCCTGACTCGATGCGGATCGTCGCCACAGCCGGCGGCGACGCGCCATGCTACGCCGATTCGGGCGTGGCGGCGCCGGGCACGGGCGTACGGTCAGCGCACGAGCTTGCGGTGCGCGTGGATGGACATCAGCACGCCGAAGCCGGTCAGCAGGCTGACCGCCGAGGTGCCGCCGTAGCTCACGAGCGGCAGCGGTACGCCGACCACGGGCAGCAGGCCGGTGATCATGCCGCCGTTGACCATGACGTAGACGAAGAACGACATGCCGATCGCGCCGGCGAGCAGGCGCGAATAGGTGTCGCGCGCGTTGGCCGCGATCCACAGGCTGCGGCCGATGATGAACACGTACAGCGAGATCAGCAGCAGCACGCCTATCAGGCCGAATTCCTCGCTGAACACCGAGAACACGAAATCGGTCGTGTGTTCGGGCAGGAATTCCAGGCGCGACTGGCTGCCCTGGTGCCAGCCCTTGCCGAATATGCCGCCGGCACCGACGGCGATCTCCGACTGGATGATGTGCCAGCCGTTGCCGAGCGGGTCGGACTCGGGGTCCATGAACATGCGCACGCGGTTGCGCTGGTATTCGTGCAGGAAATGCCAGGCCACCGGCGCGGCCGCGCCGGCCAGGCCGAGCAGGCTGCCGATGCGCCACCAGGACAGGCCCGACAGGAACAGCGCGAACGCGCCGCTGGCGGCGACCAGCAAGGACGTGCCCAGGTCCGGCTGTTCGGCGATCAGGCCGGCCGGAATGCCGATGATCGCGGCGACCACGAACAGGTCGCGCCAGTCCGGCGGCAGGGTGCGCGCATGCAGATACCAGGCGACCATCATCGGTGTGGCGAGCTTGAGCAGCTCCGACGGCTGGAAGCGCACGATCTTCAGATCCAGCCAGCGGTTGGAACCGCGCCCCTCGCCGACCAGTTCGACCAGCACGAGCAGCACGACGCCGACGGCATAGAACCACGGCGTCCAGTTGCGCAGGCTCGACGGCGGAATCCGCGACATCACGACCAGCGCCATGCCGCCCATCAGGAAGCGCGCGCCCTGGTTCAGCACGATGGACGCGTCCTTGTCGCCGGCGCTGTACAGCGTGACCAGGCCGATGCAGCCGACCAGCATCAGTGCGAGCAGCAGCGGCAGGTCGACATGCGGGCGGCGCAGCTGCGCCTTGGCCGTGGCGGCGAGGCGGTCGAGGCTCAGTGGCATCAGCGTGCCGCTCCTGCGGCCGGCCGCAGCGCGGCCGCCGTCGTCGTGGGTGCCGTCGCGGCCGTTGTCGGGATGATCGGTGTCTTCGCGGCCGGCGCCGGCTGTGCGCCCGGCGGTGGCGCGAGCCAGGCGTCGAGGATGCGTCGCGCCAGCGGCGCGGCGTCGTGGGAGCCGCTGGCGCCGAATTCCATGACCAGGGCCAATGCGATCTGCGGCTCTTCCACCGGTGCAAAGGCGACGAACAGGGCCTGGTGGCGCTGCGCATCGTCGAGGCCGCGCGTGTCGACTTCGTTGCCGGTACGCGAGAAGCGCTGCGCCGTACCGGTCTTGCCGGCGGTCGTGTACGGCGCGTCGGCGAACACGCGCGCCGCCGTGCCGGTGGGGCCGGCGACCACGGCGATCATGCCGTCGCGGACGCGGTTCCAGTTGGTCATGTTGACGATGAAGCTGGGCTCCTCGGGCGGCTGCGGCACCGGCTCCACCGGCGCGCTGAAGCCCGACTGGGTCGCGCGCAGCAGATGGATCGGATGATGCGCGCCGCGCGCGGCGAGAATCGCCGTCGCGTTGGCCAGCTGCACCGGCGTCACGACCCAGTAGCCCTGGCCGATGCCGGCAATCACGGTCTCGCCCGGGAACCAGGGTTTGTTGAACTGGGCGCGCTTCCAGTCCTTGGACGGCAGGATGCCGCTGCCTTCGCCGGTCAGGTCGATGCCGGTGCGCGCGCCGAATCCGAACTTGGACAGATAGCCCGACATGCGGTCGATGCCCATGTCCAGCGCGAGCGAGTAGAAGTAGGTATTGACCGATTGGGCCAGCGATTCGACCAGATCGACGCGGCCGTGGCCGCCGCGGCGCCAGTCGCGATAGCCGCGGCTCTGACCCGGGATATGGAATTCGCCGGTAGACAGCACGGTGTCGTCGAGCCGGCGCACGCCCTGCTCCAGCCCGGCTATGCCCATGAACGGCTTCATCGTCGAGCCCGGTTTGTAGGTGCCGACGAGGGCGCGATGCAGCAGCGGCCGCAGCGGCGAGCCGATCAGCGTGCGGTAGTCCACATGGCTGATGCCGTTGACGAACAGGTTCGGGTCGAAGCTCGGTACGCTGACCATGGCCAGCACCTCGCCGTTGCGCGGGTCGATGGCGACGGCCGCGCCGGGCTTGCCTTCGAAGATGGCTTCGGCCGCCTCCTGCAGGCGCACGTCGATGGACAGATACAGGTTCTTGCCGGGTTTGGGCGGCGTGGAGTCCAGCACGCGCAGCGCGCGGCCGTCGGCGTTGATCTCCACGCGCTCGTAGCCGGGCTCGCCGTGCAGCAGTTTTTCGTAGTAGCGCTCGATGCCGGTCTTGCCGATGTGCGTGGTGCCGGCATAGCGCGTCGCGTCGAGTTCGCGCAGATCGGCCTCGTCGATGCGCGCGACATAGCCCACGACGTGGCCGAATTCGGTGCCGCGCGGATAGGTGCGGGTCAGATACGGCACCACTTCCACGCCCGGGAAGCGCCAGCGGTTGACCGCGAACTTGGCGACCTCGTCCTCGGACAGGCGGAAACGCAGCGGCAGGCTGTTGAAGCCGCGGCGACCCTTGCGCTGTTCCTTGAAGCGCTTGATGTCGTCCTCGGTCAACGGCACGACCTCGCGCAGCTGCTCCAGGGTCGCGTCCATGTCCTTGACGCGCTCCGGCGTGACTTCCAGCCGGAACGCCGCGGTGTTGTCGGCCAGCAGTGTGCCGTTGCGGTCGAAGATCAGCCCGCGCGCCGGCGGAATCGGCCGCAGCTTGATGCGGTTCTGGTCCGCGCGCGTGGCGAACTCGTCGTGGCGCACGACCTGCAGATGCACGAAGCGCGACGCGAGCACGCCGAGGCAGACGACGATGATCAGGAAGCCGGCCAGCGCGCGGCGCTGGAACAGCGCGACTTCGCGGCCGCTGTCCTTGAGCTTGGCGCGGCGCGGACTCATGCCTCGTGCACGCGCAGCCGGGCGCGCAGGTCGTCGAGCAGCAGGAACACCCAGGGCCAGGCCAGCATGCCGGCGACGGGGGCGTACCAGAACGAGGCCGGCGGCATCGGCGCGCCGGTGAAGGCGCGCTCCATCAGGCTCAGCACGCGGTCGTTGAGCAGCAGCGCGAAGACGGCCAGCGACTGCTGCCACATCGGAAAGAAGCGCAGGCGCGAACGGAAGCGCAGCACGATGAAGGCCAGCGCTGCCAGGCGCAGGGCCTGGTCGCCGAGCAGGTCGCCCTGCAGCACGTCGCCGACGAGGCCGAGCAGGAACGCGCGGCCGAGGCCGACGCGCTCGGGTTCCTCCAGCGCCCAGTAGAGCAGGATCAGCCCCAGCCAGTACGGCCGGAACGGCAGCAGCAGGTCCGGCAGCGGCATCAGCTGCAGCAGGCAGGCCACGATCAGGCTCAGCAGGAAGAGCAGGAAATGTGCGCGATGCCGGTTCATCGGCGCTGCTCCGGTGCTGCGGTCGTCGCCGGCGCGGCCGGGCGCGGGGCCGCCACAGGCGCGGCGGCAGCCGGCGCCGCCGTGCCGGTATCGCCAGGGCGAGGGGCGGCCGGCGCCGGGACTGGGGGGCGCGCTGCCGCCGGCGACGCAGCGGCCGGCGTCGTGGCCGCGGTCGCGGGAGCCAGTTCCTCGGGCGGCGGCGCCGGCGGGCCCTGCTGCGGCTTGAGCGCCGGCGGGCCTACCGGATCGGCCAGCGGACGCAGCAGCAGCACGTCGCCGCTGCGCTCCAGCGCCGCGGCCGGCCGCGCGACCGCGACGGCGAACATGCCGCTGGGATCGGCCGCGACCGAGACGATCTCGCCGACCGGAAAGCCGGCCGGAAAGCTGCCGCCGAGCCCCGAGGTCAGCAGCTTGTCGCCGGCCTTCACGTCGGCGCTGACCGGGATGTTCGGCACGTCGAGGCGGTCGCTGCTGCCGCTGCCGTAGGCGATCGTGCGCAGGCCGGTGCGCTCGATGACCACGGGCACGGCATGGGCGGTATCGGTGATCAGGATGGCGGTCGAGGTCGTCGGCAGCACCTCGCTGATCTGGCCCATGACGCCGTAGGCGTCGAGCACGGCCTGGCCGACGACGACGCCCTGGCGCGCACCGGCATCCAGGGTGATGCGCTGCCGGTAGGGGTCGAGCACGATGTCGATGAGCTTGGCCAGCTGCACGCCCAGGCCCAGCGAATGCTGCACTTCGAGCAGTTCCTTGAGCCGGGTGTTCTGCTCGGCCACGGCGCTGAGCCGGTTCAGGCGCGCCTGGGTCAGCAGCAGCGCTTCGCGCAGGCGCTGGTTTTCCTGGGTCAGGGCCTGGCGGTCGGCCACGGCCAGGCGCACCGTGCGCGCCGCGTCGGCCGGCATCGCGGCGATGCGATAGACCGGTTCCACGGCGACGGCGACGTACTGGCGTACGCGAGCGAGATAGTGGCCGCGGTAGTCGGCGACCATCAGGGCGACCCCTGCCGCCAGGTAGACGACCAGACGCAGGGTGCTGGTCGCTCCGGCGCCGAACAGGGGACTGGTATCGGAGCGGGCAAGCGGCATGCGGGTGGGGCCAGGGAGTCAGCGCCGCGGCCCGGGCCGCGGCGTATGCCGCGGGTTATTCCGGCGCGAAAAAGTCGCTGCCGTGCAGGTCGATCAGCTCCAGCGCGCGGCCGCCGCCGCGGGCCACGCAGGTCAGCGGCTCGTCGGCGACCTGCACATGCAGGCCGGTTTCTTCCGAGATCAGGCGATCCAGGTCGCGCAGCAGCGCGCCGCCGCCGGTCAGCACGATGCCGCGCTCGGCCACGTCGGAGCAGAGCTCCGGCGGAGTCTGCTCCAGCGCGCTGCGCACGGCCGAGACGATGCCCGACAGCGGTTCGTGCAGCGCTTCGAGCACCTCGTTGGAGTTGATCGTGAACATGCGCGGCACGCCTTCGGCCAGGTTGCGGCCGGAGACTTCGATCTCGCGCACCTCGCTCTGCGGGTAGGCGCAGCCGACTTCGAGCTTGATGCGCTCGGCCGTGGCCTCGCCGATCAGGGTGCCGTGGTTGCGCCGCACGTAGTTGACGATGGCCTCGTCGAAGCGGTCGCCGCCGATCCGGACGGACTGGGAATAAACGATGCCGTTCAAGGAGATGACGGCGACTTCCGAGGTGCCGCCGCCGATGTCCAGGACCATGGAGCCGCGCGCTTCGTGGACCGGGATGCCGGCGCCGATCGCCGCGGCCATCGGTTCCTCGATCAGGAATACGTCGCGGGCGCCGGCGCCTTCGGCCGACTCCTTGATCGCGCGGCGCTCGACCTGGGTCGAGCCGCAGGGCACGCAGATCAGCACGCGCGGGCTGGGGCGCAGCATGCGGCTCTTGTGCACCTGCTTGATGAAGTGCTGCAGCATGGCCTCGGTCATCATGAAATCGGCGATCACGCCGTCTTTCATGGGACGGATCGCGACGATCGAGCCCGGCGTGCGGCCGAGCATGCGTTTCGCGTCGCCGCCGACCGCCGCGACGCTGCGCGGGCCGCCGGGGCCGCGGTCCTGGCGTATCGCCACGACCGAGGGTTCATTGAGGACGATGCCCTGACCGCGCACATAAATCAGCGTGTTGGCGGTGCCGAGGTCGATGGACAGATCGTTGGAAAACAGACCGCGAAGGCTTTTGAACATGAGCGCCAGGAGCTGGTGGGAAAGCGCGGAAACGGCCCGGACATCGTCGGGTCGGAGCTCCCGTGCAGCCACCAGGGCGGCCGGCCGCGTTTGGAGCAGGCGTCCGGCGGGATTGCAGGGGATCAGCGGCCGGGCACCGAAGCGATGCAGCCGGGACTCGTTCCAGGGCTTCCGTTGGGGGGCGGAAGAGGCCGCACAGTCTAGTGTCGGGTCCTGCGCTGTGCAAGGTAAGGTCGCGTTAAAAAAGCATTTTTGGGTTTGGATCCAGAGCCGCCCGGCAGCGGCGGTTATGCGCTTTGGTGCATTGCAGCGGCGTGCTAAGTTCGGTCGCTCCCGCTTCCTGAATGTCTGTTTCCACATGTCCCTAGACCACGCTGCGGTTCGCCATATCGCCCGCCTGGCCCGGCTCGCCGTCGCCGACGACCAGCTCGAAAGCCTGCGTTCGGATCTCCAACGCGTGCTGCATCTGTTCGACGACCTGGCGGCTGCCAATGTGGACAATCTCGTGCCGCTGGCGCATCCGCACGACCAGGCGCTGAGCCTGCGCGACGACGTCGTCAGCGAAATCGACCGCAGCGCGGAACTGCTCGCGCTGGCCGCGGCCTCGCAGGGCGGCTACTACCTCGTGCCGAAGGTGATCGAATGAGCGCCGCGTCGATCGCGGCACTGGCCGCGGAGCTCGCCGCCGGCCGCCGCAGCGCGCGCGAGCTGGCCGAAGATGCCTTGCTTCGCGCCGAGCGCGGCGCCGCGCTGAACAGCTTCATCCGCATCGACGCCGACGGCGCGCGCGCGGCGGCGAATGCCGTCGACGCGCAGCGCGCGGCCGGCGCCGCGCCGTCGCAATTGTCCGGAATTCCGTTTGCGCACAAGGATATTTTTTGCACGCGCGGCGTCGCGACGACCTGCGGCTCGCGCATGCTGCGCGATTTCGTGCCGCCGTACGACGCGCAGGTCGTAGAGCGGCTTGCATCGGCCGGCGCGGTCAGCATCGGCAAGACCAACATGGACGAATTCGCGATGGGTTCGTCCAACGAGAACAGCGCCTACGGCGCGGTGGCCAATCCCTGGGACACCGCGCGCGTGCCCGGCGGTTCTTCCGGCGGCTCGGCCGCGGCGGTCGCCGCCGGCATCGTGCCGTTCGCGACCGGCACCGACACCGGCGGCTCGATCCGCCAGCCGGCCGCATTCTGCGGGGTGACCGGACTCAAGCCGACCTACGGCCGCGTCTCGCGCCACGGCATGATCGCGTACGCCTCCAGCCTCGACTGCGCCGGCGTGCTCGCGCGCTCGGCGGCCGACTGCGCCGTCGTGTTCGACGCGATCGCCGGCTTCGATCCGCGCGATGCGACCAGCGTCGCGCGTCCGGCCGAAGCGACGCTCGCGCTGCTCGACCAGCCGTTGGCCGGCCTGCGCATCGGCGTCGCGCGCGAATACTTCGGCAGCGGCGTACAGGCCGGCGTCGGCGAGCGCGTGCATGCGGCGCTGGCCGAGCTCGAACGCCTCGGCGCGGTTCTGGTCGACATCAGCCTGGCGAACGCGCATCACGCGATCGCCGCCTACTACGTGATCGCGCCGGCGGAGGCGTCGAGCAACCTCGCACGCTACGACGGCGTGCGCTACGGCCATCGCACCGCGCAGGCGCGTTCGCTCGACGAGCTGTACAGCCTCAGCCGCGCCGAAGGATTCGGCAGCGAGGTGCAGCGGCGCATCCTCGTCGGCACCTATGCGCTGTCGGCCGGCTACTACGACGCCTACTACCTGCGCGCGCAGAAGGTGCGCCGGCTGATCGCCAACGACTTCGCCGCAGCCTTTGCCGAGGTCGACCTGATCGCCGGCCCCACCGCGCCGACCACCGCGTTCCGCCTTGGCGAAAAGGCCGGTGACGCCCTGGCCATGTATGCGGCCGACGTCAACACGGTCGCGGTCAACCTGGCCGGACTGCCGGCGATCTCGGTGCCGGCCGGTCTCGCCGACGGTCTGCCGGTCGGCCTGCAACTGATCGCACCGGCCTTCGCCGAAGCGCGCATGCTCAACGCTGCGCACCAGCTGCAACAGGCCACCGACTGGCATCTGCAGGAGCCCGCCGCATGAACGCCCGGATGAAGCCGGCCGCCTCGGCCTGGCAGGCCGTGATCGGTCTGGAAATCCACGCCCAGCTCAGCACCGCGAGCAAGCTGTTCTCGGGCGCATCCACCGCCTACGGCGCCGAACCCAACACGCAGACCGCGCTGCTCGACTGCGCCATGCCGGGCACCCTGCCGGTGCCGAATCGCGAAGCCGTGCGCAAGGCCATCCAGTTCGGCCTCGCGATCGACGCGACGATCGCGCCGCAGTCGGTGTTCGCGCGCAAGAACTATTTCTATCCCGATCTGCCCAAGGGCTACCAGATCAGCCAGTACGAGCTGCCCGTGGTCGGTGCGGGCCGGCTGCGCGTGCGCGTCGACGACGGCCGCGTCATCGAGGTCGAGATCCAGCGCGCGCATCTGGAAGAGGACGCCGGCAAGTCGGTGCATGACGCGTTCCACGCGGAAACCGGCATCGACCTCAACCGCGCCGGTACGCCGCTGCTGGAGATCGTCTCGGCGCCGGTGCTGCATTCGGCCGCCGAGGCCGTGGCCTACATGCGCACGGTGCATACGCTGGTGCGCTGGCTCGGCATCTGCGACGGCAACATGCAGGAAGGTTCGTTCCGCTGCGACTGCAACGTGTCGGTGCGCCGCGGCAGCGATGCGCCGCTGGGCACGCGCACCGAGATCAAGAACGTCAACTCGTTCCGCTTCGTCGAGAAGGCGATCGAGTACGAGATCGAGCGCCAGATCCGCGCGCTGGAGAACGGCGAAGCGATCGTGCAGGAGACGCGCCTGTACGATCCGGCGCGGCACCAGACGCGCTCGATGCGCAGCAAGGAATCGGCCGACGACTATCGCTACTTCCCCGATCCGGATCTGCCGCCGCTGGTCATCGCCGCCGCCGACATCGCGCGCGAGCGCGATGCGCTGCCGGAACTGCCGCAGGCGCGGCGCGAACGCTATGTCGCGCAGCTGGGTCTGCCCGAGGCCGATGCCGACCAGCTCTGCGCCGACCGTGCGACGGCCGACTATTTCGAGGCCGTGCTTGCCGTGTTGCCGGGCCAGGCCAAGCTCTGTGCGAACTGGGTGCTCGGCGAAGTCGCGGCCAGCCTCAACGAGGCTGGCATCGAGATCGCCGCCGCGCCGGTGTCCGCGGCGGCCCTGGCCCAGCTGCTTGCGCGCCTGCGCGAAGGCAGCATCTCCGGCAAGATCGCCAAGGATGTGTTCGCGGCGATGTGGGCCGGCGAAGGCAGCGCCGACGCCATCATCGAGGCGCGCGGACTGCGCCAGATTTCCGACAGCGGCGCGCTGGCCGCGGCGATCGCCGCGGTGCTCGCCGAGCATCCGTCGCAGGTCGCCGACTACCGCGGCGGCAACGAGAAGCTGCTGCAGTTCTTCGTCGGCCAGGCCATGAAGCGCACGCGCGGCCAGGCCAATCCGCAGCAGCTCAACGAACTGCTGCGGCGGGCGCTGGCCGGCTGATCCGCGCGGCGCCGGCCGCTGTGGCCTGCAACGGATAAATCGCCAGCAGCTGGCTCGTCCCGGACGCGCAGTACTTGCTGCTCACCCGGCCAATAGCAGGGGCTGTTGGCCTCGCTCCGCAGCCGCGTCCTGCACGACCCGTCCTTCGCCATCCCTCTACCGATTTATCCGTTACAGGCCACTAGTCGTGGCCGTCGGCGAACAGCCTGTCCTGGCGCATGACCGGCAGCGGCGTCGCCGAGAGCACGGCGCGGCCGATGCCGAGGCTGCCGAGCAGATCGTCGCCCCAGCAGCGCAGGCCGCCCTCGAGGGTGCCGGCGCAGACGTGGGTGCCGCCTATGCTCGGCGCGCCGCCGGCGCTGCCGGACAGGCCGATGACCGGCGTCGGCAGCGCGCGCAGGCCGCGCGGGCCGCCGCCGTTGCCGAGATCGCCGCTGTAGTCGGCGCCCCAGCAATACAGGCTGCTGCCGCGCAGCGCGCAGGAGATGTCGTCGCCGGCGTCGATCTCGGTGACGCCCGAGTCCATGCCGGTGACCGCGTCCGGTGAAAAGTGCGCGTCGTTGACGATGCCGTTGCCGAGCGCGGCATAGCCGTCGTAGCCCCAGCATTTCGCCGCGCCGTTGTGCACGGCGCAGGAATGCGCGGAGCCGGTGCTGATCCGCGTGGTACCGGCGTCCAGGGTATCGACCGGCTGCGGCGTTGCGGCGAACCCCACGTTCGTGCCGATGCCGAGCTGGCCGTCGGTATTCAGGCCCCAGCACTTGGCCGCGCCGTTCTGGATCGCGCAGGTGTGGTGGGTGCCGGCGCTGATCCAGCTGACGCCGCTGCTCAGCCCGGCCACGGCGACCGGCACCAGACGGTTCGTGGTCGTGCCGTCGCCGAGTTCGCCGGTGATGTTGTTGCCCCAGCACCAGGCGCCGCCGTTGCGGATTGCGCAGGTGTGCTGATCGCCGGCGCTGACCAGGCTGACGCCGCTGTCCATGCCCTGCACCGGCGCCGGCGAGCGCTGCCCTGTGGTCTGACCCGTGCCGAGCTGGCCCTTGTCGTTGACGCCCCAGCACCGCAGGGCGCCGGCGACGACGGCGCAGGTATGGTCCACCCCGGCCGACAGCGAGGTCGGCCGCGCGGTGATGACGGCGGTCGGGCCCGGCACCGATTCGTTGAGCGTCAAGGTGCCGCGGCCGAGCTGGCCGTCGCCGTTGTAACCCCAGCAATGCACGCCGTTGGCGACGGCGGCGCAGGTGTGGCTCAGGCCGGACGCGACCAGCGCCGGCGTGCCGTAGCTGCCGGCGACCTGCACCGGCGCGGTGCGCAGGTCGGCCGAGCCGTCGCCGAGCTGGCCGTTGACGTTGAGGCCCCAGCAGGCCGCGCGTGCGTCGGCGCTGCGCACGCAGACATGCGCATTGCGCGTGGCGAGTTGCAGCGGCGTGCCGACGCCGGCGATGCGGCGCGGACTGGGTGTGCCGCCGGCGTTGCCGAGCTGGCCGTAGCTGCCGTCGCCCCAGCAGTACACGCCGTCGGCCACGCGCGCGCAGCTGTGCGACGACGCGGCGATGATGTTCAGCGCCGGCGGGCCGAGATTGTCGACGATGACCGGCGTCAGCTGCGCCTGGGTGGTGCCGTTGCCGATCTCGCCGTAGCTGTTGTCGCCCCAGCACAGCACGCTGCCGTCGCGGCGCGCGCAGCTGTGCACGCTGCCGGCGGAGATCTCGCCGATCCCGCTGTCGAGCGTGGTCACCCGGACCGGCGCGCGCTCGGCGACGCTGGGCGTGCCGTTGCCGACCTGGCCGGATATGTTGTCGCCCCAGCACCAGCCTGCACCGCCGACGACGGCGCAGGTGTGCAAGGTGCCGGTGCTGATGCTGTCGACGCTGCCGCTGCCGATCGAGACCGGCGTCGGCTCGGCGTGGTCGACGTCGTCGTCGGTGCCGAGCTGGCCGTAGAAATTGCTGCCCCAGCAATACAGCGCCGCGGCGATCACGGCGCAGCTGTGATAGTCCCCGGCGGCGACGTGCGTGGCCTGGCCGTTGACGCCGGCTACGCGTACCGCGACGGGACTGGGGTTGCCGCTCTGGCCGATGCCGAGCTGGCCGAACTGGTTGTTGCCCCAGCACCAGACATCGCCCTGGGCAATCGCGCAGGCATGCCCGCCGCCGGTGCTGAGTGCGGTGATCGGTGCGTCGGGCAGGCCCGGGATCGGCAGCGGATCGACCGAGTGGACCTCGCTGCCGTTGCCGAGCTGGCCGAACAGGTTGTTGCCCCAGCAATACACCTTGCCCGGGCCGAGCACGGCGCAGCTGAAGGCGCCGCCGACGGCGATGGACTGCACGGATTCCAGCGGCACCAGCACGCCGCGGGCATCGAAAGCCGCTCCGGCGCCGGCTGATGCGAGCAGTGCGACCGCCGGGAGCAGGCCGCGCCACCGTCGCAAGATACATTCGGACCGCATGCCCCACCGCTAGCCAAGGGCCGCAGCCCGACGGCGCATGTTACCGCCGGCCGCTGCCGGTGGTGCGGGATGGCGGGTCGCGACGGCGTTGCGTCAGACGCCGGTGGCGGTCGCGCCGCGGCGGTCGAGCAGCAGCAGCGGCATGAGCACGGCGCAGAGTACGGCCAGCGCGCGATGGCGCTGTGCCGCAGCGATCGCGAACGCGGCCAGTCCCGATGCCTGCAGCGTACCGGCATGCACGGTCAGCCGCTGCCGCCGCGGATCGCGACGCAGCCGCACCGACGCGCCGAACAACCGCGCCAGCGCCGCGCGCGACAGCCAGCGCGCCGGCCAGCGCACGACCAGGTCGGCAGACGCCGCACCGGCGCGCCAGCTGCGGAAGCACAGCCGCCAGGCATCGAGCAGGCCGGCGTGCTGCGGCGGCTGCGGCAAGGCGACCAGTTCCTCGCGCAGCGGCAGATCCGCCGGCAGGCGCAGGTTCCAGACCAGTCCGATGCGCTGCAGCGCGAGCAGGCACCACCAGCCCGGATCCCATTCGCCGCGATACAGGCCCAGCCGCGCCGAACCCGGAAACGCATGATGGTTGTTGTGCCAGCACTCGCCCATGGTCAGCAGCGACGTGAAGCGGATGTTGCGTCCCTGCACCGCCGCGCCGCGCACGGTGTGGTGCATGCCGCCGCGGTTGTGCGCGAAATAGCCGATCAGCCAGTGCCCGAACACGCCGGCCGTGACCCGCGCGCAGACGCCCCAGCACACGAAGCCCCAGCCGCCCCAGGCGTGGAACAGCAGCGCCCACGGCAGCTGCTGCGCCATCCAGGTGCGTTCGAGAAAACGATAGAACGCGTCGTCGGCGATGCGCGGCTCCAGGCGGATCAGCGGCGGCTGCGTCAGTACGAGATCGCAGTGCAGCTGCCACCAGGCGTCCTGCCACCAGGCGCGGCCATGACGCAGATAGTCGTGGCACTGCGGCAGCCGCTGCGCGTAGTCGCGCAGCTCGTGCTGGCGCAGCAGGCCCAGCGGCCCGGCCAGGCCGACCTGCACGCCGCAGTAGACCAGCGTGTACTCCAGCCATTTCGGACAGTCGTAGCTGGAATGGATGAACTTGCGGTGGCTGCCGAGCGAATGGCCGAACAGCAGCACGACGGCAGTGGCGGCGAGGAACAGCGCGAAGGCGGCCCAGGAAAACGTCGCCACACCGCCGACCACGGCGCCGAACGCCATGCCGGTGAACCACAGCGACTTCAGCGGCGCATAGCGCACCTGGCCTGCACCGACGCATTCGGGCGCAGCAGCGCGGACGCGGTGCAGGGCGAGGCTGGACGGCACGGCAGTCATGACGGACCTCCTGGCGGAACGAAGCCGGATCGCGCGCCGCCGCCGCATCGGCGCCGCGGCAGCGGCGCGCGGGCGCGTGACACGCAGCTGTCACGCGCCGCCGCCGGCCACGCTAGATTCGCTGCGGCCGGCGCGTCTACGCACTGCGACGCAATGCCGCGCCGGTCGCCGTTGCCGCACTGTCACGGCGCCGGCTTGACGGCGCCGCCGGCTTCCACAATTCTGCCTGCGCACCGTTTGCCTGGCCGCTAGATCCGCGTGAATCCCATCGTCTACGCCATACCCGTGTTCTTCGCGCTGATCGGGCTGGAGCTCTGGGTCGCGCACCGGCGCCGCGCGCGCGCCTACGATTTCGCCGACGCGGTCTGCAGCATCGGCCTCGGCGCGATGTCGCAGGTCAGCGGCATCTTTTCCAAGCTCGTCGTGCTGGCGATCTACGTCGCCGTATTTGATCACCTGCGCCTGTTCTCGCTGTCGGCCGGCAGTGTCGCGGTCTGGCTGGCCGGCCTGCTGCTCTACGATTTCCTCTACTACTGGCATCACCGCCTCGGCCACGAGGTCGGCGTGCTCTGGGCCGCGCACGTCGTGCACCACCAGAGTGAAGAATTCAATCTTTCCACGGCGCTGCGCCAGACCAGCTCGGGCTTCCTGTTCGGCTGGGTCTTTTATCTGCCCATGGCCCTGCTCGGCTTTCCGCCGCTGGTGTTCGTCGCGGTCGGCCTGATCGATCTGCTCTACCAGTACTGGATCCACACCGAACAGATCGGCCGGCTCGGCTGGTTCGACCGCGTGTTCGCCTCGCCGTCGAACCACCGCGTGCATCACGGCGTCAACGACCGCTATCTGGACAAGAACTACGGCGGCATCCTGATTCTCTGGGACCGCCTGTTCGGCACCTTCGCCGACGAGGACGCCGACGAGCCGGTCATCTACGGCACGCGTTCGCCGCTGCGCCGCTACGATCCGGTCTGGTCCAACCTGGAGGTCTATGCGGCGCTCGCGCGCGACGCCTGGCGCACGCGGCGCTGGCGCGACAAGCTCGCGCTCTGGTGGAAACCGCCGGGCTGGCGGCCGGCCGATCTCGCCGCCGCCGATCCCAAACCGGCGTTCGATCCGTATGCACGGCCCAAGTACGCACCGCGGGTCGCGCGCGCCGTGCAGATCCACGTCGCCGTGCAGTTCGCGCTGCTGATGCTGATCGGTGCCGACTGCCTCGCGCGCGCCGAGCAGCTGCCGCTGGCCTGGGGTCTGGGCTACGCGGCCTGGGCGATGCTGAGCCTCGTCGCGCTGTGCGCCTGGCTCGAAGGCGCGCGGCACGCGCCATTCCTGGATCTCGCGCGGCTGGTCGCGGCATTGCTCGTGCTCGTGCTCGGCGGCAGCTGGTTCGGCGCGGGCGGCGGCGCGGCGCTCACTGCCGTCGCCGCCGCCGTCGTGCTGGCGTCGGCCGGCGCCGCCGTCGCGGTCGCCTTCGCCGGTGCGCGGCAGCAGCCGGCGGCGGCCGGCGAATCGTGACGGGCGGCCCGGCGCGGCGGCGCAGCGCCGAACGGCGCACGCGGCGCGGCTCGCCTCAGCTGCTCTGCGTGTCCGCCGGCGCCGGATCGCGCGGCAGCGAGAAATAGAACGTGGCGCCGTGGTCGACCTTGCTGTCGGCCCAGACGCGGCCGCCGTGGCGCGTGACGATGCGGTGCACGAGTGCCAGGCCGACGCCGTTGCCCGGAAATTCGCTGCTGCCGTGCAGGCGCTGGAATACGCCGAACAGCTTGGACTGATAGCGCGGATCGAAGCCGGCGCCGTTGTCGCGCACGAAATAGATGTATTCCGTCGCGTCGCTGATCGCGTCGATCGTGATGACCGGGCGCTCGCGCTTGGCGGAGAACTTCAGCGCATTGGACAGGAAATTCGTCCAGACCTGCTCCAGCAGGACGCGATCGCCGACGGCGGCCGGCAGGCTGCCGAGATGGAATTCGACCGGGTTGCCGGCATGCTGGCTGATCAGGCGGTCGTACACGCTGCGCACGACGGCGCCCATGTCGAGCTCCACCGCGCGTATCGCCTGCCGGCCCAGGCGCGCGAACATCAGCAGGTCGTCGATCAGCACGCCCATGCGCAGGGTTTCGTTCTGGATCACCTCGACCTTCTGCCGCGCCTCGGCGTCGAGCTGGTCGGCATGCTGGCGCCCGAGCATCTTGGCGAAACCGGCCACGACGCGCACCGGCGCGCGCAGGTCGTGCGACACGGAATAGCTGAAGCCTTCGAGATCCTTGTTGCTGGCCTCCAGTTCCGCCGTGCGTTCGGCGACGCGGCGTTCGAGCTCGGCGTTGAGCTTGCGCAGCGCGTCTTCGGCCATGCGCTGGTCGTGGATGTCGCTGACCGTGCCTATCCACTCGTTCACCTTGCCCGCAGTCTCGACGATCGGCACGGCGCGCAGGCTCACGTAGCGATAGCTGTGCGTGGCCGCGTGCCACAGCCGCAGTTCGAGCTGGAACAGTCCCGGCGCTTCGATCGCGCCGGCCCAGGCGGCTTCGAGCGCGTCGCGGTCGCGCGCCTCGAACGCATTGCGCCAGCCCAGCCCGAGGCAGCGCGCGGTTTCCTGGCCCGTATACGCCTGCCAGGACGGCTGTTCCTCGGTCATGCGCCCGCTGCCGTCGCTGGTCCAGACCACCGAGGTGATCGCGGCGACGAGCGTGCGGTTGCGCCGCTCGCTGATCTGCAGCGCCTGCTCGGCTTCGCGGCGTTCGCCGACCTCGTGCTCCAGCCGGCGGTTGGACGACTCCAGGGTTTCCGCGCGCAGGCCGATCTCGCCGAGCATTTCGTTGAATGCATCGACGAGATAGCCGATTTCGTCCTCGCTCGTGCGGGTGGCGCGCAGGCTGAAGTCGCGCCGCTCGATCACGTTGCGCGCGACTTCGCCGACTTCGACGATAGGGCGGGTGATCGCGGCGCCGAGGCGCGCCGACAGCGCGAGCGCGGCGATCATGCTCGCGATCATCACGAGCGCGAGCATGCCCAGATAATTGAGCACGCGGCTGACCAGCGGATAGTCGGCGCGCAGATAGACCGTGCCGGCGATGCCGTTCTGGTCGACGATGCGCTTGAACACGACGAGTTCGCCGCGCCGGATCGAGAAGCCGTCGGAATCGGGAATCGCCGGAAACGCCGCCGCCGCGGCGTCGTCGCGCTGATAGCTCGCGAACAACGCGCCGCGCGCGGTATAGATCGCCGCGGCGAGTATCGACGGGCGCGCCTTGAGCAGCGCGAGGTTCTCGCCGGCGGCCTTGGGATCGTCGAAAGCCAGCGCCGGCGCGCTGGCCTGGCCGAGAATGTCGGCCTGGGTCTGCAGGTCGGCGACCCAGACGCGCTGGTAGTTGCGCATGTCGTAGGCCACCATGCCGACGCTCGTGATCACCAGCGCCGCCAGTGTCGTCACGACGACGAGCAGCTGCAGCTTGCGGCGTACGCTGCGGGCGGCCAGCAGCCTCATGTCAGCGCGCCTCCCCGGATCGCAGGTTGTAGGCGACGGCGAGCAGCCGCGAACTGAGCTTGAGGCCGCGCCGTTCGGCGCCCGCGGCGGAGATTTCGAAGCGCACGCGGCCCTCGGCAATGATGAAATTGATCACGCTGCCGCTGCTGAGCGCACTGTCGGCTTCGGTCACGACCAGCATGGGCCGGGCTCCGGTCGCGCTGAGCGCCGGCGCCAGCGCGCCGCCGGCGCCGACGAACAGCACGTTGACGCCGTCGAGGTCGTCGCCGTCGTGCAGCTCGCGGACGTGCAGCGAATGCGTTTCGATGCGGCGTCCGTTCGTCGCGCGGCCGAGCTCCTCGGCGATGGCGCGGTCGCCGAGCACGCCGAACACCAGCGGCGAATCCGCGGCGGCGAACGCGCCGGCGGGCCAGTCCACGTAGGTCGCGAACTTGTAGATGAAGGCCGCCTTGACGCGCTTTTCCAGCGGCGCTTCCGTATCGGCGCCATGGCTCGCCGCGGCGGCCAGCGACAGCAGCAGGCCGAGCAGCAGGATCAGGCCGGCGCGCAGGCGCATGTTCACCAGCGCCACTCCAGGTCGACCGAGCCCTCGCGGCCGAACTCGCTGCGCTGGCTGAGCACGCCGGGCTCGAATTCCGGATGGCGCGCGTCGAACAGGTTGCGCAGGCGCACGGCGAGCGCGAGGCGCGGCGACGGCCGCCAGGCATAGCCGGCGTCGAGCACGGCGTAGCCGGGAATCACCGGCGCCGGCAGCCGGCTCACGGCGCGTGCGGAAACGTCGAGTTCGTGGCGCGGCGCGAGCTGCACGGTGGCGCGCAGCTGCGCCTGATGGCGCGGGTCGTTGCCGAGATCGGTAGTGCCCTCCGGATCGCGTCCGCCGGGCTTCTGCCGCAGGTTCTGATGCAGTTCCACGAGGCCCGCGGCCAGGCGCGTGCGTTCGCCGAGGCGCCAGGTGGCCCAGGCTTCGACGCCCGTCGTCGTGCCCTCGTTGAGATTCACGACGAAGAAGCCGCCGCCGCTCGCGGCCGGCTGGCCGCTGCGCAGCTTGTCGTGGCGGTGGTGGAACGCGGTCAGCGACCAGGAGAAAGCGTCGCCGGACTGGCCGCGGAACCCGAGCTCGAACACGTTGGACACTTCCGACACGAAATCCGGTCCGCCGCGGATCAGGAACGGCGGCGCAGTCGGCAGGAAGAACTCCTTGTCGATCCGCGACGGCGCGCGCACCGCGCGCGAAACGGCGGCCCAGATCAGCTGGTCCGGACTGGTCTTCCAGGCCAGGCGCAGGGTCGGCAGCACTTCCACGCCGGTGTAGGTATTGCGGTCGAGCTTGAGCCCGACGGTCGCCTCGACCGCCTCGTCCAGGCGGATCGCGTCCTGCACGAACAGATTGGACCATTGCAGGGTGCGGCGCGCCGGAATGAACGTCGCCAGCAATCCCTTTTCGATGCGGTCGCGCGCCTCGCGGTAGCCGCCGCCCCAGACCAGCGTATGCGCCGCCAGCGGCAGGCTGTGCTGAAATTCCAGGTCGGCCACGTCCATGCGGTCGTGGAACAGCACGGGATCGTCGCGCCGGCTGTGGTCGAACCAGGCCTGCACGCGCCAGTGCTCGCCGTCGTCTTCCTCATGATTCCAGCGCGCGATCAGGTTGGAACCGGACACCTCGACCGGGCCGAACGCGCGCATTTCCGATTCGCCGCGATAGCTGTCGCCCTGCACCGTGAAACCGCTGGCGGCGTCGCCCCAGTCGGCGCGGAAGCCGGCCTGCGCGCTGTCCCAGCCGTCGGGCTGGCGCGCGCTCTGCGCGTCGAACGTGTTGTCGATCCGCGTGCGCCGCGCATAGACGCGATAGCTGCCGCTGCCGAGCGCGCCGCCCTGGCGCACGGCGAGCGCGCGCTGGTCGCTCGCGGCCGTCGCGGCGAGCAGGCCGTCGCGCGTCGCGCCGGCCGGCCGCGTGATCACGTTGATCACGCCGTTCACCGCGTTGGCGCCCCACAGGGTCGCGCCGGGGCCGCTGATGACCTCGATGCGCTCCACGTCCTGCAGCATGACTTCCTGCGCGTCCCAGAACACGCCGGAGAACAGCGGCGTGTAGACCGTGCGGCCGTCGATCAGCACGAGCAGCTTGTTGCCGAGCGCGTTGTTGAAGCCGCGCGAGGAGATCGCGTAGTTCGACGCGTTGACGCGCGCGACCTGCAGGTTCGGCGCGAGGCGCAGCGCCTCGGGCAGGGTCGCCGCGCCGGAGCGGCGGATGTCGTCGGCCGTGATGACGTAGATCGACGCGGCCGCATCGAGCAGGCGCTCGGCGCGGCGCGACACGGAGGTCACCTCGATGTCGCCGAGCTGTTCCAGGCTGAGGTCGGCGAGGTCGTCGGCCTGCGGGCCTCCGGCAGCGGCCGCTCCGGCCAGCGCGGCCAGCGCGAACGCGAGGCCGCAGCGGTTGCGATTCGTGCTCCCGCGGCGCAGCGCGGCCCGTCCGAAGCGAAAGTCCATCCGCATTCCCCGACGCCAGAAGGATCAGGACTGCATCCGCAAACGCCGGCAGGCGGAGCCTTCATACCGCGCCGTTCCGACGCACGGATCTTTACGCCCGGTCTGGGAAAAAGCAACTTGTGAGGGAGTGCCCGGCGGGCCGGCCCGATCGTCGGCCCGCCGGGCGGCGAAAGCCGTCGACGGCGCGCGTACGCCGCGGCGGCGCGGCGGACGGATATGTCCCGCGGCGCGCAGCCGGCGAGCGGCCCGACGACGCGCCCGCGGCGAAGCGTGCTCAGCGTGAATTGCGCCGCATCGACGTCGGCAGATAGCGCGGCGCGATGTTCTCGCCGCTTTCGGTCCAGTGCTGCTGGCTGTCCATGTGCAGGATCAGGCGCGCGCCGTCCAGCCGCGCGCCGAGGTTGCGCGGGGTCGCGCGGATCTCGCAGCCGCCGCCGGCGTCGGCGAACTCCAGCGTCGCGAGATAGGGATTGGCGTAGCTCTCGGGCGCCTCGAAGCCTTCGTCGCCGTTGCGCGGGCAGCGGCCGTTGCTCAGATAGAACTCGGCCACGGCGGTGCGCTGGGTCGCGGCGACGACATAGGCCTGCGCGACCTTCGAGCGCACGGTGTAGTCGCTGTAGGCCGGAATCGCGATCGCCGCGAGGATGCCGCCGATCAGCACGACGCCGATCAGCAGCACGCCGAGGACGATCAGCGCAACCTTCTTGCCGCCGCCCGGCGCCGGGCGCGGCCGGACCGGCGCGCGCGGCAGCGGCGGCGGCGCGCCCTGCAGGCCGAGCTCGGCCGCGACCTGGGCCAGCGGCACCCAGGACGGCAGCCGCTCGTGCCAGACCAACGTGGCCATGTCCAGCTCGCCGCGCTGCAGCGCGGCGCGCAGCTGGTCGGCGGAAACCGGTCCGCGCTGCTGGCGCTGGCGGTCGGCGTAATACCACTGCTGTGTCATCGTCGGCTCCCCCGGCGTCTACGCGAGCAGTCTAGAGGCGCCGGAAGCAACTCTCCAGGCGCGATTACAGCCGCGCGGCGCGCTTGACCGCGAGGTAGTGCTGCACCAGCGCCGCGGGCAGTTCGGTGCAGGTCACGTCGAGTACGTCGGTGCCCTGCGCGCGCAGCGCTTCGTGGGCGCGCGTGCGCTGTTCGATGTACTGCGCGAGTGCGCCGACGCCGATCGCGTCGTCCAGATCGGCGACGGGCTGGTCCAGCGGCCGCTCCAGCGCCTGTTCGCGCAGGCTGGCGACGCAGACCAGGTGGCGCCGCTGCAGCTGGCGCACGGCGGCGAGCAGATCCTCGATGTCCTCGTCGCGGACGTTGGTGATGAACAGCACCAGCGAGCGGCGCTGCTGGCGCAGCGCGAGCTGCCTGGCTGCGTCGAGATAATCGGTGGCCTGCAGGGATGCGTGCAGGTCGAAGGTGCTGTTGAGCAGCGCGTCGATGGTGCCCAGCCCGCGGCCCGGCGCGAAATAGCGCGCATCGCCGCCGGCGGCGAGCAGGCCGACCGCGTCGCCCTGGCGCAGCGCGATGTAGGCGACCATCAGCGCGGCGTTGAGGCAGTGGTCGAAATGCACGAGGTTGCCGTCGCGCGCGAGCATGCGCCGGCCCGTGTCGACGAGCAGCAGCACCTGCTGGTTGCGTTCGATCTGGTAGTCGCGCGAGATCAGCTTGCGCGCGCGCTGCGAGGCCTTCCAGTCGATCTGGCGCAGCGCGTCGCCGTTGCGGTACTCGCGCAGCTGCTGGAATTCCGTGCCTTCGCCGCGGCGTCGCTTCAGATGCGCGCCGACCACGCGCGAGGCGCGCTCGGCGCCGACCAGGGCCAGCTTGGCCAGCGGCGCGAAGTTCGGATAGACGCGCACGAGCTGCGGCAGCACGGCGCGCCGCTGCTGGCGCCACAGACGCAGCGGCGAATACAGGCGCAGGTCGCAGCCGTCGAAGCTGAAGGCGCCGCGCTCGGTCGGCGTCAGGCGATAGGTCAGCTCCAGCTCGCGATCGCTCGGCAGCGCGACGCGGCGCGGCAGGCCGAATACGGGCCAGTCGCCGGGATGGCGGTCGTGTACGTCGAGCACCTGCCGCTGCGTCGTCGCGCCGCGCAGGCGCAGTACCACCGCGCGCTCCACGCCGACCGGCACCACTTGCGGCAGTTCGCGCTCGATCTGCGGCGACGGCAGGCGGCGCAGCGCGAACGCGTCGGACACGGCCAGCAGCACGAGCAGCCCGCTCGCGACGAGCGGCAGCGCCGGCGGCGCGACGGCGGCCGCGGTCAGCACGCCGCAGAGCGCGCAGGCGACCAGTGCGGCGACCAGGGCCGGCGCGGCTCTCATCGCCGCGGCGCTTCCACTTTGGTCAGCAGTGCTTCGAGCACGTCGTCGATGCGGCGGCCTTCGATCTGCATTTCCGGCGCGAGACTCACGCGATGACGCAGCGCCGGCTTGGCCACGCGGCGCACGTCGTCGGGGGTCACGAAGTCGCGGCCTTCGAGCACGGCCTGGGCGCGCGCCGCGCGCACGAGGGCCAGGCTGCCGCGAGGCCCCGAGCCCATGCTCAGGCCCGGCCATTCGCGCGTGGCGCGCGTGATGCGCACGGCGTAGTCGAGCACGACCGGGTCGATCGCGACGAGCGCCGTGCCGAGCTGCATCGCGACGATGTCCTCGGGCCTGGCCACCGGCCGCACGCGCGACAGGTCGAAGTCGCTGGCGCTGCGGCCATGACTGACCGCGCTGACCATGCGCACCTCGTCGGCATGCTCCGGATAGTTCATGAGGATCTTGATCAGGAAGCGGTCCAGCTGCGCCTCGGGCAGCGGATAGGTGCCTTCCTGCTCGATCGGATTCTGCGTCGCGACGGTCAGGAACGGCGGCGACAGCGCAAAGCTGCGCGACTCGATCGTGACCTGCTGCTCCTGCATGACTTCCAGCAGCGCGGCCTGAGTCTTGGCCGGCGCGCGGTTGATTTCGTCGGCCAGCAGCAGATTCGTGAATACGGGGCCGCGGCGGATCTTGAAGCTCTCGGTCTTGGGGTCGTAGAACGCGTGGCCGCTGACGTCGCTGGGCATCAGATCCGGCGTGAACTGCACGCGCGCGAAGCCGCATTCCAGCGCCGTGGCCAGCGCGCGCACGAGCAGGGTCTTGCCGAGTCCGGGCACGCCTTCGAGCAGCACGTGGCCGCCGGCCAGCAGCGCGATCAGCAGCTGATCGAGCACGTCGGTCTGGCCGACGAAGGCCTGGGCGATCTGCTGGCGTATCGCGTCGGTGCGCTCTGCCAGCTGGGGGCCGGTGATGGCCATGCGGACGTCGGTGTTCATATCTTGGCTCGCAGTTGCATGAGGGTTCGGATGGCGGCGAGGAAGTGTTCGGGACGGGCCAGTTCCTGCGGCTGCAGCGCATGGCGTATGCGCGCGGCCGGAATGTCCGGCAGGCGCCCGGCCAGGGTTTGTATCAGCGGTTCGAGCGCCAGCGCCGCGGTGACCGGATCGCGCCGGCGCAGGCGCAGGCGGAATGCGCGCAGCACGGCCGCATGCAGCGCGACGCCGCGGCCGCGCGCGAAGGCGAATTCCCCGGCCGCCTGCACGTGGGCCAGCACCGCGCGCTGATGCCGCGGCGCCAGCGGCAGCAGCGGCCCGAAGCGCTGGGCCTGCGCGGCGAGCCAGGCCAGCAGCGCGATCAGCAGCGGCAGCAGCACGTACCACCCGTGACGCACGAGCAGCACATACCAGGGCGGCGTATTGGTCGCATAGACCAGCAGCGCGCGGCCCTCGTCGATTACCGGGCCGAGCAGCTGCCAGGTCAGCGCGGCGTTGCCGCCGTCGTTGAGTTCCGTGTTGTGCAGGAAGTCGAAGTCGGCCGCGATCAGCACGTCGCCCTCGCCCCAGGGATGACGGCCGAACACGAAGCCGCGGTCGCTGTTGCCCCAGAGCCAGTCGAAATCGCTTTCGTACTCGGCCGCGGTCTTGAAGCGGTACGAACTGCAGAAGTAGCCGTCCGGTTCCGTGGCGTCGTCGTCCTTGCTCTCCGACGCGGGGACGGCCGGCTTGGGCGGGTCGGGTTTCTTGCTGCTCGGCGCCTCGCTCCAGCGCAGGCAGCTGAATTCGTGCGCGACGCTCAGGCCCAGCCGTTCCAGCAGCGGACCCGGACGGCCTTCGTCGCCCTGCGGCAGGCGCACGGCGAGGTGGCCGCCCTCTTCGACCCACTGCAGCAGTTCGGCGGCCTGCTCGTCGTTGATCGCGCGCAGGTCGATGTCGAGCAGCAGCAGGTCGCCGGATTCGGGCGCCAGGGCCGCGAAATTGAAATCCGCGCGGCTGACGGTCTCGATCTCGCGGGCTTCCAGGGTGCGCTTGAGGCCGAACAGCGGGTTGTAGCGCGCCTCGCCGCGCGGCGGCAGCGTGATCTCGCGTTCGACGCGCTGGTAGGTGCTGAAGAACCACAGCGCGATCAGGCCGAGCAGCAGCACGGCTATGCCCGTCGCAATGAGCCGGTGGCGCCGTTCCAGCTTCATGCGGCCGCGCTCCGCGTTGAGCTCCAGGCGGCCAGCAGTTCCTCGACTTCGCCGGTCGCCGGCAGCCGCTGCGCGTAGGCCGCCGCCTGCCAGCAGCGCACGATGCGCACGAACAGCCGCGTGTAGTCGGTATCGCCGAGACGGCGCGCGCGGCGCAGGCATTCGGCCTCGGTCGCGCCCGGCGGCAGCGCGATGCCCAGCGCCTCATCCAGGCGCAGCACCGCGGCGCGATAGAACAGCGAGAGCGCCGCACGCGCCTGACCCTGCTGCCACAGCGCGCGCACGGCGCCGGCCACGTCGGCGGGCACATCCTCGGGCCGGGCGATGTCGTGTTCGTGCAGCGCATCGGGCTGGCGTTCGCGCTCGAAGCGGTCGCCGATCCACGGCAGCCAGACCCGGTGATAGCGGACCAGCAGGAACGCGAGTAGCGCGGCGAGCACCCAGAGCACGTTTTCGGCGACGAACGAGGACACCCGGCCGATGGCCTCGAACCAGCCCTGCAGCCACGACGGATTCTTGTCGAGACTGGTCTTGCCGGGGGACTTGTCGCGCTTCTCCCAGACGTGTTCCCTGGATTTCGGGCTCAGGTCCGGGTCCGTATAGCCCTGGCGCACCGAGTCGCCGAAACCGCCGTCGTCGATGTAGCGACCGGCAAAGATGCGGCGCAGGCTGTCCTTCGGCGCGTCGCCGATGTCGGCGGTCGCGGTCTCGCCGGCGGCGCCGCCGACCTTGTCGGGCGACGGTTCGTCCGCGGCGCGCGCGGTGCCGGCGAGCAGCAGCGCGCCGAACACCAGCGGCAGCAGCGCGGCGGCGCTCGCGCCGAGTCGCGCGGCCAGGCGGCGGAACGCGAGCTCCACGTCCCAGGCTTCGAGCTGGGTGCGCCGGTTCAGATACAGGCCGAAACCGGCGCCGACGTAGAACGGCTCGATCAGACTCGTCGCGAACCAGGCGATCAGGTTGCCCAGGCACTGGCCCCAGAGCGGCGGATTCTCGAACAAGGTTTTCCACACCTGCTGCGCCGCGTCGCTGAAGAATTCGATCGGCACGAACATCAAGGTCAGCAGCACGACCGACAGCGACAGCATGGCGTCCATGTTGGCCGCGATCAGGGTCACGAGCATGGCCGTGCCGCTGGTCGAACGCTGCAGCACGCGCACGCGTTCGCCGCGGCGCGCACCGGCAAGCCCTTCGAGCAGATCGACCGGCAGCAGCAGCGAACGCGACGGATGCAGGCGGCGCCAGGTCAGCCAGCCGAACATCGGCCGCCAGCCCCAGCGCAGGAAAGCGCCCAGTGTTTCGCGCACGCTAGGCGTCGCGCCGAACACCGCGCGCGAGAGCACGTACAGCGGCACGCGGTCGAACACCGGCTTGAGCCACCAGATCAGCAGCCAGGACAGCCAGACCATGTCGATGGCCGCACCGAAGGCGTTGACCAGCAGCAGCACCGGCAGGGTGGCCAGCACCCAGGCGCTCCAGATCGTGCGCGCATGCCGGCGCACCAGCGCGACGCCGAGATCGGTGGCCTCCCAGGTCGAGCGTGGCCGCAGGGCGACCGTCAGGCCTTCAAGCCGCATGCGTCGCTCCGCGTCCGCCGCGCCACAGCCACAGGCCGATCAGCAGCCACAGCAGCCCGCCGACGCTGAACTTGATCGGGTCGGGCATCCAGCCTATCGACGACCAGAACGCCTCGACGAACGCGGCGAACACCAGCATCGCGAACACGCCGAGGGCGAGCTTGGCCATGTCCACGCCGGCCTCGACGAAGGCGCGGCCGCGGCTGCGTCGCCCGGGCGCGACCAGCGCCATGCCGAGCTGCAGCCCGGCGCCGCCGGAAATCACGATGGCCAGCAGCTCCGGTGCGGAATGCCCGGCGACGAAGCGCCAGAACGGCCCGCCGTAGCCTATTGCGGTCAGATGGCCGGCGACGCCGCCGAGGAACAGGCCGTTGAACAGCAGCACGTAGACCGAGCCGATGCAGGCGAAGAAGCCGGCGGCGATAGTGCGGAAGCCGATGCTTACATTGTTCATTATGTAATAACCGAACATCTTTACATCGCTGCCGCTCTCGCGGCCGAGCCTGGCGTCGGACCGGGCCGGGTCGTACATGGTTTCGAACTGGGCCAGTTCGGCCGGCTCGAACAGCGAATGGGCCAGTTCGGGGCGAAACTGCAGCGCGACGATGACGCCGATGAAACTGCCGAAGAACAGCAGCGCGGCGACGCCCATCGCGCGCCAGTGGCGGCGCACGAGGCGCGGGAAATCCGCGGCGAAGAACTGGATCGCCGCATGCCAGCGCGGCGGATGCGGCCGGTACAGCACGAGGTGGCCGCGATGGACCAGGCCCTGCAGACGGTCGATCAGCAGCACGCTGTAGCCGCGCCGCTGCGCCAGCGCGAGATGCTGGCAGACGCGCCGGTAGGCGGCCGGGAAGTCCAGATCGCCGATCAGGCCTTCCACATCGTGGGCGCGCTGCCTGACCGGCGGACGCGCGCGCCGTTCCAGCCAGCGGTCCAGTGCCGTCCATTCCGCTTCGTGCCGCGCCTGGAACATGTCCTGTTTCATGCGCTGCTCAATGCCTGCCGAGGAAGCTGCTGGCCATGCCGAGCAGGCGCTGCACGGCGACGGCGCCGCGCGCCTGGGTCAGCTGCGGCAGCAGGTTGGCCAGTTCCTGCTGACGCTCCGGCGTCAGCTGTTTCGCGCGCTCGGCGAACGCGACGATCGCGCCCTGCTCCCCCGCCGGCAGCGGCAGCGGCGACTGCACCGCCGGCACGTCCGGCGCGGAACTGTGGCCGTGGTGGTGTTCGACATGCACGACGAGGGTGTCGGCGACCATGTCGCCGAAGCGGCGGCTGTGCGGGTCGGCGAAACCGGCGACGAGCCCGAAGCCGTAGCAGAGCGGCAGCATGTCGACCGTGCGCATGAGATTGCGCACGATGGACGGCACCCAGCCCACCGGCGTGCCGTTGGCGTTGACCACGCGCAGGCCCACCGCGCGCTTGCCCGGCGTCTGTCCGTCCATCAGCACTTCGAACAGCACCGGATACAGCCAGAGCAGAGCGAACAGGATGATCACGTAGATCGCGATGCCGAGGTCGCCGAGCACGGCGAGCGCAAGGCTGACGAACCAGACCACGACCAGGCGCAGGGCGAAGTCGATGGCCCAGGCCGCCGCGCGCGGCATCATGCCGGCGGCGGGCAGACGCAGCGAAATGCCCTCGGGCGTTTCGACGAAGGTCAGCGTGTCGACGAGCGGGGGTTGACCGGTAGCGCTCAGACGTCCACCACGATGGTGTCGGCGATCAGGTCGTGCAGGCAGCGGCGCTCCTGGCCGAAGATCATCAGCGCATCGACCAGCGAAATGACGAAGCCTACCGCCGGAATCGCGCCAAGCAGGGTGACGGGCAGGAAACGCAGTACGAAAATGCGCCACAGCTCGCAGTGGCGGGTGTCGCTGCGCAGCACGCGGATGCCGACCGCTTTCTTGCCGAGGGTCTGGCCGTCGCGGTGCAGGTAATAGATGTTGAAACCGGTCACGACGAGGAACCCGGCCACGAGGAGCACGCTGAAGACCACGAGGCCGACCTCGCTGCCGTTCTTCTCGAACATCGGAAGGAAGATTGCCGCGACGATGGCCAGACCGGACAGAAAGAGGTTGTCCAGGATGGCAGCGCCGAGGCGGGTGCCGCGCCCGGCCAGCGAGACCTTCTCGATGTCGTGGGTTTCGACGGGCGCAAGCGGTGCGGCATACGGATTGGCCGGCGGAAGCGGCGGCGGTTGCGGCATTTCCCCTGATCTCCCCTGGTTCCCCTGGCCGGCACTTTAGTCGCGGCCCGCGGCAGCCACAATCCGTAACGGAATTCAGTCCGAAACCGGCGCATCGACGAGCGGGCGCAGGTCGGGTGCCAGCGCGACACGCTCGTCGAAGACGAAGCAGCGGCCATCGTAGCCGTAGCCGCCGACCTGTTCGAAATAGCCGAGGATGCCGCCGTCGAGCTGCAGCACCTGCGGCAGGCCGTTCTCGCGCAGCCACAGCGCGGCCTTCTCGCAGCGTATGCCGCCGGTGCAGAAGCTCACGACGGCCGCGTCGGCCAGCGCCGCCTGCTCTGCGGCCACGGCCGCCGGCAGGTCGGTGAAGCGGTCTATCGGCAGGGTCAATGCGCCGGCGAACGTGCCGTGGCGGACTTCCTCGCGATTGCGCGTATCCAGCAGCACGAGCCGGCGTCCGGCGTCGTCGCAGCCCTGGGCGATCCAGCGCGCGAGCTGCGCCGGCGCCACGGCCGGCGCGCGGCCCTGCAGCGGATCGGACTGTTCCCGGCGAAAGCTGATGATCTCGCGCTTGAGCTTGAACTTCAGCCGCGCGAACGGGACCGCCGCGCTGCGGCTGTACTTGACCGTGATGTCGGCCAGACGCGCGTCGCCGCGCAGCAGGGTCAGGAATTCGGCAATGCCGCCGTCGCTGCCGGCCAGAAACAGGTTGATGCCTTCGGCGGCGACCAGCACCGTGCCGCGCAGCTGCAGCGCTTCGGCGCGGGGACGCAGCGCGTCGATCAGCGCCTGCGGCGCGTCGATCGCGGCGAAATGATAGGCGGCGATATTGACGATCATCGGAACGACGGAATCGGTGGGGCGAGGGCGCAGGCGAGGCGCCGGGTGTCGCGGCCGGCTAGTGTAGCCGTTGCGGCGCCGGGTCGCCGGGCGCAGGCCTGTTTCATCGGGCGTCACACATGCGGCGGGATGTCGCGGCGGTCGGGGCTTTCGCCGCAATCTGCGAAACAGCGAACCGCAGCATCACGGACCTCACGCCAGCGAGAAAAAGCAGCGCCGCGTTTCCCGTCACCGACCCCGGCGATCGACGCGACGCCCGGCGCAGGTTCAGAGCAACGCGAACTTCGCAACGAACACGACCGCGATCAGCGCGACCGCCGGCGACAGCTCGCGCCAGCGGCCGGCCAGCAGCTTGATGCCGGCATAGCTGATGAAACCGAACGCGATGCCGTGGGCGATCGAGAAGGTCAGCGGCATCGACAGCGCACAGATCACCGCCGGCGCGGATTCGGTCAGATCGTTCCAGTCCAGTTCGGCCAGGCCGTAGCTCATGAGTATGGCCACGTAGATCAGTGCCGGCGCCGTCGCGAACGGCGGCACCGTCGCGGCCAGCGGCGACAGGAACAGCGCGGCGAGGAACAGCAGCGCGACGACGACGGCGGTCAGTCCGGTGCGGCCGCCGGCCGCCGTTCCTGCGGCGCTCTCGATGTAGGCGGTCGTCGACGAGGTGCCCAGTGCGGCGCCCGCGGCGATCGCGGTCGAATCGGCCAGCAGCGCGCGGCGCAGCCGCGGCAGCTTGCCCTGCGCATCGAGCAGGCCGGCGCGATGGCTGACGCCGATCAGGGTGCCGGTCGCATCGAACAGCTCGACGAGGAAGAAGGTCAGCACCACGGTGACCAGCCCCGCATTCAGCGCCGCGCCGATGTCCAGCTGCAGCAGGGTCGGCATGATCGACGGCGGCATCGCGAACACGCCGGCAAACTGCGCGTGGCCGAACAGCAGCGCGGCGACGGTCACCGCGAGTATGCCGATGACGATGCCGCCGCGAACGCGCCGCGCTTCGAGCGCGACGATCAGCAGCAGCCCGCCGGCCGCGTACAGCACGCTCGGCGCATGCAGATCGCCGAGACCGACCAGGGTCGCCGGATTCGCCGCGATCAGTCCCGCATTCTTGAAACCGATGACCGCGAGGAACAGACCGATGCCGGCCGAGATCGCGAGCTTCAGCGACCGCGGTATCGCATCGACGATCCACTCGCGCACGCGCACGAGGCTGATCGCGATGAACAGGCAGCCGGAGATGAACACCGCGCCGAGCGCCGCCTGCCAGCTGAAGCCCATCCCCTGCACGACGCTGTAGGCGAAATACGCATTGAGCCCCATGCCCGGCGCGAGTGCGATCGGATAGTTCGCATACAGGCCCATGACGGCCGAACCGATCGCCGCCGCCAGGCAGGTCGCGACGAACACCGCCTCCGACGGCATGCCCGCAGCCGAGAGGATCTGCGGATTGACGAACATGATGTAGGCCATCGCAAGAAACGTCGCGAGCCCGGCCAGACATTCGGTACGGACGTCGCTGCCGTTTTCGCGCAGCCGGAACCAGCGTTCGAGCACGGGCGTCTCCGCAGGCAGTGGTCGGGCGATTGTACGGACGCCGCGGCGACTCACCAGAGGGCAGGAGGCATCGGTGAGCGCCAGCGGCTCGGTAGGACGCACGCGGGGCGAAACGCTTCACAACGATTGCACGGCAAACCCCATCCCCACCCATGCCCTCCGGCCCGTTGGGCGTTCAAAGCCGTCAGAACCTGCGGTTCTGAGCGACGGCTTTTCACACCCTTGAAGGGGTTAAAACCGCGGCGCTGCTAATAAGCCCTCCCCTTCAAGGGGAGGGTTGGGTGGGGATGGGTGTCCCCGCAGCGGACGCCATGCACACCGGAGGAGAAGAGGCCCGCATGACTGTCCGACCTCGCTTAGCCGCACCGCGTGCTAGCGACCGATGCCGGCGCAAACTTGCCCACATGCGACCGCGCTGCCGACAATGGCCGCGGGCCGTCCCGGCCCGGTGGCGACTCCGCGCGAGCGCCGCAGCGCAGCGGAGGTGGAATGCGTTTCCAGGGCAGCATCAACGAATGGCGCGACGATCAGGGTTACGGCTTCATCGTGCCGAATGGCGGCGGTGACCGCGTGTTCGTGCATGTCAAAGCCTTCCGGCGCGGATCGCGCCGTCCCGTCGTCGGCCAGCAGGTCAACTATGTCGTGGCGCGCGACGCGCGCGGCCGGCTGCGAGCGGAGCATGTCGAATACCCCGCATCGCCCGTGCAGCCCCGTCGCCCGGCCGGCGGTCCGCGCCGGCTGCCGCTGCTGGTCGCCGCCGGGTTTCTCGTCGCGGTCGCCGTGCTCGCCGCCATGGCGAAAGTGCCCTGGTTGCTGTTTCTGGCCTATGCCGCGCTGAGCCTCGCCACATTCGGCTGCTACGCCACCGACAAGTCGGCCGCGCAACGCGGAACCTGGCGCGTGCAGGAGAGCACGCTGCAGCTGCTCGCACTGCTCGGCGGCTGGCCCGGCGCGGTGATGGCCCAGCAATGGCTGCGCCACAAGAATCGCAAGCCCGGGTTCCAGGCAGTGTTCTGGCTGGCCGTCGCGATCAACCTGTTGGCGTTCGGCTGGCTGCTGTCGGATGGATTGCCGTGACCGGCAGAGGGGCATAACCTCTGCGGCCGCGCTTCGCTTCGTCGCACGACGGCGGCACCCGCATGACATGAGCACCCACGAACGGTTTCTGGATCAGGTGTGCGAGCTGCTCGCGCTTCTTCCCGGTACGACAGTCCTGAGCAGCCGCTTCACCGATGCGAGCGCACAGATCGAAGTACGCGTCGACGACGCGACGACATTGGATAGTCTGCAGCACGAAGTCGCGGCGGCGAACCTGCGCCTGGATCCGTGGCTGCGGCCATCGGCGATGAAGACGGCGGTGTTTCCGCTGCACTGCAGCGTGACCGCATCACATGCGCCGATAGAGGGACTCACCTTCGGCTATCTGCAGATACTCGGTATCCACCTGGTCTGGCGACTGCATCGGCTTGGCCTGCTGACGACGGCACAGGCGAATCCGCGGCTGCGCGCGTGGAATGCCGCCTGCGTCTGCGACTGGCCAGCGGTTGCAGATCCGGAATAACGGGATCCGCTCGTCGGCGTGCCGGCCTTCGCTCACCTGCCCGAAATGAAAGAGCCCTCCTTGCGGAGGGCTCCGGACAGCGCGAAGCGAAACTCAGCTCAGGACTCGAAACCGTTCTTGAAGATCACGTCGGTGCCCGGCGTGATCGTGAAGTTCGGTGCGGAGATGTTGAAGAAGATGTTGCCGACGCAGGACACGCGCACGCGGGCCTGGCTCGTCGCGACGTTGGGCACGGTGATAGCCGCGCTGCCGTTGTTCGGGAAGCTGCCGACATTGAGCGGATAGGTCAGGCCGCCGTCGGTCGACACGTCGATGCCGACGTTGGCGCAGGAAATCGGCGCGGCGGTCGTGCCGGCCACGTCCCAGGTCACCGTCTGCGTGCTGTTGCCGGCCCAGCTCACGGCCGTGGCCGGTGCGGTGACCTTGAACGCGCCGCTGGTGACGACCGACTGCACCGTCATGTCGGCGCTGTTGGTGCTGCCGAAGCCCGGCACGTTGTCGCGCACGGTCAGGCGGAAATGCATCGTGCGCGCCGTCGTCGGCAGGATCTCGCCGGTCAGCGTCGTGCCCGCGATCAGGTTGGACAGGCGCGGGATGATGCGCACGCCGGTCGGCACCGGGTTCAGGGAGCGGATGATCGGGCCGTTGCCCGGATCGGTGGTCAGCGTGTTGTTGACCGAGCCCGTGTCGTTCTGTTCCCAGTCGTAGCTCAGGGTGCCGCCGCTCGTCGTCGTCGCCGAGCCGGTCAGCACGAACGGCGTACGTGCCGGGATGATGAAGTTCGACAACGGCGCGATCACCGGCACCGCATTCGGATTCGTCGTCGTATCCGAACAGCTCGCGCCGCCGCCGAAGGTGTACGTGCGGATCTCGTTGAGGCTGCTGGCCGTGAAATACGGATCGGAATTGGACTGCAGGTTCGCCGAGCCGCAGATGCCTGCATAGGCCATGATGGTCGAGCCGCTGCCCGGCTCGAACGCGGTCGGGCCGTTGCGGTTGCCGCCGCCGCAGCTGGACGTGGTGCTGTTGAAGGTATGGTCGCCGCCGAACTGGTGGCCGAGTTCGTGCGCGACGTAGTCGATCCAGAACGCATCGCCGGTCGGATTCGGCGAACCCGTGGTGCCGTCGCCCTTCTGGCCGTTCACGCAGATCACGCCGAGGCCGGCGACGCCGCCGGAACCCGTGGTCAGCACGTGGCCGACGTCGTAGTTGGCCGAGCCGATGATGGAATCGACCTGCGCCGTGTTCATGTCGATGGCGGTGTCGTCGTTCGGGTACGGATCGCCGCTCGCGCTCGGGAAGACCAGCTGGTCGTTGTTCGGCACCAGGGTCATGTGGATCGCGAAATCCTTTTCATAGACCTGGTTGACGCGGTTCACGGTCGCGACGACGCCGGCCATGCCGGTCGCCACGGTCGCACCGTTGGTCGGGCTGATCGCGATGACGTAGTTGTGGTTGGCCGCCATGGCCAGCGCGTAGTTGCGCTTGATCGTGCCGGTCGTGGTCAGCGGCACCGGGCCGCTGCGCAGGGCCGCGTCGATGTTGTTGGCCACGGGCCGGCCATGCACGCCGCACTTGAAGTCGTGCGACGGCGTTGCCGCGCTGCGCGCGAAGCTCAGATACGCGTTGCCGCCGTCCTTGTCCTGCGGCTGCACGATCCAGACGCCGTCGGTCGCGAACACCATGGCCTGGAAGCCCAGCGGCGAGACGTCGATGCGCGCCTGCGTGCCGTCGGCCGCAACGCCGACGTAGCTCCTGATCTGCGGATACTTCGCCGCGAGCGACGGCGGCATGACGTCGGAGTCCTGCAGCATGAACTCGGCGAAGCCGCCGTCGGGCTGCGGTACGGCCAGGGTCTCGCCGCGGCGTGCGCCGTCGTCGAGGAAGGCGTTCAGCGCCGCGGCGTCGAGCGCCAGCGCGCGGAACTGCGCCGGAGCCGATGCGGCGGTCTGCGGACGCGCAGCCGTGTCCGACCAGAATGTCGCGCTGTCCGCGGCTGCAGCCGCGTTCGCGCCCAGCGCCAGCAGCAGCGCTGCCGACAGGAAACCGATGTTGCGCATTGCGAAAACCCCCGATGAGTAGTGCCGAGTGACGCGGCGAGCCTTCCGCGCGCAGCGCCGGTCGGCGCCGATCCGCGGCGGAAGGCGGCAAGTATGCGACCGCGCTCGCGGCCCGACGCAGGGCCGGAAGGTGGAGCGGAAATTCGGTCTTCAGGCGGAAGCTGTTGCCGAGTCCGCTGGCCGGCTTGGATCGCTCCGCCCAGGACGCCGCCGGGGGCAGGGCCGCAGCTCGGTATCGGCCGCCCCGCGGTCCCGGCCGCCGGCCAGCACAGTGCCCGGGTTCGCCGGATGCGCCGCGAAGTCCGCGCGCCGTGGCGCATATGCGCTTGCATGGCGGCTCCAACGGCGGCCTCATAGGCGTTTCGCCGCCGCAGGAGCTCACCGATGATCCAACGCTACGACACCGGTCCGCGCATGTCCGAAATGGTCGTGCACAACGGCACGATCTATCTGGCCGGCCAGATAGCCGACGACGCCGAGGCCGACATCAGCGGCCAGACCCGCCAGGTGCTCGATGCCATCGACGCGCTGCTCGCCCGCGCCGGCAGCCACAAGTCGCGCATCCTGCGCGCGCAGATCTACCTCGCCGACCTGGCCGATTTCGCCGCGATGAATGCAGTCTGGGAAAGCTGGGTCGTGCCGGACCACACGCCGGCGCGCGCGACCGTGCAGGCGGCGCTGGCCAATCCGAAATGGAAGATCGAGATCGTCGTGACCGCGGCGGTCTGAGCTTCCCCTGAAACCGCGGGCCGGATTCGCTGTCACGGCGGAATCCGGCCCAGGCTCACCTGGCCGCGCGCGGCCCCTTTTGCGGAATCAGATCGGCCAGCACGAGACGCGTCGTCCGTGCCTTGCCGTCGCGTTCGTAGCCGACCTCGATCGCCGTGCCGGCCGCATCCGTGGCCAGGCGGTCGCGCCATTCGGTCAGCGAACGCTCGGCGACCGCTTCTCCGGCCAGACTCACGATGCGGTCGCCGGCGGCGAGACCGGCTTTCGCGGCCGGGCTGCCGGCGACGACTTCGTAGACCGACAGCGCCTTGCCGTCGCGCAGCAGCGCCAGGCCGCTGCGGTCGGCGCGGAATGGCTGGCCGAAGTTCGCGTTCGGCGCGAGATACATGCGCTTGGCGGCATAGTCGAACGCGACCGTGAAGCGGCCGAGCACGCGGCCGCCGAGATTGGCGTCGACCTCGGGCGAGGCGAAGGCGCCCTTGTCGCCGGTGAACAGGCTGGCCGCGACGTCGCCGAGCACGAAGCCGCCGAGTTCCAGTTTGCCCAGGCGCACGGGCCAGGAGCGCATCGGGCCGCCGACGCCCCAGCCGGAGATCTGTTCGAAGTTCGCCGCGTAGTGCTCCTTGAGCGCATTGCTGCGCACGAACGGCGAATGCAGGTCGATCGCCGAGCCCGAGCCGGTGTCCACGGCAATGCGCACGTCACGCCCGTCGATGCGGCCCTGCACGATGGGAATGCGCTCGGCCAGGGTGAACGGCACGGCCCTGGCACCGGCCGGAGGCGTGAACACGTCAGGGCGGCTCAGGCGCAGTTCGCGCTGGACGTAGTCGATCGTCACGCCGAAGCGCTGGAACAGCTCGTAGCCGATCACGCCGTCGAAGTCCTCGCCTTCGACGTCGAGCACGCGGCCGAAGTCGATCACGTAGAACAGCGGCTCGTCGAACTGCACGCCGCCCAGGCGCAGCGAGCCGGCGCGCGTCAGCGCGACGTCGGGACTCGCTTCGCCGGTACCGCGCGCGCTGAGCTTGCCTTCGGTCGACAGGCCCAGACGCTGGGCTGCCGCCGGCAGCAGGATGTTCATGCCGCCCGTGTCGACGAGCATGCGCACCGGCTTGCCGTCGATCTGTGCCTCTACATGGATGTGGTCGCGCACGAGGCGGAAGGGAATCCGGGTCTGCCCGGCGGCGTCGAGGATGCGCGCGCCATCGTTCATCGCCGGCACGGCGAAATCGGCGTCGGCCACGACCGTTTTCGTGGTCTGGCTCGCATAGTCGATCTCGACGCGGTTGGCGCCGCCGACGCCGCGGTCGACGACCTGGCGGAACGGCAGGCGCAGGCCTTCGACCTCGCGCCAGTCGCCGAGCACGGTCACGACGCGATCCTGGGCCGTCAGGCCGGTGACGACGCGTTCGAGCAGGCCGTTGTCCTCGGCGAACCACAGCTCGGCGGTCTCGCCGCCGGCCGGTGTCGCCGTCACGACCTGATAGCGCCGGCCGTCGGCCTCGCGCGGCTGGGGCTGGCCGTACTCGGCCTTGCCGCGCTGCGGAAACCAGTAGGCGCGCATGCTGAGCCAGGCCGCCGTGCGCGCCTCGCGCAGGGCCTGCGGCGCGTCCAGCCGCGCGACTTCGCCACCCGGATCCTGGTTCCAGGCGATCTTCCCGTCATAGCCGCTGGCGCCCTTGTACAGACCCAGGCTGTAGCGTACGGCGCTGCGTCCGGTGCGCAGGTCTTCCCGTGTCTCCACGCTGCCGGACAGGCCGGCAGCCTTCATTTCCCCCTGGCCGCTCAGCGCGGTCACCGTGTCCCAGGCAGCGCCGCCGGAGGCCGCACGGGCGCGGGCCAGCAGGGCGTCCGCGTCGGACGCCGCGGCGATTGCGCTTGACAACGACAGCAGCAAAAGCGATAGCGCACGTACAAACATGGCCTTCTCCCGTTTTTGGTCCCGGCCGCGCCGCGCGGCGTGCCGGGGCAACAGACGTCGCCATTGAATATTCGATTGAAATTTCAACGAAGGCAACTCAACTGATGGCACAGCCCCGCAAACCCCGCACCCCCACGTCCGGACGCAACGTGGAGAAACCGCGCGAGATCGCCCTGCTCGCCGCCCCCGCCCGTCAGGAACTCGTCGATACGCTGGAAGCGCTCGGTGGCGAAGCGTCGGTCGCTACGCTTGCCGCGCAGCTCGGCCGTCCGGCCGACGGCCTCTACTACCATCTGCGCCTGCTCGTGCGCGGCGGCCTGCTCGAAGAGCTGCCTGACGAAGGCGACGGCCGCCGCTACCGCACGCGCGCCGACAAGGGCATGCGCCTGCAGCTGCGCTATCGCGGCGGCCGCAACGCCGGCGCTGCGGCGGTGGAAAAGGTCGGCTCCAGCATGATGCGCATCGCGGCGCGCGACTTCGCCGCCGCATTGAAGCGCAGCGACGTCGCTACCGACGGTGCCGAGCGCGAAGTCTGGGCCTCGCGCAGCAAGGGCTGGGTGGACCGACGCGATCTGGCCGAAATCAACCGTCTGCTCGCGCGTGCGCTGGAACTGCTGCAGAAGCCGCGCAGCACCTCTCGCGACAAGCTCATCGCGCTGGCCTGGGTGCTCGCGCCGCTGCCGGTGCGGCCGAGCCGGCGCGGGCAGGATGAGGATTGATGCTCAAACAACAAGGCAGCCCGAAGCGCCCTTCTCCCGGCCCTTTCCTGCTGAGCAGAGGGGCTGAAGCGTCAGCAACGCATCGGGCGGATTCGATTGCCGCTTTCCCTCTCTTCTTGGCGGAAGAAAGACCTGGTACGCCATCCAACGGTGAATTTCCGCTTGGATTTTCAGAGCGCCGATCTGGGCCGATCCGGGCGAGCGGGTTCTTCTCCCCGCTGCCCTGCGGGAAAGGGGCAGAGGAGAGCGGGCGGCCGAGGCTTGCCATGCCGTTGAATTTTCTCCTCTGCATTCAAGAGGAACATCAAGGCTGATGGCTATGGTCGCGCGTCACTGAAACTTCCTCCTGTCCCCAACCCCTCTCCCGGGGGGGGGGGAGAAAGCGGCGCTCGGCCGGCGCATCACGACCGCGTCATGTCACAAGCGCCCGACAGACCGGCTGTCCTCACGGTCCGCGGCCCAACGGCCGCGACGCAAATCTACCGGCACAGCGAAGCAGCGACATAACGACACGACGGCATTGCGCCGCACGATGCGACGCGGCATGACGCAACGCACCGCTCGCGATCACGGACCGCCGTGCAGGAAATCCACCGCCGTCTGCAGCAGGGCGCGCGTGCCGACGTCGAGCGCCTTTTCGTCCATGAAGAACTTCGGCGAGTGATTCGGTGCCGCCGTTGCGAGATCCTGTCCCGGCGGCACCACGCCGACGAAGAAATACATGCCGGGCACGGCATCGGCGAAATAGGAGAAGTCCTCGGCGACCATGTTCGGCGGCACGTCGACGACGTTGTTCTTGCCGACGGCCTTTTCGAGGCTGGGGCGCAGACGTTTCGTCAGCGCCGGGTCGTTGCGCGTGACCGGGTTCTGCGCGCCGGGCATCGGCGCCTCGAGTTCCACGCGCGCCCCCTGCGCCGCGGCCACGCCTTCGGCCGTGCGGCGCAGGCGCTGGAACAGGTCGTCGCGCATGTCCTTGTCGAACGTGCGCACGGTGCCTTCGAGCTCCACCTTGTCCGGAATGATGTTGTAGCGCACGCCGCCCTGGAACATGCCGAACGTGAGCACGGCCGGTAGTTTGGAAATATCCAGTTGTCGACTCACGATGGTCTGCGCCTGGCTGACGATGGCCGCCGCGGTCACGATCGGGTCGACGCCGCGCCAGGGCTGGGCGCCGTGAGTCTGCGCGCCGAGCACGCGGATCTTGAAGCGGTCCGAGCCGGCCAGCAGCGGACCTTCGCGCACGCCGACCTGGCCCGCATGCAGGGTGTAGAACACGTGCAGGCCGAGCACTGCGTCGGGCCTGGCGTCGCCGAACACGCCTTCCTTCAGCATGAGCTTGGCGCCGCCTTCCTCACCCGGCGGCGAACCTTCCTCGGCCGGCTGGAAAATGAACATGACTTCGCCGGGCAGCTCCTGGCGCATGCCGGCCAGCGCCGTCGCGACGCCGAGCAGGATGGCCGTATGCGCATCGTGACCGCAGGCGTGCATGACGCCGACGTCCTGGCCGGCATAGGTGCTGCGCACTTTCGAGGCGAACGGCAGGTCGACTTCCTCGGTCACCGGCAGCGCGTCCATGTCCGCACGAATCGCCAGCCGCGGTCCGGGTTTGCCGCCCTTGAGCCGTGCGATCACGCCGGTATGCGCGACGCCGGTCCTCACCTCCAGCCCGAGCTTCTTCAGCTGGTCGGCAACCGCCTTGGCCGTGCGCGTCTCGCGATTGCCGAGCTCCGGATGCTGATGGAAGTCCCGGCGCCACTGCAGCACCTTGTCGCCGACGGCGGCGGCGGCCTGCTGCGTGTCGGTTTCGGCATGGGCCGCGGATGCGGCCAGGGCGGCAAGCAGGGCGAGGCAAAGTCGGCGCATGGCTGGGTCTCCGCGAAAAGCCCGATGGTAGGCCAAGCCCGCGCTCCGATGGAGCATGACTTTCGGCGTACGCCGCGGTGAGCCGCGGGCGAACCGCAACCTGCGCGGGACATCGCGCCGGCACAGCGTTACGGCAGATGCTCGCGGGCCAGATAGTCCTCGCTCTGCATCTCGATCAGGCGCGATTCGGTGCGGCTGAATTCGGCGCGCAGGCGGTGGCCGTCGTAGAGGTCGATGATGGGCACGGCGGCCGACAGGATCAGCTTGACGTGACGGTCGTAGAACTCGTCGACCAGTTCGATGAAGCGGCGCGCGGCGTCCTCCATCATCGGCGTGAACTGCGGCACGCCGGAAACGATGACGGTGCCGTAGGCCTTGCCGATCTCGATGTAGTCGGCGACCGCGCGGGGACCTTCGCAGATCGCCTCGAAGGCGAACCAGACCACGTCCTCGGCGAGGCGGTGTACGGGAATCTCGCGATCATGCACTTCGATCGCGTTTTCGACTCGCGCGACGCCGTGGCTGATGCGCTGGAAGCAGTCGTTGAGCGCGCGTTCGGCCTCGGCGCCCAGCGGTGTCTGGAAGACGCGGGCCTGGGTCAGCGCACGCAGACGCCAGTCCTGCGCCGAGACGATCTCCAGCACCGCGCAATGCTGCTGCAACAGCGCGATGGCCGGCAGGAAGCGCTCGCGCTGCAGGCCGCCGGCATACAGGTTCGCTGGCGCGGTATTGGACGTCGTGACCAGGCAGACGCCGCGCGCGAACAGCTGGCGCAGCAGGCCGCCGAGAATCATCGCGTCGCCGATGTCGCTGACGAAGAACTCGTCGAGGCACAGCACGCGCGCCTGCGCGGCGATGTCGGCGGCCACGTCGACGAGCGGGTCCTCGCGCCCTTCGAGCTGGCGCAGCTTGGCCTGCACCGAGCGCATGAAGCGGTGATAGTGCACGCGGCGCTTCTGCGCGATCGGCAGCGCCTCGTAGAACAGGTCGATCAGGAAGGTCTTGCCGCGGCCGACGCCGCCCCAGAGATACAGGCCGCGCACCGCCTCGGGTTCGGCGAAGCGTGCGCGGATCCGCGCGAACAGGCCGTCCGGCGCGGGCTGCTGCAGCTGCGCCGCAATGCGGTCGAGTTCGACCAGCGCCGCGCGCTGTGCGGCATCGTCCTGCCACTCGCCGCGCTGCACGCCGGCGAGGTAGAGCGCCGTGACCGTCACGTCACGCGACCTGCAGCGGCGGCAGGTTGTCGCGAACGCCGTGCTTGACTGCGCCGCGCAGGTCCATGAGCCGGCGATGGAAGAAATGGCTGGTTTCGGCCATGCGCACCAGCTGTGCGTTCTTCGGCAGGTTCGCGGCCCAGGCGAATACCGCAGCCGGATCGACGACCTCGTCGGCCTCGCCCTGCACGATCAGCCAGGGACAATCCGGCAAGGCGATCTTCTCGAATGCCCAGCGGCCGACCGGCGGCGCGATCTGAATCAGCTGCTGCGGCGCCAGCGCCGCGGCCGCGCGCAGCGCGACGTAGCTGCCGAAGGAGAAGCCGGCCAGCCACAGTGCATCGTCGGGCCGTTCGCGGCGCACCCAGTCGACGACGGCGCGCAGGTCGTCGGTCTCGCCGTTGCCGTCGTCGTAACTGCCGGCCGACGCGCCGACGCCGCGGAAATTGAAGCGCACCGTCGCCAGGCCCAGCTCGACCAGCGAGCGCGACAGCATGGTGACCACCTTGTTGTGCATGGTCCCGCCATGCAGCGGGTGAGGATGGCAGATCACGGCAGTGCCGCGGCGCGCATCCTGCTCGGGCAGTTCGACCAGGGTTTCGAGCAGGCCGGCCGGCCCCGGCAGGTTCAGCGCGCCCGAGGCGACAGGAAAGGACGGAGCGGAGTCGAGTTCGGTCATCGGGCGATTGTATCCAAGCCAACCGCCGGGTCCGAACCGGCGGCCCCGCGCGGGCTCGTGCCGACCGTCGTCGCGCCATCAGGACGTCGCCGCCGTGCGCGCCCGCCGCCCCGCCGCGTCGCCGGGCCGGCCATGCCGTGCGCCCGTGAAACGCCCGGTCGGCGCGGACTTGCGCGAGTCGATACTCCGCCATGCCCTTGCTCCACCCAGCGCCCGGCTGCCGGCTGGCGGCCCGCCCTTCGGCGGATGCAGAGTGCCGGCTCAGCTTGCATAGTCAGCGACCGACCCGTTTGCAGGAGAGACCGATGCAGCGCACCACGCCCCTCGCCCGCGCCGTTGCCGGGATATTGCTCGGCCTCGCCACCGCCGCGCCGGTCGCTGCCGCGGCACTGTGGAGCGAAGCCCCGGCCATGCTGAGCCTGCGCGCCGACGGCCCGCAGCCGCAGCGCTACCGCAGCCTGCGGCTCGACGTGGACGCGATGCGCGGTGCGCTGCGCGAAGCGGTCGCCGAGGGCAAGCCATTCGCACTGCCGCGGCCCGACGGCGGCTTCGCCGAGTTCGTGCTCGAGGATTCCGGCACCTTGTCGCCGGAACTGGCGGCGCGCTTTCCGCAGATCCTGAGCCTGCGCGGCCGCGACGCCGCCGGCAACCGCGCCCGCGTGGATCTGTCCGATCTGGGCCTGCAGGCGCTGGTGTTCGACCAGGACGGCAGCTGGGTCGTCGAGCCGATCGAGTTCGGCAGCGGCGGCGACTATCTGAGCTTCCGCCGCAGCGACGCCGCCGTGCAGTCGCGCTTCCATTGCGACACGCACGATCGCGACGAAACGCCGGACGAGCATGCCGCCGCTCCGGGCATCAGTACGGTCACCGGCGCTTCGCGCCGCGTGCTGCGCACGGCGGTCGCGACGACCGGCGAGTACACCGCGTTCTTCGGCGGAACGGCCGCATTGGGCCAGGCCGCCGTCGTCGCCGCGGTCAATCGCGTCAACGAGGTCTACGGTAACGAGTTCAGCGTGACCCTGCAGCTCGTGGCCAACAACAACCTGCTGATCTACACCGACGCGGCGACCGATCCGTACACCAACAACAGCGGCTCGACCATGCTGGGGCAGAACCAGACCAATCTCGACAGCGTGATCGGCGCGGCCAACTACGACCTCGGCCATGTGTTCAGCACCGGCGGCGGCGGTGTGGCGACCCTGAACGCGGTCTGCTCGTCGGGCTCCAAGGCTCGCGGCGTCACCGGCCGCAGCAGCCCTACCGGCGATCCGTTCTGGATCGACTACGTCGCGCACGAGATGGGCCACCAGTTCGGCGGTGCGCATACGTTCAACAGCTCGGCCAGCAGCTGCGGCGGCGGCAACCGTACGAGTTCGGCGGCCTACGAAACCGGCAGCGGCTCGACCATCCAGGCCTATGCCGGCATCTGCGGCACGGACGATCTGCAGCCGAACTCCGACCCGTATTTCCATGCCAAGAGCCTGGAACAGATGCAGGCGCGCCTCGACGCGGTGCCGGGCTGCGGCAGCTCGACGCCGAACCCGAGCAGCGCGCCGGTGATTCCGGCCATGACCACGAGCTATGCGATTCCGGCGCGCACGCCGTTCACCCTGACTGCTCCGCCGGCCAGCGACGCCGACGGCGATGCGCTGACCTACGACTGGGAGGAATACGATCTCGGCCCCTCGACGGCGATCAACGTCGACAACGGCACCAGTCCCATCGTGCGCTCGTGGAATCCGGCCGCGACCCGCACGCGCACGATCCCGCGCCTGTCCAACCTGCTCGCCAACACGACCGCGCCCGGTGAAATCCTGCCGACCATGGACCGCGCGTCGATGAAGTTCCGCCTGACCGTGCGCGACAACCATGCCGGCGGCGGCCGCTCCAGCAGCGCCGACATGCCGGGCATACAGGTCGTCGCCGCGGCCGGTCCGTTCCTCGTGACCGCGCCGAACACCGCGGTCAGCTGGACCACGGACCTGCCGCAGACGGTGACCTGGAACGTCGCCGGCACGACCGCTGCACCGATTTCCTGCGCCGGCGTCGACATCGACTTCTCGCCGAACGGCGGCATGACCTGGCCCCTGCGCCTGGCCAGCGCCGCGCCGAACAACGGCAGCGCGAGCGTGACGATTCCGTCCGGCAACGCGACGACGCAGGCGCGCATCCGCGTGAGCTGCAGCACCAATCTGTTCTTCGACCTGTCCGACGTGAGCTTCACGGTCGTGCAGGGCGACGTGATCTTCCGCAACGGCTTCCAGTAAGCCGCCGCACGCCGGCGACCGGGCACAGGGACAGGCGATTCTCCGGCATGCCGAGCGGCGGCATGCCGGACTGTCGCCGCAGCCCGGCCGAAGCCGCGCAATGCCTGCGCTATGCTCGCCCGCATGAATCACCTTGCCCATGCCGTACTGGCCGGGGACGAACCCGACCTGATCCTCGGCGGCCTGTTCGGCGATTTCGTGCATGGGCCGGTGCCGACCGATCTGCGCCGCGGCGTCGAACTCGGCCTGCGTCTGCACCGCGCCATCGACGTCCACACCGACCGCCATCCCGTCGTCGTCGGCCTGCGCAGCCAGTTCGTCGCGCCGTTCCGGCGCTATGCCGGCATCCTGCTGGACATCTGGTTCGACCATCTGCTCGCGTGCGATTTCGCGCGCTGGTGCGCCACGCCGCTGCAACGGTTCTCCGACGATCTGCTCGCCCTGCTGCAGCGCCACGCCGACGAACTGCCGCCGACGATGCGCGGCTTCGTCGCCTACATGCGGCGCAGCAACCTGCCGGCCGCGTATGCGGACGCCGCCGTCGTCGGTCGCGCGCTGGCCGGTGTCGGCACGCGGCTGAGCCGGGCCAATCCGCTGCACGAAGCCCTGCCCGTACTGCAGGCGATGGATCCGGCGCTGCGGCAGGGCTTCGAGGAATTCTTTCCGGAACTGCGGGACTTTGCCCGGGAATGGCTGCGGCAAGCGTCGGCATAGACGAGGCGCCGCGCCGCCAGCCGATGGATGGGATTGCGCCGCGGAACCCGTCGCGGGCCCACAGGCCCGTGCTTGCGAGCGGCAGCGGATCGCCGAAACGACGACACCGCCTTGCGGCGGTGTCGAGGGTTGAGGCGTTTGCCGCGGAGCGACGGGTGCTATCGGCTGCCGCTGCTGCAGGTCACTTGACCTGGTCGATCATCCAGTGAACCGTGGCCTTGACCTGCTCGTCGTTGAGCGAGGGATTGCCGCCGCGCGGCGGCATCACGCCGGCCTTGCCGGTGAAGCCTTCGGTCGCATGCTTGATCAGCGTATCCACGCCCTGCGCAATGCGCGGCGCCCAGTTGGCCTTGTCGTCCAGGCGCGGCGCGCCGCCGGCTCCGGACTTGTGGCAGGCGCCGCAGAGGCTGTCGTAAATGACCTGGCCGTCCGTGGTGCCACCGTAGGCGACCTGCGCGGCCGCGGCCTTCTTGCGGGCTTCCTCGGCGGCGAGCATGGCCGCGCGGCCGGTGTCGCCGGCATAGGACTCGCCGACCGGGGCCAGACGATCCGACACGACCTGCTCGGCATTCGGGTTGGTCGAAGCCGGATGGGTGGAATAGATGTAATGCGCCAGCAGGATGAAAGCCACGGCGATCAGCGAGAGCACGCCGATCAGCATCGAGAAGCGTTTCAGGAACTCCAGGTCGGTCTTGGTAATCGGGCTGCTCACGGAACACCTTTCCTAGCGGCGGCTGGGGCCGGAGAAGCTCCCGGCACGGACAAAAGACGGGCAAGTATAACGACCGCTCCGCGACCACGGAAGCTCAGGGCTAGCCCGCCGGCCGGCGGGCCGGCTATGATGCGCCCCGGTCTGCGCCCTGCGGTCCCGGCCTGCCGCCGGTTCGGCGCCGGCTGCCGACGCACCCGCCGCTCCGCGGCCGACCCACCGGCGATTCCGGCTGCTACGCCCGAAACCGCCCGCAACACCGTCACCACGCGCCCGTAGCTCAGCTGGATAGAGTACCGCCCTCCGAAGGCGGTGGTCGGGGGTTCGAATCCCTCCGGGCGCGCCATTCCCAGATCTCCGCTCCGAAAATTTCCCCGGGCCGGAGCGACACGCTTGCCCCACCGGCAGTCCCTCGTTTTCGTACAGCCCGGCCTCTCCGGCAATGCGAAATTCAGCCGCCGCCCCCTGCCGCCTTCCGATCGAACGTTTCGCGCCCCCGGACGACAGCGGCCGGCGGCTCATCGCACACCTGTGGCCTGCGACCGCTATCCGGTTTTTCTTGCCGATAGCCGACGAACACCCGCAACCGGTTGCGTGCCGTCCGTCGCGGTTCTGCGGATCGCAGGCGCATGCCGCTCGCGCGGCGGCGTTCCGACATCTGCGCGGTTACGGGTCGATGCGGGACAGGGGTGCAAGCATGCGGAATCTCTCTCGCTTCGAGCGCAGGCGCGAGCGACCGCGCGTCCGTGGCCCGTCTCGCATGAGAGCGCCTCGAAAAACGTCGAGCTACCCACGGCACGGTGACGTGCCGCTCGCAATCCAGCGCGCAAGCGCTGGATCAGGTGCCCATGAAGGGGAGGTGCGGCGCTGCGGGTCGCCGCGGGCAACGCTCAGGAAGAGATCGCGGCGCCTCGACCCGGCGGTGCTGGCGAAATGTCCAGCAGGGACGGCGGCACCCCCATCATGCGGCGGCAGGTACGCGTCAGATGGGCGGAGTCCGCGAACCCCGCCGCATGCGCGGCCGTCGACAGGGACGCGCCATTCATCCTGTGCTCCCACACGCTCACGAAGCGTCGCCACAGGATGTACTGTCGCAAGCCCATTCCCGTCTGCTCGACGAACAGATGGCGAAAACGACCCGGCGAGAGACAGGCCACGCGCGCTACTTCCTCGAGCGTGATCGGCAAGGATAGGTTGTCGTTGACGTACCTCACGGCACGCTCGATCCGTTCGTCGCTGGTCGGCGCCGGTTGCGCATGCTGCGTCAGCGACTGCACGAGTCGGCGCGCCTGCTCGACGATCGCCGGGCGACCGCGCCGTTCCACTGCCGCAGCGAACAGCGCCGCCAGAACCTCATCGGCCGGGGGCGGATCCATCTCCGCGATGCCGCGACCGTGGTAACGCTCCGTGAGCACTCGCCCTTCACGCGTCTCCGGCTCGACGAAAATCATCGCGCCGTAGTGATTTTTCGCACCGTCCATCGCATGGGGCTGCCGGGACGGGACTATCGCGAACGCGTAGTCGCCCCACGGATCCGCATCGTTCGCGCGCAACCGGATGCGCTCCTCGAACAGGAAGCAGATCTGGATTGCCTGATGGGTGTGTGCGGGAAACGCACCTGCCGTTCCCACGAAAATCGCTCCGCCGTTCCACGGGAAATACTGAGCGACGCTGATCGGCTCCATCATCGCATTCCGCTCGCACCGTTCGCCGCATCGTATGCCATTCCGGGTCGAAGGTCGCGCCGGCGCCCAATGCGGAACGGCGTCTCCCCATGACGTCAGCCCTTCGGTGCGGGTCGACGCCGGCGCGGGCATTTCACACTCCGGTTCATCGGCGGCATGTGCTCACCCGTTCCGGAGAGGCCTATTCGTCGGCCCAGGCCGGATGACCGGCCCGGACCGCGATCGGGCGCTCCATGCAATCCTCGCGATCGTCGTCGCGTCGCCCCGGGTTCTGTTTGCGTAACGGGAGGATCGCGACAGGCGCTGGTCATCGAGTCGCTCGCGATGGCCGTTCGTGCTGGCCGCCGTCATCGGCTGCAAGGTCGATCTATGGCTCGTCGTTGCCTGTCTCGGCGCTCACGGCGCGTTCGACGTACATCACGATTTCATCTCGCCAACTCCCGGCGTTCCTGCCTCCGAGTGCAAGGCGCACCTTTCACGACGGGCGACAGATTTCCTGCCTGCCCGCATTGGCGGAACCCGGCAGTGCGCAAGCGATCACCGTCGCGCCGGCACCATGCAGGCAGCCGGTACCGTGTTCGCTGTCGCTCGAGTTCCGCTTTCGGCAGGCGTTTGCGCCCGCTGTCCGTTCCGCTGGCGAGCGATCTCAGTGTCGATGAGGCAGTGCAGGGCGGTCCGGCACGCGCAGGCGGCGGCGCGCTGAAACGCCGCACATGCCAGCTGTGCGTCCCGGACGGTCTTGCCGCCGCGCGAGATCGCTCCACGTCTGCTCATGGAAATCAGCGGAGCCCTTTCGTTCAAGCGCAGCCCCGCCGGCGCTCGTACTGTGCGCGCCATCGACGGCGCGATGGTCGCGCCGGACACGACTGTCGGGAGTAACACATGACGTATTCACCAGTGCGCCGCACCGCTTCGGCGGCAACGGCGCTGTTGTCCGCCGTTGTCTTCGCCGGCTGCACGATGCTGACCCCAGCGCCGAAGGACCTCGATTTCTCGACGTCGCGAAGCGGAGAGCGCGGCATCTACCGGGCGACGATCCAGCCTGACGCATCGCCGATACCGCTCCATCGGATTCATAGCTGGACGGTCGAGCTCAAGGACGTGGCCGGACGACCCGTCGATGCCGCGCACATCGAGGTCGACGGCGACATGCCGCAGCACCGGCACGGGTTGCCGACGCGGCCGCGCGTGACGGAGGCGCTGGGTGACGGTCGCTATCGCGTCGAAGGGCTGAAGTTCCACATGCGCGGCTGGTGGACGGTGAGCTTCAAGGTCGATGCGCCGGCCGGCAACGACGAAATCACGTTCAACCTGATGCTCCGATGAGGTCCGTCATGGCGAAGCACACGCACGCGGCCGCCGTCGCGATCGGCGCTCTGCTGATCGGAGCGTTCCTCGCAGGCAGGGAAACCGGCGCGGCGTGGTCGAAAGAGGAGATCGCGCAGCTGGAAAGCCTGTGGATCGGAAGCCAGCCTCCATTGCCTGCGGACCCGAGCAATCGCGTGGCCGACGACCCGCGCGCAGGCGCGTTCGGGCAGGCGTTGTTCTTCGACACCCGGCTGAGCGCGAACGGACAGGTCGCGTGTGCGACGTGCCATCTCCCCGAGCGGCAATTCCAGGACGATCGAGCGCGCGCACGCGGTATCGGCGACGCCACGCGGCGCACCATGCCGCTCGCAGGCATCGCGCAGGGCGCGTGGTTCTTCTGGGACGGACGCAAGGACAGTCTGTGGTCGCAGGCCCTGGGTCCGCTGGAAAACGCGATGGAACACGGAACCGACCGCACACGCGTCCTGCACCTCGTGCGCGAGCACCATCGGGCGAGCTATGAAGCGGTTTTCGGACCGATGCCGGCGACCGGACCATTGCCGCAGGGCGCCGGCCCGCAGAGCGACGAGGCCGGACGGGCCGCCTGGAGGGCCCTGCCGGAGACCGATCGTGTGGCGATCAACACCGTGTTCGCGAACGTGGGCAAGTCGATTGCGGCCTACGAGCGCCGGATTCGCTTCGCACCGTCGCGTTTCGATCGCTACGCCGAGGCAGTCCTGAGCGGCAGCGAGCCCGGCGCGGAGGCGCAGCTGACAACCGACGAACGGGCGGGCCTGAAGCTTTTCATCGGCCGGGCGCAGTGCGTCCAGTGTCATAACGGTCCGTCGTTCTCCGATTTGCACTTTCACAATACCGGCGTGCCGGCGGTGAAGAACCTGCCCGCTGACGAGGGCAGGGCACAGGCTGTCGCAGCCGTTCTCGATGACGAGTTCAATTGCCTTGGGCCGTATAGCGATGCACAGCCGTCGCAATGCGCGGAGCTTCGGTTCATGTCGAAGGACACGCCTCGACTCACGCGGGCCTACAAGGCGCCGACGCTGCGCAATGTTGCGCTCCGTCCGCCCTACATGCACGCCGGGCAATTGGGGACGTTGGAAGATGTGCTGAATCACTACAGCCGGGCGCCGCCGGCACCGGCAGGCCGCAGCGAACTGGAACCGCTGCTGCTCTCGCGGCGCGAGCAGCATCAGCTCATCGCATTCCTGAACACGTTGAGCGGGCCTGTCGTCATCGCGCCCGAGACCGAACCGCAGACGCTTCAAAGTCGCGCCATTGCCTGGAGCATTGAATGAACCCCGCAGCTAAACTGGCGTACGAACGGGAACTGCTGCTCGCAACGCAGGCCGAAGCGGCCGGCGAGTTGCGAGTCGCCTTCGAGCATCTCGAACGGGCGCATATTCTGGGCCAGCGCAGCACGCGCGCTCACGTACGGGCGCATTGGCGAATGTTGCGTCTCGGAATTCGAATGCGCAGTCGGCAGGAGATCGTCGGCCAGGTGACTCGCATCGTCGCAGCGCTCGTGATCACGCGCATCTGGGTGCCTGTCGGCAATACCGGCGGCTCGAACGTCAGCGCGACGAAGCCGATGCCGATTCCCGAGAATCTGCGCGGCATGCTGGAAGACGAGCGGCGATGAATCCCGCGGCAGCGCGCGAAAGCCGAAGCCTGCCGTCGCACTGCGCTTCGCGAGCCCGCCTGAAGGGCTCGCGACCCGGCGTCTCCGGAATCTGGCGACGATTCAATCGCCGCCAGCGGTGCGAGGCGGCTGTTCCTGCACGACGACCGCCTTCGCCGGAGATGAAACCTCACCCGCAGCCGGCCGCGCCGACGCGCCCTTCCATTTCCACAACACGAGGATCAGCAGTACGTCGACGATGACTGCAAAGACGCTCGCTTCGGGTCCGAAGCGGCCGCCGGTGACCCATTCGGGACCGTCCTGCAGCAGCGGACGGAACCAGCCCGCCTGCTCGAAGCCGCTCACGCCGAAACCGAGCAGATGGCCGAGCGCCCAGTTCCAGCCGAAGTGAATGCCGACCGGCATCGCCAGGCTGCGTGTACGCAGGTAGGCCATTCCGAGCAGCACCGCGCCGAGGAAGAGTTCCGTAGTGGCCCAGACCAGGGTCGCGCCCTGCATGCCGGGGTTGTCCCAATGACCGGTCGCGAACAGCAGGCCCATCGCGACCAGCGCGACCCGTGCGCCCACCGGCCACGAGGCGCTGGAACACGAAGCCGCGGAACAGCAGTTCCTCGAACAGTGCGACGAAAACGAAGGCATAGACGCCGTACGCCAGGGTCGCCGGGCTGCGCGCAGGGTCCAGCTCCAGGCGCACGCCGCCGACCAGCCAGATCATCGCCACGGCAAGCAGCGCCGTCGCGATGCCGAATCCGGCACCGATGCCCAGTTCTCGCAGCCAGCGGCGATCCGGCACGAGGCCGATGCTCGACAACGGTTCCCGGCGCAAGCGCACGCAGAACCAGGTGATCAGCAGCAGGAAGCCCAGCCGCAGCGGCTCCAGGCCGTCCTTGGGCACGCCCAGTTGCTGCAGTGCGTGGCTCACCGGGGTGTACACCAGCCGGCTCGCGAGCAGCAGCGCGATGAAGACGGCGATCCACCAGCCATTGCGCAGGCGGCCATCGGAAGCGAAGAAGATCCTGTTCAAGCGCACCTCGGATGGAAGGGCAAGCGGGACGCGCCCCGGATCACCGCCCGATGCGCCGCAAATTATCTTGACATCAAGATACTCGATGTCAAGCTAAAGGCGACAGACCCGCCGGAGATCCGGATGAGAAGCAAGAACGAACGCGAGCACGACAGGACCGACCGGCTGCTGGCCGAGTGGCAGGCCGAGCGTCCGGAGCTCGACGCCTCCGCCATGGCCGTCGTGGGCCGGCTGCTGAGCATCGGGCGTCAGCTCGAAGCCCGCGCCAACGCCGCACTGCGGCCGCTCGGCCTGCACTACACGGATCTCGACGTACTGGCGACGCTTCGCCGGGGAGGGCGCCCCTACCGGCGCACGCCGACCGAATTGCGCGATTCGGTGCTGATCACCTCGGGCGCGATGACCGCCTGCCTCGACCGCCTGGAGCGCAACGGCCTGATCGAGCGCATCGCCGATCCGAACGATCGCCGCTCCAGCGCCGCCGCATTGACGGGCGAAGGACGCAAGCTGATCGACAAGGCCATTGCGGTACGCTTCGGCGAAGCCGCAGACGCGCTCTCGGGCCTGTCCGCCGCGGAATGCGCGCGGCTCGCGGCGCTGCTGAAGAAACTGGGCCGGACCTTGGGTCAGCCTGGCGAGGAGGCCGGCAGCATGCCAGCGCCTTCCGACCGTTCCGGAGGATGATGGGCAGACTTCGCGCCGTCACCTCGGCTGGCAGCAGATGGCGCGCCCAGGGCTGCGTTCGCCGAAGGCTTGCGCGGGCTCATCGTCGCAGGAATCCGACCATGTCCAAGGCAGAGGAATCCAGTCTCCGCAAGCTCCATCCGACGCAGCTGACGGTCGGCATGATCGTCGTGAAGGACAAGGCGGCGCATCTCGCAGCGCTGTCGCCGCGGCAGCAGAGCGAATTCATGCAGCGGCATGAGATGCCGGCGGTACTCGGGCCGGGCAAGCGGCTGTACATCACCGATCACCACCACCTCGGGCTCGCCGCGCTCGATGCGGGCCTTGCTACGGCCTTCTTCCGGATCGACGGCGATCTCTCTGCTTGCAGCCTCGACGAATTCTGGAAGCAGATGGAGAAGAACCACTGGGTTCATCCGCTGGACGAGAGCGGCGTACGGCATTACTGCACGCGCATTCCCGATCAGCTCGGCAATCTCGTGGATGACGTGTACCGGTCCATTGCCGGCTACGCGCGCGACGCCGGCGGATACGACAAGGTGCCCGAGGCGTTCGCCGAGTTCGTTTGGGCGGACTATTTCCGGCGCACGATTCCGGTGGAATTCGTCCGTGCGGATTTTCATGCGGCCGTTGCGCAGGCCATGCTGCTTGCGAAGGACCGCCACGCCAGGGGCCTGCCGGGGTTCAACGGCAAGTAGTGCAGCACCTTCGACAGCGTCCGGCGAGTTGATGGCGCTCCGGACCATCGCGCGGCGCTGAATCGAGCGCTGCGGCACGCGGCCGCCGACTGCCGGATCCTGCCGCGCCGCCATCCGGTGCGCTCTGCTGGCGGATCCGGCCGGTTCCGTGCCGCCGCCAGTCTGCTGCCGTCGCAACATGTTCCATTGTTACTTTTGCGCTAGCCTCCTATTCCGTTTCGCCGTTGGACGAAACGTGGCCGCCGCGCTATTCCCCTGACGGTTTTCTTGCTACAAACTGTGCGACTGCCGCTAGGCGCCCGGGGGGGCTTCCGACGGATACGAGCGTGCTGCACTGCAGCGCGCCGATGACGCACGGCCGTGCGAACGGCCGGCCAAGGATTGCACGCGTTTCTCCTGGTGTTCCGGCGACGGCCGCTGCCGGCGCTGCCGGCTCGGCTGTGCATGCGGCCGGGCGCGGCCGTGTGCGGAAGTGCTGGTCCGACGTTTCCGACTTCGTTCGCCGCGGCCTCCGGGCCCGGTCCAGGCGCAAGCCCCTGACAAGGGTCATCAGCATGGTCGACAACGAACTGCCCTGGCCCGCCGGCACCCGGCTCGTCCGTCTCGGCGAGATCGAGATTGATCCGCGCTACCGCAGCGTCAGCCGCGCCGGCGTCGTGCATGAACTGAATCCGCGCTGTTTCGAGCTGTTGCTGCTGTTCCTGCGCGAGCCACGCGTGCTGCATACGCGCGACGCGATCTTCCGCCGCGTCTGGCGCGGCGCCGTGGTCGAGGACGCCAATCTGACCACCTCGATCTGGCTGCTGCGCCGCGCGCTCGGCGGTGCGGCCAAGCAGTGGATCCGCACGATTTCCAAGCAGGGCTACATCTTCGATCCGCCGGCGAACCTCGAAATCGAGCGTGTCGCCGGCGACGACACGGCCGCCGCAACGACCAGGCCGGCGCAGGACGCCGATACCGACGCAGACCTACAGGCCGCTGCGCCGGCCGCAACCGCCATGACGCCGGACGCCAGGGCACCGGCGCCGCCGCTACGTGCCGGCGCGGCGATCACGCGGGGTTGGATGGCGGCGCTCACCGCCGCTGCGTGCCTGAGCCTGATGCTGCTGGCCGGCGGACTGCTCGGCGCGCGCGGCCGCGATGCGGCGGCGACGCGGGTCATCCTCGTCGCCGCCGCCGATCCCAGCCTGCCCGAGAGCCAGCGCTGGCCGCTGCGCCTGCTGCAGCACTGGCTGAGCTGGCAGCTCGGCAATGCGCCGCAGGTCGAGTTGCGCAGCCCTTCCGATGCGCTCGCCGACGGCAGCGAGACCGTCGTGCTGCTGGAACTCGGCACGCCGGCGCAGGGCGGCGAATGGCGCGTATCCGCGCATTTTCGCGGCAACGCCGCGCAGCCGCCGATCGTGCGGCAGGCCGGCGACCGGCAGCTCGTCGCCGCGATTGCCGCGGTCGGCGACGCCGTGTTCGCGCGCCTGACCGGCACCGGGGATGTCGCCGCGCCGCCGCTGGCGCTCGATGCGGCGGCGGCGCGGCAGCTGGCCGATGCGTTCGATGCCGAGCAGCAGCATCGCTGGAACGACGCGGTGCGTGCCTATACCGGCATCGTCGCGGCGGCGCCGGCATTCGGCCTCGCACGCCTGCGACTCGCCCGCTGTCTCGCACGCCTGGGCCAGCGCGGCGCGGCGCAAGCCGAACTCGCGCGCGCCGACGGCTGGCTGGAAAGCCTGCCGGAATTCCTGCGTGCACCGCTGCACGCCGAAAGCCTGGCGCTGCGCGAAGAACCGGCCGCCGCCGCCGCGGCCTATGCAGCGCTACAGCAGTTGCCGCATGGCGACAGCGCCGAGTACCGCGTGGGCGAAGCCGCCGGCCTGCGCCTCGCCGGCCGCACGCGCGAAGCAGCCGCACGGCTGGACCGCGCGTTGCCGGCCGGCCCCGGTATTGCGCTGGCCTGGCAGCTCGAACAGGCCGAGACGTCGCTTGCCAATCGCGACTATCGCCACGCGCAGAACGCGGCGGGTCAGGCGCTGGAGCTCGCCCGCACCCTCGGCTGGCCGCACGAGGCGGCCCAGGCAAGCCTGCTGCTGGCCGACGCGCGCAGCGGCGGCGGCGAAGCGGTGGCGAGCGAACTGCTGTCGCGCGCCGGGCAGGACTTCAGCGCAAGCGGCGATCGGCTCGGCGCACTCAATGCGCGCGTACACGCCGAACTCGCGCAGCACGACGATGTGGCCGCCGACACGCTGGATCAGCTGCTGGCCGAAGCGCGTTCGGCCGGCAACGCATTCGTCGAGATCGACGCGCTGCGCCGCGTCGGACTCGCGCGCTTTCGCGCCGGCGATCTGCGTGGTGCGCACCAGCGACTGAGCCAGGCTGCCGCCGTCGCCGAATCCGCGGGCAATCGGGTGGAGCGCCGCCGCATCGACCTGCTGCTGCTGCAGCAGGACACCTTGCGTCTGGATTTCGCCGCGCTGGACGCGCGCCTGGGTCTGCTCGACGCCGAACCGCAGCAGGGCGCGACGGCTTATCTGATCGGCCTCAATCGCGCGCGACTGGCCTATCTGCGCGGCGATTTCGACGCCGCGCTGCGTACACTGGAAAGCACCGAGAACCGCCTGCGCGAGGCGGCCGGCAATCTGCCGCAGAGCATGGCGTCGCTGAACTGCGTGCGCGCGAGCATACGCATCGTGCAGGGCCGCCCGGCCGATGCGCGTACCGAATTCCGCGCCTGCCGCTCGGCCGGTCTGCCGGCGCTGGATCATTTCTCCGACATCGGCGAGGCCGAGCTCGCGATCCAGGCCGGCGACATCGGCGAAGCACGCCGCCTGCTCGCGCCGATGGACGCAACGCCGGAGGACACGCCGGCGCAAGTCGACCGCTGGAATCTCGCGATGGAGGTCGCGCCGCTGTTCGCGCGCATCGGCGATTTCGACGCCGCCCGCCGGATCATCGACCGTACCCTGCCGGCGGTCAGCGAATCGGGCTATCGCATGATCGAGACCAACCTGCGCATCACGCGTGCGGAAATCGCCCTGGCCGAGGGCCGCGGCAACGAAGCCGAACGCGAAGTCGCCGGCGCCGAGAAACTGCTGCCGGCCGACTACTGGTACGAACGCCGGCGCGCACGCACCGTGCGCGCACTGATCGCGCAGAGCCGCGGCGAGATCGAAGCCGCGGCACAGGCGCTGGACGCGCTGCACGCCGACACGCGCACACGCGGCGACGTGCTCGGCGAGCTGCTGGTGCACAGCCTCATGGACGCGAACGCGGCCGCATCGCGCTGCCCCGACGAACGCCGCCTGCGGCTGCTCGCCGCCAGCGGCATGCGCGGCGCCTCGGATCTGTGGATGAACCCCGCCGGCCGTGCCCGCCTCGTCAGCGCAGCATCGCCGTGAATCGGGAATCAGGAATCGGAATCGGGAATCCGGAATGGTAGGTTGCGCTGAGCGCAGCGATGCGCAACGTCACGCTATATCACCCGTCGAAAATCCCGCCTCGCGACGCATGACATCACGATGCTTCGCCATCACAAGTCCGCTCCTCGCCCGATGGAGCTTCGATCGGCGTTCGATGATGCGATGACACCGTGATGTTGCGGTTCGCCTGCGGCTCACCGGCAACCTACGTGTTCAGCTCAACGCTTCGACGCACGTTTCGCGCGCCCACAAAAAACCCCGCCGGCGAACCGGCGGGGTTTCGGGTCAACGCTGACTCAATGCCTCAGAACGTGATCGACCAGCTGTCGATCCGGCCCGTGTCGCCGGCCGCGTTGTCGTTCACGCGCAGGTTCCACGTGCCGTTCAGCGGCTTGGCCGACAGGTCGAAGGTCACCGTCTTGTTGATGTTGTCGGTGCCCGCGCCCGTGCGGTTGTGGATGTTGTACAAGGTGCCGTCCGGCGCCACGAGGTCGACCTTCAGGTCGCCCTGGTAGGTGTGCACGATCGCCACCGTCACCGAGGCATTGGCCGGCGCGTTGCCGGTGCGGCCGCTGACCGTGATCGGGCTGTCCACCGTCGCGTTGTCGTTGATCGTGTAGTCGGCCGTGTTCGTGTAGGTCTGCGCCGAACCGCCGCCGCCGGCCGTGAAGCTGCCGGTCAGGCTCACGCCCGAATACGCGCTGTAGCCGCGCAGCTTGACGTAGTAGGTGCCGGCCTGCGCCGTCGTGATCGTGCAGGTCTCGTTGTTGCCCGACAGGTACGGACGGCAGTCGTAGGTCGTGGTGGTCGGCGCCGAACCGAACTTCACGTACATGTCCGCATCGCCCGTGCCGCCGGCCATCACGAACTTCAGGTTCGTCGCACCGGCCGGAACGACCAGCGTATACGTCGTCTCCGAGCTCGCCGCACCGGACAGGCCGGTCCTGGCCACGCCGTTCTGCAGCTCGTTGCCGCCGGCCGGTGCGGTGACCGTGACCGAGGACGACTTCGTGTTCGTCGCACCGGCGTTGTCGGTGACCGTCAGGGTGACCGTGTACGTGCCGGCCGCCGCATAGGTCTTGCTCGGGTTGGTCGCCGTCGAGGTGGTGCTGTCGCCGAAGTTCCAGCTGCGCGAAGCGATCGTGCCGTCGCTGTCGGTGGAGCTGTCGGTGAACGTCGCGGTCAGGCCGTTCGTCGCCACGCTGAAGTTCGCCACCGGCGGCACGTTGGCCGGACCGCTGGAAACCGTCACCGAGCTGGTCTTCGTGTTCGTCGCGCCGCCGTTGTCGGTCACGGTCAGGGTGACCGTATAGGTGCCCGCAGCCGCGTAGGTCTTGCTCGGGTTGGTCGCCGTCGAGGTGGTGCTGTCGCCGAAGTTCCAGCTGCGCGAGGCGATCGTGCCGTCGCTGTCGGTGGAGCTGTCCGTGAACGTCGCCGTCAGGCCGCTCGTCGCCACGCTGAAGTTCGCCACCGGCGGCACGTTGGCCGGCGGGCTGCCCGAGCAGGCCGGACGCGTGCCGCAGGCGATGCCGTGGGCGTTGAACGCATCCCAGATGCGGCAGGCGTTCGGCGTGCCGTTGGCGAGATTGCCGTCGTCGTCGTCGGCCGCGAGATAGACCGTATACCAGTTGTTCGCGCCGCAGCCGTTGACCGTCGCGCTCGCGCTGCACTTGCCGCCCGAGGCGACCTGATAGGCGCTCTTGGACGGCGTCAGGCTGGCGTACCAGATCTTGTCCATCGCGGCCCAGCCGGCGGTTTCGCCGTGCACGGCGACGAGCTTCTTGGCCAGATCCCAGTTCGCCGAGCTCGCGATATACGACTCGCAATGGCCTTCGTAGCCCATCGGTCCCTGGTACGGCGTGATGCCGTTGGCCAGGTACGGACAGGCCAGACGGTCGCAGTTGATGCCGTTGTCGGCCGTCACGTTGGCCGGGCTCGCCGCGGTGCGCGCGCCGAGCGTGCTGAACGCATTGAGATCGCGCACGCCGGAGCAGGCGCTGTCGCAGTTGTAGCAGCCGTTGCTGCCGGCCGTGGTGAAGAAGCCGTTGCCGATGCAACCGAGCTTGGTCTCGAGGAACGCGAACGTGTCGCCGACCGCTTCGCCGCTGCCGTATTCGCCGGCTGCGCCGCCGCTGTTCTGGTCCATGCCGTGACCCCATTCGTGCAGGAACACGCCGGGAATCTCGCCGGTGTTCGCGCAGGCATAGGAGCCGGAGGTGCCCGACTTGAAGAAGTTCATCGAGCTGCCGTTCCAGTTCGCGTTGCAGACGTCGTTGACGTTCATGTTCGCGGTGACCTTGCCGGCGATCCAGCTGTTGCCCGGCAGGAACGTGGCGGCCTTGCGGTTGATCCGCGTCAGGTAATAGAAGCCGTTGCGCGCGGCGCGCGTATTGCCGTTGCCGCCGACGCCGCCCGCGGCACCGCAGTCGGTGCCGGTGTCGGTACCCAGATGCAGATCGCCGCCGCTGGACACGCTCAGCGAGACCGAACCGCAGGTGTCGGCGATCTTGATGTATTTGCCGTCCAGGGTGACCGTGGCCGTGCCGCCGGCATAGTCGTAGATGCCCAGCGCGTCGGTGACCTTGGCCGTGCTGTTGGTGACCGCAGCGAACGGCATCGGCTTGACGACTTCGGGCAGGGTGTTGACGGTCTCGAACACGCCGCCGTCGACGACCGCGCTGACGTTGAGATTGAGGTCGTTGACCTCGATCACGCGGTTGGTCTTGGCATCGACGAGCACGTCGTAGGTGGTCTTGTCGTCATTGACGCGGAAGGTGTAGTGCCAGGCCAGGCGATGCGCGTAACCGGCACCGGCGATGCCGGCATAGGCGGCTTCGCGTTCCAGCGAACGCTCCGGTGCCGACGGCAGCAGCTCGAGAGTGCCGGTCTGCAGCCATTCGACGATCTTGGTGCCGGCCGGGAAGGCCAGCTCGCCGAGCGCCATGTCGAAGGCCTTCTCGCGCGCGGACACCGGAATCGTGTCCAGGCTGACCGGCGCGACGCGATTGCTGCCGAACTGGATGATGTTGCCGTGGGCGATGCGGAAGAACAGGTTGGCGCCTTTCACCGGCACGCCGTTCTTGAGCTGGGCGAACTCCACGAACCAGTGGCTGTTGTCCTTGCCGTAGGCGACGCTGCTGTCGGTATCCAGCGTGAACTCGAGACCGTTGGTCTTGAGCAGGTCGGCGTTCGCCGCGACGAAGTCGAGCAGGCGCGCCTCGACGACGGCCAGGTCGACGGTCTCGCTCGCGCGCAGGCCCATGGCCTGCAGAGTCAGCGCATTGCCGCGGCCCGGAATCAGCGGCACGCCGGAGCCCTGGATCAGGTTGGGCCGGTCGGCGCGGCGGTCCCAGCGCATTTCCCAGCTGCCGCCGTAGCGTTGCTGGAATGTCGCCGCGGCGCCGTAGGCGCGCGACGGTTCGGAGCCCAGGGTGACGCTGGCCTCCTGGCTCGGCGTGACGTGCAGCTCGGGCGCAAGGAACGGACGCGACAGCTTGGGCTTGATGCCGGTATCGACATTGGGCTGGATGGCATAGGCCGAGGACGCGGCGAGCAGACCGATCAGCAAGGACGGCAGCACGCCCAGGGCCTTGCGGCTTTCAGGCAGAACAGTACGAATCATGAACCCTCTCCCTCCACAGGATGTTCGTGACGATGGAGCGGCAACGACGCATCCGGAGCTCAGGGGGGCACCGACCGCGGGTAGCGGTCGGTGCCGGTTGTCCGGACAGAAGCTGGCGCTCCACGAACCTGGAACGCGAGCCACTGCCCGCACAACGCCGAAAAGATCTTTATTTTATCTTTGCGGCCAATTGCTTGATTCGCAGCGCTTATTTTCGGAGGACCGGCAGTGCCGGGGGCAGCGCAGCCGTGACGGCGGCACGGACTCTGGCCTGCGCCGCGGGCGCGGAAGGTCGCGAACGACAAGTGCGCGCCGCTGCCGAAGCCTTGCCCGGCCAGCCGTCGCCGCCGATGTGAGCGGTTCACGCCGCCGCGGCAGGACCGGCCGCACGGGACAGACCCGCCGCGTTCGCGTCGCCGCACTCGGCCGCCAGACGGAGCGGCCGGGAAGTGCCGGACCGCCGCGCGGCCGCCGACGGCGGACATCACGGCATGACCACGAACGATCGCAGGGGGAAACGGCGGTAGCCGGCACACGCGGCCACGCCTGCGCGCAGGTCAGTCGAAACGGCAGAAAGTCGCTTCACCATCGCCGGCAGCAGCCGGCGACCCCGGAACCTGTCCGCTCGCTGTCGAGCCGGGACGGATCAGACCCGCAAGCTGCGCACGGCTGCGCATTCGCGCCGCACGAGGCGCAGGTTCGTGCCGACGGAGGCGACGGCCCTGACGATCTGTTCGGGTGACACGCCCCACTGCGTTGCCCAGTAGGTCAGTTCCCAATGCGAGGACAGGTCGATGCGATCGGTGCTCTGCGCCGGCATGCGCAACGGCGAAACAACGGTGCGACGCTCGTTCATGGCGTCCTCGGGAATCGCGGTGGCTGGGGTAGCCGGTATACGCGTGGACAGGTTAATGCGCCGTCATCGTTTCGTGGCGAAACGACGACGGAACCGGCGCTGCAGCCCGCCGATCAACGGCCTGCGCCATCTGACAGGATTCTTTGCCCCTCGGCGTATTATCCGAAGCCGGGCCGGCACAGGCCCTTGGATTCATTGCTGGAGTCGATCATGAAAGTGCGCTCTTTGAGCCTGGTCCTGTCCCTGCTGCTGACCGGCGGCGCCCAGGCGGCCGTCATCCTGGAAACCTCCAGCGAAGCACTTCGCGTCGATGCGGCCGCTGCGCCGAAATCCGAGCACTGGCGCAGCGGCGCCAAGGCCGCCGCGGTCGCCCCGCTGCTGCAGCTGCCGGCGCTGGCCGACGAGCGCGCCGCGGCCGTCAAGCGGCGCAACGAAAGCAACGGCAATCGCCGCCTGCAGATCGGCATCAGCCGCGGCATCGCGAGCGAAGCCGTCGATGATCTGCCGCAGCCGCAGCTGCAGTACGTCGACGGCGGCGCCGTACTGCGCCTGGACGTGGCCTCGCCGGGCGCCGTGGCGCTGCGCGTCGGCCTGCGCGGCAAGAACTGGCCCGACGGCGTGGAGCTGCGCGTGGCCGGCGCCGACGGCGTGATCCATGCGACCGACGCGGCCGCCGCGCGCAATCAGGCCGATGGCGACGGCGTGTTCTGGACCGCGGTGACCGAGGGCGAACGCCAGCAGCTCGAACTGTTCGTGCCGGCCGGCATCGACCCCGCCGGCGTCGCGCTGCGCGTGGACTCGCTGTCGCACCTGCTCGTGTCGCCGCTGACCGCCGCGCACAGCAAGGCGCTCGGCGATTCGGGCTCCTGCAACATCGACGTGGTCTGCCGCACCGGCAGCCTCGGCCAGTCCTTCGTCAACGCCAAGAACGCGGTCGCGCGCATGGTGTTCCAGTCCGGCGGCGGCAGCTATACCTGCACCGGCACCTTGCTCAACGACACCGACGACAGCAGCCAGATACCGTGGTTCTTCACCGCGCATCACTGCATCGGCGACCAGAGCGAAGCCTCGTCGCTGGCGACGTTCTGGAACTACGAGACGCCGACCTGCGGCGTCGACCAGTCCGGCCCGAACACCCAGCTGACCGGCGGCGCGCAGCTGCTGTATTCGCAGGGCAGTACCGACGGCGCCCTGCTCAAACTCAATTCGACGCCGCCGGCCGGCGCGGTCTTCGCCGGCTGGAACGCCAATCCGCTGACGCCGCCGGTCGCAGTCACCGGCATCCACCATCCTTCGGGCGACATCAAGAAGGTCAGCATCGGCAACAACAGCGGCACGCGCGAGAACGTCACGTTCGACGGCCAGACCGCCACCAGCACCTGGAAGTCGTCGTGGAGCCAGGGCACGACCGAAGGCGGCAGCAGCGGCTCGGGCCTGTTCACGATAGCGACCAACGGCGGCTACCAACTGCGCGGCGGACTGTTCGGCGGCAGCGCGTCGTGCAGCAACTCGGGACAGGGCGAATCCTCGGGCAATGTGGACGTCTATTCGCGCCTCGACCTGATCTTCCCGTCGATCGAGCAATACCTCGTGCCGGCCTCGACCGGCCCGGGCCCGTCGCGCGACTACACCGGCCAGTGGGACGTGCGCACCGAAGGCGGCCGCGGCATCAGCATGTTCCAGTTCGGCAACACGCTGTTCGCGGTCTGGTTCGTCTACGACAGTCAGGGCCGTCCGTCCTGGTATCAGCTCGATCCGCAGTGGAGCGCGACCGACGTCGCCGGCGGCCGCGTCGTGAAGTTCACGGGCTCGCCGTGGGGACCGACCTACAACCCGGACGCGCGCGCGCTGACCCAGGTCGGCACCTTCACCCTGAATTTCACGTCGGGCGCACAGGCCAACTTCACCTACAACGTCGACGGCGTGAACCGCAGCGTGCTGCTGCAGAAGTACTGAGCGGAAATCGGCGGGCGCCGGCTGATCGGCCGGCGTTCGCGGCACGAGTCGAATCGACGCACTGTCCTGCATCTTCCCCGCTTCCGCAGGGAGCGGGGGCGCAATCGTCGGCGGACGCCAAGCGCCTCGGGCCGAGGCCGAAGCGATCTGCCGGCGGCCGTCAGTCCGCGCCGCGCGCACTGCGCGGCACACGACGGAAACGCCACAGTACGAGCAGCCCGTAGAGCACGACCAGCAGGAACAGGTTGAGCAGCTGCGGCGCGGCCTCCTGCAGGCTTGCGCCCATCTGGTTGAACTTGACCATCGCGGTGATGCCGGCGGTGGTCGGCAGCAGTTTCGCGACCAGCAGCAACGGCAGCGGCGTCGATGTCGCCGGCCAGCTGAGGTTGGCCAGGAAGAACAGCAGCAGCGAGCTGGCCGTGACGTACTGGAACGCGCGCTCGCGCGTGGCGAAGAAGCTGCCGAGGAACATCGCGAACAGGCCGGTCGCCGCGATGAACAACGGCCCGCCGACGAGCAGGCCCGACAGATTGCCGCCGCGCGGATAGTCCTGCACCCAGAACGTCAGCCCGGTGAAGTACAGCAGCCCCGGCAGGCCGATGGCGGCGAACGCGGCCAGCATGCCGGTCAGGCGCGTCGCGCTCAGGCTCAGGCGCGAGCCGGCGTTGCGCTGGCGGCGTCCGCCGAGCACGACGCCGATGCCGATCAGCAGGGTCTGGTGCACGATGAGCTCGGCCACACCCGGCACGACGCCGCTGCCGTAGCCTTCGCGCGTATTGAACAGCGGCCGCTGCACGACGCGGAACGGCGGCCGCGTCGGTGCGCCCCTGACCTTAGCCTGGTCGACGGCGAAGTCCACGGCCCAGCCGCCGATCGCGTCGCCGAGGCCGGCCAGCACCGAACTCGCGCGGCCGAGAAACGCGCCGTTGCCGAGTATCACGAGATGACCGCCGCCCGTGCGGCTGTCGCGCTCGAAACCGGCCGGGATCGCGAGTATGCCTTCGTACTCGCCGCGCTCCACGCCACGGCGCGCCTCTTCCATCGACACGGCGAAACCGCTGACGCGCACGACGCGCAAGGTCTCCACGCGCCGCAGCAGGTCGCGGCCAAGCGCACTGTGGTCCTCGTCGACGACGACGACGGGCAGATTGCTGGCCACTTCGTGCCGGTAGGCCGCCGGATAGAACAGCGAATACAGCACGATCGCGCCGATCATCGTGACGACGGCATAGCTGTCGCCGAACACGTCGCGCCAGGTCGCCAGCAGCTCGGCCACGAACGCTTTCATGGTGCGCGCCCGGCGGCGTCCGCGGCAGCCAGATAGGTGCGCAGGCCGATGAGTGCCGGCACCAGCACGAACAGCAGCAGGGTACCCAGCGCCGGCAGCGACGCCGTCGCCGGCGCGCCCATGGTCAGCTGCTGTGCCTGCAGTTTCACGTAGGCGGTCAGCGGCAGCAGCGTGTTCCAGACGCGCGTGAACAGCGGTGCGTCGACGACCGGAAACGTCGCGCCCGAGAATGCCATGGCCGTACCGACGTAGAGACCGACGAAGGACAGCGCCTTGCCCATGTCGCGCGTCAGGCCCACGAGCAGCAGCGTGATCGCCGCGCACGCGGCATAGAGCGCGAGCTGGGCCAGCAGCAGCATCGCAAGCTGCGCGGCGCCGACGCCGCCGTGCAGCGCGATCAGATAACCCGTGCCCAGCGCGCCGTAGCCGACGAACAGCACGAAGTAGGGCAACAGCTTGCCGACGACGGCGAAAACCGGCGCCGGCGACGATGCGAGCCAGCCGGCATGGCTGCCGTCGCGGATTTCCCGGCCGAGCGCGCCGGCCATGGCCAGGCAGGCGACCAGATGCAGCACGGCGGGAAACAGCAGGCCGAGCAGGAAATATTCGAAGCTGCGTGCCGAATTGAACAGGATCGCGCTCTGCACCGTCACCGGCGGCGGGCGCAACGAAGCCGGGCCGCTGCGCAGCGCGACCTGTTCCTGCAGCACGTCGAGGTTGAGCGCGCCGATCGCTGCGGCGATGTCGCGCGAGGCGCCCTGGCCGGCGGTCAGATAGCTCGCGTTGTAGTAGGAGAACACCGTGCCGCTGCCCTGCCGCTGCAGATCGCGTGCGGCGTTCGGCGGCAGGTAGACCACGGCATAGACCTGCAGGCTGCGCACCAGCGACCAGGCCTCGGCCAGATCGCGCGGCTGCGCGGCAACGCGCAGGCCCGGGCTCGCGTCGAGCTTGCGCGCGAGCGCGCGGCCGAGGCTGCCGCCGTCCTGGTCGACGTAGGCGATCGGCAGCTCGCGGATCACCGCGGCCGACAGCAGCCAGGCCAGCGCCGCGAGCATCGCGAGCGGAAATACCGTGACCAGCAGCAGGTCGGCCGGATTGCGGCGCAGGAAGCGCAGCTCGCGCCGCGCCGAAGCGAGCAGCGCCCCGGCGCGGCCTTCCGCATTCACTGCTGCGGCCACGGAAACAGCACGCTCATGCCGGGCCGGAAATCCTTGACCGGCTGCGCCGGCCGTGCGCGGATCTCGAAGCTCTTCACGTCGTAGCCGCTGGACTGGCGCGTCGCGCGCCAGGTCGCGTAGTCGCCGGCCGGGCTGATGTAGTAGACGCGAAACTCAACCCCCTTGAGACCGAGCGCCGGAATGTCGCCGCGCAGGCTGCGCCCCGGGCGCGTGCCGGCGAACTGGTCCTCGCGCAGATTCAGCGACACCCAGAGGTGGTCGACGTCCACGACCGTGAATACCGGATAGCCGGCCGGCACGAGCTCGCCGACGTCGGCCAGACGCTTGCCGATCTCTCCGGCCAGCGGCGCATGCGCCGCGACTTCGTCCTGCGCCGCGCGCACTTCGGCGACGGCGCCTTCGGCCTGACGCACCTGCGCCGAAGCCGCCTCGCGATCCTGCCGGCGCGCGCCGGCCAGCGCCTGGTCATACTGCGCGCGCGCGGCGGCCTGCAGCTCGGCGCTGCTGCGTGCCTGGGCCTGGGCTTCGTCGCGGCGCTGGCGGCTGACGACGCCTTCGCCATACAAGGTGTCGAGCCGGCGCCAGGTCGACTGGGCCAGCTCGTTCGCGGCGAGTGCGCGTCGCCAGTTCGCTTCGGCCGCACGGATCTCCTCGCTGCGCGCGCCTTCGTTGGCCTTGTCCGACTGCGCCTGCGCGGCTTCGAGCACGGCCGATACCTGGCTGTGCTTGGCCGCGACTTCGGGACTGTCGAGCTCGAACAGCAGCTGGCCCGCTTCGACGCGGTCGCCTTCGCGCACATGCAATTGCGCGACGCGCGCACTGATCTTCGCCGCGACGTTGACGCTGTCGGCATCGGCCATGCCCTGCACGAGATCGCCGCCGCCGCGGAACGCGAGCCAGATGCCGCCGGCGACCAGCAGCAGAACGAGTACGAGCAGCGCCAGTGCGAGACCGCGCCGACGCGGCGGCGGATCGCGGTCGGCCCGGAACGCCGGCTCGGACGGCGATGGCGAATTCATGGGATCAGCACCTCTTCTGCCGTGCGCAGATAGTCCTCGTAGCGTTCGGCCTGGCCGCTGGCTTCGAGCAGCTGGGCCAATGCGAAGTCGAACTGATAGGCCGCCTGGGCGCGCTCGATGCGTGCGCCGCCGAGCGCAAGCCGCGCGTCGATGAGGTCGAGCGAGGTCGCCTGGCCTTCGCGGAACGCGAGTTCCTGCAGACGCAGGTTTTCCTCGGCGCGGACGATCGAGCTTTCCAGCAGCAGGTACTGCTGCCGCGCCGTGTCGGCGGCGTTGTAGGCCTGGGTCACACCGATCTCGATGCGGTTGCGCGCTTCGCGCAGGCCGGCCTCGGCCTGCAGCTGCTGTTCGCGCGCGGCGGCGATCTGATGATCGCGACCGCTGCCGGACAGGAAGGTGTAGCGCAGGCCCACGCCGAACACCCAGTCGGGCTCGGTCAGCAAGGCGTCGCGGCGGCGCAGGTCGTATTGGCCGAAGGCATAGATCTGCGGCTTGAGTCTGGCCTGCTGCACGCGCACGCCCTGCCCGGCCTGCTCGACCAGCGCGTCCAGCCGTGTGAGCTGCGGATGGCCGTCCAGCGCCGTGTCGCGGAACGTCTGCAGCGGCTGCAGCGGTGCGCGGTTAACGAACAGCGGCGTGATCGGCGCGATCGCAGTATCGGAGCGCAACAGCAGCGCGAGCGCCGCACGCATGGAGGCAAGATCGTTGACCGCCTTCTGGTATTCGCGTTCGGCCTGGTCGCGCGCGACCACGGCCTGCAGGCGCTGCGCCTTGGTCGCGAAACCTTCCTGCTCCAGGCGCTCGGCATTGTGCAGATGACGCTCCAGACCTTCGCGCGTATCGCGGCGCACGGCCAGCGCCTGTTCGGCGAGCTGCGCGCCGAAATACACCTGTACCAATTGCGGCACCAGCGTCTGCGCCTGCAAGGCGCGTTCGGCGTCGGCCTGCGCGACGGCGGCCCTGGCAGCGCTCTGCGCTGCCGGAATCTGCCCGCCGGTATAAAGCGGCAACGTGGCCTTGACCAGCGGCCGGGTGTGCCATTTCTGGTCGATGAAGACCAGCGGCGATTGAATGCCGTATTCCTCGGCAACCGGCGCGAGCGAGCCCAGCGGCAGTTCCAGCGTCTTTCTGAGTTCCAGCCGCTGCAGTTCGCCGGAAATTTCCGGCAGCCGCAGCGCGCGCGTGGCTTCGGCCAGCTGCTGCTTGGCGCCGGCGTTGGCTTCGGCCGCCGACAGTGCGTCGGAAACCTGCAGCAGGCGCTGCCGCGCCGCGCCGAAATCCAGCGCCGTCGCCGCCGGCTCCTGCGCGGCGGCCGCGGCCGGGCCGACCGCCGCCGCAACGACGAGCCAGCCCAGGCATGCAGCCCGGCGACCTTGCCGCAATCGAACCGGCGCAGCCATTTCCCCTCCGTACTCCGTCGACGACGATGGCGCGGAATCCACGGCGCGGCGACCCGAAGCGCCGTGGCGGAACGTCGGAGCGGAACCTAGCACGAGAACTCGCGGCCTAGCGATGCGCCGGACCGCGGCGTATCCCGTGGCCGGGGCCGCACGGATCACTCATCGGAGCGGCCCACACCGGCGTACGGCGCGGTCACCGCGGGCCGCGACAAGCGGGCGGCGCTCGGGCCGCCGCATCCGATCGCCGGCTCGCCCGGGCCGGGCGTCACGACAGCGACGGCATGACCGGCAGTCGCCGTGATCGCACCCCGCCGGGACGCCGCTTGCGGCACCGGCGGCGTGTCGCCGACGGACTCAAGCCTGCTGCTGCGCCTGATAGGCCTCGATCTGCGGCAACAGCGCAGCGCGGCGCGCGAGGCTTTCGGGCCGCCAGACGCGTTCGCGTTCGTAGTATTCGGCGAACGCGGGCGTATCCGGCGACAGCACTACCCAGGGCTGCTTCGACGCCGTGAAGATGTGTACATCCGGCGGCAGCGCATCGGGATCGTCCAGAGTGCCCACGCGCACGAAGCGCATGAGGGGACCGTTGCCGGCGTAATGGCTCCAGAGCGCGACCCGGCAATCGGGACAGCGCGCGATGCGCTGACCTCGGCCGCTGGCCGATGGTGTCAGCACGATCTCCGGTTCGTCGCCGACAATCTCGACCCGATCCGACTCGATCATCGCGTTCAGCGCGAACGATGCACCGCTTTCGCGCTGGCACCAGCGGCAATGACAGCAATGCACGATCAGCGGTGCATCCGTCAGCCGGTAGCGGATGCGGCCGCAGTCGCAGCCGCCTTCGCGCAATACGGCGCCGGCGGATGTTCGCAGGGCGTCGGTAGCGATCGTCATGTTCAGGGCTGCATCAAGGGCTGCGCGAGATTGATCAGGTTGCCGCAGGTGTCCTCGAACTTCACGACGATGACCGGCCCCATGTTCTCCGGCTCGCCGCGGAACACGACGCCGCGCGCCTTGAGCGTGGCGTATTCGGCGGCGATGTCGCGCGTGATGAACGCCGTCGCCGGAATGCCCGCGTCGAACAGCGCCTTCTGATAGACCCGGGCCGGTCCGAACGCCATCGGTTCCAGCACGAGCTCGACGCCGTCCGCGCCTTCCGGCGACACCACGGTCAGCCAGCGGTACTCGCCCATCGGAACGTCCGCATGCGCCCTGAAGCCGAGCACGCGCGTATAGAAATCCAGCGCCTTGTTCTGATCCTCGACGAAGATGCTGCTGAGCTTGATCTGCATGGCGGGTTCGCTGCGGGCGGCGGAGTCCCAACGATAGCGACAGTGGCTGGCGCTGGGAAGCGAGGTCCTGTTGCGTCGCCGCGGAAGCCGGCAACCGGGCATCGCGCGTGCCGGCCGGTCCGCGAAGGCGTTTCGACGGCAGCGGTTTCAGCCGCGATGGCAGTCTATTGCCTCGCTCCGCGCGGATTGCCCGGTGCCTCGCCGGCCTCGCTGCTGCGGAACGGATTGATGTCCAGGCCGCCGCGGCGCGTGTAGCGCGCATAGACGGCGAGATAGTGCGGCGCGCAGCGCGCATGCAGGTCGCACCAGATGCGTTCGACGCACTGCTCGTGGAAATCGCTGTGACGGCGGAACGACACGAGGTAGCGCAGCAGACCGGCGCGGTCGATGCGCGGGCCGCGGTAGCGGATCTGCAGGCTGGCCCAGTCAGGCTGGCCGGTGACCGGGCAGTTGGACTTGAGCAGGTGCGAAACCAGGGTTTCCTCGACGATGCCGGCCGCGTCGCCGTGCAGGTAGTCGGGTCGCGGCGCGTCGTAGTCGTCGATGTCCACCTCGACTCCGTCTATGCAGTCGCCGTCCAGTTCGTGCAGCGTTTCCTGCGCGAAGCCCGCTGCAGTCTGCAGACGCACCTCGACGGCCGCGCCGGCGGCGGCGGACAGGTCCGTGCGCAGCCGCTGCGCGACGGCGTCAGCGCCGTCGAGCCGCGTCTGCGCAAAGGTATTCAGATAGAGCTTGAACGACTTGGACTCGATGATGTTCGGCGAGGCCGCCGGCACGCGGAACTCGGCCAGGGCGACGACGGGCTTGCCGCGCGGATCGAGCCAGGACAGCTCGTAGGCGTTCCAGATGTCGACGCCGTGGAACGGCAGCGCGCCGCTCAGGCCGAGCTCGGCACGCTTGCCCGCGCGCGGAATCGGAAACAGCAGCGACGCATCGTATTCGTCGCGATAGGCGACGGATTTTCCCAACAGGGAATGTTCGGCGGAAGTCATGCGCGCAGTGTAGCGGCTTCGCGGCGCGGTCCGCGCGGCGCCGCGACGGCTACGGAACCAGCGGCGTCACCGCAGTCGGCGTGCCGTGGGCGTCGAGCGCGATCATCGTGAAGCGGCCGCGCGTGCACAGGCGTGCATCGCCGCTGAGCGGATCTTCGGCGACCAGGTCGACCTCGACCTGCATCGAGCTGCGACCGGTCGCGACGATGCGCGCGATCAGCTCCACGAGCTGGCCCTGGCGTACCGGCTGGCGGAAATCCACCTGCTCGGAGCGCGCCGTCACCACGGTGCGCCGCGCATAGCGCGTCGCGACGACGAACGCGGCCTTGTCCATCCAGGCCAGGGCCTGGCCGCCGAACAGGGTACCGAGGTGATTGGTGTGATCGGGAAACACGATCTCGATCAGGCGCGCCTCGGTCGCCGTGCCGGCGGTGGCGGAAACCGCCGCCATGCCCGCGTCCTCAGAACGCCGCATCGAACGTGACTTCGCCTTCGACGGCGACCTGATAGGCCGACACGCGCCGCTCGAAGAAATTGGTCAGTTCCTGCACGTCCTGCAGATCCATGAACGCGAACGGGTTGCGCGCGTGGTAGCGCTTGCCGAGGCCGAGCTGCACGAGGCGCTGGTCGGCCACGTATTCGAGGTACTGGCGCATGTCCTTGAGCGACAGGCCGGCCACGCCGCCCGACAGCACGTCCTCGGCGAACTGCTGCTCGCAGGCGATGGCCTCGTCCAGCATCTGCGCGATGTCGGCCTGCAGCGCCTCGTCGAACAGCTCCGGCTCTTCCTCGCGCGCGACGCGGATCACCTCGAACGCGAACGCCATGTGGCCCGACTCGTCGCGGAACACCCAGTTCGTTCCGGCGGCGAGGCCGTGCAGCAGGCCGCGCGAGCGCAGGTAGTAGACGTAGGCGAACGCGGCGAAGAAGAACAGGCCTTCGATGCACGCGGCGAAGCAGATCAGGTTCAGCAGGAACTGACGCCGCTGCGCGCGCGTCTCGATGCGGTCGAGCTGCTGCACCGAATCCATCCATTTGAAACAGAACTCGGCCTTGTGACGGATGGCCGGAATGTTCTCGACCGCGGCGAACGCCTTCGCGCGCGCCTCGGGTTCGGGCAGATAGGTATCGAGCAGGGTCAGGTAGAACTGCACGTGCAGCGCTTCCTCGTAGAGCTGGCGCGACAGGTACATGCGCGCCTCGGGCGCGTTGATGTGCCTGTACAGGTTCAGCACGAGGTTGTTCGCGACGATGGAGTCGCCGGTCGCGAAGAACGCGACCAGGCGCTCGATCAGGTGCCGCTCGGCCGGACCGAACTTGTGCCGCAGGTCGTTGACGTCCAGCGAGAAGTCGACTTCCTCGACGGTCCAGGTATTGCGGATCGCATCGCGGTACATGTCGTAGAAGCGCGGATAGCGCATCGGACGCAGGGTCAGGTTGAACCCGGGGTCGAGCAGGCGCGGCGCGGCGTTGGAGTCGCTGTCGGGAGGAGCTGTGTTCATGATGGTTTACCGGTGATGGGCTGCGCTTCTGGCCGTCCGCTCAAGCCCTCCCCTTCAAGGGGAGGGTTTTAAGCGAAGGCTCGGCGTAGCGCGTCACGTCGCGGGTTTCGTGTTACTGACACGCCTCGCAATACTCCGGATTCTCCAGCGAGCAGAACACGGCCGCCTCGGCCTGCTGCTGCGTGATTGCCGGAGCAGCCGGTGCCGGCGCCGGTGCGGCGGCCGTCGCCGCGACCGTGGTCTTGGCGATCTTGGTCGCCGGACGCGAGCGCAGGTAGTAGGTCGTCTTCAGGCCGGCCTTCCAGGCGTACATGTACATCGACGAGAGCTGGCCGATGTTCGGGCTTTCCATGAACAGGTTGAGCGAGGCCGACTGGTCGATGTACGCGCCGCGCGCGGCCATCATGTTGATCAGCGAACGCATCGGAATTTCCCAGGCCGTTCGATAGATGTGGCGCAGGCGCTCGGGGATCTCGGCGATGCCCTGCACCGAGCCTTCGGCCAGCTTGATGCGGTCGCGCATTTCCGGCGTCCACTGGCCGAGCTGCTTGAGCTCCTCGACGAGGTACTTGTTGACCTGCAGGAAGTCGCCCGACAGGGTCTCGCGCTTGAACAGGTTCGACACCATCGGCTCGATGCACTCGTAGCAGCCGGCGATCGAGGCGATCGTCGCGGTCGGTGCGATCGCGACCAGCAGCGAATTGCGCAGGCCGCCGCGCTTGATGTTTTCGCGCAGCGCATCCCAGCGCGCCGTGTCGCCCGGCGTCACGCCCCAGGCGTCGAACTGCAGCTCACCCTGGGCCGCACGCGTGTCGGCAAACGACGGATGCGCACCGCGCTCCAGCGCGATCTCGTGCGAGGCCAGCAGCGCCTGGTAGTAGATTTCCTCGGCGATGCGCGTGGACAGCTCGCGCGCTTCGGCCGAATCGAAGGCCAGGCGCAGTTTGAAGAACACGTCCTGCAGGCCCATGACGCCGAGACCGACCGGACGCCACTTCAGGTTGGAGCTGCGCGTGGATTCGATCGGGTAGTAGTTCAGATCGATGACGCGGTCGAGCTGGCGCACGGCCACGCGCACGGTCTCGGCCAGCTTGACGAAGTCAAAGCCGTCGGCGTTCATGTGCTGGCCGAGGTTGATCGAGCCGAGATTGCAGACCGCGGTCTCGCCCTGCGAGCTGACCTCGATGATTTCCGTGCACAGGTTCGACAGGTGCACGACGTTGCCGTCCTTCGCGGTCTGGTTGCAGGCGCGGTTGGACTTGTCCTTGAACGTCATCCAGCCGTTGCCGGTCTGCGCCAGGCTGCGCATCATGCGCGCGTAAAGATCGCGCGCCTTGACCTGCTTGGCCGCGAGCCCGGCCGCTTCGGCCTGCTCGTACGCGGTTTCGAACGCGCTGCCCCAGCGGTCGACCAGATGCGGCACGACCTTCGGATCGAACAGCGACCAGTGCGCGTCGGCCTCGACGCGGCGCATGAAGAGATCCGGAATCCAGTTCGCGAGATTGAGGTTGTGCGTGCGGCGCGCCTCGTCGCCGGTGTTGTCGCGCAGCTCGAGGAATTCCTCGATGTCGGCGTGCCACGGCTCCAGATAGACGCAGGCCGCGCCCTTGCGCTTGCCGCCCTGGTTCACGGCCGAGACCGACGCATCCAGGGTCTTGAGCCACGGCACGATGCCGTTGGACAGGCCGTTGGTCGACTTGATCAGCGAGCCGCGGGCGCGAACGCGCGTATAGGCCAGGCCGATGCCGCCGGAGAACTTGGACAGCATCGCCACGTCAGCGTAGCGCTTGTAGATCGACTCCAGCGAATCGTCCGGCGAATCGAGCAGGAAGCACGACGACAGCTGCTCGTGCGTGGTGCCGGAATTGAACAGGGTCGGCGAACTCGGCAGATAGTCGAGGCTGCCCATCAGGCGATACAGCTCCAGCGCCTCACCCACGTCCTCGCACAGCGCACAGGCGATGCGCAGGAAGAACTGCTGCGGCGTCTCCACGACCTTGCGCGTCTTGGGATGGCGCAGCAGGTAGCGGTCGTACACCGTGCGCAGGCCGAAGTAGTCGAAGCGGCGATCGAGCTCCACATCCAGCGCCGCATTGAGCTTGCGCGCATTGGCCTGGACGAAGTTCAGCAGGCGCTCGTTGATCAGGCCGAGCTCGTGACCGCGCGCGACCGACTGCGAGAACGCGTGGATTTCCTGGCCGGCGACTTCCTTGGCGATGTATTCGCTGAGCAGGCGCGCAGCGAGGCGGCCGTATTCGGGTTCCTCGGCGGTCAGCATCGCAGCGGTGCGGATCGACAGTTCGTCGAGCTCGCGCGTGGTCGCGCCATCGTAGAGGCCGGAGATCGTGCGCGTGGCCACACGCATCGGATCGGTGGAATACAGGCCCTCGGCCGCGCGCGTCACGGCGCGCACGATCTTGTTCAGATCGACCGGTTCGCGCTTGCCGTTGCGCTTGGTCACGGCCATCACGCCGCTGGAATGCGGCGGCGTCAGCGCGAACTGCGGCGCGCGCGTTTCGGCCTGGGCAGCGGCCGTGCGAGCGGCGGCGGCGATTTCGTGTTCGGTGGTGCTCATGAACTCCCTCCGGTGCGAGTGGCGCACGGCTGCCGTCCGATCCCGGGGACGGCAAAACGAGGGGACGGCAACGCCGCGGTCCAGGCCGCAGGCGAGGCCACACCCCCTCGGGCGTGCGGAGTGGCGAAAAGTCGGGTCAGGCGCCGGGCCGGCCAAACGGCCGACAGCGCAACGCGACCCGTCTCCCCGCGGAGACTCCTGGCCGTTACCGCGCGGTGTGCAACGCGCGGCCGTCGGCAGGTATTCGGGCTTGCGGACGCGGTTGCGGGACGCCGCAACCTCCTAGTAGCCGTCGCTTCCCAGCCGGTGTGGCCAGTGCTGTTGACGGCGTTCGTTTCCGCTTACCGCTGCGGGGCAGCTCCGGAATTGCACCGGATTCCCGTTTAATCCCGGCCGTGACCGGGAACCGACGAAACACAAGATATAGAGGTTGACAGCGCAGGGTCAACACAATCGGCTGTGAGTTGTTAGCGGATGCCGAATGGCGCACCGGGGCGGTCGGCGCAGGCCGGAAAGCGAGGCGTGGCGCGGTTTGCGCGATGGTGTCGGTCGCTGTCCGGATAGCTTTTCGGCCGTTCCGATGCCTATGCCCGGACCGTCGGCGCCCGCCTGCAGTTTCTCATTCCCCGGGCTGCGACGCGCCGGCTCCGGCCGGCCCGAGCCAGCGCCAGACCGCACGGACGAGGCGGATCGCGAACTCGAGCAGCCGCAGCGTCAGAGCCCCCAGCAGCAGCAACGCGAGCACGAGCATCACTATCGGAGCGACGCGCCGGCCGCGCTCCGCCCAGGACCATGGCGGCTGCGGCCAAGGCCAGGTCCAGCCGCCGCTGGTCGCATCATCGAAGCTGCCGTAGGTACGGTCACGGCCGACCGAGCGCACCTCGAACGTCCTGCTGTCGTCGGCGCGCCAGTAGACGAAGCGACTGCCCCAGGGATCGACGAGCTGCGAGAAGCGCGGCGGCGTCGTGAAACAGTTACGGTCGCGCACGACGCCGAACAACTCGTCGAGCTGATCCGGCAAACGGCCGCAGTCGTTGCGAAATCCCTCGACTACCAGCGCAAGCCGCTCCGCCTGGACCTGCGCGGCGCGGTAGCGGCCGTGTTCGAGATCGCAGCCGCCCATAAGGCTGAGCCAGGAGACCAGCGCGGCGAGCAACAGCAGCCCGGCACAAACCTCGAGGCCGGCACCCAAGTAACGGATCCATGACGACATGAGCGACTCCTGCACGCGCACGCACCGGCGCAGCCGCCGCGAGAGAGCGACCGTCGGGCATGCATGAAAAGGGGCCGGGGGTTGCCGTGAAGCGGCGTTCAATCGACCGGCGAGCAGACTGGCAAGTTCCGCTTCCTTCTCACCGCGTGGCGCATTCCTCCACAGTTGCACCGCGCGGCAAATTCCGCCGCATTCACACGGCCCGGTGAGTTCGGCCGTATTCACGCTGCGCGGCAGATTCCCTCGCATTCACTCTGTGGCCGTCGCCTCGCACCGGCGCGCTGTCCGGTGTATGCGGCGGACGATCGCAGCCATGAGCCACAACGGCGGCCCCAGCGGGATCGAGAACCACGGCAGGGTCACGATCACGCAGTCCCACAGCGGCCTGCGCCAGAACGTCTCGAGCCAGGGCCAGGGCCGGTCGCTCGTCGTCACGTCGTCGGCGCTGCCATAGACCCGGTCGCGTCCGATGCCGCGCACTTCGAAGCTGCTGCCGTCTGCGGAACGCCGATAGACGAAGCGGCTGCCATACGGATCGCGAAGATCCGACGCCCGCGCCCAGGGCCCTGCACAACCTTCAGGGCGCACTTCGCTGATCAGCTCGTCGAGCTGATCCGGCAGACGGCCGCAGTCCAGCTGAAACGCCTCGACGCACATCGCGAGCTTCCAGATGCCCGCCCTGCTCGCGTTGTAACTACTGCAGTCGACGCAAGTGCAACTGAGGCTCGCGGCAAGGAAAACCAGCAGCAGCAGGAACAGCACGGCGATCGCGAAGACCGGCCAGGCCAGCCATGCGGCGATACGGACCATTGATGACATGGCAGCTTCCTGCGCACGCACGCCGTCGCCGGCAACAGGAAACGCTCGCCGGAACGGTCTCTGAGAATGGAAAATTCATGCCGCGATGCGCGCGATCCAGTGACTTGCGACAGGGATGGCGAGTTCCGCGATGCGGACGATTTCGTCATCGCCTCGCCGTCGGCATTCAAAGCGGCAGGGCGGCGCTTCGGATTCTTTCGACGCGCACGGCGATGAATTTTCGGGACGCACGACCGTGCACGTCTTCGCGGCAATATCGCCTGCTGCCGATCGAATTCCCCTCTCCCCCTTGCGGGAGGGCCGGGGGAGACGGCTCGCCAGGCCCAACCCGGTGCCGGATGAGGCACGGCATTCCGGACGTTGCGACGCGCCCTCCGGCGCGCCCGTCGCCCCGGGATCGGAAGTGTCCGATCACGCCCTCACTGAAACCCGTTCGCGAAAATGACATCGCCGGCGCGCTCGAACGCACCGATGTCGATCGCGGCGTCGACGGGACGTGCGAGCGCGGCGCCGGGCGCGGTCGCCGCGCGCTGCGGCTGGACAGCCGGCGGAAACAGCGGAGTCGGGAAACCGAAGCCCGGCGCACCGGCCGGAGCGCCGTTGCCGGCATCGCGCAGCACGCTGGCGGCGGCCGGGCGCAGGTCGTAGCCGGCGGCGTCGACGAAACCGGGATTCGTGCCGCTCAGGGTAGCGCTCCACTCGCTCGCATCCGGCACGAACGTCGCCGTGCTTTCTATCCAGTTGTTGCTGCCGCGGATCTGGCGGCCGTCGGTCCAGGCCAGCTCGCCGGCGACCGCACGGATGATGCGCGGCACGCCGCCGGCAGTCGCGTCGATGACATTGTTGTGCATCTCCACCGACTGCATTTCCTGGAAGATGCGGAACACCGTCGTGTCCGTGCCCGAGGTCAGCAGGAAGGTGTTGTTGACGAAACGCGCGCGGCCCTTGCTGACGCCGGTGCCGTCGCCGCCGATGCGGATGACGGCGCCGAAAGCCGGATTGCTGTGCACGATGACGTTGCCGACGACGTCCTGGTCCTCGCGCACGAGGTCGCGGCTCCAGCCGGCCTGCTGCGTGTTCTCGTCCGGGCCTATGAGTTCCAGCTCGTGATAGGCCGCGCCCTGGAACCAGTTGTAGTGGATCTCGGCGCGTTCGTGGCGGCACTTCAGCAGGTTGCCGCCGGTGCCGTCGTGCACGTAGTTGTAGCGCATGCGGAACACCGAGCCGGGCCAGGCGATCTCGTCGCTCTGGATGTACAGGGGATGCTGCGAGGTGCCGGCGCCGGCGTCGTAGATCTCGGAATATTCCAGGGTGAACGAACCCGACAGCTGATCGGTGCTGAGGATGCCGTGAGCCGGGCAGGCGTGGATCACGCTGTCGCGCACGGTCACTTCGTGGGCGCCCTGCAGGATGCAGCGCGCGCTGCCGCCGCTGACCTCGAAGCCCTCGAACACGAGGTAATTGGACTGGCGGAACTCCACCGTGTTCGTGCCGCCGGCGATGTGCGGGCGCTGGCCGTTGACGCGGATGCCGCGGATCACGACCGGGTTGCCGGGACTGCCGCCGTCGCCGGACGGCACCACGACGCCGCCGGCATAGGTCACGTTGCCGTCGACTTCGACGACATCGCCGCCGCCGAGATCCTGCGCGGCGAACAGCTGGTTCAGGCTGGCATAGGTGCGCGTGGGTCCGACCTGATAGGTCGCGGCGTTGGCTGTAGCGGCCAGCAGCATGAGCGGCAGCAGGAAAGTGCGTGACATGGAAGGCTCCGCGGTATCGGGCAGTCGGCAGGCGGCGCAGGCTGCATCGGCCGCAACGCCGCATACCGTGAAACCGGTGGCGAAGCGCGAAGCGAACGGCGCCAATGGTCGGATGCGCCGGACGGCCGGGGCCTTGGCGAATCCTGCACCGGTGGCGGCGTGGCGCATGCAGTAGGCTAGCCGGTCATTCGTCGCGGAAAACGCCCATGGTCCTGTCCGAACTGATCCGTTCCGCGATGCACGACGGCCCGCGTCTGCAGCTGACCGTCGGCGACGACTGGCTGCAGGGGCGCAGTCTGTTCGGCGGACTGCAGGCCGCGGTCGCCGTCGCCGCGATGCGCAGTCAGGTGCCGGCCGGACTGCCGCTGCGCACCCTGCAGATGACCTTCATCGCGCCGGTGCCGGCCGGCGAAGTCCGGGCGGTCGCGCAGCTGCTGCGCAGCGGCAAGAGCGCCGTACACGTGCAGGCGCGGCTCGAAGACGAGCACGGCGAACTGCTCGCGCTCGCGATCGGCGTGTTCGGCAGCGGACGCGAATCGCGCGTGTCGCGCGAGCCGGTGCTGGCCGCCGCCGAGACCGCAGCCGCCGCGACGCCGCTGCCGTTCCTGCCCGGCGTGACACCGAATTTCATGCAGCATTTCCGCGTGAGCCTGCACGACGGCGCGCTGCCGTTCACCGGCAGGCCGGTGCTCGCGAATCGTTTCGAGGTCGGCCTGCGCGAACCGGCGGCGACCAGCGAATGGCATCTGCTCGCGATGGCCGACTTCGTGCCGCCGGTCGCGCTGTCGTGGATGGACACGGTGGTGCCCGGCAGCTCGCTGACCTGGATGCTGGAAATCCTCGACGACGACTACCGGAGCCAGCCGGCCGCCGGCTGGCGCGTCGATGCCGACCTCGTCGCCGCGCGCGACGGCTATACCAGCCAGTCGACCTGGATCGTCGCGCCCGACGGCCGGCCGGTCGCATTGAGCCGGCAGAGCATGGTCGTGTTTGCCTGAGCCGGACGGCCGGACGCCGGGCCTGACGCCGGCCGGTCGTGAATCACGGACTGCCGCGTGGGCGCACGCCGCTCAGGGCGCCGGCGTCGCAGGGCCGCCGTCGGCGCCGTGGGTGTCTGCGTGCCAGAGCTCATGCGCGTCCACGCGCACGAGCAGTGCCGCCTGCAGTGCATCCACGCGCGCCAGCGCCTCGGCCAGGCGGGCCTGGCGCAGGTTGCGCTGAGCCAGCAGATAGTCGCCGAGCGGCGTTTCGCCGAGCTCCCACGCGCGGCGCAAACGCCTGCCGGCCGTCTCCTGCGCGGCGAGCGAACGCTGTTGCGACAGCCATTGTTCGCGCCGGCTGTCGGCGGCCTGCACGGTCAGCCAGGCGGCCTGTTCCACGAGGCGGCGCACGCCGGCGGCCTCGGCTTCCGCGGCCGCGGCGTTCGCGGTCTCGGCGTCGGCGCGCGCGCTGCGGTAGCCGCCGCCCAGCGGCACGGACAGGACGAGGCCGACCGTGCGCTCGGCGCCGCCGCGTTCGGACAGCAGACGCAGGCCGACGCTGGGGTCGGGCCTGCGCTCGGCACGCGCGCGGGCGGCCTGCAGCGACAGACGCTGCGATTCGCCCGTGGCGAGTTCGATCTCGGCGCTCTCGCGGATGATGCGTTCGCGCCAGGCCGGCGATCCGCCGGGCAGCGGCTGCGGGTCGGGCAGCGCCGGCGGCTGCATGGGTACGACGATGCGCGGGAACTCGATGGCCAGCGTCTGCCGCGCCGCCGCGGCCGCATCGCGCGTGGCGACGACCTGCACGGCCAGCAGCGCCTGTTCGGCATCGAGCAGATCCAGTTCGCGCTGCGCCGCGTCGCCGGCAGCCACGCGGCGCGCGAGCGCATCTCTTTCCCGCTGCAGCAGGGCGGCCTGCGCGGCGGTTTCCCCGGCCGTGGCCGCGCTGCGCAGCCAGCCCATCCACAGGTCGAGCAGACGCCGCGCGGCCTGGTGCTCGGCGTCGGTGCGGCGCAGGTCGGCCACGCCGAGCAGGCTGTCGCCGATCTGCCGGTCCAGCGCGGCCTTGCCGGGCAGGCGCACGGCGCGGCTGATCTGCAGATCCCATTCGGCGAAGTCGCGGCCTTCTTCGATCGCGCGGCGGCGCTGCGTGCCGACGCTGGCCTCGAATTCGTGGCCGCCGACGGCGAGCGCGCGCCGCGAGGCGCCGGCGGCATCGACACGCGCCGCGGCCGCGCGCACTTCGGCCTGGTCGCGAATCGCCGCGGCGACGTCTGCGTCGGCCGGCAGGAAGGCCTGTCCGACCGCGGCCGCCGGCAGCATCGTCACGGCAGCCAGCGCGATCCGTGCCGCATGGCGCAATGGGCGAAGAACAGGGTTCATGCGAACCTCCCGACGGCCAGTACCGGCTCGACCCACCAGCGCAGATCGCCGCCGGCGATACGCCGCCGCAATGCGCCGAGCACGCTGTCCAGGCGCTCGTGATGGATCACGATCCACAACACGCGCCGGTCCACGCGGCCGCGCACCTGTTCGCGCGCCGAGGCCTTGGCGAAATCGCTGCTGTGGCCTTCGGCGTGCAGCAGGGTGAAGCCCGGCAGGGCGGGGTCTTCGAGCAGGGCTTCGGTCACGGCGTCTTCGAGATTCGGCGGAAACACCAGATTCAGGCGTACCTGCCGGTCAGGCGCATGCGTTTCGGGCCAGGCAGTCATGCGGCGCTCCTCGGCGCAGGCGTGGCCGACGCGGGCTGGCCGAAGCGCCGGTACAGCAGCGGCAGCAGCAGCAAGGTCAGCGCGGTGGAGCTGGCCAGTCCGCCGATCACGACGATGGCCAGCGGTCGCTGGATTTCCGAGCCCGGGCCGCTGGCCAGCAGCAGCGGCACCAGGCCGAAGGCAGTGATCGTCGCGGTCATCAGCACCGGGCGCAGCCGCCGCCAGGCACCTTCGCGCACGACCTGCTCCATCGGCAGGCCCAGCGCGTGCAGCTGATTGAAATAGGTCACCAGCACCAGGCCGTTGAGCACTGCGATGCCGAGCAGGGCGATGAAGCCGACCGACGCCGGCACCGACAGGTACTGCCCCGACAACCACAGTGCGGCAATGCCGCCGACCAGAGCGAACGGCACGTTGCCGAGAATCAGCAGGGCCTGGCGCAGCGAGCCGAAGGTCATGAACAGCACGAAGAAGATCAGCCCGAGCGCGACCGGCACGACCAGGCCCAGGCGTGCGGCGGCGCGCTGCTGGTTCTCGAACTGGCCGCCCCACTCCAGCCGGTAGCCCGGCGGCAACGGCACGTCGCGGGTTACGGCGGCGCGTGCCTCATCGACGAAACCGACCAGATCGCGTCCGCTGACGCCGGACTGGATCAGCGCGAAGCGCGATCCGTTTTCCCGGCGCACGAGCACCGGCCCTTCGGTGCTGCTGACCTGCGCCACGGCGCTCAGCGGTATCTGGCCTTCGTCGCCGCGGGCCAGGTGCAGGTCGGCGAAGCGCGCCGCCGAGCCGCGCACCTGCGCGTCACCGCGCACGAGTATCGGCGTGCGCCGGTCCGGCTCGATCACCAGACCGGCCTGCACGCCTTCGAGCTGGGCGCGCAGTTCGTCCTGCACGTCGGTCACGGCCAGACCGGCGCGGCCGGCGGCCTTCGCGTCCACGGCGACCTGCAGATATTCGACACTGTCGCTGGCCTGGGTCAGCACGTCGCGCGCGCCGGGCACTTTCTCGATGCGCGCGGCAATGCGCTGGGCCAGTTCGCCCAGCGTGTGCAGATCGGGCCCGAACAGCTTCAGCGCGACGTCGCCGCGGCTGCCGGTCAGCATCTCGGCGACGCGCATCTCGATGGGCTGGGTAAAGCCGAACTCCACGCCCGGAAACGCGGCCATGGCGCTGCGGATCTCGCCGCTGAGCCATTCCTTGTCGGGCCTGCGCCAGTGCGCGCGCGGCGCGAGCTGCATGAACATGTCGGTCTCGTTCAGGCCCATGGGATCCAGGCCCAGTTCGTCGGAGCCCACGCGCGCGATGCTGTGCTGCACTTCCGGCACCGCCGCGGCCACGGCCTGCTGCACGGCCAGGTCGATTTCCAGCGAGCGTTGCAGGCCGATCGAGGCCGGCTTCTGCAGTTGCAGCAGGATGTCGCCTTCATCCATCGTCGGCAGGAACGCCTTGCCGGTGCCGAGATAGGCGACCACGCCGACGAGCAGCGCCGCGACGGCCACCGCCGCAGCCTGCCGCGGGCGCTCCAGCGCGCGCTCCAGCAGCGGCCGATACAGGCGCTGCGCGTGGCGCATGACCCAGGGCTCGGCATGGGCGTGTTCCTGCAGCAGCAGCGAGGACAGCACCGGCACGAGGGTCAGCGACAGCAGCAGCGACACGCCGAGCGCGAACACGATGGTCAGCGCCACCGGCGCGAACAGCTTGCCTTCCAGACCCTGCAGGGTCAGCAGCGGCATGAAGGTCAGGCAGATGATCAGAATGCCCGAGGCTACCGGCATGGCCACTTCGCGCGCCGCGGCGAACACGCGGTGCAGGCGCGGCAGGTGTGCGCCGGGTGCGTGCGGATCGAGCCGGCTGACGGCGTTTTCCACCACGACTACGGCGGCGTCCACGAGCATGCCGATCGCGATGGCCAGGCCGCCGAGGCTCATGAGGTTGGCGCTCATGCCGGCCAGGCGCATCAGCAGGAAGGTGCCCAGCGCGGCCAGCGGCACCATCAGCGCGACGACCAGCGCCGCACGCAGCCCGCCGAGAAACAGCAGCAACAGCACGATGACGAGCACCGTCGCCTCGACCAGCGCGCTTTCCACCGTGCCGACCGCGCGCGCGATCAGGGTGCTGCGGTCGTAGAACGGCACGACCTGCACGCCGGGCGGCAGGCTGGGCGCGAGTTCGGCCAGGCGCTTGCGGATCGCCTCGACCAGGGTGGAGGCGTCGGCTCCGCGCAGCGCGACGACGATGCCCTGCACCGCTTCGCCCTGGCCGTCGCGGCTCACGGCGCCGTAGCGCGTCAGCCCTTCGATACGCACCTCCGCCACGTCGCCGAGGCGCACCGGCGGCGATGCGCCGCGCAGTATCACGCTGCGCAGATCGTCGATGCCGCGGATCGCACCTTCGGTGCGCACGATCAACGTGTTCTCGCCGGTTTCCAGCCGGCCCGCGCCGTCGTTGCGGTTGTTGCGGGTGATCGCGTCGACGACGTCGCTGAACTGCAGGCCGGCGGCCGCCAGTCGCGCGCGGTCGGGCACCACGGCGAAGCTCCTGGCCTGGCCGCCGAGCACGTTGATGTCGGCCACGCCGGGCAGGGTGCGCAGCGCCGGGCGCAGGGTCCAGTCGAGCAGGCTGCGGCGCTCGGCCAGGCTCAGGCCGCCGCCTTCGATCGTGAACATGAACACGTCCGACAGCGGCGTGGAGATCGGCGCAAGTCCGCCGTCGACGCCTTGCGGCAGGTTGCCGGCGACGGCGGCGTAGCGCTCGGCCACCTGCTGGCGCGCCCAGTAGATGTCGCTGCCTTCGGCGAAGTCGAGCGTGATGTCGGCGATCGCGTACTTGGCGACGGAGCGCAGCATGACGCCCTGCGGTACGCCGAGCAGTTCCATTTCCAGCGGCGTGATGACGCGCGATTCCACTTCCTCGGGCGTCATGCCTGGTGCTTTCAGGATCAGCTTGACCTGGGTCGGCGAGATGTCGGGATAAGCGTCGATGGGCAGGCGCAGGAACGCGGCGATGCCCGCAGCGGCCAGCGCCAGCGCGCACAGCAGCACCAGCACGCGCTGGCGCAGGGAGAACTCGACGAGGCGCGAAAGCATGATCCGTCACCTCATCGCAGCGGCAGCAGGGACTTGAGCAGCGCGGTGCCGCGCGTGACCACGGTCGAGCCGTCCTGCAGCACGCTCGCGCCGTGCGGTGCTGCGGCGACGCTGACCACGCTGGCGGTTTCGTCGCCGCCGAGCACCTGCACGGCGACCGCACGCACGCGCAGGCCGCGGGCTTCGTCGACGGCCACGAACAGCACGTGGCCGTCACCGGCGGGCAGCAGCGCTGTCGACGGCACGGCCACCGCGCCGTCGGGCGCCGGCAGCAGCAGGCTCACGCTGAACTGCTGGCCGGCAGTCAATGCGCCGTGCGCGTTCGCCGCTGCGTCGATGCGTGCGCGCACGCGCAGGCTCTGGCTGGACGGATCGGCGTCCGCGCCCACGGCGACGACGCGCGCGGTCGCACCGTCCGGCAGCCGCACCGGCGCGCCCGGCGCTATCGCCGCACGCAGGCGCAGCGGCGCGGAGAAATTCAGATCCATCGGTCCCGGTTCGGCGATCAGGAAGGCGGCGTCGAGTGCGGCGACCGCCTGGCCGGGCGCCAGGTTGCGGCGCAGCACCTGGCCCGCCATCGGTGCCAGCAACTCGTATTCGCCGGCCAGGCCGCCGGCTGCCGCGCGCAGCGGCGCCAGCGCACCGGTGGCCTGCTGCAGGGCACTCTGCGCGGCGGCATGACGCGCCTGCGACTGCTCCAGGCGCGCGGCGGCGATGATGCCTTCGGCCAGCAGGGCGGCGTCACGCCGCGCCTGCTGCGCAGCGGCGGCGGCCTCGGCGCGGGCGCGTGCCTGTTCGCTCTGCGCGGCCAGCACCTCGCGGCTCTGGATGCGTGCGAGCGGCTGGCCGCTGCGCACCGTCGCGCCTTCGTCGACGAGGATGCGCGTGACCACGCCGGCATACGGCGCGGCGACCTGCACGCTGGCCTCCAGCGGCGCCGCCGCCTGCGCCGGCAGTCCCGGCACCGGCAGCGTCGTGGCCGCCGTCGCCGGGGCCGTCGCCAGCCCCTGCGCCTGCAGCTGCGCCCGGGTCAGCAAGAGACTGCCGTCTGCGTCCACGGCGATCGCGTCGGCGGCCCGCTCGGGCTCCGCCGGGCGCGGCCAGTACAGCCACCAGCCCGCGCCCGCGGCGGCCAGCGCCGCGGCGACCGCAGCGACGGCGAGGCGCTTTTTCGTGGCGGAATCTGTCGGGAATCGTCCTGCTGCTGCATTCATGCGCGCAGCGCCCGCGGTCGCGGAGTGCAGGCAGTCGGAAAGCCGGCGGCGGCGCAGCGCCGCGAAAGGATTGAGCCAGGCATGGGCATTGATCGCTGGAAATACCGATGGCCATGCTGGCGCGCCAAGCTTTGGGAATGCTTTGGCGCTGCCGGCGCATCGGTCGCGTCGCCGGCCTGCGGGCCGTGCACCGCCGTGCGATGCGGCGATGGTTGCGTTTCAGATTTGCGGCGGACGCGGACGGACGACGGCCGATGACGGCTGCGGCTCCGCGTCCGCGGCGATCGGTCCTACAGCAACGCGGGCCAGGGGCCCAGCCGCGCCGTCAGGCGACCTGCGTCCAGACTGAAGTGCATCGGCAGCTGCACGGCGCGGGCCAGCGCGAAGGCCAGCGCCAGTCCGAGCCCGGCATGATGTGCAGTGCCGCCCTCGGAGTGCTTGCGCCAGAAGCGGTGTCCGAAATGCTCGAGGTCCGCCGCTTCGAGTTCCGGCGCCGCGTTGACGATGCACAGCAGCCAGCCGGATTCGTCGCGATCGAGGCGGCAGTCCACAGTTTCGCCCGGCGGCGAATACTCCAGGGCGTTGCGCAGCAGATTGGAAACAATGCGCTCGACGATGCCCAGATCGCTCTGGATCCAGGCCGCCGGCGGCAGCTCGGCGCGCAGCTGCACGGCGTACTGCGTCTGCAGGCCGTGCAGCGCTGCAATCAGCTCGCGCAGCAGCGCGGCCAGGTCCAGCGGATCCGGCGCCGGCGTGTGCTGGCCCGATTCCAGCCGTGCCAGCAGCAGCAAGGTGTCCACGCTGCGCTGCATGCGCGAACACGCGGCGACCGCGGCGGCGAGGCTGCGCTGCGCGTGCCCGGCGTCGGCGTCGGCGTCGGCCAGCGCGCTTTCGGCGCTGGTGCGGATTTCCGCCAGCGGCGTGCGCAGCTCGTGCGCGACATCGCGCGCAAAGCGCCGTTCGCGCTCGATGGCGGTGTACAGGTGGTGCAGGCCGAGGTTGAACGCATCGGCGAACGGCTGCAGCTCACGCGGAAAGTCGCCTTCGATGCGTTGGCTCGGCGTATCCGCATGCAGGGAGGCAGCCTTGGCGCCGGCACGGCGCAGCGCCACGATCACGCGCTGCACCAGCAGCAGCGCCAGGCCCGTCGCGATCAGCGTGGCCAGCGCGATGCCGCCGAGCAGGGCCAGATGCACGTGGCGTTCGGTGCGGTCCCAGCTTTCGCGCTCGGTGGCCACGACGAGCAGATTGGCGTTGGCGGCGTCATCGTGCGCAGGCACGCGCACGGCCAGCGCACGGCCTGCATGGCCGTCGGGCAGCACGAGATCGTAGTAGCGCGGCGTGCCCTGGCCGGCCGGTCCCAGCGGCAGCGCCGTGCCGGCGCTGCTCGGCGAGCGCAGCAGCGGCCGGCCGCCGGTTTCGTCGAACAGGGTGAAGAACTCGGTATGTCCGTCGGGCTCGTACTCGGGCATCAGCCGCTGCAGCTGACGCGGATCGCTTTCCTGCAGCACGCGGCCGACCGCGGTCGCGCGCTGCAGCAGGGTGAGGTCCATGCGCTGGTAGATCTCCCGGTCTATCCAGCGGTCCAGCAGCGGAAACAGCAGCGCGAAGCTGCCGCCGATACTCAGCGCCAGGCCCAGGGCCAGCCGCCGATGCAGCGACCAGGCAGGCCGGGGGGCGTTCACGCTGGCGGGAAGCTGCGTCATTCAGGGCACAACATAGCCGAAGCCGCGCCGGGTCACGATGAGATCGTCCATGCCCTGCTGCGCGAGCTTGGTGCGCAGCGTGCTGACGATGACTTCCACTACCTTGTCCGAGGCGTCGCTGCGGCTGTCGTACAGATGTTCGAAGATCTGCTCGCGCGCCAGGGTATTGCCCTGCCGGCGCAGCAGCAGCTCCAGCAGCCGGTATTCCTTCGGCGTCAGCGGCAGCTCGACGCCGCGCAGGCGCGCGGTGCGCGAGCGCGGATCCACTTCCAGATCGCCGTGGCGCAGCACCGGCGTGTCGCGCAGGGCCGGGCGGCGCACCAGCGCGCGCAGGCGCGCGAACAGCTCGCTGAGTTCGAACGGCTTGACCAGATAGTCGTCGGCGCCGGCGTCCAGCGCTTTCACGCGGTCGTCGACCTGCTCGCGCGCCGACAGCACCAGCACGGGCGCCGTGCCGGCCTCGCGGCTCAGTTCACGCAGTACGCCGAAGCCGTCGAGCTTCGGCAGCATCAGGTCGAGGACGATCGCGTCGTAGCGATAGCTGCGCACGAACTGCAGCGCGGCGAGGCCGTCGGCGGCCAGATCGCAGGCATAGCCCTGCTGGCGCAGGCTGCGGTCCAGGGCCTCGGCCAGGGTGGCGGAATCCTCGACGATCAGTATGCGCATGCGTCTGTTGCCCGGCGAAGTCCGGCGAATACTTCCCGGCGCCGGCGACGGCGGTCAAGCCAGGACGCCGCGACGGGAAGCGCCGATGCGCCTCGGCTTACTGCGGCGCTTCCACGGCATAGCCGCGGGCCTGCAGGGCCGCGAGATAGCCATCGCCGTCGAGCACCTGGCTCATCGGCAGCACGGCGAACGAGACGGCGTTGTCGCGCAAGGTGGTTTCGGCGGCGCTGAGCCAGGTGGCAGCGAGGCGCTCGCGCAGATCGCCCATGCCGCGTTCCTGCACGATGCTGTTGCGCAGCATCGCATCGCGGCAGGCCTGGTTCTGGTCGACGAACGGCAGATTGCGCAGCGCTTCGATGTCGCCGATGGCCCAGGCGTTCGCGCGCAACTGCATGGCCGGCAGGTCGGTCTCCAGGCGTTCGACGGTCTTGCGCAGGCAGTCGATGTCGTCGAGCGAGGATTTCGCGAACTGGCGCAGCGCGTCGCGCGGTTCGGCGAGGCGGACCTTGATGCGCGGATGGTCCAGCGCGACGTCATGCTTCTTCGCGAGTTTTTCCACCGTCTCGCTGACCTTGCCGTCGATGCGCAGGCCGGCGTCGTCGGTGGCCTCTTCGTAGAGCTCCTGCGCGGCGAAGATCGGCCGGCGCTTTTCCACGCTGTCGCTGCGACCGATGTACTTGCGCTTGAGCGGCTGCCAGCGTGCATAGAGATCGGCCGGCAGCACGTCGGCCAGGGTCTGCTTGTCGGGGTTGTTGCGTGCCTTCAGCAGACTGGGCAAAAGGAACACGCCGGCCAGCGCGCCGCCGGCGACGTCGAGGTCCACGCGAGGCGTCAGCAGCACGCGCTGCGCCTGCGCGATCACGCCTTCGACTTCGCGCGACTCCCAGCTCATGCGCTTGGGCAGTGGCGACAAGGTGCCGAGCACCCAGAGCACGTGATCGCCCTTGCTGACCTTCCACAGGCCGGGACCGGGCTGTGCGCCGCTGACGACGACGGTTTCGAGCAGGGCCGCGGGCGCATCCGGCACGGGCGCCTCGGCGCGTACCGCGGCGACGGACAGCAGCAGACAGCCCAGCAATAGCATGCGCATGTGTGGCCTTGAGAAAGATTGGAGAATGCCGGCGCAGAGACGGCCGGCGGCGCAGACTAGGCAAATGCAGATGAACGGTGGTCGTCTGGGCGCTTCGGTTTGCGGCATGATGATCCGGTTCGCGATTTCCCGGCGGGAACATGGGCGGAACGTCGTCGATACGCAGGACCGCCGCGGCCGATGCGCCCCGGCTCGCCGAGCTGCTGGACCAGCTCGGCTATCCCACCGATGCGGCGTCCGTGGCGGCGCGACTGGCGCGGCTGCTCGCCGATCCCGCCGCAGCCGTGCTGGTCGCCTGCCATGGCGGCGGCGTCTGCGGATTCGCGACGGTGCAGTCGCACGTCGCACTGAACCGCGACGCACCGTCCGTGCAGTTGACCCTGCTCGTCGTCGCCGATGGTCTGCGCGGCAGTGGACTGGGCCGCGAACTCGTCGCTGCGGCCGAGGACTGGGCGCGGCGCCGCGGCGCCGATCGCCTGGTTCTGACGACGGCCGCGCACCGCGCCGGCGCGCATGCGTTCTACGAACGCCTGGGCTATGCGCTGACCGGGCGGCGTTACGCGCGCGAGTTGTGATGGCGCCGGTCGCCGGTGTGCGGCGAGCGGACGCCGCGTCGCGCGCTCAGACCACGTGCGTCGCCAGGCTCCCGATGTCGCCGTCCCAGGCGTCGAAATAGCTGCGGCCGCGGCGTCCCGCCGCATGCTCGGGACCGCGCGGCTGCATCTTCAGCGCGCGCTTGCCTTCCAGCCACAGCGAGACCGTGTTGATCACGCGCGTGTCGCGGCAGACGCGGCCGTGATCCAGTGCGCCGGCGAAGGCGGCCAGGGTGACGCCGGCGACGGCCGAGCTGCGCAGATGCACGCGGCCGTCGCCGAGCAGATCCTTCTGCGCGCCGGCAAAGTCGAACCAGTTCGGGTTGTTCGGGTTTGAACGCTGCACGGTCAGCTGGTGCGGGGTGGCGATGCCGCTGCCCTGCAGGATCAGCACGTTCCCGCCATGCGCGGCGAGTGCCGCGTCGTCGAGCATGGGCGCAGGGCTGCTGCCTCCGCGACGCGAGGCGCCGAGTGCGAAGGCCTCGGCGTCGGCGACGAAGCGCGCATCGAAACCGCCGCTGCCGTCGCGCACGTTGGCCTGCCAGTTCGCCGGATCGAACAGGTCGACGGCGCGGCCGTCCTCGTCCACGCAGCTGCCGGCGTAATGCGGCGTCATCTGGTAGACCGACGGAAAGCTGCGCGCGATCTTGCGGTAGTCCTCGTCGGTGCCGAACCAGCCATCGCGTTCGCCGGCGACGAGCATCTGCGCCGCCGCGAGCGAGCCGCGGAACGGGGGCGCGATGAACACGACGCGCCCGACGTCGGCGAACGGTTCGGCGCGACTGCGCAGTGCGAGCATGGAGCGCAGCACGAGGCTGCCCATGCTGTGCGTGACGAAGTTCAGCGCGGTCGCGCGCTTGAGCCGCGCCTGGCGTCCCTGCAGTTCCGCGCAGAATTCGGCGAGCTTCTGCGCCGCATGCTCGATCGGCCGGCGCCAGTCGTACGTGAACACGTGCAGGGGTTCGGCCGGCTTCCAGGCGCGCAGCTTGCCGACCATCTCGCCATAGGCGTAGCGGATCGGCCGCGACGGCAGCATGCGGTGGCCGTCGTTGGCCTCGTAGCGGCCGTCGAGCAGGGCGAAATCCAGCGGATTCTCGAACGCGTCGCCGAACACCATGTCCTCGAGACTCCAGCGCACCGGCCAGTCCAACGGATAGCTGTCGGCGAGTTCGCTGCCCTTGATGCCCGGAATCAGAACCGTAGCCATGTCGGCCTCCCTGCGGGTCGTCGCGTGGGCCGACTGTAGCAGGCCGCCGTCACGATCACTGCGCCGGCGCTGGCGGTATGGCCGCTTCGCGCGGCATCATGCGGGTCCGGTCCGCAGCGCAGAGCAGGTCCGACCCGGTATCCGGATCGTGGCAACTCCACCCGGCCGCGGTCTCCGGCCTCGCCGAATGCTCGCGGACGACTGTCGACCACTCCGCCGGATCGCGAGGGCCGCGACAGCGACGACGTCGACGTATCCAGAGGTTCTCCATGAGCGACAGCCTGAACGCCATGCCACTGCTGCAGACGCCGCGGCTGCGCATGCGCACGATAGTGCGCAGCGACATCGACGCGATCTATCGCCTGCATTCCGATCCGCGCGCGATGCGCTACTGGAGCTTTTCGGCCTGGACCGATCCGCAGCAGGCGCAGGACTGGTTCGAACAGAGCCGTCACTTCGCCGAGCGCGAGGAAAGCTGGCCCTGGGGCCTGACGCTGATCGACGCCGACGAACTGATCGGCATCGTCACCCTGTTCGCCGTGAACCGCGCGCAGCGGCGTGCCGAAGTCGGCTATCAGCTGCACCCGACCTACTGGGGCCGCGGCTATGCGCAGGAAGCGCTGCGTGCCGCGCTGACCTACGGTTTCGATGCGCTGGAACTCCATCGCGTCGAGGCCGACATCGATCCGCGCAACCAGGCGTCCTGCCGCCTCGTCGAGCGTGTCGGTTTCCGGCGCGAAGGCTATCTGCGCGAACGCTGGCACGTGAACGGCGAGATCGCCGACACCGCGCTATACGGCCTACTCGCACGTGAATTCGTCCGCTAGTTCTTTCGTGTGCGATGCCGCGACATCGGCGCGCGGTCGCCGTGTCGATGCCTCTGCGCTACCGGCGCCGACGCAGGAATACGCAGCGATCGCGACAAGCCCGGAGGCCGGCATCGACACCGGTGTCGCTGAAGACAGGAACAGTGATATGCACACAGGCGGGGACACGCGCCGATGAACGATTCGTCGTTCTCGCGCACGGCCTACCGTCGCGGCCTGCTGATCGCCGCGACCGGCGCCGTGCTGTTTTCGGCCAAGGCCATCGTCGCCAAGCTGCTCTACCGCCATCCGGTCGACGCGCTCGACGTGCTCGCGCTGCGCATGCTGTATTCGGCGCCGTTCTTCGTCGCGATCGCCGCATGGCAATGGCGCAGCGCCGTGCCGTTGAGCCGGCGCGATGGTTTCGCCGTGCTCGCGCTCGGCCTGCTCGGCTACTACCTGTCGAGCTATCTGGATTTCGCCGGCCTGCAATACGTCAGCGCGGCGCTGGAGCGGCTGATCCTGTTCCTGTCGCCGTCGTTCGTGCTGCTGATCAGCGCCGTCGTGCTGCGCCGGCGCATAGGCCTGCGCGAATGGGCTGCGCTGGCGCTGGCTTACGCGGGCATCGTGCTGGTGTTCGCACACGATCTGAGTCTCGGCGGCGACCGCGTCGTGCTCGGCGCGCTGCTGGTGTTCGGCGCGGCGCTGTCCTATGCGCTGTACCTGATCGGTTCCGGCGAACTGGTCAAACGCCTCGGACCCTCGCGCCTGGTTGCCTACGCAATGAGTGTGTCCACGGTTGCCGTGCTGCTGCATTTCGGCCTGACGCGGCCGTGGACGCGGTTGCTGCAGCCCTGGCCGGTGCAGGCGCTGTCGCTGTCCAATGCGCTGTTCTGCACGGTGGCGCCGGTGCTGCTGACCATGATCGCGGTCGCGCGCATCGGCGCGCCGGCGGCGGCCCAGGCCGGCATGCTCGGGCCCGTGTCGACCTTGTTCCTCGGCGCCTGGCTGCTCGGCGAACCGATCACGGCCTGGCAGCTGGCCGGTTCGGCGCTCGTACTGATCGGCATGTTCGTGCTGTCTCGGCGCAGGACTTAGCTTTGGAGGCCCGCCCCTTCCAGGGCATCTCGAAAGACGTCGGGGTCCCCGCGGCACGGTGACGTGCCGCTCGCGAGCCAGCGCGCAAGCGCTTGATCAGCGCAGACGAGTCCGCACCTGCGCCGGACTCGTCGACTCGAGAAACCGTCGGAACGAGGGTTGTTCGAGGTTCTTTCAAGGGAAGAGTCGGGGGGGACGGGTTTTCTCCCCTCCCCCCTTGCGCAAGCGCCGCATCGAGCTCGATGTCCGGCGCCGCGCCGCCGATGCCACTGCCGCTCAGCGTACGACCTTGCCGTCCGCATCCACGACCTTGACCTCGCCGAGTTTCAGCGCGCGCACGCCGGCCTCGATCTTGGCCAGATCGCCGACGACGACCCAGGTCAGCGCATCCGGGCGCACGATTTCCTTCGCGGCGGCGCGGATGTCGGCTTCCTGCTGGTTCTCCACGCGCTGCTTGAAGGTCTGCACGTAGTTGTCGGGGCGGCCGTAGCGCACGATGTCGATGACGGCGCCGAGCACCGCGCCGGTGGTTTCGAAGCGGCCCGGCAGTTCGCGGATGTCGTTGTTGCGGACCTTGTCGATCTCCTCGCGCGTGATCGGTCGCGGGCCGACGATGTCGCGTGCTTCCTTGAGCAGCTCGGAGATCGACTCGGCGGTCTTGTCGGTCTGCACCGGCGCGTAGAGCAGGAACAGCCCCGGCCCTTCGGCAGCCGGCATGAGGCTGCGTACGCCGTAGGCCCAGTGCTTGTCCTCGCGCAGGTTCATGTTCAGGCGCGAGGTGAAATTGCCGCCGAGGATCGCGTTCATGGTGCGGGCCTCGAGGTAGTTCGTCGCGCGCGCCGACGGCGCGGTCTCGCCGGCGAGGATCAGCGACTGCTGCGCGCCGGGGCGGTCCATCAGGAATACGCGGGGCCCGGCCGGCTGGGCGACGTCGGCGACGGCGGACTTGGGCAGCGGCGCGGCCGGTGCCTTCCAGTCGCCGAACACGGCGTCGAGTTCGCGCGTGATCTCGGCCAGCGTGACGTCGCCGGCGACCATGATGCGGGCGTTGTCGGGCCGGATGAAATCGCGGTGATAGTCGGCGAGATCCTGCGTGGTCAGGGCGCGCACCGAGTCGACGCTGCCCGAGCCGGTGAACGGAATCGCGTACGGATGGCCGGCGCCGTAGACCAGCGGCGGCAGCAGGCGCAGCGCGATCGACATCGGCTGGGTGCGCTCCTGCGCGATGCCCGACAGCCAGAGTCCGCGCACGCGCTCCACGTCCTCGGACTTGAATGCCGGATTGCGCACGATGTCGGCGAACAGCGCGAGCGACGGCGCGAGCTGCGCCTTCAGCGCGTTCATGCTGACCGCGCTGACGTCGAGATCGGCACCGGCGCTGATGCCGACACCGAGTTCCTCCTGGCGCTTGGCGATCTGCAGTGCATCCAGCGAGCGCGTGCCTTCGTCGAGCATCGACATGGTGAAGGACGCCGTGCCGAGCTTGCGCTGCTGGTCCGAGGCATAGCCGCCGTCGAACTGCAGGCTCAGCTGCACGACCGGAACGGCGCTGCGCCGCGCGAGCACGACTTCGATGCCGTTGCGCAGCCTGCCGCGCTCCAGTGCCGGAAAGCTCAAGTCGGGGAAGCGGTCGACGGCCGGCAGGCCCTTGCTGCGGTCGACCGTCTCGGGCGTGGCCGTGTAGTCGGGGAACGGCTCGACCACGAGGGTGTAGTCGCCGCGGCCGATCCAGGTCTTCGCGGCGGCCTGCACGTCGGCGGCCGTGGCCGCGTCCATGCGTGCGAGCGCCTTCTTGTAGGCGCCCGGATCGCCGGCGAACACCTGGCCTTCGGCCAGTGCGCGTGCCTTGCCGCCGCCGCCGACCTTCTCGATGCTGCGCACGAGGCCGGCCAGGGTCGAGGTCTTCACGCGCCGGAGTTCTTCCTCGGTAGGTCCCTTGTCGAGGAAGCGCTGCCATTCCTCGGCGATGATCTGTTCGACGCGCCGCGGGTCGACGCCTTCCTTCACGTCGACCTCGACGCCGAACAGGCTGGCCAGCTCCTGCGGCTCGATGTCGACGCTGACCGAATCGGCCAGCTGTTCGCGATAGATCAGGCGCTCGTACAGGCGCGAGGTCTTGCCGCCGCCGAGCACGGCCGCGGCGAGCTGCAGACGGGTCAGGTCGGCGGTATTGCGCGGCGGCACGTTCCAGCTGCGGTAGATGCGCACCTGGGCGACCCGGTCCTGGGCTACATCCCGCGTCGACTCGGTGCGCGGCGCGATCCAGGCGGCGCGACGCGCCAGCGGCGGACCCGCGCCGATCGCGCCGAAATACTTCTGCATCTTTTCCTTCGCCGTCGCGACGTCGATGTCGCCGGCGAGCACGACCGTGGTATTGGCCGCGCCGTAATAGTCGCGGAACCACTGCTTCACGTCGTCGAGGCTGGCCGCGTTGAGGTCGTCCATCGAACCGATGGTTTCCCAGCGGTACGGATGGCCTTCGGGAAAGCTGGCCTGCAGGATGCGTTCGTAGGCGAGGCCGTAGGGCTGGTTGTCGCCCTGGCGCTTTTCGTTCTGCACCACGCCGCGCTGTTCGTCGAGCACCTTCTGGTCGATCGCGCCGAGCAGATGGCCCATGCGGTCGGACTCGAGCCACAGGGTCATATCCAGCGCGGTCGTCGGCACGGTCTCGAAATAGTTCGTGCGGTCGGCGTTGGTGGTGCCGTTGCGGTCGGTCGCGCCGACCTGTTCCAGCGGACGGAAGAATTCGTCGCGGAAATTTTCCGAACCCTGGAACATCAGATGCTCGAACAGATGGGCGAAACCGGTCTTGCCCGGGCGTTCGTCCTTGGAGCCGACGTGATACCAGACGCCGACCGCGACGACGGGCGCCTTGCGGTCTTCATGCACGACGACCGTGAGGCCGTTGGACAGCTGGAACTTCTCGAACGGAATGTCGATGGCATCGGCCGCGGCCGGGGCCGCGAAACAGCGGCCGGCGGCGAACAGCAGGCCCAGGGTCAGTGCTGGCGTCTTGCGCATGAAAAGCTCCCGAGGAAATTCGCCGTGGCGACCGGCCGAGGCTAGCGACGGCGGTCGTGGCGTGCAATCGGCGCGAGACCGCAGGCAGCGGGTGAAGTTCAGCGATCGGCCGAGGTTGCGCCGGCGCTCCGGGCTGACGCAGCATGCGGCCATCGTCGCCGCAGGAGCCCGACATGCCCGTCGCCATCGTCAGCGGAGCCAATCGCGGCCTGGGGCTGGAACTCGTGCAGCAGCTGCTGCAGCGTGGCTGGCGCGTGATCGCCGCCTGCCGCAAGACGCGGGAGAAGCGCCTGACCGAGCTGGCCGGCAGCCATCCGGGCCATCTGCACGTGATGCCGCTGGACGTGACCAGCGAGCGTTCGATCGCCGCGTTCGCGGGGCAAGCCACGCTGGTGACCGACCGCGTCGACCTGCTGATCAACAATGCGGGCGTGCTGGTTTCTGGCGAACGCTTCGGCGAGGTCACTGCCAGGTCGCTGACGGAGAGCTTCGCGGTGAATGCCGCCGGTGCGCTGCTGCTGACCCAGGCCTGCGTCGGGCTGTTGCGCGTCGCCGGCGGCGCGCGCGTCGCCAATGTGTCGACGGTCATGGCGTCGATTGCCGCGAGCGACACGTTCCGCACGCCGAGCTATGCGATCAGCAAGGCGGCGCTGAACATGGTCACGCGGCTGCTCGCCGCCGAGCTGTCGCCGCAGGGCATTTGCGTGGCGGCGTTCCATCCGGGCTGGGTGCAGACCGACATGGGCGGTGCGAACGCGCCGCTGGCGGTGGAGCGGGCCGCGACCCTGCTGATCGACCGCGCGCTCGCGCTGCGGCCCGCCGATGCGGGCCGCTTCATCGCGAGCGAGGACGGTCGCGACATTCCCTGGTGAATCAGCCGGCCTTGGCCGAATTCGGCGGCGGCGCCGGGAAGCGCACGGCCGGACCGGCGGGTTCCACACCGGGCGCCAGCGCGGCCGGTGCCGGCGTACCGGCCTTGCCGAGCGACTTGACCACCTGCCAGATCGCGTCGAGATCCGTGTCGCTCATGCTGTTGAGCGCCCAGTACGGCATCGGCGGACGCGCCTTCATGATGCGGGCATAGGCGCGCCATTCGTCGCGGCTCATCGCGTTGAGGCGCAGACGCAGATTGCTCGCGTACGTCGTGCCCCAGGGGCCGTTCCAGCCGAGCTGATCGCCGGTCAGCCAGACCGATTCCGGCGCCTGGCCGCCATTCATGGCGAAGCCCGGCGTGTGGCAGTCGTGACAGCCCGACTGGTGCAGGATCTCGCGGCCGCGACGCTGCATCGCGTCGGCGCCGGCGTCGGCAGCCTGCAGTGCCGGCGCTGCGGCGAGAAAAAGGGCGAGAACAGCAAGATGGTTGCGCATGGACGGTTTCCGGGTTCCGGCTGAGACGACAGCCGCATGCCCGTGAAAACGGCATGGCATTGCAAAACCTGTCATTTGGTCGGCCGGCCCTGGCGCAGCGATAATCCGCCGATGCTGCATGTCGTCCTGCACCAACCCGAGATTCCGCCGAACACCGGCAACGTGATCAGGCTTTGCGCCAACAGCGGCGCACGGCTGCATCTGATCCGCCCGCTGGGTTTCGCGATCGACGACGCGCGCCTGCGCCGCGCCGGCCTTGACTATCACGAGTACACCGCGCTGCAGGTACACGACGATTTCGCCGCATTCCTCGCCGCGGCCGCGCCGGCCCGCGTGTTCGCCCTGTCCACGCGCGGCACGACCAGTCCCTACGCGGTGCGCTTCGCGCGCGACGACGCCATCGTGTTCGGTTCCGAGACGCGCGGCCTGCCGCAGGATTTCCTGGCCGCGCTGCCCGCGTCGCAGTGCCTGCGTCTGCCGATGCGGCCCGACAACCGCAGCCTGAACCTGTCCAACGCCGTCGCCGTCGTGGTCTACGAAGCCTGGCGCCAGTTCAGTTTCGAAGGTTCGCTCTAGAGAAACTTCCGGCCGGCGGTCGCCGCCGGTTCCGCTCCCGCGTTCGGCTGACGGCGACGCGACGCATTCGAGCAGGCCAGCAAGGCGTGAGTCGCAGCGCGTTAAAAGTTCCGCCGTTTTTTCAACGCCGTGTTCAGCGTCATGAATCCGATGTAAACCCGGCCGCTGCGGTCGACTTGGTTTTGCCGCACCGCGCCATAGTTTGCTGGCCACGGCGTTGAGCCGTCCGGATAGCAAACCAAGGAACACACGATGAAACGCACTGCCCTCGCCCTTGCTGCTCTGCTTGCCCTGCCGTTTGCTTCGCAGGCTGCCGATCTGAGCTACTCCTGGCTCGAAGCGGACTACGCGCACGTCAATCCCGACAACTTCGACAATACCGACGGCGTCGCCCTGCGCGGTTCCGGCGCGCTGAACGACAACTTCAACGTGATCGCCGGCTGGAGCCGCCTGAACAACGACGCGCCGTTCAAGGATCTGAAGTCCTGGTACCTCGGCGCCGGCTACCACACGCCGGTCGCGGACCAGACCGACCTGTTCACCGACGTCGCCTACGTCAAGAACACCACGCTGGATACCGACGGTTACGGTGTACGCGTCGGCCTGCGTTCGGCGCTGACGCCGAAGTTCGAAGGCGCGGCCTGGGTCGGCTACGAAAAGCTCGACCACGTCGACCGCAATGCATCGCTCGGCGTCTCGGGCCAGTACAAGTTCACGCAGAATTTCGGCCTGGCGGCCGAGGCGCGCGTGGCGGAGAACGACAAGTCGTTCCTGATCGGCCCGCGCCTGAGCTTCTGATCGCTTTCTGGCGACACCTGTTCTGTCGCAACACTCCGAGCCCGGCCTGTGCCGGGCTCTTTTTTTCTTTGTGAAAAGCGGATGGTGTGGCCGAGTGGCAGGCCGTCGACGCCGACATGAGCGCTGTCGGTGCCGGCCTCGGCGCAGTGCGCGACGATGGCCGCAACGCGGGACACGATTCCGTGCAGGGACGTGGTGAACGACAGCGGCGGATCGCGATATGCCTGCGGCGGCCGCAAAGCAGCGCGGCGCCGGATCGGCAAGAAGCCGGGGAAGAAAGACCGGGAAGAACGGAAAAGCCGCAACTCGCGCGCGGCCGGCGCGGGTAGGTGCCTGGCCCGGTACCGGTGATCGGGGGGGGGAGGAGGGAGTCAGCCGGTACCGGGCAGGCGGGGAACCCGGGTAGTGCAACGTGGCAGCGTGATCCACGTTTTCAAGCGTTGCGCGACTTGCGTCGAAGCAATTTCCCTGGCCCTTCCACCAGGCAACGGAGGGCAGGGAGGAGCGCGGACGGACGGGCCAGGGAGTCCTGTGGCGGCCGTCCATTGCCGCGTTGTCTGCGATGTCAGTTCGGCGCCTCGATCCCGTGCAGCAGCAGATCCAGCCATTGCCGTTGCAGTTCGGGCCGCGTCGCCAGCGAACCGGCCACCATCAATTTCTCGTTCAGACGCTCGGTCTGGAAACCGAACAGGTTGAGCGACAGCACCACTTTGGCCACCAGGGCCGGACTGATGCCTTCGCGCAACTTGTCCGCTACCTCATTGAGCAGTCCGACGATCCGGTCGAAGTTGCGCTGGATCAACGGAAACACCGGACTGCGTTCGAGCACGGTCGGCGATCCCGTCAGCTCGCGCAGGATCAGGCGCGTGCCATGGGGCCGCTGATAGAGAAAGGCGTTGTGCCATTCCATCAGACGCCACAGGCGTCCCGCGAGATCCGGCTCCTTGAGTTCCAACGCATCCAGCGACCGTCCGAACGCATCGCAGGCCTGGGTGAGCACCCGCTCGTACAGTTCCTGCTTGGTCGCGAAGTGATGGAACACATTCGCCTTGCAAACACCGGCAGCCAGAGCGACCTCGTTGATCGACACTCCGTCGAAGCCGCGTTCCGCAAACAGGACTTCGGCTTCGGCCAGGATCCGCGACAGCGCCGATTTCTCGGAAGTCTCGTACGCGGATGCCAGCAGGGTTGGGACCACAGGCGCTTACTGACCGATCGGTTAGCGGGCATTATCCGGATGCCTTTCACCTCGATGAATAGGACAAAAGTCGTATGACTTTGGACAGGGGGTGTGCAGGATTTTGAATCGGAACACCGCGTTAGCAGGGGGAAACGTCAAATGCTCCGCACCGCTGCCGGCAGCGGGCAAGGAACCGACGACGCGACTGCGAAGACGGTCGCAGCCGAGCAGTTTCTGCAACATCAGGGGAGTCGCAGGTCGCCCGGCAGGTCCACGTCACGGGCCAGCGCCTCGTTGACCACGACCTGCACCAGCGCCGCGCGAGCCTGCAGCAACGCGCGCGCGCCGCGGTCGCCGTCGAGTGCGGCCGACTGCAGCCAGCTGCGCGGCAGCAAAGCCGGCACTCCGACCGTGCCGGCATAGCCGCTCGCGGCGGCGCGATGCGGCGCGGCGCTCCAGGCCGACAACAGGGACTGCAGATGCGCCGCATCCAGTGCGGGCTGATCGCAGAGCACCACGAGCACGCCGGCGCAGGCCGCGTCCAGCGCATCGACGCCGCTGCGCAGCGAAGGCCCCATGCCGCGCTGCCAATCCGGCGCGAGCAGGCGGCGCAGCGGCAGATCGGCGACCGCGGCGGCACAGCGCGCGGCCTCGTGCCCAAGCACGACGACGCCGTCCAAGGGCTGCGTCGCCAGCACTGCACGCGCCGCGCGGCGCAGCAGCGGTTCGCCGTCGATCTCGACGAGCTGCTTCGGAAACCCGAGCCGGCGCGAGGCGCCGGCGGCCAGGATCACCGCGCCGTGCGCGGCCTTCATGCGCCGTCGCGGCTCTGCAGCGCCGCCATGATGGACAGGGCTATCGCTTCGGGGCCTTCGCCGCCCAGACGCAGGCCTACCGGCGCCTGCAGCCGCGGCAACAGGCGCGCGCGCAGATCGGCATCGAGCTCGGCGAGCAGCGCGTCGCGCCGCGCGACCGGTCCGAGCAGGCCTATCCAGCCGATGCCGGCGGCGGCCGCGTGCTGCAACGCGGCCAGATCGCGCGAATAGTGATGACTCATGACCACGGCCGCGGCGTAGCGGCCGCTCGCGAGCAATGCCGGCACCCCGGCCACATCGCGATGCAGTGCGTCGGCGCCGGCCAGCGCGGCATGCCAGCGCGCGCGCGATTCGACGACATCGACCGACCAGCCGAGCAGATGAGCCAGGCGCAGCAGCGGCGCCGATTCCGGCCCGGCGCCGAGCAGCAGCAGGCGTTCGGGTGCGCGCAGACGCAGCGACCAGCGGCCCGGTGCCGGCGCGGCGCCGGCCGGCCACTGCCACTCGCCGGCTGCACTCGTCGCGCGGCCGGCCCCGTCGGCGCACAGCTCGAGTTCCACGCCGGCGGAGGTGTCGAGACTGCGCAGTGCCGCGAGCAGCGGTGCGGTCTCATCCAGCGGCAGCAACAGCAGCTCGACGACGCCGCGACAGCCCGAGGCCGAGCCGAACAGCAGGTCGTCGTCGCCGCGCGTATCCAGGCGCAGATGTCGCGCGCGGCTGTCGCGCAGGGCCTCTGCAGCGGTGGTTTCGAGCTCGGCTTCCAGGCAGCCGCCCGACAGCCAGCCGACGCGTGCGCCATCTGCGGGCAGCACGATCAGCGCGCCGGCCTTGCGATAGGTCGAACCTTCGGTCGCGACGACGACGGCGAGCACGCACGGCGGCAGCGGCGACGGCCGCAACGCCTGCAGCACTGCACGCAGACCACCGTTGTCCTGGGCCGCACCGGTTGTGCCGTTCACGTCGCCGTCCTCTGCCCTGTCGGGCCATTCTACGCAGTGGGCCGCCGCTTCCGCGCCGACGAAGCGGCCAGCGCCGCGCTCAGTCCACCGCCGCGACGATCACGGGCCGCGCGTGGCCGAACAGCGGCGGCGCGGGTTGCACGATGCGCGCTGCCGCGAACCCGGCTGCGCGCAGCCGGTCGAGAATGTCGCGGCCGTAGTCGCGCTGCACGAGCACGGTAGCGCCGCGGTAGCGGTCGGCGTGATAGGCCGGGGGCAGCAGATCGACGCGGCGGCCGTCCTGCCAGGCCAGGCGTTCCACGGTCTGCGCGCTGTCGTGCAGCGGCACAGTGAACACGAAGCGCCCGCCGGGCCGCAGCACGCGGCGCACTTCGCGAAAGCCGGCGGCATCGTCCTCGACATGCTCGAACACCTCGCTCGACGTGCACAGATCGAAACTCGCCGCGGCGAAGGTCAGGCGTTCGACGTTCTGGCACAGCACACCGGCGCGCGATTCGCCGGGCGTAACGCCGTCGAGCAGTTCGCTGGTCGTCAGCTCGGCGCAGGCGCCGCGCAGGAAAGCGACGAGCGGTCCCTGTGCCGACATCTCGTAGGCAGTGGCTCGTGCGAGCTGCGGCAGTTCGGCGCGAATCACCGCCACGAGCGACTGGGTCACCGCGCTCGCGCCGCAGCGCACGCAGCGCACACCGAGTTCGTTGCGTGCGAGCCGCAGCAGCCAGCCGCAGCCGCAGAGTGGGCACGATCCGCGCGCAAGCGCGAGCTCGGCGGGACGCAGGGTCTGCAGCAGTCGGACCAGGCGCGAAGCGGCCATGCGGAAAGCGGAAGCGGCGGGGCGCGGCAGTGTAGCCGCGCCGGTGCGGCTGCGCACCGGCGCGCCGGGATCGGCGGATTGCCGCGGCCGAAAACCGGGAAGGCAATCCTGCCGGGCGTGGCGCACGACCGCCGATGCAGCGGGCCGGCGTTCCCGATCGATGCGCGTCCGCTGCGCCGGCTAGCTGTGCGCCGGCAGCGGATGCTGCGCCAGCCAGTCGTCCAGTCGTGTCGCCGCATCGGCGGGCAGATGGAGGCCGAGCTTGCTGCGCCGCCAGAGGACGTCGTCGGCGGTCTGCGCCCATTCCTCGCGGCGCAGATAGTCGATCTCCGCGGCGAACAGCTGCGGCAGCACTTCCTCGCCGAGATCCTGCAGGCGCCGCGCGTCGCCGAGCAGGCGCAGCGCGCGCGAACCGTAGGCGTGCGCATAGCGCTCGCGCAGGGCCGGCGGCAGCCAGGCACGGTGCTGGGCGAGTTGCTGCAGGAAATGCGCGAAATCCGCGCCGGGAATGTCGCCGCCCGGCAGCGGCGCCGTGCGCGTCCAGGCCGGCGCCGGGTGCCGCAGCGCCCGGCACAGTTCGTCGACGGCTTCTTCGCCGAGACGGCGGAACGTCGTGATCTTGCCGCCGTAGACCGACAGCAGCGGCGCCGCATCCGTATCGAGATCGAGCAGATAGTCGCGCGATGTCGCCGCGGGGTCGTCCGCGCCGTCCTGCAGCAGCGGCCGGACGCCGGCAAAGCTCCAGACCACGTCGCCCGCCGTCACCGGCAGGCGCAGATAGCGATTGGCCAGCGTGCAGAGGTAGTCGATTTCCGCCGGCGAGATCCGCGCGGCGGCCGGGTCGTCGGCGACATCGACGTCGGTCGTGCCGATCAAGGTGAACGCATCTTCGTAGGGCAGCACGAACACGATGCGGCGGTCCTCGCTCTGCAGCACATAGGCCGTTTCCTGCCCCGGCCGGCGAGGCACCACGATGTGGCTGCCGCGCACGAGCCGCAGCGCGTGTCGTGACGGCTGCTGCGCGATCTGCTGCAGGAATGCGGCGACCCAGGGCCCGGTCGCATTGGCGACGGCGCGCGCCTGCAGGATCGGGCGACGCCCGTCGGCGGTTTCCAGTTCGGCGGTCCAGCCCGTCGCGCTGCGCCGCAGTTGCGCACAACGTGTGCGCGTCAGCACGCGTGCGCCGCGCTCGGCGGCATCCCTGGCCGCCGCGACGACGAGGCGCGCGTCGTCGCACCAGCCGTCCGAATAGGCGAAGCCGCGCGTGAACTGCGGCTGCAGCACGGCGTCGCCGGCAAGCGTGATCGCCGCGGACGCCGGCAGACGGCGGCGCCGCGCCAGATGATCGTAGAGCCAGAGTCCGATACGCATCATCCACGCCGGCCGCAGATGCGGCGCCTGCGGCAGCACGAAGCGCAGCGGCCGGATCAGGTGCGGCGCGGCCTCGATCAGCACCTCGCGCTCGCGCAGCGACTTGCGTACGAGACCGAACTCGTAGCGTTCGAGGTAGCGCAGTCCGCCGTGGATCAGCTTGGTGCTGGCCGAGGACGTGTGCGCGGCCAGGTCGTCCCGTTCGCACAATACGACGCGCAGTCCGCGCCCGGCCGCATCGCGCGCGATGCCGGCGCCGTTGATGCCGCCGCCGACCACGAGCAGGTCGCAGTCGCCAAGAGAGGGGTCATGCATCGTCATCGGACAGGTCGCGGCCGCGTTGCGGCCATGCTAGTCCGCAGTCTGCGCCGCGGCCACCACGACAGCGCAGCGCGGCGGTCGCGCACCTGGAGATCCGGCCGGTTCGTGCTGCTGCCGGTGTCAGCTGCTCCACTCGCCCGACACGTAGAACCAGTGCCCGTCCTCGCGCCGGAAGCGGCTGAGTTCGCGCAGACGCTGCATGGGACCGCCGCCGACCTTGTACCTGGCGACGAACTCGACGAAGGCGTTGTCGGCATCGACCGGCTGATAGCGCAGGATCTTGAGGCCATGCCAGCGCGGCGCGGGCCTTTCGCGGGCCAGGTTCAGCGCCGCCGGCCGCGTCGAGCGGTGCCAGCTGCGCAGCAGATAGTCCTCCAGCCCCAGCGCATAGGCGCTATAGCGCGAGCGCATCAGCGCTTCGGCTGTCGGCGCCGGCTCGCCCGCGTGCAGCGGCGCGCAGCAGACGGCATAGGCGCGGTCGGAACCGCAGGGACAGTCGACGACAGGTTCGTTCATGGACGCGCGCAGCCGGAAGCGGCGCGCATTCTCGCCGCAATCGGCCCACCGTCACCAGCGTGCGGCGGGATCTTCAGGCCGGCTTCGCGCCGAGCAGCCGCGCCGGCAGGAACAGCAGCGCGCGCAGGAACTCGAACACCGCCGACAGCGTGATGCCGACGAGCCGGAACGGCAGGCTCAGCAGCCAGATCAGCGGATACAGCACCAGCGCGAGCAGCGCCAGCGGCCAGCACAGCACGAACAGCAGCAGCCAGAGCAGGAACTTGAGCATATGCGCGGCGCCCTCCGTCATGTCCGCCACAGCATCGGCCAGTGCCCAGCCGTCTTCACGTGCCGGAAGTAGGGCACGCTGCTGCGCGTTCAGGAACCGCGCGACCTGCGGTCGTGTGCGGAATGGTCGCAGGCGGGCGGGCGCGGCGCCGCAACGTCGAGTATCTATATGGATATTGAATCTTTATCCACGAAATAACTTATTGCCTTGGCCTGTCGTCGTTTCTGCTTTCACCGCCCGCGTTCGCGCTGGCCATCGCGACATCCCGCTCAGCGCGGCGGCGCGCCGAGCTCGCGCGCGTCGAGATAGCCGTCGTGGTTGACGTCCTGGCGGCGGAACACCTCGGCCAGGCGCTTGCGGTGCTGGGTCAGCGAGATCGGCCGCGTATGCGCTCCGACCACCGCCGGGTCGAACTCGTTGAGGTCGACGACGCCGTTGCCGTTGACGTCCATGCGCTGGAAAATTTCGCTGAGCTTGTCCTGATACTCGGCCAGGCTGACGCGGCCGTCGCCGTCGCGGTCGAACTCGCGCAGATAGTCCCGCGTGGATTCGCCGTACTGCGCCGCCGCGCTGGCGGTCAGCAGCAGGCCGAGCACCGCGGCAGCCGTTCTCATGGGCGCGCGGCGTCGGTCGTGGCAGATGTACCCGCCGGCTGAGTCGCCTTCCAGGCCACGGCCAGCGCGACGAGCAGCAGCGCGGCGGCGAGCAGGAAGGCCAGGCCCGGCAGGTGCAGCGGCGAGTTCTTGTCGATGCTCCAGCCGAAGATCTGCGTGTACAGCGTGGGACCGAGTATGCCGGCGAGGCTGGTCAGTCCGGCCAGCGCGCCCTGCAGCCGGCCCTGTTCGCCGGGGTCGACCTGGCGCGTGACCAGGGCCTGGGTCGCCGGACCGGCGAAGCCCCAGAGCGCGAGCAGCGGAATGGCCGCGAGCGACAGCCAGCCCGTCGTTGCGAGGCCCTGCCAGGCGAAGCCCAGCGCGCCGAAGGCCAGGCCGATGAAGATCGCGCGGCGTTCGCCGAAGTGGCGCACGATGCGGCCGACCAGCAGGGCCTGCACGATGCCGTTGCAGACGCCGACGAAGCCCAGGGTGAAGCCGACTGCCTGCGGTCCCCAGCCGTAGCGATAGTCCGCATACAGCACGAAGGTCGTGTTGAGCACGTAGTGGGCGAGCTGCGACAGGAACACCACGGCGGCCAGCGCGTAGACCTGCGGGTAGCGGCGCAGCAGCAGCAACGCGCCCACCGGATTGGCGCGTCGCGCATCGAACCGCAGGGTGCGCCGCTCGCGCGGCAGCGATTCGGGCAGCACGAAGTAGCCGTAGCAGAAGTTCGCGAGCGCGAGGCAGGCGGCAATCCAGAACGGCAGGCGCAGGTCGATGTCGCCGAGCGTGCCGCCGAGCGCCGGGCCGAGCACGAAGCCGACGCCGAACGCCGCGCCGAGCGTGCCGAAGGCCGCCGCGCGCTTGTCCGGCGGCGTCACGTCGGCGATGTAGGCATTGGCCGTGCTGAAGCTGGCCGAGGTCATGCCCGAGATCACGCGCGCGATGACGAGCCAGGGCAGGGTCTGCACCAGCGCCATCAGGATGAAGTCCAGGCCCAGGCCGAGATTGGACAGCAGGATCACCGGCCGCCGGCCGTAGCGGTCCGACAGCGCGCCCTGGATCGGATTGCAGAAGAACTGCACCGCCGCGAACACGGTCGCGATGATGCCGACCCAGTGCGCCGCGGCAACCATGTCGCCGCCGGCCATCTCCTTGATCAGCCGCGGCAGCACCGGAATGACGACGCCGAACGCGAGAATGTCGAGCAGCACCGTGACGAAAATGAAGGCCAGCGCGGCCTTGCGCACGGGCGGCGGAGAAGCGGGGGCGTGCACGGGGATTCCTGCGGATTTACGGCGGCGCGCAGTCTAGCAGGCGCGCCGGCGTGCGCGGCCGGTCGCCGCGGCGCTTTTCGCGCGCGGCGGCAGCATGCCGGCAATACGGCCGCGCCCGCCAGGCGGCTCAGCTCAGGAAACCCAGATCGCGCTGCGCGAAATTCGCGAGATTCGGAAAGCAGGTGTTCAGCGCCTGCGCGTCGGTCACGCCGAACCAGCGCGCCAGGGTCGCGCCGTACTGGTCCACGGCGATGCGCGGGATCAGATTGCCGTCGCCGGCGAAATCCGCGCTGCCGGCGGCCATGTCGGGTATCGCGCCGTAGACGCGGCGGCCGTTCACCGCGCCGCCGAGCACGAACAGATGATTGCCCCAGCCGTGATCGGAACCGTCGCCGTTGCTGGTCATGGAGCGGCCGAAGTCGCTGGCCGTGAAGGTGGTGACCTGGTCCTGCAGGTTCATGGCCTGCACGCTGCGCTGGAACGCGGCCAGGGCCTGATCCAGTCCGGCCAGCAGCTGCGGCTGGTCGGCGCTCTGCGCGTCGTGCGTGTCGAAGCCGCCGAGCGCGCAGAAGAAGATCTGCCGCCGCTGACCCAGTGCCGCGCGCACGGCGATCAGCTGCGCGGCGCGGCGCAGCTGGCTGCCGAGCGCGAACGCGAAGCGTGCCGATGCCGGATCGCCGGGTTCCGGCGGCGGCGGAAACGCGCTGTCGAGGTTCGGCGCGCCGGCGAGCGCCGTGCGCAGCACGGCATAGTCGTCGATCGCGCGGCGCGTGGCGCGGCGGTACTGCTCCACGAGCAGATTGTCCTGCGCGATGCCGTAGACCGCTTCGAGCTCGGCCACCGCGCTGGGCTCGCGATCGGCTTCGATCGCGCGGATCTGGCCCGTGTCGACGCTGAGCGCCTCGCCGGCCAGACCGACCTGGAACGGATTCGCACCGGCCAGCGACAGGTTCATGGTCAGGGTGGCGCAGCTGTTGTGACTGGCCGCGACCAGCTCAGCCAGGCGGCCGCCCCAGCCGGTGGCCGGCGTCGTGTCGGTGGCCGAACGCACCTGCAGCGACTGCCAGAAGGTCTGCTGGTCGTTGTGCGAGAACAGTTGCGGCGGCAGGCGCGCCGTGCGCGCGTCGTAGGCCTGCTTGCTGACCGGTTCGAGCAGAGCGCCGACGTTGCCGAGAATGGCCATCTTTCCACTCTCGAACAATTGCGCCGTCTGCGGCATGGCCGGATGCAGGCCCAGCGCGAACGGCGCGTCCAGCGCCTGCAGCGGCAGCAACTGGTTCTGCGCAATGGCCAGGCCGCGGCGGCGGTCGGCGTAGTGAGCGTATTCGGTCGCGCCGCGCGGCACGACGAGGTTGTGGCCGTCGTTGCCGCCGAGCAGGAACACGCAGACCAGCGCCTTGTAGTCGCCGCCGCACTGGCCCTGGCCGGCCCAGGCCGCGTTGAGCAGGGACAGGCTTTGCGGCGCGGCGAAGAAGCCGGCGCCGCCGGCCATCGCGGCCAGGCTGCGGCGCAGGAAGCGGCGGCGCGACGCGGCGAAGGAATCGTTGCTCATGGGGATGCTCCTAGCGCTGCACGGCGAATTCGGGGGACGTCGCGATCAGGTAGATCGCGTTCTGCACGCGGCGCAGCGGCTCGTCGGCCGGCAAGGCATCGAGGCGCGCGCGGATGCGGCTGCGCAGGGCCGGCGAGATCCGGCCGCCGAGCAGCAGTTCGGTACTGCGATCGAGCAGGCGGTCGAGCGCGCCGGCCGGCGCCTGGGACGAGCCCGCCGCGGGCCGTATCGACTGCTCCCAGCGCGCGAGCTGGACCAAGCGCACGCCGACGAACTGCGGATCGTCCATCGGTCCGCCGCGATAGCTCCAGAACACGCGGCCGGACACGTCGTTGGCCAGGCGTATCGCGAAGTTCGCCGTGACGATCTGCATTTCCGGCGCGACCAGCCCGGGAGCCGCCAGTACGCCGCCGGGGCTGTAGCCCGGCGAGAAGAAGTTGAACACCGACGGCGAAAGCAGCGGCGACTGGTTGTGGCTTTCGTGGATCTCGCGGTCGTCGGGGAACAGCGGGTCGTGATCCCAGACCACGTCGAACGCGCGCCACAGCGCGGTCAGTCGCAGCAGCGGCTCGCGCACCTTGCCGAAGCTGATCGAACTGCGCTGGCCCTCGCGCGCCTCGCGGTCGCGCAGGATCGCCGACACCGTCGCGGCCAGATTGCCGCGTACGCCGCGGCCGTCGTTCTCGAATACCGCGGCGACGCGCTCCACGTAAGCCGGCGACGGGTTGCTCGTGACGAGTCGCTGGATCAGCTGGCGCGAGACGAACGGCGCGACGTTCGGATGCTGGAACAGGGCGTCGAGCGCGCGTTCGAGCTCCGGCCGTGCGTCGCTGCCGGCCGGCAGCACGACGCCGTCGAACAGACGCTTCGGGTCGCGGTCGTGATACGCCTCGTACGGCACCATCTCGTGCTCGGTGCTGCAGGTGAACGGCTCGACCGGGAACGGATCGGGCACGCACTGCTGGCCGGCGCCGCAATGGCAGGCCCAGCCCGTGAACACGCGCGCGAGATTGCGCACCACGTCGCCGTCGTAGGTCGGCACGGTCTGGCCGTTCACGAGCACCGGCGTGCCGTCGCGGTTGAGCTTGACCAGGCCGATCGAGAACAGCTGCATGACCTCGCGCGCGTAGTTCTCGTCCGCCTGGATGTTGTTGGCCGCATCGGGTTTGCGATTGCGGTACATGCTCAGATAGCGGCCCATGGCCGGGCTCAGGGTCACGTCCTCGAGCAGGTCGCGGTAGTTGCCGAGCGCATGGCGCAGCAGGATGTCGTAGTACGCGCCGAGCGCGAGGCCGTCGTTGCCCAGGCCGTTGCCGCGCTCGGACACGACGAGGATTTCGCTGAACGCGAACGCGACGCGCTGGCGCAGCTGATCGGGTGCGGACAGCACGCGTACGAACCAGGCCTGCAGGAACTCGGCGAACGGAATCGGCTGCAGCGGATCGGTGATGCCGGCCTGGCTGCGCATGTAGGGCAGGAAATAGCTCGGCGGCAGCTCGACCTGTGCGGCTATCCAGGCGGCGTAGCTGCTTGCGGACAAGGCGTCGATGTCGGCGTCGCTCGGGCCGAATGTGGCCTGGGTCAGGAAGCGCGAGGCTTCGCCGCGGCTGGACGGGCGCACGGGAAATTCGTAGCCGTCGCGGAAGATCAGGTCGGCGGCGGCAACGGGCAGGGCCAGGCCGATGGCCACGCAAGCGATCAGTGCGCGCAACAGGGTGGTCATGCGATTCCTCCTTGGCTCTGGTCAGGCCTGAGGACGCAACGCACGCGACAAGCTCGTCAGATGTTGCAGATCCGACCGGGAAGCGATGGCGACGGCACGACACGGCGCGGCGACGCGTCGCCTGGGCGCAGTCCATACGCCGACGCCGGCAACGCCTGCGCTAAGGTGCGCACCATTCCCTGTGCGCCGGACAGGTTCCGGACGCGACGCTCATCCCGGAGTTTTCATGCGGTCCTGTCTGCGCGTACTGCTGACCCTCTGCGGCCTCGTCACGACGGCCGCCGGCCCGGCACTGGCCACGCCGCTGCGCAGTGAACACCTGACCGTCGAACTGGTCGCACAGAAGCAGGCGCTGGTCGCCGGCCGCGACAACTGGCTGGGCCTGCGCCTGAACCACGAGACGCATTGGCATACCTACTGGACGAATGCCGGCGACAGCGGCCTGGCCACGCGACTGGAATGGACCCTGCCGCCGGGCTGGCAGGCCGGGCCCATCGCCTGGCCGGCGCCCGAGCGGCTGCAGCTCGGCGAACTGTTCAATTTCGGCTACTCGGGCGAGGCGCTGCTGCCGGTCGCGATCAATGTGCCGGCCGATGCCAGACCCGGCAGCAATGCGACGGTGACCGTGCAGGCGCACTGGCTGGTCTGTCGCGAAGAGTGCATTCCGGGGCAGGCGCGTCTCGATCTGCAGCTGCCGGTCGTCGCAACCGGCAGCGAGCCCGCCGACAGCGCCGCGGCTGTCCTCGTGAACGCCGCACTCGCGCAGCGGCCGCAGCCCGTGTCGTGGGCAACCGAGGTCGTCGCTACGGGCGAACAGATCGGGATCCGCCTGCGCGGCGACGGCCTGCCGGCACCCGACGCGCTCGATGCCTTCGCCGTGCAGCCGCAGATCCTCGCCAATACACCGGTGCGTATCGCCGCGGCCGACGGCGCGCTGAGCGTCACGGCCGCGCGCAGCGATTACTTCGCGCCGCCGACCGCGCCGTTCGATCTCGTGCTCGTGCGGCGCAAGGCCGGCGACGTGCGTGCCTGGCAGGTGAGCGTGGCCTGGCCCGGCGCTTCCGGCGCGCCGGGGACATCCATCCAGCCGGGTGACGGGGGCAGCGGTTCCGGCAATTCCGGGACACGCACAACCGCACTCTCCGCCGGTGCCGCAGCTGCACCGCCAGCCTCGACCGGCGAAGACGCCGTCGGCCTGCTCGCCGCCGTGCTGCTGGCCCTGGCCGGCGGCCTCGTGCTGAACCTCATGCCCTGCGTGTTTCCGGTGCTGTCGCTGAAGGCACTGACGTTGGCGGAGACGGCGCATGCGCCGGCCGCGGCACGCCGCGAAGGCTTGGCCTATCTGGCCGGCGCGGTGACGGGCTTTCTGTCGCTCGCCGCGGTGCTGCTCGCATTACGCGGCGCCGGCAGCCAGCTCGGCTGGGGCTTCCAGCTGCAGTCGCCGACCCTGGTCGCCGTGCTCGCCTATCTGATGGTCGCAATGGGACTGAGCCTGTCGGGCGCCTTCGTCATCGGCGCGCGGCTCGGCGGCGTCGGCCAGTCGCTGACCGACGGCGGCGGCGCGCGCTCGGCCTTCTTCACGGGACTGCTGGCCTGTGTGGTCGCCAGTCCGTGCTCGGCGCCGTTCATGGGAACCGCGCTCGGCTTCGCGCTGACCCAGCCGGCCGCAGCGGCGCTGCTCGTGTTCGCGGCGCTCGGCGCGGGCCTGGCCTTGCCCATCGTCGTGCTGAGCTTCGTGCCGGTGCTTGCGCGCTGGCTGCCGCGGCCGGGCGCCTGGATGGACGCGTTCAAGCAGCTCATGGCCTGGCCGCTGTACCTGACCGCGGTCTGGCTGATCTGGGTGCTCATGCGCCAGATCGGCGCGGATGCGACGGCATTCGTCCTGATCGGCCTGGTCGTGCTGATCGCCGCGCTGCTGTTCCATGGCCGCGGCCAGTGGCAGGCCCGCGCCGCCGCGCGGGGCCCCCCCCCCCCGGCCGGGCCCCCGCCCCGCGCGGGTGCGGCCCCGCCCCTTCTGCCCCGCCCGCCCGCGGCCCCCCCCCCCCCCGCCGCCCCGGCCGCCCGCCCCGCCCCCCGCCGGGGGCGCCGGCGCGCCCCCCCCCCCGCTCGCCCCCCCCCCCCGCCGCGGGCCCCCCCCCCCCGGCGCCCCCGGCCGCCGCGGCCCGCGCCCCCCCGCGCGCCCCCCCCGCGGGCCCCCCCCCCGCCCGGCCCCG
>Ga0066256_1000164_pt1 | contig 286060 bp, 254 predicted proteins | sample ThiBio_1000_biof_FD_87107 | JGI IMG/M metagenome (GOLD analysis project Ga0066256, IMG submission 87107) | Wastewater bioreactor microbial communities from Cape Town, South Africa - Thiocy_expt_1000_biof (version 2) | ecosystem: Engineered > Bioreactor > Thiocyanate-remediating >... | reverse complement strand
TCGCGTGGCCTTGCGGTGGGCTTCAAATCCACCGTCGACCTGCGTTGCCAAGGTGAGCTGATCGGCCATCGTCTACACTCTCTTGGACAGGTGCGTGCTTCGACAGCGAAGCAAAATCAGAGTTTCCCTCGGTCTACCGGCTCTCGGTGGTGCGCCTGGATGGCACGGCGATCGCCGGGTCTTCCTTGCTGAAGTACTTCGCCGGCTATCGCGCCGCCGCGCATGCCGCCGATGTGCCTTTGGTGACGCGGGTCTACGAATAGGCGTCCATGCGCCTGATCGCCCTTGCCCGGATGCGGCGCTTGAACCGACCTGCCAACGGCGCTTCCGCGCAGGGGCGATGCCGCGCTACTGGTAGTTGATCGTGTAGGTGGCGGTGCCCTGCACCGGGCCGGCGCCTGCGGTCGTCCCCGTCTGGTAGTAGCGGGCATACAGGTTGATGGCGTAGTTGCTGGCCGACGTGGTGCCGGTGTTGATGGCGGTGCCGAAAGCGACCGGCGTGTTGCCGTCGGCCTTGAGGACCTGCACGCCGATGCCGGCGGCATTGCCTGCCGTGGGCGCGATCACGCCGGTGGCGCCGGCTTGCGGATTGGCGGTGTCGAGGGTGATGAAGACGCCGAGCCTGGCCGGGCAGTTGGTCAATTGCAGGCTGAACGGGGTCGTGCCCGCCGTCGTGCCCTGCCCGGAAAGCTGGCTGGTCGTGATGGACGGCAGGGTGACGGTCTTGTTCACCGAACCCGGGTCGATGGTGCAGGTGGGAACCTGGATGACGATGTTGGCGCTGATGTTGAAGGTTTCCACGGGCTGCGGCGACACGCTGCCGTTGCACCCGTAGTACGTGTATCCGAAATACGGGTCGCCGTAGATGATCGGGTTGTTGCAGATGTTGATCTTCCACTGCGACAGCTGCCCGGCCAGGACGCTGTTGTTCGGCGGCAGGTACGGCCCGGTATAGACCAGCTGCAGGTTGGACGCGACGCTGAAGGAGCCGGTGCCGGTGGGAAAGTTGGGGTACAAGGCCAGCAGCGAGCTGGTATTGGGGTGCAGCAGGCGATAGGAAATGCCCGGGATGCCGGTGGGGATCAGCGTGTTGTCGCCGTTGACCGGGGTCGATGCGGCGATCGTGTTGACGATGCCGCCAGGGGTATTGCCGTTGCATGCCAGTACTGGCGGATTCGCGGGGCTGGCCGCATTCGACGTCCACAGCACGGTGTTGACCTGCGTGCCGGGCGTCAGCGTGATGGTGCCGGCATTGAAGGTGACCGTGGTGGCGGCGCCGCTGGCGTACCCGCAATCCGCCCGGGCGATGCGCGGTGCGATCGCCATGCCAGCAAGCAGCAGGCATCCGCAGACCATGCCGAACAGGCGTGATGCCCGGCGCGTGGCCGGAGCGGTGCGGGTCGATGCCGATGGGATGCTCAGGCGCATGTCATGCCTCGTGGATCGTGGCGCAGGCAAGGGGAGTCGTCACGGTGCGTCCCCGCCATGCGTCGTGATGGCCTGCCCGTCTGCGATGCAGGTCAGGTCGATGGCGGTCAGGTCCTGTCCGGACCGCTTGGCGGCGGGAACCGCGTACGCGAACGAACACGACTGCCCGGCGCCCTGCGGATCCTGCCACTGCGCGCCGAGCTTGCCCGATTGGCTGGTCACCCGCAGCAGGGTCAGTCCGCCCTGGCCCACGACGCCGACCCCCTGGCTCCTGGCATCCAGCACCTCGGTGCCGAAGGGCAGCGGTTCGCCGCTCGCCGTGTGGATGCGGGCGACCAGCGCGCGGCCGTAATGGCTCTGGAAATTCACCCGCACCACCGCGCCGGCGTAGGGCGCGACGTTGGCGCTGGTGGCATCCAGCTGCACGCCCAGCGGCATGCCCTGCGGGTCGATCTGGACGGTGTCCAGCTGGTAGGGCATGAGGTAGGGCATCAGCGCGTAACCGGCGTGATCCACGCGGATGCCCGGCGTGCCGAGGATGCGCGCACCGGCCGCACCGGGTGCGTGCACGATGGCGATGGTGTCGCCGGTCGGCTGGCCGAACGTGATGCCGCCGGCATGGGCGACCACCGCGCCGCTGGCGCCGACCGATGCCTGCGAATAGCCGCTGCCGCTGCCGATGCTGGCGTTGAATACGGCGTACGGGCTGTTGTAGCCGCCGTTCACGCTGTAGGCGCTGCCGGTGCCGGCGTCGCTGTGCGAGGCGGTGGCGCCGTAGGTGAACTCGTTCGACTGGCCCAGCGAGCCGGCGAGCATGGCCTGCTCCTGCGTGCCGTTGCCGTTGCCGCTGCCGTGGTTGAGATTGAACGAGAGGCTGGGCGCGTGCGGGGTATCGCCCAGCGGCAGGCTGGCGTTGAAGGTGACCTGGTTGTCGTAGCCGCCCAGCTCGGTGCGCCCGCGGCTGACGGATACGCCGTAGGCAAGGCGCTTGAAGTGGTTGTTGTAACCCACCTGGAACTGCGTGTCGCTGCCGCTGCGGTGCCAGTAGTTGTTGATCGATGCATTGGCGTACAGCGAGCCGCCGCGCCCAAGTTGCTGGCTGAGCGTCAGGGTGAAACGGTTGCGCTGCTGCAGCAGGCCGGTGGCGCTGTAGAGGTTGTGGCCGTTGTAGGCGGTGCCGCCCAGCGCCGCGAGCTGGGCCGGCGTGAGCAGGTTGTGCGCCGCCACGCCGTCGATGGTCAGTGGATTGGACAGCTGGTACTGCAGGGCATTCATGCCGCGGCTGGCGTAGCTGCGCGCCGCTTCGGCATCGGTCAGGCTGAGGAAGCCGCTGGTGGAATAGCGGTCGGCGGCCACGCTGAGCGAGGTGTTGGTTTCCGGAATGATCTTGCTGTAGGTGATGCGGAAGCTCTGGCCGTTGTAGTTGCCGTAGCGCGGGATGCTGGCGTGCGCCTGGGTCACGTCCAGCGCCAGCGCGCCGAAGCGCGTGTTGAATGCGCCGCCGACCAGCACCGCGGCATAGCCTTCCGAACCCTGCACGCCGGCGTAGCCGGTGAGACGGTTGTTGAAGCCGTGCTGCACCGCGCCCTGGATCACGTTGGGCCGATCCTGCAGGTTGGCATTGCGCAGCTGGCCGGCGGCGATGTCGAAACGGGTGACGCCGGGCCGCATCAGTTGCGCCACCGAGGCGTAGGGCACGGTGAAGCTGTGCTGGCGGCCGTCGGCCTCCGTCACGTTCACCACCAGGTTGCCGCCGTAGCCGGTGGGGTAGAGATCGTTGATCACGAACGGGCCGGGTGCGACGGTGGTCTGGTAGATCTGCACGCCGTTCTGGGTCACGGTGACCTTGGCGTTGGTGTAGGCCACGCCGTGCACCACGGGCGCGTAACCCTGCATGGACTGCGGCAGCATGCGGTTGTCGGTGGCCAGCTGCACGCCGCGCAGGCCGTAGCTGTCGAACACGGCGCCGTCGGTGTAGCTGTCGCCCAGGCTCAGTTCGGCGCCCAGGCCGGGCAGCGCGCGCTGCACGTAGGCATCGATGTTGTGCCAGTGGCGCTGGGTCGGCTGGCGGCTGCCGGACTGCAGCGTGAAGGTGCTGTCCTGCCGGAATTGCCAGAGGCCGATGTTGAGGCCCGAGCGCAGGCCCAGGTAGGTGCTGGTCTGGTCCCGGCCGCCGCTGCTGGCGCGGTAGCTGTTGAAGTTGTAGTTGAGCAGGAAGGCCGGCACGCCCGCGTCCCACGACGCCGGGTTCACCCAGCCGCGCGGCTGCTGGTTCATGTAGGCCTGCGGCACGCTGGCGTCCAGGCGCAGGTCGGACATGTCGAAGGACATCGTCGCGCCGGGAATCAGGTCGCCCAGGCCCACGCAATCCGGCGACGCCGGTTTCGCCGCCGCCGCGGCATCGGCCTTGGCCGGCGCCAGGCCCATGCGGTCGAGCATCGCGGCGCTGACGCAGGGCACGGCATTGGCATCCTGGGACGGCGAGACAAAGCGCACGTCCATGCGGCCGACCCAGTTCCGGTTGAGGTAGACGTCGAGGTTGTAGGCGCCGGGCAGCACGAGGTTGCCGCGCTCGAAGCGCGAGAGGTCGGCGGTATCGTGCCCGGCGCCGGCCAGCATGCTGCGATCGAAATTCGCCAGGCCGCCCTCGGGGGCATTGGCGGGCGCGGCAGCGGCGGCCAGCGCCAGTTGCGGCCAGCCCGCGGCAACGGCCAGCGCCATGCCGCAGGCCATCGCGAGCGCCGAAGGGCGCCCGAGCGGATGGCGAAACATGGCGCGCCTGGATGTCACGGCGTCACGACGCTCGTGTGGGTGTCGGCCGCGCCGTAGTCGTTGATGGTGACGAAGGTGATGGCCGCGCCGGCAGCCGGCGCCTTCGCCAGGCCCTTCAGCGGCAGGTGCAGCTCGCCGAGCGGCGCCACCATGCCGTCGACGCCGTCGAGCGGCTTGCCGTCGGCGGCGAACGAGATCGAGCCGATCGTGACGTAGTACGGCGTGGGGTTGCGCACGTCCAGCGTCGTGCCGTGCAGCGCGAAGACCAGGTGGTCGGGCGCCTTCGTCGGGTCGCCCGGCAGGTTGGCCGGACGATAGAACAGCTTCAGCCGCGACCGTATCGCGAACTGCAGGTAATTGCGGCCGGCGGACTGCGGGTCGTTGGGCTTGGGCGGAACCTCAAGCACGTTCAGCCAGAACACCGACTCGCGGTCGGTCGGCAGCGGCTGGGAGCCTGCGGTGTAGATGATCCGCAGGTTCTGGTCCTTGAGCGGTTCCATGCGGAACAGCGGGGGCGTGATCAGGAACGGCGCGCTGGCATTGTCCGGCGTCGACTCGGGGTTGCCCCTGTCGATCCACGCCTCGACCAGCGCAGGGTGGTCGCCCTTGTTGGACAGGCGCACGGTGACTTCGCCCGGCTGGGCGGGAAACACCACGCGGGTGTTGCCGATGACGACATTGGCATGGGCAGCCGCCGTGCACAGGCACAGGGTGGCCATCACTGCGCAGGCAGTGCCTATCAGACGTCTCATGGGGTGCTCCGGCGCGAAGGGGGATGCGGCCCCGCCGCGCGCCGATCGCGCGCGGCGGGCCGCAGGGGGACTTACTGGTAGTTGATGACGTAGTTCACGTTCGTCGACACGAGACCCGCACCCACCGTTGCGGAGGTCGAGTAGTACTGCGCCGTATAGCTCAGCGTCGCGGTGCTGCCGGTCAGCGGGGCCGAATCGGAAGCGGTCGCGTTGTCGCCAAGCTGGGGAGCGGCGGTGGTGATCGTCACCGGGTTGCCGGCGCTGTCCAGCAGCTGCACGTCCACGCCCGTGGCGTAGGTCGCGCCGGTGGCGTTCAGCAGCGTGCCAAAGTTCGTGGTCGTGTCGGCGTTGGTGGCGGAGTAGAACTGCGCGCCGACCTTGACGCTGGCCGGGGTCGTCGGGCAGCCGCTCAGGCTCAGGGTGAAGGGCGTTGCGCCTGCCTTGCTGCCGATGGCCGTGAAGGCGGACGCCGCGACGTCCGGCAGGGTGACGCTACCGGAGTTGGAGCCGCTGCCGTTGACGTTGATGCTGCAGGTGCTGTTCAGCACCTTGCCGCTGAAGAGGATCTGGTTGGTGGCCGCGCTGGCGGCCTGCGGGGCGAGAGCTGCAATGCCGAAGCCGGCGATCAGCGCAGCGGGGAGCAAGATCTTGTGCATGGGTGTTTCCTGTTCAAGTGTCGGTTTGCGAACTGTTTCGACGCGCTGGTGGACAAAGGTGGTTTCCTGGCGCCTGCCACCCTGACGACAGCCGCGCGTGGCTGGTCGCCGGGTCAAAAGCAAAAGCGGTGCCAAAGCGTGATCGCGGTCACGATCCACGCCGTTGGCCATTGGCCGGGCCATCGTCCGGGCCCTTCACGGCCAATGCGGCGGATGTCATTTCCGTGCCAAGTCCGCGACTGACGGATTACGGCACTCGAAAATGAGGTTTACGTCACACAACAGCAACGATTCGGGCGCCCAGGCGTGCCCAAACGAGGCCGCTTCCAGGTCATGAGCTCCCTTTTGTAAAGCACGCTTGACATCCTGCCGGAGCGAAACTAGGCTGCACCTGTAAAGCTTGCTTTACATACATTGAGGGGTGTCATGCGCAAGATTTCACGATCCCGTCGGCTTGCCGGTCGTTCGCCACAGGCGTGGGCAGCGCTCGCCGTTGCGGCATTTCGCGATGCGTGGCCAGCCCGGGAAATTCCGCGCGGCGCCGACCGGCTTTCGCGACCCGCCTCGAGGCCGCTGCCATGCCGCGGATGAACAACAGGCGCTACGAGCAGCAGGTGATGCTGGCGATGGCGACCTACATGGTCGTGCTGTTCGCGGTGGATCCGCTGCTGCACGCCACCCGCAGCCTGCCGTTGAAGGCCCTGCTGGCGCTGGTGCCGGTGGCGCCGGTGCTCTACGCGATCGCGCTGATGTGGCGGCGCATCCGCGACAGCGACGAGCTGGAGCAGCGCACGAACCTGGTGGCGCTGGGCGTGGCGACGGCGCTGGTGTCCGCGCTCAGCCTGGTGGGCGGCTTCCTGTCCGCCGGGGGCGTGCTGCGGCTGGGCGGCGAGGTGCTGATCTGGGTGTTTCCGGTGCTGATGCTGGGTTACGGCGTCGCATACCGGGTGGTGGCCCGCCGCTACGGCGTGGATTCGGTATGCGCCGAGGACGGCAGCCCGTGGCTGCCGTGGTACTTCGCGGGCACCGGCGCGGCGATGCTGGCGTTCGCGCTGTACCTGTGGGGGCGCCACGGCGTGGGCGCGGCGGCGACGCTGGGCGCCGCGGCGGTCTTCTTCGTGGCGTTGGCGGTATGGGTGTCGCGGCGGCGCGCGCGGGCGCGTCGCCAGACGCTGGACGAGCGGCGATGAGCGGCTGGCACGCATGGCAGGAGCGCGTGGCCGACGCATTGCGCCGGGTGGCGCTGCACGGACAACTGCAGGCAGGCGCCGGCGCCGACGCTGGCGCGCGGCAGAGCGATCCCGGACTGGTCTGGTCGCTGCTGTGGTACTTCGCCGCGCTGCTGGCCTCCGCGGTGTCGATGGGCCAGGTGGCGTCGCCGCTGGGGCGGGTGCTGCTGGCGCTGCTGCCGCTGCCGCCGCTGCTGCTGATCGTGGGGCTCTCCGTGCGGCGCGTGCTGGGCATGGACGAACTGCAGCGGCGCATCGAACTGGTGGCGCTGGCGATCGTGGCGGCGATCACCTGGCTGGGCTTCGGCGTCGGCTGGATGCTGCGGCACGCGGGCGTTTCCGGGGCGACGCCGCTGCTGGGCTTCTGGGGCATGCCGTTGCTGTACCTGTTCGCGCGGCGCTGGGCGAGCCGGCGTTACGCATGAACAACCACGTGCGCGAACTGCGCGGCGAACAGGGCTGGTCGCAGGCGGATCTCGCCGAGCGGCTGGACGTGTCGCGGCAGACGATCAACGCGATCGAGACCGGCAAGTACGACCCCAGCCTGCCGCTGGCGTTCCGCATCGCGAAACTGTTTGGCCGTCCGATCGAGGCGATCTTCGAGCCGGGCGAATGACTGCTAGGGAGAGGACATGAAATCGAGTGGACGCAATGCCTTGCGCATCGTCGTCGTGGCGGCCGGGCTGGGCTTCCTGGCGTGGCACCAGTGGCGCCCGCAACACGCGCCGGCAGGGGCGGAGGCGCCTGCCGCCGCCAGCGCCGACGCCGGGAAGCGGGTCGCTCCCGAGGTGAAGCCCGCGCCGCCGCGCACCTGGAAGCTGGGCTCGCTCACGCTGACCGCCTGCAACCTGGGCCAGCCGAACAGCGGCCTGAGCACGGCGGCGTGGTGCGGCGCGCTGGCGGTGCCGGAGAACCGCGCCGATCCCGCGGGCCGGAAGATCACGCTGAAGCTTGCGGTGCTGCGCTCCAGCGCCCAGGTCGCGAACCGCGACATGCTGGTCTACCTCGCCGGCGGCCCGGGCCAGGCGGCCACCGATTACGCCGGGCCGATCGCCGCGATGCTGGAGCCGCTGCGCGCGCACCGGGACATCCTGCTGCTGGACCAGCGCGGCACCGGCGGCTCCAACGCGCTGGCCTGCAAGAACGACGACCAGGGCGACGCGGCCGACGACAGCGGCTACGACCCCGCCAAGCTGCGCGCCGCGGCCGCGGCCTGCCTGAAGCAGGTGGCCACGCATGCCGATCCGCGCTACTACACCACCACCGACGCGGTGCAGGACCTGGAAGACGTGCGCCGCGCGCTGGACGTGCCCGAGTTCGACCTGGTCGGCGTCTCCTACGGCACGCGGGTGGCGCAGCAATACCTCGGCCGCCATCCCGACGCGGTGCGCAGCGTGGTGCTGGACAGCGCGGTGCCGAACAGCGCGGTGCTGGGCGAGGACTTCGCGCAGAACCTGGACGATGCGCTGAAGGCGCAGTTCGCGCGCTGCGACGCCGACGCCGCCTGCCGGCAGCGCTTCGGCCATCCGTTCCAGACCCTGGTGCAGTTGCGCGACGCGCTGCGGGCGAATCCGCATCCGGTGAGCTTCCGCGATCCGGAGAGCTACCAGACCGTGCAGCGCGTGCTGAACGAGGACTCGCTGGTCGGCGTGGTGCGCATGTTCGCCTACACGCCGCCCACCGCCGCGCTGCTGCCGCTGTCGATCGACGCCGCCGCGCACGGCGACGTGGGCCCGCTGCTCGGCCAGGCCAAGCTGCTGACTGTGGACATGGCCGACCTTGCCGGCAGCGGCATGTCGTACTCGGTGATCTGCAGCGAGGACGCCGACCTGCTCACCGCCCGCCCGCAGGATGCGGACACCTTGCTCGGCACCCACATGATCGATGCCTACAAGGCGATCTGCGCGGCGTGGCCCAGGGGCGCGCGGCCGGCGGATTTCCACCAGCCGCTGCAGTCCGCCAAGCCCGTGCTGCTGCTGGCCGGCCAGTACGACCCGGTGACGCCGCCGCGCTACGCGGAGGAGATCGCCAGCCATCTGCCGAATGCGCGCGTGCTGCTGTTCAAGGGCCAGGGCCACAGCGTGCTCGCCACCGGGTGCGGCCCGCGCCTGGTGCAGCGTTTCGTCGAGCACCTGGACCCCAAGGCGCTGGACGCCAGCTGCCTGGACCGGCTGCAACCCACGCCGTTCTTCATCGACTTCAACGGAGCCACGCCATGAAAAAGTTCTCCGTGCCGGCCAGCGCCGTGCTGCTGGCCGCGGCCTTCGTCGCCGCCGCCGTGCTGGATGCGCCGCAGGTCGTCAGCCAGGTGCTGCTGCCCCTGCTGCTGGTGTTTTCCGTGACCGGCCGCAGGCGCTTCAACTGTCTCCAGCGGGGTGGCCAGCCGTGATCGAAGTCAGGGATCTGCACAAGGCGTTCGGCGCGGTGAAGGCCGTGGACGGCGTCGGCTTCACCGCCCGCGACGGCGAGATCACCGGCCTGCTCGGCCCCAACGGCGCCGGCAAGACCACCACGCTGCGCATGCTCTACACGCTGATGACGCCGGACCGCGGCCAGGTGCTGGTGGACGGCATCGACGCGGTCGCCGATCCGCTGGCGGTGCGCCGCCGGCTGGGCGTGCTGCCGGATGCGCGCGGCCTGTACAAGCGGCTCACCGCGCGCGAGAACATCGAGTACTTCGCGCGCCTCCAGGGCCTGGACGAAGCCACGCTGCGCGCGCGGCACGAGGCGCTGGTCGACGCGCTGGAGATGCGCGACATCCTCGACCGCCGCACCGAAGGCTTCTCGCAAGGCCAGCGGGTGAAGACCGCGATCGCCCGCGCGCTGATCCACGATCCGCGCAACGTGATCCTGGACGAACCCACCAACGGCCTGGACGTGATGGCCACGCGCGGCCTGCGCCGCTTCATGCAGCAGTTGAAGGGCGAGGGCCGCTGCGTGCTGTTCTCCAGCCACATCATGCAGGAGGTGGCGGCGCTGTGCGATCGCATCGTGGTGATCGCGCACGGCCGCGTGGTGGCCGACGAGACGCCGGACGCGCTGCGTGCGCAGACCGGGGAAACCAACCTTGAGGACGCCTTCGTGAAGATCATCGGAACCGACGAGGGCCTGGCCGCATGAACGCCACCGTTTCCAGGGTGCGCCATGCCGGCGCCGTGCTCACCGTGTTCCTCAAGGAGGTGCGCGAGAACCTGCGCGACCGCCGCACGCTGATGAGCGCCTTCCTCACCGGCCCGCTGCTGGGGCCGCTGCTGTTCGTGATGCTGGTGAACGTGCAGGTGAACCGCGAGCTGGACAAGGCCGACAAGCCGTTGCACGTGCCGGTGATCGGGGCGCAGTACGCGCCCAACCTCGTCGATGCGCTGAAGCAGGGCGGCATCGTGCCGGACGCGGCGGTGGCCGATCCCGGCGCCGCCGTGCACAAGCAGGATGCCGACGTGGTGCTGCGCATCGCCGCCGACTACGCCAAGGCCTGGCGCCGCGGCGAGCCGGTGCAGGTGGAGCTGTTCTACGACTCCTCGCGCCAGGACACGCGCAGCGCGGTGGAACGGGTGAGCCAGCTGGTGGAAACCTATGCCCGCCAGCAGGGTGCGATGCGGCTGGTGGCGCGCGGCCTGTCGCCGGGCACGGCGTGGCCGGTGCAGGTGGCCCGGCGCGACCAGGCCACGCCGCAGTCGCGCGCGGTGCTGCTGTTCGCGATGCTGCCGTACTTCTTCGTGATCACGCTGTTCCTGGGCGGCATGTACCTGGCGATCGACCTCACCGCGGGCGAACGCGAGCGGCAGTCGCTGGAGCCGCTGTTCGCGAACCCGGTGGCGCGCTGGAAGATCCTGCTCGGCAAGCTCGCGGCGATCTGCACGTTCTCGCTGGCCAGCCTCGCGATCACCCTGCTGGCGTTCGCGGTGGTGGGGCGGCTGATTCCCGCCGCGAAGCTGGGCATGGAGCTCGACCTCGGCTGGCATTTCGCCGGCACCGTGCTGCTGCTGATGCTGCCGCTGGTGATGCTGCTGGCGGTGCTGCAGACCATGGTGGCCGCGTTCGCCAAGAGCTACCGCGAGGCGCAGACCTACATCTCGCTGCTGATGATGGTGCCGCTGATCCCCAGCGCGCTGCTGGCCTTCCTGCCGATCAAGGCGCAGGCGTGGATGTACGCGGTGCCGCTGCTGGGCCAGAACCTCGGCATCATGCAGCAGTTGCGCGGCGACGGCGTGAGCGGCGAACAGCTGCTGCTGTGCCTGGGCGGCACGCTGGCGGCGGCGCTGGTCGCGGCGCTCGTCACCGCGCAGCTGTACCGCTCGGAGAAGCTGGCGATCTCGGGCTGAGCGCGCTTCGGCGCGGGATGCTCAATCCGCGGCGTGGCGCAGCAGCCACGCCGCCACCGCCGGCGGATGTTCCAGTTGCAGGTGGTGGCCGCCGGCCAGGTGCTCGACCGCGATGCGCGGCACGCGGGCGGCGCGCGCCCGCATCGTCGCCCCGGGCAGGTAGGGCGTGGCCGGCTGCGCCAGCAGCAGGGCCGTCGGCGCCTCGATGCCGGCGAGCAGGGCGTGGATCTGCGTCTCGGCCAGCCGGATCGCGCTGGGACGCACCAGGCGCGGATCGCTGCGCCATTGCCAGCCGCCGTCGGCCTCGCGCAGGCCGCGCGTCACGATGGGTCGCGCCAGCTCCGCGCGCAGGCCGCTGGCGATGGTGCGGGCGCTGATCGCCTGCTCCACGTCGCGGAACACGCGCAGCGTCTTGCCATCGGCGGGCGGCTTGGCCAGCGCGTCGCGATAGCGCTGCAGCGTGTGCGTGCCGTCGTCGCCCAGCGGGCCGAGCCCCTCGATCAGCCACAGCCGTTCGATGCGCCCCGGTGCGGCGGCGGCCACCAGCGAGGCGATGCCGGCGCCCAGCGAATGGCCCAGCAGGCCGCAGCGCGGCAGTTCCAGCGCATCCAGCGCCGCCAGCACGGCGCGCACGTATTCCACGTAGTGGTAGTCGGCGCCCGCGGGCAGGTGGTCGGAATGGCCGTGGCCGGGCAGCTCCAGCGCGATCACCCGGTAGTGCGGCGCGAGCAGGGGCGCCAGCGCGGAAAAGCTGGCCGCGTTGTCCAGCCAGCCGTGCAGCGCCAGCAGCGGCGGCGCGGCGGGATCGCCCCATTCCAGCGCGGCCAGCGTGAGCCGGGGCAGGGCGATGCGCCGTTCGCGTGCTGCGGTCATTCGCGTATCTCGTTCATGAGGGAGCCCCCTGCGGAATCGACGCCGTTCGGGTTGAGCGTGGCGGGCGAAGCTTCGCGCCGCGAAACCCGCGACATCCCCCCGCTACGGCCAGCCCTGCAGATGCCGGCGCAGCAGCGCCGCCAGGCTGTGCACCTGTTCCGCGCCGTCGTTGAGCGCGGGGATGTAGCGCAGCGACTCGCCGCCGTCCGCGGCGAAGAAGTCGCGGTTCTGCATCGCGATCTCCTCCAGCGTCTCCAGGCAGTCCACCGCGAAGCCGGGACAGGCCACGTCGAGCCGCTTCACGCCTTCGCCGGCGAGGCGGCGCACGGTGGCGTCGGTATACGGCGAGAGCCAGGACTCGCGACCCACCCGCGACTGGAAGCTCAGCAGCAGCTGCGATTCGTCCAGGCGCAGCCGCTCGCGCAGCAGGCGCGCGGTGGCGCGGCATTGCTCCGCGTAGGGATCGCCCAGGCGCACGTAGCGCTCGGGGATGCCATGGAAGGAGAGCAGCAGCTTGTCGCCGCGCCCGTGCTCGGCCCACCAGCGCTCGATGCTCGCGGCCAGCGCCTCGACGTGGCCGGGATCGTCGTGGTAGTCGTTGACGAAGCGCAGTTCGGGCGGCCAGCGCAGCGCTTTCATCGCGTCCGCCACCGCGTCGATCACCGAGCCGGTGGAGGTGGCCGAGTATTGCGGATACAGCGGCAGCACCAGCAGGCGGCGCACGCCTTCGCGCGCGAGCTGCGCGATCGTGGACGCCACCGCCGGTTCGCCGTAGCGCATCGCCAGCGCCACGCGCACCTCCGCGCCCAGTTCCGCCTGCAGCGCGCGCGCCAGTGCCTCGCTGCGCCAGCGCAATGGGGAACCTTGGGCGTCCCAGATGCGTCCATAGGCATGGGCGGAGCGCCGCGGGCGCAGGCGCAGGATCACCCCGTGCAGGATCGGCCACCATTGCCAGCGCGGCAGGTCGATCACCCGGCGGTCGGACAGGAACTCGGCCAGGTACGGCCGCAGCGCGCCCGCGGTGGGCGCGACGGGCGTGCCCAGGTTGACCAGCAGCACGGCTGTCTGAACGGATGTCGCAGGCGTGTCGCGGGAATGTTCGGCGGGGCCGGTATAGTGGCTGCGGTCAGGCATCGTGGTGCGGGCGATGAAGCTGGCCGTGCAGTCTGCCACAAGCACGGACGCCGCAGTCCGCATGTTTTCCACCCATGTGAGGATTACCCATGTTGAAGATCCGTCTGCACCATCTGCTGTTCGGCGCGGCCCTGCTGCTGCCGGCGCTCGCGGCGCACGCCGACGACGACACCCCGCAGGCGCGCGCGCAGACCGCGGTGCGCGTGCTCAACGAGATCGAGCAGGCGCCGGACAAGGCCATCCCCAGCGACCTGCTCAAGGACGCGAAGGCGATCGCGGTGATCCCCGACGTGCTGAAGGTCGGCTTCGTGTTCGGCGGCCGCCGCGGCGAGGGGCTGATCTCGGTGAAGCGGCCGGACGGCACCTGGTCCAATCCCAGCTTCATCTCCTTCGGCGGCGGCAGCGTGGGCTTCCAGATCGGCGTCTCGTCCACCGACGTGATCCTGGTGTTCCGCAGCCAGCGCGGCGTGGATTCCATCGTCAACGGCAAGTTCACCATCGGCGCGGACGCCAGCGCCGCGGCCGGCCCGGTGGGCCGCACCGCCTCGGCCGCCACCGACCAGCAGCTCAAGGCGGAGATCTACTCGTACTCGCGGGCGCGCGGCCTGTTCGCCGGCGTGGCGCTGGACGGCTCCGTGCTGAAGATCGACCAGGACGCGAATGCCGCGGTCTACGGCCCCGGCATCACCCCGCGGCGGATTTTCGAGGGCGGCGTGGGCAATGTGCCGCAGGCGGTGGTGAAATTCCGCGATGCGCTGGAGGAGTACACTGCAAAGTGACCGCCGTGTGCGAATATCGGCGGACCGCAGGCGGAGCCATTTCCGCCCCGGCTCGCCACGAGGAACATCATGGGTTTTGACAGCATCTGGCATTGGCTACTCCTTCTGGTCATCGTGCTGCTGGTCTTCGGTACCCGGAAGATCGGCAACATCGGCTCCGACCTCGGCAACGCCGTGCGCGGCTTCAAGAAGGCCATGCACGGCGAGGACGACGAGAAGTCCAAGGACGCGCAGCAGGGCAAGGAGCAACTGCGCGCCGATCCGCCGGCCGCCTCGTCGGCGAACGCCAGCACGCAGGACCAGCGCGACTCGCACGAGTCGAAGTAACAGCCTGCCCGGAGTCGGAGTTTCGGCGCGATGATCGAGATCAGCTTCGGCAAGCTGGTGCTGCTCGCGCTTGTCGCGCTGATCGTGCTCGGCCCCGAGAAACTGCCCGGTGCGGCACGCACCGCCGGCGCGCTGCTGCGTCGCGTGCGCAGCGGCTGGGACAGCGTGCGCTCCGAAGTGGAGCGCGAACTGGAAGTGGAAGAGATCAAGCGTGCGGCCCGCGAAGCGGCCGCGCGGGCCGAGGCCGTGCAGGAGGAATTCCGCAGCGCCGCCCGCAGCACCGCCGACGACGTGCGGCAGCCGCTGGACGAGGCGGTGTCCACGCTGAAGTCCGCCGCCGCACCGCCGCCGACTGAATCGGAAAGCGCGCCTGAACCACGCCAGGAACTGCCGCCGGCCGAGCCGCCCGCGGCGCCGGCAGCGAAGGAGACCGCAGATGGCGGCCGTTGATCCCGAAGGCTCCGGCGACGACCTGCAGCAAGGCCTGTTCTCGCACCTGATCGAACTGCGCTCGCGCCTGCTCAAGGCGGTGGCCTGCGTGCTGCTGGTGCTGCTGGCGCTGGTGCCGTTCGCGAACCGGCTGTATTCGGAACTGGCCGCGCCGCTGGTGGCGCGCCTGCCGCAGGGCGCGCACCTGATCGCCACCGAGGTGGCGAGCCCGTTCATCACGCCGCTGAAGCTGGCGTTCTACACCGCGCTGTTCATCAGCATGCCGGTGATCCTGTACCAGCTGTGGGCCTTCGTGAGCCCGGGCCTGTACAAGCACGAGAAGCGCCTCGCGCGCCCGCTGCTGGTCGCCGCGATGTTCCTGTTCTACTGCGGCTGCGCGTTCGCGTACTTCCTGGTGCTGCCGGCGGCGTTCCGCTTCCTCACCGCGGTGACCCCCGCGGGCGTGGAGATGATGACCGACATCACGCACTACCTGGATTTCGTGATGCTGATGTTCTTCGCGTTCGGCCTGTGCTTCGAGGTGCCGGTGGCGGTGGTGATACTCGCCGCGGTGGGCGTGGTGGACGTCGCCAAGCTGCGCAACGCGCGGCGCTACGCGATCGTGGGCGCGTTCGCGGTGGCCGCGGTGATCACGCCGCCGGACATCACCTCGATGATCATGCTGGCGATACCGATGTGCCTGCTCTACGAGCTGGGCATCGTGGCGGTGCGCTGGCTGCTGCCGCAGCGGGCGGCCAGCACGGACTGATCTTCGCCGCCGCCGGGTCGCCGGCGGTTTGCGGGCGCCTGTCGGCGCCCGCGACGTATCCCGATCAAGGCGCCGTGGCGGCTCCGGCGGCTGACGTCGCGCCGGCCGGCGCGGGCGTCGAAGCCGCTGGCGCCGGAGCCGAGGCGGCCGGGGCCGGCAGCGGTTCCACTTTGGTCGCGTCGGCGGGGCGGCGGGCCATGCCGCCGTGCTTGTACAGGTCGCTGGCCACCTGGTAGTAGGCGACCGCGGTGTCCACCAGCGCCTGCTTCACCGGCACCACCGGAGTGGCGTCGCCGGTGGCGAAGTCGGGCTTGAGCTGTTCCAGCCGCTTGCGCGGTTCCAGGATGGTGAGCGTGTCGCCGTGCACGTAGCCCAGCTTCTCGTAGGTGCCGGGGAAGGCGTGGCCGCGGTCGGTCGGCAGCTGGAACACGTCCTGGCCGAAGAAGCGCGAGCGGTAGCTGAAGTCCAGCAGGCCCAGCAGGGTGGGCGGGATGTCGAGCTGGCCGGTCAGCTGCTCCACGCGCCGGGGCTGGAACTGCTTCGGCGCGTAGATCCACAGCGGAATGTGGTAGCGGTTGATCGGGATGCTGGTCTTGCCCGCGCTGGAGGCGCAGTGGTCGGCGGTGATCACGAACACGGTGTTGGCGAAGTAGGGCTTGGCCTGGGCGCGCCGGATGAAGTCGCCGATCGACCAGTCGGTATAGGCCACCGCGCCCGGACGCGACGGCGCCTGGAACTTCACCCGGTCGGCCGGGTAGGTGTAGGGCCGGTGGTTCGAGGTGGTCATGATGTGCAGGAAGAACGGCTTGCCGGCGGCGTGGATCTGGTCCATCTGGTTCAGCGCCAGCGTGTACAGGTCCTCGTCGGCCACGCCCCACACGTTCTGGCTGTGGATCGGCATGTCCTTCGGGATCGCGCTGCGGTCCACCGTCTTGTAGCCGTTGTGGCCGAAGAAGTAGTTCATGTTGTCGAAGTAGCCGTAGCCGCCGTAGACGAACTCCGACTCGTAGCCGCGGTCGTTGAACACGCTGGCCAGCGAGAACAGGTTCTCGTTGTCGTGTTCGCGCACCAGCGAATCGCCCGGCGTGGGCGGCACCGACAGCGACAACGCCTCCAGTCCCCGCACCGTGCGGGTGCCGTTCGCGTAGAGGTTGTCGAAGAAGATGCTCTTGTCCACCAGCGAGTCCAGGAACGGCGTCAGGCCTTCCTTGTTGCCGAAGGTGCCTAGGTAGTCGCCCGAGAGGCTTTCCACGCTGATCAGCACCACGTTGAGGCGCTTCTCCGGACCGTTCGCGCGGATCTCGCGGGTCAGGTCGCGCGGGTCGTCGCTGACGAAGCTGGCGTTCGGCGCCTTCAGGTCCTCGCGCACCAGCCGGAACGCCTGGTCGTCGGGCAGGCTGCGGTAGAACTTTTTGTAGTCGAGGTGGCTGGAGCGGAACGCGGCGAAGAACTGGTAGATGCCGTTGCCGGCCAGCTCGTTGACGTAGTTGTTCGCGGTGCGGTCCTTCATCTCGCCGTTGACCGCGGCCACCGAGACCACCGTGAGCAGCAGCCACACCAGCGGCACGCGGGCGCGCTGCAGCAGCGTGCTGCCATCGTCGCGCGCGCGCAGGCCGCGGCGGCTCAGCAGGAACACCACCAGCGCCAGCACCACCAGCAGCGCCAGCCAGCTGCCGATCGGATAGGACTCGCGGATGTTGCCGATCACCTCGGTGGTGTAGACGAGGTAGTCCACCGCGATGAAGTTGAAGCGCGAGCTGAATTCGTTCCAGAACACCAGCTCCGACGCGGCCACGAACAGCAGGCCATACAGCAGCACCAGTCCAAGGATGTACAGGCCCCACTGCCCGCTGGCGCGGTTGTACGCCAGCGCCGGCATCGGCAGGAAGAACAGGAACACGGCCAGGATCGGCCACGATTCCTTCAGGTGCACGTGCCACAGCAGGAACAGCGCGCCCAGCGTGGCCGCATACAGCGCCGCCATCCCGACGAGGTACAGCAGCCAGCGGCCGACGCCCGCCACCGGCGCGCGCCGGGTGGGCACCAGCCACAGGAACAGCACCATGGGCCATGCCAGGTACAGGAAGGTGATCAGGTCGTAGCCGAAGCCCACGCCGAACGCGTACAGCCAGTGCAGCGGATGCGGCGCCACGTTGTTGCCCGACATCACCAGCAGGACGATGCGCGTGACGAAGCTGATCGCGACATAGGCGATGCCCAGCCACCACAGGGGCCGGAACCGCTGGCGCAGCGGGGAGGAAGTGAACAGGGCGCGCGACAAGGGTAGCTCCAGGCGATCGGGTGACAACGGAAGGATGGCGGCAGCGCCGGCATCCGGGCGGGCGGCGTGCCCGCGGCGTTCAGATGCTACCTTGTTTCATTTCCGTGATGGCATGCACGCGCGCCCGCTCCATCGCCGCGCCGACCGCCGGGCCCTGCAGTCCCTGCGCCAGGAACGGCGCCGCGGTCACCGCCGCGGCCGCGGCGCGGGCGCGGCGCAGGTAGTCGGCCTCGGGATAGTCGTCGTGCCCGTGGCCCAGCCGGCCGCGCTTGTCGGCCAGGCAGGCGGCGAGGAAAGTCTCCAGCCGCTCCGGCCGGCGCAGCGCGTCCAGCGCGACCAGCAGCTTCAGCACGGTGGCCGGCTTGAGCTCCAGCGCGCGGTGCGCATTGAGGTGCTCGCGGCAGACCAGTTCGGCCAGCGCGGCGTGCTCGGCCGGCACCTTCAGTCGGGCCGCCAGCACGCGCAGCGGCGCCACGCCGCGTTGTTCGTGCATCACGTGCCGCGGCAGTTCGTCGGCCGGCGTCAGCGCCTTGCCGAGATCGTGGCCGAGCGCGCAGAAACCCACCAGGTCGTCGCCCGGCGCGATCGCGGCGGCCGCATCCAGCACCATTTCCATGTGCGCGCCGGTATCGATCTCGGGGTGGAACTCGGCGCGCTGCGGCACGCCGTACAGCGCGTCGACTTCCGGAAACAGCACACGCAGCGCGCCGCAGGCCCGCAGCACCTGCAGGAAGGCGGACGGCCGCGGCTCGGCCAGCGCCTTGCGCGTCTCCGCCCACACGCGTTCCGGCACCAGGTGATCCACCTCGCCGGCGTCCACCATGTGCCGCAGCAGCGCCATGGTCTCGTCCGCCACGCGGAAACCCAGCGGCGCGAAGCGTGCGGCGAAGCGCGCCACCCGCAGCAGGCGCACCGGGTCTTCCACGAAGGCCGGCGCGACGTGGCGCAGCAGGCGCGCCTCCAGGTCGCGCACGCCGCCCCAGGGGTCGATCAGCGTGCCGTCGGCATCCTCGGCGATCGCGTTGATGGTGAGGTCGCGCCGCGCCAGGTCCTCTTCCAGCGTCACCGCGGGATCGGTGCGGAACTCGAAGCCGTGGTAGCCGCGGCCGCTCTTGCGCTCGGTGCGCGCCAGCGCGTACTCCTCGCCGCTTTCCGGGTGCAGGAATACCGGGAAATCCTTGCCCACCGGCCGGTAGCCCAGCGCCAGCAGGTCGTCCGGGCTGGCGCCCGTCACCACATGGTCGCGGTCGCCCGCAGGCCTTTCCAGCAACTTGTCGCGGACCGCGCCGCCGACCAGGTAAATGCGCATGGGGCGATTGTGGCATGGCGTGCCCGGCACATCCTTCGGCACAGGAACCCGGTATCGCGCTGCGAACGTTCCCCGGCTCAGCGCCGATGGCTGGCGGCCGGGCCTGGTGGAACGCTGCCCGCGGCAGCCGGCGCCGTGCCCTCGCTGCCCGCCGCGGATGCCGCGCTGGCCGGCACTTCCGCCGAGCCGGCGGGAGCGGGCGGCGGTGCGGGGCAGTCCACGGCCTTGCGCGGAGTGAGGCTGTTCGGCAGGGCGTAGGGCTGGCCGAACGGCGTGAGCCGGTCGGACATCGGTTGCGCCGCGCCGTGCAGGCGCCAGTCGTAGATCACGCTGAACGCCATCACGCGCGCCACGTATTCGCGGGTTTCCTTGAACGGCATGGTGGCGATGAACAGGTCCGGCGCGAGCGCGTTGCGCGCGTCCACCCACTGGTCGACCCGGTTGGGGCCGGCGTTGTAGGCGGCGCTGGTGAGCCAGGGCATGCCGTTGTAGCGCAGGGACAACTGCGCCAGGTAGCGCGTGCCCAGCGCGATGTTCGTCGCCGGGTCGTACAGGCTGTCGCCGCCGGCCCAGGGCAGGCCGTTGCGCTTCGCCACCAGCGCGGCGGTGCCGGGCACCAGCTGCATCAGGCCGCGCGCGTCGGCGCCGGAACGGGCGTCGCTGACCCATGCGCTTTCCGAGCGCAGGATGCCGTAGGCCCAGGCGGGATCGATGCCGGCCTGCTCGGCCTGCGCCACCACGCCGTCCTCGCTGGCCAGCGGGAAGCGCAGCGCGTAGTAGCGCAGCGCCTCGCCGGAGCTGAAGGTGAACACCGCGCGGTCGAACCAGCCGCGGCTGTTGGCGAGCTGGGCGGCGAGCCGCAGCGTGGCGGCATCGGCGCCATCGAGCGCGCGCGCCCATTCGCGCCGCGCCAGTTTCGGCAGGTCCACCGCGTACAGCTCGAAGGCGCGCAGCAGGCCGGGCTGTTGCAGCAGCGCCTGTTCCTTCTGCGGGTCGCTGGCCGGCGTCAGCGGGCAGATCGCGTAGGACTGCTTGAGCTGGTCGGCGGCGAGGAAGCCGTAGAACGTGGCCTCGCCGGCCAGGTTCGTGTAGATGCCGCGCGCCTGTTCGGGGTGGCCGGTGGCGTCCAGCGCGCGGGCGCGGAACCAGCGCCATTCGCCGTCCTGCTGTTGCGTGGCCGGCATCGCGGCAATCGCCGCCAGCACGGCGGGCCAGTCCTGCTTGGCCAGCGCCACGCGGGCGCGCCATTCGCGGGTGGCGGGGGTTTGCGCGGCGGCGGGCAGGGCGATCAGCCGGTCGAGCGCGTTGGTGTCGAAATCGGTGGCGTGGAACAGCGCCAGCGCACGCATCACCGCGCCGCGTTGCGTGGCGTTGAAGGCGAGGCTCGCCTGCAGGCGCTGCCACGCCGCGTCGGCGGCGCCGGTGTCGCGACGCGCCTGGCGTTCCAGCGCCAGCGTGGCGGCCTGGCGCGAACGGGCGGTGTCGGGCCAGTTCGTGGCGGCGGCGAGCGCGGCGGCGGGATCGCGCAGTGCCTGCGCCAGCCGCTGCGCCTCTTCGTCCTGCGGCGACGGCAGCCACGGGGCGAGCGCGGCGATGGTGCCGCCCTTGCCGGCGTCCGCGGCGCGGTCGATGCGCGCCCACAGGCGCGGCGTGGTCAGCAGGCCCTGGTCGCGCGCGGCCTGCAGCACGGGATCGCAGGCACCGGGCAGCTCGGGGCGGCTCCACAGGCTGGCGAGGTCCGCATCGAAATCGAGCTTCGCGCCGCCGGCCATGCGCGCCTGCAGGGCGTCGCAGGTGAGCGCGTCGCCCATGCCGGGCTGGTACAGCGCCATGAAGCCGTTCCAGTCCTTGCGCCGCGCGAGTTCGAGCAGGAAGTCGCGGCGCAGGTCCTGCGCGGGGATCAGGTCGGGGTATTGCTGCAGATATGCCTGCACGGCAGCCAGGTCGGTCTGGCGGATGTCGTGTTCCAGCGCGGCCGCGGGCAGGTAGGGGTAGAGCGGGTAGCTGCGCAGTTGCGCGTCCCAGGTGCGCCAGCCGTCGCCGCCCTGCCGGGCCGCGGCCCAGGCCTGCTTGAACGCGGCGCGCTGCGCCTCGGTCGGCGTGGCCGCGTGCGCGCCGAGCGCAGCGAGCAGGACACCGCAGGCCAGCAGCAGGGCCGGCAGGCGGATGAGGGAATGGCGCCGGGGCGCGACCTTGGCAAACATGCGTACTCCTTGCTGATTCCCCGCCGTGGATTGTAGTGGAAGCACGCCGGCAAGCCGGCGCGTGCGTGCCCTGCGCTCCCGCGTGCGCCTGATAAGCTTGCGCACCTCGCTTTGTCCGCACAGGCCCGGCATGTCGTTTTCCCCTACCTCCCGCAGCCGTCGCGCGGTCGCCTGGCTGGCGCTGGCGCTGGCCGCAGTCGCCGCTGCGGCGTGGTGGTGGATCGCGGGGCGGCCGGTGGAGCTGCCCGATGCGCCATCGGCGCGGATCGCCTGCGTGTCCTACGCGCCGTTCCGCGAGCCCGGCGAGACGCCGCTGGACCTGCACGCATTCGTGAGCCCCGCGCGCATCGACGCGGACCTGCGCACGCTGTCCCGGCGCTTCGATTGCGTGCGCACGTATTCGCAGGGCCAGGGCCTTTCCGCGGTGCCCGCCATCGCCGCGCGCTATCGCATGAAGGTGCTGATGGGCATCTGGCTGGGCAGCGATCCCAAGGCGAACGCGGCGCAGGTCGCGCTGGGCATCGCCACGGCGCGCCAGCATCCGGACGTGTTGCGCGGCGTGATCGTGGGCAACGAGGCGCTGCTGCGCGGCGACCTGTCCAGCGCGCAGATCGCCGGCTATCTCGCCGAGGTGCGCGCGGCCTTGCCGGCCAGCATCCCGGTGAGCTACGCCGACGTGTGGGAGTTCTGGCTGCGCCATCCCGAGCTGGCGAAGTCGGTGGACTTCGTCACCATCCACATCCTGCCGTACTGGGAAGACCAGCCGGTGCCGCCGGAGCGCGCGATCCAGCATGTGGAGGACGTCTACGCCCGGGTGCGGCAGGCGTTTCCCGGCAAGCCCGTGATGATCGGCGAGACCGGCTGGCCCAGCGAAGGCCGCTCGCGCCGCGGCGCCAGCGCCAGCGTGGTGAACGAGGCGCGCTACCTGCGCGAGTTCCTCCGCTACGCCGCCAGCGTGGACATGCCGTACAACGTGATCGAGACCTTCGACCAGCCGTGGAAGCGGGTGCAGGAAGGTACCGTGGGCGGCTACTGGGGCATCTACGACGCCCAGGCGCGGCCGAAGTTCGCGATGCAGGGACCGGTGGTCGAGGTGCCGCGCTGGTGGCTGGGCTGGCTGGCCGGCGCCGCGGGCGCGGCGCTGTTCGTGCTGGTCGGCCTGCGCCGTCGCCGCTGGCAGCGCGTGCGCGGCTGGCTGGCGCTGGGCGTGGCGGGTTTTGCCAGCGGCGCCGCGCTGGCCTGGCAGGGGCGGCAGATGATCTACGCCTGCCGCGACGCCTGGGAGTGGACGCTGTCGCTGGCCGCCTGCCTGGTCGCGCTGCTCACCGCGCTGCGGCTGGCGATCTGGCTGGCCGGGCGGCTGGCGGGCGCGCCGTACAAGCGGGCGCCGGCGGGGCGGCTGCGTTTCATGTGGCTGTTCGTGCTGGCGCTGTACGGTCTGCTGATGGTGTTCGACGGCCGCTACCGCGACTTCCCGCTGGGCCTGTTCGGGCTGCCCTGCGTGGGCTACGCGCTGGTGGCGTGGCTGGACGAACGCATGCGTGCGCCGTCGCGCGAAGCGCTGTTCCTCGCCGCGTGGCTGCCGATGCTGGCGGCCGTGGTGGTGACGCTGGAACTGGGCGAAAACCCGGTGACCTGGGTATGGCTGCTGCTCAACCTGCTGATCGCGGCGCCGGTGATCGCCGCGTGGCGGCGCACGCATTTCGCGCGCGCCGACGCAGGCACTATGCTCGGCGATTCCCGTTGAAAGGATGGAGACCATGCGCCTCGACAAGCAACGCATCGTGGTGACCGGCGCCTTCGGCACGCTGGGTGCGGCAGTGGTGCGCGCCGCGCTGGACGCGGGCGCCGCAGTGGCGGCGATCGACCGCGCGCCGGTGCCGGCGAACCTGGGCGCCGCCCACGGCTTCGGCGGCGTGGACCTGGCCGACGCCGCGGCGGCGAAGCATGCCATCGACGGCGCGGCGGATGCGCTGGGCGGGCTGGATGCGCTGGTGAACATCGCCGGTGCGTTCCGCTGGGAAACCCTGGCCGACGGCGATCCGGAAACCTGGGACCTGCTCTACCGGATCAACCTGCGCACCGCCGTGGCCGCGAGCAAGGCCGCGCTGGCGCACCTGCCCGACGGGCGCGGGCGCATCGTCAACATCGGCGCGAACTCGGCGCTGAAGGCCGGCGCCGGCGTGGCGGCGTACACCGCCTCCAAGTCGGGCGTGATGCGCCTCACCGAATCGCTGGCCGAGGAACTGAAGCCGCGCGGCATCACCGTCAACGCGCTGCTGCCCAGCATCATCGACACGCCGCCGAACCGCGCCGACATGCCGGACGCGGATTTCGACCGCTGGGTGAAGCCCGAGCAACTGGCCGGGGTGATCGTGTTCCTGCTTTCCGATGCGGCCAGCGCGATCACCGGCGCGCTGATCCCGGTCACCGGGCGGGTGTAGCGACCGCCGGCGGATTCGCTGCGCCCTGCAGGTGCAGCAGGCGCAGGCAGCCCAGCAGCAGCGCCAGCGCGCCCGGCTCGTAGTTGTAGAGCTGCAGCGCGAGCGCGCCCAGCGCGGCGGCCAGCCACGCCAGCACGCGCGAGCGGCGCAGCAGGGCCAGCGCCGTGACGGCCAGCGCGGCGATGCCGTAGACCTTGTGCAGGAAGCCCAGTACCAGCGCCTGCCGCAGCGGGCACCAGCCGGGCGCCTGCGTCGTCGCGCACAGTTCCGCCAGCCCGCGCGGCTCGATCAGGCCGTAGCGCAGCCAGGCCGCGCCCAGTCCGGCCAGCGCCAGCAGCAGCCAGGGCAGAAGCGTGCGCAGCCAGCGGATGCTCATTCGGGTGCTCCTTTTGCGGGCGCGCGATCCGGCGGCAGGCGGATCTCCGCGGCCAGCGCGAGATGATCGGAAAACGCCTGCGGCAGCGTCCACACCTTTTCCAGCGTGACCGTGGGCGAGGCGATGATGTGGTCCAGCGCGCGCCGCGGCCGCCAGCTTGGAAACGTGGGCGTGGGCTGCATGGGCGGCTGCAGCTGCGTGCGGGCGAACAGCTGGCGCATCTCGGCGCTGTCGATCTCGGTGTTGAGGTCGCCCATCAGCACCGCGTGCGGGTGGTCCTGCAGGATCTCGGCGATGAAGCCCAGCTGGCGCGCGCGGGTGATCGCGCGCAGCGACAGGTGGGCGATCACCAGCGCCAGTGCCTGCGCGCCGTCGCCGAAGCGCACCAGCAGCGCGCCGCGGCCGTGGCCGGGCAGCGGGTAGTCGAACACCGCGCTGGGCTCGATGCGGCTGATCAGCCCGTTCGCGGTGTGCGACAGCTTCGCCACCGGCCGGTTCGGCTGGTGGCTCCAGTACGGCATGCCGGCGGCTTCGGCCAGGTAGCGGGTCTGGTTGAGGAAGCCCGAGCGCAGGCTGCCGGCGTCCACTTCCTGCAGGCCGATCACGTCGAACTGCGGCAGCAGCGCGGCGAGGCGGTCGAGGTTGTCGATCTTGCTGCGCCCCGGCAGCACCGCGTTGAGGCTGCGGGTGACGTATTCGCTGTAGCGCTGCACGCTGGCGCCAGCGAGGACGTTGCAGCTCAGCAGGCGCAGGCGGCGTTCGGTTGCAGCGACGGGCACGGTACGGGTCATGGGGCTGTGTACGGTACTCGCGACTGCCCACAGCGGACGTGAACGCCCGCGCCGGCGGTGTCAGGCGCTCACTTGCCGTCCTTGTCCGCCTCGTCCAGCGCGCGCTTGGCCAGCCACTGCGCCACGGCGGACAGTTCGTCCAGCGTCTGCACCTGGGTGATGCGGTACTTGCCGTCGACCACGATGCCGGGGGTGCCGTCCACGCCCCACTTCTGCGCCAGCGCCAGGTCCGCCTTCAGCTTGGTGGTGGCCTCGTCGGAGGTGGCGATGCGCATGAATTCGGCGCGGTCCACGCCTTCGCGGGCGTAGAAGTCGGCCAGTTCGTCCATCGTGTTGATCGGGTAGTGTTCGGCGAACTTCGCCTTGAACAGTGCCATGTGGGTGCGGTCCACCACGCCGAGCTTGTCCGCCGCGTAGTAGGCGCGCGCGAACGGCAGCCATTCCGCGCTGAACGGCGCCGGCATCAGCTTGAACACCACGCCCTTGGGCAGCTGCGCCTTCAGCTTTTCGGCGACCGGCGCGAATTCGGCGCAGTGGATGCAGCCGTAGGAGAACACCTCGACCACTTCCACCTTGCCCTCGCTGCTGTAGCGCTGGTGCGGGCCGGGCAGGGTCACGTACTGCTGGCCCTCGGTGTAGGGCGTCGGCGCTCCGGCGCTGGATTGCGCGGTACAGGCGGCCGTCAGCAGCAGTCCGGCGAACAGGGTCAGGGCGCGCAGGCGGGCGAGATGCTTCATCACTGGGTGCTCGACAAGATGGGACCGAAAATGGGTACGCCGCCGGCTTACTTGCCGGCCGCTTCCTTGGCTACCAGCCATTGGGTCAGCTCGATGGCGCGCTGCACGGTGCCCACGTCGGAGGGCGAGAAGCGGTACTTGCCGTCCACCACGATGCTGGGCGTGCCGGGCACGCCGTAGGCCTTGATGAGGTCGTCGGCCTGCTTCATCTTGGTGTTGACCGAGAAGGAGTTCGCCACCGCGATGAACTCCTTGGGGTCCACGCCGTGCTTGGCATAGAACTTCGCGAGGTCCTCGATCGTGGGCCACGCGCCCTTGGGCTTGGGTCGACCGGTGTTGAGGTCGTAGGTGGCGGTTTCGCCGGTCTTCCAGGTGGCGTCGAATATCGCGTCCTGGGTCTTGGCGCGTACGCCCAGCGCCTCGGCGGCGTAGAACGCGCGCTGGTACACCGGCCAGTTCTCGTCCGGGCGGAACGCGGCCGGCAGGTAGTGCACCACCGCATTCGCGGGCAGGCTCTTCTCGATCTGGTCCATCGCGCCGTGGAAGGAGTTGCAGGCCGGGCAGGCGTAGGAGAACACCTCCACCACCTCGATCTTGTCGGTGGCGATCGCCTTGGGCTGGGCCGGATCGATGCGGAAGTAGTCCTTGCCCTCGACCCACTTGCCGTCGTCGACGAACGGCTGGGCAGGCGCGGCGGGCGCCGCCGCGGCCGTGCTGTCCGCGGGCGCTGCGGCGGTGGCTGCGCTGGCCGCCGCTGCGGTGGCGGCGCTCGCCGGTGCGGCGCTGGCGGCAGGCGCCGGTGCGCTGGCGGCCGGGGCGGTTGCGGTCGTGCTGGCGGCTGCCGGCGCGGCGGTGCCGTTGTCGCCGGAGTGGCCGCAGGCGGCCAGGGCCAGCAGGGCGGCACACAGGATCGGCAGGCGCTTCAACATGGGATTACCTCGGTGGCGCGTGGTGCGGCTGCGCCGGCATGCCGCCGGTGCAGCCGCAGGGGTCAGGGCGTGACGGCGGCCGGTTTCGCCGCGTTGGCGTCGGTGGCCGGGTGCAGGCCCTCGATGTAGCTGGCGAGCGCGGCGATGTCGTTCGCATCCAGCTTCTGCGCGATCGTCGGCATGATCTGCGAATGCGCGTCGGCGCCCCAGACGGTGCCATCGTGCCAGGCCTTCAGGGTGGCCTGGACGTATTGCGCGTGCTGGCTCTCCAGCTGCGGATACATCGCGCCGGGATTGCCGCGGCCGTCGATGCTGTGGCAGGCCATGCAGGCGGGGATGCCGCGCTTGACGTCGCCCTCGCGGTACAACAGCTGGCCGTGCTCCACCAGCGCCTGGTCGGCCACGCCGGGCAGCGCGGCCTTGCTGGAGAAGTAGGCGCCGACGTCGTGCATGTCCTGCTCGGACAGCGGGGTGGCCATGCCCAGCATGATCGGGTTCTGGCGCTTGCCGCTCTTGAAGTTCTCGAGCTGGCGGGCGATGTACTGCTCGCTCTGGCCGGCCAGCTTGGGGTACTGCGGATCGGTGGAGTTGCCGTCCATGCCATGGCAGGCGCCGCAGGCGGCGGCCTTGCCCTGGCCCGCGGTGGCGTCGCCGGGCTTCGCCGCCGCTTCGGCGGTGGCCGGGGCGGCCGCCGCAGGCGCGGCGGCGGCAGGTTCGGCGGCGGTGGCGGCCTTGGCCGGTGCAGCCGTCGACGTGGCGGCATCCTGCGCCATCGCCGCGACCGCGGTCATGGCGAGCAGCAGCGCCGCGGCAGGCCCCAGCACGGCGGGTCGAAAACCTGCGAACCGAAAACTCATACACTTCCCTCCCAGATACTGTCGAAGGCTGCCACCGCTTGCCGGCTCCGGCGCCACGGGCAGAAACCAACGGATTATCCCCGTGCCCTCGCGCTCCGGTCAAACCATGCCCAACCCGCTTCAAGGCGCACGATTCGTGCTCGCCGCCCATCGCATCAGCCAGCTGCCCGCCGACCTCGGCGCCGAGGTGGCGTTCGCCGGCCGCTCGAATGCGGGCAAGTCCAGCGCGCTCAACGCCCTCACCGGCCACAAGGGGCTGGCGCGCACGTCCAAGACGCCCGGCCGCACCCAGCAGATGGTGGCGTTCGCGCTGCCGCCGCTGGCGCAGGGCGAAGGCCAGGCGCCGCTGGAGGTGCGACTAATTGACCTGCCCGGCTACGGCTACGCCAAGGTGCCGGAGGACTTGCGCGCGCACTGGAAGCAGGAGATCGACGCTTATCTGCACCGCCGCGAGAGTCTGCGCGGGGTGGTGCTGATCGCCGACATCCGCCATCCGCTCAAGGACTTCGACCGGATGATGCTGGACTTCTGCTTCGCCACCGGCCTGCCGTGCCACCTGCTGCTGACCAAGGCCGACAAGCTCTCGCGCAACCAGGCCGCGCAGGCGCTGGCGGCGATGCGCAAGAGCTTTCCCGACGGCCTGCACGCCACCGCGCAGGTGTTTTCCTCGCCCGCCGCCACCGGCGTGGACGAGGCGCGCGAACGGGTGGTGGAGCTGCTGCGCACGCCGCGCGAATGAACCGGCGCATGCGGGGCCGTTGCGCCGCGCCGGCTCCCGCGGACGGGCCGGAAGAAATTGCGGGCGTGCGGCCCGGGGCGTAGGCTGGCCGGGTGGCGACTGGCCGCGGTTTCCCCGTTTCCCCGACAACGGAGCAGGCCCATGAATCTCGCGAAGATCGCTTGCGCAAGCGTGTTGCTGGTGGGTTCGGTGGCGGTCGGCAGCGCCAGCGCCGGTGACGCTGCCTCCGTGCGCGGTGTGCTGACACGCACGCTGCCGGTGGCGGCGGACAGCGCCGAGCAAGGCGCGCTGCGGCAGTTCATCAACGCCCATGGCGACAACATGCCGCATGCGAAGGTCGGCGGCGCGACGATCGAGGTGTCGACGCCGGCGTCGTTCGAGCTGACACGCGTGTACGAAGTGTCCGGGGACGACGCGCTGTCGCGCACCGATGGCCGCACGGTGGGAGCCATGCTGGCCGGTGGCCAAGCCGGCGACACCGTGCAGATCGCCACCTGCAACGGCCATGACAGCCAGCGCTGGTCCTACGCCTGGGGCAGGGACGACTGGACGCAGCGGGCTTACGACTACCGGCGCGTGGACGCTTGCCCCGGCACCACTGCCAGGAACTGACGGCGCCCGCCTTTCACGCGGGAGAAGCCTGGCTCATCCGGCGACGTGTTCCATGAACACCGCGCACAGCGCTTCCATGCCGGCGCGGTCGTCCTCGTCGAAGCGCGCCACGTGGGGGCTGTCCACGTCCCACACGCCGAGCAGGCGGCCGTCGGCCTTCACCAGCGGCACCACGATCTCCGATTGCGAGGCGGCGTCGCAGGCGATGTGGCCGTCGAACGCGTTGACGTCGCGCACCACCTGGGTCTGCCGGGTCTGCGCGGCGGTGCCGCAGACGCCCTTGCCCAGCGCGATGCGGATGCAGGCCGGCTTGCCCTGGAACGGGCCGACCACGAGCTCGCTGCCGTCGTACAGGTAGAAGCCGCACCAGTTGAGCCCGGGCAGGCTGTGGAACACCAGCGCGGAGAAGTTCGCCGCATTCGCGATCAGGTCGCGCTCGCCGGCCAGCAGCCCCCGTGCCTGCTGCGCGAGATCGGCGTAATGCTCGCGCTTGTTCGCATAGGTCTGGTTCTTCACTTCGAACATGACACGGGTCCGGCGGCGAAACACGTATTATGCGCGCGTCGCCCTGATGAGGTCCGCACATGAGCCTGGTCGAGCATCGCGAAGGAATCGAGGCGGGACGGCTGGACATGTTCGTGGACGGCGCCTTCGCGTTCACGCTGACCCTGCTGGCGATCGGCGGCGAGACCATCCCGAACACCGCGGAGAAGCTGCTGCACATCCTGGCCGGCGTGCCGGCCGCGGCCATGTGCTTCGCCCAGATCGCGTGGATGTGGCATGGCCACGTTCAGTGGCGCCATCTGTGCACGCGCTCCACGCGCACCGGCCTGCTGCTGTCGCTGCTGCTGGTGTTCTTCGCGCTGATCTTCGTCTACCCGCTGCACATGGTGTTCGGGTCGGCGTGCTACAGCCTGAGCGGCGGCGTGCTCTCCAGCGATCTCGCGGTGCAGATGAGCAGCGACGCACGGACGATGTTCGTCTGCTACGGCCTGGCCTACATCGCCATGGCCGGCACGTTGACCCTGCTCTTCCGGCATGCCATGCGCCTGAACCCGACGGGTACCGAGGAGCATCGGCAGGCCGGGATCAGGACGGTGATGTGGGCGGTTCCGACGGCGGTAGGGTTGCTCTCGGCGCTGACGGCGCTGGTGGTGCCGACGGGGCTGCTGGCGCTGGCGGGTTTCGAATACGCCCTGCTGGGCCTGATCGGCCCGGTGATCGCCTGGTACAAGCGCCGGTACATCACCGAATGACTGCGGCGCTGTTCGTCGCCGGCACCGACACCGGCATCGGCAAGACGCACGCCGCCTGCACGCTGCTGCACGCGCTGCGTGCCCGCGGCCTGCGCGCCTGCGGCATGAAGCCGGTGGCCAGCGGTTGCGCCGAGACGCCGCAAGGCCTGCGCAACGACGACGCCCTGGCGCTGCTGGCGGCGGGCAGCGCGCCGCTGCCGTATGCGCGTATCAACCCGGTGGCGCTGCGCGAACCCTGGTCGCCGCACCTTGCCGCCGCGCACGCGGGCGCGACGATCGCGCTGGCGCCGTTGCGCGCCGCGTTCGACGCCTTGTGCGCCGAACACGACGTCCTGGTGGTGGAGGGCGTGGGCGGTTGGCGCGTGCCGCTGGCGCCGGGGCTGTTCGCTTCGGCGATCGCGCAGCAGTGGAACCTGCCGGTGGTGCTGGTGGTGGGCTTGCGGCTGGGTTGCCTCAGCCACGCGCTGTTGAGCGCCGAGGCGATCCTCGCCGACGGCTGCCGCCTCGTCGGCTGGATAGCCAACCGCATCGATCCGGCGATGCAGGCGGTGGACGAGAACCTCGCCAGCCTGCGCGAACTGCTGCCCGCGCCGTGCCTCGGGGTGCTGCCGCACGACGTGCCGCCGGCGCAGGCGGCCGCCGGGCTCGACCTGGCGGCACTGATGCTTGAATTCGCCTCCGACATGCCGGACCGTGGGCATGCCGGGAAAACCTAGCAGGGAGAAGCAATGACCGCTCGCAACCATTACTACCTTTCCATCGCCGATCTCGCGCATGCGCGGGGCAGCGAACCCGCGCTGGGCTGGAACGGCGCCGGCCCCGCCGATTTCGCCGCCGCGCTGGAGGAGGCGCTGCGCAGCCCGTCGCTGTTCGAGCGCTGGCGCGCCGGGCAGCCGGAGCCGGACGAGGTGGACCCCGCGCTGGGCGCCACCGATGCGCAGGCGCAGGTGCATGCACAGGTGGCGGATCTGCACGTCGAGGTGGACGTGCAGACCAGCCTGCCGATGAGCCTGCTGCGCCAGCGCCTGAACTGGCTGATCGGCTCGGCGTGGCAGTTGCACGACGTGCGCCAGGGCTGAGCAGCAGCCGTTCCGCACGAAGTTTCGCTGCGCTGCGGCTGGCAAAAAACCGTTCGGTGTCGCTAGAGTCGTGGGCTGACACTTCTTTGCCCGCGCCCAGCGCGCACCGACCGGGAATACCGCATGTTCCGTCTACGCATGATCGTCATCGCCACCAGCATCGCCCTGGGCGCCTGTTCGCAAGGCTCGAACGAGGCCGGCAAGCCCGCGCCGGCGCCGGCCTCCACCGCACCGGCCACGCCGTCCAGCGCGGCCGCGCCGGTGGCCGACGCGAACGCCGCCAATCCGTTCTTCGCCGCCAGCACGCTGCCGTTCCAGGCGCCGCCGTTCGACAAGATCAAGGACAGCGACTACCAGCCGGCGATCGACAAGGGCATGGCCGACCAGCGCGCCGAGTGGCAGAAGATCGCCGACAACCCCGAGGCGCCCACGTTCGAGAACACCTGTGTGGCGCTGGAGAAGTCCGGCGCGCTGCTCGACCGCGTGATGATGGTGTTCAACGGCGTCGCCGCGGCCAACACCAACGACACGCTGCAGAAGGTGCAGGAAGACGAGGCGCCGAAGCTCGCCGCGCACGACGATGCCAAGTATCTCGACGGCAAGCTGTTCGATCGCGTGCAGAAGGTCTACGACGAGCGCGCCACGCTGAAGCTCGATCCGGAATCGCTGCGCCTGGTCGAGGTGACCTACCGCAACTTCGTCCATCACGGCGCCAAGCTGTCCGACGCCGACAAGACCAGGCTGAAGGCGCTCAACCAGCAGTCGTCCACGCTGGAGGCGCAGTTCAACAAGCGGCTGCTCGCCGCCGCCAAGGACAGCGCGCTGGTGATCGACGACAAGGCCAAGCTCGACGGCCTGTCCGACGAGGACATCGCCGCCGCCGCGCAGGCCGCCAAGGATCGCGGCCTCGACGGCAAGTGGGTGATCACGCTGCAGAACACCACCCAGCAGCCCGCGCTGCAGAGCCTGAAGGACCGCGCCACCCGCAAGGCGCTGTACGAGGCCTCGTGGAACCGCGCCGAACTGGGCAACGCCGACGACACCCGCGACATCATCGAGCAGCTCGCGCAGATCCGCGCGCAGGAGGCCAAGCTGCTGGGCTTCCCGAACTACGCCGCGTGGACGCTGCAGGACCAGATGGCGAAGACCCCGGAAGCGGTGATGGGCTTCATGAACAAGCTGGCGCCCGCCGCGGTGGCGCGCGCGAAGCAGGAAGGCGCCGAGATCCAGGCGCAGATCGACAAGGACCAGGCCGCGCTGCACCAGCCCAGCTTCAAGCTGGAGCCGTGGGACTGGCAGTACTACGCCGAGCAGGTGCGCAAGGCGAAGTACGACCTGGACGAGTCGCAGATCAAGCCCTACTTCGAACTGGACAACGTGCTGCAGAACGGCGTGTTCTACGCCGCCAACCAGCTCTACGGGCTCACCTTCAAGGAGCGCAAGGACATCCCGGTGTACAACCCGGACGTGCGCGTGTTCGAGGTGTTCGACAAGGACGGCAGCTCGATGGCGCTGTTCTACTGCGACTACTTCAAGCGCGACAACAAGCAGGGCGGCGCCTGGATGGACAACTTCGTCGGCCAGTCGAAGCTGATCGGCACCAAGCCGGTGATCTACAACGTCGCGAACTTCACCAAGCCCGCGGCCGGCCAGCCCGCGCTGCTGTCGTTCGACGACGTGATCACCATGTTCCACGAGTTCGGCCACGCCCTGCACGGCATGCTCGCCGACGAGCAGTACCCGACCCTGTCCGGCACCAGCACCGCGCGCGACTTCGTCGAGTTCCCCTCGCAGTTCAACGAGCACTGGGCGACCAACCCCAAGGTGTTCGCGAACTACGCGAAGAACTACCAGACCGGCGCGCCGATGCCGCAGGCGCTGGTCGACAAGATGAAGAAGGCCGGCAAGTTCAACAAGGGCTACGACATGACCGAGCTGGTGGCCGCCGCCATGCTCGACATGAACTGGCACATGCTGGGCGCCGACGCGCCCAAGCAGGACGCCGACAAGTTCGAGGCCGCCGCGCTGAAGAAGGACGGCGTGGACTTGAGCTACGTGCCGCCGCGCTACCGCTCCAGCTACTTCCTGCACATCTGGAGCAACGGCTATTCCGCCGGCTACTACGCCTACCTTTGGACCCAGATGCTCGCCGACGACGCCTTCCAGGGCTTCACGGAACATGGCGGCCTCACCGCCGAAAACGGCCAGCGCTTCCGCGACATGATCCTCTCGCGCGGCAACACCGTGGAGCTTTCCAAGCTGTACAAGGACTGGCGCGGCAAGGACCCGAGCATCGAGCCGATGCTGGAGAATCGCGGCTTGAAGGATGCGCCGAAGAAGTAAGGCGGCCGGATCGGTGCATCTCGAAGGGCCGGCCTATGCCGGCCCTTTTATTTTCAAATTCCGTCCTGTTAACTAGCAAATAGATTGCTATAACTTTAGAATCCGGCCATGGCCCGCCCCAGCCGCTCCGCCGAGATCGACGACGCCCTGCTGCAGGCCGTGGCAACGCACCCGCGCGACCTGGTCGGCATGGTGGCGGCGCAGCTTGGCCTGTCGGGCGCGCGGGTCAGCACGCAGGTGCGCGAGCTGGTGGCCGCAGGCTATCTGCGCAAGGAAGGGACGACGCGCCCCACCTACGCGATCGGGGCCAACCGCCGGTTCCGGCAGAGCTATCCGCGCGCAGGTCTGGCCGAGGACGTCCTCTGGTCGGCGCAGTTGGCGCCGTTGCTGCGCGACGTGTCGCGCAATGTCGTGGACATCGCGCATCACGGCGTGACCGAGATGGTCAACAACGCCATCGATCACTCCGAGGCCACGCATGTCTTCGTGCACATGGAGCTGCGCGATGGGATGCTGTCGCTGACGATCGCCGACGACGGCGTGGGCATTTTCCGCAAGATCGCGCGTGCCCTGGATCTGCCGGACGAGCGGCTGGCCTTGCTGGAGCTGTCCAAGGGCAAGTTCACCACCGATCCGCGGAACCATTCGGGCGAGGGCGTGTTCTTCACCTCGCGCATGTTCGACAGTTTCGGGATCGTGTCCGGGGGACTGGTGTTCTCGCACGACGAAGGGCACGGGAAGGACGTGCTGTTCGATTTCGACGACATGCCGCAGACGGGCACCCTGGTCTTCATGGCCATGCGCACGATGTCCGTCCGCACTGCCAAGCAGGTGTTCGACGAATACTCCAGCGGCCCGGACGACTACACGTTCGCCAAGACCGTGGTTCCCGTGCGCCTGGTCCAGGTGGGCGACGAGAACCTGATTTCGCGTTCGCAGGCGAAGCGTCTTTTGCAGCGCGTGGACAGGTTTCGCCACGTGGTGCTCGACTTCGCCAGCGTCAGTGCCATCGGGCAGGCATTTGCCGACGAGATATTCCGCGTATTCGCCCAGGCGCACCCGGAAGTCGAACTGGTGCCCATCCACGCCGTGCCGGAAGTGCAGCAGATGATCCGGCGCGCCGAGGTGGCGCGCGATCATGACGGCGGGCAGTTGTCCCTGCCCTGAGCTGTCCTCAGTACGCGAACTCGCGGAACACCGGGTCCACGCTGCCGCCCCAGGCGCCGTGGAACAGTTCGAGCTTGCGTTCGGCCGGGGTCTGGTTGGCTTCGACGATCTCGATCAGCGGTTCGAGGTAGATGCGTTCGTCGGCGTCGTTGCGGTTGAGCATGCCGCGGCGCTGGAGGCCGTGGGCGGCGATCTTCAGCATCTCGCGGGCGAGTTCGCGCACCGTGGCCTGGCGGAACGGCAGCTTCAGCGCCTGCCTGGGCACGCCGTCGCGCAGGGCGTGGCGCTCGGCCATGGAAAAGTCCTTGACCAGGTCCCACGCGGCGTCCAGCGCCTCGTCGTCGTAGAGCAGGCCGACCCACAGCGCGGGCAGCGCGCACAGGCGGTTCCACGGGCCGCCGTCGGCGCCGCGCATTTCGAGGTACTGCTTCAGCCGCACTTCGGGGAAGGCGGTGGTGAGGTGGTCGGCCCAGTCCTTCATGCTGGCCTTCACGCCCGGCAAGGCGGGCAGTTCGCCGGCGATGAAGCGCTTGAAGTCCTGGCCGGAGAGGTCGATGTAGCGGCCGTCCTGGTAGCTGAAGTACATCGGCACGTTCAGCGCGTAATCCACGTAGCGCTCGTAGCCGAAGCCGTCCTCGAACACGAAGTCGAGCATGCCGGTGCGGTCGGCGTCGGTGTCGGTCCAGATGTGCGAGCGGTAGGAGAGGTAGCCGTTCGGCTTGCCCTCGGCGAACGGCGAATCCGCGAACAGCGCGGTGGCGACCGGCTGCAGCGCGAGGCTGGTGCGGAATTTCTTCACCATGTCCGCTTCGCTGGAGAAATCCAGGTTCACCTGCACGGTGCAGGTGCGCGTCATCATGTCCAGGCCGAGCTGGCCGACCTTGGGCATGTATTCGCGCATGATCTTGTAGCGGCCCTTGGGCATCCAGGGCATTTCGTCGCGCCGCCACTTCGGCTGGAAGCCCATGCCGAGGAAGCCGAGGCCGAGGCCCTCGGCCACCGAGCGCACTTCGTCCAGGTGGGTATTCACCTCGCAACAGGTCTGGTGGATGGTTTCCAGCGGCGCGCCGGAAAGCTCCAGCTGGCCGGCGGGCTCCAGCGTGATGTTGGCTTTGCCGCGGGTGAGCGCCACCGGCGTCTCGCCCTCGCGGGCGATGTCCCAGCCATGGCGCGCGGCGATGCCTTCGAGCAGGGCGCGGATACCGCGTTCGCCCTCGAACGGTGGTGGCTTCAGGTCGTCGGTGCGGAAGCCGAACTTCTCGTGCTCGGTGCCGATGCGCCAGGCCTCGCGCGGCTTCTCGCCGGCGGCGAGGTAGTCGGCAAGCTGCTGGCGACCCGCGATCGGGGTGCTTTTGACGGCACTGGGTATGGACACGGGACGTCCTCGCTGGTGGAGCCACCGACTATGGAGGCGTTGCGCGGCCACGAAAAGGGGTTGACGGAAAATTTTTGTACGGGGCGGTACAGATGGCCGTTGCCCTGTGCCGCGCAAGCGCGTCAGGGCGCGGCGGCGGCCGGCGCGTGGCAGGTCAGGCGCTGCACCAGGGCGTCCGGCAGGTGCCGGTGGCGGGCAATGCTGGCCAGCGAGGCGCCGGGCTTGCGGATGAGGCGGTCTTCCGCGCAGACATCGGCGCCGTGGTCGAGCAACCGGCTCACGATGGGCGCATTGCCGTCGAGCATGGCCACCAGCAAGGCTCCGCTGGGCGTATCCGGCTTCTGTCGCGCCATGACGTCGGCGTGGTGGCGCAGCAGCACATCGACCGTGGCCGTGTCGCCGCACCCGACGGCGGCTATCAGGGCCGGGCCGACCAGGTTCCCGGCGTTGCGCATGAGACCAGCGGCCTCGAGTCCTTTCGCTGCGCCGGGGCCGAAGCGCGGATCGCGCGCCATGCCGTCTTCGATCTGGCGCATGAAGCTGGTTTTTAGCGGCGGCAGCCGCACCGTGCCATCCACGGCGGCGCCGTCGTCCAGCAGGCCATCGACCACGGTTGGCTGGTAGGCGTTGGCGGCGGTGAGCATGGCGACCTGGCGCCAGTGCGCCTGCTCGGCAGCGGGCAGGGCGGCAAGGCCCTGGCGCACGCGCGGCAGCTTGCCGTCGATGGCGTCGACCATCACCGCGGCCACGACGGGTGGGGCGTCGTAGAGGTCGCGCTGCCAGGTTTCGCGGATCACGGGCAGCGTTTGCTTGCACAGGGTGCCGCCGGATAGGGCCGGCTCTGAAGCGATGGCGGGCGGTAGCGCGAGAAACGTGCAGGCGATCAGGGCGTAGCGGGCGAGCATTCCATGTCTCCTCAAGCGATCCGGCTGCCGACGATGGCGGGCCGCGCGAGTCTATCCCTGAATCGCTTCGCCAAGACGACAAGGCCGGCGCATGGCCGGCCTTGTCGGTGATGTCTGCAGAGGACGGAGCCTCGGGGGAATGCGTCACCGCCCGTCATTCCGGCGAAGGCCGGAATCCAGCGACTGGGCGGCTTGGGCAAGCATGGACGCCACTGGATCCCGGCTTTCGCCGGGATGACGGGCAGAACAAAGGCCCCCAGTGCCTCACCGACCCTCGGCGTTTCACCGACCCTCGGCGCCTCACCGACCCTCAGCGCTTCATCGAATTGAAGAACTCGTCGTTCGACTTGGTGTTCTTCATCTTGTCGAGCATGAACTCCATCGCGGCCAGCTCGTCCATCGGGTGCAGCAGTTTCCGCAGGATCCAGATCTTCGCCAGCATGTCCGGCTCGATCAGCAGGTCCTCGCGGCGGGTGCCGGAGCGGTTGATGTCGATGGCGGGGTAGACGCGCTTCTCGGAGATGCGGCGGGACAGGTGCACTTCCATGTTGCCGGTGCCCTTGAACTCCTCGTAGATCACCTCGTCCATCTTGCTGCCGGTGTCGATCAGCGCGGTGGCGATGATGGTGAGGCTGCCGCCTTCCTCCACGTTGCGCGCGGCGCCGAAGAAGCGCTTCGGGCGCTGCAGCGCGTTGGCGTCCACGCCGCCGGTGAGCACCTTGCCGGAGCTGGGCACCACGGTGTTGTAGGCGCGGGCGAGGCGGGTGATCGAGTCGAGCAGGATAACCACGTCGCGCTTGTGCTCGACCAGGCGCTTGGCGCGCTCGATCACCATTTCGGCGACCTGGACATGGCGCACGGCCGGCTCGTCGAAGGTGGAGCTGATGACCTCGGCGCGCACGGTGCGGGCGATCTCGGTCACTTCCTCAGGACGCTCGTCCACCAGCAGGATGATCAGGTGCGCGTCGGGGTGGTTGTACTGGATCGCCTGCGCGATGTTCTGCAGCATCATCGTCTTGCCGGACTTCGGCTGCGACACGATGAGGCCGCGCTGGCCGCGGCCGATCGGCGCGACCAGGTCGAGGATGCGGCCGGTGATGTCCTCGCTCGAACCGTTGCCGCGCTCCAGCTTGAACGCCTTGCGCGGGAACAGCGGGGTGAGGTTCTCGAACAGCATCTTGTTCTTGGACGCCTCCGGCGGATCGCCGTTGATGTCGTCCACGCGCAGCATCGCGAAGTAGCGCTCGCCTTCCTTGGGATGGCGCACGCGTCCGGTGATGTAGTCGCCGGTGCGCAGGTTGAAGCGGCGGATCTGGCTGGGGCTGACGTAGATGTCGTCGGGGCCGGCCAGGTAGCTCTCGTCGGCCGAGCGCATGAAGCCGAAGCCGTCCTGCAGGATTTCCAGCACGCCCTCGGCCCAGATGCCGCCGCCGGAGCGGGCGTGGGCCTTCAGGATCGAGAAGATCACGTCCTGGCGGCGCGCGCGCGCCACGCCCTCGCGGATGCCCAGCGACTCGGCGAAGGCCAGCAGCTGCGGCGCCTTCATCCGCTTGAGTTCGGTGAGGTTGATCAGGCGGTCGTCGGCGCCCGGATCGGCGTTGTCGTCGTCCACCGGCAGGCCGTGCGGGTTGTTGTAGCGCGGGTTGTTGTTGCCGCCGCCGCCACTGCCGCCACCGCCACCGCCACCGCCGCCTTGCTGGCGTTGCTGGTTGCGCTCGTGGCGGCGCCGCCGGCCGCGGCCTTCGCGGTCGTTGCGGTTGCCGTTGTTGCCGTTGCCGTTGTTCTGGCCCGGCGCCTGGGGGTTCTGCCCCGGCTCGGGTTCGCGCGCCTCGGGCGCGGCGTTGCCGCCGAATTCACCGGTGGGCGCGGACGGCGCGGCCGGCGCCGGGGCGGGCGCCTCCGCCACCGGGGCGGGCGGCGCGGCCGGTGCGGCGGCGGTCTCGGCGGCTGCCGGCTTGGGGGCGCGGGTCTGGCGGCGCGGGGCGCGCGGACGCGACTCGGGCGAGCTCTCGGCGCCGCCGGCGTCGTTCGGGGTGGTGTTATCGGTATCGGACACGGGCAATCCTCGCGGGGCGCCGTTGAGTTACAGGAGGGAAGGGTGTGCGTCGCGCCAGAGGGGGCGCAGGGGGACCAGGGGGATCCCGACGGACGCGGAGGAATCTAGCACCCGCCGCGCATGGCCGTAAAGCGCGCGGCGGGTGTCGGGGCGGCGAAGGCTCAGATCGCCTTGTCGATCATCTGGGCCAGCTGGCCCTTGCTGACGGCGCCGATCTGGGTGGCCTCGACCTTGCCGTTCTTGAACACCATCAGGGTGGGGATGCCGCGCACGCCATAGGTGCGGGGGGTCTTCTGGTTGTGGTCGATGTTGAGCTTCACGACGCGCAGCTTGCCCTGGTACTGGCCGGCCAGCTCGTCCAGGATCGGCGCGATGGCCTTGCACGGACCGCACCATTCGGCCCAGAAGTCCAGCAGGACGGGAGTGTCGGACTTCAGCACTTCCTGCTCGAAGGCGTCGTCGCTCACATGGGTAATCAGGTCGTTCACCGGGGTCTCCGAAAGACGGGTGGAAGGAAGGTTTGACGACCGCGCGGCCAGCATCGGCTACACTGGGGCGCCCATGATGCGCGGGTCGAACCGGGAAAGAGGGGCTTGGCCATTGCGGCCCGGGGCCTCATTGCAACGTAACTCGGGGCGCGATTCAAGCGATTCAAGGGCTGCAACGGACGGTTCCGTTGACATAGGCGAGGCGGTTCGTGCGAGCCGCTTCGCCTATGCCAGCGGGGCTGCCGGTTGCGCCGCAACCGTTTCGGCGCCCTGCACGGCTCCGGAGCACAGGCTGGCGGCCTAGCCCGCCGCCGTGCGCCCCGTGCCGCGCCGCTCATCCACCTGCTCCCTGCCGCCGCGGCGGCGGAGCCGGGCCGGCCATGGCGCCCGTGCCCGCATCCCACCGGCTTTCCTTCATTCCATGTCCCAAACCGTACTCACCGATACCTTCTTCACCAACTTCGAACTCCATCCGCTGCTGCAGCAAGGCCTGGCCGAAGCCGGCTTCACCCGCTGCACGCCGATCCAGGAGCTGACCCTGCCGGTCGCCCTTTCCGGCCGCGACGTCGCCGGCCAGGCACAGACCGGCACCGGCAAGACCTGCGCCTTCCTGGTCGCGCTGATGAACCGCCTGCTCACCACGCCCGCCGTGGCCGAGCGCAAGGACAGCGACCCGCGCGCGCTGGTGATCGCGCCCACCCGCGAGCTGGCCATCCAGATCGACAAGGACGCCCGCAACATCGGCCGCCACACCGGCCTCAAGACCGCCCTGATCTACGGCGGCGTGGACTACGACAAGCAGCGCCAGCAGCTGCACGACGGCTGCGACATCATCATCGCCACGCCCGGCCGCCTGCTGGACTACTACAAGCAGCAGGTATTCGGCTTCAACGGCGTCGAGGTGATGGTGATCGACGAGGCGGACCGCATGTTCGACCTCGGCTTCATCAAGGACGTGCGCTTCATCTTCCGCCGCCTGCCGGCGCGCGAGCAGCGCCAGGTGCTGCTGTTCTCCGCCACGCTGAGCCACCGCGTGCTGGAACTGGCCTACGAGCACATGCACGAGGCCGAGAAACTGGTGGTGGAGAGCGACAACGTCACCGCCGACAAGGTGCGCCAGCTCGTCTACTTCCCCGCCAAGGAGGAGAAGCTGCCGCTGCTGCTCAACCTGATCGACCGGCACCAGCCCAAGCGCAGCATCATCTTCGTCAACACCAAGGCCGCCGCCGAGCGCGTCACCGAGCGCGTGAAGCGGCATGGCTGCCGCGTTGGCGCGATCTCCGGCGACGTGCCCCAGCTCAAGCGCCAGAAGCTGCTGCAGCGTTTCCAGGACGGCCAGCTCGACATCCTGGTCGCCACCGACGTGGCCGCGCGCGGCCTGCACATCCCCGCGGTCAGCCACGTCTTCAACTACGACCTGCCGCAGGATGCCGAGGACTACGTGCACCGCATCGGCCGCACCGCGCGCCTGGGCGCCGAGGGCGACGCGATCAGCTTCGCCTGCGACCTCTACGCGATGAGCCTGCCCGACATCGAGAGCTACATCGGCCAGACCATCCCGGTGGCGACGATGGAGCCGGAACTGCTGGTGATGCCGAAGGCGCGCGAGGTCGATCCCGAGTTCGCCGCCAACGCCGCCGCCGACAGCGCCGCGTTCGGCGACCGGGTGGAGTCGCGCCACGACGACAAGAAGGGCGGCCGTCCGCGCCGCGGCGAGCGCAGCGGCGAGCGCGGTCCGCGCGACGGCCGTACGCGCGAACCGCGGCCGCCGCGGGCGCCCCGCCCCGAAGCGGTCGCCGCGGAAGCTGCGCCCGCCGTTGCCGTTGCCGTTGCCGTTGCGCCCGCCCCGGACGGCAGCGCCGGCGTCGCCGCCGAGGGCGAGCGCAAGCGCCGTCGCCGGCGCGGCGGTCGCAACCGTCGTCGCGAGGGCGGCGAGGCCGCCGCGAACCCCGTACAGAACCAGGCGCAGGCGCCGGCCGCCGATGCCGGCCGACCGCCACGCGGCGAGCGCCGTCCTCCGCGCGAACGCGCACCCGCCGAAGCCGCGGCCGCCGCGGCGCGTCCGTCGCGGCAGGTGGCAGCCACCACGGGCGAGCATTCGCACGCCGGCAAGCCCGGCCTGTTCCGCCGCCTGACCCGGCTGTTCACCGGCCGCTGACCCGGCGGCCGCCGCGCGACTGAACCGTCGCCCTGCCGCCGCCGGCGGCAGGGCGACCTCGGCGCCCGCATCCCTTATCCTTGCGCGAATACGGCAGGCAGCGGCGGGGACGCACGGTGATCCAGTTCGATCAGGTGAGCAAGCATTACGAGGGTGGCCACGAGGCGCTCTCGCAGCTGTCCTTCACCATAGACACCGGCGAGATGGCCTTCGTCACCGGGCACTCCGGCGCCGGCAAGAGCACCCTGCTCAAGCTGCTCGGCGTGATCGAGCGGCCCAGCCACGGCCTCATCACGATGGATGGCCAGAACCTGGCCAAGGTGCGCGGCCGCGGCATCCCCAAGCTGCGCCAGCGCATCGGCATGGTGTTCCAGGACCATCGACTGCTGATGGACCGCACGGTGTTCGCGAACGTCGAGCTGCCGCTGACCATCGCCGGCATCGCCCGCCAGGAACGCGGCCGGCGCGTGCGCGCGGCGCTGGAAAAGGTGGGCCTGCTCTCGTACGAACGCCAGTTGCCCGCCACGCTGTCCACCGGCGAGCAGCAGCGCGTGGGCATCGCCCGGGCGATCGTGGGGCGGCCTTCGCTGCTGATCGCCGATGAACCCACCGGCAACCTCGACCCGCAACTGGCGGTGGAGATCATGGGCCTGTTCGCCGAATTCCAGCAGGTCGGCACCACCGTGCTGATCGCCAGCCACGACCTGCCGCTGATCAAGCGCATGCGCAAGCGCGTGGTGGTGCTGGACCACGGCCGGCTGGTGGCGGACCTCGCCGCCGAGGAGGTGCTGTGAACACCACGCCCGAAACCGTCCAGCGCGAAACCGAACCGGCCCCGCGCAGCGAACACAGCCGCACGCGCCGCGTGGGCAGCTGGCGCGAGCACCACGGCTGGAGCGCCGCGGCCAGCCTGAGCCGGCTCGCCGCCCGCCCGCTGGGCAGCCTGCTGACCATCGCGGTGATGGGCCTGGCGCTGGCATTGCCGCTGGCGTTCTACCTGCTGCTCGGCAACGTGCAGCAGCTGGGCCAGGTGCTGGGCCGGGACCAGGCGGTCAACGTGTTCCTGCAGGCGGACCAGGCCGAGTCCCAGGCGCGGCTGCTGGCGAAGCAACTGGGCGACCGTTCCGACGTGGCCACGGTGACGGTGAAGAGCCCGCAGCAAGGCTTGGACGAGTTGGCGAAGCTGCAGGGCTTCTCCGGCGCGCTGGACGCGCTGGACCAGAATCCCTTGCCCTGGGTGCTGATGGTGCAGCCCAGGGCTGGGCTGGACGCGCCGGCGGTGGAACGCCTGGTGAGCGACATGCGCGAGATGCGCAGCGTGGCCCAGGTGCAGGACAGCGGCACCTGGCGGCAGCGGCTGGACGCGCTGCTGGGCGTGGGCGACCGGGTGGTGGCCGCGCTGGCGCTGATGCTGGCGCTGGCCGCCCTGTTGGTGGTGGGCAACACGGTGCGCGTGGACATCGCCAGCCGCAGCGAGGAAATCGGCGTGCTGCTGCTGGTGGGCGCCAGCGGCGCGTTCGTGCGCCGGCCCTATCTGTACGCGGGCATCTGGTACGGCCTGTTCAGCGGCATCCTCGCCGCCTTGCTGGCGCTGGCGATCGAGTTCGCGCTGAGCGGACCGGTGGCACGGTTGAGCCAGGCCTATGATGGCAAGCTGCACATGGGCGGCCTGCCGGTGTGGCTGCTGCTGGCGGTCCCGCTGGCGGCGGCGGCGCTGGGCTGGCTGGGCGCGCGGCTGGTCAGCGCCTGGCAGTTGCGCAAGGCCGTCTGACCGTAGCGAACAGGCGAACAGGCGACATGAGTACGAGCATCAGCAACCGGCTGGTCAGCACGGCGCCACGCGTGCTGGTGGTCGACGGTTCCCGGGTGGTGCGGCAGTTGATCGGCCGCGTGCTGCAGACCGAGCTGCCGAACGTGGAACTGGTCGGCTGCGGCAGCGGCGGCGAGGCGCAGAAGCTGCTGGACGAGGGCGTCTTCGACTTCATCACCATCGCGCTGCGCCTGCCCGACATGGACGGGCTGGAACTGGCGCGCTTCGTGCGCGAATCCGCGCCGCAGACCTACGTGCCCATCGTGGTGGTTTCCGGCGACGTGGACGAACGCCTGCATCGGCGCACGCTGGGCGAGGACGTCACCGACTACTTCGACAAGTCGCTGGGCTTCCAGGCGCTGGCCGAGTTCATCCGCGGCTACGTGCACCCCGAAGGCAGCACCGAGGGCGAGGTGCTGTACGTGGAGGACAGCCGCGTGGTGGCGCTCGCCACGCGCCGCATGCTGGAGAAGTACGGCCTCACCGTGCGCCACGTGATCAGCGTGGAGGATGCGCTGGCGCTGCTCGAAACCGCGAAGGTGCGCGGCGAGCTCGGCGCCGACGTGGTGCTCACCGACGTCAGCCTGAAGGGCGAGCTCACCGGCGGCGACCTGCTCGAACGCGTCCGCAAGGACTTCGGCTACGGCAAGGGCCGGCTGCCGGTGCTGGTGATGACCGGCGACGAGAATCCCGCGAACCAGGCCGCGCTGATCCAGGCCGGCGCGAACGACCTGGTGGAGAAACCGGTCGAGGAGCGGTTGCTGGTCACCAAGCTGCTGTTCCAGCTGCGCGTGGCGCGGCACCTGCGCCAGCGCGGTGCCGCGCCGTGAGCGAAGTGCGGCTGGAAGCCTCGTGGAAGGCGCGCCTCGGCGCGTGGCTGGAGCGTCCCGAGATGCAGGCGCTGGCCGCGTTCCTGCGCGCGGAAAAGCAGGCGGGCAAGGCGATCTACCCGCCGGGCGCGGAGATCTTCGCCGCGTTCGCGCACACCCCGTTCGACGCGGTGCGCGTGGTGATCCTTGGCCAGGACCCGTACCACGGCCCCGGCCAGGCGCACGGCCTGTGCTTCTCGGTGCGCCCCGGCGTGCCGCCGCCGCCTTCGCTGGTGAACATCTTCAAGGAGATCCAGCGCGACCTCGGCATCGCGCCGCCCGACCACGGCTGCCTCACGCCCTGGGCCGACCGCGGCGTGCTGCTGCTCAACGCGGTGCTCACCGTGGAGCGCGGCCTCGCCGCCTCGCACCAGGGCAAGGGCTGGGAAGGCTTCACCGACGCGGCCATCGACGCGCTCAACCGCGAGCGCGAGGGCATCGTGTTCCTGCTGTGGGGCAGCTACGCCCAGCGCAAGGGCCAGCTGATCGACAGCCGCCGGCACTGCGTGCTGAAGAGCGTGCACCCCTCGCCGCTGTCCGCCCATCGCGGCTTCCTCGGCTGCGGGCATTTCTCCGCCGCCAACCGCTATCTCGAGGCGCACGGGCAGGCGCCGATCGACTGGTCGTTGCCGCCGCGCGCCGCGTTGAAGGATTGATCAGCCGGTCACTTCGGCCCACATGCGCAGCAGGTTCGCGTGCGAGCGGCTCACCGCGTCGAACACCTGGGTCTTGCCCTCGCGGCCGAAGATGTCGCGCTTCGCGCTTTCCAGGTCCCACAGCAGTTCGCGCCGGGCCGCATCGCGCACCATGCTCTGCACCCAGATGATGGCGGCGTCGCGCACGCCGCGCGTCACCGCGTTGACGTGGTGCAAGGTGTTCGCCGGGTAGGCGATCGCGGCGCCGGCATCCAGCTTGAAGCTGTATTCCATGCCGCCGTTCGCGTGCGTCACCAGCTCGCCGCCGTCGTAGCTGCGCGGATCGGAGAGGAAGACGGTGATCGCGATGTCGGTGCGCAAGGCGTTGCCCAGGCCGCCCATCACCGGCGCATCGACGTGGGCGCCGTACTCCATGCCGCCCGCATAGCGGTTGAACAGCGGCTGGGTGTTCGCCGCCGGCAGCAGCGCCGCCTGCAGCAGCGCGTTGCGCTGGAACGCGGCGCGCACGATGTCGGAAGCCCGCGTGTACTGCGCGCTGCCGGTGTCCATCTGCTGGTTCTTCTTCACCATGCGCGCCGACCAGCCGGCCGTGACCGAACCGTCCACGTAGGGGGAGTTCTGCAGTTCCGCCCGGATCGCGCCGAGTTCCTGGGCGGTCAACACATCGGGTACACAGACGATCAAGTGGCTTCCCCTTGCGGCGTGGCGTATCCCGGCATTGTAGTGAGCGGCGCAGGCACGCGGCGATGGTTTGCTATCATGGCCGCCCTTTCCGCACACGCCGGGGAATCGTCCGATGCGCCAGTGATGCAGCCGTCTTCACGACGGTCATTCGCCTCCATCCATCGCGATGGGGTGATACCTGACATCACCGGAGCCTCCATGACGGAATCCTTGTTGACGCTGCAAGGCGTCGCGTTTGCATGGCCCGACGGCCATCGCGTTCTTTCGGACATCGACCTGCAGCTCGACCAGCGCCACGCCGGGCTGGTGGGGCGCAACGGCGCGGGCAAAAGCGTGCTGGCACGCCTGCTGGCCGGGCAGTTGGAGCCCACCCACGGGCGGGTCCTGCGTGCGGGCACGGTCCATTACGTGCCGCAGCAGGTGGTTTGTCCGCCCGGCGCCACGGTCGCCAGCATCGCTGGAGTGCAGGAGCTGCTCCATGCGCTGTCGCGCATCGAGGCCGGCAGCGTGGACCCCGCCGATTTCGAGAAGGTGGGCGATCGCTGGGATATCCGCGAGGGCCTGACGCGCCAGCTCGAGGCGCATGGGCTGGGCCATCTCGCGCCGGAGCAGTCCGCCGCCGTCCTCAGCGGCGGCGAGCTGACCCGCCTTGCCTTGCTCGGGGCATGGCTCGGCGATCCCGACATGCTGATACTCGACGAACCGACCAATCACCTGGATCGCCCGCAACGCGAGCTGCTGCTGGACAAGCTGCGTGCATGGCCGAAAGGGCTGCTGGTCGCGAGCCACGACCGCGAATTGCTGGACGGCATGCAACGCATTCTCGAGCTTTTGCCCTCGGGCCTTGGCGACTATGGCGGCGGGTTTGCCTGGTACGAACAGGCCCGAGCCAGGGAGCAGGCACTCGCCTTGCAGGAACTGGAGCACCGCAAGGCGGAACAGCGCCGTGGCGAAGAAGAGCGGCGTGCCAGGCAGGAGGGCCTCGAGCGCCGCCAGGCGCGCGCCACGCGGGAGGGTCGCAAAGCGAACCAGGCCCCGATCCTGCTGGGTCGCCGCAGACAGGACAGCCAGGTGAGCATGGGCAAACGGCAGCGCGACCTGGAGGCCGCCGGCGACGAACAGGCCCGGCGCGTCCGCGAAGCGGCTTCCCGGGTACGTGAGGACGTGGACGTAAGCTTGCTGGCGCCGGCCGCCCTGGCCGCAGCGCGGCGCAAGGCAGCGACGCTCGAGGGTGTGCGGTTGCCGTTTGGCAGCGCAGCCGGCGGCCGCATCGACCTGACGATCCGGGGCCGTCAGCGCATGGCCGTGACGGGAGCGAACGGCAGCGGCAAATCCACCCTGCTGAAAATACTTGCCGGGGCCGTTCCGCCCGCGGCGGGGCGGTGCGAGGTCCATGTTCCGTACGCCTGGCTGGACCAGCAACTGGCCATGCTCGATCCGGCCCGGTCCGCGCTGGACCAGTTGCTGGCCGCGAATCCTTCCGCCGGGCAGGCCGAAATGCGGACACGGCTTGCTTTGCTGGGGCTTTCCGGCGACGCCGCGCTGGAACCCTGCTCCCGCCTGAGCGGCGGGGAACGCCTCAAGGCCGCGCTGGCGTGCGTCCTGTATGCCGAACATCCCGCCGAGCTGCTGCTGCTCGACGAGCCCACCAACCACCTCGACCTGCGCTCCCTCCGGGCGCTGGAGCAGATGCTGCTGCAGTATCGGGGCGCGCTGGTGCTGGTTTCGCACGACGAGGTGTTCCTGCACCACCTGCGGCTCGACGGCCGGATCGAGCTGTCCGGAGAGGGATTTGCCGTGCGGGGAATGGACAGCCAGCACAAATTTCTGTACGATTCGGTTTACTAAAAGCCGCGAACTATCTGCGGCTTTAGCACTCCAACTACCGGAGTGCTAACCTGAAGCCCTGGTACTGGAGGTTTCACATGTCTCAAGCTTTGGCGACCACCAACCTGTCGCTGCCCAGCGTGGTCGGCAGCCTGGATGCCTACATCTCGGCGGTGCACCGCATCCCGGTGCTGAGCCACGATGAGGAGCAGGCGCTGTCGCGTCGCTACAACGAGGAAGAGGATCTCTCCGCCGCCAAGCAGCTGGTGATGTCGCACCTGCGTTTCGTGGTGCACGTGGCCCGCGGCTATTCCGGCTACGGCCTGCAGCTGGGCGACCTGATCCAGGAAGGCAACATCGGCCTGATGAAGGCGGTGAAGCGTTTCGATCCGGACCAGGGCGTGCGCCTGGTCAGCTTCGCGGTGCACTGGATCCGCGCCGAGATGCACGAGTTCATCCTGAAGAACTGGCGCATCGTGAAGGTCGCCACCACCAAGGCGCAGCGCAAGCTGTTCTTCAACCTGCGCAAGAGCAAGAAGCGCCTGGGCTGGATGAACGCGGCCGAGGTGAGTGCGGTCGCCCACGACCTGGGCGTGCCCGAGGCCACGGTGCGCGAGATGGAATCGCGCCTGTCCGGCCGCGACATCGGCTTCGAGGCGCCGGCGGACGCCGACGACGACGCCAGGCCCGCACCCGAGGCGTTCCTGGTCGACGAAGGCGCCGACCCGTACGACAACGTGGCCGCGGCCGACCAGTCGGACAACGAGCTGACCACGCTGTCCGCCGCGATGGGCAAGCTGGACGAGCGCTCGCGCCACATCATCCAGCGCCGCTGGCTGGACGACGACAAGGCCACGCTGCAGGAACTGGCCGACGAGTACGGCGTGTCCGCCGAGCGCATCCGCCAGGTCGAGGCGAACGCGATGAAGAAGATGCGCGGGCTGTTCGCGGCCTGACCGGGCGGCCCCGTCCGGCCGCGATCCCGACAACCGACGCAGCTGAGTTGCCACGGCCCGCTTCCGCGGGCCGTGGGCTTTTCAGCGTTCGCGTCCGTGCCGGTCCGCACCGGTGATGATTCGCGCGTGCCGCGCCTGGGTCCAGTACGCCATGGCCCAGTCCAGCAGCACCACCAGCCGGTTGCGGAAGCCGATCAGGAACCAGATGTGCGCGCCCAGCCACACCCACCAGGCGAGCAGGCCGGAGAATCGCAGCCGGCCGAACTGGGCCACCGCGGCCATGCGTCCTATCGTGGCCAGCGAGCCCGCGTCGCGATAACGGAACGGCAGCACGCGCGTGTCGCCGCGCAGGCGGGCGGCGATGAGACGCCCCACGTGCTCGCCCATCTGCTTGGCGGCCGGCGCCACGCCCGGCACCGGGCTGCCGTCCTGCTGCACGCTGGCGAGGTCGCCCAGCACGAACACCTCGGAATGGCCGGGCAGGCCGAGGTCGGGCTGCACCAGCACGCGGCCCGCGCGGTCCAGCGGTGCGTCCAGCTGGCGGCCCAGCGGCGAGGCGGCCACGCCCGCGGCCCACAGCACGGTGCGCGCGGCGATGCGCTCGCCGCCCAGCGTCACGCCGTCGTCGTCCACTGCGGTCACCGCGTGGCCCAGGCGCACCTGCACGCCCAGGTGTTCCAGCTGCCGCTGCGCCTTGGCCGACAGCGCCGGATCGAACGCTGGCAGCACGCGCGGGCCCGCCTCGACCAGCAGGATGTTGGCGTCCCGCGGCTGGGCGCGGCGGAACTCGCCGGTCAGCGTGTGGCGGGCGATCTCGGCGAGCGTGCCGGCCAGTTCCACGCCGGTGGCGCCGCCGCCCACCACGACGAGGTTGAGCCAGGCCTGGCGGCGCGCGGGATCGTCCTCCTGCTCGGCGCGCTCGAACGCGGTGAGCACGCGGCGGCGGATCGCCAGCGCGTCGTCCAGCGATTTCAGGCCCGGGGCGTTGCCGGCCCAGTCGTCGTGGCCGAAATAGGCGTGCGCGGCGCCGGTGGCGACCAGCAGCCAGTCGTAGTCCAGCCGCTCGCGGGTGAGCTGTACGCGGCGCTGCGCGAGGTCGATGCCGGTGACCTCGTCCATCAGCACGGTGACGTTGCGTTGGTGGCGCAGGATCTGCCGCAGCGGCGCGGCGATCGACGGCGCCGACAGGCCCGCGGTGGCGACCTGGTACAGCAGCGGCTGGAACAGGTGGTGGTTGTGCCGGTCGACCAGGGTGATGCGTGCCGGCGCGCCGGCCAGCGCACGGGCGGCGGAGAGTCCGCCGAAACCGCCGCCGAGTATCACGATGTGAGGCAGTGCAGCGGGCATGCAGTGGTTCCTCGCGAAGGGGTGTTCAGTAGAGGTCGATCGGGTCCACGTCCAGCGACCAGCGTACCTTGCGCGCCGCCGGCAGGCGCGCGAGCTGCGCGGCCCAGGGGCGCAGCGCGGCGTGCAGTTCGCGGCGGTTCGCCGCTTCCAGCAGCAGCTGGCCGCGCTGGCGGCCGGCGCGCAGCGGCATCGGCGCAGGCATCGGGCCGGCGACCTGCAGGCCGTGCTCCGGTGGCAGCGCGGCGCAGGCTGCGGCGAGGAAGGCGTCGACCGCCGCGCGCTGGGTGGCCTCGGCGCGCAGCAGCACCTGATGCGCATAGGGCGGCAACGCGCCCAGTCGCCGTTCGGCCAGCAGGGTCTGCGCCGCGGCGGCGTAGCCCTGCGCCAGCAACTGGCGCAGCAGCGGGTGGTCCGGGTGATGGGTCTGCAGCAGCACGCGGCCCGGCTTGGCGGCGCGTCCGGCGCGTCCGGCCACCTGCACCAGTTGCTGCGCCAGTCGCTCGCTGGCGCGGAAGTCCACGCTGAGCAGGCCTTCGTCCACACCCACGATGGCGACCAGGGTGAGATTGGGCAGGTCGTGGCCCTTGGCCAGCATCTGGGTGCCGACCAGGATCGCGGGTTTGGCGGGCTGGTCCGCCGTGTCGCGCAGGCCGTCGAGCAGCTGTTCGAACGCGTCGCGACGGCGCGTGGTCTCGCGGTCGATGCGCAGCACCGGCACGTCGGGGAAGCGCGCGGCCAGCGCTTCCTCCAGGCGCTCGGTGCCCTGGCCCTGCGGCTTCAGCTCGGTGGCGCCGCAGGCCGGGCAGGCCGCCGGAATGCGGCTGTGGTGGTCGCAGTGGTGGCAGATCAGTACGCGGCGGCCGGCGTGCAGGGTCATCGGGTGTTCGCAGCGCGGGCAGTCGGCATGCCAGCCGCAGGCGTGGCACAGCAGCACCGGCGCATAGCCGCGGCGGTTGCGGAACACCAGCGCCTGTTCGCCGCGCGCCACCGTCTCGGCCACCGCGGCGAGCAGGGTGGGCGAGAGGCCGTGCTCCAGCCGCTGCGCGCGCATGTCCACGATCTGTACCGTGGGCGGCCGCACCGCGCCGGGCCGTGCGCGCAGGTGCAGCGCGCGGTAGCGGCCGGCTTCCACGTTCGCCAGCGATTCCAGCGACGGCGTGCCCGAGCCCAGCAGCACCGGCACGTCCAGCGCGCGGGCGCGCACCACGGCGAGGTCGCGGGCGTGGTAGCGGAAGCCTTCCTGCTGCTTGTAGGCGCCGTCGTGTTCCTCGTCGACGATGACCAGGCCGGCGCGCGGCAGCGGGGTGAACACCGCCGAGCGCGTGCCCAGGATCACCTTCGCCTCGCCCGACCGCGCGCGCAGCCACGCCCGCGCGCGTTCGCCTTCGGCGAGGTTGGAATGGATCACCTCCACCGCCACGCCCAGGCGCTCGCGCAGACGGCGCAGGGTCTGCGGGGCGAGGCCGATCTCCGGCACCAGCAGCAGCGCCTGCCTGCCTTGCGCCAGCACGCGCTCGATCAGCGCGAGGTAGACCTCGGTCTTGCCGCTGCCGGTGACGCCGTCCAGCAGGAAGGGCTGGTAGCGGCCGAGATCGCCGGCCACCGCATCCACGGCGTGCTGCTGTTCCGCGCTGAGCGGATGCGCGGGGCGTACGGCGATGGCGCGGTCGGGGCTGCGTTCGCCGCGCTCGACCAGCCCGGCGGCGAGCAGGCGCCGCGCCGCGGCACGCCAGCCGGGCAGGCAGGCTTCCAGTTCGGTGGCGCCCAGCGGGCCGGCGGCCAGTTCGGCGAGCAGGGCACGGCTGCCACCGCGCCGGCTGCCTGCATCGAGCGCGCTGCGTCCGGTCACGGTGAGCGACCAGCACTCCTCGCCCAGCGGCGGCAGGGGTTTCGGTTCGCGCAGGGCCAGCGGCAGCGCGTTCGCATAGGCCTCGCCAGGAGCGCCCAGCCAGTAGTCGGCCGCCCAGGCCAGGGTCTGCATCAGTTCGGCATCGAGCAGCGGTTCGTCGTCGAGTACGCGCAGCGCGCGTTTCAGCTTGCCTGCGCCCACCGTGGTTTCCACGCCCGTGGCGACCACCACGCCCACCGCGTTGCCACGGCCGAACGGCACGAGCAGGCGGCTGCCCGGCCTGATCTCGCCGCCGGCCGCGGGCGGCAGGTAGTCGAACAAGGTGGGCAGCGGCACCGGCAGGGCGACGCGCAAGGTGGCGGGAATCATGACGGTCGAGTCTAGCGGGGGCGCCGGGGCCGCATTCCCGGCGCAAGGGGCAGGCTTGGCGGGACTTGCGCATACATGCTGCCCGCGGGTCGAGGAGTCGGGCGCAAGTCACTCAGCCACGCAGGTTTTTCCGCTTATCCACAAAGCCTGTGGACAAGTCTGTGGACGGTACGGGGACGAGGGCCCCCGGAGCGCATCGTGGCGCCCTTCCCTACACTCTGGACATGTTTTGGTCATGCATAAAAACATATGTTTTTCAGTGTGTTGTGTTTCGCGGTGGGCGGCCGTTCATCGAACGGCCAACAAGGACGCGCTGGCTTGACAGCCCGGTGACGCTGTGCAAAACCGCGACCGGGTGCTCCCCGGGAGGTGGCGCCGCCAGCCCCTGTGCCAGGGGCTTTGTGCTAGTGCGCCAGCCCCAGCACCGCCGCGCCCAGCAACACGAGACCGAGCAGCCAGACATAGCACCAGCCCACGCACCAGTACTTCAGCAGCGTCATGGCCCAGCCCTGCCGGTAGATCTGCTTCTGCATCACCAGCAGGTAGATCGGCGCCCACCACACCAGGGCGATGCGCAGCCAGCGCAGCGGATAGCCGACCCAGGCGGCGTGCGGCACCACCCAGCCGATCAGGGTGCCCAGCAGCATGAGCAGCAGCAACCACAGGAACAGGAAGGCGTGGCTGTGCAGCGCCACGATCAGATGCTCCATGTAGATGCGCCGCCGGAACACGTAGAACAGCTTGAGCAGCAGCGCGAACACCGGCACCAGCACCAGCATGGCGCCCGGCAGCTTGCCGAAGAAGCCGGTGAGCATGCGCTCCCTGGCGGCTTCGCGGCTGGCCGGGTCGCCGTGCTTGTAGTCGTGCCAGTTGTCCTGCATGTGCTGGAACGTGCGGGTCAGTGCCGCGTTGGCGAAGGCCGGCAGCCAGCCGATCTGCACGGGCTTGATCGGCGTGCGGTCGTCGCTGCGCGCCACGGCGGCGACCGTGCCGCTGGCGGCGGGCAACGGCTGGGCATGCAGCTCGGCCAGCCGCCGGTTCGCGGCCTCGCGCAGCTGCTGCTTCCCGCTGGCCGCCTGCGCCGCCATCGTGTCGCTGCCGAAGGTCTGCACCGCGTTCAGCGCGTTGATCTTGCTGTCGAACAGGTCGCGCACGTCCTCGGCGTCCGCGGCCTGCGCGAAGTCGGCGCCGCGGTCCAGCAGCACCGTCTGCTGATGCCGGTCGACATTCTGGTCGATCGCCCGCGAGGTGATCAGGTGCAGCACGAAGAAGTTCAGCAGGCACAGCACGAACATCAGCCGGAACGGCGCGATGTAGCGCATGCGCCGGCCGGCGAAGTACTCCAGGGTGAGGAAGCCGGGCTTGAGGAACAGCGCCGGCAGCGTGCGCAGGATGCGGCTGTCGATGTGCAGCAGCGTCTCCACCGCCTCCTCGGTCATGTGGTGCATCGGCTTGAGCACACTGTGCATGGATTGCCCGCACTCGTGGCAGTACTCGCCGGCCAGCGGCGTGCCGCAGTTGGCGCAGTGCAGCCCTTCGTGGCTGGACAGGGATTTCATCGCGGGTCCCTTGGCGGTCATGGACAGGCTCTCGGCGTCGCAGCGGGCGATCTTGGCACAGCAGGCGATGGCCGGCAGCCCGGTCCGCTAGAATGGCCGCCCCCCGGAGTCTTTCGATGAACCCGTTCCGCCCCGAACGTGCCCGCGTGCGGCACGAGATCGGCGCCACCGTGCGCCTCGCCCTTCCGTTGATCCTGGCGCAGCTGGCCGCGGTCGGCAGCAACGTGATCGACGCGGTGCTGGCCGGCCACGTGAGCGCGCATGTGCTGGGCGCGGTGGCGGTGGGCGCCAGCCTGTGGTCGCTGGCGATCGTCAGCGGCATCGGCGTGATGATGGCGGTGCCGCCGTCGGTGGCGCAGCTGGATGGCGCCCGGCGGCGCGGCGAGGTGGGCGGCGTGTTCCGCCAGGCGCTGTGGCTGGCGCTGGGCATGGGGGTGCTGCTGTGGTTCGCGGTGCGCCACGCGGGGCCGCTGATCGACCTGATCGGGGTGGCGCCCAGCCTGCGCCACGACGTGGAGCGCTTCCTGTACGCGATCAGCTGGGGCGCGCCCGCGCTGACCTGCTATTTCGCGCTGCGCGGGCTTTCCGAGGGGCTGTCGCTGACGCGGCCGTCGATGTACTTCGGCTTCGGCGGCCTGTTGCTGCTGATTCCGCTGGGCTACGTGCTGATGTTCGGCAAGCTGGGCATCCCGCCGCAGGGCGCGCACGGTTGCGGCGTCGCCACCGCCACGGTGCTGTGGCTGGAGATGCTGGGCTTCGCGGTGTACGTGACGAAGCACCGCAACTACCGCGGCCTGAACCTGTTCGAGCGTTTCGAGTGGCCGGACTGGCGGCGCATCGGCGCCTTGCTGTACGTGGGCGGGCCGATGGCAGTGACCCTGCTGGCCGAGGGCGGGCTGTTCGTGGCCACCGCGCTGATCATCAGCACGCTGGGCGAGGACGTGATCGCCAGCCACCAGGTGGCGTTGAACGTGGCCACGCTGTTCTTCATGGTGCCGCTGGGCCTGGCGATGGCGATCACCGTGCGGGTGGGCAACGCGGTGGGGCGCGGCGACGCGCGCGGCGTGCGCTACGCCGGCTTCTGCGGCATCGGCCTCACCCTGGCGACCCAGCTGGTGTCGGCCTCGGTGATGCTGGCGCTGCCGCACTACATCGCGATGCTTTACACGCACGACGCCACGGTGATCGCGCTGGCGTCGCAGCTGATCGTGCTGGCCGGGCTGTTCCAGTTTTCCGACGGCATCCAGGTGGCTGCGAACGGCGCGTTGCGCGGACTCAAGGACACCCGTGCACCGATGGCGATCACCCTGTTCGCCTACTGGGGCGTGGGCATGCCGGTGGGCTGGTGGCTGGCATTCCACCATGGTCTCGGCGCGCGCGGCATGTGGATGGGCCTGATCGCGGGCCTCAGCGTGGCGGCGCTGATGCTGTTCGTGCGCTTCTGGCGCAGCGCCTGGCGCGAGCGCTGGCGGCGGCATGCCGACGTCGCGCCGGAGGCGCCGGTGCCGGTCGCTCCCGGCATGACGTGATGCCGCCCGAACGGCTACGCTAGCGCGAATCCCTCCCGGAAAGCCCGTCGATGTCGCCTCCGCCCATGCCGTCCCGTCCTTCGCCTTCGCCCACGCCGCCGCGCCGGAACGGTTTCTGGGCGGTGCTGTGCGGCATCGGCCGCGGCATCAACGTGGTGCGGCTGGTCATCCTCAACGCGGCGTTCTTCTTCGTGTTGCTGATCGTGCTGGTGCTGATCGCGGGCGGCATCGCCGCCAGCCACGCGTCGCGCACCGTGGCGGACGACAGCGTGCTGGTGCTGCAGCCGCAGGGGCAACTGGTCGAGCAGTACAGCATCGATCCGCTGCAGCGCGCGCTGGCGCGCCTGTCCGGCGGCAAGAGCGAACAGGTGCAGTTGCGCGACCTGGTGGGCGCGATCGACGGCGCCGCGCGCGACAAGCGCATCACCCGCATCCTGCTGCTGCCCGACGAACTGCACGCCGGCGGTTTCGCCGCGTTGCGCGAGGTGGGCGCGGCGCTGGACCGCTTCCGCGCCACCGGCAAGCCGGTGATCGCCTGGGCGGCGAACCTGGACCAGGGCCAGTACTACCTCGCCGCCCACGCCGACCGCGTGCTGCTCGATCCGCAGGGCAGCCTGATGCTGACCGGCCTCGCGAACTACCGGCTGTTCTACAAGGGCCTGCTGGACAAGCTGGGCGTGGACGTGCACCTGTTCCGCGTCGGCCAGTTCAAGAGCGCGGCCGAACCGTACATCCTCGACCACGCCTCGCCCGCCTCGAAGGAAGCGGACGGCTACTGGATGGGCGGCCTGTGGGACGAATACCTGGCCGAGGCGGCGAAGCTGCGCAAGCTCGATCCGGCGAAGCTGCGCGCCGACATCGACAACCTGCCGCAGGCCATCGCCGGCACCCAGGGCGACCTCGCCAGGCTGGCGCTGGACGAACACCTGATCGACGGCACCGCCACCCGCGCCGAGCTGATCGCGATGCTGCGCAAGCAGGGCGTGCCCGCCGCGAAGAACGGCCACGGCTTCCGTTCGGTGGACCTGCAGCATTACGTCGCCGACCTGCCGACGGGCGGCGATCTGCTCACGCCGGGCGTGACCGTGGTGGTGGCCGAGGGCGAGATCGCCGGGGGCAAGCGGCCGCCGGGTTCGATCGGCGGCGAGTCCACCGCCGCGCTGGTCCGCGCCGCACGCGAGGACAAGCGCACCAAGGCGCTGGTGCTGCGCGTGGATTCGCCCGGCGGCGAGGTGTATGCCGCCGAGCAGATCCGCCGCGAGGTGGAACTCACCCGCGAGGCCGGCATTCCGGTGGTGGTCTCGATGGGCGACGTGGCCGCCAGCGGCGGCTACTGGATCTCGATGAACGCGAACCGCATCTTCGCGGAGCCGAACACCATCACCGGCTCGATCGGCATCTTCGGCATGTACTACACGGTGCCGAACACGCTGGCCAAGCTGGGCATCACCAGCGACGGCGTGGCCACCGGGCCGATGGCCGGCGCGTTCGACATCAGCCGTCCGCTGGACCCCAAGGTCGGCGCGGTGATCCAGGCGATCATCGACAAGGGCTACCGCGACTTCGTGGGCGGCGTGGCCAAGGCGCGCGGCAAGAGCTACGCCGACATCGACGCGATCGCCCAGGGCCGCGTGTGGACCGGCAGCCAGGCACGCGAACGCGGCCTGGTCGACCAGCTCGGCGGCCTGGGCGATGCGGTGACCGAGGCCGCCGGCCTCGCCAAGCTGGGCGGGAAGTACCCGGTGCGCTACCAGCAGGCGGCGCTGGGCGCGTTCGAGCGCTTCATGGTCGGTTTCAGCCAGAGCGCCGGCGTGGAACTGCTGCAGGCCTGGGGCGTGCGGCTGCCGCCGTGGTTCGCGCAGATCCATGCGCTGGCGCCGGAGCTGTCGCTGCTGCGGGACGCCAGGGCCGGCACGCCGAACGTCTACGCGTATTGTTTCTGCTCGCCGCACTGAGCGGCGCGCCGGAGTTCAGTCGATCGCGGCGTGGTACCACTCGCCCTGCCGCGACACGCGTATCGGCATGCCGAACGCTACGCCCAGCGCTTCGTCGGTGAGCGTGGCGGCCTTGTCGCCCTGGCGCAGCACGCGGCCGTCCTTGAGCAGCAGCACCTGGCCGATCTCGGGGATGATTTCCTCCACGTGATGGGTCACCAGCAGCAGCGTGGTGCCGCCGCGCGCCAGCGTGCGCAGGCTTTCCAGGAAGCGGCGACGGCTGGCGAGATCCAGTCCCGCGCAGGGTTCGTCCAGCAGCAGGGCGCGCGGGCGGTGCACCAGGGCGCGCGCGATCAGCACGCGGCGCGCCTCGCCGGTGGACAGGCTGGCCATCGCGCGGCCGACCAGATGGCTGGCGCCGAGCTGCTCCAGCGCCGCGTGCGCGCGTGCGCGCATCTCGTCGCTGACCGCGTGGCCCCGCCACAGCCCGCGCGCGGCGAAAAAGCCGGAAACCACCGCATCGAACACCTCCAGCGGCTCCTCGCTGGTGTAGTCGCTCTGCACGGCCGGCGAGACGATGCCCAGCAGGCCGCGCAGCTCCGCCACGTTCCAGTGCGCGCGGCCGAACACGCGCACCGGGCTGCGGCCGTCGTCCGGCGCCAGCGGGTAGAGCTGGCGCGCGATCAGTTGCACCAGCGTGGACTTGCCCGCGCCATTCGCGCCGAGGATGGCGGTGTGGCAGCCGGCGTCCAGGCGCAGGCTGAAACGGTCCAGCACCGGCTGGCCGCCGCGCAGCACGGTGGCGGCGGTTATCTCCAGCAGCGGAGGTACGGGGAGTGGGTTGGCGTCGGCAGGCATGCCGGAACGATGCCGGCAAACCCGGCGGCTGGCAAGCCATGTGGACGTCGAGACGTCCAAACGCGGGCAGGCTTACTGGGTCTGCGCCTCGATCTGCCTGCGCTGTTCCTCGGCCTGCTTGTCCGCGATCTTCTGCACGTCCTTCGCCCGCTGCTCGTCCGCCTTCATCGCATCCCATGGCGTGGCGACGCGGCTGCTGGCCGCGGCCGCCGGCTGCGCGGCCGCGGTCGGCGTGGGCGGCTTCCCGGAGCAGCCGGCGAGGGCCAGCAGGCACAGCAGCGGCAGGGGTGCTTTCATCGTGCGGACCTCGCGGGAATGCCGGCGCCGAGTGTCCCGCCGCACGGGCCGGGCGGCAAGGCCATCGTGTAAGCTCCGCCCATGAACAGCCGCATCGACGCCTGGCAGCTGCACGGCCATACCGCCCTGATCACCGGCGCCAGCAAGGGCATCGGCTACGCCGCCGCGCGCGAGCTGGCCGGGCGGGGCGCGAACGTGCTGCTGGTGGCGCGCGACGAGGATTACCTCGAACAGGTGCGGGTGGAGCTGGCCGACGACCACGAAGGCATCGAAGTGTTCGCCTTCGGCGCCGACCTCGCCGACGCGGAGGACCGGCTCGCGGTGTTCGACTGGGTGGCCGACCTGGGCCTGCCGCTGTCGCTGCTGGTCAACAATGCCGGCGGCAACGTACCCAGGCCGGTGCTGGAGTACGGCGACGACTACCGGGAAATCTTCGAGCTGAACCTGTTCGCGGCGTTCGAGATGTGCCGGCTGGCGCATCCGCAGCTGGTGCAGCACGCGAACGCGGCCATCGTCAACGTGGGCTCGGTGTCCGGCATCACCCATGTGCGCACCGGCGCGCCCTACGGCATGAGCAAGGCCGCGTTGCACCAGCTCACCCGCAACCTCGCCGCGGAGTGGGCGGTGGATGGCATCCGCGTCAACGCGGTGGCGCCGTGGTACATCCGCACCCAGCGCACGGATACGGCGCTGGCCGACGAGGATTACCTGGAGGAAGTGCTGGAGCGCACGCCGCTGCGCCGCATCGGCGAGCCGGAGGAAGTGGCCGCGGCGATCGCCTTCCTGTGCCTGCCCGCGGCCAGCTACATCACCGGCCAGGTGCTGGGCGTGGACGGCGGCTTCCTCAACTACGGGTTCTGATCCCCGTTCACGGGCCGCCGCAACCCTGCAGCTGCGCACGCAGCTCGGCTTCGCGCCGCAGCAGCGGAGGCTGGTCGCTCTTGAACGCGTGGCCCAGCTTGCGCTCGTTCTCGCTCCAGTCCTTGCGCAGCGCCTCGCACACTTCCTGCGGGCTCATGGCGCGGCAGCGGTCCCGCACCCAGGTGTAATAGCTGGAGACCATGGCGGCGTTTGGCGGCTCGCGGCCCATGCGGTTCGCCGCGTTGTACTGCTGCGCCAGCGAAGTCGGCACGCCGACGATGCCCAGCGGCGCGTAATAGCCGGGCGGGTCGCCGGTGGCGCTGGTATAGGTCTTGCCGTCGGTGGCGCGCACGCACTGGTACAGCACGGGCACCGGGGCGGCCGGCGGTGGAGGTGGCGGCGTTGCGGCCGCGACGACAGGTGGCGCGCTGCTGCCGGGCGCGGGCGGGAGGTAGGGCGGGGACGACGGCGGCGCCACGTCCAGGGCGATTGGCCGCTGGCCCTGCGCGCCGGGGCAGGGCGTGGACTGGTAGCTGGCCTCGCCGTGCGCTCCCGCGCACTTGTACACCGTCTGCGCGTGCGCCGGCGCGCACAGGCCTGCGCCCGCCAAGGCGAGCAGGAAGGACAGGGCGGGCAGACGCGGCATCGTTCGTTCCACGACCACGCGGGGAGCAAGGCTCAGAATACGGCCTCGTGTTCCTCGGCGGCAAAGCCCAGGGTCACCGCGCCTTCGCCCACGTTGACCATGCCGGTAATGCTCATCGGCGCCTCCAGCAGCGCGACGCCGCATTCCTCGCAGGCCGCGCGCAGGCCGGCATGGCCGGGCAGGTGCGAAAGCACGTCGACGTCGCCGCCGCAGCTCAGGCATACCACCGGCACCAGCAGGCCGGCGCGCACGCGGGCGGCGGCGTAGTCGAACAGCTGCTGCGCGCCCTGCTCGAAGCCGCGCGCCTTGCCCACCGGGCCGGTCTCGCCGCGGAAGCAGCGCAGGATCGGCTTGATGTCCAGCGCCGAGCCCAGCATGGCGCTGAACAGCCCCACGCTGCGGTCGTTCTTCTTCTTGGCGCGGGCGCGCAGGTAGTACAGGTCGCGCGGCAGCATGTAGCCGTAGCTGTTGTGGGCGATGTGGTTGAGCCGTTCGCGGATCGTGGCGGGCGCCTCGTTCGCCGCGATCAGCCGGGCCGCCTCGAACACCACCGGCGCCGCGCCCGCGAAGATGTTGCGCGTGTCGATCACCCGCATCAGGAACGGCCCGGGAATGCCGGCCGGCTCGCGCACCTCGCGGTAGCCGCGCAATATCGCGAAGCTGGCGCGCACCACGTTGTCGTGGATCGGGCTGCGGGTGGCGGTGATGGTGAGGCAGAACGCGCAGTCCTGTTCCAGCGCCTGGTGCTGCAGGAACATCCGCTGCACCTCCTCCACCGAGGTGGGCTCGGTTTCCGCCGAGTGGCTGCGGTTGCCGAGGCGGCGGTCGATGAAGCGCCGGATCTCCGCCGGGTCGCGGTCGTCCAGGAACGTCTCGCCGTCCACCTTCACGGTGATCGGAAGTACCGCGATGCGGTGTTCCTCCACGAACGCCTGCGGCAGGTCGCAGGCCGCATCCATGGTCAGCCCCATGCGCATGTGTCACCCCCTCAAATGACGCCCAGAACATAGCATGCGCCGGGCCCCGATGCCGGGCAGCGAGTCGCCGTCCCATGCATTCATAATGGCGCCCGACCCCGAGGACCCCGCCGGCGTGGCGTCGCCGGCATCCTCCGCGCAGGCGGAGGCAGCAACGGACAAGGCAGCAACACATGAAAGAAAAACAGGAAATCGTCGCCAACTGGTTGCCGCGCTACACCGGCACGCCGCTGGAGCAGTTCGGTCAGCACATCCTGCTGACGAACTTCGGCCACTATGTGGACTTGTTCGCCGAATGGCATGGCGTGGAAGTGCGAGGGCGCGACCGGCCCATGCCGAATGCCACGGCGGACGGCATCACCTTGATCAACTTCGGCATGGGCAGCCCCAACGCCGCCACCGTGATGGACCTGCTCGGCGCGATCGCGCCCAGGGCGGCGCTGTTCCTGGGCAAGTGCGGCGGGGTCAAGAGGAAAAACCGGATCGGCGACCTGATCCTGCCGATCGCCGCGATCCGCGGCGAGGGCACCAGCGGCGACTACCTGCCGCCCGAAGTGCCGGCGCTGCCGGCATTCCAGTTGCAGCGCGCCGTCTCCACCATGATCCGCGACCTCGGCCACGACTACTGGACCGGCACCGTCTACACCACCAACCGCCGTGTCTGGGAACACGACGACCAGTTCAAGTCCTATCTCCGGCGCACCCGCTGCATGGCGGTGGACATGGAGACCGCCACCATCTTCGCCGCCGGCTTCGCCAACGAGATCCCCTGCGGCGCCCTGCTGCTAGTCTCCGACCAGCCGATGATCCCCGAGGGCGTGAAGACCGAAGCCAGCGACCGCACGGTCACCGAGACCTACGTGGAGGCGCACATCCGCGTGGGCATCGAGGCGCTCAAGCTGGTCCGTCGCAACGGCAGGAGCGTGAAGCACCTGCGGTTCGACGAAGACGGGGACTGAGGGCGAAGAAACTCGACGCGGTCGTCTCTGCTGCAGCCATCACGGGGCGGAATGCATGCCCCTGCGTGCTGCGGGCGGGGCGACCGCTGGCGTCCGCCCCGTACCAGGGCCCGGGATTCGAAACCCCGCTACCGGCATGCCAGGGCAACTTCCGGCTGCGATGGCGGCCAGCAGTCGCGCGCGCTGCGATGCAGCACTCCGGCTTGAAGCGTCGATCACGCGTGAAACTCAAGGCGATCCCTTACCGGTGCCTTGGGCAAGACGGGTGGCGTTCAGGCTCGTCGATACGCCAACATTCGGAAACGGAAAATATTGCGCAAGTCCTGATTGCTGATTTGTGTGGATTTTCCGGTTTTCGATGACTGCAATTCGTTTTTTATTGCTGCCTTGTCGTAATTAATTTCGAATATGAGTTCGTTGACAAAATGTAAAGCGGGCGTATCAAATCCGCATGCCTCAATGTGAAACCTGATGTCGATGGTGAATCGTTCGACCAACCGGATCTACCGTCCCGGATCCACGGCCCACTGCCAGGTTGGCGTTCCCAGCCGTTTGCGTTGACGCACCTTTACCCATGGATGATCGCGGCCAGTGACGGAGCGCCGCGATGCGGTGGGCAAATCAGAAGGCCGGGGCTGCTGCCACCGGCCAGATCAAGAATCAATTCGGAGGGTGTCACTCATGAAACTCGGGGTTTCGAAGCTTTCCTCGTCCGTCCGCCTGGCGCTGTCGCTGGGTGCCGTCGTCGCCATGGGCACCAGCACCATGGCGTTTGCGCAAGACGCCAACAGCCAGCAGGGCGGCCAGCCCACTGAACAGAAGGCCAAGCAGCTGCAGACCGTGGTGGTTACCGGTTCGCTGATTCGCCGCGTCGACGTCGAAACGTCCAATCCGGTCGTCACCATCGACCGCGCGCAGATCCAGGCCACCGGCAAACTGACCTTGGGCGACCTGGTGCAGCAGTTGCCGGCGATGACCGGCGGCAACGTCAATCCGCAGGTCAACAACGGTGGCGGCACCGGCCAGTCCAGCGTCAACCTGCGCGGTCTCGGCTCCAACCGCACCCTGATCCTGGTCGATGGCCAGCGCCTGCTGAGCAAGGACGCGAACGCCATTCCGTCCGATGCGATCGAACGCATCGAAGTGCTGCCTTCCGGCGCATCGGCGACCTATGGTTCGGACGCCATCGGCGGCGTGGTGAACTTCATCCTGCGCAAGGATTACCAGGGCGCAACGTTCACCGCCAATGTCGGCGAGTCCGACCAGAACGACGGCACCCAGCAGGGTTACTCGGTACTGTTCGGCCAGACGTCCGACAAGGGCAACATCATGGCCGGCATCTCGTACAGCAAGCAGGACGGCGTATCGGCCGCCAATCGCAAGTACTCGAAGGATGCGATCAGCTTGTCCCAGACCACGAACGGCGCCCGCAATGCCTACGTCGGCGGCTCGTCGTCCGGTCCGTACGGCCGTATCCAGCTGCCCACCCCGTTGGCCACCCAGTTCGGCTGTGACCACGTCACCCTGAACAAGGGCGGCAACAGCCAGGCAGTCAACTCTTCGAACTACCATTGCTACGGCAACTCGGACAAGTACAACTATGCGGGCGTCAACCTGATCCTGACGCCGCAGGAGCGTACCGGCGGCTTCCTGCGGGGCGAGTATCGCCTCGGCGATCACGTGGCTGCATACATGGATGCCATCTACCAGAAGACGTCGTCCAACTTCCAGTTGGCGCCGGCGGTGTACGGTACCGACACGACGGGCGTGACGATTGATGCGAACAATGCCTTCAATCAGTTCGGCACCAGCTTCGGCACCGCCGGCAACAGCTTCCGTTCGCGCCTGACCACGGCGGGTTTCCGCACGGCGGCGGTCGGTCGCACGGACGTACAGATCAATACCGGTTTCAAGGGCGACTTCACGATCTTCGACCGGAACTGGAACTGGGACGTGGGCTTCAACTTCGGTCACCAGAGTGCCGTCACCACCACCGGCGGCCTGGTAAACCAGAACGACCTGTATACGGGCGCCTCCACGATGGGTCCGGGCGGGGTAGCGACGTGCCCCACCGGCGTCAGTGCGGTCGCCTGCCAGTTCAACCCGTTCGACATCAATGCGCCGGGCAGCATCGCGGCACTCAAGGCCGCGGCGGCTTCGGCCCCCAGCGATGTCTATCGGCTCGAGCGGACCTGGCACGCCGGCATGAACGGCGAGCTGTTCGACCTTCCCGCGGGCGCCGTGCAGCTGGCGGTGGGGGCGGAGTACCGCAAGGACTACCAGCACAACGTCCCGGCGCCGCAGCTGGTGGTCGATCCCACGACCGGCAGCTGCGTCCTGGGCAGCCAGTGCCTGAGTGCGATCCAGGGCGGTTACGCCACCAAGGAAGTCTATGCCGAGGCCTTCGTCCCGGTGCTGGCCAATCTGCCGGGCGTGAAGTCGCTGAACCTCATCGTCGGCGATCGCTACTCGCGCATCGGCAATTTCGGCAACACGAACAACTTCAAGTTCGCGCTGGAGTACAAGCCGATCGACGACCTGCTGCTGCGTGGCACGATGGAACAGGTGTTCCGCGCACCGACGCTGGGCGAACTGTACAGCTCGGGCTCCGATGCGCCGATGATCCATTCCGATCCGTGTACCGGTTACACCGGTGCGCCGGCCGGTTCGCCGATGGCCCTGGCTTGCCAGTACGTGCCCACGGATGGCTCGTTCGTCAACTCCTTCGTGGCATCGCAAACGCAGGCCTCAACGATCACCCAGGGCTCGCGCGTGGCCGGATTCAATGTCAAGCCTGAGCAGGGCAAGACCTTCGACGTGGGCCTGGTCTACAGCCCGTCGTATGTGCCGGGCTTGTCCACCACGCTCGACGTCTGGCATCTGTACCTGAACGACACCATCACCGCGGTGGGCCTGCAGAGCCTGCTCAACCTGTGCGCCGGCGGCTCGACCCAGTACTGCCAGTACATCCACCGCAATCCGAATTCGGGCCTCAACCAGGGTCAGCTGCTGCAGTCCACAGTCGAGCCGGTGGGCAACCTGGGCAGCCTGAGCACGGGCGGCATCGACTGGTCCGCCAACTACAAGCTGCCGCAGTTCTCCTTCGGCCAGTTCGTCGTCGGCGTCAACGCCACCTATCTGAAGTACTACACCCAGCAGACGGCGCCCGGCATCGGCGGCAACATCACCTACAACAATGCGGGGCATCTGCTGCCCTACGGCTCCGCGCAGGCGGCCGCCTGTCCGGACAACGTGGGCGTTTGCACGTTCCCGCGCTGGCGCGCGCAGGGCTTCGTGGACTGGCAGTTCGGCAACTGGAGTGCCGAGTGGCGCATGCGCTACATCGGTGCGTTCCGGAACGGCTCCGCCAATCCGGATGAGGCGACCAGCCCGGTTCAGGGGGCGCCGGCGACCACGATCCTGCACTACGGTTCGACCATCTACAACGATGTGTCGCTGGGCTACAACATCGAGCCGTTGAAGACCCGCGTGGACTTTGGCGTGAACAACCTGTTCGACCGTGCCCCGCCGATGTTGTATGCGAACAATACGCTCAACGCCAACACCGATCCCAGCACGTTCGACCTGATGGGCCGTTACTTCTGGGCCCGCGTGACGGTCAAGTTCTGATCGTTGGTTCAGATGCTAGTCTTGATGGGCCGCGTGGAAATCACGCGGCCCATTTTCTATTGGACGCGATGAATACCGACGTCATTTCCCAGATCGTGGTCGCGCTGAAGACGGGCCGGGCGGCGCAGGCGGAGCAATGGTCGCGCGCCGCCCTGCTGGAGCTTCCGGGGAACGAGGATCTGCTGCTGCTGCTGGCCATGAGTCTGCAGACCCAGCGGCGCCTGCCGGAAGCGGTATCCATCCATGCCGAACTGGTCAGGCTGTTTCCCGCGAACAGCGTGCACTGGAACAACTACGCCACGGCGCTGGGCGAAACGGGAGCGATGCAGGACGCCCGTGCGGCCTATTCGAAGGCGGTCGCGCTGGATCCCGCGAATGCGCAGGCCAAAAGCCAGTTCGGGCAGCTGTTGATCGAGTTGCGCGAACCGCTGGCGGCGCGCGAGATGCTGCTGGACGCCCTCGTGCTGGGGCACGATATCCCGGAGACGCGGATCCACGCCGCACGGGCCTGCTGTCTGAGCCAGGATCTCGAGGGCGCCAGGGAACTGCTCGCACCGTGGCGGTCCTGGACGCCGCTGGATGACGACGGGTTGCAGTTGAGCCTCGCCCAGGTGCTGACGCTGCGGAACGATGTGCTCGATGCCGCGGAACTGCTGGAGGACCTGCTGTCGCGGCAGCCGGAAAACCTCGAAGCCAGGCTGCTGCTGGCGACCCAGTACGAGCGATTCAATCGATTGGCGGACGCCGAGGCCATGGCGGAACCGGTGCTGCGCGCGATGGCGGAATCGACGGAGGCCCAACGCAACGAGGCGAGCCATCTGCTGGCCGCACTGGCGTTGCGAAGAGGAGATGCGGCCGCGGCGAAGCAGATGCTGGAGCGTTGCGGGCCGCAGGGCGAGGACGACTATGCCCACTACTTCCAGCTCGCCGCGGTCCACGACAAGCTGGGTGAAACCGACGCGGCCATGCGCGCCCTGCATGTGGCCCATCGTCTGGAGGCCAAGGAGCGGCAGTTCGATTCGCCGGAATATTTCGCACCGGATGCGAAGGCGTTGCCGCTGCAGACGCTGGGAGTTTCGGCCGAACAGTACGCGCGCTGGCCGCGGTTGATCGCACCGGAGGGGCGCGACTCGCCGGTCTTCGTGGTGGGCTTCCCGCGCTCGGGCACCACGCTGCTGGAGCAGATGCTGGACGCCCATCCGGACCTGCAGTCGATGGACGAGAATCCGTTCTTCAATCGCCTCGCCGACATCCTGCGCAAGCATGATCCGCGCATCCTCGAAGATCTCGGCGTGTTGCGGCAGTTCGATTGCGACGAACTGCGCAAGCGCTACTACGCGATGGTGGATGAGCGTGTTTCGCGGCAGCCGGGCGTCCGGGTGGTCGACAAGAATCCGCTGAACATGCACTGGTTGCCGATGATCCACCGCCTGTTTCCCGAGGCGAAGATCATCCTTGCGCTGCGCCATCCCTGCGACGTGGTTCTGAGCTGCTACATGCAGAGCTTTCGCTCGAGCAGCCTGGCGGCGGCCTGCAGCACGCTGGAGCGGCTGGCGCACGCCTATGTGGAGACCATGGCCAAGTGGATCGACGAGGCGGCCCTGCTGCAGCCGTCGGTGATGATCTCGCGTTACGAGGACCTGGTGGCGGACGTGGCGCTGCAGACCGGGCGCATCGGCCGGTTCCTGGACCTGGCGGACGCTTCGCCGATGCTTCATTTCGATAGCCACGCGCGCGGCAAGGCCTACATCGCCACGCCGAGCTACTCCCAGGTGATCGAACCGGTGAACCGCCGCGGCATGGCTCGCTGGCACAAGTACCGCAGCCATTTCGAGCCGGTGCTGCCCATACTGGAGCCCATGCTGAGGCACTGGGGCTATTCGGCCGACGCGCCCGCTTGAAGACGCACCACCCTTGCTGCGCCGTCAGTGTTCCGGCAGCTGCAGCAGTTCCGGCACGTAGGGTGCGTAGTGGCGCCACCTGCCGACCGAGCGCGCATGCACGGGTTGCCGCGCCTGCCATGCACTGGCCGTGCGAATGTCGCCGCCCACCTGGCTGGTTGCAGGGGCGGGCGAGGGCGAAAGGCCGAGCCATGGCAGCAACGCGGCGATGGTGGCGGCGGGATCGCTGACCAGCTCCTCGTAGCGGACAGTGCGCACCGATTGCGGATAACGCGCCAGCCAGTGCGCGCCCAGGCGCCTGCAGCCGTGGATCACGGCCGCGATGTCCGCGAAGTCGCAGGCGTAGTCGTGCGCCGCATCGCGGAATGACTGCGACCACAGCGACAGCGCGGTGTCGCGCGCATCGCGCGTGCACAGCAGCACGCGTGCGTTCGCCCACAACTGCATGATCAGGTCGACGCGCAGCAGGTTCATCGGCTGCTTGTCGATGAAGCAGCGTGCTCCCGTCTCGTCGTCCTGGCGGAGCTGGGCCGCATAGAATGCCGCACACTCTTCCAGCGCGGCCCGGGGCGGATGCGGCGTGCGTTCCAGCCGCAGTGCCGCCACCTCCAGCCAGCCCAGTTCGCCGCGATTGCAGACGCCGGCATGCGTCGCCAGCCGTTCCGCCAGCAGCGTGGTGCCGGAACGCGGCACGCCGACGATGAAGATCGGCGTCCAGTCCGCCGGGCCCGGCAAGGACATTGCGCTGGCCGGTGCGGCGAGCCTGCCGTCGATGCTGCGTTTCCAGCGTTTGCGCGACCAATGGCTCGAGGCATGTGCGCCGGCATTCGCCTGCCGCAGTGTCGCTGCAGCCTCGGCGTACTGGCCCAGGTCGTCATGGGCCTTGCCCAGGGCGAACAAGGTGCTGACGCGCGTGTGCTGGTCCAGTGCCGGACGCTGCAGTATCTCCCGGAACAAGGTCAGGTCCGGATGCTGCGCGTCGGCATAACGCTGCAGGCCGGCGACGCCGAGTGGGATGTTCCAGTTCACCGCGTCGGGATGATGGTCGAGAGCGTGGCGGTAGCGCTCGCGCGCGTGGTCGAACCGGCCGAGCTGGGTGGCGAACATGCCGGCATATGCGTGCAGCCGCGCATCGTCCATTCCGGCGGCGATGGCCGTCTCGCAGATGGCGAAGGCGGCTTGCGGCAGCGCGTAGTCGTCGAGCATCTCCACCGCGCGGATCGTCGTCTCCGCATCCTGCGGGCCGTGCTCGAACAGGCGGCGCATGGCCTCGGCCGCCGCGTGGAGGCGCCCCTGCTCGCGCAGGAACTGCACCAGCAGGAAGGTGGCGACGCTGTCGCCGGGGTACGTGGCCAGGCGGCTGCGCAAAACGGCCTCGGCATCCTGCCGTTCGCCTCGTTGCCAGCGCACGCCGGCCACGCCCAGGCAGGCATCCACCGAGTCCGGGAAACGGCGGGATGCCTCGGAAAATGCCGCCAGCGCGGCATCGAGTTCGCCCTGCAACATCCAGGAGCGTGCCTGTTGCAGCCAGTCCGCCTCCGGAGCGTGCGCCAGCGCGTCGAATTCGCGTTGCCAGGGGTGGGCGGCGGCAGGCGTCATGGGGCGTAGGCGGGAAGGCCGAGCGCCTTGCGCAGCGGATCGAGCAGGGAGCCGTAGCGCGACGAGCGCGCGGTGTCGCGCCGCAACGGCTGGCGTACCTGGGTGGCGCTGGGCGAGCGCACTTCGCGCTTGTTCTCGTGGAAGTGCAGGCAGGCTTCCTCGAACGGGAGCTGGCAGAACGCCAGCAATTCGCGGATCTGCGCCTGCGGGTCCGCCACCAGCGCCTCGTAGCCGTTTTCGCGCACGGACTCGGGATGCAGGGCGGCGCTGCGCGTCACGCTGCGATCGAAGTCGCGCCAGAACGCGGCGAGATCCTCGAAGCTGCGGGCATAGCCGTTGTTGGCATCCAGCTTCTGGCGGTAACAGGAGAAGCAGGTCTCCAACGGGTCGCGCCGGCACACCACGACGCGCGCGCCCGGCAGCATGGCGCGGATCGCGCCGATGTACATCCAGTTGTTGGGCAACTTGTCGATGAAGCGGGGGCGCTCGCGGCGCCAGCGCGCGGTGCGTTCGAGATAGCGTTCCCCCAGGGCCGCCCAGTCCGCCGGCTGCATCTCGCCCACCCATTGCGGGAACGGCTTGCCGCGCCGGCGCGATTCCTCGGCGATCACCTGCGGCAGGTCCGGCAGTTCGCCGGCGCCTTCCACCGAGGAATGCGCGGCAAGGATCTGTTCGATCAGGGTGGAGCCGGAGCGCGGCAGGCTGACGACAAAGATCGCCTCGCGACCCAGTGCCCCGGGCGCGCCTGCGGGCGGCGGGTCGAAGGCGTCGGAGATGGCCGCCACGCTGGCCGAAAAGGCCGGCGCGCTCCAGGCAAGATAGCGCCGCACGATGGCGTTCGCGCCGGCCAGCGCGTCCAGCGACTCGGCGTAGCGGCCGGCGTCGTCGAGGGCTTTCGCAAGGGCGAAGCCGATGTTCACGCGATCGTTTTCGCTGACTCCGCCGAGCTGCAGCGCGGCGCGCATGCGGGCGATGTCGCTTTCGTCCAACTGGTGCGTCTTGAGGTCGGCCAGGCCCCACCAGGCGATGCCCGCGGCCGGCTGCTCGGCGAGCAGCCGCCGGTATTCGGCGACGGCTTCCCCGACCTTGCCCTGCGTGCGCAGCAGGTCGGCCAGCAGGGCGCGTGCGTCGACATGGGCCGGCGACAGCGCGACCGCACGCTGGAGAACCCCGATCGCCTCGTCGTTGCGCACGCATTTGGTGAGCATCACGCCGAGGTTGTACCAGGCCAGCGCCAGGTCCGGGCGCAGCTCGCAGGCGCGACGCAGCATGCGGGCGGCCGCCTCGTAATCGCCGGCGGTGCCCAGCAGCGAGCCCATCGTGTTCCAGGACGGCGCATCCTGCGGGCGCTGGTCCAGCGCGCGCTGCATGGTGCGGATGGCATCCGGATGCTGGCCGCGCAGGCTCAGGATGCCGGCTTTCATGCGCAGCACTTCGGGATGGTCGGGATGGGCCGCCAGCGCCTTGGCCAGGTGACGATCCGCCTCGTCCGCCCGTCCCGCATCCAGTGCCTGTCCGGCGGCCATGACGCATTGGGCGGTAGCGGGAGACAGGCCTTGCCAACGCGGGTTCATCGGGATATCCAGCATCGGACGACAGGTCGCGGTGCACCTGCACGTACATGCAAGATGCGGGTCAAATGGACGGCAACGTCTTTATTATACCTGCGGCATCTGCATGGACCGGCGGAGTCTCAACGCTGTATCGAGCGCACAATGGCAAGCGATCGCGGAAGAAGCATGGACACCGAATCTCAAGGCCACGTCGTGGCGCTGCGCGAAAAAGCCCTTGCCGGCCTGCGGCAGGGCGATGCGTCCCTGGCCGAACAGTGCTTCGTGCAGTTGCTGGAAACCATGCCCGATGACGTGGATGCGCTGCAGTTCGTCGCCGGACGGCATTTCCAGCGTGGCGACGGGGTGCGCGCCGTGGCGCTGTTGCAGCATGCGGCCCTGACCGCACCAGGCAACGCCGACATCATGCATCAGCTCGGCACGGTGCAGATGGCCAATGGCGACCTGCAGGGCGCGGCATCCAGCCTGGGGCGTTGCCTGGAACTGCAGCCCGGGCACTTCCTGGCCCGCCTGCGCCTGGGCATGGCGATGGAGCAGCTCGGGCGGTCGCACGAGGCCCTGGTGGCGTATTTCGCCGCGATCAACACGGCGCAGGCGCAGGGTCGCTGGCTCAGCGACGCGACCACCGCACCCGGCGTGCGCGTAGCGGTACAGCACGCCATGCGCCACGTGGATGCCGGGCGGCACGCGTTGTTCGACGGCCTGCTGGAACCGCTACGCGAACGCTACGGCCGCGGGGAAATGCGCCGCGTGGAGGAATGCCTGGCGATCTACTTGCACGAGCGGCAGGCAAACCTGCCCGATCCGCGTCAGCAACCGAAATTCCTGTATTTCCCGGGCATCCCCAGCCGCACCTACTATCCGCGCCAGCGTTTTCCGGAATTCGAAGCCCTGGAGGCGGCTACCGCGTCGATTCGCGACGAGCTGTGCGCGGTGCTCGACAGGCCCGAAGGCCTGGAAGCTTTTCTCAGGGCGGATACCCAGGAGCAACTGGACAGCATGCTGCACGGGGCCGGGGCGCAGCGCGCCGCGTGGGACGCCTATTTCTTCTATCGCCACGGCCAGCGCTACGACGCGCATTGCGAAGCCTGTCCCCGCACCACGGCCACGATCGAGCGCATGCCGCTGTCGCGCATCCGCGACCACGGGCCGGAGACGCTGTTCTCCGTGCTCAGGCCCGGCACGCACATCCTGCCGCACCGCGGCGTCACCAACACCCGGCTGGTCACCCATCTGCCGCTGATCGTGCCCGCGGACTGCGCGTTGAACGTGGGCGGTGAGATCCACGAATGGCAGGAAGGCCGCTGCGTCACGTTCGACGACACCTTCGAGCACGAGGCCTGGAACCGCAGCGACAGCACCCGCGTGGTGCTGATCATGGATTGCTGGAATCCGGACCTCACCGAGGCCGAGCGCGAGGCCGTCGCGGTGCTGGTTGCGGGCATAGGGGACTTCAACCGGAGCTGCGAGTTGCCGGGGGAGTGAGTTCCGCGCTGGATGTGCTGGCGGAGCCGGAACGGCGATACGGGGCGAAAGATCCTGTGACGTACGTGCACGGGTACGGGCGGCCGATCGAGGAAGCATCCCGTGCGACAATCGGCAGGGTTTCGGCCGGTATGCGGCCACCGAACTGAGCGGCACCAGGCCCATGTATCCGCATGCGGGGCAGTGCCACGGCCACCCAATCGATCCGGTCCATGCCTCCACCGCCCCCGCCTTCGCCAGAGATACGCCGACTCCTCGCGGACGCCGGACGGGCGCTCAACCAAAGACGCCCTGATCTCGCCGAGGATGTGCTCGCGCGGGTGCTCGCCGTCGAACCGGATTCGGCCGATGCGCGATTCCTCTACGGCATCGCCTGCCTCATGCGCGGCGACAGCGCCAAGGCCGTCGGCTTGCTGCGCCAGGCGGTCGCCCAGCGTCCGGGCGACGCAGGCATCCAGATGTACCTCGGTTGCGCCCTGCAGGATGCAGGCAAGTTGGATGAGGCGCTGGCGCATCTGCGCCGTGCCTGCGAACTGGCGCCAGGCCAGGCCGCGTCCTGGTACAACCTCGGCAAGGCGCTGAAGCAGCAGGCAAGGCTGGAAGATGCCGCCGGGGCGTTGCATCGTGCACTGGTGCTGGACGGCGGCCACATCCTCGCGCGCATCAGCGTGGCCGACATCGCCACCATGCAGGGCGACATTCCGCGCGCCTCGGCCGAGTACCGGCACGTGCTGCGCCAGCAACCCGGGTGCGCCGAAGCATGGCACGGCCTGGCCAATCTCAAGACAGAGTCGCTGGGGCCTGCCGATATCGACCTGATCCGCCGCGCCCTGCGTCAACCAGGCCTGTCACCCGACACGCAGGTGATACTCGGCTTCAGCCTGTTCCGTGCACTGGAAGACCAGCACGACTACGCCCGTGCCTTCGAAGCGCTGTGCAAGGCAAACGCGGCCAAGCGGCGCCAGGTGGCATGGGATGCTGCTGCCGAGCGAGCGTGTATCGATAGCATCATGGAAGTATTCAGCGCCGCTCTGCCTGCTCCGGTGGATCCCGCGTTGGGTCGGGAAGTCATCTTCATCGCCAGCATGCCGCGCTCGGGTTCCACCCTGATCGAGCATATTCTCGCCACGCATCCCGACGTCGAGGGCGCCAACGAAATTCCCGACCTGCCCCAGGTCATCGAGGACGAATCGCGTCGCCGTGGCCAGTCCTTCCCGGCGTGGGCAAACGCTGCCACCGCCGCCGACTGGCACCGGCTGGGTCGCGACTACCTCGCCCGTACCGCGCACTGGCGCGAGCGACGTCTGCGCTTCACCGACAAGAACGTCACCAACTGGCCGCTGCTGGGCGCCGCCCGCCTGATGCTGCCCGGCGCGAGGATCATCCACTGCCACCGCGACCCGCTGGAAACCTGCTTCTCCTGCTACCGCCATCTGTTCCGGCATGGCGTGCATTACAGCTACGACCTGGCCGAGATGGCCGAGCATTACCGCGACTACGAACGCCTCAGCGCGTTCTGGCTGGTGCGGTATCCGCAGCACATGCTCGACTACCCCTACGAAGCCCTGGTGCAGCAGCCCGAAGCGCAGATCCGTCGATTGCTCGCCTTCTGCGGGCTGCCGTTCGATCCCGCCTGCCTCACGCCCCACCAGACCCGGCGTGAAGTGCTCAGCACGGCGAGCGCGGCGCAGGTGCGCGAACCCATCCGCGCCGATACGGCGCACAGCGCGCCATATATGGAATGGTTGCAGCCGCTGCGGGAGCGGTTGTCGTACTGAAGCGAACACGGCCGCCGGTTGCCCGGCGGCCGTGTTCGTTCTCTTGCATCCCGGTACGCGACGCCGCCGGCTTGCGGCGGCATCGCGCAGCGGTTGTCGCTTACCAGTCGTACTTGACGCTGAACTCCGCGAACCGCGGCTGCTCCACGGCAAAAAGTCCATTCGTACCTGGATACGGCAGCTTGTACATGGTGTCCGGCGCACCACCCGCGCCATCGTGGGTAACGACGTAAGCCGTGTCGTGCTGCTCGTTGAACACGTTCTGGACCTGCACCTGCAGGGTCAGGTGCTTGCCGGCCCATTCCGGGATGTAGCTGACGGACAGGTCGAGCTTGTGGGTCCATGGGGTACGACCGGCCTTGCCCGGAGGCGACGGCATGCCGTTGCACCAGTGATAAGCCTCGCCATAACCCTCCGCATCGATCTGGTCGGGACCCCAGGAACCCAGGCAGGTGATGGGTGCGCCCGACTGGACGATGTACAGGCCACTGACCAGCCACTCGGGGGTGATCGCATAGGTGCCGTAGGCCTTCAGCGTATGACGATGCGAATTCGGCAGCTCGCCATTCGAGTACTGCATCAGCTCGGGGAAGTCCCACGCCTCGCTGATCGAGGAGGACTGGCCGCCGCCCGCAGCAGCCGAGGCATTGGAGATCTGGCCGAGCGGCGAGTAGGTCGGGCCTTCCGTGGTGCCGTAGCTCTTGGCGAACACGTAGTCGATCTTGCCCATCCACTTGCCGTCCCACGGATGCTCGAGGGCCTCTTCCAGGCTGTAGTACTTGCGGAACGCCGCGGGGAAGCCCGTGACGTATCCACCCGTCACCGTGTGCGGGTTCCAGGTGTAGGTCTTGTAGGTGCCGTCGGTCGCCAGGTAGCGTACCTGGTTGCTGCGCCCGGGGTTGACCAGGATGTCCGTCTGGAACGCAACCGGATCCGCGTCGGCAGGCTCGGTGACCGTGCCGGTGTCGTCGATGATGTTGTTCATCCTCGAGTAGGTCGCCTGCGAGGTCCAGACCAGCGCCTGGCCAAACGCGTTGAGCGACTTCTGGAAGCCCAGCACGTACTCGTCCTGGTACATCGGCTTCAGGTCCGAGGCGGCAATCGTCTTCGGATCCTTCGGCGTGCCGTACTCGCCGTCGGGCGAGTAGGGCGTCGCGCTCGTGTGCACCTGGGTCAGGCCCTGCGGAATGCCGTTCCCGTCGATCGACGCATAGGTGTAGTACTCGTTGAGGTAGGCATTCGCGCCTGCCATGCGCACGCCGAGGCCTGTGGGCAGGGCGAGGTAGTAGCGCCCCGCGTTGCCGTACAGCTTGGCGCTGCTGTCGCCGAAGATGTCCCAGCTGAAGCCCAGACGCGGCTGCCACTGCGGCTTGGTCTGGCGAATGTAGGGCTGGTTGCCGGCGCTGTAGTTGGTGAACTGGTCGTTGCGCAGGCCGAGATTCAGCAGCAGGTTCGGGGTGAGCTGCCAGTTGTCCTCGACGTATTGTGCCTTCTGCTCCACCGTGAACGAGGCTACGCCGCCATACGTCCGCTTCACGACATAGTAGCTGTAGGCATCGGTGCCGGTGCCCACTGCGCCGCCGTTGGGGTAGTTGATGGGGTTGTCAACGCACTGACCCAACGCATTGCAGGACAGAGTGGGCTTGGAGAAGCCCTTATACCCTTCTCTGCCGTAGATCCAGTAATACCCCGGACCGGCGCTCTGGCTGCCGTCGCTCAAGTCCGTGCTGCGCATGTTGTCGATACCGAACTTCACGTCGTGATCGCCCAGCTTCCAGTCGAGATCAAGACGGAAGTTGTTCTCGGTGGACTTGTGGTCCGGAGAGGGGATGGTGAGCGCGTTGTTGTTCGTGTTGCCGGTGCCCGGAACGGTCGGGTTCTGGCTCGCGACGCCCGATATGCCCGCCAGCAGCACATCGAAGCCCGGATAGGCCACTTGCTGGCTGTAGTACGTGCTCTTCATCTTGCCGGCCAGCACGCTCAGCGTGAGGTTGTCGGTGATGTACGAGGTGTACTTCAGGATGCCGATGTCGAATTTGCTCGAGTACAGCGGATTGTTGACGCCTTTGTAGCTGCCGAGGGTATTCGTGCCGTAGTCGTAGTTGTAGGCGTTGTTCGAGAGGTCTTCTTCCTTGCTCGAGGCATAGGTGGCTTCAAGAACATTGCTGTCGTTGATGTTCCAGTCCAGCTTGCCGTAGAACTTGGGCGAAGTGCTGCTGTGCGAGTTGTAGTACGGCGAATCGACCGAACCAGTGGCCTTGCTGCTGTCGTGCTGGGCCTCGGCCGTGATGTAGAAGAACAGCTTGTCCTTGATCAGCGGACCCGAAATGTAGGCGTCGTAAACCGTGCTCCAGTCTTCGTTCCTGCGGCGGTTGGCGTAGATGTCGCCTGCCTGCTGACCCGCCGTGGTCGACGCCGGGTTCGCATAGTGGATGTTGTCGTAGCCGCTTTGCGCCCAGGTCGGCGCCCAGGTGACGTAGACGCCGGCGTGGAAATCGTTGCCGCCGCGATGGCCGATCTGGCTGATCACGCCGCCGGTGGAGCGGCCGTATTCCGCGCCGTAGCCGGAGGTGATGGTCTGCTGTTCGGCGATGGCGAAGTACGGCAGGGCGATGCCGCCAGCGTTGCCCACCGGGTCGGTGGTGTTGAAGCCGTTGATGTAGTACGCGTTCTCCGCCGTCGAGTCGCCGCCGAAGGAGATCAGCGGGGTGCCGGCCGGGCCGGTGCCCAGGCTGGCGTTGCCGCCGGCGACGCCGGGCGCGAGCACGGCGATGGACTCGGCGTTGCGCGCGAGCGGCAGCTGCTTCAGCTGCTGGGCGGTGATCACCGAGGACTGGCGTGTGGAGGACACGTCGATCGCGGGAAGCGAGTTGGCCGTGACCGTGACGCTGGAGAGATTCTGGACGTTCTTGCCGGCTTCCGCGGCCGAGAACGGCACCTGGGCACCACCGCTCACGCTCACGGACACGTGGTTGTGCGTGGCAACGACATTACCGCCGTGCATCAGCGATACGGTGTATTCGCCGACCGGCAGCTGGTTGGCGCCAAAGCGGCCGTCGCTGCTGACGGGCACTTCGCGGGTCAGGCCGGTCTGGTTGTTGACGATGCGCACCGTCTCGCCCGCCGCCGCCGGCGCGGTGCCGAAGACCGAGCCGGTGGTGGCCTGGCCATAGGCGACACCGCTGATGCCCAGTCCCACTGCCAAGGCAGTGGCCAGGGCATTGCGACGGTACAGCTTCTCTCGCATCACACGCTTGTTCATTCGCTTTACTCCCCAAACACATCCCGAAGGGGATGATTAGAAATAGTTCACCCAAGTCACTGCGGAACAGTGGCTTGAAATGGCCGCACGCCATGCGTTGCCATAGGCAGAATGATGGGTAGTCGAATCAGGCCTCGTGTGAAGCACGCGCCCGATTCCGCCATTGACCTTTCTTCACGGTGACAGCCGCTCAATTCCCCTTGCGCGGCAGAAACTAGTTCGCGGGCCTGATATCTGTCAACGCTTTTTTAGCAACTTGCGAACACCGCTTCCGGACATGAAAGTTAATGCGCGATCTGAAAATTCATGCGATTTTCTTTGAGATATTCGGAATATATTTCGGAACTGTGCCGAATGATTTTGCGAAAGACGAATTCTCGATTTGCATCAAATGACTTGCGATGCAATTTGTCCGCGGAATGACAACTGCCATCCGATACGGCCTGCAGGATATTGCGAACATCCGCGATGGCGCATGCTGCAACAGGGTGGGCTGGGCAGGTTCTGCCGGGATGGATGGTTTCAAAGGTAACTCTTGGGTGAATGGGCAATTCGCAAGCCCGCTCCTCCGTGCCTGGCACGGGAGCCGCAGGTCGTCGGCACGCCGGATCGTCCCAGGGTGCGTTGCCGCCGCAACAGTTGGATCCGCACAGGTGGCCGCAGCACCTGCAGCAACCAGCGCGGGGGCCGTGCGGCAATAAAAACGACGCCCCTTGCGGGGCGTCGTGATGCGAATCCGTGCTGGCCTGGTTGGACGGAGGCACCGTTCGGCGCATCCGAAGCCGACCGCTTCAGTGGTGCGAAGGCTGCGTGCCAGCCTCGCTCGCCCACGCCTCCATCCCGCCCTCGACGTTGTGCACGTTGCCGAACCCGTGGGCGGCGAAGCGTTCGGCCACGCCCTGGCTGGAGACGCCGTGCTGGCAGATGAAGGCGAGGGCGGTGTCCCTGGGCAGGGCGGCCAGTGCGTCGTAGCCTTCGTCCTCGAGGATGCGTGCCTGCGACGGCGCGGGGAGCTGGGCGCGGGAGGCGGCGGGGCGCACGTCGATCAGGGTGATGCTGCCGTCGGCGAGGCGCTGCCGCAGTTCCTGCACGGTGATCGATTTCACTTCATGCGCGCCGGGAAACTTCAGGCTCAGGCCCTCGCCCTGCACGGTGGAGACCCAGTCGATCACGATGCCCCTGGCGCGCTGGGCGCTGGCGGGGTCGAAGTGCACTTCGAGGCCGTTGGCGTGGGCCACGATGTCGTGTTCGCTGCCGGGGGCGAGCTGGAAGCCGGCGCTGTGGTCGGGGCCGATCTCCAGGTGCAGCGCCAGGCCCTGCGCGTTCGCGGTGCCTTCGCGGATGGCCTTGGCGGCGGCGTCGGTGATGGTGATCCCGGGCGGCGTGCGATCGGGTGCGGCGAGGCCGAACAATGCATGCAGCTCGCCGCTGCCGTACATCTGGCGGATGATGTCGGCGCCGCCAACCAAGTCGCCGCCCACGTAGAGCTGCGGGATCGTGGGCCAGTCGCCGTAGGCCTTGATGCCTTCGCGGATCTCCGGGTCTTCCAGCACATTCACCGTGTGGTAGTCGGGCAGCAGTTCGTTGAGCGTGTTGGTGGCGGCGGCGGAGAAGCCGCAGGCCGGCGCGTGGCGGTTGCCCTTCATGAACAGCACCACGCGGTGGCTCTTGAGCAGGGTTTCGATGCGTTCGCGGGTGGCGCTGTCGAGTGACATGGGGAGGCTCCAGGAAAGAAGTCGATGATACGCCCGATATGCCGCTGCCGCGTCGTGGCTTCAAGCCGCAGGCGGGGTGGCCAGCATGGCGCGGGCGCCGGGAACGGCGGTTTCGGTCCACAGCGCGTACTGCGCAGCGGACGGGTGCAGGCCGTCGTCGGCGAGCAGGGTGGCATGTCGGCGCGAGATCGGGGTGATGTCGACCCAGGATGCGCCCAGGCGCAGGGTTTCCTCGCGGGCGGCGGCGTTGTACGCGTCCAGTTCGGCGGCGATGCGTGCGGTATCGCGGCCGCTGTCCCGCGCGAACGGGGTCGTGCCCCAGTCGGGAATGGACAGCACCAGCACCCGCCCGGCGCGCCCGGCGGCGAGTGCGATCGCCCGGTCCAGCAGGCGGCGGAACTCGTGGCGATACTCCTCCACGCCGCGGCCGCGGTACTGGTTGTTGACCCCGATCAGCAGGCTGACCAGGTCCCAGGGGGGCAGGTGGGCGGCCGCGTCCATCGCGGCGGAAAGCTCGTCGGTGGTCCAGCCGGTGGTGGCAAGGATCGCCGGATCGGCCAGCGGCACGCCCGTGGCCCGGAGCGCGGCGGCCAGTTGCACGGGCCAGCGACCCTCGGCCGGCACGCCTTCGCCGATGGTGTAGGAGTCGCCCAGGGCGAGATAGGTCATCGGCATGCGGATCTCCTGCGCTTCCTTCGCCTTTGGCGGAAAGGTGGCCCGGAAGGCCGGATGAAAGTGCGGGCGGAGCATGGCGGCGGGCGAGCAATCGGACCCTCGCCCCAACCCCTCTCCCGACGGGAGAGGGGCCGTGAACATCACGCCACGGCGGCGCGGCGCGGCTGTTCCGCCGCCATGCGCGCAAGCACCCGCTCGATGCGGGCGAACACCTCGCGCAGCTGCGCCGGCTGGGGCAGCAGGGTCAGGCGCAGGTGGCGGCTGGCGGCCACGTTGAAGCTGGTGCCCGGCACCACCAGCACCGATTCCTCTTCCAGCAGGCGCAGCGCGAAGGCGTTGTCGTCGAACACCGGGATGACGTCGGCGCGGATCTGCGGGAAGGCATACAGCGCCCCGGCCGGCGACACCACGTCCAGGCAGGCGCTGGCCGCCACGCCGTCCAGCACGGCCCGGCGCGCCTCGTGCAGGCGGCCGCCCGCCGCGGTGAGCGCGGTGATGGTGGGGTCGTCCTGCAGGGCGGGGATCACCGCCCACTGCGCGGTCGCGTTCGGGCACAGGCGCAGCGCGGCAAGGAGCTGCAGCGCGTCGCGATAGTCGGCGCTGCGCGCGGGGTCGCCGGACAGCGAAAGCCAGCCCACCCGGTAGCCGCAGGCGCGGTGCACCTTGCTGAGGCCGCCGAAGCTCACGCAGGGCAGCTCGCCGGCCAGCGCGGCCAGTGGCTGGAACGGGGCGTCGTCGTAGAGGATCTGGTCGTAGATCTCGTCGGTGAGCAGCAGCAGCCGGTGCCGCGCGGCCACCGCCACGATGCGCTCCAGCAGCGCGCGCGGGTAGACCGCGCCGGTGGGATTGTTCGGGTTGATCAGCACCAGCGCCCGCGTGCGCGGGGTGACCAGCGCCTCGATCTCGTCCGGGTCGGGCAGGTGGCCGTTCTCGGCGAGGCAGCGGTAATAGCGCGGCTTGCCGCCGTTGAGGATGGTGGCGGCGCTCCACAGCGGGTAGTCGGGGCTGGGCAGCAGCACCTCGTCGCCCGGCTGCAGCAGGGCGCGCAGGCTGAGGTCGATCAGCTCGCTGACGCCGTTGCCGATGAAGATGCGCTCCACTTCCACGCCGCGTGCGCCGCGGGCGCGCTGCTGGGCGGCGATCGCCTCGCGGGCCGCTTCCAGGCCTTGCTCGTGACCATAGGCCTCGCTGTCGCGCAGGTGGGCGGCAATGGCTTCGCGCAGGTGCGCGGGCGTCTCGAAACCGTAGCGGCCCGGATTGCCGATGTTCAGCTTGATGATGTCGTGGCCGGCAGCTTCCAGTTCGCGGGCGCGGCGGGTAAGCGCGCCACGGATCTCGTAACGTACGTCTGCCAGGTGCGTGCTGGGTTTGATCGAAGCCAACGCCGGAACCCTCGGGACCGGCGACCGTGCCGGTTTTGCGTCGATGCTAACAGCATGGTGCGGCGCAGCGCGAGTCGCTTTGCGGACGCTGGGCGGGCATTTCCGGGGCAGGGCATAATCGGCCCACCTGCCGAAGTCCCCCAGACTCATGAGCGATGCCGAAACGACAGAACGGCTGCGACGCATCGGCTGGCGTGGCGTAGCCGTGCCGGCAGCCGGGCGCCAGCTGGCGCGGGTGGTGGCCCAGCACCGCACCGGCTACGAGCTGCACGACGGCGAGCGCAGCTTCGGCGCGCAGCCGGCAGGCCAGTTCCTGAAGCGCGGCATCGATCCGGGCGAGCGCCCGGCGGTGGGCGATTTCGTGGAGATCGAGCCCGGCCAGCCGCCGCACATCGTGGCCGTGCTGCCGCGGCGCACCGTGCTGTCGCGCGCCGCGGCGGGCGAGCGCTATGCGCGGCAGATCATCGCCACCAACATCGACCATGTGCTGGTGCTCACCGGGCTGGACGGCGACTACAACCCGGCGCGCATCGAGCGCTACCTCTCGCTGATCGAGGATTCCGGCGCGCGCCCGGTGGTGCTGCTGAGCAAGCCGGACCTGCACGAGGACGTCCAGGCGCGCGTGGACGAACTGCGCGCCCGGCTCGCGCCCGGCACGGCCATCCATGCGATCAACGGCAAGGATGCGGCCAGCGCGGCGCAGCTCGCGCCCTACCTGCAGCCGGGCGACAGCGCGGTGCTGGTGGGTTCCTCCGGCGCCGGCAAGTCCACGCTCACCAACACCCTGCTCGGCGTCGACCGCATGGCCACCAGCGCGGTGCGCCACCACGACAGCCGCGGCCGCCACACCACCACGCATCGCGCCCTGCTGCAGTTGCCCACCGGCGGCTGCCTGATCGACACCCCCGGCATGCGCGAGCTCAAGCTCACCGGCGAGGAAAACCTGGACCTGTTCGCCGATATCGAGGAACTGGCCGAGAGCTGCCGCTTCGCCGACTGCGGCCACGGCAGCGAACCCGGCTGCGCGGTGCAGGCCGCGCTGGACAGCGGCGAACTCGCGCCCGAGCGCTGGCGCAACTACCTCAAGCTGCGCGACGAGCGCGAGGAACAGGCTTCCACGCTGGAAGCGAAGCTGCGCCGCCAGCGCGGCGGCCGGCCCGCGGAACGACCGCACGCGCCGCGCGGAAGACGGGAGCGGGATTGACCGGGGCGCGATGAACCGCCGGCAAGGAGCACCTCACATGCGACAGCTTTCCCCGATGATCGAGCCACGCCACGAGCGCGCCGCCACGCAGGCCGACGGGGCGACGACGGCGACCGCACGGCGGCGCGCATGAACGCGCCAAGCCCCGACCTGCAGCATGTCGCCGCGCTGGACCAGCGCCTGCTGGCCGCGGTGAAGGGCATCCGCATCCTGCCCACGGTGTCGTGGCCGGCCTCGCTGGAGAACCGCATGATCGCGGACTACGCCGCGGGCCGGTTCGCCTTGCCCGAGGTGGGCTACCAGCGGCCCGACCTGTCGGCCGCGCGCGCCGAGCTGGCCGCGATCGAGCGCGAGACCGCGGCGCTGGGCGGCGATCCGCTGGGCGACTACCTGGCGAGCACCGCCGAGTCCTGGCGCATCGCGGCGGAGATGCTGGAGGCGGTGGGCACCGACGGGGTGAGCGCGCCGTCGATCGCGCTGTACGGCCGCCCCGGCGAGGCGATCCCCGGCAGCCAGCGCAGCAACCTCGATGCGGCGCGCTATTTCGTGGAGCTGTCGGACGAGCTGGGCGCCGACCTGCTGGCCGACGACGCGCGCGAAGGCATCAGCGCCGAGGTGCTGCGCGACGAAATGGCGCACACGCTGGACCGCTTCTTCGGTGCGGACACGGTGAAGGTGGAAGTCGATCCCGAGCTCACCGCCAAGGCGGCCGCGGGCGCCACCCGCATCCGCCTGCGCGGCGGCGCCATGTTCAGCGACTACGACCGCCACCAGCTCCTGGCGCACGAGGCGCTGGTGCATTCGCTCACCGCGCTGAACGGCCGCGCGCAGCCGCTGCTGGCCTCGCTGGGGCGCACCTCGCCGCGCGTCACCGCCACGCAGGAGGGCCTGGCGGTGTTCGCCGAACTGATGTCCGGCGCGATCGACATCGCGCGGCTGAAACGCATCAGCCTGCGCATCCTGGCGATCGACATGGCGCTGTCCGGCGCCGACTTCGTCGAGGTGTACAGGTTCTTCGCCGAGCGCGGCCAGAACGCGGCGGACAGCTTCCACTCCGCCCAGCGCGTGTTCCGCGGCGTGCCGCCGCACGGCGGCGCGGCGTTCGCCAAGGACAACGTGTACCTCTCGGGCCTGCTCACCGTGCACACGTTCTTCCGCTGGGCGTTGAAGGAGCGGCGCCTGGAAATGCTGCGCCACCTGTTCGCCGGCAAGCTCACGCTGCACGACGTGGTGGCGCTGCAGCCGCATTTCGCCTCCGGCGCGATCGCGCCGCCGCGCTGGCTGCCGCCCTGGATGCAGCACGTGCACGGCCTGGCCGGCAAGCTCGCGTTCTCGGTGTTCGTCAACGGCATCCGCATGGGCAAGGTGCATGCCGACGAGCTGTCGCTGAGCGTGTAGCGGCGGTTCTCACCCGGCCCGGTGCTACCATGTCGCGAGTTGCTTCGCGTCCCCCGAATCCCAGGAAACGCCCCCTCCATGGCCCACTCCGAAGACCTGCGCCACGCCGCGCTCGAATACCACCGTCACCCGCGCCCGGGCAAGATCAAGGTCAGCCCGACCACGGCGCTGCTGACCCAGCGCGACCTGTCGCTGGCCTATTCGCCGGGCGTGGCCTACGCCTGCGAGGCCATCGTCCAGGACCCGAACGCGGCCAGCGAGATGACCGCCCGCGGCAACCTGGTGGCGGTGATCACCAACGGCACCGCGGTGCTGGGCCTGGGCGACATCGGCCCGCTCGCCGGCAAGCCGGTGATGGAAGGCAAGGGCGTGCTGTTCCAGAAGTTCGCCGGCATCGACGTGTTCGACATCGAGCTCAACGAGCGCGACCCGGACAAGCTGGTCGACATCATCGCGGCGATGGAGCCCACCTTCGGCGGCATCAACCTGGAAGACATCAAGGCGCCGGAATGCTTCATCGTGGAGCGCAAGCTGCGCGAGCGGATGAAGATCCCGGTGTTCCACGACGACCAGCACGGCACCGCGATCATCGTCGGCGCGGCCGTGCTCAACGCGCTGGAAGTGGTGGGCAAGCGGATCGGCGACGTGAAGGTCGCCACCACCGGCGCCGGCGCGGCCGGCATCGCCTGCCTCGACATGCTGGTGGCGCTGGGCGTCAAGCCCGAGCACATCCTCGCGTTCGACCGCGAGGGCGTGATCCACCGGGGCCGCCCCAACCTCGACCCGGACAAGGCGCGCTACGCGCGCGACACCGACAAGCGCTCGCTGGCCGAGATCGTGGCCGGCGCGGACGTGTTCCTGGGCCTGTCCGCCGGCGGCATCCTGAAGCCGGAGATGGTGGCCACGATGGCCGACCGGCCGATCATCCTCGCACTGGCGAACCCGTCGCCGGAGATCCTGCCCGAGGACGCGAAGAAGGTGCGGCCCGACTGCATCATCGCCACCGGCCGCTCGGACTATCCGAACCAGGTCAACAACGCGGTGTGCTTCCCGTACATCTTCCGCGGCGCGCTGGACGTGGGCGCCACCGGCATCAACGAGGCGATGAAGACCGCCTGCGTGCGCGCCATCGCGGAGCTGGCCCGGATGGAGGCCTCGGACCTGGGCAGCGCCTACGGCGGCGACGTGCCCTCGTTCGGCGCCGAGTACCTGATCCCGCGCCCGTTCGACCCGCGCCTGCTGGTGATGCTGGCGCCCGCGGTGGCGCAGGCGGCGATGGACTCCGGCGTGGCCGCCCGGCCGATCGTCGACATGGAGGCGTACAAGGAGAAGCTCGGCCAGTTCATCTACCGCACCGGCCTGATCATGAAGCCGGTGTACGACCGCGCCCGCTCCGACCTGAAGCGCGTGGTGTACGCCGAGGGCGAGGAAGAGACCGTGCTGCGCGCGGTGCAGTCGGTGGTCGATTACAAGCTGGCCTTCCCGATCCTGATCGGCCGACCCGAAGTGATCGAGATGCGCATCCAGCGCCTCGGCCTGCGCCTGCGCGAGGGCGTGGACTTCGAGCTCACCAACATCAACGACGACCCGCGCTTCAACGAGTACTGGCAGCAGTACCACACGATGACCGAGCGGCGCGGCGTCACGCCGGACGCGGCGAAGAACCTGCTGCGCTCGCGGCCCACCCTGATCGCCGCGATCATGGTCGAGCGGGGCGAGGCCGACGCGATGATCTGCGGCCTGGTCGGGCGCTACCACAAGAAGCTGGGCTACCTGCGCAGCGTGTTCGGCCTGGACCCGGGCGTGCAGTGCACCTCGGCGATGACCGGCGTGATCAACGACAAGGGCGCGTGGTTCTTCCTCGACACCCATGTGCAGGTGGACCCATCCGCCGAGCAGATCGCCGAAGCCGCGATGCAGGCCAGCTACCGCCTCAAGCTGTTCGGCATCGAGCCCAAGGTGGCGCTGCTGTCGCACTCCAACTTCGGCAGCCACGACAACCCGAGCGCGGCGAAGATGCGCAAGGTGCGGGAGATCCTCAAGGCGCGCGCCCCGAGGCTGGAGGTGGACGGCGAGATGCAGGCCGATACCGCGTGGGACGAAACGCTGCGCCGGCGCATCCTGCCCAGCTCCACGCTCGCCGGCCGCGCCAACCTGTTCGTGATGCCGAACCTCGATTCCGCCAACATCGTCTACAACATGGTGCGCGTGATGACCGACGGCGTGGCGATCGGGCCGATCCTGATGGGCGTGGACAAGCCCGCGCACATCCTCACCACCGCCTCCAGCGTGCGCCGCGTGGTCAACATGACCGCGATCGCCGCGGTGGATGCGCAGATCCGTGCCGGGCGTGCGTAACACGCGCTGAGGAAACCGCGCACCGAAGAAACGGCGCCCGCCCGAGCCAGGCTGCCTTCACCTCCTCTCCCCTCCGGGGAGAGGACTGAGGTGAGGGGCCGGGACTTGCCTCGCCTTGATCGAAATCCGCTTTGCCCTGGTGTGGGGTACTGGCAAGTGCCGCCCCTTACCCCGGCCCTCTCCGCGGAGGGGCGAGGGGGAAAGGCTCATCCCATGCGCCCCCGCATGGACGTCCATCGGCAGACGTCCAACTGGCAGCGATGGGGCGCGAAAGCTAGACTTGGCCTCGGTCTGCCGCTTCCCCCGGCGGCGTCTTCCCCCTACAGGCATCGCGCCGCACGGCGCCGCGGAGAATCTCCCATGGACCAGCTCGACGACATCCTCAACCAGGATCTCGATCCCACCGAAACCCGCGAGTGGATCGACTCGCTCAATGCGGTCATCAACCATGACGGCACCGAGCGCGCGCATTACCTGCTTGAGCAGATGGTCGATTCGACGCGCCGGGCCGGCGGCTACCTGCCGTTCGATCCCACCACCGCCTACGTCAACACCATCGCGCCGGCCAGCGAGGCCAGGATGCCGGGCGACGCGGCGATGGAATGGCGCATCCGTTCGCTGGTCCGCTGGAACGCGATGGCGATGGTGGTGCGCGCGAACCGCAAGCCGGGCGAGCTGGGCGGCCACATCGCGAGCTTCGCTTCGTCCGCCACGCTGTACGACGTGGGCTTCAACCACTTCTGGCGCGCGCCCAGCGCCGACCATCCGGGCGACCTGGTGTTCCACCAGGGCCATTCCAGCCCCGGCATCTACGCGCGCTCCTTCCTGGAGGGCCGCCTCGCCGAGGACCAGCTCGACCTGTTCCGCATGGAAGTGGTGGGCAAGGGCCGCGCGCTGTCGTCCTACCCGCACCCGTGGCTGATGCCGGACTACTGGCAGGTGCCCACCGTTTCGATGGGCCTCGGCCCGATCCAGGCGATCTACCAGGCGCAGTTCTGGAAGTACCTCGAGCACCGCGGCCTGGTGCCCCCGTCCGACCGCAAGGTGTGGTGCTTCATGGGCGACGGCGAATGCGACGAGCCCGAGTCGCTCGGCGCGATCGCGCTGGCCGGCCGCGAAGGCCTGGACAACCTGGTGTTCGTGATCAACTGCAACCTGCAGCGCCTGGACGGCCCGGTGCGCGGCAACGGCAAGATCATCCAGGAGCTGGAAGGCGTGTTCCGCGGCGCCGGCTGGAATGCGATCAAGGTGGTCTGGGGCAGCTACTGGGACCCGCTCCTCGCGCGCGACAAGGAAGGCGTGCTGCGCAAGCTGATGATGGAAACCCTGGACGGCGAGTACCAGGCCTGCAAGGCGTTCGGCGGCGCGTACACGCGCGAGCACTTCTTCGGCAAGTACCCGCAGACGCGCGAGATGGTCGCGAACCTCAGCGACGACGACATCTGGCGCCTCAACCGCGGCGGCCACGATCCGCACAAGGTCTACGCGGCCTACCACGCGGCGACGCAGACCAGGGGCATGCCCACGGTGATCCTCGCCAAGACGGTGAAGGGCTACGGCATGGGCATCGGCACCGGCGAGTCGCAGAACCCCACGCACCAGCAGAAGAAGCTGGACGACGAGGCGGTGCGGCACTTCCGCGACCGCTTCCAGATCCCGATCCCCGACGACAAGCTGCACGAGGTGCCGTACTACCACCCCGGCAAGGACTCGCCGGAAGTCGAATACATGATGGAGCGCCGCCGCGCGCTGGGCGGCTTCCTGCCGCAGCGCCGCCGCAAGGCCGACGCCAAGCTGAAGGCGCCCGAGCTGTCCGCCTTCGCCCAGATCACCGCGGGCACCGGCGAGCGCGAGATCAGCACCACCATGGCGCTGGTGCGCGGCATGAACCTGCTGCTGCGCGACAAGCAGCTGGGCGAGCGCGTGGTGCCCATCGTGGCGGACGAGGCGCGCACGTTCGGCATGGAAGGCATGTTCCGCCAGATCGGCATCTACGCGCCGTTCGGCCAGAAGTACCGCCCGCAGGACTCCGACCAGCTGCTGTACTACCGCGAGGACCAGAAGGGCCAGGTGCTGCAGCAAGGCATCAGCGAGGCCGGCGGCATGGCCTCGTGGATGGCCGCGGCCACCAGCTACAGCGTCAGCAACCAGGCGATGCTGCCGTTCTTCATCTACTACTCGATGTTCGGCTTCCAGCGCATCGGCGACCTGGCCTGGGCCGCCGGCGACATGCGCGCGCGCGGCTTCCTCGTCGGCGGCACCTCGGGACGCACCACGCTCAACGGCGAGGGACTGCAGCACGAGGACGGCCAGTCGCACCTGATGGCCGGCGTGATCCCGAACGTGAAGGCCTACGACCCCACGTTCTCCTACGAGGTGGCGGTGATCCTGCAGGACGGCGTGCGCAGCATGCTGGAGCTGCAGGAAGACCACTACTACTACATCACCGTGATGAACGAGAACTACGCCCATCCCGACATGCCCGAGGGCAGCGCCGAGGGCATCATCAAGGGCATGTACCTGTTCAGGGACGGCGGCAAGCCGAAGAAGGGCGAGCCGCGCGTGCAGCTGCTGGGTTCCGGCACCATCCTGCGCGAGGTGATCGAGGCGGCCGAGCTGCTGGACAAGGACTTCGGCGTGAAGTCCGACATCTGGTCCTGCCCCAGCTTCGTCGAGCTGCGCCGCGACGGTTTCGACGCCGAGCGCTGGAACCGCCTGCATCCGGAAGGCAAGCAGCGCGTGGCCTACGTCACCGGCCTGCTGGAAGGGCGCAGCGGCCCGGCCGTCGCCGCCACCGACTACGTGCGCGAGTACGCCGACCAGATCCGCGCGTTCCTGCCCGACGGCATGCGCTACACCGTGCTCGGCACCGACGGCTACGGCCGCTCGGACACCCGCGCCCACCTGCGCGACTTCTTCGAGGTGGACCGCTACTGGATCGCCCACGCCGCGCTCGCCGCGCTCGCGAAGGACGGCAAGGTCAACGCCAAGGACGTGGCGCGCGCGATCAAGGAATACAAGCTCGATCCGGACAAGCCGAACCCGCTCACCGTGTGAACCGGCCGCAACGCCGCAATGGAAAAGCCGCCGCGAGGCGGCTTTTCCATATGGGGGGAGCGCTGCCTGGTCGGGCAGGGGACGTCGAAGCGATCTCCTGGCGGTGCGTCGGCTCCGCCTGTGCGCGCAGGTCCGGCCCGGCACGCACGGAATGTCCGTGTGGACTATTCCGACAGCGTGCGCTGGATCGCCTCCAGCGCGTGCCCGCGGGTCTCGACGCCGTGGCGGGCCAGCAGCCAGCCGGCGGCGGCCATCGACAGCGCGATCAGCAACGCCGACAGCGCGAAGTGCCCGAACAGCCCCAGCACGCCCAGCGCCGCGCCGAGGATGCCGCCGGCCTTCGAGCTGGCGGCGATCAGCCCCGAGCCGGTGCCGCGCAGGTGCACCGGATAGATCTCCGCGGAATACGGCAGCATGGTGGCGATCACGCCGCCGCTGCTCACCAGCAGCGCCACCGTGGCGGCCACGGTCAGCGTCCCGCTGCGCGCCCCGGTGAACGCGATCGCGCAGAACCCCAGCAGCGCCACCGCGGTCAGCGCGATCAGCAGCACCAGGCTGCGGAAGCTGCTCCAGCGCTGGTACAGCCACACCACCACCGCCGTGCCGGGCACCGCGAGCAGCGCCGAACGCGCCAGCAGCGCGCTGGCGTCCCGGGCATCCACGCCCAGCGTGGCGAGGTTCGCCGGCAGCCACAGCAGGAAGCCGAAGTTCACCAGCCCCCAGGCCAGCCCGCAGATCGCCAGTCCCGCGGTGATGCGCGCATGGCGGCCGCGCAGCAGCTGGCGCAGGTCGGCGGCCGGGTGCAGGCTTTCCAGCACGGGCGGATCGGAATCGGCGCCGGCCGGGTCGACGACCACCGCGCCGCGGCCGCCGGTGAAGCGCGCCAGCACCGCGCGCGCCTGCGCGTGCAGGCCGGCGTTGGAGAGGAAGCGCGGCGATTCCGGGATGTAGCGGTTGAGGAACAGGATCAGCGCGCCGGTGGGCAGGTTCAGCAGCCACAGCGAGCGCCAGCTGTAGCTCGGCTCCAGCAGCGTCGCCGCGCCGGAGGCGGCGAGATAGCCGGCCGACGTGCCCACGCCGCCCAGCGCCACCAGCAGCCAGCCGCGATGCGCGGCGGGAATCGTCTCGGCCATCAGGGTGAACGCGATCGGCAGCATGCCGCCGGCCGCCGCGCCCATCAGGAAGCACATCGCGAGGTTCCAGCCGAACGTCGGCATGGTGCCGCAGACCGCGGTGCCCATGAACAGGATCGCCGACAGCAGGATCGCCGAACGGCGGCCGAACAGGTCGGCCAGGCGTCCCCACAGCAGCGAGCCCAGCGCGGTGCCGGTCAGTGCGGACAGCGCCAGCCAGCCGGCGGTGCCCATGCCGATGCCGTATTCCGCCGTCACGCCCGGCATCACGAAGGCCAGCGAGGCGGGCTTCATCACGTCGATCGCCAGCGCCAGCGCCAGCGCGATCACCAGCGTCCAGTGCTCCCGCTGCAGCGGCACGCCGTCGGCGACGTGGAAATGATGGTGCAGGTCGTGGCCGTGCAGGCTCTGCCGCAGCTGGGCCAGGTGCGGCATCAGGCCGTAGCCGGCCAGCAGCACGCCGCAGGGGATCAGCACCATGCCCACGGTCATCGGCAGGTCCATCGCCATGCCGGCCAGCTGGTAGTGCATGGGCGCCGCCATCAGGTACATCGGCATGTGCAGCAGGACGCCGGCAGCCACCGCGACGCAACCCAGCCAGAACGCCAGCGGGTGATGGAAGCGCGGTTCGGTGGACATGCTGCGGCAGCCGGCGGGTTCGCAGCGGCCAGCTTAGCAGCGGCTGCCGCGCGCCCGGTGGCGCCGGATGCGTCGCGGACTTCGTGCCCGTCCGCGGGCGCGGGCGGGACTCAGTCCTCGTCGCCGCCGTCGCTGCGGAACGCGCGGCGCAGCAGCAGGAACGCGCCGATGGTGCCGGCCACGATCGCGGCGGTGGCGACCGGGTGGCGGTTCACCTGGCGCTTCAGCCGCCGGTAGTGGTAGTTCGTCTCGTCGGCGAAGTCCTCGGCGGCGCGCGCCAGCCGGCGGCGGTAGCCGTCGCCGTCGAAACGCGACGCCGCGCGCCGGCCGCGGGAGATCCAGTCGCGCGCGGTGTCGCCCGCCTCGCCGGCATGGCGCCGCACGCGCTCGCCCAGATCGTCCATGCCTTGTTCGATATCGCGACGAGTGCTCATGATGTGCTCCTCTGTTGACGGCCTCACGCTGCCAGTATGGGCGTGAGCGGTGCGTAAAAGCTGCGCGGGCGCAATCGGCGTCATGGTTTCCACGATCGGAATTCGTCGCGCACCTGTGCACTGCGCAGGCGGCGGATGATCCAGCCGAACAGCACGCAGAAGCCCAGCGCCGTCAGGCTGCCGAACACCTGCATGGCGCGGATGAAGCCGTGCATCGCCGCGCCCATGTCGGCCGGCGCGCCGGAGGCCTGCATGAAGGCGGGCATCGAGCCCATGATCCACCACTGCCACGCCAGCCCCAGTATCTGGTAGACGATCGCGAAGCCCATCAGGCCGATGAACAGCTGCCGCGCCCATTCGTGCCGGCGCAGCAACCCCACGGCCGCGATCAGCGTGGTGGCGGAGACCAGCAGGAACGCCCGGAAGAACCACGCGAAGTGCGCGAACAGCCATTGCATCGGCGCCGGAAGTCCCGGTGGCAGCGGAGCCGCGGCCTGCGCGTGTTGCATCGCCGGCAGGAACAGCCACTGCAGCATCACGTTCTGCAACACGGAGATCAGCGTGGCGAATCCGGCGAGACCGATGAACACCCACGCCAGCACGGTGACGAAGGTGGAACGCAAGGGCGGCGGTGCGGACATGCGTGACTCCCCTGGCGACGCGACGGACACCAGCATCGCGGGTTTGCGGGCCCCGGGCAACGGCGGCGCCTGCCGCCACCGGCTCACACCGACTCGGCGCTGCCCAGCGTCTCGTTGGCGGGTTCTTCCAGATGCAGGCTCTGGCGCCTGCGCAGGCCGGGGAACATCGCCATCCACAGGCCGACCACCGCCAGCGTGCCGAGGCCGCCGACCACCGCGGAACCCACCGCGCCCAGCCACGCGGCGAGCATGCCCGACTCGAATTCGCCAAGCTGGTTCGAGGTGTTGATGAAGATCGAGTTCACCGCATTCACCCGGCCGCGCATCGCGTCGGGCGTGTCCAGCTGCACCAGCGAGCCGCGGATCACCATGCTCACCATGTCGAATGCGCCCAGCGCGAACAGCGACGCCAGCGACAGCCACAGCGAGCTGGACACCGCGAACACCAGCGTCGCCACGCCGAAGCCCGCCACCGACGCGAACATCGTCATGCCCACGCGTCGCTGCAGGTCGTGTTTCGCCAGCCACAGCGACATCAGCAGCGCACCCACCGCGGGCGCCGCACGCAACAGGCCCAGGCCCCACGGGCCGGTGCGCAGGATGTCGCGCGCGAAGATCGGCAGCAGCGAGGTGACGCCGCCCAGCAGCACCGCGAACAGGTCCAGCGAGATCACGCCCAGCACGTCCTTGCGCTCGCGGATGAAGTGCACTCCGGCGAACAGCGTCTTCAGCGTGGCCGGCTCGCGCTTCGGCGGCGCCTGCTCGTAGCGCAGCATCGCCATCATCGCGGCGGCGACCAGGTACAGCGCGGTCGCGCCCAGGTACACCACGCCAGGACCCGCCACATAGAGCAGGCCGCCCACCGCGGGGCCGAGGATCATCGCCATCTGGAAGGCCGCGCCGCTCACCGCCACCGCGCGCGGCAGGATCGCCGGCGGCACCAGCGCCGGCAGCAGCGACTGCATCGACGGCGACTCGAACGCCTTGGCCACGCCGATCGCGAACACCAGCAGCAGGATGCCGGTCTCGTGGATGCGGCCAAGCAGGGTCAGCGCCGCCAGCAGCACGATGGCCGTCCATTCCACGACCAGCCCGGCCAGCACCACGCGCCGCCGCTCGAACTGGTCGGCCACATGACCGGCCGGCAGCGCCAGCAGCACCGAGGGGATGAATTGCACCAGGCCGATCAGGCCGAGATCGAAGGCGCGCCCGGTGATCGCGTAGATCTGCCAGCCCACCGCCACCGACAGCATCTGGAAGCCGAAACCGGAGGCGACGCGCGCGCACCAGAACTGCACGAACGCGCGGTGCTGCCGCAGTTGCAGGGAGGCCGTAGCGGGGTTCGACATGGGAGTCCTTGCCGGAGAGCGCGCATTGTAGCCGCGGCGCCAGTGCCGGCCGGTCGAAGGACGCGATGTCCGCGTCGCGCGGATCTGATCCGGACTTTCCCCGCGCACCGCTACCATGCAGGTCTGTTTCGATCCTTCCGGCAATGCCGGGCATCGACGGCGAACGGCGGCAGGAACGCCCGGAGCGGCCCGACGGACACCGCTTCCCGTGGCTGGACGAAATCGCCGGCGTGGAGCACACGGACTCCACGCCGGGCAGCGAGAGCCGGGCGCGTTCTCGTGCTACGTCCGCAAGCGGGTGAAGCCGTCCGCGCTCCAGTCCTCGCTGCCGACGCCGTGGTGCACGAAGAACAGGCCGTCCGGGTCGTACCGGCGCTTGGCCGCGGCGAGTCGGGGATAGTTTTCGCCCCAGAATCCCTGCTGCCAGTCATGCAGGAAATAATCGCTTTCGGAGACGTAGGAGCCTGCATCCGGCGCCACGCTGCGCAACGCGGCCATCGTGTGTTCGATGGCGGTCGCCTCGCGCCGCGCCTTGGCCAGGTCGGGGTGCGCGCCCGGCATGCCGGGAAAGGCAGGGGCGCCGCCGTTGGCGCTGATGGCGAGCGCGAAGGCGTCCAGCACCTGGGGATGGGTGGCGGTGTCGCGTGCGCGGTCGATGGCGTCGGCTGCCGCCCCGGCCAGGCCTTTGTTGAAGTGCAGCGAGACGCCCCAGTGCTGCGCGGCGGTGAACAGCGCGTCGACGAGCCGCGACTGCTGCGCGGGTTGCAGCAACGTGGCCGGCAGCCACGCCGACTGGTAGCCGTGGAGGAACGTGCCTGCCTGCTCCCGGTCGCCGGCCCATACGAAATGGTGGCGTGGCGCGCCCGGGCGGTCGTCCGTGGCGATGATGTCGGGCGCGTGCTTGCGCAGGAATTCGGCGTCCCACAGATGCCGTGCCGGCGCTGCCAGCGCCCCGAACGGCTTGGTGATGCGGCAGTCCTGGCGCGCCTGCACCCAGGCCAGGAAGGGCGCCCAGACCTGCTCGGCCTCTTGCCTGGTGAGGCCCTGGAACATCATCGAGACCTCGAGGACGTTGCCGTCGTGGAACTTCATCTGCTCGCCCCAGTGCGGGTTGAACAGCGCGCGCTGGTAGAAATCCACGGCCGCAGCGATCAGGGCGCGATAGGCGGCGTCCGAGTTGGCCTTGATGGTGATGCCCACGCCGCCGAAGAAGTCGGGCAGCTCGAAGGTGCGCAAGGTCAGTCGCGTGACGATGCCGAGACTGCCGCCGCCGCCGCCCTTGAGACCCCAGAACAGTTCCGGGTTCGTGCGGGCGTTGGCGATGCGCACCTGGCCATCGGCGGTGACGACCTCCGCCTCCAGCAGGTTGGACGCCGCCGTGCCCCAGCGCTTGGAGAAGCTGCCGAAGCCGCCGCTCTGCACCAGCCCGGCCACGCCGACCGTGGTGCAGCCGCCGCCCTGCACGTAGCGGCCGCCGCGGGTGGTCACGGCGTCGTAGGCGTCGATCCACATGGCGCCCGCCTGCACGCTCACCGCGGCCTGCGGCGCCACGTGGCCGCTGCAGCCTTGCGGCACGAACGCGTCGTGCAGGCTCACCTGGTTCATGTGGCGCGTCCACACCAGCAGCGAATCCGGCGCGTCCGAGGTGCCCTGGTAGCTGTGGCCGCCACCTTTCACCACCAGCCGCAGGCGGTGCCGGCGCGCGAAATGGATGGCCGCGGCCACGTCGGCGGCGCTTTCCGCCGCCACCGCGTAGGCGCTGGGTTGCGAGGTCCAGGCGTCGGCCCAGCCGCTGGACTGGGTCAGCGCGGGGTTGTCGCCCACCGCGAAGGGGTTGTCCAGTTGCTTGAGTACCTGCGTGCAGGCGCTGTCCGGCGGCGTCGTGCCACAGGACGCGAACGGCGACGCCAGTTTCAGCAGCCGGCCGCCGACCTGCCGCTTCAACTGCTCCCATTCCGCAGCCGCGGGCCAGCCCGGCTCGCCCGGGCGCAGTCGTGAGCGCAGGCTCGTCGCGACTGCGCCGGCGCCGCGGGCCAGGGTCGTGCCGCTGCGCAGCAGCAAGGGCAGCAGGGGAAGGGTGGCAGCCGCCTTCAGCAAGTCGCGTCGTTTCATCGGATGTGGCTCCGGGCTGGATGGACGGCCGCCAGCATGTGCCGCCGGCACGGTCGTTCCCAGCCGGAGGTGACGGACGGCGGGCGGCCAGGGACGAGCCGACTTCGGGACGGGACGGGACGCATGGGGATTTCGCCGCGGCCACGTAGAATCCCCGACATGAACGAGCAGGCACCGGCGGGATGCAGGGATTTTCAGCGTTGGCCCCGCTCGGTCGAGATTGCCTTCTGGGTGACGCTGTACACCCTCAACACGATATTCAACGGCATCGTTGCGCGGATCGATCATGCCCGTACCGCGGCCTGGGAACCATGGGTATGGGAATCGAGCAGCTGCCTGGTGGTCCTGCTGCTGATTCCCTTCGTGAAGGCGGCGGAGCGGCGTTGGCCGTTCCGCTTCGATACCTGGCGGCACAGCCTGCCGTGGCACCTGCTGGCAAGCGTGGTGTTCAGCCTGGTGCATGTGGCCGGCATGGACGAACTGCGCAAGCTGGCTTACGCCATGGTTGGGCAGCATTACGATTTCGGCGCGTGGTGGCCGAACTTCGGCTATGAGTACCTGAAGGACATTCGCAGCTACTTCATCATCGTGGCGATGATCTGCCTGTCGCGACTGTGGCTGCTGCGCCAGCAGGGCGAGGCGAAGCTGCTGGACGAGCCGGACGATGGTCCGCCGGTGGAACCGGTGGAACGGCCCGAACGTTTCCTGGTACGCAAGCTGGGCAAGGAGTTCCTGGTCAACGCCAGCGAGATCGAGTGGCTGCAGGCCGCCGGCAACTACGTGAACCTGCACGTGCGCGGGCGCGATTACCCCTTGCGCAGCACCATGGCGGGCATCGAGACGCGGCTGGACCCGGCGCGTTTCCTGCGCGTGCACCGCGGCTACTTCGTCAACCTCGACTATCTCGCCGAGATCGAGCCGCTGGAGACCGGCGACGCGCGTCTGCGCCTGCGCGACGGCGCCACGATCCCCTGCAGTCGCCGCTACCGCGCCGCGCTGCGCGAGCGCTATGGCCAGCCCGCCCCGGCAGAGTGAGTCTTGCGCCGTGCCGCGCGCTCGTTCCAAGCTAGCGACTGGTTCCGCTACGGATGCTCCGCCGATGATGACCTTGCCGCCGCCCCGCCGCCTCGCCGCCGCCGCCCTCGCCGGCGCCCTGGTACTCGCCGGCTGCTCGCAGGGCAGCGCGCCCGCGCCGGACGCCGCCCAGCAGCAGGCCCAGGCCAGGGACGCGGAGGCGGCGCGCAACCTCGACACCTATCGCCAGCTGCTGCGCATCCACAACGACCAGATGGCGGTGTCCATGGGCAAGGACATCGTGCAGCGCTTCCCCGACAGTGCCGCGGCGAAGGAGGTGCAGCAGACCCTGCCGGAGATCGAGAAGCGCTGGACGGAGAACAGCGAGAAGGCGCGCCTCGCCGCGCTGTGGCAGTACCAGGTGGCGCCGATGGCGGGCGGCACCCAGTCCACCGCGGCGACCTACGACAGCCAGCCGGCCGGCGTGCGCGTGCGGCTGGTGCTGCGCCGGCACACGAGCTGGGGCCAGAGCGCGTTCCTGTTCAACGACGGCCACGGCGGCTTCGTCTGCAAGGGCAACTGCACCATCGCCGCGAAGTTCGACGACAAGCCGCGCGCGATCAAGGCGTACGCGCCGTCCACCGGCGAACCGGCGCTGATGATCCGCGACGACAAGGGCTTCATCGCGTTGCTGGAGAAGTCGAAGAAGATCAGTCTTCCGGTCACGCTGCAGGACGGCGAGAAGAAGGTGGAACTGGTCTACGAGGTCGGCGGCTTCGTGCCGGACCAGTGGCAGGCATTGCCGAAGAAGGGCGGGAAGAAGTAGCGCGGCGCGGTGCACGCGGCTGGCGTTCGCGCGTTTCAGAGCGTGTAGCCGAATGGAGGATCAGTCATGTCCCGCAAAGCCCGGTGGATGGTCGTGGCGCTGGCAGCGACGCTGGGCGCGTGTTCCAGCGTGCCAAATGCGCAGCGCGAGGCGCAGCGCCAGGCGGCATACGAGGCGGCGGCCGGCGCGCCGGTGCGCAGCTTCCATTTCTACAACCTGTACTCGTGGGAGCCGCTGGGCGACAGCCAGGTGGTCATCTACACCCAGGCGAACCGCGCCTGGCTGCTGGACGTGGGCCAGTGCCAGTACCTGGGCTTCGCCAACACGATAGGGCTCACCTCCTTCTCGGGCGACGTGTCGGTGAACTTCGACAAGGTGCTGGTGGGCCGCGGCTATCCGCCGTGCTTCATCTCGAAGATCCGCCCGGTCGACGTAGCCAGGCTGAAGCTGGAACAGCAGGCCCAGCGCAAGATCGACGCCGAGCCGCGCGAACCGGCGCCGGCGCCTGCCACCAGTCGCTGACCGCGCCGCTCAACGCACCACGGTGACCGGCACGTGGGCGCGCGCCAGCACGTTCGCCGAGACCGAGCCGAGCAGCCAGCGCGCCAGCGCGCCGCGCTCGGTGTGGCCGATCACGATGTGGTCGATGCCATGCTGGTCGATCTGGCCCAGCAGCACGTCGCCGGGGCTGCCGTGGGTCAGTTCGACGTCGACCAGGCTGGCGGCGTCGGGTTCGATCGCGGCCAGTTCCTCGCGCAGTTCCTGCAGTCGCTGGGTACCGGAATCGGTCATCATCAGCGCGCAGGTGTCGCCGCCCTCGGCCACCTGCAGCACGGACACCACGCGCACCCGTCCGCCGCAGGCGCGGGCCAGTTCGGTCGCGAACGAGAACGCTCGGCGCGCGGCGTCCGAGCCGTCATAGCCAACCAGCGAATACCTGGGCATTGTCTGCTCCTGTGACGGCCAAACATCGTCGTTTGGTGAAGAAGTCTGGAACGGGCGACGTTAGCGAAACATCAAGCTGAATGCAGCTGCGGATGGCTCACATGCGCATCACGGCAGGTTGCCGATCCTCCGTCTCGCCTTCCCGGGATGGCCCGCGGAACAGGTTCCGCATCCGAACTCGATCGAATAGGAGTAGCCGATGAAAAAGCACACACTCGCCGTGACCGCCGCCCTGCTGCTGGGTTCCGCCACGCTGACAGCGCTGCCGGTCACGCCTGCGCACGCCTCCAAGGCGGACGTGAAATGCCACCTGGCTTTCAACCTGGCCGGCTGGTCGATCATCCTCAAGCACGCCGAAGGCACCGGCACCGTCCGCTGCGACAACGGCCAGCACGCCGAGGTGAAGATCAGCGTGGTGGGCGGCGGCCTCACCGCCGGCAAGTACCGCATCGACCACGGCAAGGGCGAAATCACCCATGTGCGCGGCATCGAGGACGTGTTCGGCGACTATGCCGAGGCGACCGCCGAGGCCGGCGTGGTGAAGAGCGGCGCCGCCCAGGTGCTGACCAAGGGCACCACGTCGCTGGCGCTGGCCGGCCATGGCGAGGGCATCAACCTCGGCGTTTCGGTGGGCAAGTTCACCATCAGCCGGCGCTGAGCGCCCGGCCCGGGAGTGCCGTGGAGGGCGCCGCAAGGCGCCCTTCGCGCAGGTGCAGGCGTACACTGGGCGGCGCCGCCCCTCGTGGAGTATCGCCATGCGCCGCATCCCCCTGCTGTTCGTGTTCACCCTGCTCTGCGGCCTGCTGGCCGCGCCCGTGTTCGCCGCCGATGCCGGCGCCGGCGCCGATGCCATGCCCAAGGCCGGCACGGCCGCACCCGCCTTCCGCCTGCAGGACCAGAACGGCCACTGGCGCAGCCCCGCCGACTACCACGGCCACTGGCTGGTGCTGTACTTCTATCCCAAGGATTTCACGCCCGGTTGCACCACCGAGGTGTGCACGTTCCGCGACGACGTCGCCAAGCTGCGCCAGGCCGGCGCGTCGGTGGTGGGCGTCAGCCTGGACGACGTGAAGTCGCATGCCGACTTCGCCGCCAGGTACCACGTGCCGTTCCCGCTGCTGGCGGATACCGGGCATGAGGCAGCCAAGGGCTACGGCGTGCTCAACAGCATGGCCGGCATGCACTACGCCAAGCGCACCACCTTCCTGATCGACCCCGAGGGCAAGATCGCCAAGGTCTATGTCGACGTCGATCCCAAGGCGAACTCCGGGCAGGTGCTGACCGATCTCGCGGGCCTGAAGAAGGCGGCACCCTGATGCCGGTGATGGCGCGGGCCGAGTCCGGTCCTGCATCGCGCGGTTTCGCCTTGTGGCGCGTGGTGGTCTGGTTGCTGCTGCTGCTCGCCGCGTTCGGTTGCGTGCAGTACTTCAGCCATGCGCAGTTGCTGTGGGCGCACCGGGCGAACCTGTCGCCGGCCGACAGCGCCGCGATGCAGCGCATGCTGGCCTGGGACATCGGCTATCTCGTCGCCGCGTTGGTGCTGATCGTGTTGTGCGCCGGCTGCATCCTGCGCCAGGCCTGGGCGCGCGCGCCGCTGCGCGTGGCCGCGGGCATGCTGGTGCTGTGGGCCTTGGTCAGCGGCGGCATGATGGTGGCGCAGTGGCCGCAGTTCGACCGCGCCAGTGCCGAGGCGCTGGCCCAGCTCGGCCACGATGCCGCCCTGGGCGAGGCCGTGGTGCATGCCCGGCGCGTCTTCCGCATCACGATGGCGCTGAAGGGGGCGGCGATCCCCGTGCTGCTGTGGCTGGCCTGGCGGCTGGGTACGCCCGCGGTGCGCATGCAGTTCCGCCATCGCCGTTGAGCGACGGCAATGGCGTGACCGACGAAGGCGTGTCGGGCTTTTCAACCGTTGCGAAAGGGGGGGAAGGATGAAACGCGGCTTGGCGATACTGTTGTGTCTGGCGTGGTCGGGAGCCGCCTTGGCCGCGGGCCCGGCGGCGGTGCGCAAGCGGGTGCAGGCGAGCATGCTGCTCACCGGTACGATCGAGGTGGCGCCGGACGGCAGCGTGGCGCAATACGCGCTCGATCAACCGGAAAAAGTGCCGGAAGCCGTCAAGGGGTTGCTGACCAAGTCCGTTGCGACGTGGAGGTTCCAGCCGGTCGAGGTGGACGGCAAGCCGATGGCGGCCAAGGCATCGATGAGTGTGCGCGTGGTGGCCAGTCCCCTGGGTAACGACAACTTCAGTCTCGGTGTCACGGGGGCATGGTTCGGCGACGGTGCCTCGCGCCAGAGCGACGCCACGACCCAGACCATCTCGTACAAGAAGCGGCAGATGCCCCGTTATCCCATGGACGCGGCTTACTCCGGGGTACAGGGCATCGTGTACGTGCTGCTGAAAATCGGGCGCGACGGCCGTGTGGTCGATGCCGCGGCTGAAACGGTGAACCTGCGGGTTGTCGCCAGCGACGAGCAACTGCAGGTCTGGCGACGCGTGCTGGCCGAGGCTGCCTTGACCGGGCTCAGGCACGACACGTTCAATGTGCCCACGGCCGGGCCGGAGGCGGGCAAGCCTTACTGGGTGGCCAGGGTGCCGGTGACTTTCCAGTTGAATGGCGGGACCCCGGCCGGTTATGGCCAATGGCAGGCCTACGTGCCGGGTCCGGTGCAGGAACCGGATTGGGCCGACAAGGACAAGTTGGCGGGAAGCCCGGATGCCGTTCCGGAGGGTGGCATCCTGCTGGCCGAGCATTCGTTGCGCCTGCTCACGCCGCCGGGCGGCAGCTGAGCGCCATCGTCGGTTGCGGGGAGCAACGCCCCGTTCCCGGGGCGCTGCGAAGTTGGCGCCGCGTGTTCAGCATGGGTTGACCCCGGTGCAGGTATCGCTGCGCCATCCCGTTTGCGGAAGCCCCCGATGCGCATCCCTCGACTTTCCCTGTTCCTGCTGCCGCTGTTCGCCGTGTTGCCCTTGCACGCGCAGGATCTGGCCGCCACCTGCCACGCCACCAGCAGCTACGACGTGACGCTGCGCCCGGACAGCGTGCTGTTCGACCGCCCTTCGCCGGCGCCCACGCGGATCGAATTGGGCCGGGGCACGCTGCGTACCGACGGCGTGGCGGTGCCGCTGAATGCCGAGGCCCAGGATCGCCTCAGCCTGTTCGAGCGCGACCTGCGCGCGCTGGCGCCGCGCGTGCGCGGCGTGGCGCAGCATGGCGTGGACATCGCGGTGCAGGGGTTGCGCCAGGAGGCGGCGGGCATGGGCCTCGGCGCCGATACCCGGGCCGCGCTGGACCAGCGGCTGCAGGCGGATGCGGCCAGCCTCAAGCAGCGCATCGCGGCCAGCAACAGCACGCACGACTGGCAGGGCAGCGCGATGGACCAGACCATCAACCAGCTCGAGGGCGACCTGATGCCGCTGATCGCCGCCGACCTTGGCCAGCAGGCGCTCGACGCCGCGATGAGCGGCGACCTGCAGGCGGCAGCCACCCTGCGCGACCGCGCGTCGAACCTGGCCACGCAACTGGAGCCGCGCATGCGCCAGCGCATGCAGGCGCTGCGGCCGCAGGTCGAGTCGCTGTGCCCGGCGATCCGGCAGTTGGCCGCCTTGCAGCAGGGCCTGCGCGACAACCGTGGCCGTCCGCTGGACCTGCTGCAGGTCGGCCGCTGAAGGCCGGCGCGCCGGCCGCAATCGGCGGCCATCGCCGTTGCGACCACAGGCTCCGATCCTGCCGCGGATTAATCTCCGGCTAAGTGGCCGTCGACGAGGATGGCGCCATCATCCTCATGCTTGTCCGGAGGCGGCCGTGGCACCGAGCCTCACCGACGCCATCTGCAATCCGTTGATCCGCCGCGGCATCGACCTGTGCCGCCTGTATCGCCACGCTGCCCGCGCGGTGGGCGAGCCGGGGCTGCGGGCGGTGCTGGACGAGGATGCCCAGTCGCTTGCCGTCCTCGTGGCCGAGCTGCAGCACGAAGTGGGGCTGGCCGGCGGCACGCCGCGCACGCACGGCAGCTGGCGGGCCGCGCTGCGTTGCCGGATGGTGGACGGCATGGCGCATGCCGCCACCCGGCGCGACCACACCTGGATCCACGCCCTCGCCCAGGACGAGGCGGGCCTGCTGCGCGCGTTCGAGCATGCGATCGCCCGCCTGCCGGCCGAGTCCGCCCGGGGCTTGCGCCGGCAACTGCCGCGTTTGCGCGGCATCCATCTGGACATGCACGATCTTGACGGCGCCGCGCAGTCCTGACCCGCAGCGCGCAACTACATGGGCGCGCGCATCGCACCCACCCGATCTCCGGCATCCGGCCGTGACCGGCGTCGCCATCGGCGGACTAGCCTGCGTGACCGGGCGCAGCCGCGCCCATTGCGCGGGGAGAACGTCATGCATCGATACCTGCCTGCCGGCTTGCTGGCCTGCGTCCTGCTGGCTGGCGCCGGCGCCGCCTCGGCTTCGGACAGCCTGCGCGTGGGCAGCCGCGTGCTGGTGGTGGGCGACAGCGCCGCCACGGTGGCCGACCTGCTCGGCAAGCCTTCGCACAAGTCGCACCGCAGCGCGGCGCGCAGCGGCAGCCGTCGCGGCAAGCACGTGCGCGTGGTTTCCAGGGATGCGGAGCGCGGCGAGCAATGGCAGTACCGGCGCGACGGCCGGGTGGTCGTGGTCACCCTGGTCGATGGTCGCGTCAGCGACATCGACGAGCGCAGCCGCTGAACATGTCTTCGGTGCGCGCAGCCGTGACTGATGGCAGGGCATGACGCATGGCGCATGCCGTCGCCGGCTGCGTGATCGAATCTTCCAGGCATGCCGGAACCCGCAACCTGCATCGGACTGCAGGGCCCGCGCCCAGGGAGAATTCCATGTCCAGACACGGTCCAGTCGCGGTACTCGTCCTCGCCATCGGTCTCGCCTTCGGCCTGCCGGCGCAGGCGGCAGGGGTCAGCGTCCACGGCGACCAGTGCGGCTACGACAGCAACTACGACGTGCACGTGACACCGGGCGGCATCGATTTCAGCCGCAGCGGCGCGCAGCCGAACGAGGTCTTCATGCACGACGGCGCGTTGCGCGTCGATGGCCGGCCGGTGGCGGTGTCGGCGGACGACGCGGAGCGGCTGCGCAGCTACGAGGCGGACATGCGCGGCGTGCTGCCCGAGATGGCGGGCATCGCGCATGAGGCCGTGGGCATCGCCTTCGATGCCCTGACCACGGTGGCCGCCACGCTGGGCGGCAGCAAGCATCGTCGCGATGCGCTGGTGAACCAGCTCAACCAGTCGCGCATGGAGGCGATGCGCGGGCTGGAGGCCAGCATCAATGCCGACCACTGGAGCCAGCAGGATTTCGACGATGCGATCGAGAAGACCGTGTCGGAGGCCAGCGAGCAGATGGCCAGCGCGCTGACGCGCGGCGTGATGTGGTCGCTGTTCACCGGCCGCGCCAGCGAACTCGAAGCCCGGGCCGACACGATGGACCAGTCGATGGAGAAGGAAATGCAGGCGCGTTCGGGCCGGCTGGAAGCGCGCGCCAAGGCGATCTGCCCGCGCCTGGCGCGGATGAGCGAGCTGCAGCAGCAATTCCGGTTCCGCCTCGCCGATGGCCGGCCGCTGCAATTGATGACGGACAACCGGGATGGCAACGGCAAGGACAGCCAGGACAGCGCCGACGACGGCAAGATCGCCAGGCGCTGATTTCCCCAAAGCCCGTGCGCTCCCCGCACAGGTACATGCCGCGCCCGGCGTGACGCCGCCCGCGGCATTTTTTTTGCGCGGCGCCATCAGGGTCGGAAGCGCGCCGGAAACGCGCCTGCTGCTAGGCTCGTCGGCAGTCATTCCGAGCAACCGCCCCATGGACAAGCTGCGCGCCCATCTCGCCACCCTCGATTTCTCCGCTGCCCTGACCGCCGTCGGCCTGCGCCTGCTGGGCGCGCTGCTGATCCTGCTGATCGGCGCGTGGCTGGCGGCGCGCCTGGCGAATTTCATACAGCGCGCGCTGAATCGGGCCAAGGTCGACGACACCTTGACCGGCTTCCTGCGCAACCTGGTCTACGGCGTGCTGATCACGCTGCTGGTGGCGCTGGCGCTGGCTGCCCTGGGCGTGTCGGCGGCACCCATGGTGGCCGCGCTGGGCACGGCTGGACTGGCGATCGGCCTGGCCTTGCAGGGTTCGCTGTCCAACCTGGCATGGGGCGTGCTGCTGATCATGTTCCGGCCGTTCCGGGTCGGCGATTACATCACCGCCGGCGGTATCGACGGCACCGTCGAAAGCATCAACCTGATGTACACCCAGCTGGTGCTGCCCGACAATCGCGAGGCCGTGGTGCCGAACGCCAAGGTGGGCGGCGACGCCATCCTCAACTTCAACCGGCTGGGCACGCGACGGCTGGACCTGAGGATCGGCGTGGGCTGGCGCGACGACCTGGACCAGGCCATGGCCGCGATGCGGCGGGTGCTGGCGGACGAACCGCTGGTGCTGGCCCAGCCCGCACCGGGCGTATGGGTGGACAGCATCGCCCAGCAGACCGTGACCCTGGTGTTGCGTGGATGGGTGAAGAGCGACGACGCATGGGCCGCGCAGACCGCACTGTTGCGCGCGGTGAAGCAGCGCATCGACGCCGGCGAGTTGAGCCTGCCGGCGACGGCGCACGAGGTGAAGGTGGTGCAGGCGCAGGAGCAGGGGCGCGCGGGGGGCTGAGGTTGCGTGCGCGCTGCGTTGCTGGTTCTTGGTGTTGGTCAAAAGTACCGACCCGCTGATCAGGTGCGGCTACGTTCTTGTTGGGTGCTCGGATCAAAGCGGTTTCGTGCCGCTGACGCGGCCCGAGTCACTTTTCTCTTGCGTGGCCAAGAGAAAAGTAACCCAAAGAGAAGGCCACCCCGCGGCGGCGCTTGCCGGGCGTCCTGCCCGGCAAGTGCGTGAGCCGCGGCCGGGCTTTTCGAGCGGACTCCTGTCCGCGCGAAAAGGCGAGGCCATCCGTGGCCTCGCCCGCTGCGCGGCCTGATCGTCCGCGACTCACCGCCGCCGAGGGGCCCCGGAAAAGCAGGCGCGCGTCGTGCGCGCCAGAAGCAACGGCCAAAGCGGAGCGCCGCGAGTATGCGGCGCTCTGCTTTTGATTCTGCTCGTCATCCCAGCGAAAGCAGGAGGCGCTTCACAACAGCGAAGCTGGTCATCCAGCGCCTTGGTGTTCCGTGGCTTGCAGGCACTGGATGACTCGCTGCGCTCGCCCCTTTGGGGCCGCCCTGCGGGCGTTCTGCGCGCTTTGCGCTGGTCCTGCTTTCGCAGGAATGACGAGCAAACTGCAGGAGTGACGAGCAGGTAGTCGATTGATCGGACCATCCTTGGCTCTGGCTCTGGCTGTGCCCTGCTGTTGCTTCTGCGCGCTGGGAGCGCGCTGCTTTACCCGGGGCCCCTATGGCGCGGCGGGCGGGTGGAGGAAAGTCCGCAGGATGGCCGGCAGGGATGCCGGCCAGTTTTTCGCCAGCACAGGATGTGCTGTCGAAAAACCCCGTAACCCGCCCGCGCACCCGGAAGGCAGGATGCCTGGAGGGCGCGCCATCGGGGTGCCCCTCTCTTTGGTTACTTTCTCTCGGGCACGCGAGAGAAAGTGACTCGGGCGCCCGAAGGGCGCTCGAAACCGCTTTACCAACGGCGAATGTCAATAATCCAGACGGGGCGCGCAGAACGCGCAAGACCACTCAACGCAAAGCGCACAGCGTCACTCCAACCCGACGATATGCTCCCAGTGCGCCGCCTCCACCGGCTGCACCGACAGCCGGCTCCCCTTGCGCAGCAGCACCATGCCGTCGAGCGTGGCATCGCCCTGCAGTTCCTTGAGCGTGATGGTGCGCTTGAGCTTCTTCACGAACTTCACGTCGACCAGCATCCAGCGCGGGTTGTCGCGCGTGCTGCCGGGATCGAAGTACTTGCTCCTGGGGTCGAACTGGCTGGGGTCGGGGTAGGCGTCGGTGGCGACCGCGGCGATGCCGACGATGCCGGGTTCGGCGCAGCTGGAGTGGTAGAAGAACACCTTGTCGCCCACGCGCATGCCGTCGCGCATGTGGTTGCGCGCCTGGTAGTTGCGCACGCCGTCCCAGGCTTCCTGTTTCTTGCGCTTGAGGTCGTCGATGGAGAACGTGTCGGGTTCGGATTTCATCAGCCAGTAGTGGCGCGGGCGTGGGCTCATGCGTGGGCGGCTCCGTCTTGTCCGTTGCTGCAGTCGATCAGTTCGTGTTCGGTGGCGACGAAGTCCAGCGGCACGTCCCAGGGTTCCGCCTCGAACGCCTCGACTTCCTGGAACGCGTAGGCCACGCCTACCAGCAGCGGCTCGGTGGGGCGGGCCTGTTCCTTGAGGAAGGCGAAGCTGCGGTCGTAGTAGCCGCCGCCGTGGCCCAGCCGGTGGCCGCGGCGATCGAAGGCCAGCAGCGGCACCAGCACCAGGTCGAGCTGGAACGGGGCGAACCATTCGTGCGGCGCCACCGGTTCGGGGATGCCGTAGCGGTTCGGCGCGACCGGGTCGCCGTCGCGCCACGGCGCGAAATGCAATTGCTTGCCCTTGGCCAGGATCGGCAGCAGGAAGCGCTGGCCGCGGGCGAGCAGGGGCGGGATCACCAGGTTCAGCGGCAGCTCGCCGCCGGTGGCCCAGTAGCCGGCCACGCGCGCGTCGGTGAGGTACTCGGGAAGCTGCTCCAGCGAGCGGCGCAGTCCCTGGGCGGCGGCCATGCGCGCGGGCGGCGGCAGCGCGCGGCGGCGCTCGGTCATCTGCTCCCGCAGGCTGCGACGGTGGGCGGTGGCGTCCACGGCGTGCTCTCCATCGAAAGACGCCCCGTTCATCGAGCGAGGAACGGGGCGTGGGAAAGGTGGCGTCAACCGCGATGCCGCTGCCCACCGAACGACCTTGATCCACGATGGATCAGGTGGGAGGGCGACATGGCCTCAAGGCTTTCCGCACGCGGCGGACATGCACAACGACCGATGAAAAGCCGACCCGGGGCCGTATTTAGGAACAAGGCAAATGTAAGAGTGTGCCGGCGCACACCGCAGAAAACGCCGGGGTCGATTGTAGAACCTGCGCGCGCTTTCCGCCTAGTCCTTGGGGCGTGGCCGGGGGCGGTGCGCGACACCGTGCCGGAGCGTCGAGCCGCATGCTGCCGCGTGGCGGGCAGGGCTTGCCCCGCGCGCGGCGCGGGTGCGGGCTTTCAGGCCTTCGGGAACAGGTCCACCGCGCTGTCGCGGTGCTGCGCGGTGGCGGTTTCCAGCGCGATCTCCAGCCGCTGGCGCAGCGCGGCGAGGCGTTGCGCGGCCTGCTGGTCGTGGCCGCCCTGCTGCTTGCGCAGCGCCAGCAGCTCGTGGGTCATGCTCACCGCGGCCAGCACGGCCAGCCGCTCGAAACTGGGCGCGCGGGCGTTCGCGCGCAGCTCGCGCATCTTGCGGTCGAGCAGGGCGGCGGCCTCGACCAGGCCCTCGCGCTCTTCCGGCGCGCAGGCGATCAGGAATTCGCGGTCGATCAGCCGCAGCGCGACCGGATCATTGCTGCCGGGTGTGCTCATTGCTTCAGCCATTGCCTTCGAGCGACTTCAGTCGCTGGATCATCGCCTCGACCCGACTGCGCGCCTGCTCGTTGCGGGCCAGCAGGTTCGCGCGTTCGCCCGACAGCTGCTCCTGGCTGTGCCGCAGGCTGCGGTTTTCCTCGCTGAGCCGGCGCATGGCGTCGAGCAGCCGTTCGACCTGGCGGCCCAGCGCCTCCAGCTCCTGCTGGACGGTATCTGGCGGAAGCGATTCGGACGGGTTCATGCCCGGAACTATAGCAGTACGACGCGCGGGAACAGCGGGCGTTTTCCGCGGTCGGCGCCGGCGCCGGGGTGGGCGTGGCGTAGAATGGCCGGCCGTCCCCGAGGAACGCCCCATGCCGGCCACCGAACCGCTCAGTCACGACCAACTGGACGCGCTGATCGTGCGTCTGCGGCTGGGCGTGGACGCCAGTGAACTGCACGGTTCGCTGTGCGGTTACCTCGCCGGCGGCGCCCCGCTGCATGGGGGCAACCTGCTGGCCGCGCTGCAACTGGAAGGCGCGGAGGAGGTTGCGCCCGCGCCGTCCGACCAGGCCGCGCTGGACGCCTTGCTCAAGCAGTGCCGCGACGCGCTGGCCGACCCGGAACTTGGCTTCGAACCGCTGCTGCCGGACGCCGACCGCCCGCTGGCCGAGCGCGCCGACGCGGTGGTGGAGTGGTGCCGCGGCTTCCTCGGCGGCTTCGGCCTCGCCGGCACCGATGCGCACGCGAACCTTTCCGACGACGCGCAGGAAGTGCTGCGCGACTTCGGCACCATCGCCGCCTCGTCGTTCGACTTCGGCGACGCGGCCGAGGACGAGGATGCGTTGATCGAGGTGCAGGAGTTCCTGCGCGTGGGCGCGCTGCTGCTGTACACCGAGGCGGCCGGCCGCGGCCAGTCCGGCAGCGACCGCCTGCATTGAACGCATCGCCCGACCACGGCGCCGCGACGGCGATTGCCGGCGAGGAATTCGCCCGCCGCCGCCGCCAGCTGATGCAGATGGCCGGCGAGGACGCGGTGCTGCTGATTGCCGCCGCGCCCGAGCGCCTGCGCAACGCCGATGCCACCTGGCCGTACCGGCAGGATTCCGATTTCCATTACCTTGCCGGCTTCCCCGAGCCGGAGGCCGTGCTGGCGCTGCTGCCGGGCCGCCTGCACGGCGAGGTGGTGCTGTTCTGCCGCGAGCGCGACGCCGAGCAGGCGCGCTGGCACGGCCGTTCGGTCGGCACCGAACGCGCGGTGGCCGACTACGGCATGGACGACGCGTTCCCGATCGACGACATCGACGACATCCTGCCCGGCATGATCGAGGGCAGGGCGCGTGTGTACTGCCACTTCGGCCGCGAGCCGGCGTTCGACGCGCAACTGCTCGGCTGGATGCGCCGCCTGCGCCAGTTGCGCGGCGGCGGCGTGGTGCCGAAGGAATTCGTGGCGCTGGGGCACCTGTTGCACGACCTGCGCCTGTACAAGTCGCGCGCCGAACTGAAGCTGATGCGCGCGGCGGCGGATGTCGCCGCCCAGGCCCATCTCGCCGCGTGGCGCAGCGCGTTGCCGGGCCGGCACGAATACGAGGTGGAAGCCGAACTGCTGCACGCGCTGCGCAGCCGCGGCGCGGTGCCCGCGTTCACGCCCATCGTCGCGGCAGGCACGAATGCCTGCGTGATGCACTACCAGCACAACCGCGCGCGGCTCGACGCCGGCGACCTGCTGCTGATCGACGCCGGCGCCGAGCTGGACTGCTACGCCTCCGACATCAGCCGCACCATCCCGGTCGGCGGACGCTACAGCCGCGAGCAGCGCGCGCTGTACGAGGTGGTGCTGGCCGCCCAGCTCGCCGCGATCGACGAGGTATGCCCCGGCCGGCCGTTCGACGCCGCGCATCGCGCCGCGGTGCGGGTGCTCGCGGAAGGCCTGTGCGCGCTGGGGCTGATCGACGGCGGCGCCGACCGTGCGGTCGCCGAAGGCAGCTACAAGCGTTTCTTCCCCACCAAGACCGGCCACTGGCTGGGCCTGGACGTGCACGACGTGGGCGACTACCGCATCGACGGCGTCTCGCGCGTGCTGGAGCCCGGCATGGTGGTGACGGTGGAGCCGGGCATCTACGTGCCGCCCGACGAGACCGGCGTGGACGAACGCTGGCGCGGCATCGGCATCCGCATCGAGGACGACGTCGCGGTGACCCGCGACGGCAACGAGGTGCTCAGCGCCGGCGTGCCGAAAGAGGCGGAGGAGATCGAGGCGCTGCTGGCCGGGCGCTGAGCCCCGCAGGCCCCGTTCAGTCCCGTTCGTCCGCCGGCAACTGTTCCTTGCGCCGGTGCGCCTCGTCGGTGGCGTGCACCTCGTACCACATCGCGTTGAGCACGGCGAAGGCGCAGGCCAGGCCGAGACCGAGTATCCACGAGAAATACCACATGGCCGTTCTCCTTCAGTAGCCGCCGTGCGACTTGCGCACGTCCGCCAGCGTGACGCGACCGCGCATCACGCGGTACACCCAGCCGGTGTAGAGGATGACGAGGGGCAGCAGCACCACGGTGGCGCCCAGCATCAGCTCCAGCGTGCCGAGGCTGGAGGAGGCGTCCCACACGGTGAGGCTGGATCGCGGGTCGAGCTTCGACGGCAGCAGGAACGGGAACAGCGCGAAGCCGGCCGAGGCGATGGTGCCGCCCACCATCGCGCTGCTGGCGATGAAGCCGCCCACGCCGCGCCGGCCCACCAGCAGCTGCACCGCCACCGCGGCGGCGAGGGCGGTCAGCGGCGCGGCCCAGAAGCCGGGGTATTGCAGGTAGCCGGCGAACCAGCTGCCGCCCACGGCCACCTGCTTGTACAGCGGGTTCGAAACGCCGTCGGTCACGGCCGGCCCCGCCACCGCGTAGCCGGGAATGCCGTAGGCCAGCCAGACGCCGGCCAGCACGTACAGCACCGCGTAGGCGAGGGTGGCCCAGCGCGCGATGCGCACCGCGCGCGCCGCGATCGCGTGGTCGGCTTTCAGCGCGGCCCAGCAGGCGCCGTGCGTCAGCAGCATGCTGAGCGAGATCAGCCCGCACAGCAGCGCGTAGGGTTGCAGCAGGTCGAGAAAACCACCCTGCCAGCTCATGCGCAGGTCGCCGTCGAAGCGGAACGGTAACCCCAGGAACAGATTGCCGAAGGCCACGCCCGCCACCAGCATCACCACCACGCCGGAAGCCACCAGCACCCAGTCCCACAGGCTGACCCAGCGCGGGTCGTGCACCTTGCCGCGGAAGTTGAAGCCCACCGGGCGCAGGATGAAGGCCAGCAGCACCAGGAACATCGCCAGGTACAAGCCGGAAAACGACGCCGCGTAAAGCAGCGGCCACGCGGCGAAGATGGCGCCGCCGGCGAGGATGAACCACACCTGGTTGCCTTCCCAGGTCGGCTCGATGCCTTCCAGCAAGACCCGGCGTTCCTCGTTGTCGCGCCCCAGCAGCTTGAGCAGGCCGGCCACGCCGAAGTCGAAGCCGTCCATGATCGCGAACGCGACCAGCAGCGTGCCCAGCAGCGCCCACCAGATCACCCGCAATGTGGTGTAGTCGAACATGGTCATCTCCTCAGTGCGTGGCCGCGCTGTTCGCGGACGGCCAGATGCCCAGGCCGTCCGGCCCCTTGCGCACGAACTTCAGCATCAGCAGCGCGTCCACCACCGCGAGCAGCGTGTAGAACAGCACGAAGCCGCCCAGCGAGGTCCAGACCTGGCCCGCGCTCACCGAGGACACGCCCAGTGCGGTGGGCAGCACGCCCTCGATCGCCCAGGGCTGGCGGCCGTATTCCGCCACGATCCAGCCCAGCTCTATCGCCAGCCACGGCAGCGGCAGGCTCCACAGCGCCAGCCTCAGGAACCAGCGCTTCTGGTCCAGTTGCCGCCGGCTGGCCTTCCAGAACGACAGCGCGAACAGCACGATGAAGTAGAACCCGCAGCCCACCATGATGCGGAACGCCCAGAACAGCACCGGCACGTTCGGGATCGTCGAGTCGGCGGCCTGCTGGATCTGCGCCGGCGTGGCCTGGCGCGGGTCGTCGACGTACTTCTTCAGCAGCAGCGCATAGCCCAGGTTCTGGTCGTTCGCGGCCAGCACGGCCTTCGCCTGCGCGTCGTCCGGGTTCCTGCGCAGCGCGAGCATCGCGTCGTAGGCCTGCAGCCCCAGCCCGATGCGCAGCTTCGCGTCCTGCACCAGCTCGGTGATGCCGGGGATGGTCTCGTCGATCGAATGCGTGCCGATCAGGCCCAGCACCCACGGCACCTTGATCGCCGCGCGGGTGGTGCGCGTGTCGAGGTCGGGGATGCCGACCACGGTGAACGAGGCCGGCGCAGGCTCGGTGTGCCACATCGCCTCGATCGCCGCCATCTTCATCTTCTGGTTCAGCGACACCGCGTAGCCGGAGGCGTCGCCCAGCACCACGACCGACAGCGAGGCAGCGAGGCCGAAGCTCGCCGCCACCGTCATCGAGCGCTTGGCGAAATCCACGTTGCGTCCGCGCAGCAGGAACCACGCGCTGATCGACAGCACGAACATCGAGCCCAGCACGTAGCCCGCGCTCACCGTATGCACGAACTTGTCCTGCGCCACCGGGTTGAAGAACACCTCCGCGAACGAGGTGACTTCCATGCGCATCGTCTGCGGATCGAACGCCGCGCCCACCGGATGCTGCATCCACGCGTTCGCGACCAGGATCCACAGCGCCGACAGGCTGGTGCCCAGCGCGAGGAACCAGGTTACCAGCAGATGCTTCACCCGCGAGATGCGGTTCCAGCCCATGAAGAACACGCCGACCAGCGTCGCCTCGAGGAAGAACGCCATCAGCCCCTCGATCGCCAGCGGCGTGCCGAACACGTCGCCCACGTAGTGCGAGTAGTACGCCCAGTTCATGCCGAACTGGAACTCCATCGTCACGCCGGTGGCCACGCCCATCGCGAAGTTGATGCCGAACAGCACGCCCCAGTACTGCACCATGCGCTTCCACACTTCGCGCCCGGTCATCACGTACACGCTTTCCATGATCGCCAGGATCCAGACCAGGCCGAGCGTCAGCGGCACGAACAGGAAATGGTAGAGCGCCGTCAACGCGAACTGCAGGCGCGACAGCGTGACGACCTCGGGGTCGATGATCATGGGTGGGTACCTTGCGCAGGAGAGGCGGTTGCGGCGGGAGCGAGCAGGTGCTCGATCGCGGCGGGGCTGCTGTCCGGTTTCGGGTGCGGCGCGAACGCGATCCACCACAGCAACGTCAGCAGCGCGATCTTCGCCAGCACCAGCACGAACAGCTCGACGCCCAGGCGTCGCAGCGGTCGCGTGGGCACCGCGTCCTGAAGCGACTCAGCATGAGACATGGGAAGGTGTCAACCCGGTATGTCAGATGCCGCGCAGGTTACTCCTGCCCGATGGCGCGGGGGGTGCGGAGCAATGTCGCAGTTTGGCTCGTCACGCGTTTGCAACTTGAAGGAACCCGCGATGCGTCCGCACGACGGACGCATCGCGGGCCAGGCTTCGGGCGCGCTTCCCGCGACGCCCCCGGCTTCAGAACTTCCAGTCCAGGCTGATGCGTGCGGACTGGTCCGTGGCGTGCTGGCCGAACTGCCCCTGGTAGCTGCCGTCCACCGAGACATCGGGTGCGACGGTGAAGCTGATGCCGGTGGTGAACACGCCCGCGTTCTTCGCCACCGGCAGGCTGGCGATGGCGAAGCTGCCGCCGCCGCTCTCGAAGCGCATCGTGCCGACGGGCAGCGTATCGCCCCAGGCATGCTGCCAACCCAGGCTGGCGTGGGCGTGCAGGCCGTGGTTGGGCGCGCCGAGATCGAACGTGGCGCGCAGGCCGAGCGTGCCATAGCCGAGGGTGCTGTCCTGCCCGGCCACGGCCAGCGCGGCGGCGGTGCCGTTCTCCCGGATCGCGGGCGTGCCCAGGCGTTCCACCGCCAGGTTCACGAACGGCGCCAGCGTGGTGCGTCCCTGCACGAACGGCATGCTGGCGTCGACATAAGCCTGTGCGGAATGTGCGCGGTAGTTGCTGAGCGCACTGCCGCCGAAGGTGCCGAAGCCGATGAAGCGGTGCGTGTCCACTTTCTGCCAGCCGTAGATCGCGCCGCCCTGCCACTGCAGCGCACCGGTGTGCAGGCTGCCGTACACGCCCAGGTGCTGGTCGACCACATGCGAGGACGAACCCAGCGCGTCGACGCGCGCCGTGCCCTGGCCGGTGCCCAGCACCGCGCCCAACCGGGCATCGCTGCCCACCGGCATGTCCGCGCCGAGCAGCAGGCCGCTGCCGTTGCTGCTCATCGTCGAGGCATTGCCGTCGCCATCGTGGCTGCCCCAGTGGCCCCAGGCGGCCGTCCACGCGGCGACGCCGTCGGAGCCGGCGACGTTCAGGCCATTGGCGTTGTTGTTCTGGCCGGCGAGATGCTGGCCGATCGCGTCGCGCACGTAGTGGTCGTTGTCCGCGATGGCAGTGCGGGTGGAGGCGTGGATCTCGCCGGAAAGCTGGTCAAAGGCGTGGCGGGCCGCGGGCGCGTCCAGCACCACCAGCGCGTCGTAGACCGGATTGCCGAAGCCCAGCGAGTTCGCCGCCGTGGCCACGGCCTTCTGGTTGGGCGTCTGCGCAACCGATGCCATGGCGACGTCGTTGCGCTGCAGCGACAGCGTCACCACGTTGGCGCCGTAGTTCACCACGGGGTTGAGGAAGGCCAGGCTGCTGCTGGCCGAGGCAAACTGCCCGCTGACGCCGCCACCGGCGGTAAGGATGGTGTAGCTCGTGGTGGGTGCCCAGGTGCCGGTGTCGGCGAGCACCAGGGCGCTGCCGGCCAGGGTGGCCGTGCCGTTCACGGCGAGCAGGCTGGCCTGGCCGGAAGGCGTGGCCTCCACCTCGAACACGCCGCTGGCGCTCTGGGTGTAGTTGCCCTGGACGGTCAGCGTGCCGATGGAGCCGCCGGCCCAGAGCGTGCCGCTGTTGCTCACGTTGCCGAGGATGCGGCCGTAGCCGCGCAGCGTGCCGCCCGCACCCACCGCCACGTTGCCGCCGAGCACGGCGGACGGCGTCGCGGCATCGCCCACTTCCAGCGTGCCGGCGCCGACGGTGGTGGAGCCGGTGAACGCGCTGCTGTCGCCGTCGAGGATCAGCATGCCGCCGCCTGTCTTGGCGAGCGTGCCGCTGCCGCTGATGGCGTTGCGGAAGACGCCGTCGTTGGCCTGCGCAAAGACCAGTGCCGCGTTGTCGAGAACGGCGCCCGGCAGGCTCGTGCTGTCGACCACCAGCGTGCCGGCGTTGACGATGGTGCCGCCGGTGTAGGTGTTGGCGCCGGTCAGGGTGAGCGTGCCGGTGCCGTTCTGCGCCAGTGTGCCGCTGCCGCTGATGATGCCGGCAAAGCTCGCCGCATCGCTGCGGTTGAACGCCAGCGTGCCGTTGTCGGCGACGTTGCCGGCGATGGCGCCGGTGCTGCCGCCGTTGCCGATCTGCAGCGTGCCGGCGTTGATGGCAGTGCCGCCGGCATACGTGTTGGTGCCGGTGAGCGTGAGCGTTCCGCTGCCCGCCTGCACCAGTACGCCACTGCCGGAGATCGTGCCGCCGAAGTTCACCGCATCGCTGCGATTGAAGGTCAGCGTGCCGTTGTCGGTGACATTGCCGGCGATGGCGCCGGAGGTGCCGCCGTTGCCGATCTGCAGCGTGCCGGCGTTGATCGTGGTGCCGCCGGTATATGTATTGGTGCCGGTGAGGGCGAGCGTTCCGCTGCCGGCCTGCACCAGTGCGCCGCTGCCGGAAATGGCGCCGCCGAAGTTCACCGCGTCGCTGCGGTCGAACGCCAGCGTGCCGTTGTCGGTGACATTGCCGGCGATGGCGCCGGTGGTACCGCCGTTGCCGATCTGCAGCGTGCCGGCGTTGATCGTGGTGCCGCCGGCATACGTGCTGGTGCCGGTGAGCGTGAGCGTACCGCTGCCGGCTTGCACCAGTGCGCCGCTGCCGGAGATCGTGCCGCCGAAGCTCACCGCATCGCTGCGGCTGAAGGCCAGCGTGCCGTTGTCGGTGACATTGCCGGCGATCGCGCCGGTGGTGTCGCCGTTGCCGATCTGCAAGGTGCCGGCGTTGATGGTGGTGCCGCCGGGCGTGAGAGCGCTGTCCAGTATCCAGGTGCCGCTGCCCAGCTTGGTCAGTGCCCCCATGAACGTGGTGGCGCCGGTCACTGCCTGCGAGTACAGCTGCGTGCCGCTGCCGTCCAGGGTCAGCGTAGAGCTGGTGTTGTTGCCGATGTAGAGCCGGCCCTGCAAGGTGCTGCCGGTGAGCAGGGTCACGGCATTGGCCGCGTTGCCGGTAAGCCACACGTCGCCATCCAGCGTGCCGGCGTTGGTGAGATTGACCGCGCCATTGCCGCCCGCCGTGTTCACACTGGCGGTGCCGCCGCGGATCAGCGCGCCCGCGGCGTTGGTCAAGGTGTCGTTGCTGCCCACCAGGGCCACGCCGGTATTGCTGGCGACGATGCTGGCGCTGTTGTCCACCGTGCCATTCCCGGCAAGGATCACGCCGAGGCTGCCGGTGATGCTGGCGCCGGTCCGGTTGATCATGCTGCCGTTGCCGGACAGACGCACGCCGACGGTGCCGCTGATGCTGGCGCCGCCTTCGTTGATCACCGTGCCGCCCTGGTACATCGACACCGCATCGTTGCCGGTGCCCTGGATGCTGGCGCCGGCGGAGTTGGTCACGTTGGCGGCACTGTCGTTGGTGAAGACGCCGTAGCCGCTGCCCTGGATGACGCTGTGCGCGCCCGTGTTGACGAGGCTGCCGCCGAGCATCTGCACGCCGAGGTAGCCGCCGCTGATGCTGCCGCCGTTCGCGTTGGCGATCGTGGCGGCCGCACCGCCGACGTACAGGCCGGCGCTGGTGCTGCCGGTGGCGGCGAGGCTGCCGCCATTGTTGGTCACCGTGCCGCCGTTGTTGAGGACCACGCCGCTGTCGCTTTGCAGGCTGCCGGTGTTGACGATGGTCGCGCTGCCGGTGTCGGCTTCCACGGCGTACGTGCCGCTGCCGCTGCGCACGATGCTGCCGGCGTTGTCCAGCGTGCCGCCGTTGGCGAGCAGGATCTGGTTGCCGAGACTGACGCCGCTGTCCACCTTGAGCGTGGCGTTCTGGCCTGCGCTGTTGTCCACCGTCGCACTGCCGCTGCCGAGCGCGCCACTGTTGGCCGCCTCCAGCGTGCCGCCCGCGATGGCGGTGTTGCCGGCATAGGTGTTGGCGCCGCCGAGCACCAGGGTGCCGAGGTCGGTCTTGGTGAGGCCGGCGCTGCCGGCGATCGCGCTGTTGATCGTCGCCGTCATCGCGGCGCCCGCGCTGGAGCCGTCGCCCACGCGGACGATCGGCGCGTTGCCGTTGCTGGCGACCAGGGTCAGCGTGCCGCCGGCCAGCGTGTAGCCGGTCGTGGCGAACTGCAGGCCGGTGGCGCTCACGCTGCCTGCGCTGCCGTCCACCGTCACCGTGCCCGCCGCGCCGCCGAAGATCGCGAAGCCGGGCTGCGGCGACATCGGGCCGTTCGTCACGGCGCCGGTCGCATCCGTCCAGACCTGCGAGGTCGTGGACCACGTACCGCTGCCGCCGCCCATCTGCGTGGCGCTGGCCTGGCCGTTCGCGTTCCAGACGTTCGCCGTGATGCCGGTGGTGTCGATCAGGTTGATCTGTTTCTGCGCCGTCAGGTTCTGCAGGAACAGCGTCTGGCCGCCGGGCGCCGTGCCCAGGGAAAGGCCGCCGCTGGTTTCCGTCAGCGTGCCGGCGTAGGTGAACAGGTTGTACAGGCCCGGCCCCATGCCGCCCGCATCGGTGACGTTGAGCGTGGCGCCGTTGAGGCTGAGCTTGCCGCCCACGCTCACGCTGTCGCCGGTGCCGGCGGTCTGGAAGTTCGCGCCCGGCGCGCCGAAGGCGAAGTCCATCAGGCTGCCCTGCGCGGCGGTGAAGTCGCCGTTGACGGTGAGCGTGCCGATGGAGTCGCCCGGCGTCACGATGCCGCCGGACAGCACATCGACGTTGCCGCCGATCGTGCCGTGGCCGCGCAGCGTGGCGCCGCCGTCCACCGTCACGTTGCCGCCCAGCGTGGCGCCGTTGCCGGCGCTGCTGCCGACCACGAGGGTGCCCGCACTGATCGTGGTACCGCCGCTGTAGGTGTGGGTGCCGTTCAGCGTCAAGGTGCCGCTGCCCAGCTTGCTCAAGCTGCCGCTGCCGGAGATGGCGCCGGCGAACGTGCCATTGGTGCCTTGATTGAACACCAGCGATGCATTGTCGGTGATATTGCCCTGCAGGCTGGTGGTGTCGCCTTGCAACGCGCCGGCGCCGATCGTGGTGCCGCCGCTGTAGTTGTTGGCGCCGCTCAGTGTCACGGTACCGCTGCCCAGCTTGCTCAAGCTGCCGCTGCCGGAGATGGCGCCGGCGAACGTGCCATTGGTGCCTTGATTGAAGATCAGTGATGCGTTGTCGGTGATATTGCCCTGCAGGCTGGTGGTGTCGCCTTGCAACGCGCCGGCGCCGATCGTGGTGCCGCCGCCGTAGGTGCTGGTGCCGCCCAGTGTCACGGTGCCGCTGCCCAGCTTGCTCAAGCTGCCGCTGCCGGAGATGGCGCCGGTGAACGTGCCATTGGTGCCTTGATTGAAGACCAGCGATGCGTTGTCGGTGATATTGCCCTGCAGGCTGGTGGTATCGCCTTGCAGCGTGCCTGCGCTGATCACCGTGCCGCCGCTGTAACTGTTCGCGCCGCTGAGCGTCAGCACGCCGGCGCCGAGCTTGGTCAGCGTGCCACTGCCGGAAACGTTGCCGACGAAGGCGCCATTCGTGCCCTGATTGAATACCAGCGCCGCGTTGTCGACGACATTGCCTTGCAGGCTGCCCGCATCGCCTTGCAGCGTGCCGGCGCTGATGGTGGTGCCGCCGCTGTAGTTGTTGGCGCCACTCAATACCAGGGTGCCCGCGCCGAGCTTGGTCAGGCCGCCGGTGCCGCTCAGGGCCTGGCTCACGGCGAACACGTTCGCCGCATCCGCGATATCGAAGCCGCCGCCCGGTGCGCCGAGCGTGATCGCACGCGCGGTGGACTGGAACGCCGTGCCGGTGACCTGCAGGATGCCGCCTTCGAGATCCAGCCCTGCACCGGCCGCGCCAAGATTGGCATCGGCGCTGACCGACAAGGTGCCCGCGCTCAGCATGGTGCCTTGCGTATAGGTATTGCTGCCGCCGAGTACCAGGGTGCCGGCGCCGGTCTTGTTGAAGCCAAGGCCGGTAAGCGTGTTGTCGACGGTGGCGATCCAGCCGGCGCTGGCGCTGCTGCCATCGCCGACGCGGATCTCGCTGAGCGCGCCGGGCGTGGGCGCGACCAGGCCGAGCGCGCCGCCGACCAGATGGAAACCGTCGCTGGCAAACTGCATGCCGAGCGCCGTCACCGCACCGCCGGTGTTGTCGACCGTCACCATGCCCGCATCGCCGCCGAAGATGGCAAATGCATCGGCGGGTTGGCGGGTGGACGTGATCGAGCCGGTCGCATTCGCCCAGTTCGCCTGCGGCACCGACCACACGCCGCTGCCGCCGCCCATTCGGGTGCTGCTGGCCAGCCCGTTCGCGTTCCAGAAGTTCAGCGTCAAGCCGTTCGTGTTGATCAGGTTGACCTGCTTGCTGGCGGTCAGGTTCTGGATGGTGAAGCCCGAGGGCGGAATGATGCCGCCGTTGGTTTCGGTAAGCGTGCCGCCGTAGGTAAACAGGTTGTACAGACCGGGCCCGAAGCCGCCGGCATCGATCGGATTCAGCGTGGCGCCGTTGATCGCGAGGTTGCCGTTCACCGCCACGTTGTGGCCGCTGCCGAACGTGCTGAAGTTCGGACCGGGTGCGCCGAACGAGAAATCGAGCACGCTGCCCTGGGCCAGGGTGAGGTTGGTGTTGACGGTGAAGGTGCCGGTGGGACTGCCCGCCGCGAGATGGCCGCCGTTCTGCACGGTGACGCTGCCGCCGACCGTGCCGAAGCCGCCCAGCGCGGCGCCGCTGGCCACGCTGACGTCGCCGGCCACGCTGGCGCTGGCGTGCGACGCATCGCCCACCGTGAGGCTTCCGCCCTGCACCGTGGTCAGGCCGGTATAGCTGTTCGTGCCATTGAGCACGAGCGCGTTGGCGGTGTTGGTCAGGCCGCCCGTGCCCTGGATGGCCGCATCGAGAGTGCCGCCCCCGCTCACGCTGAGCGTGTTGGCGCCAAGCTTGATCGTGCCGCCGGTGCCGGCGAGCGCGCCGATGGCCTGATTGCCTGCCGTGGAGATATCGAAGGTGCCGCCACTGGCGAGCGTCAGCGCACTGCCGCCGGCAAGGGAGCCGCCCGGGCCCAGCGCCAGCGTGCCGGACTGGATGCTGGTGCCGCCGGTGTAGGTGTTGGCGCCCGTCAAAGTCTCCGTGCCGGTGCCGTTGATGGTCACGCCGCCGGTGCCGCCGATGGTGCCGCCGAAGCTGCTGCTGCCGGTGGGCGAGAGCGTCAATGCGTTCGCGCCGAGGAGCACCGAGCTGCCGGCCACGCCGGACAATGCGCCGATGCTCTGCGCACCGGCCGCCGACAGGTCGAGCGTGCTGCCGGGGGCGGCCAGGGCGACCGTACTACCTGCCGCGAGCGAGCCGCCGCTGCCGATCTGCAACGTGCCTGCGTTGATCGTGGTGCCGCCGGTATAGGTGTTCGCGCTGCTCAGGGTGAGTGTGCCGGGGCCTTGCTTGACGATACCTCCGGTACCGCCGATGGTGCCGGCGAACGTGGTATTGCCGGCATCGCCCAAGCTGAGCGTGTTCGCGCCCAGCGCGACCTGGCTGCCGGCCACGCCGGACAGCGCGCCGATGGTCTGGTTGGCGCCGGCGTTGCTGATGTCGAAGATGCCGCCCGCGCTGCTCAGCGTCACCGCGCCGGTGGCCGCGAGACTGCCGCCGGTACCGATCGCCAGTCCGCCCGCGTTGATCGTGGTGCCGCCGGTATAGGTGTTGACGCCGGTCAGGGTCTCCACTCCGCTGCCTTGCTTGATGACGCCGCCGGTGCCACCGATCGTGCCGGCGAACGTGGCGTTGGCGCTGTCGCCGAAGGTGAGTGTGCGTGCGCCCAGCGAGACCGTGGTGCCGGTATCGCCGGTCAGCATGCCGACGGTCCGGTTGCCATTGGCGGCGGAGATGTCGAACACGGAACCGGCGTTCAGCAGGCTGACCTGGCCGCTGGACGCCAGCGCGCCGTTCCCGCCCAGCGCGAGGGTGCCCCCAGTGACGAAGGTGCCGCCGGTGTAGGAGTCGGCAGCGGTCAAGGTCACCGTGCCGGTGCCGCTCTTGGTCAGCGGGCCGCTGCCGGAGAGCGTGCCGGACAGCGTGAAGTTGTTGGCGCCCGTGGCGGTGAGGCCGCCCGCATTGAGCGTGATCGCCTTGCTCAGGGTCGCGCCGCCAATGCTGGCGGCGACGCCGCCGCCATTGGCCGTGATCGCGGCACTGCCGAAGTTGGCATCGCTGTCGAACTGGGCCACGCCGCCGTTGAGGGTGGCGTCGCCGCTGATCAGCGCGCCGGACAGGCTCCAGGTGCCGCTGTTCACGATCAGGTGCTGGAAATTGACGTAGGTCGCGGATGAGGCGCTGCCCGTGCCCGTTGCGCCCGAGCCGGGCCCGGCCACCACATTCTGCAGCACCAGGGTGTTGTTGCCGCCCGCGCCGCCGTCGATCTGCCCGGTGGGCGCGAAGCTGAGATTGATGCCGAGCACGCCCAGCAGGTTCAACCCCAGGCTGCCGCCGGCGTTGACGTTCGATCCGGTCACTGCGGTGAAGGTGTTGGTGCTGTTGGTGCCCATCGACACGCTGCCGCTGATGGTGCCCGCGTTGATGAAGGTGTTGCCGGCAGCGGAACTCTCGAACGCGGTACGGCCGGTGATGGTGCCGGTATTGGTGAAGTTGATCTGGCTGCCGCCATACGCGGCGATCACCGGCGCATCCGATCCCAGCAGCGAGACGCCGAGCAGGGCGGAGGAGCCGATGGTGCCGGAGTTGGCGATGTTGGTCGTGCCGCCGCCGCCGTTGCGCACCGACAAGGCCATGCCGGTGAGGTCGGCGAGGTTGAGGCCGAGCAGGCCGGTAGTGCCCTTCATCGTGCCCTGGTTGCTGACGGTCACGGTGCTGCCGGGAATCGCGGTGCCGAGATTGGGGTTGCCGATCACCGTACCGGAGGACAGCAGGCTGAGCAGGCCGAGCAGGGAGGGATCGATGGTGCCGGCGTTGTTGAGGGTGGTGCCGTTGCCGGTGAGCGACATCGCGGTGCCGCCCAGGCCGAGCAGTACGCCGGTGGAGCCGCCGGAAACCACGTTGACGGTGAGGTTGCTGGCGCCGCTGGCGTACGAGGGCGCCAGCGGGTTGGCGGCGCCCGAGCAGGTCACGGTGGCGCCGTTGGTCGGGTTGACTGGCGAGCAGGCGGCCATGGCCGATTCCACCGGCACGGCGGTGCAGGCGGCGAGGCAGCACAGTGCGAGCAGGCGGCGTGCAGGCAAGCGCCGCGACGCATCCACCGATGACGCGGCTGCACTGCAGCCGGGCACCAGTTCGGAGGCGACCTGCAGTGCGTGCAAGGCGTGGTTCCAGACGAGTCGATAGATGCGGTTCATGGCTTGGTCCCCTGTGGTGCGGTGAGCGAACTGACAAATCGGTGACGATGGATATGGCGGCAGTGCGCGTCAGACGATGCGCAAACCTGCAGGCAGGCGCCGCGGGTCGTTCCGGAAGGCATCGCCCGCGGCGCGCTGGAACAGGTCGGGCGACAGCAGCGTGTTGCGCGGCTCGACCTTCGGCTTGCCGCGCACGGCATGCAGGCCCGGGGCGCCGGTGCGGCGATCGAAGTCGGCCACGCCGTGGCCGACGTGCCGGAAGTCGTGCGGAATTGACGGTTCGCCGATGAAGTCGTGGACGGCGTCCATCATTTGGGGCGGTTGGCTGGCGAGAATTTCGTACCGCACCGGCAGCAGGCGATCGGCCCGTGCGCCATGGCAGGCCTGCTTCAAGGCATCGCAGGCGATGACCTTCGCCTCGGTGGACATGCCTTCCGCCGGACTGCCCATGCTGGCGCGAAAGCGCGGGTTCCGGCGCAACAGAGTGGAACCCGGGCGCGGCAGGCCCGAGATGAAATGGCTACGCTGCAACACGTCTGTTCCCCCTGGATAGCGCCCCCGCTTCCTGGGGGGCGCTGCGCGAGCGGCATCACATTAATTGGTTGGTACAGGGTTGGATACCCCGAAATCGGGGCAGCTCAACTCAGTGGGCATTCCAGTTGCAGGAGGGCGCCTTCACCGGGCGCGGCCTGCACGACGAATCATCCGCCGGGACGAACGGCGCGGCTGCGCAGGCTGGCGATGCCGGTGTCGTGCGAACTGCGGTTGGCGGGATCGAAGCCGCGACCGTCGTCGCGGACCTCGGCATGCAGCCGCCCGCGTTCGTGCCGCACGAGCAGGTCGTCCTGGCGGACGCTGCCGTGCTCGAGATCGAGTTCGATGCCCCCTGGCTGTTCCCATTTCCTGCATCCGCCCCTGTACGGTGGACCCAGTATGCGCGGAACGCGTCGTAGCTTCATGCGATCGGAGGCGCTGTCCGTTCGAGCATGGCAAATGCATCGCGCGTGAGGTTTTCGGGCGCGTCCCCGGTGCAGGCCACGTCGTCCTCGATGCGGATGCCGCCGTACTGGCGGAAGGCATCCACCTTCGCCCAGTCGATGTCGGCGGCGACCGGCTTGCCGCGCAGTTCGGCGAGCAGCATGTCGATGAAGTACAGGCCAGGCTCGATGGTCACCACCATGCCCGGCTCCAGCACGCGGGTCATGCGCAGGTAGGGATGGCCGGCGGGGCGCGGGATGCTGCCGCCGCGTTCGCTTTCCTGGAAACCGGCCACGTCGTGCACCTGCAGGCCGATCGGGTGGCCGAGGCCGTGCGGGAAGAACGCGGCGGTGACGCCGGATTCCACCGCGCTTTCCGCGCTCATGCGGATGAAGCCGTGCTCGCGCAGCACGCCGGCGATGACGTGGTGGGCGTGGATGTGCAGATCGGGATAGCTCTGGCCCGCGCGCACCTTCGCCGCGAAGCCCTGCTGTGCGGCATCCATGCTGGCTATCAGCGCCTGGAATTCGCCCGCGCCCGTGCCGGCCCAGGTACGCGTGATGTCGCTGGCGTAGCCGGCGCAGCTCGCGCCGGCATCGATCAGGAAGGAGCGGTGTTCCGCCGGCGGCGTGCGGTCGAAGTGCATGTAGTGCAGCACCGCGCCGTGTCCGTTGAGGGCCACGATGCTGGCGTAGGGCAGCTCGGCGTCGATCTGTCGCGCGGCGGCGAGATAGGCCAGGTGGATGCCGAACTCGCTCTCGCCGGCGCGGAACGCGGCCTCCGCGGCGCGATGCGCGCGCGCGCCGATGCGGTTGGCCTCGCGCATCAGCGCAAGCTCGTACGGCGTCTTGTACGAGCGGTGCCAGTGCAGGCAGTCGAGCACGGCCTGCGGGTTGTTGGCTTCGAGTCCGTCGATGGCGGGGCAGGCCGGCGCGAGCACCGCACTGCGACCCTTCGGCAACTGCGCCACGGCATCCGCCGCGCTGCGCACGGTGACGATGTCGAAGTGTTCCACCCAGTAGCCGTGCGGCGCTTCCGGCACCACGTGCCAGTAGTCGCGCGGCTGCACGAACACCAGCTTCGGCTTCGCGCCGGGCGTGTACGCGATCCAGCTGCCGGGCGCGTCGGTCAGCGGCAGCCAGTGCCTGAAGTGCGGGTTGGCGACGAAGGGGTAGTCCTGGTCGTCGAGGAACTTGCCGGGCGGCGTGCCGGCGGCGATCAGCAGGTGGTCGAAGCCGCCCGACGCCAGCGCCCGTTCCGCGCGTTCGCGCAAGGTGGCGAGATGCGTGGGATAGAGCGTGGTGAGCTGCGCGTTCATGCGGATCTCCGGCATGGATATCGACCGCGCAGTCTAGCGCGGCGCGCTGACGCCGGCCGCCCGGCGTGCGACGCTCAGGCCTGGCGCAGCCAGCGTTCCAGCAGCTCGCCGTGGGCCGGCGCGACCGCGATGATGCGGTAGCCGGCCCAGAACTGGCCCGGACTTGCGGCCGGTTCGTGCCACTGTTCCTGCAGCCCCAGCTCGATGCTGCCGCTGGCGTCCGGCAACGCCAGGCGCACCTGGTAGATGCCTTCGCTGCGCGGTTCGCGGCCGCCGATCAGCAGCAGGCCGCTGGCCGAGAGGTTGCACAGGTGGCCCAGCGGCTGTTCGGCGACGGTGTCGATCGCCACGATGCCGGCGTCCACCGGCTTGCGCGGCGCGCGGCGTTGCTCGCTGGTGCTCATGGGCGGGCTCCGGACGCCGGCGCAGCGTCGCGCCGCAGGTTGCGGGTGAGCGAATGCCAGGCGCGGTCGAGCAGGCCGTCGCCAGGCGGCGGAAGTTCGCGCACCTGGCCGCTGGCCATCGAGCGGGCCAGCTTGCGCAGGTTCAGTTCCTCGCCGCGCTGGCCGCGGCGGGTGACGAACAGGCTGTTGCCGGTGACCGGCGAGAACCAGGCCAGCTTGCGCCGGCTGACTTCGCCCGTCGCCGGGTCGGTGAACTCGAACCAGGTGCCGTAGGGAAGCTGGCGCAGGCGATTGTGCAGGCGCGCCTCCTGCGGGCCCAGCGGCGGCTCGGGATCGTCGGCTGCGGCCGCGGCCTTGGCGCGCGGCGGTTCGCCCAGCCGCTGGCGCTGTTTCAGCCGCAGCGCCAGATCGGTGGCGCTGGGCAGCTCGGCGGCCGGTTGGGAGGCTTCGCCGGGCGCCGGTGCGGACACGCTGGCAGCTGCGGCCGGTGGTGCCGCGGGTGCGGGCACGGGCGCTGCGTCGGTGCTCGCCACGGCGGCGACCGGTGCCGGCGCAGGTGCGGGTGCAGGTGCTTCCACGACGGGAGGCGTCGCCAGGCTGGCGAAGGACGTCGCCGGCGGTTCCTTGCCGATCAGGCGCATCGCCACCTGGCCGGCTTCCTCGGCATGCATGCCGATCTGCTGCAGGCCGGCCTGCACCTCGCGGCGCAGCTGGTCGGCGTCTTCCACCGGCGCGCTGCCCAGCAACTGGTCGGTGACGTGCAGGCGTTGCGCGAAGTCGGCGCTGTCCTCGCCATGCTGCAGCAAGGTGAGTGCGAGCACGTCGGCCCAGGCGCGATCGAGCAGGGTGCGCAGCAGCCCGCGCGGCGGATGCGCGGCGAAGCGTTCGGCCAGCAGTTCGCCGGCGCGATGGCGGGCCAGGTCCAGCCGCTCGCGACCCTGCATGGCCTCGACGTGGCGGCGCTCGGCGGTCTGGGCGCGCCGGCTCAACTGGCCTAGATGGTGTTCGATGTCGGCGAGCAGGCTGGTGTAGAGCCCGGCGCTTGGCGGTTCGATCCGGGCGCGTTCGACGAGTTGGCGCAGGCGCGCGGCGAGCAGGTGGTCGGCTTCGCCGTCCGGGCCGTCCAGCCAGTCGTTCGCGGCTTCGGCCACCGCCCCCAGCAGGCGTCGCGCCGGGTGCCCTTGCTGGTCGAAGAAGCCGCGGTCGTTGACCGCCATGCGCAGCATCGGCAATTGCAGGTCGCTGAGCACGGAGCGGGCGTGCGGACCGTGGTGCAGTTGCCGTCCGATCTGCTCGAACAGCATCGCCACCAGCTCCACCGTGTCGTCCTGTTCGGGGCTGAGCCCGGTCGCGACGGCGCCGGCCGGTTTGCCGGCATTGAGCTGCAGCAGCAGCTCGTCGCGCAGGCGCTGGGCGCTGCGCAGCTCGCGGCTGGCCTGGTCGGTGACCTGGGCGAGGTGCTGTTGCAGCGCGCCCAGCGCGGCCTGCAGTTCGTCCGGCGTGGCGGCCCGGCCCGCGGCGGCCGCGCCGCCTGCGCCGGTACGGCCCTGGGCGAGCAGGTCGCGCAGGGTTTCCAGCACCGTGATCGGCGCCTGCGGCGCGCCTGCGGCGTCGCCGGACGGCGCCTCTCCCGCTGGCGCGGTGCGCACCGCCGGCGCGACGCGCGGCGGCGCATACGGACGCAGCTGCGGCAGCAGGCCGTCGCCCAGCAATTGCGCGTTGACGGCCCCGTACAGCGGTCCTGCCACCGCGACCACCGCCTGCTCGAAGGCCTGCAGCAGCAGCACCTGGTGCTCGACCGGCAGGTCCAGGGTGGCGATGGCGGCGCGCATGGCCTCGGTCAGCCCGCCCGGCGCGATCGGCAGCGCCGCGCCTTCCAGCGGCGCGGCGCCGACCAGCACGGCGAAGCGGTAGGCGAGCTCGGTCAGCGATTGGCCGTGGCGGGCCTCGCCGCGCGCGGCGAGCTTGTCCAGCGCGACGGTCAGCTCTTGCTCGCCGCGCCCGAGCAGGCTCAGCGGCTGGTGCTCGGGCGCTTCGTCCGCGGCGCTGTCCTCCTCGCCGAGCCGCGCGAAGCCGCTGCGCAGCTGGTCGGCATAGGCCTGCATGAAGGCGGTGCGCTGCAGTTGCAGCCGCGTGCGGCTGTCGAAGCAATGCTGCTGTTCGATGTGGTTGCGCGAGCGCTCGGCCTGCAGATACAAGGCGTGATCGAACTGTTCCAGGCACTGTTGCAGCGCCGGTTCCAGCCATTGTGCGCACAGCGGACCGATCACCCCGAGCAGGCGTTGCGTACGCGCGGGCCAGCGCCCGCGCGCGCGGCCAGCCGCGGCGGAGGTCGAGTGCCGGTGCTGAGGCTCGGCATCCATGGGTGTTTCCTGAGATTCCCTGTGCGGGAGTGTAGGACGGTTGCCGCGGGGTCGCCATCCGACGATTCTCATTCGACGGCGTTTGCGGTCGCGCCGTCGGGGAGCCCGGGCCTGGCCGGGGCGGCGCCGTGGCGGCCGGTGCGCCCGGCCAGCCGCTACAGGTCTGCCGGAATCACCACGGGCTGGCCGCCACCGGTCCTGCAGTCCGTGGAAGGCCGCGGCACGATCCGTATCGCGGCGGCGGGGAAGTCCGTGTGCAGGCGCGCCCGCATGCCGGGCGTGAGGTAGAGCTTGCCGTCGTGCCCCAGCAGCAGGGCGCAGTTCAGCTGCATGTGTTCGGCCAGGTGCTCGAAGCCGGCCGGGCCGGCCACCATGAGCGCGGTGGCGGCGATGTCCGCGTCGACGGGATCGTTGCTGAGCACGCTGGTGGCCGCGCTCGCCCGCTGCGGCCAGCCCGTGTGCGTGTCGATGATGTGGCCCAGGTCGCTGGCCGAGGCGCGATGGCGCTGGTAGTCGCCGGAGGAAGCCAGCGATTCGCCGTCGCCGAGGGCGATGCTGCCGAGCACGCCGGACGGGGCGTTGATTCCCACGCGCCAAACCTGGTTGCCGTTGCGGCCCAGCGCCATGACGAAGCCGCCGAGATAGATCAGCGCATGGTCGATGTCGTGCCTGCGCAGCAACTGCCGCACCTGGGCGGAGGCGTAGCCTTCGGACAGGCCGTTGATGTCCAGCGACACCGCCGGGTTGTCGGCGCTGACGCTGCCGTCCGGCGCGATGTGGACATCGTCCATGTCGGGCCGTTCGTCCAGCAGGGTCCGGACCTCGCCGTTCGATGGCGCCGCCGTCTGCACGGGATAGCGGCTGGTGTGGAAACCCCAGGCGCCGATCAGGCGGCCGGCGGCGGCGTTGAACAGCCCGTCGGTCTGGACGAAGCCCAGCTGCGCGCGCCGGATCAGGTCGACGACGTCGGGCGGCACGCGACGGGAATGGCCTTGCGCCAGCGCCGCGTTGAGCCGGGTCAGCTCGCTGGGTTCCCACGGGTGCCAGGTGCGGTGGTCGTGCACGAAGAGGCGGCCGATGTCCGTGAGCGCCGCGTCCGCATCGTCGCGGCTGGCGGTCAGCAGCTCGATGCGCGCACGGGTGCCGAACACCAGGAACTCGCCCTCCACCCGTTGCAGCGGGCGCAGCCACAGGAACAGGCCGGCGAGCGCGACGAACGCCGCGAGCACCAGCCCCGTGCGTATCGCCAGCGTGGACAGGCGGATGGTCATGGGTGCTCCGGAGAGGCGGTCGCCGGCACGGGAGAAGGGGCGCCGCCGTGGCGACGCCCCTTCCCTGGATGCGGCTTCAGCCTTCCGCGATCAGGCCTCCACGATCAGGCGCGAACGCATTTCCAGGTGCAGCGCATGGCAGAAGTGCGTGCAGTAGCACCAGAAGATGCCCGGCTTGTCCGCCACGAAGGTCACCGACTTCGTCTCCTGCGGATTGACGACGAAGTTGATGTTGTACTTCGGGATGCCGAATCCGTGGGTGAGGTCCTCGACCTTGTCGTGGTTGGTCAGCGTGATGGTGACGAGGTCGCCCTTCTTCACCTTGAACTCGCGCATCGAGTACGCCGGCGCCTGCGACATCAGGCGGATGTGCACCTTGTTGCCGTTGCGCTCGATCGTGCTCTCCTCCTTGGTCTTGACCGCGTTGGGGAACTCGTTGAGATCGTAGATCTGGCGCGTCTTGATGATGTCCGCGCGCACGATGATGGCGTCGTGCGGCTCGGGGTAGGCCGTGTGGTCGTGGATCAGCTTCATCTTCTCGCCGGTGATGTCGAGGAGCTGTTCGGTCTCCACGTGCAGCGGGCCCACGGGCAGGAAGCGGTCCTTGGAGAACTTGTTGCCCGAGTTGAAGAACTTGCCGTCGGGTTCCTTGGTTTCGCCCATGCTGGTGAAGCCGTGGCCCGGCTGGTAGTGCACGTCGATCGCGTCGATGATCACCTTGGCCTTGGCGTCGCCCTTGAACTGCGCGATCGCGCCATCGACGCTCCACTTCACGATCTTGCTGTCCAGGAACAGCGTGGTGTACGCATTGCCGCGGCCGTCGAACGCGGTGTGCAACGGACCCAGGCCCACGTTCGGCTCGGCGACCACGGCGTCGCGGGGCTTGGCCAGCTCGCCGTCGAACCACTTGTTCACCAGCGCGAGGTCGATCACCGAACAGGTCGGCGACAGCTTGCCGGAGCAGACGAAGTACTTGCCGTCCGGGCTCGCGTTCACGCCGTGCGGGTTCTTGGGCACCGGCACGTAGCAGGTGAGCGCGGTCTTCGGATCGGCATTGGCCTCCTTGCGGCCGTCCACCACGGGCACCTTGGAGTCGCCGATGGTGGTGAACTTGCCGGCCTTCACCGCCGCCTCGATGCGCGCGACGTGGAAGAACACGCAGGCGTCCTGCTCGGCGGACATCATGTCCTCGTAGTGGATGCCGTTCTCGGTGTTGTACTGGTTCGACGCGGCGAGCTTGCCGTCGTAGCTGGTGGCGACCAGGTCCATGTTGCCGTCGATGCGGCACTGCCAGCGCACATCCATGCTGTTCGCATCGAGGCAGGTGAACAGGCAGCCGTACTTGTCGGGCGATTCCTCGTCGCGGCCGTCGTTGGGCAGCGGGATGTGGAACTCGGCGCCGGCGAACACGCGCGTGGTGTAGTTGATCGCCGCGTCCACCGGGTCGCGCTTGTCCGAGAACAGGCCGTGCTGGCCCTGCACGTTCGGCAGCTCGGTGATCTTGTCCGTCTCGAACGTGTCGCCGCGGATGCGGGCCACGCGCGCGTTCAACTTGTCGTTGACCCAGAAGTACTTGCCGTCGTAGGTGCCGTCCTTGTACGAGCCATGGATGTGGTGGGTGTCGCCGGTCCAGTACTTCAGCTGGCCGTCCGGGCGGGTGCCGATGATGGCGCGCGATTCGTTGGTGATGCCCCAGCCGAGCATGGGGTCGATGTTGAACACCGGGATGCGCTTGATCGTGCGTCCGGACGGGCAGCCCAGGATGCGCACCTCGCCGGAGTGGCCGCCGGAGGAAATGATGTAGTAGCTGTCCAGCTTGCCCGGGGGCACTTCGTAGGCGTCGTGCCCGGAGGATGCGGCAGTCGCTGCCGAGCCGGCGGCGGCCTTGTCGCCGGACGACTGCGAAGCGCCGCAGGCGGTGAGGCCAAGTGCCGCACCTGCCATCGCCGTGGTACCCAGGAATTTCCTTCGGCCGGGGTCGATCGCCGGATGGATGTCTTTCGTTTCGTTGCCGCTCATCTGCGCATCCCTCTGTTGGTTGCACGGTTCAGGTGGGACGGACTTTAGGTCCTGGTCGGCGCCGGCGATTTGATGCGCGTCATGGGGAACCGAGTTTTGTGTGCGTTGCGTACAGGACCAGATGTCGCAGGACTGATGCGCGTCAAGGTGGGAAATGCCCGGTGCTGTTCTCATCGTCATCGTCGAACGATGCGGGCCATGCCTGCACGTGCGCGCCACGCACCCGTCCCCAAGGAAATCAACCGATGAAGATCCGACACTTTGCTGGTCCGCTGGTTGCCGCAGCGGCCATGTTCCTGGTCGCGTGCGGCGGCGACGGAGCCGCGCCAGCGACCGATGCGCCGTCTGCGCCGGCGGCCGCCGTCGAGGCCCCGGCGGTGCAGCCCGCCGCCGAAGCGGCCGCCGCGGGGCCGGCGCCGGGCGAGAAGGTCTACCAGTCCACCTGCGTGCTGTGCCATGGCAGCCCCGCCGTCGGCGCTCCCGTGCTGGGCAACAAGGAGGATTGGGCTCCGCGCATCGCGCAGGGCAAGGACGTGCTCTACAAGCACGCGCTGGAAGGCTTCACCGGAGCGAAGGGCACGATGCCGCCGCACGGCGGCAACCCCGGCATCGACGAAGCGTCGATCAAGGAAGCCGTCGATTACATGGTCGGCAAGTCGCAATAAGACAGGGGCGTGACATGAAGATGGCAGGCTCGCAGCGTGGTCCGGGCGCGGTCCGGCACGGCCATGGATGCGGATGGCTGTACGGATTGTTCGTGGTGTGTGCGTTGCTGCTCGGCAGCGGCCGCGCCTGGGCCGGAGCGTATGAGGCGGAATGGCCGGCCGCGATGTTCGCCGGCCCGGATCTGTGCCGCTATGCGCCCTGCGGCAGCGTGCTGCCGGGTGCCGAGCGTTTCTCGCTGCGCAAGGGCCAGCCCGCTTACGTCGAAGGCCTGCGCAAACACGACGGTCGCGACGAGGTGGTGGGCTACGTCTTCCTGTCCACCGACACCACGCCCGACATCGTCGGCTACTCGGGCAAGCCCATCGTCACCCTGGTGGGCATGGATGCGCAGGGACGCGTCACCGGCGTGCGCATCCTCCGCCACAGCGAACCCATCCTGCTGGCGGGCATTCCCGAAGAAAAACTCGTGGGTTATGTCGCCCAGTACATCGGCAAGCCGGCCGGTGCCCATTTCGAACTCGGCCGTGCCGACGGCACGAACGTGCCGATGGACGCCATCAGCGGCGCCACCGTCACCGTGCTGGCCGAGAACCAGATGGTGGGACGTGGCAGTTATGCCGTGGCACGCCAGGTCGGGTTGATCCATGCCGTGGAACGCCCCCAGGCCCGGTTCACCGCTGCAACTGCACCGTCCGACTGGGCCGGGCTGGTGGCCGAGGGCAGCGTGGGCCACCTCAAGGTGATGCCCGGGCAGGTGGGCGAGCCCGCCGCGGCCCGGCCTTTCGTCGACCTCTGGTTCGGCTACCTCAACGAACCGGCGGTGGGCAAGGCGGTGCTGGGCGAGGCGGTGTACCAGCGGCTGATGGGCGAACTGAAGCCGGGCGAGCACGCCATCTTCATCATCAACGGCGGCAGCAGCTCGTTCAAGGGTTCGGCGTTCGTGCGCGGCGGCATATACGACCGCATCCAGGTGAGCCAGGATGCGGACGCCTACCAGTTCGGCGACGGCGACTACCGCAACCTGTACCACATCGACCTGCCGGGCGTTCCGGCGTACGACGAGTCCGGCATCTTCATACTGCGCGGCAAGTCGTTTTCCGCGGCCTATCCGTGGCGGCTCGCGTTCCTGTCCAAGCACGAGGGGGACCACGGCGCCGCGGACTTCGCGAACTTCAACGCCGAGTACTGGCTGCCGGCGCGCTACCTGGAAGGCGGCCGTCCCACGGTCGAGAAGCCGACGCCCGCCTGGGTGAAGCTGTGGAAGGCCAAGGCCTTCACGATCACCGCGTTCGTGGCCTTCCTGCTGGCCGTCGCGGTGTTCTACGCGCTGCGCATGCGCTGGGCCGCGCGCTCGCGGCGCAACGACAAGCGCTGGATCCTGTGGCCGCACATCGCGGCATGGGTGGTGGCGGTGGGTTTCGTCGGCTTCATGCAGCTTGCGCAGCCGTCGGTGGTGCAGGTGTTCACGCTGGTCCACGCGCCGTTCGACGGCTGGCGCTGGGACCTGTTCCTCAGCGATCCGCTGATCTTCCTGTTCTGGGTCTTCATCGCGGTCACCGTCGCCCTGTGGGGCCGCGGCGTGTTCTGCGGCTGGCTGTGCCCGTACGGCTCGATGAGCGAGCTGCTGTATCGCGGCGCCCGGCGCCTGGGCCTCGGGCGCTGGCAGTTCGCGCTGCCGTCGCGCTGGCACCACCGCCTGCGCTGGCTGAAGTACGTCGTGCTGCTGGTGCTGGTGGCGGCCTCGTTCCACTCCATGGCGCTGGCCGAGCGCATGGCGGAGGTGGAGCCGTTCAAGACCACCTTCATGGTCCACGTGTGGAACCGCAGCTGGCCGTTCGTGCTGTTCTGGTCGGCGCTGGTGGCGCTCTCGATGTTCATCGAGCGGCCGTTCTGCAAGTACCTGTGCCCGCTGGGCGCCGCGCTGGCGCTGCCGTCGCGGTTCCGCCTGTTCGGCCTGAAGCGCAAGGCCGAATGCACCACCTGCAAGGCCTGCGCGGTGGGTTGCGGCTCGCAGGCGATCGACGCGCAGGGGCGCATCGACCCGTCCGAATGCATGCAATGCCTGGACTGCATCGTGCTCTACCACGACGACCACGCCTGCCCGCCGCTCAGCGCCGAACGCAAGCGCCGCGCCAAGGCCGGCCTGCCGTTGACGCCGATCGGCCGCGACGGCCACTTCATCCCGATCAAGCTGATCGAATGAAGCGCATGCCCGCCCTCCTGCTGCTGGCCTTCGCGGCGCTGCCCGCGGGCGCGGCGACGCTGCGCGTGCATCCCGGCGAGCGCATCGACGCGGCGATCGCGCAGGCGGCGCCCGGCGACACGGTCGAGATCGAGCGCGGCCAGTACGCGGGCGGCTTCCGCATCGACAAGCCGCTGTCGCTGGTCGGCGTGGGGCGGCCCACCGTCGGCGGCGGCGGCCAGGGCGACGTCATCCGCGTCGCGTCGCCCGACGTGCGCATCGAAGGGCTGATCGTGCGCGACAGCGGCGACGACCTCGGCGCGCAGAACGCCGGCATCTACATCCAGCCCGGCTCCGACCGGGCGGTGGTCAGCCATTGCGATTTCGCCCACGTGCTGTTCGGCCTGTGGATCGAAAAGAGCAACCAGGTGACGGTGGCGGACAACCTGATCACCGGCATGCGCGAGAAGATCTCCTCGCAGCGCGGCAACGCGATCCAGCTGTACAACACCCAGGGCGCGTCGATCGAGCGCAACCGCATCAGCTTCGCGCGCGACGGCATCTACGTGGACGTGTCGCACCACGCGCGCTTCGTCGGCAACCGCATCCACGACGTGCGCTACGGCACGCACTACATGAACTCCTACCACAACCTGTGGCAGGGCAACGAGAGCTTCCACAACATCGGCGGCATGGCGCTGATGGAGGTGCGGGACCTCGACGTGCGCGACAACGTGGCCTGGGGCAACGAAAGCCACGGCATCATGCTGCGGACGATCCAGGACTCCACCATCGCCGGCAACATCTCGGCCGGCAATCGCGAGGGCCTGTTCGTCTACGACGCCGAGTACGTCACCCTGCGCGGCAACCTGGTGGTCGGCAACGCGGTGGGCGTGCACCTGTGGGCCGGCTCGTACAACAACGAAGTCGACGGCAACGACTTCATCGGCAACACCGAGCAGGTGAACTACGTGGCTACGCGCGACGTGCAGTGGGGCAAGCACGAGGGCAACTACTGGAGCAACTACCTGGGTTGGGACGCGGACGCGAACGGCTACGGCGACGTGCCGTTCGAGGCGAACGAGCTGACCGACCGCCTGGTCTCGCGCTACCCGTTCGTGAAGCTGCTGCAAAGCAGCCCCGCGCTGCAGGCGCTGAGCCTGGTGTCGCGGCAATTCCCGGTGCTGCGCGTGGCCACCATCATCGATGCGCATCCGGCGATGCGTCCCCATCATGCCGACTGGAGCCAGTGGCTTGAACGCAGTGGTCATTGAAATCAAGGGCGTGGTGAAGCGCTATGGCGCGACGCCGGTGGTCGACGGCATCGGCTTTTCCTGCGGGGAAGGCGAGATGGTCGGCCTGGCGGGCCACAACGGTGCCGGCAAGAGCACCTTGTTCAAGATGATGCTGGGCATCATCGCCGCGGACGCGGGAGACATCCTGCTGTTCGGCGAGCCGGTGCGCGGGCGCCGCTTTCGCGAGGTGCGCCGCGCGATCGGCTACCTGCCCGAACACGTGGCGCTGTACGACAACCTGTCGGGACTGGAGACGCTGCGCTTCTTCGCGCGGCTGAAATCCGCCGATCCCGCAGGCTGCAAGGACCTGCTCGAACGCGTGGGGCTGGCCGGGGCGATGCATCGTGCCGTGCGCGAATACTCCAAGGGCATGCGCCAGCGCCTGGGCTTCGCGCAGGCGCTGCTGGGCGAGCCCCGCCTGCTGCTGCTGGACGAACCCACCAACGGCCTGGACCCGGAAGCCATCCATGACTTCTACGACCAGTTGCAACAGCTGAAGAACGCGGGAACCACGATACTGCTGAGTTCGCATCTGCTGGCCGAGATCCAGTCGCGCGTGGATCGCCTGGTGATCATGGCCAGCGGCAAGCTGGTGGCCACGGGCACGGTGGCCGCGCTGGCCGCCGCCTCCGGGCTGCCCGCCGGGCTGGCGCTGACGCCCCGCGAAGGCGCCCGCGAGCGCGTGAAGGGCGCCCTGCTGGCCGCCGGCCTCGTGCCCCTGGATGCCCCCGACGGCACGGTGCACGCGATCGTGGCGAAGCCCCATCGCATGACGCTGCTGCGCGTGCTGGCCGGGCTGTCCGGCGACCTGCAGGAGTACACGCTGACCGAGCCCACGCTGGAGGACGTGTTCCTGCACCACCAGCGCGGCACCGCCTGGGTGGAGCGTGCGGCATGAGGCCCGTATCGCACTGGCAATGGCGCCTGGTGGCCGCGATCGCGGCCAAGGAATGGCGCGACCGTCTGCGCAACCGCTGGGTGCTGGCGGTGGCCGTGGTGTTCGGCGCGTTCGCGTTGCTGATCGCGTATTTCGGCGGCGCCCAGTCGGGCGTGCTGGGCTTGCGCAGCGCCGCCGTCACGGTGGCCAGCTTGACCAGCCTGGCGATCTACCTGGTGCCGCTGATCGCCTTGCTGCTGGGCTTCGACGCCGTGGTCGGCGAGCGCGAGCGCGGCGTGCTGGACCTGCTGCTGTCGCAACCGATCACCCGGGCCGAGCTGCTGCTCGGCAAATACCTGGGGCTGGCCGCGGCCCTGGCGATGGCGACGCTGGTGGGTTTCGGCGCCGCGCTGGTGCCGCTGGCGCCTTCGATGGACCTGACCGCGCTGGCGATCTACCTGCGCTTCGTGGGCAGTGCGTTGATGCTGGGCCTGGCCTTCCTCAGCCTCGCCGTGCTGGTGTCCACGGTGGCGCGGGACCGCACGCGGGCCACCGGCGCCGCGATCGCGCTGTGGTTCGGCTTCGTGCTGGTGTTCGACCTGTCGCTGCTGGGCGTGCTGGTGGCCACGGCGGGCAGCCACGCCTCGACCTGGGCGCCGTATGTGCTGCTGCTCAATCCCGCGGACGTGTTCCGCGCGATCAACGTGTTCGGCGCAGATGCGCTGCGCAGTTCGTTCGGCCTGGGCACCTTGACCGCCCAGGGCTGGAATGCGGCCGCCACCCTGTACGGCGTGCTGCTCGCCTGGATCGTCGCGCCGCTGGGCGCGGCTCTTTGGAGGTTCCGATGAAATCGATGCGACGTTGGATGCCCGGATTGCTTGCGGTGCTGCTCGCCGCCTGCGCGCAGCAGGTGGCGACGCCAGGGCCGTTCGAGCCGCAGGCAGGCGCGCAGTGCGAGCTGGACGGCATGACGCTGGCCGACTACCCCGGCCCCAAGGGCCAGATCAACTACGCGGACGGCAAGACCGCGTACTTCTGCGACACGGTGGAGCTGCTGTCGATGCTGCTGCAGCCCGAGCAGGTACGCGCCGTGGCCGGGGCGTACACCCAGGACATGGGGCATGCCGACTGGGATCACCCGCACGGGCACTGGACCGATGCGACCAAGGCCTTCTACGTGCGCGGTTCGCGCCGCCACGGCAGCATGGGCCCCACGCTGGCGAGCTTCGCCGTGCGGGCGGACGCGGAAGCGTTCGCGCGCGAGTTCGGCGGGGAAGTGCTGGGCTACGCGCAGATCACGCCGGACATGGTGCGCCTGGACGGCGCCGCCGGCGGCGACATGGGCATGTGAGGGACACATGACGAACTTCTTCGAGAATGTCGACCCGCGGGCCGCCACGGCGATTTCCGACGTGTCGCGACGGATGTACGAACTGCGCGAACGGCGCAAGCGCCTGCTGGCGGCGACCGGATGTGGCGAGGCCGACGAAATACTGGCGGCGGTGCGCGACGGCAGCCTGCCCGAACACCCCGGTTACGACGCGTGGCTGGCCGTGCGCCTGATCGACGATCGCGAGCGCGCCCTGCACGACACCTTGCAATGGCGCTGCCTGGTCGCGAACGGCGCGAAGCGCCTGCCGCCGCCCCGCTCCGGCCTGGCCGCCCTGGCGTATGCGATCCAGCCCGTGCTGCCGGCCGCGTTCGCGGGCGGCATGCGGCTGCACCATGACGGCATCGCCTTCCGGGGCACGTCAGGCGTCCAGGCGCTGGTGCGCATGCAGACGCCGCAGGCCTGGTCGTTCGAGTGGCACCTCGCCGGCGAAGCCTGGCGGCTGGATACCGCGCCGGCCGTCCATCCGGGCGTGGCCGGCGCCGTGCACGTGCACCGGCCGGACGGCGCGGTGGTCGACAGTCCGGTAGCGCTGCCGCTGCAGGAAGGCAGCTCCGGGGTGGTGCTGGCGTTCCTGAAGGCGCTGGCGCAGTCGCCGACGCTGGGGCTGCACTGACGCGCGCGCAGCCTGCTCAGTCGAGGAAGCCGGAAATCACGTCGTTGAGGAAACGCTGGCCCAGCGCGGTGGTGCGCAGCCAGTGCGGATCGTCGACCAGCCAGCCGCGGCGGCGCGCCGCGGCCAGCGGCGCGGCGATGCGTTCCGGCGGCAGGCCGGTGCGTGCGGCGAAGTCGGCCAGCGGCACGCCGTCGATCAGGCGCAGCGCGTTGAGCATGTATTCGAACGGCAGCTCGTCGGCGTCGACCGCGCCGTCGCCGCCGATGCGCGCGGCAGCGCCGGCGGCCTCCATGTACGCCCGCGGGTGGCGGGTCTTCCAGCGCCGGCGTACCTGGCCGGCGGCCGTGTCGCTGAGCTTGCCGTGCGCGCCGGCGCCGATGCCCAGGTAGTCGCCGAACTGCCAGTAGTTGAGGTTGTGCGCACAGCGCCGGCCGGCTTGCGCATAGGCGGAAATCTCGTACTGGCCGTAGCCGGCCGCCGCCAGGCGCGACTCGCAGGCTTCCTGCATGGCCCATGCGTGGTCGTCGTCGGGCAGCGGCGGCGGGTTGGCGGCGAAGGCGGTGTTCGGTTCCAGCGTGAGCTGGTAGTGCGAGACGTGCGTGGGCGCGAGCGCGATGGCGCGCTCGACGTCGGCCAGCGCGCCGTCGAGGTCCTGCGTCGGCAGCGCGTACATCAGGTCGAGGTTGATGTTGGCGTAGCCGGCGTCCTGCGCGGATTTCACCGCCGCCTCCGCTTCGCCCGCGGAATGGATGCGGCCGAGGCGGCGCAGCTTGTCGTCGTCGAAACTCTGGATGCCGAAGGAAAGGCGGTTCACGCCCGCTGCGAGATAGCCGTCGAAGCGGCCGTGCTCGACCGTGCCGGGATTGGTCTCCAGGGTGATTTCGCAGTCGCCGGCGAAGGGCAGGCGTGCGCGGGCGCCGTCGAGGAAGCGCGCGATGTGGTCCGGCGCGAACAGGCTGGGCGTGCCGCCGCCGAAGAACACGCTGACGATGTCGCGGCCGCGCGCGGCTGCACCGAAGTCGGCGAGGTCGGCGTCAAGGTCGGCCAGCAGCAGGTCCGCGTACTCGGCGTACGGCGGCGGCGCGCCGCGCAGGCCGTGCGAGTTGAAGTCGCAATACGGGCACTTCTTCACGCACCACGGCATGTGCACGTACAGCGCCAGCGGCGGTGCGGCGAGGCTCATTGCCAATGCAGTTCGCGCAGCCTTTCGTGCAGCAGGGCGAGCGCCTGGCCGCGATGGCTGAGCCGGTTCTTCAGCGCGTCGTCCATCTCGGCCACGCTCTGCGCGTAGCCGTCCGGCAGGAACACCGGGTTGTAGCCGAAGCCGCCGGTGCCGCGCCCTTCGGTGAGGATGCGTCCGTACCAGCGGCCTTCCGCGATCAGCGGGGCAGGGTCCTCGGCGTGGCGCAGCAGGACGAGCACGCCGATGAAGAAGGCGCTGCGCCGTTCCTCCGGCACGCCTTCGAGGGCCTGCAGCAGCTTGGCGTTGTTGGCCGCTGCGTTGCCGTGGTCGCCGCTGTAGCGGGCGGAATACAGGCCGGGCGCGCCGCCGAGGTGATCCACGCACAGCCCCGAGTCGTCGGCCAGCGCGGGCAGGCCGGTGGCGCGCGCGGCATGGCGCGCCTTGAGCAACGCGTTCTCGACGAAGCTGAGGCCGGTTTCCTCGGCGTCGTCCACGCCCAGGCTGGCCTGCGGCACCACGTCGAAGCCGCTGTCGGCGAACAGGGCGCCGAATTCCCTCAGCTTGCCTGGGTTGCTGCTGGCGAGGACGAGTTTCATGGCTTCGGCTGCAGCAGGTCCCAGCGGTTGCCGTACAGGTCCTCGAAGACCGCCACGGTTCCATAGGCTTCATGGCGCGGCGCTTCGGCGAAGCGCACGCCGCGCGCCGTCATCGCGGCGAAGTCTCGATCGAAATCGTCCGTGTGCAGGAAGAAGCCGACGCGGCCGCCGGTCTGCTTGCCGATGCACGCGCCCTGGGCCTCGTCCGCGGCCTTCGCCAGCAGGATGGCCGTGGTGGCGCCGCGCGGCGCCACCAGCACCCAGCGCTTGCCGTCGCCGCGCGGCGAATCCTCGCGCAGCTCGAAGCCGAGCGCCTGCGTGTAGTACCGGATCGCCTCGTCGTAGTCCGCCACGACGAGCACGAAGCTGGCGATGTATTGGTTCATGGGTGCGGGATCGCCCGGCAGCTCAGGCGGCGAGCGCGGCGCGCTGTGCGGCCACCAGTTCGCCGATGCCCTTTTCGGCCAGCGCCAGCAGCGCGTCCATCTCGTCGCGGCGGAAGGCGTGGCCCTCGGCGGTGCCCTGCACCTCGATGAAGCCGCCGCCGTCGTTCATCACCACGTTCATGTCGGTGTCGCAGTCCGAATCCTCGGCGTAGTCGAGGTCGAGCACCGGCACGCCCTTGTAGATGCCCACGGATACCGCGGCCACCGCGCCCACGATCGGGTTGCGCTTGAGGTTCTCGCGCTGCATCAGCGCGTTCACCGCGTCGGCCAGGGCCACGTAGGCGCCGGTGATCGCGGCGGTGCGGGTGCCGCCGTCGGCCTGGATCACGTCGCAGTCCAGCGTGACCACGCGTTCGCCCAGCGCCTGGCGGTTGATGCAGGCGCGCAGGCTGCGGCCGATCAGGCGCTGGATCTCCATGGTGCGGCCGCCCTGGCCGCCGCGCGCGGCTTCGCGCTGCATGCGGGTGTGGGTGGCGCGCGGCAGCATGCCGTATTCGGCGGTGACCCAGCCCTCGCCCTTGCCGCGCAGCCATTGCGGCACGCGATCCTCGATGCTGGCGGTGCACAGCACGCGGGTGTCGCCGAAGCTCACCAGCACCGAGCCTTCGGCGTGGCGGGTGTAGTGGCGTTCGATGGCGACGGTGCGCAACTGGTCGCTGGCGCGACCGCTGGGTCGGACGGACTGGTTCATGTGGGCCGTTGGGCAACTCGGGGTCGGAAAGTTTACCATTGCGACCCCTCCCACCGTTCGCAGGCCGCCGATGATCCGCAGCATGACCGCCTATGCCTCGGCCGAGACCGGCGGACCCGCCGGTACGCTGAGCTGCGAACTGCGCACGGTCAACCACCGCTACCTGGAGCTTTCGCCGCGCCTGCCGGACGAGCTGCGCAGCCTGGAGTCCCAGCTGCGCGAGCGCATCGCGGCGAAGCTCTCGCGCGGCAAGGTGGACGTGACGGTGCGCAGCAACGACACGCGCAGCGAATCCCTGCAGGTGAACGGCGCGCTGCTGTCGCGCCTGTCCGACCTGAACCTGGACCTGCAGGCGCGCTTCCCCGGACTGCAGGTGCAGTTCACCGAACTGCTGCGCTTCCCCGGCGTGCTGCAGCAGGAAGCGGCCGACCCCGAGGCGCGCCAGGCCACGTTGTTCGAGGTGCTGGACCGTGCGCTGGACGCGCTCACCGCCACCCGCGAACGCGAGGGCGCGAAGCTGGGCCAGATCCTGCGCGACCGGCTGGATGCGATCGAGCGCATCGTGGCCCAGGTGCGCGAATGGATGCCCGGGATCCGCGCCGCGCTGCGCGCCCGGCTGGAGGCGCGGCTGGCCGACCTCAAGCAGCCCGCCGATCCCGGCCGGCTGGAGCAGGAACTGGTGCTGCAGATCACCCGCAGCGACGTGGACGAGGAACTGGACCGCCTCAGCACCCACATCGCCGAGACGCGCCGCGTGCTGGGCCTGAAGGAGCCGGTGGGCCGCCGCCTCGATTTCCTGATGCAGGAGTTCAACCGCGAGGCGAACACGCTGGGCTCCAAGTCGGTGGACGCGCGCAGCACCAACGCCGCCGTCGAACTCAAGGTGCTGATCGAGCAGATGCGCGAGCAGGTGCAGAACATCGAGTGATGTTCCGTGCCGCCCGATGGCGTCCGGCACACCGCATCGCAAGGCCGAAAGCCCGCTCCACGCGGGCTTTTTCGCGTCCGGCGTCGTCCGATGGCGTCAAGCGCGGTCCGGCGTCGGGGCCGTATCCACGGCCATGCCCGCAGCCCCTTGGTGGGGTGCGTCGCGGGTGCGACTCCATGGCGCCTAGCCGGTTTCACGTGCCGCGTCCGTCAGGGCGCAGAATGTCCGCCCCCGGGGCTGCCGGCCTCGCGCCGCCTGGGCGGAAACTCCCGATACAACTTCTCGAGCAAGGAACACTTTCCATGCGTGCCCTCCACAAAGAAAGTCATCTGATCGAACGGATAGGTTGGCTTCGAGCCGCGGTGCTTGGCGCCAACGATGGGTTGATATCGACTTCCAGCCTGATCGTGGGCGTGGGCGCCGCGGCGACGGCGCAGCACGAGATTCTCGTTGCCGGCGTCGCGGGGCTCGTTGCCGGCGCGATGTCGATGGCGGCGGGCGAATATGTATCGGTCAGTTCCCAGGCCGATACGGAAGAAGCCGACATGGCGCGTGAACGCCATGAACTGGCGACGCAGCCCGGCGCCGAACTCGCGGAACTTGTCGCCATCTATGAACAGCGCGGCGTGACGCGCGAACTGGCGCAGCAGGTCGCCGAGCAGATGATGGCGAAAGACGCATTCGCCGCGCATGCGCGCGATGAACTCGGGCTCACCAGCCACATGATGGCCAGGCCCGCCCAGGCAGCTTTCACCTCGGCCGCCACCTTCGCCTTTGGCGCGTCGCTGCCGCTCGTCGTCGCGTTGCTTTCGCCTGCCGGAGCGGTGGTATGGAGCGTGTCGCTCGCCTGCCTCGTCGGTCTTGCGGTCCTCGGCGCCATCGGGGCGCGGGCGGGCGGAGCCGGCGTGTTCAAGCCCACGCTTCGGGTCGTGTTCTGGGGTGCCGTGGCCCTGGCGTCGACCGCCGTGATCGGCACGCTCGTAGGCAAGGCGGTCTAGGCGGTTGCTGACGGGCGCTGTCCCGCGCCGCCCGTCATGGCTTTCATCGATGCATCCCGGTCTCGCGGGCTCCCGCCTGTCCCGCTGTCCAGGCGGGAGCCTCGGTGATCCGGCTATACTTCCGGGCCGCACGCCGTCGATGGGGCACCGATGTCCACCAGCCGTTTGAGCCGTACCCGAGCGAAAGGATCGAGCATGGGAGCCGCACGGCTGGGCCACCTGCCGATTCCGGCCGAGGTCTAGGTGCATCCGGCAGGCCCCGCTTCCCGCTTCCCGGCCCTCTCCAGCAACGGAAGAGGGCGCAAACGCGTCGCGCACTTTCATGAGCATTGAACCGGGCACCCTGTTCGTGGTCGCCGCGCCCTCGGGCGCCGGCAAGTCCACCCTGGTCAACGCGCTGCTGGAGCGCGAGCCGGCGATCTCGCTGTCGGTGTCGCACACCACGCGGCCGCCGCGGCCGGGCGAGCAGTACGGGCGGCACTACTATTTCGTCGAGCGCGCGGAGTTCGAGCGCGAGGCGGCCGAAGGCATCTTCCTGGAGCATGCCGAGGTGCACGGCAACCTGTACGGCACCTCGCGCGACAAGGTGCGGGGGCTGCTGGAGCAGGGGCGCGACGTGCTGCTGGAGATCGACTGGCAGGGTGCGGCGCAGATCCGCAAGAGCAAGCCCGATTGCGTCAGCGTGTTCATCCTGCCGCCGTCGCGCGGGGAGCTGGAGCGCCGCCTGCGCGGCCGCGGCTCGGACGCGCCCGAGGTGATCGACCGGCGCCTCGCCAATTCGCGCGGCGAGATCGCCCACGCCCACGAGTTCGATTTCATCCTCGTCAACGACCGTTTCGAGGCCGCGCTGGACGAACTGCAGGCCATCGTGCGCGCCGTGCGCTTGCGCAGTTCGCTGCAGTGCCGCCGGTACGAAGCCCTGATCGCCGAGTTGCTGGCCTGAACGCCGTGCCAGCGGCCCGGCATCCCCGGCTTGGCTGCCCTCCGCCGCTCCGCTAACGTAGCCTGCTTATGAACGCCGCCGCCTCCCCCGATGACATGCTGATCCGCATCCGCGGCCTCACCACGGTGCTCAGCGGCAAGAAGGTCTTCGACGCGCTGGACATGGACATCCCGCGCGGCAAGGTCACCGCGATCATGGGCCCCAGCGGCACCGGCAAGACCACCCTGCTCAAGCACATCACCGGCCAGATGCGCGGCGATGCCGGGCAGATCACGGTGGACGGCCGCAACGTGCCCGAGCTGAGCCGCGAGGCGCTGTACGAGCTGCGCGAGAAGATCGGCTACCTGTTCCAGAACTCGGCCCTGCTCACCGATTACGACGTGTTCGAGAACGTGGCCTTCCCGCTGCGCCAGCACACGAAACTGCCCGAGGTGCTGATCCGCAACCTCGTGCTGACCAAGCTGCAGGCGGTGGGCCTGCGCGGCGCGGCGCAGCTGATGCCCAGCGAGCTTTCCGGCGGCATGGCGCGGCGCGTGGCGCTGGCGCGCGCGATCGTGTTCGATCCGATGCTGATCCTGTACGACGAGCCGTTCGTGGGTATCGATCCGATCGCGCTGAACCAGGTGCTGAAGCTGATCCGCACGCTCAACGAGACGCTGGGCATCACCAGCGTGCTGGTGGCGCACGAGCTGGATGCGATCAAGCACGTGGCCGACCACATTTTCCTGATCGCCAACGGCAAGGTGGTGGCGCAGGGCGATCCGAAGACCATCGCCGACGACGGCTCGCCGTGGACGCGGCAGTTCTTCGGCGGCGAGGCGGACGGCCCGGTGCCGTTCCAGTACCCGGCCGGCGACTACGCCGAGGCGCTGGGCTTTCCGCGGGGTGGTGCATGAACGCGCGCATGGCAAACGACAACGTGGTGACGCAGGCGCTGGGCCAGATCGGCAACTGCGGCCTGTTCCTGCTGCAGATCCTCGCGGCGATCCCGCGCAGCCTGCGCTACGGGCGCGAGACGGTGCGCCAGCTGTGGTTCGTGGGCGCGATGAGCCTCACCATCATCATGACCTGCGGCCTGTTCGTGGGCATGGTGCTGGAGCTGCAGCTCTACCACGTGCTGTCGATGTTCGGCAGCACCTCGATGAGCGGCACGGTGGTGGCCATCGCCACCTATCGCGAACTGGGGCCGGTGGTCACCGCGCTGCTGTTCGCCGGCCGCGCCGGCACCGCGATCACCGCCGAGATCGGCCTGATGCGCGCCACCGACCAGATCGCCGCGATGGAGCTGATGGCGGTGGACCCGCTGGCCTACGTGGCCGCGCCGCGCTTCCTCGCCGGGCTGGTCGCGATGCCGCTGCTGTGCTGCGTGTTCTGCGCGCTGGCGGTCTTCGGCGGCCACCTGGTGGGCGTGTCGTGGCTGGGCATCGACAACGGCACGTTCTGGTCGAACATGACCGCCACCGTCGACGTGTGGCAGGACATCATCAGCGGCGTGATCTGGAAGAGCCTGGCGTTCGGCGCCGTGGTGGCGCTGATCGCCGTGTTCCAGGGCTATACCGCACCGCCCACCAGCGAAGGCGTGGCCTACGCCACCACCCGCACCGTGGTCGCCTCGTCCATCGCCATCCTGGCGCTGGACTTCGTGCTGACCGCGTTCCTTATGTGACCCGCCCGACGTGACCCGCATGACGATCCGACTTTCTTCGAGGATGTTGCCGTGAGCCAGAGAAAATCCTATGCCGTCGGCACCGGCCTGTTCATCGTGCTCGGCTTCGCCGCGCTGGCCTATCTCGCCACCCAGACCAGCTCGGTGGCGAACCGCCAGCAGGGCGCCAGCTACATCGTGGACGCGCAGTTCGAGAACATCGGGCAGCTGAAGGAGCGCGCCCCGGTGAAGATCGCCGGCGTGCGCGTGGGCCAGGTGCAGTCGATCGCGCTGGTGCCCGGCAAGTCCGTGGCCGACGTGAAGCTGTCCATCGACAAGGGCTACGCCACGATTCCCGCCGATTCGGTCGCCACGATCTTCACCAGCGGCCTGCTCGGCGACCAGTACGTGGGCATCGAGTACGGCCACGACAAGAAGTACGTCGCCGACGGCGGCAAGCTGGCGCTGACCCGCTCCACCCAGCCGCTGGAGGAGATGCTGAGCAAGTTCTTCGGCGCCGGCGGCGCGGCCGACAACATGGGCGGCACCTACGAGGTCCCCGCGCACTTCACCAACGTGGGCAGGCTGTCGGCGGGCGCCCGGGTGAAGATGGCCGGCGTGCCGATCGGCCAGGTGGTGTCGGTGCGGGCCGAACCCGCCAAGCTGGACGCGGTGGCGACCCTGGCGATCGACAACCGGTACAACCAGATCCCCGACGACTCCGCCGCCGCGGTGTTCACCAGCGGTTTGATCGGCAGCCAGTACGTTGCGATCCAGCCCGGCGGTTCGCCGGACATGCTGAAGAACGGCGACGAGATGATCCTGACCCAGTCGGCGATGCAGCTGGAAGACCTGATCGGCAAGTTCCTGGTCAACGGTTCCGGCGGCGGCGACGCCAGGAAGGATGCAGGCTCGTCCACCCCCACGGCCGGCAAGCATTGAGGCCGGCACCCTGCACAGTTCGCACAGGAGTTTCCGCATGATGCGTCATCTGGCTCTCGCCATCGCCGTGGCCTTCGGCGGCGCGCTCGCCGCGCCGGCCATGGCCCAACAGTCCGCCGCCCAGCAGCCTGCGGCCCAGCAGACCCCGGAGCAGGTGGTGCAGGGCATCGCCAGGCAGCTCGATGCCGAAGTGGGCGGGCGCAAGGCCGACCTGCAGAAGAACCGCGAAAAGCTGGTCGGCGTCATCAACCAGGTGTTCCTGCCGCATTTCGACGTGGATTACGCGGCGATCCTGGTGCTCGGCCAGCATGCCCGCGAGGCCTCGCCCGCGCAGCGCGCGGAGTTCGCCAAGGCGTTCTACAACTCCATCACCCACCGCTACGCGGAAGGCCTGCTGAACTACACCAACGGCGCGGTGAGGGTGCTGCCGTCGACCGGCGACCTCAACGACAAGCGCACCGTGGTGCGCACCCAGGTCGCCACCGGCGACGGCAAGACCGTGTCCGTGGACTTCGCGTTCCGCAAGACCGCCAGCGGCGAGTGGAAGGCCTACGACGTGGTGATCGAGGGCATTTCCTACATCACGAACTATCGTAACCAGGTCGATGCGGAGATCCGCAAGGTCGGCCTCGACCAGCTGATCAAGAACCTGCAGACCCAGGGCGACCAGGCGCTGAAGGCGATGGAGCAGCAACCGGGCGGCAAGGCCAATGGCGGCTGATACCGGTTTCCGGCTGGAACGCGGCGAGCCGGGCACGCTGGCGGTGTCCGGCGTGCTGGGTTTTCCCACCGCAGCCGAGGCGTGGCAGACGCTGGACGGGGCGTTGCGGGCGGGCGACCGCTCCACGCTGGACCTCGCCGGCGTGCGCTCCTGCGACAGCGCCGGCCTGGCCTGCGTGCTGGCCGTGCTGGCCGCGGCCCGCGTGCGCGGCCAGGTCGTGAGCCTGCGGCACGTTCCCGACGGGCTGCGCACCCTGGCGCAGGTCAGCGGCGTGGAGGCGTTCCTGGCGCCGGCCTGAAGCGCAGGTTCGCAACCGCACATGAAAAACGGGGCCGCGCGAGCGGCCCCGTTTTCACGTGCGCATGTGCCGTGTCTCAGTTCCTGCCGGGCGCGGACTTCGTCGCGGCGTGCTGCTGCTCCCACTGCTTCTGCTGCTGCAGAAGCTCGTCGGGATCGAAGCCCGGCTGGTCGACGCCCTGCATCTTCTCGATCACGTCGGCCGGCGGGTTGCCGTCGTACAGCATGTACAGGCGACGCTGGCGGTAGGCGTCGCGCAGGAACGCGTAGGGATCGTAGGCCGACTGCAGGAAACCCTCGGCGTCGATCAGCTGCGAGCGCATCGACACCACGTACAGCACCTGGGGCAGGTAGTACTGGCCGTAGTTGAAGTAGTGGGTGCGCGCCACGATGCTCAGCGGATCGAAGAAGTAGCCGTCCACCGGGTAGTGCCACACGTCGCGCAGCGTGCTGGGCCCCATCAGGGGCAGCATCAGGAAATCGCCCTCGGGCACGCCCCAGCGCGCCAGCGTGATGCCGAAGTCCGTGGTCTGCAGCGGCAGGCCCATCTTGGTGGCGGGATCGAAGATGCCGCCCACGCCCACGGTGAGGTTGATCAGGAAGCGCCCGGTATTGCCCAGCGCATCCGATGGCCGCGCCTGCAGCAGGTCGTTGGCCACCGTGATCGGCATCTGGATGTTGGTGAAGAAGTTGTTGACCGAGCGGCGCACCGGCGGATTCGTCACCTTGCGGTAACCCACCGCGACGGGACGCAGCACCGCCTTGTCCAGCGTATCGTTGAACGCATAGACCTTGCGGTTGACCTTCTGCAGCGGGTCGTCGGTGCGCGGCGGCGCGATGGCGCAGCCGGCCAGCAGCAGGACCGCAAGCAGGGCGAGGCCGCGGCGGAGCAGGCGGGTTTGGGGCGGTGAAAGCGTCGGCATGGGTCTCGGCCAGGGTGGGGACGTGGCTGGGAGGTGGAAAGCCAGAATAGTGTACTGCTTGGTTTTATAACCTGCACGCGTTTCGCTCCGCTTTCACGGTGCGGCGGCGGCAACCGCCCATGCCAGGCGTTGCCTGCATTGCCAGGCCAGCGCCGCCTGCTCTAAACTGTCATCCTGTATAAGTCTCTATTTCCCTGAGGATTTGGCATGGCACGCATTACCGTGGAGGACTGCCTGGAGGTGGTCGACAACCGATTCGAGCTGGTGTTGATGGCGACCAAGCGCGCCCGTCAGCTCGCCAAGGGTGCCGAACCGGCAGTCCATCCCGACAACGACAAGCCCTCGGTGCTGGCGCTGCGCGAGATCGCCGGCCGCCGCATCGACCAGGCCACCATCGACGAAATCGACAAGGCCGAGCGCGAGCGCGCCGAGCGCGAGGCGCTGGAGTGGGCCGCGGCCGAAGTGGACGACGATCTGTCCAAGGTCGGCGACGATTGATGGAGGGCGGCTGTAGACCGCGCATGCATCGCATCGGGACTGCCGATGTGCTTGCACGCGCGGCCGGTCGCACTCATCCGTACCGCATGAAGGCGCCGTCGGCGCGCCATCGCAGGTGCGCCAGGGCATGACCGCCGCCAGCACGCCAGTCGCCATCGATCCCGCCACGCTGCCGCCCTACGTGCTGGCGCTGAAGGAGCAGCTCGGGTATCTGCCGTCATCGCAGCTGGAGCGCGTGCTGCGCGCGTTCCAGGTCGGCGCGCAGGCGCACGAAGGCCAGACCCGCAAGAGCGGCGAGCCCTACATCACCCATCCGGTGGCCGTGGCCGGCATCCTCGCCGAGCTGGGCATGGACGCCGAGACCATCATCGCGGCGATCCTGCACGACACCCTGGAAGACACCGCGCTCAGCCGCAGCGCGCTGGCCGGCGAATTCGGCGAGACCGTGGCCGAGCTGGTCGACGGCGTCACCAAGCTGGACAAGATGCGCTTCAGCAGCCGCCTGGAGGCGGACGCCGAGAGTTTCCGCAAGATGCTGCTGGCGATGGCGCGCGACCTGCGCGTCATCCTGATCAAGCTGGCCGACCGCCTGCACAACATGCGCACGCTGGGCGCGAAGGATGCCCCCTCGCGCCGCCGCATCGCGCGCGAGACGCTGGAAATCTACGCGCCGATCGCCCAGCGCCTGGGCATGAACAAGATCAAGGCCGAGCTGCAGGACCTCGGCTTCCGCGCCCTGCATCCGGACCGCTACCGGGTGATCAGCGAGCGCATCCGCGCCGCGCTGGGCAACCGCCGCGAGGCCATGGGCAAGATCGAGGCGGCGCTGTCCGCGCGGCTGGCCGCCGAGCACCTGCCGGCACGCGTGGTGGGGCGCATCAAGTCGTCCTGGAGCATCTATTCGAAGATGCGCCACGAGCACAAGAGCTTCGCCCAGCTGATGGACGTGTACGGTTTCCGCGTGGTGGTCGAGAACGCGATGAACTGCTACATGGCGCTGGGCGTGGTGCACGGGCTGTACAAGCCGGTGGACCGGCGCTTCAAGGATTTCATCGCCATCCCCAAGGCGAACGGCTACCAGTCGCTGCACACCGTGCTGCTGGGGCCGTTCGGCGCGCCGATCGAGGTGCAGATCCGCAGCGCCGAGATGGATTCGGTGGCCGAGCGCGGCGTGGCCGCGCACTGGGCCTACAAGACCGACTCCGGCCCGGCGAACAGCGCGCAGGTGCGCGCCCGCGAATGGCTGGCCTCGCTGGCCGACAGCCAGGTGAACACCGCCTCGTCGGCGGAGTTCATCGAGAACGTCAAGATCGACCTGTTCCCGGACGAGGTCTACCTGTTCACGCCGCGCGGCGACATCCTCGCGCTGCCGCGCAACGCCACCGCGCTGGACTTCGCCTACGCGGTGCACACCGACGTCGGCGACCACGCGGTGGCCGCGCGCGTGGACAAGAAGCTGCTGCCGCTGCGCACGCGGCTGGAGTCCGGCCAGCTGGTGGAGATCATCACCGCGCCGTCGGCGGTGCCGAACCCGGCGTGGCTGGAATCGGTGGTCACCGGCAAGGCGCGCACCGCGATCCGCCAGTACCTGAAACACCTGCAGCACGAGGACGCGGTCGACTTCGGCCACCGCATGCTGGACCGTGCGCTGGACGCGCGCGGCGGCAGCCTGGAAGCGATCCCGCCGGAAGTGCTGGACCGCTTCCTGCACGAGGCCAGGCTGAAGCGGCTGGAGGAGCTGCTGGCCGAGATCGCGCTGGGCAACCGCATGCCCGACGTGGTGGCGCGCCACCTGCTGGCGTTGCGCGACGGCCAGTCCGACGACGCGGCGCCTGGCGCCAGCCCGGTGCACGAGAAGATCCGCATCACCGGCGCCGAGCGCGGCGTGCTCAGCTTCGCGAACTGCTGCCATCCGCTGCCGGGCGACGCGATCATCGGCTACCTCTCGCCGGGCAAGGGCATCGTGGTCCACCGCGAGGAATGCCCGAACGTGGTCGAGCTGCGCAAGTCGCCGGAGCGCTGCGTGGCGATCGAGTGGGACCACGACGTGGAAGGCGACTACCGCGCCGAGCTGCGCATCGAGGTGATCAACCGCCCAGGCGTGCTCGCCACCATCGCCGCGGCGATCGCGGCGGCGGATTCCAACATCGAGAACGTGGAATACGCCGAGCGCGACCTCGCCGCCGCCACCTTGCTGTTCGCGATCGAGGTGAAGAACCGCAAGCACCTCGCCGAGGTGATGCGCCGGGTGCGCCGCACCGGCGTGGTGAGCGGCGTCTACCGCTACCCCCTGTAGGCGCGATCCGGAGCCGTCGGCGGCGGATCAGGCTGGGCAGCCGCGCGCCCGCGCGCTACGCTTCGGCCTTTGCGAATCCCGCATCCCGCGGGAATCCCCAGGAACCGTCATGTCCCGCAGCATCGTCTCCACCCCGCAGGCACCCGCCGCGATCGGCCCGTATTCGCAGGCCGTGCGCGCCGGCGACACCGTGTACTTCTCCGGCCAGATCCCGCTGGACCCGGCTACCGGCAACCTGGTCGAGGGCGACATCGCCGCGCAGACGCGGCGCGTGTTCGACAACCTCGTGGCCGTGGCGCAGGCGGCCGGCGGCTCGCTGGCGCAGGTGGTGCGCGTGGGCATCTACGTCACCGACCTGGCGAACTTCGCAGCGGTGAACGCGGTGATGGGCGAGTACTTCCAGCAGCCGTATCCCGCGCGTTCCACGATCGAGGTCTCGGCGCTGCCCAAGGGCGCGCAGGTGGAAGTCGACGCGATCATGGTGCTGGGCTGAGCCGTTCCGCCGGGCGATGAGCGTGGCCGCCGACGATGCCGGCATGCAGCCCGTCGCCGCGCTGCCGGGCGTGGGCCCGGCGCTCGCCGCGCTGCTGCAGAAGCTGGGCCTGGAGCACGTCCAGGACCTGTGGTTCCACCTGCCGCTGCGCTACGAGGATCGCACCCGCGTCACCGCGATTGCCGACCTGCGACCGGGCCAGAGCGCGCAGGTGGTGGGCACGGTGGAGGCGGTGGAGCGCGGCTTCCGCTATCGCCCGCAGCTGAAGGTGGCGGTCGGCGACGACTCGCGGCAGGGCCTGCAGCTGCGCTTCTTCCATTTCAACCGAGCGCAGGCCGAACAGCTGGCGCCGGGCGCGCGCCTGCTGTGCTTCGGCGAGGTGCGCCAGGCGGCGCAGGGCCTGGAGATGGTGCATCCGCAGTACCGCCGGCTCGGCGCCGACGAGGCGGTGGTGGTGGAGGACCGCCTGACCCCGGTTTATCCGACCACGGAAGGCTTGGGCCAGAAGCGTCTGGCCGGGGTGATCGCCAAGGCGCTGGCGCTGCTGCCGCCGGAGTCGGCGCTGGAACTGGTTCCGCACGAGCTGTGCGCGGCGCACGGCCTCGCCTCGCTGCGCGAGGCGCTGCTCACCGTGCACCGCCCGACGCCGGATGCGCGGCTGGACCTGCTGCTGCACGGGCGGCACCCCGCGCAGCAGAGGCTGGCGTTCGAGGAACTGCTGACCCAGCATCTCAGCCTCAAGCGCATGCGCGCGGCGATGCAGCGGCGCAAGTCGCCGTCGCTGGCGACGGCCGGCACGCTGCGCCGCCGCCTGCTCGAATCGCTGCCGTTCTCGCTTACCGCTGCGCAGCGGCGCGTGGACGAGGAAGTGCGCCGCGACCTCGCGCAGACGAAACCGATGCTGCGGCTGGTGCAGGGCGACGTGGGTTCGGGCAAGACCGTGGTCGCCGCGCTCGCGGCGCTGGCCGCGGTGGAATCGGGTTGCCAGGTGGCGTTGATGGCGCCCACCGAGCTGCTGGCCGAACAGCACCTGCGCAACTTCCGCCACTGGCTGGCGCCGCTGGGCGTGGACGTGGAATGGCTGGCCGGCAAGCAGCAGGGCAAGGCGCGGCAGGCGGCGATGCAACGCGTGGCCGAGGGCGCGCCGGTCACGGTGGGCACCCATGCGCTGATGCAGGAAGGCGTGGAGTTCGCGCGGCTGGGCCTGGTGATCGTGGACGAGCAGCATCGCTTTGGCGTGCAGCAGCGGCTCGCGCTGCACGACAAGGGCGCCGACCACGCGCGCGGCGAGGTGGCGCACCAGCTGGTGCTCACCGCCACGCCCATCCCGCGCACGCTGGCGATGAGCGCGTATGCCGACCTCGATGTCTCCGCCATCGACGAGCTGCCGCCCGGCCGCACGCCGGTGCAGACGGTGGCGGTATCCAACGCGCGCCGTGCCGAAGTGATCGAGCGCATCCGCGTGGCCTGCGCCGAAGGGCGGCAGGCCTACTGGGTGTGCACCCTGATCGAGGAATCGGAACAGTTGCGCGCGCAGGCCGCCGAGGTGGCGCATGCGGAACTCACCGCCGCACTCGACGACTGCAAGGTGGGGCTGATCCACGGCCGCCTGAAGCCGAAGGACAAGCAGGCCGTGATGGATGCCTTCAAGGCCGGCGAGCTGGCCGTGCTGGTCGCCACCACGGTGATCGAGGTGGGCGTGGACGTGCCGAACGCCAGCCTGATGGTGATCGAGAATTCGGAGCGTCTCGGCCTGGCCCAGTTGCACCAGCTGCGCGGGCGGGTGGGGCGCGGCGCGGTGGCGTCGAACTGCGTGCTGCTGTACCAGCCGCCGCTGGGCCAGCTGGCGCGCGAGCGGCTGGCGGTGATGCGCGAGACCAACGACGGCTTCCGCATCGCCGAGAAGGACCTGGAACTGCGCGGCCCCGGCGAGGTGCTGGGCACGCGGCAGACCGGCCAGCTCAGCTTCCGCATCGCCGATCTTTCGCGCGACGCGCACCTGCTGCCTGCCGTGCAGCAGGTGGGCGAACGTCTGCTGGCCGATCATCCGCGCGAGGCGGACCGCCTGATCGCGCGCTGGATCGGCGGCGCGGCGCGCTATGCGCGTGCGTGATTCCCGCGGTCATCACTTGTCCGTGATGATCGACCGAACGGCCGCCCTTGGCCGCGTTTTTCAATTCTTGCGATGATCCGTCCATGAGCAGACCGCAACTCCTGATCGACACCGACCCCGGCGTGGACGACGCGCTGGCCATCCTGATGGCCCACGCGCACGCCGACATCGCGGCGCTGAGCGTGGCTGCCGGCAACGTGGGCCTGGGTCACACCGTGCGCAACGCGCGCATCCTGCGCGACCTGCTGGGCGCCTCGTTTCCGGTGTACGCCGGCTGCGCCACGCCGCTGGTGCGCGCGCCGGAGGAGGACGCCGCCTTCGTGCACGGCATGGACGGCCTCGGCGACGTCGGCTTTCCCGAACCGGGAACCGCCGCCGATGCCGAGGCCGCCGCGCTGGCGCTGCTGCGGCTCACCCGCGAGCGCCCCGGCGAGCTGACCCTGGTGGCGCTGGCGCCGCTGACCAATCTCGCGCTGGCGCTGCGGCTCGACCCCGCGCTGCCGCAGCGGGTGAAACGGCTGGTGGTGATGGGCGGCGCGGTGACCGGCCACGGCAACACCGGCAAGATTCCGGCCGAGTTCAACGTGGGCTTCGACCCCGAGGCCGCGCACGTGGTGTTCGAGGCGTTTCCCGCCTTCGACCTGGTCGACTGGGAGGCCACCCTGCGCCACGGTTTCGCCGACGCCGAATTCGATGCGTGGCTGGCGGCGGGCGACCGCCGGGCGGAATTCTTCGGCCGCGTGTTCCGCACCGCGCGCGACTACAACGCGAAGCACGACCGCAGCGGCGTGGTCGCGGCCGATGCGCTGGCGATGGCGGTGGCGATCGATCCGGCCATCGTGACCCGCAGCGAGACCCGCGCGGTCGCGGTGGAGCTGGATGGCCGGCTCACCCGCGGCGCCACCGTGGTGGACTGGGCGAACCGGCTGGGCCGGCCCGCACAGGCGCGCATCGTGCTGGAGGTGGACCAGGCGCGGTTCGCGGCGATGGTGCGCAAGGCGCTGGGGGCGGCCTGAGCCCCTTGTTGCAGTTGGTTGACGCATCCCCGCTCCGCAGGCTAGACTTGTCCTCTTTTCCCGTTGCACTGAGCCCGTCATGAAGCCCGATATCCATCCGAATTACCGCCCGGTGGTGTTCCAGGATCTGTCGTCCGACTTCGCGTTCCTGACGCGTTCGACGATTGCCGCCAAGGACACCATCAAGTGGCAGGATGGCAACGAGTACCCGCTGATCAAGGTGGATATCTCCAGCCATTCGCATCCGTTCTACACCGGCAAGCAGAAGACGCTGGACGTCGGCGGCCGCGTGGACAAGTTCCGCAAGCGCTACGCGCAGAAGTAAGCGCAGACCGGCGCCGCCGCACGGCGGCGACACGGGGTGAATCCGCGCACGAGGCAGGCCCTGGCCTGCCTCGTGCGTTTTTGCGTCCGCGATTTCGGGAGGCGCGCCCGCACGGGGCCGGATTGCGCCGGGCGAATGCGCGCCTGCTACGACCATCCGCCAAGGTATGCGTGGCCGGCCCATGTGCGATAATGCCGGGATCGCATCGACGCTTTCCCCGGCCCGGTGCCTTTCCCATCGTCGATCGGCGTCCCACCGTGCGCCGGCCGGCCGCGACTCTTGCTAAGGAGGTTCCCGTGTCCGATCCCAAGACTGTCAAGCTGGTGGACGAGTCGACTCAGCGCAGCAGCACGCTGCCGCTGGTCGCCGGTACGCTCGGGCCGGCCTGCATCGACATCGGCACGCTGTACAAGGACACCGGCCACTTCACCTACGACATGGGCTACGGCAGCACCGCCAGCACCAAGAGCGCGATCACCTACATCGACGGCGACCAGGGCGTGCTGCTGTACCGCGGCTACCCGATCGAGCAACTGGCCGAGAAGTCCAGCTTCCTCGAGGTGGCCTACCTGCTGCTCAACGGCGAGCTGCCGAAGGCGGCCGAGTTCGCCAGCTTCGAGCACGACGTCTCGCATCACACGATGATGCACGAGTCGCTGAAGAACTTCTTCCAGGGCTTCCACCACGACGCGCACCCGATGGCGATGCTGGCCGCCGCGGTGGCCTCGCTGTCCGCGTTCTACCACGACGACCTGGACGTCGAGAATGCGGCCGACCGCAAGCTCGCCGCGATCCGCCTGATCGCGAAGATGCCGACGATCGCCGCGGCCTGCTACCGCTATTCGATCGGCTGGCCGTTCCGCTATCCGCGCAACAACCTCGAATACGTCGACCGCTTCCTGCACATGATGTTCGAGGTGCCCAGCGAACCGCTGCAGATGAGCCCGGTCGCGGCCAAGGCGCTGGACCTGCTGTTCATCCTGCACGCCGACCACGAGCAGAACGCGTCCACCTCCACCGTGCGCCTGGTCGGCTCCACCGGCGCGAACCCGTACGCGTCCATCGCCGCCGGCATCACCGCGCTGTGGGGTCCGGCGCATGGCGGCGCGAACGAGGCGGTGCTGGCGATGCTGCAGGAGATCGGCACGGCCGACAAGGTCGAGACCGCGGTCAAGCGCGCCAAGGACAAGAACGACAACTTCCGCCTGATGGGCTTCGGCCACCGCGTGTACAAGAACTTCGACCCGCGCGCGAAGATCATCCGCGAGATGACCCACAAGGTGCTGGGCGAACTGGGCGTCAACGATCCGCTGCTGGAAGTGGCGCTGAAGCTGGAAGAGGCGGCGCTGAAGGACGAGTACTTCGTCGAGCGCAAGCTGTACCCGAACGTGGACTTCTACTCCGGCATCATCTACAAGGCGCTGGGCATCCCGCGCGAGATGTTCACCGTGATGTTCGCGATCGCCCGCACCGCCGGCTGGATCGCGCACTGGATCGAGCAGCACGAAACCCCCGGCTCGCGCATCGGCCGTCCGCGCCAGATCTACGTCGGCCACGACGTGCGCGACTACGTGGCGGCCGGCAAGCGCTGAGTTCCGCGGTCGCCGATCCACGACGACGCCCCGGCCGATGCCGGGGCGTCGTTTTTCGGGGCTGCGGATGCGGCCGGGCCGGGCCGGGCGCCTCAGCGCCGCACGCCGGCCAGCATGCGTTCCAGTTCGTCCGCGCCGTCGTCCTCGGCCAGCAGGATTTCCACCGCGCTCAGCGTGGCGCGCCGCATGGGTTTCTCGTCGATGCGGTCCAGCGGCGCCTGGCGCAGCGCGTCGCGCGGCAGCACGGTGAGGTCGAACGGCAGCGCGTCGGCGGCGAACAGCAGCACCGGGAATTCGGCCTGCCCGTCGCGGCTGACGCGCAGGCGGCGCGTCTGCGTCTCGAACGGCACGCCGCGTTCGTGCAGGTAGCGGTGCACCGCCTCGGGATCGTCGCTGAACACGTGCAGGCAGATGGACGAATGCGCGTCGGCGGTGCCGTCCAGCACGGCGCCGACCAGGCGCGGTTCGAACGGCTCCAGGAAGCGCATCGCCTCCACCGCCGCCTCGCGGCGGGCGCGCAGCAGCTGCGGCTGGCTGTCGGCGAGGAAGATGCGCTGATGTTCGCGCAGCGCCTGTTCGATCTCGTGGTTGCGCGGCAGCGCCTGGGTGTCGAGGATGCCCAGCCGCTCGGCGGCCTTGAGCTTGGCGCGATGGAAGTCGCGGATGCCGTGCTCGCTCATGAGGCGTGCCGCCTCCTGGGCCACGCGCCGCCGGTTGCGTTGCTGGCGGTCGCTTGCATGGATGCGGTGATGCTCGCCTCGGGCCATCTCGGTTCCTCCGCCGCTCACCGGCCCAGCCTAGCGCATGCGGCGGAAAGCGGGAACCGCCGCCGGGCGCCCGGAGCACGTCCGGGCGCCGACCGGCTCAGAAGATGTTGTACGGGTTCTGCTGGTCCTGCTGCTCCTGCTGGGTCGCCTGGGTGCGCAGGCGGTCCACGTCCTCGACCTTGAAGAACTCGTTCATGCTGTTGGGGTCGCCCGGGCTGGTGGGCAGGCCGCTGGAGCGGTCGATCTGCAGCGTGGCGATGCCGGGCGGCATCGGCAGCGAGTTCAGCGGGCTGCCTTTCAGCACCGTGCCCATGTAGTCCATCCAGATCGGCAGCGCGGCCTTGGCGCCGAATTCGCCGTGTCCCAGCGAGCCGTAGTTGTCGAAGCCCACCCACACCGAGGTGGAGACGTCGCCGTTGAAGCCCACGAACCAGGCATCGCGGTGGTCGTTGGTGGAGCCGGTCTTGCCGGCGAGGTCGGCGCGGTCCAGCGCCTTGGCCGCCGAGCCGGTGCCGCGCAGGATCACGTCCTTCATCAGCGAGGTGACCAGGAAGTCGGTGCGCGGGCCCAGCACGTGCGGCGCCAGCACCGGCGGGTGGGCGCCGTTGCCGTGGGCGTCGGCCGGCAGCGTCTCCACGCCGGAGTCGTCGACGCTGGCGGCGGTGGCCGGCGCGGCGGCCGTCGCGGTCTCGGCGAGGCTGTTCGCCGGGCGCTTGCCCATGTCGGCCGGCGGCGGCCCTGGCGGCGCGTTCCCCAGCAGGCGCTCCTGGCATTCGCGGCAGGCGCGGGCCGGGTTCGCGATGTACACCGGCTTGCCGTTGCGGTCGTCGATCTCGCTGATGAAGTACGGCGTCACCAGGTAGCCGCCGTTCGCGAACACCGCGAAGCCGCGCGCCATGTTCATCGGCGATACCGAGGCGGTGCCCAGCGCCATCGACAGGTTCGGCGGCAGCGCGTCCAGCGGAAAGCCGAAGCGGGTGATGAACTCGCGCGCGTAGCGCACGCCGATCGCGTCCAGCAGGCGCACCGAGACCAGGTTCTTGGACTGCACCAGCGCCTCGCGCAGGCGCATCGGGCCGGCGAACTTGTCGTCGTCGTTGTTCGGCGTCCACAGGCCGCCGGGGCGCGAGGGGTCGGGCAGGGCCAGCGGCGCGTCGTTGATGATGGAGGCCGGCGTGAAACCGTGGTCGAACGCCGCCGAGTACAGGTAGGGCTTGAAGCTGGAGCCGGGCTGGCGCGCCGCCATCACCGCACGGTTGAACTTGCTGCGGGTGAAGTTGAAGCCGCCCACCAGCGCCTCGACCGCGCCGTCCTCCGGCCGGATCGAGGCCAGCGCACCCTGCACCGCGGGGATCTGCGCGAGCTCCCAGCCGCCCTTGTCGTCCTGCGACACGCGGACGATGTCGCCGCGCTTCAGCACCGTGTCCACCCGTTTCGGCGTCGCGCCGGCGCGGCTGTCGTTGACGTAGGGGCGAGCCCATGCGACGGCGGCGAGGTCCAGCCGGATGCTGCGGCCGTCGGCGAGGAACACGGCGGCGTCGTCGGCCGCGCTGGCGGTGACCAGTCCCGGCTGCAGCCCGGAAACCTCCACATAGGCGCCCAGCATGCGCTGGAAGTCCGCCGCGCCGGCGTCGGCGGCCAGGTCCTCGTGCGCCTCCGGCCCGCGCCAGCCGTGGCGGTGGTCGTAGGCGACCAGGCCCTTGCGCAGCGCGTCCACGGCCGCCTGCTGCCGCTCGCTCTGCACGGTGGTCTTGACCACGTAGCCTTCGGTGAGCGCGTCGTTGCCCAGGCGGTCCAGCACCTGTCGGCGCACCATCTCGGCGAGGTAGGGCGCATCCACCTTGATCGGCGCCTCGTGCGGCGCGGCGTCGTTGCGCTCGGCGACGGCCGCCTTGTACTGCGCGTCGGTGATGTAGCCGTGCCGCAGCATCTCGCCCAGCACCCAGTTGCGCCGCGCCAGCAGGCGCGCGGGATTGTTGATCGGGTTCACCACCGAGGGCAGCTGGAAGCTGGAGGCGATCGCCGCGCACTGCGCGATGCTGAGCTGGTCCAGCGTCTTGCCGTAGTAGTACGAGGCCGCCGCGGCCACGCCGTAGGCGCGGTGGCCCAGGAACATCTTGTTGAGGTAGAGCTCCAGGATCTGGTCCTTGCCCAGCTCGTGCTCGATGCGCAGCGCGATGAAGATCTCGGTGAGCTTGCGCGAGTACAGCTTCTCGGGGCTCAGGAAGAAGTTCCGCGCCACCTGCTGGGTGATGGTGGAGCCGCCCGGCCCCTTGTCGCCGCCGGTCACGATCACGTGCCAGCCGGCGCGCACGATGCCGCGCCAGTCCACGCCCGGGTGGTGGTAGAAATCCGCGTCCTCGGCGGACAGCACGGCATGCTTGAGGTTGTCCGGCACGTCCGCGATCGCCACCGGGATGCGCCGCGTTTCGCCGAACGTGGCGATGAGCTTGCCGTCGGCGCTCTCCACCCGCAGCGGCACCTGCATGTGGTAGTCCTTCAGTTCCGCCACCGAGGGCAGCCGGGGCGCCACCAGCCAGTAGGCGACCCCGATCGCGAGGACCCCCAGCAGGAAGGCCGAAAACGCCAGAATCAGGGCCCAGCGCAACAGACGCTTGAGAATACGCATGTGTGACGGTTCGTCCATGTCGGAACCCCGCAGAGTATAGAGGCTGTGTCGCCGCCGCCCCCGGCGGCCCGCATACATCTTCAGGGGCCCGGCGGCTTTCGACGCAAGATGATGCGTTTGCGGGAAGTGAGGCCGCCGTCACGGCAGGCGCACAGGCTGTCCCAAATGTGGGCCCCATCACGGGAAGCACTTGAGAAAACCGCGCCAGACCATTGCGGGAGCGCTGAATTTTCTATCTAATGCCAGCGCACATCGGCTGGAACTCTGCCGGGCGCGCTCAGGGGCAAAGGGGAACAACCGTGGGGCTCTTCACACCCAAGAAACCGGCCTTGGTCGGCGTCGACATCAGTTCGACTGCCGTCAAGCTGCTGCAGCTCAGCCAGGCTGGCGGCCGTTACCGCGTGGAGCACTACGCGGTGGAGCCGCTGCCGCCCAATGCCGTGGTCGAGAAGAACATCGTCGAGGTCGAGGCGGTGGGCGAGGCGATCCGCCGTGCGCTGGCGCGCTCCGGTTCCAGGCTCAAGCACGCGTCCGCCGCGGTGGCGGGCTCGGCGGTGATCACCCGCATCATCCCGATGCCCAGCGAACTGAGCGAGGAGGACCTGGAAGGCCAGATCCAGGTCGAGGCGAACCAGTACATCCCCTACCCGATCGACGAAGTGAGCCTGGATTTCGAGGTGCTGGGCCCGGTGCGCGACAACCCCGAGATGAACAGCATCCTGCTCGCCGCCTCGCGCACCGAGAACGTGGACATGCGCGTGGCCGCGCTGGAACTGGGCGGCCTCACCGCCAAGGTGGTCGACGTGGAGGCGTTCGCGATGGAGAACGCGTTCGCCCTGCTCACCGACCAGCTCGCCGTGGGCCGCGACGCGCTGGTGGCGGTGGTGGACGTGGGCGCGACCATGACCACGCTGTCGGTGCTGCGCAACCAGCGCACGATCTACTCGCGCGAACAGGTGTTCGGCGGCAAGCAGCTCACCGACGAGATCATGCGCCGCTACGGGCTCTCGTACGAGGAGGCCGGCCGCGCCAAGCGCAAGGGCGGCCTGCCCGATTCGTACCACAGCGAGGCGCTGGAACCGTTCAAGGAATCGCTGGTGCAGCAGGTCAGCCGCCTGCTGCAGTTCTTCTTCGCCGGCAGCGAATACAGCAAGGTGGACCAGGTGGTGCTGGCCGGCGGCTGCGCCACCATCGACGGCATCGCCGGCATGCTCGAGGAGCACATCGGCGTGCCCTGCGTGGTGGCCAATCCGCTGGCGCGCATGTCGATGTCGCCGAAGGTGCAGGGGCAGTCGCTGGCCCAGGACGCGCCCGCGCTGATGATCGCGGTCGGCCTCGCCCTGAGGAGTTTCGACTGATGGCCCACGTCAACCTCCTTCCGTGGCGCGCGGAGCGACGCAAGCTGCGCGAGCGCGAGTTCTACGGCCAGCTCGGCGCCGCCTTCGTGGCCGGGCTGGGCTTCGTGCTGCTGTGGGCGCTCTGGATGGGCGCGCGCATCGACAACCAGAACGACCGCAACGCCATCCTGCAGGGCGAGATCAAGCAGCTCGACGTGAAGATCGAGAAGATCAAGGACCTCGAGAAGGTGCGCGAGCACCTGCTGGCGCGCAAGCAGATCATCGAACAGCTGCAGTCCGACCGCTCGAAGATGGTGCACCTGTTCGACGAGCTGGTGAAGACGATACCCGGCAGCGTGCGCCTCACCAGCCTCAAGCAGGCCGGCGACACCATGTCGCTGGACGGCGTGGCGCAGTCCAATGCCAGCGTGGCCGAATACATGCGCAACATCGAGGCTTCGCCGTGGATGGGCCACGTGGACCTGCGCAAGACCGAGAACAGCCATGACGCCTCGCGCATGCCCTACGGCTTCGGCCTGGGCGTGAAGCTGGGCAAGCCCAAGACGGACGAGAACGGCGCCGCGGACGCCCCGGCCGGCGCCGGCTCGGTTGCGGCCCCGGCGCATGCCGGCAGCGCGGCGCACGTCCCCGTGCCGGCCGCCACGGCGATGCCCGCCCCGGCGTTGCCGAAGCCGGCCGCGGTGCAGGCCGGCCACCCGGAGACCGCCAAGCCGGATGCGGCCGCCAAGGGAGGGGGCCGCCCATGAAGCTCATCGACGATCTGCGCGGTCTCGACCGCAACAACGTCGGCGGCTGGCCGCAGTCGGTCAAGCTGCTCTTCATCACGTTGCTGTTCCTGCTGGTGGTGCTGCTGGGCTGGTACTTCTACGTCAGCAACCAGCAGGACGAGCTGACCTCGCTGGCCGGCAAGGAGAACCAGCTGCAGCAGGAATTCACCACCAAGCAGGCCAAGGCGGTGAATCTCGATGCCCTGCAGCAGCAGCTGGACGAGATGAAGGACATGCTGCGCCAGCTGCTGCGCCAGCTGCCCAGCCGGACCGAGATGCCCGAGCTGCTGATCGACATCTCGCAGACCGCGCTGTCGGCGGGCCTGCAGGTCGACTCCTTCGTGCCGCAGCCCGAGGTGCCGAAGGACTTCTACGCCGAGAAGCCGATCCAGCTGAAGATGGTGGGCAGCTACCACCAGTTCGGCACCTTCATCAGCGGCGTGGCCTCGCTGCCGCGCGTGGTGATCCTGACCATGCACGACGTGACGCTGACGCCGGAGCACGGCGCCAAGAACGGCACCTCCACCGACGGCCAGCTGGTGTTGCAGGGCACGGTGAAGACGTATCGCTACCTGGACGAGGACGAGGCGGCCGCCGCCGCCAAGGGCCCGGCCAAGGCAGGGGGGCGCAAGTGATGAAGCTGTCCACTGCCATGAAACCGTCCACGCTGTCGCGCCTCGCCCTGCTGCTGCTGGCCGCCCTGCTGCTGGGGGGCTGCACGCGCGGCACCTCGGACCTGCGCGAATGGATCGCGCAGCAGAAGGCCAAGAAGGGTGCGCCGATCCCGCCGCTGCCGGTGATCAAGACCTTCGAGACCTTCACCTACGCGGACCAGGACCTGCGCGACCCGTTCGGCGCCAGCGCCGCGGAGCAGGATTCGTCCGCCGCCAACAGCGGACCGCGTCCGGACCAGAACCGGCCCAAGCAGCCGCTGGAGATGTTCGCGCTGGACAGCCTGAAGATGGTCGGCACGATCGGCTCGGGCGCGGGCATCGAAGCCCTGGTCAAGGACCCCGGCGGCGTGATCCATCCGGTGCACCGCAACGAATACCTGGGCCAGAACTACGGCCGCATTACCGCCATCAGCGATGACCACATCGACCTGATCGAGCTGGTATCCAATGGCAATGGTGGCTGGATGGAACGTCCGGCCAGCATGGCGCTCGGCGAGAAATAGGGAATACAGGGGCTGATGCAATGAGCAACCACATTCAATCTGTCCGGGGCCGGGTCATGCGCCACGCCATTCGTAGTCTCCTGTCGCTGCTGCTGCTTGCCGGGGCGGGCTTTGCCCCCGCCGCGCTGGCCGCCGGCAGCACGCTGAAGGACATCAGCTACACCACCTTGCCTGGCGGCAGCGTGCAGCTGCACCTGAACTTCGCCGGCGCAGTGCCGCAGCCGCGCATCTTCACCACCGACAACCCGGCGCGCATCGCGATCGATTTCGCCGACACCGCGTCCACCGCCCAGCGCCACACCGAGATCGGCCAGGGCGCCACCTCCGGCGTCTCGGCGGTCGCCGCGGGCGACCGCACCCGGGTGATCGTGGAGCTGATGCGTCCGGTGTCGTACCAGTCCGCCGTGCAGGGCGACAGCCTGGTGCTCACGGTGGCCAACGGCAGCAGTGCCGCTGCGCCGCAGGCGGCGGCCGCGCCGGTGCGGCACAGCATCACCACCGCGGCGGTGATCGATCCGTCCAAGCGCGTGGCGGCCACCGCCGCCGGCGGCATCAGCGTCACCAACATCGATTTCCGCCGCGGCGCGAACGGGCAGGGTCGCGTGCTGGTCAACTTCAGCGGCCCCGGTGCCGATGCGCAGTTGCACACGATAGGCGACAAGGTCGAGGTGAGCATTCCCAACGCCAGCGTGCCGGCCAACCTCGCGCAGCGGCTGGACACGCTGGACTTCGCCACCCCGGTGCAGTCGATCAACACCCGCATCGGCGCCACCGGCGGCGTGCAGCTGACGATCGCCACCAAGGGCGTGGTCGACACCTCGGCATGGCAGGAAGGCAACCAGTACGTGGTCGAGGTGGCGCCGAAGAAGGGCCAGAATACCGCCGCCGCCGCCGGCAGGCTGACCCCCGGGCAGCAGCAGGCCTATACCGGCACGCGCGCCACCTTCAACTTCCAGGACATCCCGGTGCGCTCGGTGCTGCAGCTGATCGCCGACACCTCCAAGCTCAACATCGTGGCCGCCGACAGCGTCAGCGGCAGCATCACGCTGCGCCTGGTGAACGTGCCGTGGGACCAGGCGCTGGACGTGATCCTGCGCGCCAAGGGCCTGGACAAGCGCCGTGACGGCAACGTGATCTGGGTGGCGCCGCAGCAGGAGCTGGCCAAGTACGAGGAAGACCTGGCCGCGGCCCGCATGAAGGCCGAGGACAACGCGCCACTGGTCACCACCTATCTGCCGATCAGCTACGGCAAGGCGGCCGACATCGCGAAGCTGCTGACCAGCGGCAGCATGCAGGGTGGCGGTGGCGGTGGCGCCAGCGCGGCCGGCGGCACCGGCGTCACGCGCGGCTTCCTGTCGGCGCGCGGCAGCGTCTCCTTCGACGAGCGCACCAACACCCTGCTGCTCAACGACACCGCCGACAAGACCGAGCAGATCCGCAAGCTGGTGGCCGAGCTGGACAAGCCGGTGCAGCAGGTGTTGATCGAGGCGCGCATCGTGATCGCCAGCGACAGCTTCACCCGCCAGTTGGGCGTGCAGTGGGGCGCGTATGCGCAGCGCATCAATCCCAGTGGCCAGGTATTGCAAACGGGCGGCGGCGCGGGCGGCACCACTCTGGGATGGACCACCCCAGGCGGCAGCGGCAGCGCGAGCGGCGGCAGCGGCGTATCGCCCAACCCCGGCCTCAACGTGAACCTGCCGGCGTCGCCGACCAACCTCACGGGCGCACTCGGCTTTGCCATCCTGGGCAAGAACTATGCGCTGGACCTGGAGCTGTCCGCGGCGCAGACCGAAGGCCGCGGCGAGGTGATCTCCAGCCCGCGCGTGATCACCGCGAACCAGCAGGAGGCGGTGATCCGGCAGGGCCAGGAGATCGGCTACGTCACCTACCAGGGTGGCGTCGGCGGCACGGCGGCGCCGACGGCCTCGGTGCAGTTCAAGGACGCGGTGCTGCAGCTCAAGGTCACGCCCACGATCACGGCCGACAATCGCGTCTATCTGGCGATCAACGTGACCAAGGATTCGCTCGACAAATTCCTCACCACGCCGAACGGCCAGGTGCCGCAGATCAACACCCAGTCGGTGAACACCTCGGTGCTGGTGGACAACGGCCAGACCGTGGTGCTGGGCGGCATCTACGAGATCAACAAGAACAACACGATCACCAAGGTGCCCGGCCTGGGCGACATCCCCGGCATCGGCTACCTGTTCCGCAGCACCAGCCGCAACAACACCAAGGCGGAACTGCTGATCTTCGTGACGCCGCGCATCCTCAACGATTCGCTGCAATAAGGCTGCGCACCCGCAAGGCACGCAAAGAGGCGGCTGCGGCCGCCTCTTTGCGTGCGGGGACTGAATGCGCGGGCGCCGTCGACTAAACTTCCGGACTCCGCCGCGGTCAACAGCGGCGACTTGCTGCCGGAATCCCATGATGGACATGCCCGAAACCCCGCCCCTCGGCCGTCTGCAGCAGGCCTTCGCGCGGCTGCGCGAGGATCTGCAGGCCTGCATCATCGGCCAGCCCAGGCTGGTCGACTGCCTGCTGGTGGCGCTGCTCGCCGACGGCCACCTGCTGGTGGAAGGCGCGCCGGGCCTGGCCAAGACCACCGCCGTGAAGGCGCTGGCGACGCGCATCGAGGCGGATTTCCACCGCGTGCAGTTCACCCCCGACCTGCTGCCCGCCGACCTCACCGGCACCGACGTGTTCCGGCCGCAGAGCGGCAGCTTCGAATTCGAGCGCGGCCCGCTGTTCCACAACATCGTGCTGGCCGACGAGATCAACCGCGCGCCGGCCAAGGTGCAGTCGGCGCTGCTGGAGGCGATGGCCGAGCGCCAGATCACCGTGGGCCGCACCACCCGGCCGCTGCCGGAGCTGTTCATGGTGATGGCCACGCAGAACCCGATCGAGCAGGAAGGCACGTTCGCTCTGCCCGAGGCCCAGCTCGACCGCTTCCTGCTGCACGTCACCATCGGCTACCCCGACGCCACGTCGGAACTGGCGATCCTCCGGCTCGCCCGCGAGCAGGCCAGCCGCCGCGCGCACCCGGCGCCGCTGCCGGCCGCGCTGCTGAGCCAGGCCGAGGTGTTCGCCGCGCGCGACGCCGCGATGGCCGTGCACATGGCGGGCGCGCTGGAGGAATACCTCGCCCAGCTGGTGCTGGCCACGCGCGACGCCGGCCGCTACGGCCCGGAACTGAAGCGCTGGATCGCCTGGGGCGCCAGCCCGCGCGCCACCATCGCGCTGGACCGCTGCGCCCGCGCGCAGGCGTGGCTGGCCGGCCGCGACTACGTGTTGCCCGAGGACGTGCATGCGATCGTGCACGAGGTGCTGCGCCACCGCGTGCTGCTCAGCTACGAGGCCGAGGCCGAGGGCGTGCGCAGCGACCAGGTGATCGCCCGGCTGCTGGACCTCGTGCCGCTGCCGTGAGCGCGCTCGCGGATGCCGTCCTGCCGCGTCGCGTCGATGGCGACGGCCGCACGCGCGTGGCGCTGGCCGAGCTGATCGCGCTGGGCGCGCGCGTGGGCCGCGCGAAGCTCGCGCCGGCGCAAAGCCGCGCCGAGCGCAGCGGCCAGCAGTCCAGCCGGCTCTACGGCCGCGGCATGGACTACGCCGAATCGCGCGTCTACCAGGCCGGCGACGACGTGCGCCGGATGGACTGGCGGCTTACCGCGCGCAGCGGCCGGTTGCACACCAAGCTGTTCCAGGAGGAACGCGAAGGGCGCCTGCTGATCCTGCTGGATACTCACGCCAGCATGCGCTTCGGCACCCGCGTGCGCTTCAAGTCCGTGCAGGCCGCGCGCGCCGCCGCGATCGCCGCGTGGCTGGCCGTGCGCGCCGGCGAACGCGTGGGGCTGATGGCGTTCGGCGCTGCCGATCAACTGCTGCGCCCCCAGGGCGGCGCGCATGGCGCGCTGGCGGTGTGCGGCGCACTGGCGGACTGGGATGCCGCACCGCCCGTGGATCGCCACGAGGCGCTGTCCGCCGCGCTGCTGCGCGCGCGCCGGCTGCAGCACGGCGCCAGTCGCGTGCTGCTGGTCAGCGACGGCTTCAGCGCGGACGAGGCGGCACGCCAGCGCCTGCTCGATCTGCGCGCGCACGCCGGGGTCGGCGTGCTGGTGGTGGCCGATGCGCTGGAACGCGAGCCGCCGCCGCCGGGCCGCTATCCGCTGGAACACGCCGGCGAGCGCCGCGACGTGGTGCTGCTGGGCGAGCGCCAACGACGCGAGTTCCAGCAGGCGCTGGGCGCCGGCCCGGCGAGTCTCGAAACACTGGCGCGCAGCGCCGCCCTGCGGTGTTGCGTGATCGATACCCGCGATGATCCGCTGGCGGCCGTGGGCGAGTTGCTGGGCGTGGCGAAGGTGCGGCGATGATCGTGTCCACGCCGGCGGCCAGCGGCCCGGAGCTGCGCGACATCCATCTGCCGCCGGCGCCGCCATGGTGGCCGCCCGCACCGGGTTGGTGGCTGCTGGCGGCGCTGACGGTGCTGGTCCTGCTGGGCGTGGCTTGGGCCTGGCGCCGCCGCGCGCGGTTGCAGCGGCAGCGCCGGCAATTGCTGGACGAACTGGCGCGGCTGGAGGCGCAGCATGTGCGCGACGGCGACGCCGCCGCGCTGGCGGCCGCGCTGCAGCAGTTGCTGCGCCGCGTGGCGCGCCGACAGGATGCCGCCGCCGTGCGGCAGCGTGGCGAGAGCTGGCGCCAGACGCTGGCGCGCGTGCCGGTGGCGACGCCGGTGCTGGACCGCCTGCTGTCGCTGGAGCAGGCGATCTACCGGCCGCAGGCCAGCTTCGACGCGCCCGCCACGCTGGCGGCGGCGCGCACCTGGCTGCACGCGGCCGCGCGACCGCGTGCATGGAAAGACGTAGTCGCGGAGCCGGGCCGTGTTTGAGTTCGCCTGGCCCTGGCTGTTCCTGCTGCTGCCGCTGCCCTGGCTGCTGCGCCGCTGGTTGCCGCCGACCCTGCCCGGGCAGGCGCTGCATCTGCCGCAACCGGGCCTGCATCTCGCGGCGGCGGGCGGCGATGCGGTGCGCAGCGTCGCGTCGTGGCTGCTCGCGCTGGCGTGGCTGTGCCTGGTGGCCGCGGCGGCGCGCCCGCAATGGGTGGGGCCGCCGCAGCCGCAGCAGCGCAGCGGCCGCGCGCTGATGCTGGCGGTCGATCTCTCCGGCAGCATGCGCACGCCGGACATGGAACTGGCCGGCCAACCGGTGAGCCGCTTCGGCGCGGTGAAGGCGATCGCCGGCAACTTCATCGATCGCCGCCGCGGCGACGAGATGGGCCTGGTGCTGTTCGGCAGCCAGGCGTTCCTGGTGACGCCGCTCACCTACGACCTGGACGCGGTGCGTGCGCAACTGCAGGGCGTGGCCGTGGGCCTGGCCGGCACCGAGACGGCGATCGGCGACGCCATCGCGATCGCGGTGAAGCGCCTGTCCGCGCTGCCGCAGGAGGCGCGCGTGCTGGTGCTGCTCACCGACGGCGTCAACAACGCCGGCAGCATCACGCCGCTGGAAGCCGCGCGTACCGCGAAGGCGGCCGGCGTGCGCATCTACACCGTGGGCATCGGCGCCACCCGCATGCGCGTGCCGGGCTTCTTCGGCAGCCAGGTGATCAATCCTTCCGCCGATCTCGACGCGGGCATGCTGACGAAGATCGCCGACGAGACCGGCGGCCGTTTCTTCCGCGCCACCGACAGCGACCAGCTGGCCGACGCCTACCGCACCATCGACGCGCTGGAGCCGATGCCGCAGCAAGGCCCCAGCCTCAGGCCGCGGCGCGAGTGGTTCACCTGGCCGCTGGCGACGGCGCTGCTGCTGTGGCTGCTGGCCGGGCTGCCGCGCCTGCGTGTGCGGGAGCTGCCGGCATGAGCGCGGCGCTGGCGCAGTTCCATTTCCTCCGGCCGTGGTGGCTGTGCGCGCTCGCCGTATTGCCGTGGCTGTTGTGGCAGGCCGCGCGCCGCGGCCGCGGCCTGCAGGCGCTGGCGCGGCTGGTCGATGCGGAGTTGCTGCCGGCGCTGCTGCAGGGGCAGGCGGTGCGGCAGCGGCTGCCGCTGGGCCTGCTCGCGCTGGCGTGGACGCTGGCGGTGCTCGCGCTGGCCGGTCCCACCTGGAGCCGCGTCGAGCAGCCGCTGTACGCGCGCCGCGCGGCGCAGGTGGTGGCGATCTCGCTGTCGCAGCGCATGCTGTCGCACGACGTGGCGCCCAGCCGACTCGACCGCGCGCGCTACAAGGCGCACGACCTGCTGCTGGCGAACCGCGACGGCCTCAACGGGCTGCTCGGTTATGCCGGTGAAGCGTTCGTGGTGGCTCCGCTCACTTCGGACGTGCACAGCCTGGGCGCGCTGCTGGACGCGATGGCGCCGGACACCATGCCGGTGGACGGCGACAACGCGGCGGCGGCGATCCGGCGTGGCGCCGCGTTGATCCGCGACGCCAAGGCCGGCGGCGGCTCGCTGGTGCTGATCACCGACACCGCCGACGCGGCCGCGCAGGACGCCGCGCGCAAGGCGCTGGCCGAAGGCGTGCGCGTCTCGGTGCTGGGCGTGGGCACGCCGCAGGGCGCGCCGGTGCCGCTGCCCGGCGGCGGCTTCCTGCACGATGCGAACGGCGCCCTGCAGCTGGCCGCCCGCGACGATGCCGCATTGAGCGCGCTCGCCGCGGCGGGCGGCGGCCGTTACGTGCCGCCCAGCGCCGACGGCAGCGACATCGCGGCCCTGCGCGATGAACTGCGCGCGGGTTCCACCCAGGCGGTGCAAGGCCAGGTCGGCGACGAGTGGCAGGATCGCGGCCCCTGGTTGCTGCTGCTGCTCCTGCCGCTGGCGGCCCTGGCCTTCCGCCGCGGCTGGCTGCTGCTGTTGCCGTTGGTGCTGTTGCCCATGCTGCCTGGTACGGCGCATGCCGCGAGCTGGCGCGACCTCTGGCAGCGCCGCGACCAGCAGGCCGCGGCAGCGCTGGGCCACGGCGACGCGAAGCAGGCGATGCAGCTGGCGCGCGATCCGGCGTGGCGCGGCGCGGCGGCGTATCGCGCCGGCGACTACGCCGCCGCGAGCCAGGCCCTGCGCGAGGCCAAAGGTGGCGATGCGGCCTACAACCTCGGCAACGCGCTGGCGCGGGGCGGCAAGTACCAGGACGCGATCCGCGCCTACGACCGCGCGCTGCAGATCGATCCCGCGAATGCGGACGCGAAGGCGAACCGGCAGGCGGTCGAGGATTGGCTGCGCAAGCAGCCGCCGCAGGACCCGTCCCAGCAGAAGCCGGGCCAGAACGGACAGGATGGCAAGCCGCAGGGCGACCAGGGCCAGAACGGGCAGGACAAGAACGGGCAGGGCAAGGACGGCCAGAACCAGAACGGCCAGAACAAAAACGGGCAGGACCAGGGCGGACAGGACAGGAACGACAGCCAGTCCGGCCAGTCGCCGCAGGACCAGAGCCGGCACGACCCGCAGCAATCGTCCGGCAAGGACGGTGCGCAGCAGGACCAGCCGCAGCCCACGCCCGAACAGCAGGCCGAGCAGCAGGCGCAGGCCGCGAAGGCGCAGCAGGCGCTGAAGCAGCAACTGGACCAGGCGCTGGGCGCCCCCGGCAAGCCTGCGACGAAGCCGCCCACCAGCCACGAGCTGGGCGCGGCCGGCGCCGACGATCCGCAATCGAAACTGCCGGCCGACCTGCGCCAGGCCTTGCAGCGCGTGCCCGACGATCCCGGCGCGCTGCTGCGCCGCAAGTTCGAGCTGGAATACCAGCGCCGCCACGGCGGCACACCCGACGAGGACGGCCCGTGATGCCGGTTTTGTCCATGCATTCGTGCGTGACCGCGAAGGTGAAAGGAGCGGCCATCCACGGCCGGGTTGTTCAAGGGCTTTGCCTCTTGCTTTTCCTGGCGATGCCGCTGCTGGCGCATGCCGCCGACGTGCGGGCCACGCTGGACCGCGGCACGGTGCAGATGGGCGAGACGGTGACCTTGAACCTGCACGTCACCGGCGGCAGCGGCAGCGTGGCGATGCCGGACCTGACGCCGCTGCTGCAGGACTTCGACATACTCGGCCGCTCGCAGAGCAGCAGCCTCAGCATCGTCAACGGCAGGAGCAGTTCGGAACTGGTGGTCGGCGTGGTGCTGCAGCCCAGGCATGCGGGCATGCTCACGATTCCGGCGCTGACGGTGGCGGGGGCACGGACCACGCCGCTGCAACTGCAGGTCGCCCCGTCGAATCCGGCCGCCGCGGCCGCCATGCACCGCAGCGTGTTCATGGAAGCCCAGGTCGCGCCGCAGCAGGCGTGGGTGGGCCAGCAGCTCAGCTACGTGCTGCGGCTCTACTACAGCGGCAACATCACCAGCGGCGCGCTGGACGCGCCGCAGATCGACGGTGTGCAGCTCAGCCAGGTGGGCGGCGACCTGCGCTACGACGCCGAGCGCGGCGGCCGCGACTACCACGTGATCGAGCGGCGCTACGCGCTGGTGCCACAGCATGCCGGCACGCTGGCGATTCCCGCCGTGGGTTTCCAGGGCCAGGCGCTGGATCCCGGCGATCCGGACAGTTTCTTCGGCGCCGGTGCGCCGGTGTCGGCCAGCTCGCCGCCGCTCACCGCGCAGATCCAGGCGCCGCCGGCAGACTGGGGCAAGGCGGCGTGGCTGCCGGCGCGCGCGCTCACGCTCACTCTGGAGGGCTGGCCCGATGCAAACACGCCGGTGCGCGTGGGCCAGCCGATCAACCTGACCATGAAGCTCGGCGCCACCGGCCTGCCGGTCGACACGCTGCCCGCGCTTAGCCTGCCCGCGTTGCAGGGCGCCACCGTGTACCCGGACCAGCCGTTCACATCCACCGCGAACGACGGCCCGTGGCTGGTCGGCACCCGCCAGCGCGCCTTCGCGGTGGTGCCCGAGCAGGCCGGCACGCTCACCGTGCCGGCCACCACGCTGCGCTGGTTCGACGTGACCAGCGGCCAGCCGCGCACGGCCGAGATTCCCGCGCACAGCATCACCGTGCTGCCGGCCGCCGGTGCGGTGGCCACGCCACCGCAGGCCGCGGCGCCTGCTGTGCCGTCGTCGCCGGCCGTGGCGGCTTCGGCGCCCGCGGTCGCGGCGGCGCCTGCCGGCGTGCAGGCACATGGCACGCCATGGCGCTGGATCGCCCTGGCCAGCCTGCTGCTGTGGCTGCTCAGCATGCTGGCGTGGTGGCTGTGGCGCAGGCGCACCGTGCGAGGCGTCGGTGCGGCGGCAGGAGCAGACGGCGCAACGGGCGACACCGCGCGCCAACTGCGCCAGGCCTTCCTTGCCGCCGCGCGGGGCAGCGATGCGCCGGCGCAGTTGCGCAGCCTGCTGGCCTGGGCCCAGGCCGAGCGCCCGGCGATCCAGCATCCGGGCGCCCTGGCCGCGGCGCTGGCGGATGAAGCGCAGCGGCAGGCGATCGCCGGCCTGCAGCGCCGCTGCTATGGCGATGCCGCGGCCGCCGTGGCGCCGGGCGACGAGCTGGCCGCGGCGTTCAAGCGCGGCTTCGCATGGCGCGCAGCGGACAAGGCAGATGACGACGCCCTGCCGCCGCTGTATCCGTTCAAAGTGAAGTGAGCGCGTCCTGGAACACCGCGCGCATCGGCTCGCTGTAGCAGCACAGCGTGAGCTCGAGCGCCGGGTCGCTGGCCAGCGACTCGTGCAAGGTGCGCAGCGCCACCTCGGCGGCCAGCGGCGCCGGGTAGCCGTAGACGCCGCAGCTGATCGCGGGGAAGGCGATGCGGCGCAGGCCGTGTTCGCGCGCCAGGAGCAGCACGTTGCGGTGGCAGTTCTCCAGCAGCACCGGCTCGCCGTGGCCGCCGCCGCGCCACACCGGCCCCACGGTATGGATCACCCGGGCCGCCGGCAGCGCGAAGCCGGGCGTGATGCGTGCCTCGCCGGTGGGGCAGCGCACGCCGGGCGACACTTCCGGCAGCCTGCGGCAGGCGGCGAGCAGGGCCGGCCCGGCGGCACGATGGATGGCGCCGTCCACCCCGCCGCCGCCCAGCAGGGTCTCGTTCGCCGCGTTGACGATGGCGTCCACGGCGAGCGTGGTGATGTCGGCGGTAATGACGGAGATCAGCATGGCGGCGGGTGCTTCGGCTTATGCTTGGGGCATGTGACGGCGAGGTTGCAATCACCATGGCGAAAACGGAAGACCTTTCCTTCGGCTACCTGCTGAACGACGTGACCTTGCTGTTCCGCAAGCACTTCGATCGCCGCGCGGTGAAGTTCGGCCTCACCCGCGCGCAATGGCGCGCCACCAAGATGCTGTACCACCGCGAAGGCATGCGCCAGACCGAGCTGGCCGAGGCGCTGGAAATGGAACCGATCGCGGTGGGCCGGGTGATCGACCGCCTGCAGGCCGCGGGCTTCGTGGAGCGCCGTCCCGACCCGCGCGACCGTCGCGCGTGGCGCCTTTACGTCACGGCGCAGGCGCACGACGTGGTGGACGACATGGAGCAGATCGCGCGCGATCTGCGCCGGGAAGTCACCGCGGGCATCGCCTACGAGGAGCTGAAGCAGGCGCTGGCGGTGATTGGCCGGATCAAGGAGAACCTGCAGGCACTGGACGGCTGCGACGCGACGGTGCCGCGCGCGGAATAAAGGGTCCGGAGGCTCCGTCCCGGCCCCGGGCGGCGCAGGGGCGCCGCGGCATCGGCGTGCATTTCCCTGCCCCGACAGTCAACGCATCCATGCAGGCGTGCGTTTGACCCTGCCTTGATCCCTCCCGTGCTCAGGTGTCACATGGGTGTGGTCCGCTCCCGGCCGGAAGGTTCGATTCGATACTGGAGTTTCCATGCCTCAGCGCATGTCCTGGAAGAAGCTCGCTGCGCTGCTGGTCGCGGTGGTACTGGTGGTACTGGCGGCGCACTGGTGGACCGGTCGCGGCAAGCCGGCGCCCGGCAAGCCGGCCACGGCGAAGGCGGTGCCGGTGAAGACCGCGCTGGCGCAGCGCGGCAACCTGGATCTCTCGCTGCAGGCGATCGGCAGCGTCGAGGCGTACTCCACCGTGACCGTGCAGTCGCGCGTCAGCGGCCAGCTGCAGTCGCTGGCGTTCACCCCGGGCGGCCGCGTGAAGGCGGGGCAGGCGATCGCGCAGATCGATCCCAGCCTGTTGCAGGCGCAACTCGACCAGGCGCGCGGCAACCTCGCCAGGGACCAGGCCCAGCTGGCGAACGCCGAACAGGTGCTGCGCCGCTACACGCCGATGCTGGCCAAGGGCTACGTCTCGCAGACGGAATACGACAGCTACAAGGCGAACGTGGGCGTGTACGCCGCCACGGTGAAGGCGGACCAGGCAGCGGTGGAGATGGCTCGCACCCAGCTCGGCTACGCGCGCATCGTGGCGCCGGTGGACAGCATCGCCGGCGCGCCGCTGGTCTACCCCGGCGCGCAGGCCAGCGCGAACAGCACCAACCTGGTGGTGCTGAACCAGGTGCGGCCGATCCACATCACGTTCTCCGTGCCCGAGACCGCGCTGGCCGGCGTGAAGGAGGCGTTCGCGCACGGCAAGGTCACGGTGGAGGTCGGCATCCCCGGCGTGAAGGGGCCGCCGCTGGAGGCCGCGCTGGACTTCATCAACAACGCGGTGGACGCCAGCACCGGCACGATCCAGCTCAAGGCGGCCTACCCGAACGCGGACGACCGGCTCACCCCGGGCCAGTTCGTGCAGGTGCGCCTGCCCACCACGCGGCTCGTCGACGTGGTGACGGTGCCGGTCGAGGCGTTGCAGAACTCGCCGAACGGCAGCTTCGTGTTCGTGGTGGGCGCCGACGGCAGCGTGCAGCAGCGCATGGTGACGGCCGGGCCCGGCAGCGGCGGCCGGCTGGTGATCGAGAAGGGCCTGGAGGGCGGCGAGCAGGTGGTCACCGACGGCCAGATGCTGCTGACCAACGGCACGCACGTGCGGGTGGTGAACGGATGAGCTCGCCCGAGGCAAGACCGGCCCCTCACCCCGGCCCTCTCCCCGGCGGGGAGAGGGAGACGACGCGCGATGCAGGTCTGCGTGACTTGGCGTGTGGCACGTGGAAGACGGGTCGCCTGCACGGAGGGCGGACCCCTTGAACCTCCCCGCACTCTGCATACGCCGGCCGGTGATGACGGCGCTGCTGATGATCGCGCTGATCGTGTTCGGCGTGGCGGCGTATCCGAAGCTGCCGGTGAACGAGCTGCCGAACGTGGACTTCCCCACCATCTCGGTGAGCGCGAGCCTGCCGGGCGCCTCGCCGGAGACCATGGCCACCGCGGTGGCGACGCCGCTGGAGAACCAGTTCTCCACCATCGCCGGCATCAGCCAGATGACCTCGACCAGCGCGCTGGGCTCGACCTCGATCACGCTGACCTTCGACCTCAGCCGCGAGATCGACGGCGCCGCGCAGGACGTGCAGGCGGCGATCTCCGCGGCGCAGCGGCAGCTGCCCACCACCATGCCCACACCGCCCACCTTCCGCAAGGTGAACCCGGCGGACAAGGCGATCCTCTACCTCACGCTCGGCTCTGACACGCTGCCGCTGTCCACCGTGGACGAGTACGGCGAGACGCAGCTGGCGCAGCAGCTGTCGATGATCAGCGGCGTGGCGCAGGTGAGCGTGTTCGGCTCGCAGAAGTACGCGGTGCGCATCAAGGTCGACCCCGGCAAGCTGGCCGCGAACGGCGTCGGCATCGACACCGTGCAGCAGGCGATCGCGAACGCCAACGTCAACCTCGCCACCGGTTCGCTCAACGGCAGCCGCCAGCTGCTGCAGGTGAACTCGGACGGCCAGCTCAAGCAGGCCGCGCCTTACAACAATATCGTTGTGGCGTACCGCAACGGCGCGCCGGTACGCCTGTCGCAGCTTGGCCAGGCCGAGGACGGCGTGCAGAACGACCAGGTGGCGAGCTGGTTCAACGGCAAGCGCGCGGTGGTGCTGGCGATCGACCGCCAGCCCGGCTCCAACACCGTGGCCACGATCGACCGCATCCGCGCGGTGCTGCCGCAGTTCGAGGCTACGCTGCCGCCGTCGATCCGGCTGCAGACGCTGTACGACCGCTCCGATTCCATCCGCGCCTCGGTGGACGACGTGCAGTTCACCCTGCTGCTGGCCGGCGTGCTGGTGGTGCTGGTGATCTACCTGTTCCTCGGCAACGCCTCGGCCACGCTGATCCCCGCGCTGGCGCTGCCGGTGTCGGTGATCGGCACGTTCGGCGTGATGTACGCGCTGGGCTACAGCCTGGACAACCTCTCGCTGCTGGCGCTCACCCTGGTGGTGGGCTTCGTGGTGGACGACGCGATCGTGATGCTGGAGAACATCGTGCGCCACGTCGAGGCCGGCATGGACCCGTACGAGGCCTCGCTGCTCGGCGCCGGCGAGATCGGCTTCACCATCTTCTCGATGACGCTGTCGCTGGTGGCGGTGTTCCTGCCGGTGATGTTCATGGGCGGCATCGTGGGCCGGCTGTTCCACGAGTTCGCGGTGGTGATCTCCACCGCGATCCTGATCTCCGGCTTCGTCTCGATCACGCTCACGCCCATGCTGTGCAGCCGCTTCGTGAAGCACGCGGAGCACGAAAGGAAGTCGCGCGTGGCGCTGGCCTTCGACCGCGGCTTCAACCGCGTGCGCGACGGCTACAACCGTTCGCTGGGCTGGGCAGTGGCGCATCCGCGCACGGTGCTGGGCGTGTTCTTCGCCAGCCTCCTCGCCACCGCGCTGCTGTTCGTGGTGGTGAACAAGGACTTCATCCCCGCGGGCGACACCGGCCAGCTGATGGTCAACACCGAGGGTCCGGACGACATCTCCATCGCCGGCATGAGCATCCGCCAGCAGCAGCTCGCGGCGATCGTGGGCGAGGACCCGAACATCGCCGCCTACATGTCGTCGGTGGGTTCCGGCGGTTCGCGCACCACCACGAACAACGGCTCGATCTTCATGCGGCTGAAGCCCGCGAACGAGCGCGAGCTGACCCCGGACGAGATCATCCAGGAGCTGCGGGCGAAGTTCGCGAAGGTGCCGGGCATCCGCGCCTACATCCAGAACCCGCCGGCGATCCAGGTGGGCGGCCGCGCGTCCAAGGCGCAGTACCAGTACACCTTGCAGTCCACCGACCTCAACGCGCTGTACGCGGAGTCGGGCAAGGTGCTGACCGCGTTCGCCAGGCTGCCCGGCTTCCAGGACGTCACCAGCGACCTCGACCTCAACGGCCCGGCCATCAGCGTGCAGGTGGACCGCGAGAAGCTGGCGCCGCTGGGCCTGACCATGCGCCAGGTGCAGACCGCGCTGGGCACCGCGTTCGGCGCGGGCCAGGTCTCCACGATCTACGGCGCCGCCACGCAGTACTGGGTGATCCTGCAGGTGCCGTACCAGCTGCAGAACGATCCGGACGTGCTGTCGCAGCTCTACGTCACCTCGAACACCGGCACGCTGGTGCCGCTGAACGCGGTCGCCACGTTCACGCGCAAGGCGCAACCGCTCACCGTGAACCACCAGGGCGAGCTGCCCGCGGTGACCGTGTCGTTCAACCTCGCGCCCGGCGTGAGCCTCAGCCAGGCGGTGAGCGAGATCGACGGCGCGATGCGCCAGCTCAGCCTGCCCGCATCCATCACCGGCAGCGTGCAGGGCACGGCGCAGGCGTTCCAGCAGTCGATGCAGGGCATGGGCCTGCTGCTCGCGCTGGCGCTGTTCGTGATCTACCTGGTGCTCGGCATCCTGTACGAGAGCTTCATCCACCCGCTGACGATCCTCTCCGGCCTGCCTGCGGCGGGCGTGGGCGCGCTGCTCACGCTGATGCTGTTCAACGCGCCGCTGGACCTGTTCTCCTTCGTCGGCATCGTGATGCTGATCGGCATCGTGAAAAAGAACGCGATCATGCTGATCGACTTCGCGCTGGAACGGCAGCGCGTGGAAGGCATGGCGCCGGCCGCGGCCATCGTCGAGGCCTGCCACGTGCGCTTCCGCCCGATCATGATGACGACCATGGCCGCGTTCGCCGGCACCTTGCCGATCGCGCTGGGCATGGGTGCCGGCGCTTCCTCGCGTCGCCCGCTGGGCCTCGCCGTGGTGGGCGGCCTGGTGGTGTCGCAGGTGCTCACCCTGTACCTCACGCCGGTGATCTACCTGTACATGGACCGGTTGCAGCAGCGCTTCGGGCGCAAGCGCAAGACGAACGTGGAGAGCCTTCCGGCGCCATGACGAAGCAGGCGGCCCGCGGGCCGCCTGCTTCGTTCGTCATGCGGGTCCGGGACGGTCAGTCCTCGGCGCCGTCACCCGCGAATGCGCCGGGCGCGGAGCCGAAGTCGCCCTCGGCCTGGGCCGCCATGTACGAGAACGCCGCGTACACCGCCACATTCTGCGCGAGCTGGTCCGGGTCGATCTTGTCCAGCGTGTCGTTCGGCGTGTGGTGCCAGTCGAAATAGCGCGTGGCGTCCTGGTCGAGGGTGAGCGCGGCCATGCCCCTGGCGTGCATCTGCGACAGGTCGGAACCACCGCCGCCCGGGCGCCGTGCGTCATAGGCCACGCCCAGCGGCTTCAGCACGCCGGCGATCTGCTCGATGGCATGCCGCGCCTGCGGCTTCACGCTGGCGCTCATCCGGTACACCTTGTCGGCGCCGAGATCGGACTCGGTGCCGAGCTGGAACTTCGCCACTTCGTTCGCGTGCTTCTCGGCATAGGCGCGACCGCCCCACAGGCCCATTTCCTCGTTGGCGAAGGCGATCACGCGGATGCTGCGGTCGGGGCGCTGCGGCAGGTCGTGGATCAGCTTGGCGGCGGCCATCGCGATCGCCACGCCGGCGCCGTCGTCGATCGCGCCGGTGCCGGGGTCCCAGGAATCCAGGTGGCCGCCGATGGCGACGACCTGGTCGGGATGCTTGCGGCCGGTGATCTCGCCGATCACGTTGGCGCCGGTGTATTCGCCCACGATGCCGCAATCCAGGTCCAGCTTCACCGTCACCGGCTTGCCGTAGGCCAGCACGCGTTCGAGCTGGTCGGCGTCGGGATTGGAGAGCGCCGCGGCGGGGATCGCCTTGGCCGAGTCGCGGAAGCCGGTGACGCCGGTGTGCGCGATGCGCTGGTGCGCGTCGGTGCCGGCCGAGCGCAGCAGGTAGCCCACCGCGCCTTTCTCCGCGGCGATCACCGGGCCGGCCACGCGCGCGCCGGAGCCGATGGCGTAGTCGGCGCCGTCCTTCTTGCGCTGCATGCGCGGGCCGACGTAGACGATCCTGCCCTTGATCGTGGCCGGGTCGGCCGCCTTCAGCGCGGCGAGGCTGTCGAAGCCGACCACCTGCGCGGTGAGGCCGCCCTTGGGCGTGCCCGGCGAATAGCCCAGCGCGGTGAGCACCAGCGATTGCGGGAACGGCGCCACGATGGCGCCGCTCTCGTGGCGGCGCTCCCACAGCGGATAGCTCACCGGCTCGGTGTAGACCTTGTCGAAACCCAGCGCCTTGAACTTCGCCACGGCCCAGTCGCGGGCGCGCTGGTCGGCCGGACTGCCGGCCATGCGCGGGCCGACCTCGGTGGTCAGCGATTTCACCACCTGCCAGGCGGTGTCGTCGTGCAGCGCCTTGTCGCGCAGTTGCTCGGCCGTCTTCACGGCGGCGGCGGGAACGACGGTATCGGCGGCGCTGGCGAGGCCGCCGGCGAGCAGCAGGCTGGCGGCGAGCAGGGTGAGGGCGGGGCGGCGCATGTGCGACTCCTTGCGAAGGAACCGCGATTATCTCGCCGCGCGTTCCTGCCGCTTGGGCCGGAAGTCACGGCGCGCGGCGCGCGGAGGCGGCGCGTAGCCGCCCCCGCGGGCGCGGATCACTGCTTGTTCTTGAGCAGGTCGCGGATTTCGGTGAGCAGGGCCACGTCGGCCGGCGGCGCGGCAGGCGCCTCTTCCTTCTTCTGCTGCAGCCGGTTCATCAGCTTGATCACCATGAAGATCGCGAATGCGACGATGAGGAAGGTGATGATGGTATTGATGAAGCTGCCGTAGTTGATCGCCACTTCGGCGATCTTGTGCTTGGGGTCGCTGTCGTCGGCGGCTTTGAGCACCCACTTCATCGCCGAGAAATCGACGCCGCCGGTGAGCGCGCCGATCGGCGGCATGATCACGTCGCTGACCAGGGAACTGACGATCTTGCCGAACGCACCGCCGATCACGATACCGACCGCCATGTCCATCACGTTGCCGCGCATGGCAAACGCCTTGAATTCCTGCAGCATGCTCATTGCTGTGTTCTCCCTGGGTGGTGCGCCGAATGGCCGGGAGACTCTAGCGCAACAGCTGCAAGGGCGGGGTAAACGGCGGCGGCAGGATCTTGCGCTGGCTCAGGCGATGCGGCCGTCGAGTTCGGCGTAGCCGGCCAGCTCGGCGCGGAAGCGGTCGCCGCGCGCGAGCGCGGCCACGCCGGCGGGCGTGCCGGTGAATACCAGGTCGCCGGGTTTCAGCTCGAACAGGGTGGAAAGCGCGGCGAGGATGTGCGGCACGTCGTGCAGCATCTCGCTGAGCCGTGCGTGCTGGCGCAGCGTGCCGTTCACGCTCAGCCGCAGCTCGGTGTCCGGGCCGGGCAGGGCGCCGGCCAGCGGGCGCAGCGCCGATACCGGCGCGCTGTGGTCGAACGCCTTGGCCACGTCCCAGGGCTGGCCCTTGGCCTTGGCCTGCGCCTGCAGGTCGCGGCGGGTGAGGTCCAGCCCCACGCCCACGCCCCACACCAGCGCGGCGGCACGTTCCACCGGCACGTCGCGGCCGCCGACGCCCAGCGCCAGCACCATTTCCACCTCGTGGTGCAGGTCCTGCGTGATGGACGGGTAGGGCACGTCGGCGCCATCCGCCACCACCGCGTCGGCCGGCTTGCAGAAGAACATCGGCCGGCCGGGTTCCACCGTGGCGCCCATTTCCTTCACGTGGTCGGCGTAGTTGCGGCCGATGCAGAACACGCGGCGGATCGGGAAGCGCCGATCCGAACCGAGGATCGGCAGGCTGGGTACGGCGGGCGGGGCGATGGCGTAGTCCATGCCGCCCAGCGTAACGCCTCGCGGGGGGTGGATGACAGCTGTCACGCGCGATGCCTGATGCCTGCCCATGTCGGGCGTGTCGCGGCGAACCTACCGTATCCGGCATCAAGCGATGAAGGGGAATGCGGTGAGCAACAGCGAGCTGCTGAAGGAGCTGCGCATCGAGCGCCACCAGCGCGAGGCGCACGACGGGCGCATGCCGCGCTGGCCGTGGATCGTGCTTGCGCTGGTGCTCTTGCTGGCGCTGCTGGGCGGCGGTGCGTGGTGGATGCTGGGGCATCGCGCGGTCGCGGTGCAGACCGCCATCGCGGTGTCGCCGGCCAGCGACAGCGGCGCCGGCGCGGTGCTGCAGGCCACCGGTTACGTCACCGCGCGGCGGCAGGCCACGGTGTCGGCGCAGATCACCGGCACGCTCACCGCCGTGCTGATCGAGGAAGGCGACCACGTGAAGAAGGGCCAGGTGCTGGCCCGGCTGGACGACAGCGCGTACCGGGCGGGGCTGGAGGCAGCCAGGGCGCAAGCTGCCGCCGCGCATGCGCTGGTGGCGCAATACAAGGCGCAACTTGCGCAGAACGATCGCGACGCCGCGCGCCAGCAATCGCTGGCCGCGCAGGGACTGGTGCCGAAGCAGGCGGCCGAGCAGGCGCGCACGCTGGCCGAAGGCACGCGCGCCCAGCTCGCCGCGCAGATGAAGACGGCGGGTTCGGCGGACGCGCAGGTGATGCAGGCCCAGGTCAACTTCGACTACTGCGTGGTGCGCGCGCCGTTCGACGGCGTCATCACCACCAAGGACGCGCAGGTGGGCGAGATCGTCTCGCCGTTCTCCGCCGGCGGCGGCTTCACCCGCACCGGCATCGGCACCATCGTCGACATGGATTCGCTGGAAGTGGACGTCGACGTCAACGAGGCCTACATCGGCCGCGTGAAGCCGGACATGCCCGCCGAGGCGGTGCTCGACGCCTACCCGGACTGGAAGATTCCCTCCCACGTGATCGCCATCGTGCCCGCCGCCGACCGCGGCAAGGCCACGGTGAAGGTGCGCGTGGCGCTGGAGCAGAAGGACGCGCGCATCGTGCCGAACATGGGCGTGCGGGTGTCCTTTCTCGAACAGAAGCCGGCGAACGTGGCGCAGGCGCCGAAGGGCGTGCTGGTGCCGGCGAAGGCGATCATGCAGCGCGACGGCCGCAGCGTGGTGTTCGTGGTCGCCGCCGGCAAGGCGCAACTGCGCGCGGTGCAACCGGCGGCGCTGAACTACGGCGAGCTGAAGCTGGTGCCGGACGCGCTGCAGCCGGGCGACGTGGTGGTGCTGTCGCCGCCGGCCGAGCTGCGCGACGGCGCCGACGTCCAGACGGAAAAAAGTTCTCCCTGATCGCCGCGCCCGCACCGGCAGGCGCGCACCGCCATCCATCCGGCCAACATCCATCGGAGCAACGCCATGGACACACTGATCCAGATCCGCGACCTCTCCAAGGTCTACCAGCGCGGCAAGCAGAAGGTCGAGGTGCTGCACCACATCAACCTCGACATCGCCGAGGGCGACTTCCTCGCGCTGATGGGGCCGTCCGGCTCGGGCAAGACCACCCTGCTCAACCTGATCGGCGGGCTCGACTCGCCCACCGCCGGCAGCATCGGCGTGGCCGGCTCGCGCATCGACCAGCTCGGTGGCGGCGCGCTGGCGAAGTGGCGCGCGGCCAACGTCGGCTTCGTGTTCCAGTTCTACAACCTGATGCCGATGCTGAGCGCGCAGAAGAACGTGGAGCTGCCGCTGCTGCTCACCAAGCTGTCGGGCGCGCAACGCAGGAAGAACGCGGGCATCGCGCTGCAACTGGTGGGCCTGGCCGACCGCGCCTCGCACAAGCCCGGCGAGCTCTCCGGCGGCCAGCAGCAGCGCGTGGCGATCGCCCGCGCGATCGTCTCCGATCCCACCCTGCTGGTCTGCGACGAGCCCACCGGCGACCTCGACCGCCAGAGCGCCGAGGACGTGCTTGGCCTGCTGCGCACGCTCAACCGCGAGCACGGCAAGACCATCGTGATGGTCACCCACGATCCCAAGGCTGCCGAGTACGCCAACCACACCCTGCACCTGGACAAGGGCACCCTCGTCGAACAGGTGACGGCGTGAACGCGTTGGATGCAGCTCCCTCTCCCCTGCGGGGAGAGGGTTGGGGTGAGGGGAAAGGCTTGCGGAAGGGCTCGATGAAAGCGCACCGCGGGCCATCCCATCGCAAACGCCAGACCCTCATCCGACCCTTCGGGCCACCTTCTCCCCAGCGGGGAGAAGGAAAAACGCTGGAGGCAACCCCATGAAATACTTCCATCTCATCTGGGCGGCGCTGTTCCGGCGCAAGTCGCGCACCTTCCTCACCCTGGTGTCGATCATGGCCGCGTTCGTGCTGTTCGGCCTGCTCGACTCCGTGCGCCAGGCCTTCAACGCGGGCGACAGCGTGGCGGGCGCGGGCCGGCTGATCGTGAACTCGAAGATGTCGATGCAGCAGGCCCTGCCCGAAAGCCTGGGCGCGCGCATCGCCGCGGTGCCGGGCGTGTCGGCGGTGGCCACGGCGAACTGGTTCGGCGGCGTCTACCAGGACCCGCGCAACCAGGTCATCAGCTTCGCGGTGAGCCCGAACTACTTCGACCTCTATCCGGAAATGAGCCTGCCCGCCGACCAGCGCGCCAGCTGGGACAAGACGCGCACCGGCGCCGTGGTCGGCGCGGCGCTGGCGAAGCGCTTCGGCTGGAAGATCGGCGACAAGATCCCGCTGCAGTCGACGATCTTCCCGTCCAAGGCCAGCGGCAACAGCACCTGGACGTTCGACATCGTGGGCATCTTCCACGGGAAGACTCCGGGCGACGCCGGGCGCGAGCAGATGCTGATGTTCCACTGGAAGTATTTCGACGAGAACAACGCCTTCGGTTCCGGCACCGTGCACTGGTACGTGGTGAAGGTGGCCGACCCGGCGCGGGCCGATGCGGTGGCGAAGACGATCGACGCGATCTCGGCGAATTCCGACCACGAGACGCGCGCGCAGACCGAGCAGGCGTTCCAGGCTTCCTTCATCAAGCAGCTGGTGAACATCGGCCTGATCGTCAGCGCGATCATGGGCGCGGTGTTCTTCACCCTGCTGCTGCTGACCGGCAACACCATGATGCAGGCGGTGCGCGAGCGCACGTCGGAGCTGGCGGTGCTCAAGACGATCGGCTTCTCCAGCCGCAGCGTGCTGGCGATGGTGCTGACCGAGGGCGTGCTGATGCTGCTGCTCGGCGGCGTGATCGGGCTGGCGCTGGTGTCGTTCATCGTGCCCTACATCGGCGCCGCCAGCGGCGGCATGGTGCCGGTGCACGCGGTATCCGGCAGCACCTGGTCGGCCGGCGTGCTGCTGATGGTGCTGATCGGCCTGGTGGTGGGCCTGCCGCCTGCGTGGCGCGCGATGCGCCTGAACATCGTCGATGCCCTGAGCGGGCGGTGAGGAAGCAGCCATGAAGAAATTCCTGATCAATCTCGGCCTGCTGCTGCTCGTCGTGGTGGCGCTGATGGCGTGGACGGCGTTGCCGTGGTTCGGCGTCGCGGCGCTCGCCGTCGTGCTGGCGTTGTGGATGGCGCTCACGCGCAGCGGCCGCCAGGCGGGTTCGGTGACCGCGGTGGGCGTCGGCACGTTGCGGCAACGGCTGGGTTCGTCCTCGGTGATCGTGGTCGGCATCGCCGGCGTGGTCGGCGTGCTGGTGGCGCTGCTGGCGATGGGGCAGGGCTTCCAGGCCACGCTGCAGAGCGGCGGCCGCGACGACACCGCGATCGTGCTGCGCGGCGGCTCGGTGTCCGAGGCGCAGTCGGTGCTGACGCGCGACGATATCGTCGCCGTCGAACAGGCGCCCGGCATCGCCCGCGGCAGCGACGGCAAGCCGCTGGCCTCGGCCGAGCTGGTGGTGACCGCCACCCTGCACAAGAAGGGTTCCACCGACGATGCCAATGCGCAGCTGCGCGGCGTGGACGGCGCGGCCTGGGCCTTGCGGCCGACGCTGAAGATCGTCGCGGGCCGCATGTTCAAGCCCGGCCTCGACGAACTGGTGGTGGGCCAGGGCGCGCACCACGAGTTCGCCGGCCTCGACGTCGGCGACGAAGTGAAGCTGGGCCGGCAGAGCTGGAAGGTGGTCGGCGTGTTCGCCAGCGGCGACGCCTACGATTCCGAGCTGTGGGCCGACCGCCAGGAAGTGGCCGCGGTCTACCGCCGCGGCAACAGTGCGGAATCGGTGCTGGTGAAGCTCACCGGCGCGGCGGCGTTCGAGCCGTTCAAGGCGGCGCTGGCGGCCGATCCCAAGCTGAAGGTGGAAGCCGACACCACGCGCGCCTTCTTCGCGCGCCAGTCCGAATCCCTCGCCAGGACGATCCGCGTGGTGGGCATCGTCGTGGGGCTGATCATGGCCATCGGCGCGGTGTTCGGCGCGCTCAACTGCATGTTCGCCGCCGTGGCCTCGCGCGCCCGCGAAATCGCCACCCTGCGCGCCATCGGTTTCCGCGGCGTGCCGGTGGTGGTGTCGGTGATGCTGGAAACCATGTTGCTCGCCCTCGCCGGCGGCCTGCTCGGCGCGCTGCTGGTATGGCTGGTGTTCGACGGCTATTCCGCCTCCACGCTCAACGGCTTCACCGACGTGATGTTCCAGTTCAAGGTGGGACCCAACCTGATCTGGACAGGTTTGAAGTGGGCGCTGGCGATCGGCTTCGTCGGCGGCCTGTTTCCCGCCGTGCGCGCCGCGCGGCTGCCGGTGACCACGGCATTGCGCGAGCTATAGCCGCATCGCTCCCGCTCCTCCGGCTGTACCGGGGGAGCGGGGCTTTCACCGTATCCCCAATCCCGTATCCCCAATCCCGGCCCTCACGGCATCACCGGCGGCACGTACGCAAGCGTCAGCCCCAGCAGCCACAGCAGCCCAAGCACCAGCGGCACGTGCACCAGCAACTGCATGAAGGTGTAGCCCACCACGTCGCGCGCCTTGAGGCCGAGCACGCCGAGCAGGGGCAGCATCCAGAACGGGTTGATCAGGTTCGGCAGCGCCTCGGCGGCGTTGTACACCTGCACCGCCCAGCCGAGATGCACGTGCAGGTCGTTCGCCGCCTGCATCACGTAGGGCGCCTCCACCAGCCACTTGCCGCCGCCCGAGGGCACGAAGAAGCCGAGGATGGCGGAGTACGCGCCCATCACCGCGGGGAAGCTGTCGGTGCTGGCCACGTGCACGAACAGCTGCGACAGCCGATGCGCCAGCGTCACGCCGCCCGCGCCCTGCGCGTGGGTGAGCAGGGCCGCGATGCCGCCGTACAGCGGGAACTGGATCAGCACGCCGGCGGTGCTCGGCACCGCGCGCGCCACCGCGTCGAGGAAGCTGCGTGGGCGCCAGTGCAGCAGCAGGCCCACGGTGAGGAACAGGAAGTTGTAGGTGTTGAGGTTGGCGATCGCGGTCACCGCGTTCTTGGTGGCGAACTCGTGGCCCAGCCAGCCCAGCCCAAGCAGGCCGATCAGCACCGCCAGCAGCGGGCTGTATTCCAGCCATTCGCCGGGACGGGTGCGCGGCGGCAGCGCGGGCACGGCGGCGGCTTCGGTCACGCCGAAATCGCGCGCGGTGCGCGCATTGCGCTCCGACGGCGCGGTGAGCCAGCACACCACCAGCGAGGCCGCGATCAGGCAGGCGGTGAGCACGAAGGACTGCCACAGGAAGATCGTGCTGGTGAACGGCAGCACGCCGGTGATCGCGAGCAGGCCGGGCGGCATGCTCGCCGGGTTCGCCTGCAGCTGCGCCGCCGACGAGGAGAGACCCATCGCCCACACCGCGCCGAGGCCGAGGTAGGCCGCCGCGCCGGCCGCGCGGTAATCCATGCGCAGTTCCTCGCGCCGCGCCAACGCGCGCACCAGCAGGCCGCCGAACACCAGCGAGAAGCCCCAGGACAGCAGCGAGGCCAGCATGCTCACCAGCGCCACGTAGCAGATCGCGCCGCGCCCGCTCTTCGGCACCCGCGCCAGCAGATCGATGAAGCGCGCCACCACCGGCGCGGTGGCCACCACGTAGCCGCCGATCACCACGAAGGCCATCTGCATGGTGAAGGGGATCAGGCTCCAGAAGCCGTCGCCGAACGCGTTGACGGTGGCCACCGGCGTCGAGCCGAAGCCCAGCGCGGCCACCGCCACGATCGCCACGCCCAGCGCCGCGAACACCCAGGCGTCGGGAAACCAGCGCTCCGACCATGCCGCGCTGCGCAGCGCCATGCGCGCCATCAGGCCTTCGTTCGTCGTGTTCATGGCCGAGCTTCTCCCATGCGATGCCGCGGGCATGGTGGCGCGCGGTTGTCGTGCGGGGCAAGCCGACGATGGTCGGGGCGTGGCGCCTAGGCGCGTTTCTGGTGCGCCAGCGTGATCGCCGCCACGCCGAGCAGGATCACCGCCATGCCGGCGAGTTCGAGCGGCCCGATGTGCTCGTTGGCCAGCAGCATGCCGAACAGCACGGCCACCGGCGGGTTCACGTAGGCGTAGCTGGTGGCGAGCACGGGACGCGCATGCTTGAGCACGTAGAGGTAGGCGCTGAAGCCGATCAGCGAGCCGAACACCACCAGGTAGGCCAGCGCGAGATTGGCGTGCAGCGAAGGATGCGCCGGCAGGCGCTCGCCGCCGCCGAAGCCCATGAGCAGCAGCGCCGCGCTGCCGCACAGCATCTGTGCCGCGGTGTTCATCGGGCCGGCCGGCATGTCCTGGTGCTTGCTCCACACCGAGCCGAACGCCCATGCGGCGGCGGCCGTCAGCAGCGCCAGCGCGGCGATGCGCGAGCCGGAGAGGTCGCTGCCGAAGTTGAGCACGATGACGCCCGCGAATCCGATCAGCAGGCCGAACATCTCGCGCCGGTTCGACCGGTGCCCGTACCAGCTGCCGAACAGCGCGGCGAACAGCGGCATGCTGGCCACCGCCACGGCGGCGATGCCCGAGCTCACGCGTTCCTCGGCGAAACACACCAGGCCGTTGCCGAGGCCGAGCAGCAGCGTGCCGACGAAGGCCGCGTTGCGCCACTGCAGCAGGGTGGGCGACGCCACGCCGCGCAGGCGCAGCCAGCCGAACAGCAGCGAGCCGGCGATCAGGAAGCGCACGCCGGCGAGCAGGAACGGCGGCCAGCTTTCCAGCGCGAAGCGGATGCCGAGATAGGTCGAGCCCCAGATCACGTACAGCGCGAGCAGGCCCAGCGGCACCAGCAGGCGGGATCGGTCGGCGGCGGCGTTCGTCGCGCCGTTGGCGGTGAGGGCGGTGGCATCGTTCATTGCGGAAACTCGGCAGAGGGGTGCGGCGCGCGGCGCAGTCTACAGGCTGGGCATGGCCTCATCCGGCACTTCGTCGGGCACGGCATGCCGCCGTGGGGACGGCGGCGGCATGCATGATGGAGGAGATGCGGTCCGTGCGGTAGCGCGCCGTGCGCAAGGCAGGCTTGAGGTGGGATCAAGGCCCGGGGCGAACGCTCAGCCCTGCTTGCGGCGCGCTTCCGGCGGCGTGGCGCGACGCCGTTCCTGCGCCAGCAGCGTGCGCTTGCGTTCCACGCCCCAGCGCCAGCCGCCCGGCGTGCCGTCCTCGCGGATCACGCGGTGGCAGGGCACGATCAGGGCGAGTCGGTTGTTGCCGCAGGCGTTGCCCACCGCACGGGCGGCCTTGGGCGCGCCGATCGCGGCGGCCAGTTCGCCGTAGCTGCGCGTCTCGCCGGCGGGTATGCGGGTGAGCGCGTTCCACACGCGCCACTGGAAGGCCGTGGCGGCCACATCCAGCGGCGGCAGCGCGGGCGCGGCGGCATCGCTCCAGCCGAGTTCGCTGGCGATGCGCGCGATCACCGCGTCCAGCCACTCCTCGCGGCCAGCGTCCACGCGTTCGCGCGCGGCCTGCGGAAATTCGGCGGCGAGCCGCGCCTCGAGTTCGGCGTCGTTCGCGCCCAGGGTCACGGCGCAGATGCCGCGTGCCGTGGCCGCCACCAGCAGCCGGCCGAGCGGCGTGGCGGTGGTGGTGTAGCGGATGCTGGCGCCCGCGCCGCCGGCACGGTAGCTGGCCGGCGTCATGCCGAGCAGGCGGTCGCTGTTCTCGTAGACACGGCTGCCGGAGCCGAAGCCGGCTTCGTACACCGCATCGGCGACTGCGGCGCCGTCGCGCAGCGCCGCCTTGAGTTGCCCGAAGCGGCGGGCGCGATGGTATTCGGCCGGGCTCATGCCGTAGCGGCGGCGGAACGCGCGCTGCAGGTGGCTGGGGCTCAGTCCGGCGAACTGCGCGAGCGCGTCGAGCGTGGGCGCTTCGTCGGCGTGCTCGATGCGGGCACGCACGTGTTCGAGGGTTTCGGCGATGGAGGCGGGTTGGGCGTTCATGGCGTCGTCCGGCAGGGCACGACGCCATGGTGTGCCGGTGCGGCGACGCACGCCATCCGGATCTTGCGTCAGTGGTGTACCACCGGGCCCTGGCGGATCACCACGAACTCGCCTTCCAGGACGTCGGTCGGCTTGTTCGGCCTGGCTGCAGTAGCGATCGGCGCGCGCGGCTGCTTCCACTGGCGCCACGCCAGCAACAGGGCGCCGCCGACCAGCAGCACGCCGGCCACGGCCAGCCCGAACACCAGCAGCACGCCCAGCATCGCAATGCCCAGCAACAGCGACAGGGCGCGCACCAGCGGGTGGCGGGAACGACGGGGAGAGGGCAGATGGAAGCGCATGTGTTAAAAATCCGTGTGCTAAAATCAACGACTTACGCGTGCAACGATGAGGCCATCCGGCCCGCAGGACAAGTGCCGATGGACACCGTTTCCCCCGAATCCCTGTTGTGCCGGCTGGACGAGATTCCCAACGGCGACGTCACCGCGGTCGAAGGCGTGGGCGCACTGGATGGCGAGAGCGTGATCGTCCAGCGTCGTGGTGACGAGGTGCGGGCCTGGCTCAATGTCTGCCCGCACGCCGGCCGCCGGCTGGACTACGCACCCGGCCGCTTCCTGCTCAAGGGCGAGTTGCTGATCTGCGCCGTGCACGGCGCCAGCTTCAACCGCAACGACGGCATCTGCGTGGCCGGCCCCTGCCGCGGCGAACACCTGCGCGCGCTGGCGGTCAGCGTGCGCGACGGCGAGGTGTGGCTGACCGGCTGAGCGCCGGCTCGAAGAGCAGCCGGTGCGTTGCCCGTGAGGGCTTGATCGGGTGTTTGCGGGCTTGTGGCTGGCCGCGGCGACGGCGCGGCCGCGGGTGGCACCGGGCTGAGCGGCGACTGACTCATAAGAAACATAAATTGTTTCTCATGATTGACGAAATATTGATTTTGTATATTATGAGAAACATTCAAGGAGTGCGGTCATGCCACATCCCATCGATGACCCCCGTCCGGACCAGGCCTCGGATGCAGCTGCCGCGCTGGGGCAGGTCCTGCGGGCGCGGCGCAAGGCGCTGGGTATCAGCATGGCAGCGGCGGCGGATGCGGCGCGCATCTCCCGCGTCACGTGGCACCGGCTGGAAAAGGGCGAAGCCACGGTAGCCCTGGGTTCCCTGCACGCCGCTGCACGTGTGCTGGGCGTGGAGCTGCGCCTGCAGGCCCCGGACACGGCACGGCCAGCCGCGGAACATCCTGTCGAGGCGTGGCTGCCGCTGCAGGTTCGTCTGGACGACTACCCGCAGCTCACGCGTCTTGCCTGGCAGGTCGGCGATGCGACCCGGGTGGTGTCTCCGCGTGAAGCGCTCGGGTTGTACGAACGCAACTGGCGGCACCTGCAGCCGGAACTGCTGGAGCCGAAGGAGCGTGCCCTGATCGATGCCCTGCGCCAGGTGTTCGGCGCGGAAGAACTGCGTGTTTGAACGAGCGCATCACCGCCGCATCGCACTGGTCCTGGCGGCGCTCGACGGCGCAAGACTGCGCGAACTCGGGTGCTGGTTCGGCGGCGGCACGGCCATCGCGCTGCGCCATCGCGAGTTCCGCGAATCGGCGGGCATCGATTTTCTGGTTTCCGATCCCGATGGCTATCGCCAGTTGCGGCAACAGTTGGCCGGCGCCAGGAACATCGATGCGCTGTTGCGCGCGGGCGCGGCATCCGTCGCGCTGGCTCGCGACATCCGCGCCGACCAGTACGGCATCCGCACGGCGCTGCTCGTGGACGGCGTGCGGATCAAGTTCGAAATCATCCGGGAGGCGCGGATTGCGCTGGACGAACCCGCCCGCAACGAGCTCGTATGCGGCATCGCCACGCTCGCGACCACGGACCTTGCCGCCAGCAAGCTGCTTGCGAACGCCGATCGCTGGCGCGACGACAGCGTCTTTTCGCGCGACGCGATCGACCTCGCGATGATGGATCTGCCGCCGCGTCGCCTGCGTCCCGCCATCGACAAGGCGGCGCAAGCCTACGGCAGCGTGGTGGTCGAGGACATGCGGCGCGCACTCGACGCGTTGCGTGAACGCCCCGCGCACCTCGAACGCTGCATGCGGACCATGGCGATGGCGATGCCGCCGGCCGTGCTGCAGCAGCGCCTGCGCATGCTGCGGCGCCGGCTGGATCGCGCGGCCGCAGTGGCGGGGCCGGAGGAGTGACGGGTGCGGCTTCGGAGTCTTGCCGCAGGCCGGGCGCTCAGCGGAACAGCAGGTTGATCGACACCAGGGTGACGACCAGCATGATCAGGGTCAGCGGCGCGCCCACGCGCAGGAAATCCTTGCCCTTGTAGCCGCCGGGGCCGGTGACCATCATCAGCGCGGGATGGCCGGAGCTGAGCAGGAAGGTGTTGGACGAGGACACCGCGACGATCAGCGCGTAGGCGGACGGATTGCCGCCGGTGGCCACTGCCACGCTGATCGCGATCGGCACCATCATCACCGTGGCGCCCACGTTCGACATCACCTGCGAGAACAGCAGGGTGAGCACGGCCAGCGTGGCCTGCAGCACCCACGGCGAGGCGTGGCCCAGGTAGTGCAGCACGTACTGCGCCAGCCACGCGGCGGTGCCGGTGGCGTCCATCGACCAGCCCAGCGGAATCAGGCACGCGGTGACGAAGATCGTCTTCCAGTTCACCGCCTTGTACGCCTCGTCCATGTTCAGCACGCCGCTGAGCAGCATGCCGATCGCGCCGCACATCATCGCCACCGACAGGTCGAGGTTGGTGAACAGCGCCAGGCACTTGGCCAGCACGAAGAAGCCCAGCGCCTGCCAGATCTTGCCGGGGCGCTGTTCTTCCTTCGGGATGTCGGTGACCACCACCAGGTCGCGGTCTTCCGCCGCGAGCGAGAGGTCGCGCCAGGTGCTGTGCACCACCACGGTGTCGCCGGCGCGCAGCGTCACCGCGCGCACGTCGTCGCGCAGCACCTGGTCGCCGCGGTTCACCGCCAGCACCGAGATGCCGAAGCGCTTGCGCAGCCGCAGCTCGCCCACGGTCTGCTTGATGAAGCGCGACACCGGCGGGATCACCACCTCGGAAATGCCCGCGCGGGTGGGATTGAACAGCTCGCCCAGCTGGCGCATGCGGGTGGACAGCCGGCACAGCTGGTTGTTCGCGAACTGGTTGAGCTGTTCGCGCGGCCCCAGCACGCCCAGCACCGAGCCGACCCAGATCACGTGGTCGGCCGGTGGCGCCATGCGCGCCTCGTTGCCGCTCTTGATCGCGAGGATCAGCGGCGCGTCGTGCAGTTGCTCGGCCTCGCCGATGCTCATGCCCACCAGCGGGCTCTCGGCGGTGACGGTGAGCTCGGCGCTCTCGCCCACGATGCCGTAGGTGTCGGCGAAGTAGCTCTCGGTGCGGCCGGGCGTCACCTTGAGGCGCTCGTCCTCGTGGCCGGGCAGCAGCTTGCGGCCGAAGAAATAGAAATAGGCGATGCCCACCGCGGCCAGCGCGAGGCCGGCCGGGGTGACGCTGAACAGGCCGAACTTCGGGATCGTGTGCGCGCCCGGCAGCAGGTTCGCGTTCGCGCTGGCGATCAGGTCGTTCAGCACGATCAGCGGCGAGTTCGCGATCAGCGTGGTGTTGGTGGCGGTGAGGATGCAGAACGACATCGGCAGCAGCAGCCGCGACAGCGGCACGCCGGTGCGCGCGGACAGGCGGCTGGAGACCGGGATCATCAGCGCGGCCAGCGCCTGGCTGGGGATCACCGCGCTGAACAGGCTGGCCATCAGGTTGATGACCACGCCGAGGCGCGACTCCATGCCCTTGGCCATCCGCATCACCATGTGCGCGGTGAGGTTGAGCACGCCGGCGCGGTCCAGCCCCTCGCCCATGATCATGATCGCGATGATCGCGATCACCGCGTTGCCGGCGAAGCCGTTGAACACGCGGTCGGAGGGAATCAGGCCGGTGAGGCCGATCACCACCACCACCAGCAGCGCCACCATGTCGGCGCGGATCCACTCCAGCACCAGCATCAGCATGGTGAAGCCCACCAGCCCGAGCACCAGGATCATTTCGGGGGTGAGCGTGAGCGGCACTAGCGCGCGTCCCGGAGTTGCGTCGGATGTGGATGGATGCGGAGTGGCAGTGGCGGATTCACGCTGCGGCGCTCGTCCCTGGCAGGTTCGCGCAAGTATAAGCGGCGCGGTGCGCAGACTGGTGAACCTGGAGCCAGGCGCGCGATTTTTGCTGTCGCCTGCGAGGCACCCGGAGAGGGCACGCGGAGTGGGTATGCGGAGAGGGTATGCGGAGAGGGTATGTGGAGAGGGTATGTGGAGAGGGTACGTGGAGAGGGTACGTGGAGAGGGCGTATGGCCACAGCGTCGAAGACGCGGTGCGCTTGTTCCCCTCTCCCCTCTGGGGAGAGGGCAGGGTGAGGGGCGGGGCTTGCGGGAATCTGGCTGGAGAGGATTCCGATGGTGGTTCGGCGCGAGATTGGCCCCTCACCCCAACCCTCTCCTCGCTCCTCAAGACTGCGGCCATCCATGGCCGCTCCCCGCGTGCCCCGGAGGGGAGAGGGGGCAAACGAGACGCCGCCCGGAGGGCAGCGTGGCTTTTACTTCATAGAAGCGGGCGGCGTGGCTTTTACTTCGTAGAAGCGGGCGGCGTGGCTTTTATTGAATCTGGTACAGCAGGTCCCACACGCCATGCCCCAGCTTCAATCCGCGCCGCTCGAAGTGGGTCTCGATGCGCCACGCGGGCTTCTCGGCGTACTGGCCGGGGGCGACGGCGTTGCGCCAGCCGGGGGCCGCTTCCATCGTCGCCAGCATGTGCTCGGCGTAGGGCTGCCAGTCGGTGGCCAGGTGCAGCAGGCCGCCGGGGGCCATGCGCGAGGCGAGCAGGGCGACGAACCCGGGCTGGATGATGCGGCGCTTGTTGTGGCGCTTCTTGTGCCATGGGTCGGGGAACCAGATGCGCGCCTCGGCCAGCGTGCCCGGCGCGATCTCGTGTTCCAGCACTTCCACCGCGTCGTGCCTGTAGAGGCGCACGTTGCTCGCGTCGCGGGCGGCCAGCGCATTCATCAGCCGGCCCACGCCGGGGCCGTGCACTTCCACGCCGAGGTAGTCGCGCGCCGGGTCGTGCTCGCTGGCCCAGGCCAGCGCCTCGCCGTTGCCGAAGCCGATCTCCAGCACCAGCGGCGCGGCACGGCCGAAGCGGGCGGCGAAGTCCTGCGCGTTGCCGCTGTAGTCGATGCCGTAGCGCGCCCAGTGCTCGTCGAACGCGCGCTGCTGCGCCGGCGTCATGCGGCCCTCGCGCAGCACGAAGCTGCGGATGCGGCGGAGATGGTCGGGAGGCGTGTGGTCGTCAGTCATGGCTGGCGGAAAGCTGTCGAGTGAACCCCTCTCCCTTGGGAGAGGGTGCCGCAGGCGGGTGAGGGTACGGGCGGAGCGAGTGGCTGGAGCGTGGCGCAAGACTCGCTTGCACGTTTCAGTCGAGCCCTCACCCCCGGCCCCTTTCCCACGGGGAGAGGGGAGGCAAGTCAGCCGATGGTGCCGTCGATCGGGCTGGAGGCCGAGGCGTAGCGCTTGCGCGGGATGCGGCCGGCCTGGAACGCGGCGCGGCCGGCCTGGATCGCCAGCTTCATCGCGTGCGCCATCAGCACCGGGTGCTTCGCGCCGGCAATGGCGGTGTTCATCAGCACGCCGTCGCAACCGAGTTCCATCGCAACCGCCGCGTCGGAGGCGGTGCCCACGCCGGCGTCGACGATGACCGGCACCTTCGCGTTCTCCACGATCTCCAGCAGGTTGTAGCGGTTCTGGATGCCGAGGCCCGAGCCGATCGGCGCGGCCAGCGGCATCACCGCCACGCAGCCGATCTCTTCCAGCTTCTTCGCAAGGATCGGGTCGTCCGAGGTGTAGACCATCACGTCGAAGCCGTCGGCCACCAGCTCCTCGGCGGCCTTCAGCGTTTCCACCACGTCGGGGAACAGGGTCTTCTGGTCGCCCAGCACTTCCAGCTTCACCAGCTTGTGGCCGTCCAGCAGCTCGCGCGCCAGCTTGCAGGTGCGCACGGCGTCCGCCGCGTTGTAGCAGCCGGCGGTGTTCGGCAGCAGGGTGAACTCGTCCGGCGGCAGCACGTCGAGCAGGCTGGGTGCGTTCGCGTCCTGGCCGATGTTCACGCGGCGGATCGCCACCGTGACGATCTCGGCGCCGGCCGCCTGCGAAGCCGCGCGGGTCTCGTCGAAATCCTTGTACTTGCCGGTGCCGGTGAGCAGGCGCGAGGCGTAGCTGGTGCCGGCGATGACCAGCGGATCGGTGACGTCGAGGGTCTTGAGGTTCATGGGGATGCCTTGCTGTGGCGGCGTCCGGCGCGGGCGTCGCGGGGATGCGGAGCGGGCGCCTGCGGTCATCCGCCGCCGATGGCGTGGACGATCTCGACCTGGTCGCCTTCGGCGAGCGCGCGACTCGCGTGCTGGCTGCGCGGCACGATCTCGCGGTTCAGTTCCACGGCCACGCGCCGGCCGCCGTAGCCGGCCGTTTCCAGCAACTGGGCGATGGTGGTGGCGGGGGCGCAATCGCGCGGCTGGCCGTTGAGCGTGATCTGCATGCGCCCATTGTAGCCGCTGGCGCCATGGGCGCCGAATCAGGGCGCCCCGCCGCCGCATGGCGGACGACGGGGCGCCGGCTCCAGGCTCAGCGCTGCTGCTCGTCCTTGCGCGGCGGCGGCGCCTTGCGTTCCGGCGCAGCCTGCGGACGTTGTTCCTGCGGGGCCGGACGGGGCGCTTCGTAGCGCGGCTGCGGTTGCTGGTAGACCGGCCGCGCGTATTCGCGCTGCTGCTGCTGATAGGGCCGCGGGGCGTACTCGCGCGGTTGCTGCTGCGGCTGCTGGTAGCTGGGCCGGGCGTATTCGCGCGGTTGCGGCTGGTAGGACGGCGGCGCGGATTCGCGTTGCGGCGGCTGGTAGGGCGACTGGCGCTGCGGTGCGGGCTCGCGCATCGGCTCCGCACGCGGCGCCGCGTATTCCGGCGCGCGGCTGCGTTCGACCGGCGCAGGCTGCACGGGCGCGCGTTCCAGCTGCGGCGGTTGCGGCAGCCTCAGCGTGTTGGGCACGCGGCCGACGGGTTGCGGGCGTTGTTCCTGTGGGCCAGCGATGTTGCTGGAGCCCGGCTGCGGCGCCTGGCGCGGATCGGCGGGCAGCGCGCGGCGGATCGGTTCCACCGCGGGCAGGCTGCGCTCATCCGGGCGCGGATGGGCGAAACGGGCCGATGGCAGGCTGCCTTCCGCCCGTGCCGGCGGTGGCTCCATCCGGCGCACGTTCGGCAGCGTGGCGGGTGCTGCATTCGGCGCCGGGCTTGCACGCGACGGCATCGGGGCGGCACGGGCCGTCTCCGGCTGTTCGGGCGCCGGCCGTGCCGCGCCGCGGTTGTTCAGCACGCGCACGTTGGCGAACGGCGTGGCTTCGCGTTGCGGCATGCGCCCGGCCGTCGGCGCGAAGTTTTCGTGCACCGCAGGCAGGGCGGTCGGCGGCGGCGTGCGGGCCACCACGTTGCGGCGGAAGTCGGTGACCGGCAGCGGGCGTGCCTGCGGGTTGCGCGGCGCCGCCAGGCTGCGCGGGTCCGGCCGCACCGCGGTCACGCCACGGGCCAGCACCGGCGCGGCGGTCAACTGGCGCGGATCGACGCGCAGCAGGTCGCGCTGCACGCGATGGCCGCCGGCGAACGCGTTGCCGGGCACCGCGGTGAAGCCGCGCGGCGCTTCGCGGTTCGCGTAGCGCTGGTTCCGCGGGGCGCGGCCGTCGCGGTAGTAGTTGTACTGGTTGTTGATGTTGTTGATGACGGTGGTGCGGTAGACCGTGTTGTGCACGTAGATGTTGTTGACGTTGACGCGCTGGTAGTAGCCGCGGTCGCAGTGGTACCACGGGTTGTAGACCTCGCCCGGGCCCAGCGGGAACCAGCCCACCGGCGCGCCGCCGCCGATGCCGACCGACACGCTCCAGCCGCCGCCGCCCACGAACGCCACCAGCGCCGGCGCATACACCGGGCGCACGGTGCGCGGTCCCGGGATCCAGCCCCAGGCGCCGCCGATGTAGGCCCAGCGCCCGTAGTGGTAGGGCGCGAAGCCCCACGGCGAATCGTCCACCCAGGTCCAGCCCCAGGGCGCGATGTAGGCCCAGTGACCGTCGCGGTACGGCGCCCAGCCCGCAGACACCTGGCTGGGGTACCAGACCGCGCCGTAGTCCGGGCTGTTCTGCCAGCTGCCGTACTGGTCGAGGTCCTGGTAGCCGACCACGTCGTCGGACACGTAGCGCATGCTCCGCGACTGCGCGTAGCGGTTGTCGCGCTCGCTGCACCACGCGTCGAACGCGTCGCCGCCGCCTATGCGGTTCACCGCGACCGCCCCCAGCGAGGAATCGTCGTACTGGTAGCTGCGGTCCTGGAACACGTCCTGCTGCGCGTTGTTCTCGCCGTAGACCGTGGCCTGGCCGTTGAACACGGTGACGCGGGTGCCGCTGCCGTCGTTGTCCACGTCGACCCGGAACGTGCCGGGGTGGTTGATCACCAGCGCCACCGTGGGCGTGTCGATCTCGTAGCTCTGGCCCTGGTCGAGGTTGCGCACGCTGAGGTTCAGCGTGCCCTGGGTGAGTTCCACCTGGGCGATGCTGTCGTTGAGGTTGAGCAGGCCGAAGTCGCTGCCGCCGGCCATGCGCAGGCTGGCGCCGCCCAGTTCCAGCTCGGCGCGCGCGCCGTCGCCGGTGGAGAGGCGGTCGCCGGTGGTCAGCGGCCGGTTGAGGTCGGCGCTGGCCCAGTCCTGGCTGCCGGCGGGCAGGAAGCCCAGGTCGCCGGCGATATAGGAAAGCCGCGCCACGCGATCCGGCGGCGATCCGGCGTCCCCGCCGTCGGCGGACTGCGCCTGGGCCAGCGCGGCCACCGCGCACAGCAGCAGCGCGGCCAGCGGCCGCCAGCCGGGGCGGCGCCATGAAGCAAGCAGATGGACGAGCACACGCATGTGGAGTCTCCCGGTTCCGGTGCAACACGGGCCGGCATGGCGCGATGCCAAGCCTGGCCTCAAGCGCGTTGCGCTGCGCATTGACAGCCCGATTATGCCTACGGGAGGGATTAGGCCCGACTTAGTTTTTGCGCGGGCCGGGCTGGCGGTTCAGCCGTCGGATACCCGCCGGCCGGCAACCGTTCATGTCGGGAAGGGCTTGCCGGGCGGGGCGCCCGCGATTCCCACGGTGCCGTTTCCCGGGTTACCATCCGCGGACCGACGCGGGTGTAGCTCAATGGTAGAGCTGTAGCTTCCCAAGCGTGCGACACGAGCCGTGTACACGCGTAAAGGCAACCAGGGCCTCATAGCCTGGTAAACCGAAGCCCCAAGCACTCCATTGTGCGCAAGGCGGGACACGGCCCGAATCCGTGAACGTCAGCGTCGGTCACCGACAATTAGGCAGCAGCCCGCTGCCCAATCTCAGGGACCAACGCTATACACGGCGAATGCCGTGCGAGTAATTGTCAGTCGGCCTCGGGCCGAACTGACCCGGTGTTCAGCCACCGGTAGCCTAGGAGCAGTGCGGAACTGGTAACGGTTCCGTGCCAAGCGCTCTGACAATGTAGCCACCCTCACGGGTACGCTGGTCCCGCGAGGGGCCTGCGTGACCTCGGAAGATGCATCCGAGTAGGCGCTAGGCTGTGCAGCAAGGGTTAGCGCAAGCGAACCATCATCTAAACGTCGTCAAGCTAGCTGGGCCAAAGGCATTTGATAGGCCCTACCCAAAACGGGACGAGGTCGGTCATTCCCCTGCTTGGTGGGAATGCGCTGATGGAGTACCTCCGGCGGAAAGATGGAACCCCAGCTTCACTGTTACTTGTACGGAACGTGGGAACCCCGATAGGCTGTCGCACCTTGGTGCCGACTAGACAAACCGCAAGGATTGTTGAAGGCTTAGCGGGCACAGGATCGCGGAAAAAGCGAAGGCCCGGCTGTAATGGCCGGGATAGGGGATGAAACGATCGCCCCGACCCGAAAGGGTGCAGACTTCCGCGTGGTGGCCTGTCGCTAGACAGGTCTGACAACCGACTCCCGATGGGGTGACGATCCCCATCAGGGGGCGTCCATCCCCAAAGGGTCATGGGCGGGTGTAGCTCAATGGTAGAGCTGTTGCTTCCCAAGCAACTGACGAGGGTTCGATTCCCTTCACCCGCTCCAACTTTGGAGGACTGATATGGACGCCAATACCCTTGGCGATGTCGCCTCCGCGCGCTGGAACCAGTGGCACACGATCCCGTGGGCCGAAGCGTTCCAACACGTCAGGAGGTTGCAGGCACGCATAGCGAAGGCAGCAAAGGACGAAAACTGGCGCACCGTGAAGCGGTTGCAAAAGTTGCTAGTCCGCTCGACCACCGCACGAGCAGTCGCGGTACGTCGAGTTACGGAGAACCAAGGCCGGAAGACCCCCGGTGTGGACGGCCTCACTTGGTCCACACCCAAGGAGAAGTGGAAGGCGATATCAGCGCTGGATTCGCGCGGGTACCGTCCCAAGCCGCTTCGCAGGATCCACATCCCGAAGGCCAACGGCGGGAAGAGGCCCTTAGGCATACCCACGATGAAGGACCGAGCTATGCAGGCGCTGTACTGGCTTGCACTCGATCCTGTCGCGGAAACCCGAGGTGACCTCAACTCGTACGGCTTTCGCTCCGGACGCTCAACGGCAGACGCCATCGCGCAGTGCCACAACGCACTGAGCCGTGAACACTCGCCGCAATGGGTGCTGGAGGGCGATATCAAAGCCTGCTTCGACAACATCAGCCACGAGTGGTTGGTGCGCAACGTGCCGATGGATCGGCGCCTGCTGGAGAAGTGGCTCAAAGCCGGGTTTGTGGAGGGTCGGAAACTGTTCCCGACGGATGCAGGTACGCCACAAGGCGGGATCATCTCCCCGTGTCTGGCGAACCTGGCGTTGGACGGCATGGAGCGGTTGTTGAAAGACAGCCTTCCACGCCGGGACAAGGTGAATTTCATCCGGTATGCGGACGACTTTGTGGTGACGGGGGTCTCGCAAGAGGTCCTGGAAACCAAGGTCAAGCCGCTGATCGTGGGCTTCCTATCCGAGCGCGGCCTCACGCTCTCGGAGAAGAAAACGAAAATCACCCACGTGACGGAGGGGTTCGACTTCCTTGGCTGGCATGTTCAGAAGCACAAGCAATTCCTGAACATCGTCCCGTCGAAACGAAACGCCAAGGCGTTCTACGTGAAGGTCCGGGACCGGCTACGTGAGCTACGAGGCGCAAGGCAGGATGACGTGGTGTTCGCCCTCAACCCGATTCTCAGGGGATGGGCCAATTACCACCGAATCGTGCACGCGTCACGGACGTTCGCGAAGCTGGATTACCAGATCACGGGCGCGCTATGGCGATGGGCAACGCGTCGGCATCCCATGAAGGGCGAGCGCTGGATCAAACGGCGGTACTTCCGCCGGGACGATTCCCGCGACTGGCTCTTTCGGACGGATGTGTCCAGCCTGATACACCTGGCCAAGGTTCCTGTGGTCAGGCACGTGAAGGTGAGGTCCGATACCAACCCATACGACCCAAAGGACGAGGCCTACTTCGACGAGCGACTGACTCGGCGGATGCGGTCCACTCTGCAAGGACGCAGGAGGTTGAACTGGCTGTGGAACAGACAGGAGGGCGTCTGCCCAATCTGCTCCGCCAAGATCACCAAAGCCACGGGGTGGAACGTTCATCACGTGGTCTGGAGGGTCTACGGCGGGTCGGACAAACTGTCCAACCTGCAGTTGCTCCACCCGACATGTCACGCGCAGTTGCACGCGCGTGCCGCGAAGGGATAGGCTGCCGCTCGTTTCGCGGGTGCGAATCGAGTTCTTGGCTGCTTGAGCCGTATGAGGCGAAAGTCTCACGTACGGTTCTTAGGGGGGAGGGTGGCCGCGAGGCCACCTTCCCACCCGACTACTGACGAGGGTTCGATTCCCTTCACCCGCTCCATTGCTTCCCCGCAATGGCTTCCGCATCTCATCGCCACCCCAGCGAGCGCCCCTCCGCCGATGATCGATCCGACCACCCCGCGTCAGATGGTGTCGGGTCAGATCGCGCCCGACGCCGCCGTGTCCGGCCCGGTCGTACTCGGCTGGCGCGAACGGCTGGCGTTGCCGCAGCTGGGCATCGCCCAGCTCAAGGCCAAGCTCGACACCGGCGCGCGCAGCAGCGCGCTGCACGTGGAGGCGCTGGACAGCTTCTTTCGCGACGGCGCGGTGTGGCTGCGCTTCACCGTACGCGCCGGGCGCCGGCTGGCGGACGAAGTGCGCTGCGAGGCGCCGGCGCTGGACCGGCGCACGGTCACCGACAGCGGCGGCCGCAGCACCGAGCGCTGGTTCATCCGCAGCGAGATCGTGCTGGCCGGCCAGCGCTTCGAGGCCGACATCAACCTGACCGATCGGCGGCACATGCTGTTCCCCATGCTGCTCGGCCGCAGCGCCCTGCAGGGGCGTTTCGCGATCGACCCGTCGCGCGCCTACACCCAGCCACGGCCGCTCCACGCGGCCACGGACCGCCCATGAAGATCGCCATCCTCTCGCGCAACACGCGGCTGTACTCGACCCAGCGGCTGGTGGAGGCCGCGCGCTCGCGCGGCCACGTGGTGCGCGTGCTCGATCCGCTGCGCTGCTACGTGCGCATCGCGCCCGGCAGCGTGGCGATCCGCTACAAGGGCAAGCCGGTGCGCGACCTCGATGCCGCGATCCCGCGCATCGGCACGCAGAGCACGTTCTACGGCACCGCGGTGCTGCGCCAGCTGGAGACGATGGGCGTGTACACGCCGAATTCCTCCGACGCGGTGCTGCGCGCGCGCGACAAGCTGCGCAGCCTGCAGATCCTCGCCGCCCAGGGCATCGCGATGCCGGTCACCGTGTTCGGCGACAACCCCGACGACACCCAGGACCTGCTCGCGATGCTGGGCGAGCCGCCGCACGTGATCAAGCTCAACGAAGGCAGCCAGGGCACCGGCGTGGTGCTGGCGGAAAAGCGCAGCGCCTCGCAGAGCGTGATCGAGGCGTTCCGCGGCCTCTACGCGAACTTCCTGGTGCAGGAGTTCGTCGCCGAGGCCAAGGGCTGCGACCTGCGCTGCTTCGTGGTCGGCGGCAAGGTGGTGGCCGCGATGCAGCGCGTGGCCAGCGCGGGCGAGTTCCGCGCCAACCTGCACCGTGGCGGCACGGCGGAGGCGGTGAAGCTCAGCGCCGCGGAACGGCGCATCGCCGAGCGCGCCGCCGCCGCGATGGGGCTGGGCATCGCCGGCGTCGACCTGCTGCGTTCGGAACGCGGCCCGCTGGTGCTGGAGGTCAACGCCTCGCCGGGGCTGGAGGGCATCGAGGCCGCCACCGGCGTGGACGTGGCCGGCGCCGTGATCCGTCTGCTGGAAACGCAGGTCGTGGCCGCGCCGCCGGTCGCGCGCCGCGCGCCGCGTGGAACGACTGCAGCATGAACGGCTGCCGCGCTGGTTAACCCGCGCCTAACTTGGGTGCTTCTATAACTCCCGTGCTGTCGATTTTTCCGGAGCGCGCCGCAAGGTTCGAATCGGTGGACGGCGGTAACGGGACGAGCCCTCTGCCCGGATGCGGCGGCCGCTGGCCGGCACATCCGGGTTTTCTTTTTCTGCGGCCATGGCGTTCAGGCGCGAGCCGGCTTGTCGCGAGTTTCGCGGGCCGCAAATGTTAAGCTTGCCCTCCGGCCGGCCCCTGTCGTCGGCGGCATCGCGGAGCGGCGCATGCGCGTACTGGTAATCGAAGACAACAGCGATATCGCGACCAACATCGGCGACTATCTGGAAGATCGCGGCCACGTGGTGGACTTCGCCGGCGATGGCGTCACCGGCCTGCACCTGGCCGTGGTGCACGATTTCGACGTGCTGGTGCTGGACCTCACGCTGCCCGGCATGGACGGCCTGGAAGTCGCGCGCAAGCTGCGCCACGAGGCGCACAAGCAGACGCCGATCCTGATGCTCACCGCGCGCGACGCGCTGGAACAGAAGCTCACCGGCTTCGAGTCCGGCGCCGACGACTACATGACCAAGCCCTTCGCGCTGCAGGAGCTCTCCGCGCGGCTGGAAGTGCTGGCACGCCGGGGCAAGGGGCCGCAGAGCCGCGTGCTCAAGGTCGCCGACCTCACCTACAACCTCGACACGCTCACGGTGAGCCGCGGCGGCAAGTCCATCCAGCTCAACCCGATCGGCCTCAAGCTGCTGCAGGCGCTGATGGAAGCCAGCCCCTCGGTGGTGACGCGGCAGGACCTGGAGCAGAAGGTGTGGGGCGAGGAGCTGCCCGATTCCGATTCCCTGCGCGTGCACATCCACGGCCTGCGCGCGGCGATCGACAAACCCTTCGACAAGCCGCTGATCCACACGCGGCACGGTATCGGCTACAGGATGGTCGAGCCGGATGCAGTCCAGGCGTAAGCTCCGGTTCCGTCTGGTCCTGTCCTTCGCGCTGTTCGGTTTCGGCCTCAGCGTGTTGTTCGCCGTGGCGTCGCTGTACGTGCGCGCCAAGGTCGAGGACCAGCTGGTGGTGTCCTCGCTGCAGCAGGACGCCGACAGCTACGCGCAACAGATGCACGAGTCGCCGGGCCAGCCGTTCTATTCCAAGCTGATGACCGGCTGGGGCTGGAGCGACCGCACCATCTACAAGGCGCCGCTGGCCTGGCAGAACCTGCCCAGCGGCGTGCACGACATCTACGAAACGGATGCGGACGGCCACCTGCGCCACTACAAGCTGGCGGTGAGTCGCCGCTTCGGACTGATCGCCTTCGTCCGCTACGACGTCAGCCGCGACGACCTGGGCAAGCGGCAGCTGTTCACCGCGCTGGTCGCGGTGGTGCTGCTGTTCAGCCTGCTCTCGCTGGCGATCGGCCTGTGGCTGTCGCGCAAGGTGCTGAAGCCGGTGACCCAGCTGGCGCAGCGCATCCGCGACTTCCGCAAGGCCGGCAAGGCCGAGCCGCTGGCGCAGCATTTCGCCGACGACGAGGTGGGCGAACTGGCGCATGCGCTGGACGAGTATTCGGCGCGGCTCACCGCGATGGTGGAGCGCGACCGCGAGTTCAATTCCGACGTCAGCCACGAGCTGCGCACGCCGCTGGCGGTGATCTCCAGCACCACCGAGCTGCTGCAAGGCTCGCCCGATCTCACGCCCAAACTGGCCGAACGCCTGAAGCGCATCGAGCGCGCCTCGCGCCAGGCCACCGAGCTGATCGAGGCGCTGCTGCTGCTGTCGCGCGCAGAGCGGCGCGGCCCCACCCGCGGCGAGACCACCGAGGTGGCCAAGGTCGCCGCCGACGTGATCGAGAGCCAGCGCCCGCAGGTGCGCGGCAAGCCGCTGGAGATCGAGCTGAATGCGCGCGAGCCGCTCAGCGTCAATGCGCCGGCCTCGGTGCTGGCGGTGGCGCTGACCAACCTGATCGGCAACGCGATCAAGTACACGCTGGAAGGCACGGTGCGCGTGGAAGTGGGCGCGGGCCGCGTCGAGGTGATCGACACCGGCCCCGGCATCAAGCCCGAGGACGCGGAGAAGCTGTTCCAGCGCGGCGTGCGCGGCGAGGGCGCGGGCGGCAGCGGTGCCGGCCTCGGCCTCGCCATCGTGCGCCGGCTGTGCGAGCTGTACGGCTGGCAGGTGTCGATGCGGCCGCGCGCCGACGCCAACGGCGCCGTCGCCAGCATCGTGTTCGGCTGAGGCGGCTCAGCGCAGCCGCAGCGCCAGCCACGACAGCAGCGCCAGCAGGTTGATGCCCACGCGCGACGCCGCCGGGCCGGCCAGCGCCAGCACGAAACCCTCGCTGCCGAAGTGCCAGTCCAGCCCCGGTCGCAGCGGCATGTGCAGCACGGCGTACACGTTGAGGAAGCCGCCGCAGTGCATGGCGTAGCTGAACACCGGCGTGGCGATCAGCGGCAGCTGCAGCAGCTGCGCCCAGCGCGAGAAGCGCACGCCGCGCTCGCTGTTCTCCAGCAGCAGCACGCCGGCCACCAGCACGAAGGCGTAGGCGGCCAGCGCGAGCAGCGCCTCGATCGAAACATGGAATGAGCCGAACCGCAGCAGCTGGCCCAGCTTCGCGGCGAGGCCGTACAGGCCGCCGGCCACTTCGAGGATGCCGATCAGGCGGAACAGGAGCTGGCGCACGTGCGTGACCTCGCGGGCAAAGGCGTGAAGTATGGAACCATCGGGGGCCTGTCAGGCCATCAGCACGCCGCGCGCTTCTTCCACGATGGCGTGCGGCACGAAGCACGCGCTGTCCTTCGTGATCGGCGTGGCGTCCTCGCGCAGGCCCATGCCGCAGGCGCGGTCGCCCACCACCCAGCTGCCGATGAGCGGATAACGGCCGTCGAACGCGGGCAGGGGATGGCTGGCCTGGCGGATGCACGGGCCGTCGTAGGGACCGTCGCTGGCGAATTGCTGGCCGTCGGCGAGGTGCATCGCGATGTTCGCGCCCTCGCGCGAATGCAGCGGCTTGCGCGTCCAGCCGCGGGGCAGTTCGCCGCCGTCGTCGAACACCGCCGGCAGCAGGTTGGGGTGGCCGGTGTGGGTTTCCCACAGCAGCGGCAGGATGCCCTTGTTGCTGAGGATGGCCTTCCACGGCGGCTCGATCAGCTGCAGGCCCGAGCGCGGCAGGTGTTGGCCGAAGGATTCGCGGAACATGTCTTCCAGCGGGTACAGCTTGAACAGGCAGCCGATCACCCCGTCGTCGAGGTCGGTGTAGCGGCCGTCGGCTGAGATGCCGATGTCCTCCATCGCCAGCAGCTCGCAGTCGATGCCGGCCTGCAGTGCGCAGTCGCGCAGGTAGGCGACGGTGCCCTGGTCCTCGCTCGAGGCGCGCACGGCGGCGAGGCGGAACGGTCGCGCGATGGAGCGCGCGATGCTGCCGAACGCCTCCACCAGCGATTCCTGGATGGAGTTGAACTGGTCGGCGCCGGCCGGCAGCGCGTTGCGCGCGAGCTGGTCCTCCAGCCATTGCCACTGGAAGAACGCCGCCTCGAACAGCGAGGTCGGCGTGTCGTAGTTCAGCTCGTAGAGCTTGGCCGGTCCGGTGCTGTCGTAGGCGAAGTCCAGGCGTCCGTAGAGGTGCGGTTGCCGCTCGCGCCAGCTCGCCGCGATCCAGTCCCAGTACGGCTCGGGGATGGCGAGCCGGCGCAGCCATGCCTCGTTCGCCACGACGCGCTCGACCATGTCCAGCGCCATCGCGTGCAGTTCCTCGGTGGGCGCCTCGATGTCGCGTTCGATCTCGCGAAGGCTGAAGGCGTAGTACGCCGACTCGTCCCAGTACGGCGCGTCGTCGATGGTGTGGAAACCGAAGCCGCACCCGGCTGCCTTCGCGCGCCAGTCGGGGCGCTCGGCGCAGGCGACGCGTCGCATCAGCTGCCGGCGCCGCGGCTGCCGGAGGATTCGCCGAAGCCGCCGCGGCTCACCGTGACCGCGCGATCGGGCGTGGCGCTGACCGGCACCATCGCGGTGCCGGCGCCGCCACGGTAGACGCCGCCGGTGCCTGCACCCGCGCCCGTGGCCGGGCGCTGCCAGTCGCCGCGGTTGTCGCGGAACGCCGGTGCGCTGTTGAAGCCGTTCATCGCCGCGCCGTTGCGCATCATCTGCGACAGGAAGAAGCCGGTCATCATCGGCCCGAAGAACGAGTGCTGCGCGTTGTCGTTGCGCTCCACGCACTGCTGCGCGCCGTACTTCGCCTCGCATTCCGCGCGGCTGGTATAGCGCGGCGCGGTGGCGGCCGCATCCTGCTGGGCCTTGGCGAACGCCTGCTTGCAGGTGGCGCTGTCGTTCGTCGCCGCCACGCAGGCCTCGACCGAGGTGTACAGGCCCTGGCGCGAAGCCTCCCTGTCGGAGTTGCAGGCGGTCAGCAGGATCGGGGCGGTGCCCATCAGCAGCAGGGCGGCGGTGCGCGATCGTTTCATGGGATGTGCCGTCAATTCATTCGCCCGAGTGTGGCAGTTCGCGGCGGTGCGGGGAAGCCCGCAGGCCGGCTCAATCCAGCGTGTCCGCCAGTTCGTGCAGGTCGGCGATGTGCTCGTCCCACCAGCGCGCCTCGGCCGCGAACGGGAACGCGGCGGGGAAGGCGGGATCGTGCCAGCGCTGGGCGATCCAGCCGGCGTAGTGCAGCTGGCGCATCGCGCGCAGCGCGGGCACCAGCGCGAGTTCCGCGTGGTCGAAGTCGCGCAGCTGGGTGTAGCCGTCCAGCAGGGCGCGCATCGCCGCATCGTCGCTGGCGAGCATCCACAGGTCCTGCACGGCCGGGCCCATGCGCGCGTCGTCCAGGTCGACGAAATGCGGGCCGGCGTCGGTCCACAGGATGTTGCCGGGGTGGCAGTCGCCGTGCAGGCGCAGGCTGCGCACCGTGCCCACGGCGTCGAGGCGCGCGGCTACCGCCGCATCGAGCCGCTGCGCCGCGCTGCGGTAGGCAGCGTGCAGATGCGCGGGCAACAGGGACGAGGCCAGCACGGCCTGCATCGGCTGCGCGATCAGCGTGGCGCGGTCGAGCGTGCCGCGATGCGCGAACGGGCGACGCGAGCCCACCGCATGCAGGCGCGCGAGCAGGCGGCCCAGCCATTCCAGTTGCTCGGGCGATTCCAGCGTCGGCGCGCGGCCGCCGTGGCGCGGCGCCAGCGCGTAGCGGAAGCCGCCGTGCTGAAGCAGGCTGCGGCCGTCGAACATCATCGGCGCCACCATCGGCACTTCGTCGTCGGCCAGCTCCTGTGCGAACGCGTGTTCCTCGAGGATCGCCGCATCGCTCCAGCGGCCGGGCCGGTAGAACTTCGCGACCACCGGCGCGGCATCCTCGATGCCCACCTGCCACACACGGTTTTCGTAGCTGTTGAGCGCGAGCAGGCGGCCGTCCGGCCACAGGCCGCAGGCATCCACGGCGTCGAGCACCAGGTCGGGGCTGAGGCCGGCGTAGGGCGTGTCGCTCAACGCGACGCCACCACGTCGACCGGCACCACCGCCATCGTCAGTCGCGACACGCATACCAGCCGCTGCTGTTCGTCCTCGATGCGGATCTCCCATACGTGGGTGCTGCGGCCCAGGTGCAGCGCCTTCGCGGTGCCGGTGACCGTGCCCCCGCGCACGCCGCGGATGTGGTTCGCATTGATCTCCAGGCCCACGGCGCGGGCCTGCGCGGGATCGAGCGAAAGCATCGCCGCGGTGCTGCCCAGGGTCTCGGCCAGCGCCACCGAGGCGCCGCCGTGCAGCAGGCCGTAGGGCTGGTGGGTGCGGTGATCCACCGGCATCGTGCCGCGCAGCCAGTCCTCGCCGATGTCGGTGATGCGGATGCCCAGCACCTCCATCAGCGTGTTCGCGCTCCACGCGTTGATGCGCGCCAGGTCGATTTCCTGCTGCCAGATGCCCATGGTGGTTCCTCGTGTAGCCGTCGTCGCTGGCATGCATTGTCGGCCGACCGCCATCGCGGCGACAATGTGCAGGTGTTCACCGTCACCTTGCAACGCACCGGCCGCCGTTTCGACGTGGCCGCGGGCGAAACCGTGCTGGAAGCCGCGCAGCGTGCCGGCATCGCCCTGCCGTATTCCTGCCGCGCCGGCGTCTGCGGCAGCTGCAAGGCCACCTTGCTGGCCGGTCGCTGCGAATACCCGCGCAACCCGCCGCTGGCGCTGGACGCGGACGAACGCGCCCGCCACGCCGTGCTGCTGTGCCAGGCGGTGCCGGCCAGCGACCTGCTGCTGGAAGCGCGCGAGGTGGCCTCGGTGGAAGACATCGCGCGGCGCCGGCTCGCCGTGCGCGTGGCCGAGAAGCGGCTGCTGGCGCCCGACGTGACCGGCCTGCACCTGCTGCCGGCCGCGGGCCAGTCGCGCCTGCAATGGCTGCCGGGGCAGTACCTCGACGTGCTGCTGGACGGGGATCGCCGCCGCCCGTTCTCCATCGCCAACGGACCGCAGCCCGATGGCACGATCGAACTGCACGTGCGCCACGTCGCCGGCGGCGGCTTCACCTCGTGGGTGGCCGACGGCCTCGCGGTGGGCGAGACGCTGCACATCGAGGGGCCGCTGGGCACCTTCGTGGCGCGCGAGGATTCGGAGCGGCCGATGATCTTCATGGCCGGCGGCACCGGCATCGCGCCGGTGAAGGCGATCGTCGAGCACTTCCTCGCGCTGGGCACGCGCCGCGCGATGGACATCTATTGGGGCGTGCGCAGCGCGGCCGACCTGTACCTGCTGCCGCTGATCGGGCAGTGGCGGCGGCAGGCGCCGCAACTGCGCTTCCACGCGGTGCTGTCCGAGGCCGGGCAGGCCGTCGCCGCAGGGCAGCGCACGGGGCTGGTGCACGAGGCGGTGCTGGCCGATCACCCGGAGCTGTCGGCCCACGACGTCTACATGAGCGGACCGCCCGCGATGATCGACCTCGCGCGCCACCGCTTCGTGGCGGCGGGCCTGCCGGAGGACCGGCTCTACTACGACTCGTTCGACTACGCGCCGGACGTGCTGGCGCAGATCATCGCCGGCCGCGCGGGTTTTCACCCGGCGACCTGAGCGGGGCGGGCGTCGGCCCTTACCTGTTGCCCTTGGCCACCGGCAGCTGCGCCTGCTGCCAGGACAGCACGCCGCCGCCCAGGGTGTAGACCTTCTGGAAGCCGGCCTTGACCAGGCGCTGCGAGGCCTTCACCGAGTTGCCGCGGCCGTCCTTGTCCATCACCACCACCGGCAGCTCCTTGGCCTTGGCGAGGTCCTTGTGCTCGGGGTCGAACTGGCTCATCAGCACGTGGCGCGCGCCGGGCACGTGCATCTTCTCGAAGTCGGCGATCGCCGAAAGGTCGATCAGCAGCGGGCTGTCGCGGTTGATGAGCTGGGTCAGGCCGGCCGGCGTCAGCTCCTTGCTCTTGCCGAACAGCAGGCTGACCTGCACCACGATCAGCCCAATCAGCAGGATCGCGAACAGCGCGGCCATCGCCGCATGGTTGCCAATGAACTGGGGCAGCTTGTGCAGGAAATCTTGCATGTCGTTTCCACGGGGCGCGACAGCCGCGCCGCTACGGTCGAACCGGCGATTATACGGGCATCGGCAGCCGCCATCAGTGCTTGTCGATATCCGGCAGGCCGCTCTCCAGCCACCAGTGCTTCGCCTTCTCGTCGTAGCGCCACACCTGCTGCGCGACGATGCTGCGCTCGGCCTGGGTGTGGATGTTGACGAAGCTGATCCGCACCGTCTGCTGCACCTTCTCGCTGCCCAGCGCCACGGGGCCGGAGCCGTCGTCGTAATCGCTCACCCGCACCTGCCGGTAGCGCGCCAGGTCGAAATCGGTGGGCGGATGCGCCTTCAGCACCTCGGGATCGACGAATTGCAGCCCGCTCTCCAGTCCGTTCCAGCGCACTGCGCTGCCGTAGGCGTTCAGTGTGGCGACCAGGCTGTCGTTGCGGACGTTCTGGGCGCAGGCGGCCAGCAGCAGGGCGGCGCTGGCGGCGAGCAGGAGCAGGATGCGGCGCATGGCGGTATGTCCCCCGGGTAACCGCGCCATTCTGCGGCGGCGGGGGCGCCGCTTCAATCGCGGATCATTCGGCGCGCGACTTGGCCACGAAACGGGCGGACAGCGTGGCCGCCGGCTTGCCGTCCGTGCCGGGCACCTTGCATTCCACCTCGATGCGTGCCTTGCCGCGCGAACGCAGGGTGGCGAAGAAGCCGGTCCAGTCCGCGTCTCCGGCCAGCCGCGCCTCGGCGCGGAAGTCGGCCCACACCGGCTGCAGGTAGCGCACGGTGGATTCGCCCACGAACACGTCGCAGTCGTGGCCTCGCGCGCGCAGCGCCAGTTCCACCAGGCCCCAGCCGGTCAGCGTCATCAGGCTCACCAGGCTGCCGCCGAACGCGCAGCCCTTGTCGTTGACGTTCGGCGCCAGCGGCGCATGCAGCACCAGCCGGTCGTCGTCGTGGGCCTGCAGTTCGAGGTCCATCGCCCGCGCGAGCGGGATTTTTTCGCGGATGAAGCGGACCAGTTCGGGGGCGGCGTCGGTACTCGGGGTCACGGGCGATCCATGGCGGGCGATGGCAGCGGCTAGACTGCGGGCTGAGCAAACCGGAATGATGTGGGGCGCGGGTGCCTTCCTCAAGTGCAAGCAAACCGCGGGCGTTGCATGGCCGCGTGGTGGTGATCACGCGCCCTGTGGGCGACGGCGCGGCGCTGGCGCGGCGCGTGCGCGCCGCTGGCGGCGTGCCGCTGCTGCTGCCCGGCCTGTCGCTGCGCGGCATGGCGGACGCCGCGGGCATGCGCGCAGCGATGCGCCAGGCGCTGGCGGACGAACTGCTGGTGTTCACCAGCCCCGCCGCGGTGCGCTACGCCGCCGCGCTGGCGCCGCTGCGCACGCGTGCCACGGTGCTCGCGGTGGGGCGCGGCACGGCGCAGGCGTTGCGCCGGCAGGGTGTGCTGGCGCAGGCGCCGTCGCGGCAGGACAGCGAAGGCCTGCTCGACCTGCCGGCGGCGCGTGACTTGCGCGGCCGGCGCGTGGCGCTGGTCGGCGCGCCCGGCGGCCGTGGCGTGTTGCGCGGGCAACTGGCGGCGCGCGGCGCACGCCTGCGCGAACTGCAGGTGTACCGGCGCGTGCCGCCGCGGCTGGATCGCCGGCACGTCGAGGCCGTGCTGGCGTTGCCGCGCTCGGCGCGGGTGCTGCTCTCCAGCGCCGAGGCGCTGCGCAATCTCGTGGACCTGCTGCCGGCGTCCGCACTGGCGCGCTTGTGCGCGGCCGTGGCGGTGGCGAGCAGCGCGCGACTGGCGCAGGCGGCGCGCGAAGCGGGTTTCGCGCGCATCGTGCAGGCGGAATCCGCGCTGGCGGCCGACCTGCTCGCTGCGGCAGCGCGCCGCTGATCGTTTCACGGGCACGCAACGAACCTCCGGGGCCTGCCTGTTAGCATGCCGGCATGAACGAACGCGAACCTGCATCCTCGACCACGCCTGCCGCCGCGCCGCGTGCCGCCCAACCCTCTCCGCGCAACGCCGCGTCGCGCGGCAGCAGCGTGGCGCTGGCCTTGCTGCTGGCTCTGCTGGCCTTGCTGGCAGCGTTCTACGTGGGTTGGCGCCAGTGGCAGCAGCGCCAGGGACACACCGCCGATGCGCAGACGCTGGATGCGCTGGCGCAGCGCGTCAGCGCGCTGGAGGCCACGCTCGCCAGCGTCAGCGGCGGTCGCGCGGACCTCGCGCACCGGCTCGACGCGGCCGACCAGTCGAACCGTGCGCTGCAGGCGTCCCAGCAGAACCAGGACGATCGCCTGCGGCAGTTGGAGCAGGCGGTGAGCAAGCTGTCCGAGAACACGCTTTCCGCGCACGACGCCAGCCTGCTGGGCGAGACCGAATCGCTGCTGCGCATGGGCAAGGCGCGCTACGAGTTGTTCCACGACGCACAGGGCGCCGCCGACGCATACGCGCTGGCGGGGCAGACCGTGTCCGCGGTGAACGACAACGCGTTCGCCGGCCTGCGCCAGAGCATAGAGAGCGAGCGCCGCGCGCTGCTCGCCAGCCAGCCGGCCAGCCAGGCCGACGCGCTGGCCCGGCTCACCGCCTTGCGCGGCGAGCTGCCCGGCCTGCCCCTGAAGCCGCTGGATGCGACGCCCGGCGCCGCGTCGGGTCCCTGGGCGCGGATCGGCCATGCGCTGGCCGGCGTGGTCAGCGTGCAGCGCGACAACGGCGCGCCGCTGGCGGTGGCCGACGCGCGCTTCGCCCGCGAGCTGGCGGCGCTGGATCTCGCGCAGGCGCAGGCCGCCTTGCTCGCGCACGATCCCAAGGCCTGGACCGCGGCGCTGCAGCGCGCCGATGCCTGGCTCGCCAGCCAGTTCGACGACAGTGCCGAGTCCGTGCAGCAGGCACGAGCCACGCTCAGGCAACTGGCCGGCGCGCTGCCGGAGAACACGCCGGTGCAACTGGGCGCCGCGCTCAACGAGCTGCGCAATCTGCGCGAAGTACATTCGCTGTCGAATAGCCCCGCGCCGGCGGCCAGCTCCGCGGGAGCCGCGCGATGAACCTGTGGCGCTGGATCCTGCTGCTGGTGGTCGTCGCCGCGCTGGCCGCGTTCGGCTGGCACTGGGTGGCGGTCGATCCCGGCTATGTGCTGGTGCGCCTGCATGGCTGGCGCGTGCAGACCACGGTGGTCGCCGCCGTCATCATCCTGCTGCTGGCCTGGGCCGCGCTGGTCACCGCGTGGCGGCTGCTGCGCTGGCCGTTCGGCGCCTTGTCGCGGCGCCACCGCCGGCTCAGCCGCAAGCGGCTGGCCGAGGGCCTGATCGCGCTGATGGAAGGCCGCCACGGCGACGCCGAGCGCGACCTCAACCGCGCCTCGCGGCTGGACGCGCTGCGCGGCGTGTCGTTGCTGGCTTCCGCCGAAGCGTCCTCGCGTCGCGGCGAACACGGTCGCGCGCTGGAGATCCTGGCCGAGGCCTCGCAGGCCGCGCCGCAGGCGGCGCGCGTGCTGCGCGCCCGCGTGCTGCGTCGCGACGGCAAGTCGGCCGAGGCGCTGGCGCTGCTGGCGCCGGATGCCGACAAGGGCGCGTTGCCGCCCGGGGGCTGGCGCGAACTGGCGCTGTCCGCGCTGGCCGCGGGCGACACCCGTCGCGCGCTTTCCGCGCTGGAGCCGCTGCAGAAAAGCGGCGCGCTCGGCGCGCGCAGCTACACCATGCTGGAAGCGAAGGTGCTGGCGGCGGCGATCGATGCCGCGCCCGACGGCGCCGCGCTGAACACGCTGTGGTCGCAACTGCCGAAGACCCAGCGTCGCGCAACCGCCGCGATCGACGCCTATGCGCGCCGTGCCGCCGGTTTCGGGCTGGTGCTGCCCGCGATGGACGAACTGGAATCCGCGCTGCGCCGCGAATGGTCGCCGGAACTCGTGGAAGCCTACGGCGTGCTCGCCGGCGGCGATCTCGACGCCCGCCTGCGCCGCGCCGAAGGCTGGCTGGCCCAGCACCCGAACGATCCCGCGCTGCTGCTCGCCGTGGGCCGCATCTGCGTGCGCTCAAGGCTGTGGGGCAAGGCCCGCCAGTTCCTCGAACGCTCGCTCGCGTTGCAGCCCGGCGCCGGCGCCTGGGAGGCGCTGGGCGACGCCTGGCAGGGCCAGGGCGACGCCGCCCAGGCGCAGCGCTGCTATCGCAACGCGCTGGCGATGGCCCGCGGCGACATCGTGAGCCCGGCCGCCAGCGCGGTCCCGGGCGTGATCGACACCAACGCGATCGCGCTGGAAGAGCGCGACGAGCACGGGGTGCCGCGCCTGCGCGGATAAACCCGCCCGGCACACCCGCTTGAGGCCATCGATGCGGCATGCGGACGTCCCTGCCGCGGGCGTGGAGCCGCGTCGTTCTTTTAGGAATATTCCTATGGTGGGGCGTCGATCGCCCGACGCATACTCGTCGCGCAGTTCAGTTCATGCATCGCGACTATTCCAATAAGAGAGAGACATCATGGGCTTCGTAGCGTGGATCGTGGTGGGCGCCGTGGCCGGCTGGCTGGCCGGCGTGGTGGTCAAGGGCGGCGGCTTCGGCCTGCTCGTCGATATCCTGGTGGGTATCGTCGGCGCCTTCATCGGCGGCTGGCTGTTCGGCGCCCTGGGCATTTCGCTGGGCAGCGGATGGATCGGTTCGACCATCACCGCCGTCATCGGCGCCGTGATCCTGCTGTTCGTGATTCGCCTGTTCAAACGGGCATAGGCACACGGGAGTGTCGTGACGATTCGTCACCAGCTCCATTCCGGACGGAGCGGGAAAAGCCCCCTTTATGGGGGCTTTTCTTTTTTCGGCGCCTGGATCTACAGCGCCGTGAGGTTGGCGTAGGCCGCCACCAGCCATTTGCTGCCCGCGTCCTCGAAGTTCACCTGCAGCCGCATGTGCGCGCCGCTGCCTTCGGCGCTGACCACCACGCCTTCGCCGAAACTGGGGTGGCTGACGCGCTGGCCCAGCTTGACCGGCAGCTCTTCCTGCAGCTGCGCGTGGTCGATGTAGCGGGCGGCGCCCGCGTACAGCGGACGGCTCACCTGCACGCGCGGGCGCACTTCGTCGATCAGTTCCGCGGGCATCTCGGCGAGGAAGCGCGAGGGGCGCGCCAGCATCTCGGTGCCGTGCATGCGGCGCGATTCCGCGTAGCTGATGACCAGGCGTTCGCGGGCGCGCGTGATGCCCACGTAGGCGAGGCGGCGTTCCTCTTCCAGCCGGCCCTCGTCCTCGGTGGAGCGCTGGCTGGGGAACAGGCCTTCCTCCAGCCCAACGAGGAACACCAGCGGGAACTCCAGCCCCTTGGCGGAATGCAGCGTCATCAGCTGCACGCAGTCGTCCCAGGCCTCGCCCTGGCCTTCGCCGGCTTCCAGCGCGGCGTGCGACAGGAACGCGGACAGCTCGTCGAGGCCGGCGTCGATGTCTTCCTGCGTGCGCTCGAAGCGGCTCGCCACGTTGACCAGTTCGTCAAGATTCTCGATGCGCGCCTCGCCGTTGCCGCGGCTGTCCTTCTCGTAGTGGTCGCGCAGGCCGGTGTGGGTGAGGACGTGGTCGATCTGTTCGGCCAGCGGCAGGCCTGGACTCCCCTCTCCCTCCGGGAGAGGGGCTGGGGGTGAGGGTTCGGGTGGGGTGGAAGTTTCCGGCAAGTTCGGCCCCTCACCCCGGCCCTCCCCCCGAAGGGGAGAGGGGGAAGGGGCGGGCGAGAGGGGCTTGAAGTCGCGGGCCATGCCATCGATCAGGATCAGGAAACCCTTCACCGCATTCTTCGCGCGGCCGGCGAGTTCGCCGCCGGCAAGTTCGGCGAGCGCGGCTTCCCACAGCGAGTTGCCGTCGTGGCGGGCGCGGCGGCGCAGCACGTCGAGCGTGCGGTCGCCGATGCCGCGCGGCGGCGTGTTCACGGCGCGCTCGAACGAGGCGTCGTCGTGGCGGTTGGCGGTGAGGCGCAGGTAGGCCAGTGCGTCCTTGATCTCGGCGCGCTCGAAGAATCTCTGGCCGCCGTAGACGCGATAGGGGATGTTGCGCTGGGTGAGCTGTTCCTCGAAGTTGCGCGACTGCGCGTTGGAGCGGTAGAGGATGGCGCAGTCCTTCGCGCTGCCGTGCTCGGCGATGTATTCGCGGATGCGCTCGATCACGAAGCGCGCCTCGTCCTGCTCGTTGTAGGCGGCGTACAGCGCGATGCGCTCGCCGTCGTCGCCCGCGGTCCACAGCTCCTTGCCGAGGCGACCGCCGTTGCGCGCGATCACCTGGTTGGCGGCCTTCAGGATGGTGGCGGTGGAGCGGTAGTTCTGTTCCAGCTTGATCGTGCGCGCGCCGGGGAAGTCCTTGAGGAACTGCTGCATGTTCTCCACGCGGGCGCCGCGCCAGCCGTAGATCGACTGGTCGTCGTCGCCCACCGCGAACACCTTGCCGGTGCTGCCGGCGAGCACGCGTATCCACGCGTACTGCAGCGTGTTGGTGTCCTGGAACTCGTCGATCAGCAGATGCCGCCAGCGGTTCTGGTAGTGCTCCAGCACGGCCGGGTGCTTCAGCCACAGCTCGTGGGCGCGCAGCAGCAGTTCGGCGAAATCCACCAGGCCGGCGCGGCGACAGGCATCCTCGTAGGCCTGGTAGATGCGCACCAGCGTGGCGGTGACGGGGTGGTCGCGATGCTCGATGGCGTCGGGGCGCTTGCCCTCGTCCTTCCAGCCGTTGATGGTCCAGGTGGCCTGGCGCGGCGGAAAGCGCGCCTCGTCCAGCCCCAGCCCGGCGACCACGCGCTTGACCAGCCGCTGCTGGTCGTCCGCGTCGAGGATCTGGAAACCTTCCGGCAGGCCGGCTTCGTGCCAGTGACGTCGCAACAGGCGGTGCGCGATGCCGTGGAAGGTGCCCACGGTGAGGCCTTGCGTGCCGCCGGGGATCAGCCCGTCCAGCCGCCCGCGCATCTCGCCCGCGGCCTTGTTGGTGAAGGTGACGGCGAGGATCGCCCACGGCGGCACGCGCTCCACCTGCATCAGCCAGCCGATGCGGTGGGTGAGCACGCGGGTCTTGCCGGAGCCGGCGCCGGCAAGGACGAGGTAGTGGCCGGGCGGGGCGCAGACGGCTTCGCGCTGCGCGTCGTTGAGCGAGTCGATCAGGTGCGAGACATCCATCGCACCCATTGTAGCGGCTGGCTGCCGGCGCTTTCGGGCGCTCAGTTCTTCCGCACGAAGCCGCCGATCGCCAGCGCCGCGCCGACCACGATGCCGGCGAAGCCCACCCATTGCGGCACCGCCCGGTCGTGCGTGGCGGTGACCTTGGCCGAGCCCAGCTGCACCAGCGTGTCGGTCTGCTGGTAGCTGCCGTGGCCGAACACCACCCAGAGGCCGGCGGCGAGCAGGACGAGGCCGATGATGATCAGTGCGAAGCGCATGGTTTCTTCCCCTTGGGATGAGCGTGCGGCGAGTATGCCGGTCCCGTCCGTGCAGATGAAGTGGAGGGCGCTCCCGGTCGTGCGCATGGGTGGCGGCCGGGAGGCGGGGCAAAAAAAGGCCCCGAAGGCCAGGGGGTGCCTTCGGGGCCGGGGGAGGCGGAAACCCAGGGGAGAGGCTCCGCGTCCGGTTGGCTGTCCAGGGAGGTGAGCAGCCATGGATGCCGTTGCGTGCATCCGATGATTGAGAACGCACGAATCCGGAAAAGTTCTACAAACCGGCGAAAAAATTTTTTGGCCGGTTCATTTCACGGGAAAAAAACAAATGGCGCGCTTTTCTCAGTGCGCCTCGTCCCAGTTCGCGCCCACTCCCACGTCGACCAGCAGCGGCACGGCCAGTTCCGCGGCGCCCTGCATGCGTTCGCGCACCGCTTCGCGCACCTCGTCAACCGAATCGGCGCGCACTTCGAATACCAGTTCGTCGTGCACCTGCATCAGCATGTGGGCGTCGTCGCGGGCTTTCAGCCAGGCGGCCACGGCGATCATCGCGCGCTTGATGATGTCGGCGGCGCTGCCCTGCATCGGCGCGTTCACCGCGGCGCGCTCGGCGCCGGCGCGGTGGGCCTGGTTGCGCGACTGCAGGTTCTCCAGGTACAGGCGGCGGCCGAAGATGGTCTCCACGTAGCCGTCGCGGTGCGCCTGCTGGCGGGTGGCCTCCATGAACGCGTGCACGCCGGGGTAGCGGGCGAAGTAGCGCGCCATGTAGTCGCTGGCTTCGCCGCGGTCGATGCCGAGCTGGCGGGCGAGGCCGAACGCGCTCATGCCGTACATCAGGCCGAAGTTGATCGCCTTGGCGGCGCGGCGCTGGTTCGCGGTCACCTCCTCGGGCTTGAGGCCGAACACTTCGGCGGCGGTGGCGCGGTGCACGTCGCCGCCTTCGTGGAAGGCCTTCAGCAGGCCCTCGTCGCCGGAGAGGTGGGCCATGATGCGCAGCTCGATCTGCGAGTAGTCCGCCGCCATCACCTTCCAGCCGGGCGGCGCGATGAAGGCCTGGCGGATGCGGCGGCCTTCCTCGGTGCGCACCGGGATGTTCTGCAGGTTCGGGTCGGTGGAGGAAATGCGGCCCGTGGCCACCGCGCCCTGGTGGTAGCTGGTGTGCACGCGGCCGGTGCGCGGGTTCACCGTGCCGGCCAGCTTGTCGGTGTAGGTGGAGCGCAGCTTGGCGAGGCCGCGGTAGTCGAGGATCAGCTTCGGCAGCGGGTGCGCATCGGCGATCGCTTCCAGCGCCTCCTCGTTCGTGGAGGGCTGGCCGGTGGGCGTCTTGAGCCGCACCGGCAGGCCAAGTTCGTCGAACAGGATCGCCTGCAGCTGCTTGGGTGAATCGAGGTTGAACTCGCGGCCGGCTTCCTTCCACGCCTGCTGCTGCAGCTCCAGCATGCGCTTGCCGAGCTGCTGGCTCTGCTTGCGCAGTTCGTCCACGTCGATCAGCACGCCGCGCTGCTCCATGCCGGCCAGCACGGGCACCAGTGGTATCTCGATGTCCTGGTACACCTTGCGCAGGCTGGGCACGCTTTCCAGCTTGGGCCACAGCGCGTGGTGCAGGCGCAAGGTGACGTCGGCGTCCTCGGCGGCGTAGCGGCAGGCGGTATCCAGGTCCACCTGCGAGAACGAAATCTGCTTCGCGCCCTTGCCGGCCACGTCCTCGTATTTCACGGTGTCGTAGCCGAGGTATTTCTTCGCCAGCGAATCCATGTCGTGCCGTGTGGCGGTGGCGTTCCACACGTAGGACTCCAGCATGGTGTCGTGGCGCACGCCGGCCACCGCGATGCCGTAGTGCGAGAGGATGTTGATGTCGTACTTCGCATGCTGGCCGAGCTTGGGGCGGCTTGCGTCCTCGAACACCGGCTTCAGCGCGGCGAGCACCGCGTCGCGCGGCAGTTGCGCGGGCGCGCCGGGGTAGTCGTGGGCCAGCGGGATGTAGCAGGCCTTGCCGGCTTCCACCGCCAGCGACAGGCCGACGATGTCGGCCTGCATCGGGTCGATGCTGGTGGTCTCGGTGTCGAAGGCGATCAGCGGCGCGGTGTGCAGCTTTTCCAGCCAGGCGTCGAGTTGCGCTTGCGTGGTGACGAGTTCGTATTCGCCCGGTGCGGCGAGGTCTGCCGGCTGTGCATCGGAGCCGGGAGCAGCGTCCCGCTCCCCCTGGGAGAGGGGTTGGGGTGAGGGATCGGTGGTGGCGCGCGCTTCGGGCGCACCCGCATTTCCGGCCCCTCTCCCGGAGGGAGCGGGGAGTAAAGCATTCGCACCCGCGTCGAGTTCCTTCAGCGCCGCCTTGAACTCGTAGCGCGTGTACAGCTCGCGCAGCGCCGCCGCGTCCGCCTCGCGCAGCGCGAGATCGGTGGGGGCCAGCTCCAGTTCCACGTCGGTCTTGATCGTCACCAGTTCGCGCGACAGCGGCAGCTGCGGCAGCGTGGCGCGCAGGCTCTCGCCGATCTTGCCGCCGACCTGGTCGGCGCTGGCGATCACGCCGTCCAGCGAGCCGTATTCGGTCAGCCATTTCACCGCGGTCTTGGGGCCGCACTTGGGCACGCCGGGCACGTTGTCCACCGCGTCGCCCACCAGGGTGAGGTAGTCGACGATGCGTTCGGGCGGCACGCCGAATTTTTCCAGCACGCCGGCACGATCCATCGTGGTGCTGGTCATGGTGTTGACCAGGGTGACGCCGGAGCCCACCAGCTGGGCCATGTCCTTGTCGCCCGTGGAGATCTCCACCTCGATGCCGGCACGTTGCGCCTGCACGGCCAGCGTGCCGATCACGTCGTCGGCCTCGACCCCGGGCACGCGCAGGATGGGAAAACCCAGCGCGCCCACGACCGCCAGCATCGGCTCGATCTGCGCGCGCAAGTCGTCCGGCATCGGCGGCCGGTTCGCCTTGTAGTGCTCGTACATCGCGTCGCGGAACGTGGGGCCGGAGGCGTCGGCGACGAAGGCGGCGTAGTCGGGCCGCGCCTTCAGCGTGGCGCGCAGCATGTTGAACACGCCGAACAGCGCGCCGGTGGGCTCGCCCTGCGCGTTGGACAGCGGCGGCAGCGCGTGGAAGGCGCGGTACAGATAGGCGGAGCCGTCGATCAGGATGAGCTTGGGCATGGGATGCTCCGATCCTTTCAGGTGCAGCGGACATGATGCCCGCAAGGCCCGCCGGATGACACCTGCAGGCGCGGCATGCGGCGCGAGCGCGCGGTTCACGGGGGGACGGTGGACGCGCTGCTATGCTGGATGCCCCAACGAGGTCGCCGTGATGAAACCTGCCGCCTGTCTGCTCGCCCTCTCTGCCTTCGTCGCGCTGCCGGTCTGCGCCCAATCCACCAGCCAGCAGCCGCCGAAGTTCGCGCCCGTGCCGCCGCCGCCGGGCATGAACGACCCCGGCGCCAAGGCCGTGGCGCCGCCGGTCCGGCCCGCTTCCGCCGGCACCAGCGGCAGCTCGCCGGCCGAGGTCACCGCCACGCCGTTGCCCGGCAAGCCCATCCCGCTGCCGGCGCTGCCGGGCGACAAGGGCGCGCCGCAGACGGCGGACCGCTCGGCGGCGGATGATGTCACCGTGCACACCGAGGGCGACACGGTCTACCAGGAATACCGCCGCAGCGGCCGCGTCTACATGGTGGTGGTCACCCAGAAGAACGGCCTGTCCTACACCTACATGGTGGACAACAACGGCGTGATGCGGGCCACCGAAGGCGCGCCGCCGGTGCGCCCGGTGATGTACAAGATCCTGGAGTGGGGCGGCAGCAAGCCGCCCGTCTCCGACAACGGTGCGCAGGGCGACGGCGGCCGCTGAGCGCCCGCCGCGGCGCGCTCGACCGACAGGCGTGAGACGAGGGCGCGGGCCGCGGGCTTGATCGGCGCCCGCCGCATCGCTGCAATACGCGCTTCCCCCTGCCGGTGCCACGCATGTTCCGTCGCTTCCTGCCCGACCGCTTCACCAGCGCGCTGCTGCTGACCGTCCTGCTGGCCAGTGTGCTGCCGTGTCGCGGCGACTGGGCCACGGTGTTCGGCTGGATCACCGATGCGGCGATCGCGCTGCTGTTCTTCCTGCACGGGGCGAAGCTGTCGCGGCAGGCGGTGCTGGCGGGCATCACCCACTGGCGGCTGCACCTGGTCGTGCTGGCCAGCACCTTCGTGCTGTTTCCGCTGCTGGGCTGGGCCTTGCGTCCGCTGCTGGCGCCGCTGGTGACGCCGGGGCTGTATCTGGGCGTGCTGTTCCTCTGCGCGCTGCCGTCCACGGTGCAGTCGTCGATCGCGTTCACCTCGATCGCGCGCGGCAACGTCTCCGCCGCGGTGTGCGCGGCTTCGCTGTCCAGCCTGCTGGGCATCTTCATCACGCCGCTGCTGGTGGGCGTGCTGCTGGAGACGCATGGCGGGGGCGGCATGTCGTGGCATGCGGTGGGCGAGATCGTGCTGCAGCTGCTGGTGCCGTTCGTGGCGGGGCAGGTGGCGCAGCACTGGATCGGCGGCTGGGTGCAGACGCATCGCCCGCTGGTCGGACTGGTCGACCAGGGTTCCATCCTGCTGGTGGTGTACACCGCGTTCAGCGCGTCGGTATTGCAGGGGCTGTGGCGGCAGGTGCCGCTGCCGGTGCTGGGCGGATTGCTGGTGGTGAACGCGGTGCTGCTGGCGCTCGCGCTGCTGGCGACGCGCTACGGCGCGCGGGCGCTGGGCTTCGGCAAGGAAGACGAGATCACCATCGTGTTCTGCGGCTCCAAGAAAAGCCTCGCCAGCGGCGTGCCGATGGCCAAGGTGCTGTTCGCCGGCCATCCGCTGGGCCTGATCGTGCTGCCGATCATGCTGTTCCACCAGCTGCAGTTGATGGTGTGCGCGGTGCTGGCGCGGCGGTACGCGCGACGTGGTGCGGCGGCGATGGGCGAGGGGGATGTGGCGCCGGCGGATTGATCCGCCGTGCGAGGGCGGCCCCTCACCCTGGCCCTCTCCCCGGAGGGGAGGGGGAGAAAAGCTCAGTGCCGGAAGTGCCGCATCCCGGTGAACACCATCGCCATGCCGTGTTCGTCGGCGGCGGCGATCACTTCGGCGTCGCGCATCGAGCCGCCGGGCTGGATCACGGCGCTGATGCCGGCGGCGGCCGCCGCGTCGATGCCGTCGCGGAACGGGAAGAAGGCGTCGCTCGCCATCACCGAGCCGCGCACTTCCAGCTTCTCGTCGGCGGCCTTGATGCCGGCGATCTTCGCGCTGTACACGCGGCTCATCTGGCCCGCGCCGATGCCGATGGTCTGGCGGCCCTTGGCGTAGACGATGGCGTTGGACTTCACGAACTTCGCCACCTTCCACGCGAAGATCAGGTCGTCGATCTGCTCCGGCGTGGGCGCCACCCTGGTTGCCACCTTGAGGTCGGCGGCCTTGACCATGCCGGTGTCGGTGGTCTGGATCAGCAGGCCCGAACCGACGCGCTTCACGTTGTTGCCGGGATGCGCCGCGACCAGGTCGGTGCCGGCCGGCACGGGGATCTCCAGCACGCGCACGTTGCCCTTCTTCGCGAAGGCCTTCAGCGCCTCGTCGGCGTAGCCCGGTGCCAGCACCACTTCGACGAACTGGCGCGACACGATGGCCTGCGCGGTGGCGCCGTCCACTTCGCGATTGAACGCGATGATGCCGCCGAAGGCCGAGGTGGGGTCGGTCTGGTAGGCGAGGTCATAGGCCTTGCCGATCCCGTCCAGGCTCACCGCCACGCCGCAGGGGTTGGCGTGCTTCACGATCACGCAGGCGGGCTTGACGAAGCTGCGCACGCATTCCCACGCGGCGTCGGCGTCGCCGATGTTGTTGAACGAGAGTTCCTTGCCCTGCAGCTGCTTGAACGTGGCCAGCGTGCCCGGCGCCGGATACAGGTCGCGGTAGAACGCGGCCTGCTGGTGCGGGTTCTCGCCGTAGCGCAGGTCCATCAGCTTCACGAAGCGGCCGTTGGCCTGGGCCGGGAAGGCGTCGTGGCCGGCGATGGCATCGTGCGCCTCGTCGAGCCGGAGGCCGCTGAGGTAGTCGCTGATCGCGCCGTCGTAGTTCGACACGTTGTTGAAGGCCGCGACGGCCAGCGCGAAGCGCGTGGCGCGGCTGAGGCCGCCGTGCCGCTCGATCTCGGCCAGCGCGTTTTCGTACTGGCCGGGCGCGGTGAGCACGCCCACGTCGTTCCAGTTCTTCGCCGCCGAACGCAGCATCGCGGGGCCGCCGATGTCGATGTTCTCGATCGCCTGCTCCAGCGTGCAGCCCGGCCTGGCGACGGTGGCTTCGAACGGGTAGAGGTTCAGCACCAGCAGGTCGATGGGCTGGATGCCCAGTTCGGCCATCACCGCATCGTCGGTGCCGCGCCGGCCGAGCAGGCCGCCGTGCACCTTCGGGTGCAGGGTCTTCACGCGGCCGTCCATGATCTCGGGGAAGCCGGTGAGCTCGCTGACGTCCTTCACCGCGATGCCGGCCTCGCGCAGCGCCTTGGCGCTGCCGCCGGTGGAAAGCAGTTCCACGCCCCTGGCGGCGAGGCGGCGCCCCAGCTCGATCAGCCCGGTCTTGTCGGAAACGCTGAGCAGGGCGCGGCGGACGGGGACGACGGCGGGGGCGGACATGGCGGCTTCCAGGCGGGAAAGCTGCCGATTATAGCCGAGTCCGGGGCATGGCCGGGATTTGGACGGCCAAATGCCTGGCCACGACGGCCAGGCGTTACAGCAGGCCGTGCGCGGCCAGCTTCTTGCGCAGCGTGGCGCGATTGATGCCCAGCGCCACCGCGGCGCGGCTCTGGTTGCCGTCGTGGAACGCCAGCACTTCGCGCAGCAGCGGGCCTTCCACTTCGCGGATCACCAGCGCGTGCAGGCCTTCGCCGCAGTCCGCGTCGCCCAGGTCGGAGAGGTAACGACGCACGGTGCGGCTGACACATTCGCCCAGCGCGCTCTGCGAAGCGACCTGGCGGGCGGCTTCGACGGCTGGCAATCTCACGGCATTCACTGACATGTCCCTCTGTGTGGCTTGCGCGGCTGCTTGGGCCGCTGTTCTGATTCTGCTCCGCGACTGCGTCGGCGGTCTTTCCGTACACGCCGGTTTTCGATGCGCGGAGGGATGGAGTCTACCCGCGCGGGCCGCGAATTTTAAGTGCTGTGCATGTTGGAAAACCGCAACGCGGCACTTGCGTTTTCCGCCGTGTGTGACAACGGCGTCGGCGCGGGCGTGGGCGGTGCGCTACTCGAAGCCGAACTCGTAGGCCACGGCCTGGTCGCCCGGGTCCTGCACTTCCAGCAGGATCGCGGTGGTGGCGCCCGGCGCAAGGCCGTGGCGAAGCACGGCGGGATCGTCGAGGTAGTCCGTCGGCAGCAAGCGGCGCATCGTCAGCTTGCGGCCCTGTGCGTCCTCGAGTGATACCACGACCACCGGCCATGCTTGCGTGAAGGCGGCTTCGTTGCGCAGGCTGAGGCTGATCATCAGCGCGTGCGCGGCGTTGGGATGGCTCTGCACGTTGCTGGCGAGCAGGCGCAGTTGCTGCGGCGCGGCGACCAGCGGCAGGCGGCAGCCCAGCGCGGCGCAGCCGCTGCGCAGCCAGCCGCCGACCAGCGGATCGCGGATCAGCCCGTCGCGGTTCACCCACGCCATCTGCAGCGCAAACGCGAGCGCCAGCACGGCGCACACCGTCACCCATGGCCAGCGCCGCGATTCGGCGCCGTTGCGTGGCGGGCGCGGCTTGCGTGCGGCCCGCAAAGGCTTGTGCTGGCGCGCGCCCTTCGCGAAACGCGGCGTGAACACGAGTTGCGAGAAGTCTTCCTCGCGCGTGGCGGATGCCGCGGCGGGTTCTGTCGTCGTCGCCGGTTCGGGCGGTGGCGGTTGCGGGCGGTAGACCACCAGCTCGATGCACGGCGGCGCCAGCCCCTGCTCGTTCACCGGCAGCTCCTGGAACGGTTCCGGCGGCAGTTGTTCGTTGAGCGTGGCGAGGCTGTCGAAGTCGGCGCCGCAATGCCCGCAGGTCACGTAGCCGTGTGCCTGCACCAGCGCTTGCGCGCCGAGCGAGAAGACGGAAAGGCATTCAGGGCATTGCGTATACATGCGGACCGCTGCGATCGACTGGCCGCAAGCTTAGCAGGCCGGTTCCGCTCAGCCGCGGCGTTTGCCGCTGATGCGCACCCAGCCGTCGTGCGTGTCCGCGCGCAGCGCGTCGAACCATTCCGCGTAGCGCGCCAGCAGTTCGTCCTGCTGGCCGTCGAGGATGCCGGAGATCGCGAACGGCGCGCCGGGCAGCGCCGCGGCCGCGAACACCGGCGCCAGTTCGCCCAGCGGGCCGGCGAGGATGTTCGCCACGAAGACCTCGGCCGGCTCCGTCACGTGATCCTCGGGCAGGAACAGCGCGAGGCGATCGGCCACGCCGTTGCGTTCGGCGTTGTCGCGCGAGGCGAGCAGGGCCTGCGGATCGTTGTCGACGCCGACGGCACGCGCGGCGCCGAGCTTGAGCGCGGCGATCGCGAGGATGCCCGAGCCGCAGCCGTAGTCGATCACCGTCTTGCCGGCCAGTTCGAGTCCGTCCAGCCATTCCAGGCACAGCGCCGTGGTGGGGTGGGTGCCGCTGCCGAAGGCGAGGCCGGGGTCCAGACGCACCACCACGCGCTCGTCGTCCGCGGGCGGCTCGATGTTCCACGGATAGATCCACAGCCGCCGGCCGAACGCCATCGGCTCGTACTGATCCATCCACACGCGTTCCCAGTCCTGATCTTCCACGGTGCGGAAGTCCAGCTGGTCCGGCTCCAGCCACGGCAGCAGTTCGCCCAGTGCCTCGGCGAGGCCACGCCGGTCCGCGTGTTCGTCGAACAAGGCGTTCAGCGTGATCGTGGGCCACAGCGGCAGCTCGCCCACGCCCGGCTCGAAGATCGCCTGCTCGTCCGGCGTCTCGGCGTCGGCGTCGCGCAGCGTGATCGACAGCGCGCCCAGATCCTCCAGCGCCTCTTCCACGCGGGGCTGCTGTTCGAGGCGGGCGGTGAGGGAGAGTTCGAGGAAGGGCATGGGGTGGTTTCACTCCCTCTCCCCTTTGGGGAGAGGGTTGGGGTGAGGGGCGTTCTGGCGGAGATTCGAGTTTGGGCGAGCTTCGATCAAGTGCCGCGCAAGCCTTGACCCCTCACCTCAATCCTCTCCCCGGAGGCGAGAGGAGGCGAACGCAAGAGGCGCGCTGCTTTATTGAAGCGGGCCGGCCTTTTCCTTCTGCTCCGCCATCCGCTTCTCGAGGTAGTGGATGTTCTGGCCGCCGTGCTGGAAGCCCACGTCGGCCATGATGCGTTGCTGCAGCGGGATGTTGCACTTCACCCCTTCGATCACCGTCTCGGCCAGCGCGAGGCGCATGCGCGCGATCGCGGTGGCGCGGTCGGGGCCGTGCACGATCAGCTTGCCGATCATCGAGTCGTAGTTCGGCGGAATCCGGTAGCCGTCGTACAGGTGGGTGTCCACGCGCACGCCAGGGCCGCCCGGCGCCTCGAAGCGCTTTACCGTGCCGGGGCAGGGCAGGAAGCTGTCCGGGTCCTCGGCGTTGATGCGGCACTCGATGGCGTGGCCCTCGAAGCGGATGTCCTCCTGCCGGATCGTCAGCTTCTCGCCGCCGGCGATCAGCAACTGTTCGCGCACCAGGTCCACGCCGGTGATGAACTCGGTCACCGGGTGCTCGACCTGGATGCGCGTGTTCATCTCGATGAAGTAGAAGCGGCCGTTCTCGAACAGGAACTCGAACGTGCCGGCGCCGCGGTAGCCGATGCGCAGGCAGGCTTCCACGCAGACCTTGCCGATCTCGGCGCGCTGCTCCGGCGTGATGCCGGGCGCGGGCGCTTCCTCCACCACCTTCTGGTGGCGGCGCTGCATCGAGCAGTCGCGCTCGCCAAGGTGGATCGCGTTGCCCTGGCCATCGGCCAGCACCTGGATTTCGATGTGGCGCGGGTTCTCCAGGAACTTCTCCATGTAGACCTGATCGTTGCCGAAGGCCGCCTTGGCCTCCTGCTTGGTCATCACGATGGAGTTGCCCAGGTGCGCCTCGGTGCGCACCACGCGCATGCCGCGTCCGCCGCCGCCGCCGGCCGCCTTGATGATGACGGGGTAGCCGATCTCGCGCGCGATGCGCAGGTTCTGCTCGATGTCGTCGCCCAGCGGCCCGCCGGAACCTGGCACGCAGGGCACGCCCGCGGCCTTCATCGCGCGGATCGCCTCCACCTTGTCGCCCATCAGGCGGATCACGTCCGCGGTGGGTCCGATGAAGACGAAGCCGGACTGCTCCACCTGCTCGGCGAAGTCGGCGCGCTCGGAGAGGAAGCCGTAGCCCGGATGGATCGCCTGGGCGTCGCTGATCTCCGCCGCGGCGATGATGCGCGGGATGTTGAGATAGCTCTCGCCCGACGGCGCCGGGCCGATGCAGATCGCCTCGTCGGCAAGGCCGACGTGCTTGAGGTTGCGGTCCGCGGTGGAGTGCACCGCCACCGTCTTGATGCCGAGGCTGTTGCAGGCGCGCAGCACGCGCAGCGCGATTTCGCCGCGGTTGGCGATGAGGACTTTTTCTAGAGGCATGGGATTGGGGATACGGGATTCGGGATACGGAAAAGCGGGAAGCGGCGCGGCATCGGTCATTCCTCGCGAGTCTGGATGGAGCGGATGAGCGCGTTCAGCCTGGCGAAGACGCGATCCAGCAGTTCCACGGTTTCCGGCGGAACCCTTGCGTAGTCGAGGCGCTCGGCGATGTGCAATTGCGTGTCCAGTTCGGAAAGCGAGCCACGGGCGATGGAAAGGAAGCGCAGGTACTCCGGCGTCGATCTCCTCGCGACACCCTCGGCGATGTTCGAGGGTACGCTGATCGCGGCGCGCCGCAGCTGGGAGGTGAGGTTGAAGCGCTCATCATCCGGAAAGCCGTTGCTCAACCGGTAGATTGCCTCGACGGGATCCATCGCGTCGCGCCACGCCTCAAGTCGGTGGTGCGGCCGCTTTGCCGTATCCCGAATCCCCACTCCCGAATCCCGATCTCTCAGGCAATCACGAACATCGGCTGGTCGAATTCGACCGGCTGGCTGTTCTCGACCAGGATCGCCTGGACCGTGCCGGAGACATCGGCCTCGATCTGGTTGAACATCTTCATCGCCTCGATGATGCCCAGCGTCTCGCCGGCCGTGACCTGCTGGCCGACCTTGACGAAGGCCGGCGCGCCCGGCGTGGCCGAGGCGTAGAAGGTGCCGACCATCGGCGCCTTCACCACGTGGCCGGCGGGCAGCGCGTCGGCTGCCGGAGCCGCTTCGGCGGCGGGGGCCGGGGCTGCGGCGAGCGGGGCCGCCGGGGCGGGCGCGTACGCGACCGGCGCGGGGGCAGCCATGGCCATGCCGCCCTTGGGCACGCGCGACAGGCGCACCACTTCCTCGCCTTCCTTGATTTCCAGTTCGGCGAGGTTGGACTCCTCGAGCAGGTCGATCAGCTTCTTGATCTTGCGCAGATCCATGGAATGGCCTTCATGTCGTGGGCCGCGCGTGGCGGCCGGAAAAAGGAAACGGGTGGTTCAGCGCGGCGCCAGCCGGGCGATGGCGGCGTCCAGCGCCAGGCGGTAGCTGTCGGCGCCGAAGCCGCAGATCACGCCTACCGCGATGCCGGCAAGATGGGAGTGGTGCCGGAAGGCCTCGCGGGCGTGCACGTTGGACAGGTGCACCTCGATGAACGGGATCGCCACCGCGGCGAGCGCGTCGCGCAGCGCGATGCTGGTATGGGTGAACGCGCCGGCATTGCACAGGATCGTCGCTACCTGTTCGTTCCGCGCCTGCTGCACGCGGTCGATCAGTTCGTGTTCGGCGTTGGACTGGAAGCAGGCCAGCTCATGCCCCGCCGCCTGCGCCTGCCGCACCAGCCGGGCGTCGATGTCGGCCAGGGTGTCGTGACCGTAGACCGCCGGCTCGCGCGTGCCCAGCAGGTTGAGATTGGGGCCATGCAGGACCAGGATCTTCGCCACACCATACCTTTGACGGCGTCCGGACGGCCCGGAACGCGCGCAGTGTGCGCGTTGGGCCGGATGTTGTCCAGTTCGGCGCAGATCGGCGATGTTCAAGGGAGAAGTCCGTCACTCTCCGTGCGCCGACGTATGCAGGGCTCAGTCCGGGCGTGGGCCCACCCAGCGCGCCAGCGTGGCGGCGTCCAGCGGCCCCCGATGTGTGGCGATCACGCGCCCATCGGCGCCGATCAATACGCTCCATGGCAGGATTTCGCCGCTATCGCCCCACAACAGGGAGGTGCTGGGCGCTTCCATCCGGCCCAGCAAGATCGGGAAACGCACGGGATGATCGGCGAGAAAGGCACGAACGCGGGCGGGATCATCCATCGCAATTCCCAGCACGATGATGTCCTTATCGCCGAACTTGGCCTGTACCTTGTCCAGCGCCGGCAGCTCGTCCAGGCACGGCCCGCACCAGCTGGCCCAGAAATTCAGCAGGATGCGCCGGCCGCGGTAGTCGGCCAGCCGGTGCATGCGGCCCTGCAGGTCAGGCAGCTCAAGTGCCGGGGCGGCTTTGCCGACCTGTGCCACCGTCACGCCCGCCGGCACATGCGCCAGGCGGCTTTCGTGCTGCAGCCAGCCTCCCAGGGCGGCAGCCAGCACGGCGATACCGAGGATGACGAGGTTGGGGCGGCTCAGCATGGGCGGGCATTCCCCACGTGGGCGTCCCGGGCTGTCGCGGCGGCCGGGTTGGTGCGCACGATCCTCACCGCGCGGCCGCTTCCAGCGCCTGCGTCACCATCGCGGTGGTCAGCACGGTGGGCAACTGCCGGCCTTCGCCGCCGCCTTTCGGAAACACCACGTACAGCGGCACGCCCGGCGAATGGTACTGCTGCAGGAAGGTGGTGATCGCCGGGTCCTCGTTGGTCCAGTCGCCCTTCATGTAGACCGCGCCCGTGCGTTCGAGCACGGCATGGAAAGCCGCGCCGCTCAGCACGGCGTGCTCGTTGGCCTTGCAGGTGATGCACCAGTCGGCGGTCATGTCCACGAAGACCGGCGTGTTGGCGGCGCGCAGTTCGGCCAGTTTCGCGGGGCTGTACGGCACGACGCCCGCCGGCGCCACCGCGGCATTCGCCGTGGCCGGCACCTGCGCCAGCAGGTACAGCGGCGCCAGCGTGGCGAGCGCCAGTATCGCCACGGCCAGTTTGCCGACTGCACCGCGTGTGCGGCTCTTTTCGATGCCCCAGAGCGTCATCGCCAGCAGCACCATCGCCACCAGCAGCAGGCCCACCGCGTCGGCACCGCGCTGGTTCGCCAGCACCCAGGCCAGCCACGCCGCGGTGAGGTACATCGGGAACGCCAGCACCTGCTTCAGCGTCTCCATCCAGCGCCCCGGCCGCGGCAGCCAGCGAGCGAGGGCCGGGATATAGGCGATGGCGAGGAAGGGCAACGCCAGGCCCAGGCCCAGCGCGAGGAAGACCAGCAGGGCGTTGAGCGCCGGCGCGGCGAACGCATACGCCAACGCGCTGCCCATGTACGGCGCCGTACAGGGGCTGGCCACCACCACCGCGAGCACGCCGGTGAAGAAGTCGCCGGCCATGCCGCCGCGGTTCGCCAGCCCGGCGCCGGTATTGCCCAGCGAGGCGCCGAACTGCACCACGCCCGACATCGACAAGCCCAGCGCGAAGATCACGCAGGCCAGTACCGCGACCAGCAGCGGCTGCTGCAGTTGCGTGCCCCAGCCCAGCGCATGGCCGGCCGAGCGCAGCGCGAGGATGGCCACGCCCAGCGCCGCGAAACTCGCCAGCACGCCGGCGGTATAGGCCAGCGCATGGCGGCGCCGGCGCCCGGGGTTCTCGCCGCTTTCCAGCAGGCCCACGGCCTTGATCGACAGCACCGGCAGCACGCACGGCATCAGGTTGAGGATCAGTCCGCCGCCCAGCGCCAGCAGCAGCGCGGCGAGCAGGCTGGCCTGCAGCGGGCCGGCAGGTGCGGTCGCCACGCCATCGGCGTCGCCACCAATGGCGGTCGGCGCACCGGGCGTCGCCACGCCGCTCGCGACGGTGCCGCCCTGCAGGTCCACGGTCGCGTCGCGCGTCATCTGCGGATAGCACACGCCGCCGTCCTGGCAGCCGAGGAAGCTCGCCTCCAGCGTCACCTGCCTGCGTGCCGCCGTGTCGCCCTCGATCGCCACCGGCAGTTCGAGATCGCCGAAATACACCGTCACCGTGCCGAGCTGGGCGTCCTGGTGGGTCACGCTGCCGGCCGGCCACGCAGGCGCGCCGAGCTTCAGGCCGTCGGCGTCCTTGAGGCGCAGCGCGATGTGGTCGCGGTAGACGTAGTAGTCCTTCGGCATCGTCCAGCGCAGCAGCAGGTGCTGCGGGTCCTGCGCCACCGCGGTGAACTGGAAGGCCTGCTCCGCCGGCAGCGGCATGGACGCCGTGCCGGACGCTCCGCCGCCGAGCTGCTGCAGCGCCGCGCCCAGCGTGGCGCCGTTGACTGGCGGCGTCGCGGCGGCGGCGGGCAACGGCAGGTCCAGATGTTCGGTATGCGGCGGATAGCAGATCTTCGGCTCCACCTCGTGGCAGCCCTGGTACTGCACGCTCAGCTGCAGGCGCGTGGTGCCGGGCGCCACGGTGTAGGGCAGGCTGGCGTCGGCGCCGTGGTGGTAGGTCTCCACCGGGCCGAGGTAGGGGTCGTCGTGCTTCTCGCCGGGCGGCAGCTGCGCTTCGCCCAGCGTCACGCCGGGGCCGGCGGTGAATTTCATGCGGCCGCGGTAGAGGTAGTAGTCCGGCGCGATGGTCCAGTGCAGCTTGAGCGTGCCAGGCGTGCCCGCGTCCGCGCCGAGCTTGTAGGCCTCGGTGACCGGCAGGATGTTGTCGTCCTGCGTCTGCGCGAACGCGGCAGGCAGGAGCGCCATGAACAGGGCAAGCAGCAGGCCGGTCGACAGGGTTCGGTGGAAAATCTTGGGCATCACGGTTCCGGTAGATACGAGGGCCGCAGAACAGCGCTTCATTATGGCGGCGGATGCGTGCGGCGTTCAGTGCGCGACGTTCGCCCGCACCCAATCCAGGTAGGCGGCGTGGCCGCGCTTGATCGGCAACGCGATCAGTTCGGGCAGCTCATAGGGGTGCAGGGCCAGCAGGCGCGCCTTCAGCGCTTCGAAGCGGTCGGCGGTGGTCTTGATCAGCAGCAGTTCCTCGTTGTCGGTGTTCACCTCGCCCTGCCAGCGGTAGGTGGACAGCACGCCCGGCAGGCGGTTCACGCAGGCCGCCAGCCGCTCGCCCACCAGCGTTTCGGCCAGTTTTTGTGCGCTGGCGGCGTCGGGGCAGGTGCACAGGCAAAGCAGGATGGCGGGATCGGACATGGCGGTGGTCGGTGTCGAGGGTGCTGCGGCTTGCTGTTTCGGGATGTGTCTGTCGTTTCAATGCCCGGCCATGATCCGATCGATCCACGCCGCGTAAAAGCCGGTCCGCGCCGCCGCGAAACGCTGCCCGCAGACGCCCATGCGGAACGAGCCGTCCTGCATCTGCCTGACGATATGCCGTACCTCACTGTTCGTTCCATCGAGGCCGTGGGTAACGCCGGCGAGATAGGTGCGGCCGGCCACGTCGATGGTGACCGGGCCGCCACTGTCGCCGCCCGCCGTGGCTCCGCCCAGTTCCGGTGCGCCGGCGCTGCAGTCGAAGACGTAGCGCAGCCAGGGGCCGTCGGTCCGGTCGAGGCGGTTTTCCGCGCGGCGCAGCCGGGTGCGGTGCGTTTCGCTGTCCGGTGCGCCGGTGAGGTCGGTGCCGGTGGCGCCCGCACCATAGACCCTGGCCAGCATGCCGGGCCTGGCGTTGCCGCGGTCGATCGGCAGCGGCGCCACATCGGTCACGGGTTCGGCCAGTTCGAGCAGGGCGATGTCGTGCATCGCGTCCATCGCGGCCTTGTACTGGCGCGCGAAGGCGGCGGGCTCGGCCGTTTTGACGCCCCCGAACATCTGCTGCCACTGCTCGCGCGAGGCCGGGTAATCCGGATGGACGACGATGCGGCTCACCGCGCGGCGCTTCCCGTTGATCGTCACGTAATGCTCTTCCGGCATCATCTGCATCATGTTCACCGCATGGGCGGCGGTGAGCACCCAGCGCGGGGCGATCAGGGTGCCGTGGCCTTCGTCGGGCAGGTCGGCCAGGGCGGGAATGGCCGACGGGCTGACGCGATAGCGCGCATCGGGCTGGTCGTGGCGGATCACGATGGCGTTCGCGCTGGCGCTGAGCAGCAGCAGGGGCAGGGCGAGGCGGAGCGTCATCTTCATGCGGTTCTTGCCCTGGATGATGGCGTCGAGCCATGGGAATGGGTTCGCAACGCCGGGCAGCTTAGTGCACTTGCCGGCGCCTGCCGCCCGGATGGCGGGCCGCACGTACGACCTCGGGCGGCTTTCGGGCGCGGGGGTTCTTGAAAGCCGCCGGTACCCACCCCATTCGCTGTTGCAAGGGTCGGGCCGGCGGTTTCGGGTTCGCCGCCACTTGCGGCGGGGGCTTGCAACGCTAGAATTGGCACTCATCTATGACGAGTGCTAACAGCGGCCCCGGGCCGGCCTGTCAGTCCTTGCACCACATTCCACCACCCAGCTTGGGAGCTACCCATGAGCAAACTGCGTCCGCTGCACGATCGCGTCATCGTCAAGCGCCTGGAAGAGGAGCGCGTCTCCGCCGGCGGCATCGTCATCCCCGACAGCGCCACCGAGAAGCCCACCCGCGGCAAGGTGATCGCCGCCGGTACCGGCCGCATCCTGGAAGACGGCAACGTCCGTCCGATGAGCCTGAAGGAAGGCGACGTGGTGCTGTTCGGCAAGTACGCCGGCCAGGAAATCAAGATCGACGGCGAAGAGCTGGTCTTCCTGAAGGAAGACGACATCGTGGCGGTGATCGAGGGCTGATCGACTGCTGATTGGCCGAGCGCGAAAAAGCGCGCACGCCAGTCGCCTTCGGCTCCTTCCCGCACCACTCCCGCAAGATTTCCCGTACTCAATTTCAAAATTTTTCAAGGAAAAATTTTATGGCAGCCAAAGAAGTCCGCTTCGGCGAAGACGCCCGCTCGCGCATCCTCAAGGGCGTGAACACGCTCGCCAACGCCGTCAAGGTCACCCTGGGCCCGAAGGGCCGCAACGTCGTGCTCCAGAAGAGCTTCGGCGCTCCCACCATCACCAAGGACGGCGTGTCCGTGGCGAAGGAAATCGAGCTGGCCGACGCCTACGAGAACATGGGCGCGCAGATCGTCAAGGAAGCCGCCTCCAAGACCTCCGACAACGCCGGCGACGGCACCACCACCGCCACCGTGCTGGCGCAGGCGTTCATCCGCGAGGGCCTCAAGGCCGTCGCCGCCGGCATCAACCCGATGGACCTGAAGCGCGGCATCGACAAGGCCGTGGTCGCCGCCGTGGCCGAGCTGAAGAGCCTCAGCAAGCCCACCGCCGACGACAAGGCCATCGCCCAGGTCGGCACCATCTCCGCCAACTCCGACGCCGCGATCGGCGACATCATCGCCACCGCGATGAAGAAGGTCGGCAAGGAAGGCGTGATCACCGTCGAGGAAGGCTCGGGCCTGGACAACGAGCTGGACGTGGTCGAGGGCATGCAGTTCGACCGCGGCTACCTGTCGCCGTACTTCATCAACAACCAGCAGAGCCAGCAGGTCGAGCTGGAAGACCCGTTCATCCTGCTGCACGACAAGAAAGTCTCCAACGTGCGCGAGCTGCTGCCGATCCTCGAAGGCGTGGCCAAGGCCGGCAAGCCGCTGCTGATCGTCGCCGAGGAAGTGGAAGGCGAGGCGCTGGCCACCCTGGTGGTCAACACCATCCGCGGCATCGTCAAGGTCGCCGCCGTCAAGGCGCCGGGCTTCGGCGACCGCCGCAAGGCGATGCTGGAAGACATGGCCATCCTCACCAACGGCCAGGTCATCAGCGAGGAAGTGGGCCTGCAGCTCGAGAAGGCGACCATCGCCGACCTCGGCCGCGCCAAGAAGGTCGTGGTGACCAAGGAAAACACCACCATCATCGACGGCGCCGGCGAAGCGGCGAAGATCCAGGCCCGCATCGGCCAGATCAAGGCGCAGATCGAGGAGACCTCCTCCGACTACGACCGCGAGAAGCTGCAGGAGCGCGTGGCCAAGCTGGCCGGCGGCGTGGCCGTCATCAAGGTCGGCGCCGCGACGGAAGTCGAGATGAAGGAAAAGAAGGCCCGCGTTGAAGACGCCCTGCACGCCACCCGTGCGGCCGTCGAGGAAGGTGTGGTGCCGGGCGGCGGCGTGGCGCTGATCCGCTCGCTGAAGGCCATCGAAAACCTGAAGGGCGACAACGAGGACCAGAACCTCGGCATCGCCATCACCCGCCGCGCGCTGGAAGCCCCGCTGCGCGAGATCGTGTTCAACGCCGGCGCCGAGCCGTCCGTGATCGTCAACCAGGTCAAGGAAGGCAAGGGCAACTACGGCTACAACGCCGCCACCGGCGAGTTCGGCGACATGATCGAGTTCGGCATCCTGGACCCGACCAAGGTCACCCGCTCGGCCCTGCAGTACGCCTCCTCCGTGGCCGGCCTCGCCATCACCACCGAAGCGATGGTGGCCGAGCTGCCGAAGAAGGAAGAGCACAACCACGGCGGCGCCCCCGGCGGCATGGGCGGCATGGGCGGCATGGATTTCTGATCCAGCCTGGCCGTCTGCCCGAAGCGCAGCCGCGAAGCGGCTGCGTCGAAGGGAAAGCAACACGAAAAACCCCGCTGCGGCGGGGTTTTTCCTTGATGGGGATGTCACGTTCAGCCGGATTTGTTGACAGCTGTCCGGTCGCGCACGTAACGTGCCCTCGTGTCCTGCTGCAACGGCAGGCAATCGGGAGAACGGCTGCCAGCGGGTGACTATGTAAGAGCGGTTCGTCCGCCACCTGCTGGTTAGCCAATTCCAGGGATGGGGATATGGCGAATCGTAACTACGCGATCCTGATCGACGGCGGCTTTGTCAAATACACCCTGAAACGCCGGCGCGCCGATCCGCCCATCGACGAAAAGTTGGTGGGTGCCTTCGTTGCCTCAATCGGCGAACTGTCGCAACTGGCGAGCCATCGTCTGCACCGGGTGTATTTCTACGATGCGAAGCCGTTGACCAAGAAGGTCACACGACCAGATGGCGCAGTCATCGATTTCGCGGCCAGCAAGGCGCATGCGATAAGCATGCAACAGCACCAGACCTTTTCGCGTTTGCCGTATGTGGCAATGCGTTTTGGGGAGCTGTCGGACCGCGGCTGGAAAGTGCCGGAGCGTATTCTCCGCAAGCGGAAGCATGCGGAGAACATGACGGTACAGACCAGCGACCTGGAACCGAACGTACAGCAGAAAGGCGTGGACATGCGCATCGGCCTGGACATCGCCACCTTGACGATCAAGCGCCAGGTTGCTGTGGTCGTGCTGGTCACGGGTGACAGCGATCTCGTGCCAGCCATGAAGCTGGCACGACGCGAGGGCGCCCAGCTGATCCTCATAACGCTGGGACAGAAGCTCAAGGAAGCGATGTATGACCACGCCGACGTGGTTGTGGAAGACAAGGCGTGGATCGCTTATCCGGCGAATGCTGGCTGAGTAGACTGCCTGCGTTCACGGTGGCTGTCAGTGCGCCGCCGCGTTGCCCGAAGGGGCCGACGCCCCCGGCGCATGCGCCACGTAGTCCGTCAGGGGCATTCCACCGACCGCCTTCGCCAGGATCGGCTCCAGCTTGCGGTTCATGCGCAGCTGTTCGACGCTGGCCATGGACTGGTCGAGCTGGCGGGTGGCCGGGGCTTCGTCGGGTTGCGGGGCGCCCGGCGTGCGGGTGAGCGGGGCGAGTGGCGGGCCGAGCAGTTGGGTGAGCGCGAAGTAGGGATCGTCGTGGATGCCGGCGGCGGCGAGCAGCTTGCCGGGGAGCAGCCACGAGGCGGTGTCTTCGTGCACGGGTTGGCCGGTGGCGCGCGGGTCGACCAGCAGCCATGTGCCGGCTTGCGCCAGCATGTCGCCGCCGTCGACGAAGCCGTCGATGCGGTAGCTCTCGGCGAGTCCGGGCAGGTGATCGCCGTAGAACAGCAGCAGGGTGGGGCGCTCACGCCTGGCGAGCATGGCGGCGAGGCGGCCGAGCTGCTGGTCGGCGTGCTGCAGGTGGTAGAGGTAGGTCTGCAGTTCCTGCTTGTCCTTGCCCTCGATGCCGGCGGGCACGGGGATCGCGTCGCGCGCGGCGGTGTCCTTCGGCTCCACGTCGTAGGGGCCGTGCGCCTCGATGCTGATCGCGAAGATGAACTGCGGCGGCCCGTCGTCCTTGAGCTGGCGCATGATCTCGTCGGTCATCGCGCTGTCGGCCATGTACTTGCCGTCGTTCGGCGCGTCGGGCGGGAACTCGGCTTGCGACACGAAGCGCTGGAAGCCCATCGCCTTGAACGCGGTGTTGCGGTTCCAGAACGTGGGGTCGTTGCCGTGCACGGCCACCGTCTCGTAGCCGCGTTTGTCCAGCACGTGCACCAGGCTCGGCACCAGCTTGTGGTTCATCTGCAGGTAGGGGAACTGCAGGTTGTCGAAGTAGCGCAGCGAAAGCCCGGTGAGCATTTCGAACTCGGTGCGGATGGTGCCGCCGCCGAAGGTGGGCACGTGCAGCGCGCCGCTGGCGCCGTGCGCGGCGAGGCGTCGCAGGTTGGGCGCGAGGTCGCTGTGCGCGTAGCCCTGCATGATGCGCGGGTCGAAGAACGACTCGCTCTGCACCACCACGATGTCGGGCAGCACGGCGGCGTTCGGCGTCTGCAGGTGCTGGCGCAGGGCGTCGGCGGACTGGTCGATCAACTGCTCGGCGATGGCGCGGTCGGGTTTCGGCTTCTGCTTGTTGTACTGCAGGTGGAACATCACCAGCTCGCTGAGCAGGCCGGAGTGCACGCGCGTGGACGCGGCCGACCACGGCTCCAGCCACAGCACGTGGCCGTTGTAGAACGCCGCCCAGCCGCTCCAGCCGCCGAACAGGCTGCCCAGCATGAGCGCCAGTGCGCCGCTGGCCACGAGGCGCTTGCCGCCGGTGCGGCGCGCGAACAGCGGCGGCTCCAGCCGCCACATCGCCACGAGGATCGCCGCGCCCGCGACCAGCGCCAGATACGGCCACGGACTGTGCGGCAGGTAGCCGGCCAGCAGGTGCATGCCGCCCTTGCGCAACTGGCCCACCATGCGGAAGTCCGCCGGCAGCAGCGGAATGCCGAGGTTCGCCGTCTTCAGCGCGTTGACGCCGTAGATCAGGCCCTGCAGCAGATAGGCCAGCCCGAAGGACAGCAGCAGGCGGCGCGTCGTCGCCAGCAGCAGGCCGGCGAACAGCAGGCCCGGCAGCGCGTTCGCGACCGGGAAGCGCGGTTGGTCAAGCATGCGCAGGGGGTGTACGCCCATGCCGCCGTCGAGCAGGCCGGTGAGCAGCACGAAGACCAGCGCCATCGCCAGGACCAGGGCGATGCGCGATGCCGTGCGGCGTGGAATGGGGACAGCGGATGGGGGCATGGCGGAACCGGGACTCGGTTGTCATGGGGGACTGCAAAGGAACGGTAATCAGATTGACATGAACCGGACGTTTGCCGGGGGCCGTTGCTGCAACCCGTCGCGCGGCCCCAGGTGCACGGGGTGCCGCCGGTCGGCGCCCGGGCTGCGGCACAATGGCCGGATGCCTGCCCCCGTCCGCGAATCCGCCGCCCTGCGCGCCCTCATCGACGACCGCTATGCCGAACTGGCCGCCCGCTGCCGCGCGGCGGGCGTGCCCCTGCACGACGACGCCGGCGTGGCCGAACGCATCCGCCGCACGCTGGGCGCCAGCGACTTCGCGTTCGAGGCCTGGCGCGCCCAGCCTGCGCTGCTGTCGCCCGCGGGGCTGGAGCGCCTGCGCTCGAACGCCGATGCCGCGGCGCGCATCGATGCACTGAAGCTGCCCGAGGACGAAATCCAGACGCTGGCCGTGTTGCGCCGCTTCCGCCACGCCGAGGCGCTGCGGCTGGTGTTCCGCGACGTCAACGGGCTGGACGAGTTGCCGGAGACGCTGTCCGCCACCAGCGTGCTGTACGAGTCCCTGCTGGAAGTGGCGCTGGCCTGGTCCGAGCGCGCGCTGGCCGCACGCTACGGCCACGCGCGCAGCCGCGAGGGCGAACGGCAGCGGCTGGTGGTGGTGGGCTTCGGCAAGCTGGGCGGCGTGGAGCTGAACTTCTCCTCCGACATCGACCTCGTGCTGGCCTACCCGCACGGCGGCGAGAGCGACGGCACGCGCGTGCTCGACAATGGCGAGTATTTCGTGCGGCTGGGCCGGCAACTGGTGCGCCTGCTCCACGAACCCACGGTGGACGGCATCTGCGCGCGCGTGGACCTGCGCCTGCGGCCGTTCGGCAACGCGGGGCGGCTCGCCCTGTCGTTCTCGGCGATGGAGCAGTACTACCAGCGCGAGGGCCGCGACTGGGAACGCTATGCGTGGATCAAGGCGCGCCCGGTGGCCGGCGACCGCGCCGCCGGCAAGCGCCTGCAGGAATTGCTGCGGCCGTTCATCTACCGCAAGTACCTGGACTACACCGCGTTCGCCGGCCTGCGCGAGATGAAGACGCTGATCGACGCCGAGGTGGCGCGCAAGGACCTCACCGAGAACCTCAAGCTCGGCTCCGGCGGCATCCGCGAGATCGAGTTCATCGTGCAGCTCACCCAGCTGATCCGCGGCGGCCGCGAGCCGTCGCTGCGCGTACGTGGCCTGCTGCCCGCGCTGGCGGCCTGCGAGGCGCGCGGCCACATTCCCGCCACGCGCGCGAAGGCGCTGCGCGAGGCCTACGTGTTCCTGCGCCGGCTGGAGAACCGCGTGCAGATGCTGCGCGATGCGCAGACCCACGACATTCCGGCCGATGCGCTGAGCCGCGAGCGCATCGCGAACGGGCTGGACTGGCCGGCGTGGGAACCGCTGGCGCAGGCGCTGGCGCAGCACCGCGAGATCGTGGCCACCGAGTTCGCCGCCGTGCTGATGCCGCAGGGCGGGCGCAGCGCCCGCGTGCCCGCGGCGGACGCGGCGCTGTGGCAGGCCGCCTGCGCCGAGACGCTGGACGCGGACCTGCTGGAGGCCAGCGGCTTCGTGCCCGGCGCGGAACTGGCCGATGTGCTCGCCAAACTGCCGCAGGCCGGCGCGGTGCGTGCGATGTCGGCGCGTTCGCGCGAGCGGCTGGACCACCTGATGCCGCAACTGATCGCCGCGGCGCGCGACAGCGCGGCGCCGGTGCCCTGCCTGCTGCGGCTGTGCCGGCTGACCCAGGCGGTGGCGCGGCGCTCGTCCTATCTCGCGCTGCTGGAGGAGCAGCCGGCCGCGCGCAAGCGGCTGGCCACGCTGTTCGCCGACAGCGCCCTGCTGGCCGCGCAGGTGATCGCGCAGCCGCTGCTGCTGGACGACGTGCTCGATCCGCGCATCGATCAATTGCCGCTGAAGCGCGCCGACATCGCCGCCGAGATCGCCCGCGTGCTGTCCACGCTGGAGGAACGCGAGGCCGAGGCGGAACTCGAGCGCATCAACGAATTCCAGTCCTCCACCGCGTTCCGCCTCGGCCTTGCGTTCAACGACGGCCGCGCCGACGCGGCGGCCACCGCGCGCCGGCTCGCCGCGCTGGCCGAGTCGGTGGTGGGCGCGATCACCGCGCTGGCCGAGCGCGAACTGGTCGCCCAGCACGGCCGCCTGCCGGGCGAAGGCTCCGGCTTCGCGGTGCTGGGCTACGGCAGCCTGGGCGGCGAGGAGCTGGGCTTCGCCTCCGATCTGGACCTGGTCTTCGTCTACGACGGCCGCCGCGCGCAGGCAATGAGCGACGGCGCGCGGCCCATCGAGGGCGCGCGCTGGTACCAGCGCCTCGCCCAGCGCGTGATGAACTGGCTCACCGTGTCCACCCGCGCCGGCCGCCTGTACGAAGTGGACACGCGGCTGCGGCCGGACGGTTCCAAGGGACTGCTGGTGGGCAGCCTGGACGCGTTCGTCGCCTACCAGCACAGCCGCGCGTGGACCTGGGAACACCAGGCGCTGCTGCGCGCCCGCCCGGTGGCCGGCGATGCCGCGCTGGGCGCGGCGCTCGCCGCGGTGCGCCGCGACATCCTCGGCGCGGTGCGGACGGCCGCCGTGGTGGTCGACGAAGTGAGCCAGATGCGCCGCCGCTGGCGTGGCGAACGCGACCGCTCGGACGCGCAGTACATCGATCTCAAGCAGGGGCGCGGCACGCTGCTGGACATCGAGTTCGCGCTGCAGGGGCTGGTGCTGGCGCATGCCGCGCGGCATCCCGCGCTGCTGGGCGTCACCTCGAACGCGGCGCTGCTGGTCGCCTGCCGCGACGCGGGGCTGCTCGACACGGCCCAGTTCGCGATGCTGTCGGGAGCGCATGCGGGCCTGCTGCAGCGCTCGCTGGCCTGCACGCTGGACGCGCGCCCGCGCCTCGCGCCGCGCGACGCCGCGCTGGAGATCCTGTGCGGCGAAGTCGCCGCGGTCACGCAGGCGCTGGGGTTCGCGTTCGACTGAGGCCGTGCCGCCTGCCGGCGATGCGCTCGTGGAACCGGCATGCGCCGCAGAGGAATCAGCGCGCTCCCATGCGCCTCTGCAGCGCGTCGGCGATCGCCGCGGTCTCGCGCAGTGGCGTCTGCCGCGCGGGTGCGACGGCATCCGGGTCATGCAGCAGTCCGCGCTCGCGCAGGGCCTGGTGAAAGCGCGCGAGCTTGTCCGGCAGCGGCGCCGCGACCAGCGTGTGCACGGGGCAGCCGACCGCGCAGGCCTCGCTGAGCATGTTCACCGAGTCGGGCGTGACCACCAGCCGGTCGGCCCAGCCCAGCACGCCGGGGTAGGGGTTGCGGCCGTCGTCGGGGCCGGACCACACCAGCCCCGGCACCTGCGCCAGCGCGTCGCGGACGATCGCCAGCACGTCCGGCGGCGTGCGGCGCGAGGCCAGCGCGAGCAGGCTGCCGCCTTCGCGCTCGTGCCGGGCGAGCAGATGCGTGACCAGCCCGCGGGCGTAATCCGCATCCAGCACGAGCTGCTTGCGCGGGCCGCCCAGCAGCACGCCGACGCGCGGTTGCGGCAGGTCCTCGAAGACGGGGCAGGCATCGCGGCCGTCGGCCAGCCAGTCCTCGTCCACCGGGTTCAGCGAGCCCAGCGGCTGCAGCACGTTGGGGCCGGCGAGCTGGTCGTGGCGCGGTGCGATCACCGTGTCCCAGTGCGCCGGGTCGATGCGCGGATCGAGGATCTGCACCGTGTGGCACTGGCCGCGCGACAGGCGGCGCAGCATGCGGGTGAACAGCGCGGCGGCGCGCCCGCAGCCGATCGCCAGCCGTGGCCACGGCCGCGCGAACTGGGGCCGCTGGTCCGCCGGCAGCGCCAGCGCGCCGCCGATCGCGAAACGCGGCGCCAGCCACGACCATGGCGCACGCGGCTCCAGCAGCAGGTGGCGCACCGGCAGGCCCATCATCTCGGCCAGCGCCAGCGCCTGCCGCTGGTTGCCCGCGGAGGCGTCGGTGATGGCCCAGCATTCCTCCCTCATGCCGAATCCGCGGCAGAAGAGGCCTGGATTGTTTCCCTTGCGTGCACGCTGCGTTGCTCCCGGTCGCGTTTCTGGCGTGGCGGCGTGTCTATACACTGCCGGGTGTACTGTTGCCGTCTCGTCGGCGGTTCGAGGATAACCGCGATTGCCTGTCGTTCCGAGGCGCCGACACGGCCCGGTCGTTGGTTTTCCCCCCTGCCGGCGCGCCTGTCGCACGGCCGATCACCCACCCATTGCGGAGAATTTCCATGCGCACGTTTCGTTATCTCCTGATCGCGGGCCTGCTCGCCGCCGCGGCCACCGTCCAGGCCGCGCCCGTCACCTACAAGATGGACCCGGGCCACACCATGGTGCTGTTCAGCTGGAACCATTTCGGCTACTCCAACCCCACCGCCGACCTGGGCCTGGGCGAGGGCACGCTGGTGTTCGATGAGCAGAACCCGGCGAAATCCTCGGTGGACGTGACGCTGCCGCTGTCCGCGCTGGACACCCACGTGCCGGACCTGGACAAGCACCTCAAGAAGGCGGATTTCTTCGATGCCGAGAAGTACCCGGTGGTGACGTTCAAGAGCACCAGCGTCCAGCCGGAAGGCGACAAGCACTTCAAGGTCACCGGCGACCTCACCGTGCACGGCGTGACCAGGCCGGTGACGCTGGACGCCACGCTGAACCGGGTCGGCCCGCACCCGATGACCAAGGCGCAGTCGATCGGCTTCGACGCCACCGCCACCCTGAAGCGCTCGGATTTCGGCGTGGGCGCCTACGTGCCGATGGTCGGCGACGAGATCAGGATCCGCATCACCACCGAAGCGGCGGTGCCGAAGGCGAAGTAAGCCGCACTGCGCGCCACTGATGGGCCCGCGCCGGCGACGGCGCGGGCTTTTTCGTGGGCGCCGCGTCCGGCGATGCCGCTCTGCCGGTGGGTGGCGGCCTGCTACCATGGCGCGTCTTGCATCCAGTCCGGAGTCATCCCATGTCCGCCACCGCCGCGGCTGTCACGCCCATCCTCGCGAATGCCGAAAATCGTTACGAAGTGACGCGCGCGGACCTGCCGCTGTCCTGCCCGATGCCGGGAATGGCGCTGTGGAATTCCCATCCGAAGGTCTATCTGCCGGTGGTTGATGACGGCGGCGAGTCGGTTTGTCCTTATTGCGGAGCACGTTACGTCCTGCGCGACTGATCCGTACTGCCGTTCAGGGTGACGGCGGCATTCTTCTTGCTAGAGCTCAAGGATGAAACTCGTGCACCAGGATGCAGGCCCGCAGGCGGGAACCATGTCCGGCAGTGTCGCAAGCGCCCCGCGATTGACCGTGGTCCAGCTGATCCCCGCGTTGCAGTCCGGCGGCGCGGAGCGCTCCGTGCTGGAGGTGGGCCGTGCGCTGGTGCAGGCCGGCCACCGCTCGGTGGTGATCTCGGCTGGCGGGCGCATGGTGGAACAGCTGGTGGCCGAGGGCAGCGAACACGTCACGCTGGACCTGGGTCGCAAGTCCCTGGCCACGCTGGGGCGGCTGGGCGCGCTGCGCCGGCACCTGCAGACGCTGAAGCCCGACATCGTGCATGCGCGCTCGCGCCTGCCGGCGTGGCTGGGCTGGTGGACGCTGAAGGGGCTGAAGCCGCGGCCGCATTTCGTCACCACCGTGCACGGCTTCAATTCGCCCGGCGCCTACAGCGCGATCCTGCTGCGCGGCGAGCGGGTGATCGTGGTGTCGCAGACCTTGCGCGACTACGTGCTGGGCCATTACCGCTGGCTGGAACCGGGCCGGGTGCGGGTGATCCCGCGCGGCATCGATCCCGTCGATTTCCCGTACGGCCATCGCCCGGACGAGGCGTGGAAGCAGGCGTTCTTCGCCGAGTATCCCGCGCTGGCCGGCGCGCCCCTGCTCACGCTGCCCGGCCGCGGCACCCGGCTCAAGGGCCACCATGACGCGATCGAGCTGCTGGCGAACCTGAAGCGGCGCGGCATCGACGCGCGGCTGCTGCTGCTGGGCGTGATCGAGGCCGGGCGCGAGGCGTACGTGGAGGAACTGCGTGCGCTGATCCGCGAGCGCGGCGTGGAGGCGCAGGTCGTGCTGACGCCGCCGCGCAGCGACGTGCGCGACGTCTACGCGATTTCCAGCCTGATCCTGCAGCTGTCGAACAAGCCCGAATCCTTCGGCCGCACCGTGATCGAGGCCTTGTCGCTGTGCCGCCCGGTGCTGGGTTACGCGCACGGCGGCGTGGGCGAACTGCTGGCCGAGCTGTATCCGGCCGGCCGCGTGCCCCTGGGCGACGGCGAGCGGCTGGTGGAACGCGCCGCCGAACTGCTGCGCGTGGCGCCACCCATTCCCATGCTGCACGCCTACCGGCTGGAGGACATGCAGCAGGCCGTGCTGGCGCTGTACGGGGACGTGGCCGCGGGCTGAGGCCCTACAATGCGGCACCGTCGTCGCCACGGCTTCCGCATGACTTCCGCGATCGATTCCCTCAAGACCGCCCTGCGCTCGCCGCTGCTGCCGTTCTGGCTGGTGATCGCGCTGCTGCCGTTCGGGCGCAGCAGCGAGTTGGGCACCTTCCTGTGCCTCGTCGGCGTGGTGCTGGCGTTCGCACGCGCGCCGCAGGACTGGCGCGGGCATCCGGGCGCGAAGCTGCTGCTGTGGCTGCTGGCGGCCTATGTCGGTGCGGCGCTGTTCTCGGCCTTCGACTCGCTGGCGCCCGGCAAGAGCTGGAGCACGGTGGCGGCGCTGCTGCGCTACCTGCCGCTGGGCCTGTATGCGTGCTTCGCGATCCGCGGCGAGCGCCGGCTGCACACGTTGTATTTCGCGGTGGCCTGCGTGCTGGCGTGGTGGGTGCTGGACGCGTGGGCGCAGGCGCTCACCGGCTGGAGCCTGGGCGGGCACGCCGAGGCCGAGCGCATTTCCGGCATCTTCGGCGCGCGCAATCTCAAGCTGGGACCCACGCTGGCGGTGCTGTCGCCGTTCGCGCTGTGGGCGGCGCGGCGGCGCTGGGGCCTGCCCGGACTGGTCGTCGCCTTCCTGCTGGTGCTGGGGCCGGTGCTGCTGGCCGGCTCGCGCGCGGCATGGCTGTGCTACGGGCTGGTGGCGCTGGCGTTTGCCTGGCGCGAGGCGCACTCGTGGCGACGCTTCGCGCTGTACTGCGTGCTGGGCGCGGTGGCGCTGGCGCTGGCTGGCGGCCTGGCGTGGCGCACGTCCAGCCGTTTCGAGGCGCGCATGGAGCGCACGCTGGACGCGCTGCATGGCACGCATGGCGGCCTGGACCAGGCGCTGACCGGACGGCTGGACATCTGGCACGACAGCGTGAAGATGATCGCCGCGCATCCGTTCAACGGCGTGGGCGTGCGCGCGTTCCGCTACGCCTACCCGCAGTTCGCGCCGGCGAACGACCACTTCATCGTGGCCGAATCCTGCGGCGAGGGCGAGGGCGCCTGCCACGCGCACCAGATCGTGCTGGAGATCCTCACCGAGACCGGCGCCGTCGGCCTCGCGCTGTGGCTGGCCGCGGCGGCGCTGGCGTGGCGCGCGTGGCGGCGCGTGGGGGCGGCGGCGCGCGAACGCGCGTTCCCGGCCACGCTGGCGCTTGGCGTGATGCTGTTTCCGCTGAACACCCACCTCGCGTTCTATTCGGCGTGGTGGGGGCTGCTGTTCGCGTGGCTGCTGGGGCTGTGGTGCGCAAGCCTGTCTGTTGCCGGCGCGCCGGTCGGAGAGGAAAAACCCGGCACCCATGCCGGACTTTTCAGGGAAGCGCTTCCCCGGGGGAGTCGGGATGGCGCGTGAGCCGCTGTCGGTGGTGGTGATCACCCTCAACAACGCCGCCACGCTGGATGCCTGCCTCGCCGGCGTGGACTGGGCCGAGGAGATCGTGGTGCTGGATTCGGGCTCCACCGACGACACGCTGGCGATTGCCCGCCGCCACGGCGCGCACGTGGCCACGCATGCGTTCGACGAGTTCGGCCCGCAGAAGCAGCGCGCGATCGACATGGCCAGTCACGACTGGATCCTCAACCTGGATGCCGACGAGGTGCTGTCGCCGGCCAGCCGCGCGGTGATCGAGCGCGCCCTCGTGCAGCCGAAGCACGCTGGCTTCCGCCTGCCGCGGCGCGAGCGCATGTTCTGGACCGTGCAGCATCCGTGGAGCTCGCGCAACGCGCACCTGCGCCTGTACGACCGCCGCCGCGGTCGCATGAACGACGTGGAGATCCACTCCGCCATGGAAGTGGACGGCGCGGTGAAGACGCTGCGCGGGGCCGACTTCGTCAACGACAGCGATCCCGATATCGCCGGCCGCATCGACCGCATCAACCGCTACAGCAGCGCGCTGGTGGCGCACAAGCTGCGCCGCCGCCAACGCTTCACCAGGTTGCGCATGGTGGTCTACCCGCCCGTGTTCTTCCTGCGCCAGTACCTGTTCAAGCGCTACTTCCTCAACGGCTGGGCCGGTTTCATCGCCAGCGTGGTGGGGGCGAACTACGTGTTCCTGAAGTACGCGAAGCTGTACGAGGCGAGACGCCGCGCGCGCCTGCGCTAGCGCCGTGCGGCGGTTGCCGGTTCCCCCGGGTCAGGCAACAACTTCGGCGGTCGCGGCAAGTTGCGATGAGGGCGGCGCGGAAGCATGCAGTGGATCGCATGGGGTTGCGGCGTGCAGCGATCGCAATTTCGTCCACCCGGGTTCTGCTTCCGGGTCATTGCCGTGCCGGGAATCATTCCGTGCCGGTGGCTTGCGGATCGCGCTCTCCGTCGACGACCACCGTCACCTGTGCCGAGGCCTGTCCGGCATAGCCGGGATGGAGTTCGCCCCGGGACCGGGCTCGGTGGATGCGACGAACCTGCCGGTTACGGGTCAGGACATGCCCAGCGGCAGCACGTCGAGCTTGCGCACGAATTCGGAGGCGATCACCAGCGTGCTGAAGCGGCGTAGCGCGAATTCGCGCGTGGCCGCCGCCATCGGGCGGCGCGTTGCGTCGTTGCACAGCGAAAGGATGCCGTCGCGCCACGCCGCGGTGTCGCCGGGCGGCAGCAGCAGGCCGGTGATGCCGGGTTGCAGCGTCTCCGGGATGCCGAATGCGTCGCTGCACAGTACGGGCACATTGCAGGCCTGCGCCTCCACTGGCGTGCGGCCGAACGCCTCCGTCGCGATCGAGGGAAAGGCCAGCATCGACAGCGCGTTGTAGTACGGCGACGCATCCGCGACCCAGCCCAGCTGGTGGTGGCGCGCGGCGAACGGCGACGCGGCGATGCTGTCGTGCAGCCGTTGCGTGTCGCTGCCGTCGCCCAGCCACAGGCAGTGCAGGCGCGGCTCCCGCGCCATTGCCGCGTTGGCGGCGTCGAGCAGGGTGTAGATGCCCTTGCCGGCGTGCAGGCGGCCGAAGCAGCCCAGCACGATCGCGTCCTCGCCCAACCCCAGCTTTTGCAGCAGGTCCGCGCGCAACGCCGGGTCGGGACGGCAGCGGTCCATGTCCACCGGGTTGTACAGCACCTGCACGCGTTCGGCAGGCATGCCGTGTTCGATGTAGTCGCGGCGCGCGTAGTTCGACACGGCGAAGAAGCGCTGCGCGCAGCGCGCCACCAGCCGGGTCGACAGCCCGTTCATCGGCTTGAGGCGATGGCGGAACAGCGCGACCGGGATGTCGAGCAGGCGTCCAACCAGGATCAGCGGCCAGTATTCCTTGCCGAAGCCGCCCACCAGCCAGTCCGGCTTCAGCTGGCGCGCGGCGGCGATGAGCGCGCGGTAGCCGCGCAGGTCGAAGATGTTGCGGAACTGGCCGTGGTGCAGGCGCACCGCCGAGTCCGCCAGCGCCTGCGCCATCGGTGCGCCGGGATGCACCACCGCTTCCACGGTGTGGCCGCCGCCGGCCAGGGCCCGGGTGAGCGTGACGAAGTGGGCCTCGGCGCCTCCGTTCTTGCGACTGGTGCCGGCAAACAGGAACTTCATGCGTGCCGGTCCTCGTAGTCGGTGAACGCGCGCCAGGCGAATTGCGGCAGCATGTGGCTGCGCGCCACCGCCACGCGCGGCAGCCGCCACAGGTCGCCGCCCGGCCGTGCGCGGCCGCGCTGCACCGTGGTGGCGGCCGCAAAGCCGGCTTCGCGGGTGGCGTCCACCACGCGTTCGTCGTGGTCGCCGTAGGGGTAGCAGAACTGCGTCACCGGCGCGCCGAGCAGGTCTTCCAGCTCGTCCTTGTTGCCGGCGATCTCGTCGCGCAGTTGCGCGTCGCCGCACTGGCTGAGGCGGGGATGCGTGCGGGTGTGCGCGCCCACCTCCATGCCGCCGGCGTGCCAGGCGCGCAGTTGCGCCGCGTCCATCATCGGCTTGCGCACGCCCAGCTTGGCGTCGTCCCAGTCGTTGTGGCGCCCCAGCGCGCCGCTCACCGCATAGCAGGTGGCGCTGAAGCCGTGGCGCTGCAGTATCGGCAGCGCGTTGTCGAGGTTGTCGGCGTAGCCGTCGTCCAGCGTGATCACGGCGACGCGGCCCTGCCGCTCGCCGCGCAGGTACGGCATGGCCGCACTCATCGACAACCCGGCATAGCCGAGCCGCTGCAGCAGCGCCATCTGCCGCGCGAAGGAACGTGGGTGCACATAGAGGCTGCGCCAGCGTTTCAACCCGCGCGGTACGGGCGCGATGTTGTGGTACATCAGGATGGGGACGGGCATGGCGCGCATGCTAGGCGCGCAGCCTTTGCGGCAGCTTTCGCGGACCGATGGAGGAGCTGCGGTATTTCGTCGCCGCTGAACCGGCGTTCAGCCTGTCAGTACACCGGCGGCAGGCCGGGCGGGCGGGTCTTGAAGCGCTTGTGCACCCACAGGTACTGCTCCGGCGCCTCGCCCACCATCCGCTCGATGCAGGCGTTGACGCGCGCGGTATCGTCCGCCGCGCTGGCGCCCGGGAATCCGTCCAGCGGCGCGCCCAGGCGCAGGACGTAGCCGCCGTTGCCCGGCAGCCGGCGGTGGAAGAACGGGATCACCAGTGCGCCGGACAGGCGCGCCAGGTGGTGGGTGGCGGTGATGGTGGCCGCGGGCACCCCGAAGAACGGCACGAACACGTTGTCCTTGCTGCGCATGTCCTGGTCGGGCGCGTACCACAGCGTGCCGCCCGCGCGCAGGTATTTCACCGTGCCGCGGATGTCGTCCTTGTCGAACATCGCGTCGGCATAGCCCAGACGCGCGCGCAGCACCACCCACTCGAACACGGTCGAATCCATCCTGCGGTACATGCCGGCGATGCGGATGCGCCGCGACACCAGCCGCGCGCACAGCTCCAGGTGCGAGAAGTGGCCGCCCACCAGCAGCACGCCATGGCCCTGCGCGCGGGCGGCCTCGAGATGCTCCAGCCCCTCGATCCGCACCGGCACGCGGGCGATCGCGCGTTCCGAGCCCAGCCAGCCCAGCGCGAATTCCACCAGCATCAGGCCGATGTCGCGCAGGTGGGCGTCGACCAGCGCGGCCTGCGCCTTCGCGTCCAGTCGGGGAAAGCACAGCGCGATGTTGGTCGCCGCCACGGCGCGGCGCGCGGACGGCAGGCGCTGCACCAGCGCGCCCAGCGCGCGACCCAGCCACATCAGTGCCGGAAACGGCAGCAGCGCCACCAGCCGGATCGCGCCCACGCCCAGCCATGCCGGCCAATGGCGGGGCGCGAGCAGGGAGCGGTGGAAGTCGGGTCGCGGGGTGCCGGGCATCCGCGGCATTGTAATGGACGCGTGCCGCGGCACGCCGGGGCGCCGGGGGCGCTCCCGTATACTCGGGCGCTGTTGCCGGAGCCTGCCGTTGCGTTATCTCTACACCCTCGCGATGTATCTGGTGACGCCGCTGATCGTGCTGCGGCTGGCGCTGCGCGGGTTCCGCTCGCGGCCGTATTACTGGCGCTGGGCCGAGCGCTTCGGTTTCTTCAAGGCGCCGCCGGACCTGGCCGGCAGCCTGTGGGTGCACGCGGTATCGGTGGGCGAGGTGAATGCGGCCGAGCCGCTGATCAAGGCGCTGCAGCGCGACTACCCGGACGCGCCGGTGGTGGTGACCACCGTGACGCCCACCGGCACCGCGCGGCTGCAGCAGCTGTTCGGCGACAGCGTGTTCCACGTCTACCTGCCCTACGACCTGCCGTATGCGGTGAGCCGCTTCCTGGCCGGCGTGCAGCCGCGGCTGGCGCTGATCGTGGAGACCGAGATCTGGCCCAACCTCTACTTCGCCTGCCGTCGCCGCCGGATCCCGCTGATGATCGTCAATGCGCGGCTGTCCGAGCGCTCGCTGCGCGGCTATCGGCCGCGGCCGCTGCGCGGCATGGTGCGTGCGGCGCTGGGTTGCGTGCGACTGATTGCCGCGCAGTCGGATGCCGACGCGGCGCGTTACCGCCTGATCGGCGCGCCGCCCGAGCGCGTGGTGGTGTGCGGCAACCTGAAGTACGACATGCCGGTGCCGCAGGACGCGCAGGAGCAGGGCGCCCGACTGCGCGAGCATTGGGGCTCACGCCGGCCGGTGTGGATGGCGGCCAGCACCCACGAGGGCGAGGAGCAGGCGGTGCTGGAGGCGCATCTCGCGGTGCTCAAGCGCATGCCCGATGCGCTGCTGCTGATCGCCCCGCGCCATCCGGAGCGTTTCAAGCCGGTCGAACACGCGGTGCGCAGCCTGGGCTTCACCGCGGGCACGTATGGCGTCGACGGCCGGCCGGCCCTGTCGAACCAGGTCTTCGTGATCGACGCGATGGGCCAGCTGATGCCGTTCTATGCGGGCGCGCAGCTGGCCTTCGTGGGCGGCAGCCTGGTGCCGATCGGCGGCCACAACGTGCTCGAGCCGGCCGCGCTGGGCACGCCGGTGCTGGTGGGGCCGCACACCTTCAACTTCGAGGACATCACCGCCTGCCTGGTCGAGCAGGGCGGCGCGCAGCGCGTGCCGGAGGCGGGTGCGCTGGGCGACGCCGTGCTGGGCCTGCTGCGCGACGACGCGCACCGCCAGGAGATGGGGCTGGCCGCACAGCGGGTGTTCGAGCGCGAGCGCGGCGCGGTGGGGCGGGTGATGCGCCTGATCGGCGAGCAACTGGGGCAGTGATGCCGCGCCGGAACGACGACGGCCGGGCAAGGCCCGGCCGTCGCAATGCGTGTCGCGGCAGGATTACTGCAGCAGCGCGTTGATGCCCTGCAAGTCGTCCAGGCTGGCGGTGCCGGCGCTCTGCTTCAGCAGCAGGCGGTTGAGCACCAGCTGGTGGCGCGACTGCGAATACGTGCTTTCCGCCTGGGTCAGGACCTGGATCGCCAGCAGCACGTTGACCATGGTCTGCGTGCCCACCTCGAAACCCGCGCGGGTGGCGTCCAGCGCCTTCTGCGCGGAATCCACCGCGGCCTTGCCGGACTGCACCTGGCTGACGCCGGCCAGCACCGAGCGGTAGTAGTTCAGCGTGTTCGCCCTCACCTGGCGGCGCTCGATTTCCTCCGAGTCCTGCGCGGCGTCGCGGTTGTAGATGGACTGGCGCACCTTGGACTGGGTCATGCCGCCGGAGAAGATCGGCACGCTGAGCGTGAGGCCCACCGTGGTCTGCGACGGCGTGTTGGAGTGGATCGCCGCGTTCTGGTACCAGCTCGCGCTCTTGCCGTAGCTGACGTTCGCGCTGATCGTGGGCAGATGGCCCGAGCGCGCCGCGGTGACGTTGGCATCGGCCGCCCGCACGTTCTGCTGCTGCGCCAGCAGGCTGGGGTTGTTGATCAGCGCCTGCTTCACCCAGGCATCGGGGTCGGCGGGATCGGGCGCGTTCATCGGCAGTTCGTCGCGCAGCTTCTTCAGGTTGCCGGTGGGCTTGCCGGTGATCTGGCTCAGCGCCTCGCGGTCGTTGTCCAGGGTGTTCTGCGCGGCGATGGTCTGCGCCTTGGCCGCTTCGTAATAGGACTTGGCCTGGTACACGTCGGTGACCGCCGACAGGCCGACCTTGTAGCGCTGGTCGGACTGCTCGAACTGCCGCTTGTACGCGTCCTCGTTGGCCTTGGCGAACGCGAGCTGGTCCTGGTCGGTGAGCACCGTGAAGTAGGCGCTGGCGACCCGCACGAACAGGTTCTGCAGCGCGGCCTGGTACAGCTCGTCCTGGGCGTTCGCCGAGGCGTGCGCGGACTTCAGGTTGGCGTACTTGCTGAAGTCGAACACGGTCTGGCTGAGGTTCGCGCTGAGGTTGCGCGTGCGGCTGTGGCCGAACGAGCTGGTGCTGATGAACTGGTTCGGGTTGTTCGGATCCTGGACGCGGCCGCCGCCGCCGCCGTTGGTCTGGCTCAGCGAGAAGTCGCCGCTGATCTGCGGCAGCAGCAACGCCCGCGCCTGGTTCACGCCCTCGCCCGTGGCGAGGCGGGTGGCGTCGGCCTGGGCCAGCACCGGATCGTTGGCGCGCGCCTCGCGGTAGGCGTCCAGCAGGTCTTCGCCGTGGCTGGGCAGCGAGACGGCGGCCAGGGCCAGAGCCAGGGTGAGCAGCTTCAAACGCATGGGTTGCCTCGTGGGGGAGTCGATGTCGGTCGGTGGGCGTTCAGAGCACGAAACGCGCCGATGGCGCGGCGTGGACGAGGTAGGGCAGGTCGGTCTCGAACAATGCTTCCTCGCGGTAGCGGCCATCGCCCTCGTGGGTGAGCAGCACGGCCTGCTGCGCGGGCGACAGGCCGCGGATCACCAGCAGGCGACCGCCCGGCTTGAGCCAGCCCAGCCAGCGCGACGGCACTTCGGCGACCGCGCCGGTGGCGACGACGGCGTCGAACAGGCCGTCCGGCTGCCAGCCCTGCACCGCTTCGCCGGTGGCGAGCCGCGCGTTCGTCACGCCGGCCGCCTGCAGGCGCTGGCCCGCGGTCGCGGTGAAGTCGGCATGGATGTCGACGCTGACGACCTCGGCCGCGAGGCTGGCGAGGCAGGCGGCGAGGAAGCCGGAGCCGGTGCCGATCTCCAGCACGCGCTCGCTGCCCTGCAGGTCCAGCGCCTGCAGCACGCGGCCTTCCACCACCGGCTTCATCATCACTTCGCCATGGCCCAGCGGCAGGCACAGGTCGGCGAACGCGAGCTGGCGGTGCTCGGGCGCGACGAAATCCTCGCGCCGCACGCGGCCCAGCGTGTCCAGTACGCGGCCGTTCAGCACCTCCCACGGACGCACCTGGTTTTCCACCATGTTCGTCCGCGCCTGCTCGAAGTTCATCGCCATGTCTGCCAGGGTTCCGTGAGTGTCGAAAAAGACCAGAAAGGATAAGGGCTTGGCCTTGCCCCGACAATGACTAGCCTGCGGCCCGCGCGGTGCATCACGAAGTGCCGGAAGTCACCGCGATGCGCTGACGCACGTCATGTCGCGGATCATGTCCGCGGACACTCCCCGCCATCTGACTGGAAATAATTGAACCAATGCGTATAATAAAGTCCGCATCTCGTTTTGGGAAGGCTTAGACATGAGCAGCATCTCGCCGGTCAGGTCGCAGGGACCGGGGCGACCGAAGGATCTGGAAAAGCGCGCGGCGATCCTCGCCGCGGCCAAGGCCTTGTTCATCCGCAACGCGTTCGCCGGCACCAGCATGGACGCGATCGCCGCCGAGGCCGGCGTCTCCAAGCTCACCGTCTACAGCCATTTCGGCGACAAGGACAACCTGTTCCGCGAAGTGATACGCGCGCGCATCGAGGACCTGCTGCCCGAAAACACCTACGACTACGACCCGCACGCGTCGATCGAGCAGATCCTGCACCGCGTGGCGCTGATCCATGCGCGGCTGGACTGCGACGCCGAGAACGTGGGCACGTTCCGCGCCATCCTCGGCGACTGCCGCCAGGGCAATCCGCGTTTCGGCCGGCTGCTCTGGGAGGAAGGCACGCTGCGTACGCACGGCCTGATGGAACGCCTGCTGCAGCAGGCGGTTGACGCGAACCAGCTCGCCATCGCCGACGTGCCGCGCGCCTGCGTGCAGTTCTTCGTGCTGATCAAGGGCGACCTGTTCATGCGTCGCATGTTCGGCTGCGTGGACTGCGGCGAAAGCTACGCCGCCGAGATCGAGGCCACCGCCCGGGCCGGCGTGGACACCTTCCTGCGCGCCTACGCGCCGCGCTGAGCATCCGCCGCACTCGCGGCAATCCCCGCTTCGTGCTTGAATAGCCGCTCTTGAAGCGGGGGTGCCGGCGCAACGGTCGGCTGAGAGAGTCCCTTCGAACCTGATCCGGTTAGCACCGGTGTAGGGAGCTTCGCCGCACGGCGTTCCATCGTCCGTGCGTCCGGCGCCGTCGCTTCGCGCGCGAATCCCTCGCGCAGAGGCCGCACCCCACGTGCGGATTTCCCACGCAAGCCGCCGGAACCCCAGTCGATGAATGCCCAGCCCAATGATCTCGTGCGCGCCGCGCAGGAACTTTCCGAAGCCGTGACGCGGCCGATCCCCGGTTCGCGCAAGGTCCATGTCGCGGGCAGCCGCGCCGACCTCCGCGTGCCGCTGCGCGAGATCGCGCAGGCGGACACGCCGGCGATGTTCGGCGTGGAGAAGAACCCCGCGATCACCGTCTACGACACCTCCGGCCCGTACACCGATCCGGACTACCGCGTGGACCTCGCCGCCGGCCTGCCGCCGCTGCGCGCGGCGTGGATCGCCGCACGCGGCGACACCGAGGCGCTGGACGGGCGCAGTTCCGAATTCGGCCGTCGCCACGCCAGCGCGCCCGAGCTGGCCGCGATCCGCTTCCCGCGCCTGCCCACGCCGCGCCGCGCGAAGGCCGGGGCGAACGTCACCCAGATGCACTACGCGCGACAAGGCATCGTGACGCCGGAGATGGAATACATCGCGATCCGCGAGAACCAGCGCATCGAGGCGCTGGGCGACAGCGCGCTGCGCGTGCAGCATCCGGGGCAGTCCTTCGGCGCGGCGATCCCGCGCCTCATCACGCCGGAATTCGTGCGCGACGAAGTGGCGCGCGGCCGCGCCATCATCCCGGCGAACATCAACCATCCGGAAAGCGAGCCGATGATCATCGGCCGCAACTTCCTCACCAAGATCAACGCGAACATCGGCAACTCCGCGGTCACCTCGTCGATCGCGGAAGAGGTCGAGAAGATGGTGTGGTCGATCCGCTGGGGCGGCGACACGGTGATGGACCTGTCCACCGGCAAGCACATCCACGAGACGCGCGAGTGGATCCTGCGCAACTCGCCGGTGCCGATCGGCACCGTGCCGATCTACCAGGCGCTGGAGAAGGTCGGCGGCGTGGCCGAGGACCTCACCTGGGAGCTGTTCCGCGACACCCTGGTCGAGCAGGCCGAGCAGGGCGTGGACTACTTCACCATCCACGCCGGCGTGCTGCTGCGCTTCGTGCCGCTCACCGCGAAGCGCGTCACCGGCATCGTCTCGCGCGGCGGCTCGATCCTGGCGAAGTGGTGTCTTGCGCATCACAAGGAGAACTTCCTCTACACGCACTTCGAGGACATCTGCGAGATCATGAAGGCGTACGACGTGTCCTTCAGCCTCGGCGACGGATTGCGCCCCGGCTGCGTGGCGGATGCGAACGACGCCGCGCAGTTCGGCGAGCTGGACACGCTGGGCGAGCTCACGCAGATCGCGTGGAAGCACGACGTGCAGACCATGATCGAAGGCCCCGGCCACGTGCCGATGCAGCTGATCAAGGAGAACATGGACCGCCAGCTGGAGAAGTGCGGCGAGGCGCCGTTCTACACGCTGGGGCCGCTGACCACCGACATCGCGCCGGGCTACGACCACATCACCAGCGCGATCGGCGCGGCGATGATCGGCTGGTTCGGCACCGCCATGCTCTGCTACGTCACGCCGAAGGAACACCTCGGCCTGCCGAACAAGCAGGACGTGCGCGACGGCATCATCACCTACAAGATCGCCGCGCACGCGGCCGACCTCGCCAAGGGCCACCCGGGCGCGCAGGTGCGCGACAACGCGCTGAGCAAGGCGCGCTTCGAGTTCCGCTGGGACGACCAGTTCAACCTCGGCCTCGATCCGGAAAAGGCGCAGGAGTTCCACGACGAGACGCTGCCGAAGGACGCGCACAAGAGCGCGCACTTCTGTTCGATGTGCGGTCCGAAGTTCTGCTCGATGAAGATCACCCAGGACGTGCGCGACTACGCCGCCGAGCACGGTACCGGCGAAGCCGAGGCGCTGGCCGAAGGCATGGCCGAGAAGGCCGCCGAGTTCCGCGCGCAGGGCGCGGAGGTGTACCGCAAGGCCTGAGGCAGCTTGTTTCTGCCGATCGGCCGAAGCCGGGTGAAGTCGTCTTCACCCGGCTTTTTCATGGGCCTGCCTAGGCTGGAAGGACACGCTGCCGCCGGCAGCGATCCGCACCGCAGGAGCCAGCCATGCCCAAAGCCAAGCCCTTCGTCAGCGACATCGAAGCGATCCGCAAGCGCGCGCGCCAGGACATCGACAAGGGCGCGATGACCGCAGGCTACAAGGCGGACCGCGCCACCGTGGTGAAGCTGCTCAACCACGCGCTGGCCACCGAGATCGTCTGCGTGCTGCGCTACAAGTACCACTACTACGCGGCCTCGGGCATCAACTCGCAGGCGATCAAGGGAGAGTTCCTGGAGCACGCGAACGAGGAACAGGGCCACGCCGACCTGATCGCCGAGCGCATCACCCAGCTCGACGGCAAGCCGGATTTTTCTCCCGAGGGCCTGACCAAACGCAGCCATGCCGATTACGTGGAAGGCGAGAACCTGGTGGACATGATCAAGGAAGACCTGGTCGCCGAGCGCATCGCCATCGACAGCTACCGCGAGATGATCGACTACATCGGCGCCGCGGATCCCACCACGCGCCGCATACTGGAAGGCATCCTCGCGATGGAGGAAGAGCACGCCGAGGACATGGGCAGTTTGCTGGAGCAGTTGGGCAAGAAGGGCGAGCCAGCCAGGCCGGCCAGGCGCAAGGCGTGATGGCCGCCCCGGCTGTGTGGCGCCGACAGCATGACGGTTGGGCATTTGCCGCCGTGCATGCACGGCGACCGGGTCGCCATATGGAAGGCAACGCCGTGAGCCGGTACGACGCAGCGCAGTCGAACGTTTTCGCAGCATGACGGAACAGTTGCGGCGCAACTGGGGCTGGCCGTCTATTTCGTGGTGGCCGGCGTGTTCCGCATCGTCGCAGCCTGGAGCACGTACGCCCCGGGGCGCGGCTGGGTGAACTTCGACGGGGTCGTCACCCTGGTGCTTGGCCTGATGATCTGGGCGCGCTGGCCGGTCAGCGGCCTGTGGGTCATCGGCCTGTTCATCGGCATCGACCTGATCATTGCCGGCTGGCCGCAGGTGATGACCGCGATGGCGGTGCGCAGACTGCCCGCACCGGGCTGATCCGCGGCCGCCATCCGCAGGGTACGGAAGTTACCAGCCGGCCAGCACCAGCTTGCCGATGCCTCCGCCCGATTCCAGCCGGCGATGCGCCTCGCGCAGGTTCGTCGCGTTGATGGGCTGCAGCGCCTCGTGCCGGATGCTCTTCAGCTCGCCGGCGTCGACCAGCGCGGCCACGCGCGCGAGGATGCGGCCCTGCTCGGCCATGTCCGGCGTCCTGAAGCGCGCCCGCGCGAACATGAATTCCCAGTGGATGCCGATGCACTTGGCCTTGTACGGGTCGCCGATGCGCAGCGCGCCCTTCGGCTCCACGACCAGGCCCACGTGCCCCTGCGGCGCCAGCAGTTCGCCCAGCTCGTCCCAGTAATGGCCGGTGTCGGCGAGGTTCAGCGTGGCGTCGACCTGCGGGAAGCCCAGCGCGTCGAGTTGCGGCGCCAGCGGATCGCGATGGTTCACCACGTGCTGCGCGCCCATTGCGCGGCACCAGTCCATGGTTTCCGGGCGCGAGGCGGTGGCGATCACGGTGAAGCCCGCGCGCCGCGCCAGCTGGGTCGCGATCGAACCCACGCCGCCGGCGCCGCCGATCACCAGCAGCGACTTGCCTTCGCCGCCGTGCTCGCTGTCGAACGGCATGCGCTGGAACAGCAGCTCCCACGCGGTGACGGCCACCAGTGGCAGCGCCGCGGCCTGGGCGAAGTCCAGCGTGCGCGGCATCGCCGCGGCGAGTCGCGCGTCGACCAGCTGGAACTCGGCGTTGCTGCCCGGCCGCGTGACGTCGCCGGCGTAGTACACGCGGTCGCCTGGTTGGAAGCCGTGCACCTCGGCACCGACGGCTTCGACCACGCCTGCCGCGTCGTAGCCGAGCACCTTCGGCTGCGCTTCCACCTGCGGCTTCGGTGCGCGCAGCTTGGTATCGACCGGATTCACCGATACGGCTTCCACGCGCACCAGCAGGTCATGCGCAGTGGGTACGGGCTTCGGCAGATCAACGTCCACCAGCGACGCGGGATCGTCGATGGGCAGGTAACGTGTGAGGGCGACGGCTTTCATGGGGATGGCTCCGTGAGGACGGGAAGGGCGGCTACCGGCGGCGGGTTGCGCTCGGCGAACGGGCCGTTCCAGTAAGGGTAGTAGGGATAGGGCGGCATCACCGCACTGGCGGCATCGAGCACGGCGACCTGCGCGGGCGTGAGGTTCCAGCCGATCGCGCCGAGGTTGTCGACCAGCTGCTGCTCGTTGCGTGCGCCGATCAGCACGCTGGACACGGTGGGCCGCTGCAGCAGCCAGTTGATCGCCACCTGCGGCACGCTGCGGCCGGTTTCCGCGGCGACGGCTTCCAGCGCATCCACCACGCGGTACAGCCGTTCCGCTTCCACCGGCGGCGCGAAGCCGGCCGTGTCGTGCAGGCGGCTGCCGGCGGGCAGCGGTTTGCCGCGGCTGATCTTTCCGGTGAGCCGGCCCCAGCCCAGCGGGCTCCACACGATGGCGCCCAGCCCCTGGTCCTGGCCCAGCGGCATCAGCTCCCATTCGTAGTCGCGACCGACCAGCGAGTAATAGGCCTGGTTGGCCACGAAGCGCGTGCGGCCGTGGCGTTCCGCGGCGGCCTGCGATTTCATGACCTGCCAGCCGGAGAAGTTGGACACGCCGAGGTAGCGCAGCTTGCCCGCGCGCACCAGGTCGTCGAGCGTGGACATCACCTCGTCCACCGGCGTCATCGCGTCGAAGTGGTGCAGGTGCAGCAGGTCGATCCAGTCGGTGCCCAGGCGCTGCAACGCGCGATCCACGCCGGCGATCAGATGGTGGCGCGAGGCGCCCACGTCGTTCGGCCCCTCGCCGTTGCGCAGGCTGAGCTTGGTGGAGAGGATGGCGCGCTCGCGCCGACCCTTCAGCGCGGCGCCGAGGATTTCTTCCGAAGCGCCATCCGAATAGACGTCGGCGCTGTCGAACAGGTTGGCGCCGGCATCGAGGCAGATGTCGATCAGGCGCTGCGCCTCGGCCACATCGGTGTTCCCCCAGGCACTGAACAGCGGGCCCTTGCCGCCGAAGGTGCCGGTGCCGAAGCCGAGCGCGGGCACCTTGAAACCCGAGCGGCCGAGTAAACGGTATTCCATGATGAGACTCCGGGAGTGGGGGCGAGTGGTCAGGCTTGCGGGCACAGCGGGGCGGTCTGCGCAGCGCGTTGGCCGCGCAGCGCCTGCGCCGCCAGCGCGATGCCGAGGACAGTGACGGCGGCGGCGATCCACGGCAGTGCGGTGAGGCCCGCGCCGCGCGCCACCGCTGCGCTGCCCAGCCATGCGCCCAGTGCGTTGGCGAGGTTGAAGGCGCCGATGTTGAGGCTGGAGGCGAGGCTGGGCGCGTGGGCGGCCTGGCGCAGCACCCACATCTGCAGCGGCGCCACGGTGGCGAACATCGCCATGCCGAGCAGGCCGGTAGTCAGCACCATGGCCCAACGCACCTGCATCGCGAAGCCGAACGCCACCAGCACCACCGCCAGCGCGGCCAGCGTGCCGACCAGGGCGCTGGACAGATGGCGGTCGGCCAGCTTGCCGCCCAGCGGATTGCCGATGGCCATGCCCAGGCCGAACACCAGCAGGATGGGCGAGACCATGGCGTCGCCGAAGCCGGTGACGCGGATGAGCAGCGGCTCGATGAAGGTGTAGACCACGAACACGCCGGCGAAGCCGAAGATCGTGGTGGCGAGGCCGATCAGTACCGGCGCGCCCGTGATGGCGCGCAGTTCGCTGCCCAGCGACACCGGCGCCGCATCGTGTTCGTGGGTGGCCGGCAACAGGACCGCCAGCGAGACCATCGCCAGTACGCCGATGGCGGTGATCGCCCAGAACGCCGCGTGCCAGCCATGGTGCAGGCCCAGCCACGCGCAGGCCGGCACGCCGATCAGCGTGGCCAGTGCGAGGCCGTTGAACATGGTGGCGATGGCCGATGCCTTGCGCTGTTCCGGCACCAGTGACGTGGCCACCACCGAACCCACGCCGAAGAAGCTGCCGTGCGCCAGCGAGGCGAGCACGCGCGCCGCCATCAGCCCGGCGTAGCTGGTCGCCAGCGCGCAGGCCAGGTTGCCCAGGGTGAAGACCGCCATCAGCCCCAGCAGCACGGATTTGCGCGGCAGCCTGCGAGTGGCCAGCGTGATCGCCGGCGCACCCACGAACACGCCGAAGGCATAGCCGGAGATCAGCAGGCCCGCGCTGGCGATGCTCACGCCGAGGCTGGCGGAGACCTGTTGCAGCAGGCCCATGATGGCGAATTCGGTGGTGCCGATGCCGAAGGCGCCGATCGCCAGCGCGTACAGCGCCGGCGGCGTGCGGGTGGGGTTCATGCAGGTGGTTCCGTGCGGGGAGCGCCCATGCTGGACGCTTGCACTCTCAGCAGAAACCACCAATATGGCGATTCATTTTCAAAAATTGGTTGAAAATCATGGATCGCCTCGACGACCTCGCGCTGTTCCTGCGCGTGCTGGACCAGGGTTCGATCAGCGCGGCCGCGCGCAGCCTCGATCTATCGGCGGCGGTGGCCAGCCAGCGCCTGCAGCGGCTGGAGCGCGGCCTGGGCGTGCGGCTGCTGCAGCGGACCACGCGCCGGCTGCATCCCACGCCGGAAGGCCGCCTGCTGGCCGAGCAGGGCCGCGCGCTGGTGGAGGACCTGGACGCGCTCACCGCCGGCCTGCGCCAGAGCGCCGCCGCCGTCACCGGCACCTTGCGCGTGACCATGTCGGCCGCGTTCGGCCGCGAATACATCTCGGCGCTGCTGCCGGAATTCCTGGCGCGCCATCCGAAGCTGCGCCTGTTCGCGCACCTCAGCGACGAGATGGTGGACGTGGTGGGCGAGGGCTACGACTTGGCCATCCGCATCGGCGCGCTGAACGATTCCAGCCTGGTCGCGCGCAAGCTGGCGGCGAACCGGCGCGTGCTGTGCGCCTCGCCCGGCTACCTGCGCCGCCACGGCCGCCCGCGCGTGCCGGCCGACCTGGCGCGGCACGAATGCGTGCTGCTGTCCGGCCAGGACGTGTGGCGCCTGGTCGACCGCCGCGGGCACGAGCACGCCATACGCGTGCAGGGACGCTTCGAGACCACGCTGGGCGAGGCGGTGCGCGATGCGGCGCTGGCCGGGCAGGGCATCGCCGTGCACTCGCTGTGGCACGTGCACGAGGCGCTGGCCAAGGGGCTGCTGGACGTGGTGCTGCCGGATTGCACGCTGCCCGAAAGCGGCATCTGGGCGGTGACGCCGCAGCGCCGGCTGGTGCCGCCGCGGGTGCGCGCGTTCACCGAATTCCTGATCGAGAAACTGGGCGACCCGCCGCCGTGGGAACGCGGCGCGGCCGCCGCGAAGCGCAAGGCACGCACGCGGGGCGCTGGATCGCGGGCATGAAAAACGGCGCGCGCCTCGCGGCGACGCGCCGTTCAATGCAGGGAACTCAGCCCTTGGCAGCCTCGTAGCGGGCGATGCCGGCGATGATCTCGGCCTTCGCCGACTCCGCGCCTTCCCAGCCTTCCACCTTCACCCACTTGCCCTTCTCGAGGTCCTTGTAGTGCTCGAAGAAGTGGCCGATGCGCTCCAGCCAGTGCGGCGACACGCCCTTCATGTCGTTGATGTGGGCGTAGCCGGGGAACACCTTGGGCGAGGGGATCACCACCAGCTTCTCGTCGCTGCCGGCCTCGTCGGTCATCTTCAGCATGCCGACCGGGTGGCAGCGGATCACCGAGCCCACCGCCAGCGGCAGCGGCAGGATCACCACGACGTCCAGCGGGTCGCCGTCGCCGCCCAGCGTGCCCGGCACGTAGCCGTAGTTGCAGGGGTAGCGCATGGGCGTGGACAGGATGCGGTCCACGAAGATCGCGCCCGACGCCTTGTCCACCTCGTACTTGACCGGCTCGGCATCCTTGGGGATTTCGATGATGACGTTGATTTCGTCCGGCACGTTGCGGCCGGCGGGAACCAGGTGCAGACCCATGGTGGATGTCCTTGCGCGGGTTTCGGTGGAATTGGCCCGCAAGGATACGCCAGTCGCTGTTGCGATGCAGCAGGGAAGGCTGAACGGGCGGGCCGCGGCCCGCGGCGGACGGCTCCAGGGCCGCGGCGGCGGATTCAGTACGGCCGCTCGCGCAGCCACTTGGTGGCGATCCACTTCTCGCCGCGCTGCACCGGCAGCCCGGCGTGCAGCGAGCTGGAGTCGCCGCCCTCGTAGGCGAAATAGACGGCCGAACCGCGCAGCGCGGTCACCGTGACGCCCACCTCCGGGAAGGCGGTGCCGCCGCCGGCCTCGGGCGTGTTGAGGTACATCACCACGCTGGCGATGCGCTGGCCGCCGCGCGCGGTGATCGTCGCGTAGCCGGGCTGGGCGGAATCGAACCAGTCGTAGTGCGGCTGGTATTCCTGGCCCGGCAGGTAGTGCAGGATCTGCAGCCCTTCGCCGTGACTGGCCGGCACGTCCAGCAAGTCGGCGATGCGCTGTTCCAGCCGCGCCACCGGCGGCAGTTCGGCGAGCTTGAAGAACATGCCCACGCTGGTGCGCCGGTGGTCGACCTGCTGCTGGCCGGCCGCGTCCACGGTGAGCGCGCGCGCCAGCCGCGGCCGCGCCAGTTCGATCAGCTCCTCGCATTCCGCGCCGGTCAGCAAGCCGTCCAGTACCCGCAGCGCGGGCTTGTCCATGCCCATCGTCACCCGCACCTCGCGGTCGCCCGTCTTGACCAGGGGGCCTTGGGGGTGTTTCGTGCGGAGCCCGCTCGGCGCGGGGACATTCGCATGCACCGCCGCCACCGGCAGCTTCAGCACCTCGGCCAGGATCGCGCAGCTCTGCCGCGGGTCGTAGCCGTGCGCCCGCATCAACTCCAGCACGTCCTGCGGGCCGTGGCCGGCGCGGGTGGTGTCGAGGATCCACTGGCGCAGTTCGGGGCTGATGATGCGTTGGGGACTCATGGGGCGCTCTGGCTTGGGCGAGGGGTCAGGCGAGCGTGGACGAACCGTGAAGAACAAGACGTTCGATGGGCGGCATGGCGTCCGGGATGCCGAGCCCATCGATGGACCATGAATCCAGCCCGGCGAGCAAACCATCCTGCTCGAACACGAATGCTCCGCAAAGATGACCGAGGTTGTTGCGCCACTCGTAGTCGGAAAGTACATGCATGGCGAAATGCTGGGGCCGCTTGCCGTCGATCGAGAAATCAATGCTGGCGCAGCCACATGGGCAAAGACGCACGACGCGCGCGCGTTTCAACTGCGCAAGGAACTCGCGGTTGTCTCCATCGCCGTGTTCCAGAAGCCACTGGACTACGGTTGCCTCGTCAGCCGTCAACGGGCGGTCAACATCGGTGTCTGCTGGAATGGGGCTCACGGGTTCGGTATCCGGACTCGGTTGCCGGCAAGGGTAATGGTTCCGGGACCGCGTGGCTCCCGGGGCGAAAGCGGCTGTCCCTGAAACAGGCGAGCCGGCCCCGGGCCGGCTCGCCTGCGCTCCGCATGTCGGCGCGGCTTACTTCAGCTTTTCCCACAGGAAGTCGTACACCATCGCGTGCATGTGGGCGGACTGCATGTTGTCCGCACCGGCGCCGTGGCCGCCTTCCAGGTTCTCGTAGAACCACACGTTGGGGATGTCCATGCCCTCCATCTTCGCGGCCATCTTGCGCGCCTGCGCCGGGCCTACGCGGTCGTCGCTGGTGGTGGTGTAGAACAGCACCGGCGGGTAGTGCGTTTCCTTGTGCAGGTTCTGGTAGGGCGAGAAGGTCTTGATGAAGCTCCACTGCTTCGGGTCGTCGGGGTTGCCGTATTCGGCGATCCACGAGGCTCCGGCATCGAGGTGGATGTAGCGCTTCATGTCGAGCAGCGGCACTTCGCAGGCGATGGCGCCGAACAGTTGCGGGTACTGGGTGAGCATGTTGCCCATCAGCAGGCCGCCGTTGCTGCCGCCCTCGGCGCCGAGGTGCTTCGCGGAGGTGACGCCGCGCTTCACCAGATCTTCCGCTACCGCTGCGAAGTCCTCATAGGCCCTGGGCCGGTTCGCCTGCAGCGCGGCCTGGTGCCAGGCCGGGCCGTACTCGCCGCCGCCGCGGATGTTGGCGATCACGTAGACGCCGCCGCGGCTCAGCCATGCGCGGCCGACGCTGCCGCTGTAGGACGGCTGCAGCGAAACCTCGAAGCCGCCGTAGCCGTAGAGCAGGGTGCGATGGCTGCCGTCGAGCTTCAGGTCCTTCGGCGCGATCTCGAAATACGGCACGCGGGTGCCGTCCTTGGAGGCGACGAAGTGCTGGCTCACGCTGAACTTCGAGGCGTCGAAGAACGCCGGCTGGCGCTTGATCGTCTCGGCGTTGCCCTGGCCCAGCACGCCGCGTTCCAGCGAGGGCGGGGTGAGGAAGCCGGTGACGGTGAGCCAGTATTCGTCGCTGTGGTCCGGATCGGTGCCGACCACCGCCACCGTGCTCATCGCTGGTGCGCCCGGCATCGCCTCGCGCTGCCAGTCGCCGGCGGTCGCGGAATTTGCGGGAGGGGTGAGCACTTCCAGCCGGCTCTTCACGTCGTCCAGCACGTCGAGGATCAGATGGTGCTGCGTCCACGCATAGTCGGACAGCGCGGTGTGCGCATCGGGCTTGAACAGCACGGTGAACGCGCGCTTGCCGGCCACGAAGTCGTCGAACTTCGTGGCGATCAGCGCGCCGCTGGGATAGGTGGCGCCGCCCACCGTCCACGGCGAGCGCAGCGTCACCAGCAGCCACTCGCGGTGCGCGTCGGCGCGGGCGTCGTCGGGCACGTCCAGCTTCACCAGCTTGCCGTCCTTGCGCAGCAAGGTTTTGCTGTGGAAGAAGTCGGTGGCCACCTGCACGAAGTCGCGTTCGAAGCCCGGCGTGCGGTCGTGGTAGGCGCTCACCGCGAGATCCTCGGGCTTGCCCTCGTACACCGTCGCGGCGGCGGCAAGCGGCGTGCCGCGCTTCCATTCCTTGGCGATGCGCGGGTAGCTGGACCTGGTCATGGAGCCGGGGCCGAAGTCGGTGCCCACGTAGATGTGGTCCTGGTCGATCCAGCCCACCTCGGTCTTGGCCACCGGCAGCTCGAAGCCGCCCTGCACGAAGGACCTGGTGGGAATGTCGAACTCGCGCACCGCCACCGCGTCGCCGCCGTCGGGCGACAGCGAGACCAGGCAGCGTGCGTAGGCCGGCTTCAGGCATTGCGCGCCTTTCCACACCCAGCGCTTGCCTTCGGCCTTGTTCAGCGCATCCACGTCCAGCATGGTCTCCCACTTGGGATCGGCCTTGCGGTATTCGGCCAGCGTGGTGCGGCGCCACAGGCCGCGCGGGTGCACCTTGTCCTGCCAGAAGTTGTAGAGGTGGTCGCCCATGCGGCGCACGTAGGGAATGCGCGCGTCGGAATCCAGCACTTCCAGGATCTGGTCGCGGGTGTGGTCGAACGCCGGCGAGCTGGCGAACGCCTGCTCGGTGATCGCGTTCTGCTTTTTCACCCAGTCCATGGCGCGCTCGCCGTGCGTGGCTTCCAGCCACAGGTAGGGATCGTCGCTGGCGGCGGGCTGGTCGGCGGTGGCGGCATGGGTGGTGTTCATGCCGCCCAGTGTGATGCCCAGCGCGAGCGCCAGCCAGAGGGAATGCCTGGAAGTCATGCGTGGAGTCCTTGTCGTGTGACGGGTCGCCGGTGACGGCGAGTGTGACTGCGTCCGGCGGCCCCTGCCCGTGACTAAAGTCAGGCCTGCCGGAAAAGCGACAGGCCCCGCATGCGGGGCCTGTCGTCGAAGCGTGTGGTGCTCAGTGCAGCAGCGGGATGATCAAGAGCGCCACGATGTTGATGATCTTGATCAGCGGGTTCACCGCGGGGCCGGCGGTGTCCTTGTAGGGGTCGCCCACGGTGTCGCCGGTGACCGCGGCCTTGTGCGCTTCCGAACCCTTGCCGCCGTGGTGGCCGTCCTCGATGTACTTCTTGGCGTTGTCCCAGGCGCCGCCGCCGGTGGTCATCGAGATCGCCACGAACAGGCCGGTGACGATGGTGCCGATCAGCACGCCGCCCAGCGCCTTCGGCCCCAGCAGCAGGCCGACCACGATGGGCACCACCACCGGCAACAGCGACGGCACGATCATCTCCTTGATCGCCGAGCGGGTGAGCATGTCCACCGCCTTGTCGTACTGCGGCTTGCCGGTGCCCTGCATGATGCCGGCGATGTCGCGGAACTGGCGGCGCACTTCCTCCACCACCGCGCCCGCGGCGCGGCCCACCGCCTCCATCGCCATCGCGCCGAACAGGTAGGGGATCAGGCCGCCGATCAGCAGGCCGATGATCACCATGTGGTCGGACAGGTCGAAGCTCAGCGTCTGCGCCACGCCGCCGCTGGCCGCCGCCTTGAGCTGGGCGGACACGTCGAGGTTGTGCGTGTAGTCGGCGAACAGGACCAGCGCGGCCAGCGCGGCCGAGCCGATCGCGTAGCCCTTGGTCACCGCCTTGGTGGTGTTGCCCACCGCGTCCAGCGGATCGGTGACGCCGCGCACTTCCGGCGGCAGGTCGGCCATCTCGGCGATGCCGCCGGCGTTGTCGGTGATCGGGCCGTAGGCGTCCAGCGCCACGATCATGCCGGCCATCGACAGCATCGCGGTCGCCGCGATCGCGATGCCGTACAGGCCGCCCAGCGCATACGCGGCCCAGATCGCCACGCAGATCGCCACCACCGGCAGGCCGGTGGCCTTCATCGAGATGCCGAGGCCCGCGATGATGTTGGTGCCGTGGCCGGTGGTGGAGGCTTGCGCGATGTGCTGCACGGGCTTGTAGTCGGTGCCGGTGTAGTACTCGGTGATCCACACGATCGCGCCGGTGAGCGCCAGGCCGATCAGCGAGCAGAACCACAGGTTCAGCGCGCCGCCGTCGAAGCTCGCCATCATCTGCATGGTGATCGGGTAGAACGCTGCCGCCGCCAGCACGCCCGACACCGCCACGCCCTTGTACAGCGCGCCCATGATCGAGCCGCCCGCGCCCACCTTCACGAACAGCGTGCCGATGATCGAGGCGATGATCGACACCGCGCCCAGCAGCAGCGGGTACAGCACCGCGTCGCTGCCCGCATTGCTCAGCGTGAGGCCGCCCAGCAGCATGGTGGCGATCACGGTCACCGCGTAGGTCTCGAACAGGTCGGCCGCCATGCCTGCGCAGTCGCCCACGTTGTCGCCCACGTTGTCGGCGATCACCGCCGGGTTGCGCGGGTCGTCCTCGGGGATGCCGGCCTCGACCTTGCCCACCAGGTCGGCGCCCACGTCCGCGCCCTTGGTGAAGATGCCGCCGCCCAGGCGCGCGAAGATCGAGATCAGCGAGCTGCCGAAGGCCAGGCCCACGAGGGCGTGCAGCGCGTGCTCGCTGGTGATGCCGCTGCGGTCGAGGATCAGCCAGTAGCCGGCCACGCCGAGCAGCGCCAGGCCCACCACCAGCATGCCGGTGATCGCGCCGCCGCGGAACGCCACGTTCATCGCCGGCCCCAGGCCCTGCCGCGCCGCCTCCGCCGTGCGCACGTTCGCGCGCACCGAGACGTTCATGCCGATGTAGCCGGCCGCGCCGGACAGCACCGCGCCGATCAGGAAGCCGATCGCGGTGGGCCAGGAAAGGAAGAAACCGATCAACAGGAACAGCACCACGCCGACGATGCCGATCGTGCCGTACTGGCGATTGAGGTAGGCGCGGGCGCCTTCCTGCACCGCCGCCGCGATTTCCTGCATCCGTGCATTGCCCGGCGACTGCGCCAGAACCCAGCGTGCCGATATGGCGCCATACAACACTGCCACCACCGCACACGCGAGCACGATCCACCAGCCAAACTGCTGCAGCATCGGAGCCTCCCCATGGTTGTAATGGCCGTCCGGAGCGGGCGGTCGTCGGGGAGTATAGGCAGAGGCCGGCGGCGATTCCGTTGTGCGGCGCAACGTCCTGCGGAAAAGCGCAGGCCGCGCAGCGATGCGCGGCCTGCCTTGCGGCAATGCGGATTCAGCGCATGGCGACGTCGAGGATGATGCCGGTGGCGAGCGCGATCAGCAGGTAGTCGTTGTTGTCCGCGCGCACCCAGCCGTAGCCGCGCGGCGGCGGGCGCAGGCGGTAGTGGCCGTAGTCGTGCACCACGTAGACCGGGCCGCCGTAGCGGTGGCCGCGCTCCCAGTGGCGGTAGCGGTCGTGCCGGTCGTAGCGGTCGTAGTGGTGGACGACCACGCGGCGCCGGTCGTCGTGGCGACCGTGACCGCGGCCATCCTGCCAACCGTGGCGGTCGTGCCCGCGACCGTCCTGCCAGCCATGGCGGTCGTGTCCGCGACCGCGTCCATGGTCGTGATCGGCCAGCGCGGCGCCGCTGCCGGCCAGCAGGGGCAGGGCAAGCATGAGGCTGTAGAGGATCTTCATCGCGGGATCTCCGGTTGGGCCGTATGCGGCTCGGGACGGAGCGTATGAAATTGCGTCTGAACGGAAGATATGTCGGTGCAGCGCCTCATCGGGCCGCCATTCAGCTGCCCGCGACGGCCCTGCGCGTGGCCGCCAGGAGTAGGCTGCAGGCATGAATCCCGCCGACTTCGCACCACGCCGCGCCGCCTTCCGCAAGCTGCACGAAAGCGGCTGCTTCATGCTCCCCAATCCCTGGGACCCCGGTTCCGCCCGCGCCCTGCAGCAGCTGGGTTTCAAGGCGCTGGCGACCACCAGTTCCGGTTTCGCGTGGTCGCGCGCGCATGCCGACAACGCGATGGACGTGGACGCGGTGCTGGCGCATTGCCGCGCGATCGTCGCGGCCACCGGGCTGCCGGTGAACGCCGATTTCGAGGATGGCCACGCCCGCGACCTGAAGAAACTTGCGGACAACGTGCGCCGCTGCGTCGACACCGGCGTGGCCGGCCTGTCGATCGAGGATGCCACCGGCGACGCCGCGCAACCGCTGTACGGGCTCGACGAGGCGGTGGCGCGCATGCGCGCGGCGCGCGCCGCGATCGACGCCTCCGGCCAGGACGTGATGCTGGTCGGCCGCGCCGAATGCTTCCTGGTCGGCCATCTCGACCCGCTCGGCGAATCGCTGAAGCGCCTCAAGGCCTATGCCGAAGCCGGCGCGGATTGCCTCTATGCACCGGGCTTGCGCACGCGCGAACAGATCGAAGCGGTGGTGCGCGCGGTGGCGCCGAAGCCGGTGAACGTGCTGGTGGGTTACGCCGCGCCGTTCACGCAGGCCGACCTCGCGCAGCTCGGCGTGCGCCGGATCAGCGTGGGCGGTGCATTGGCCGGCGCCGCCTGGGGCGGCTTCCTGCGCGCCGCGCGCGGCCTCGCCGAAGGGCGCTTCGACGGCTTCGCCGGCAACGCCACGCATGCGGAGTTGAACGGCCTGTTCTGAGCGGCCGCGCATCGTCGTTGCATCGATGCGGGGATTTCAGGGAGCGGGCGTGCCGGGAATCAGCCCGGTGGCCACGGGGCCAGCTTCTTTGCCACCGCCACGTTCTTCAGCTGCACGTAGACCGGCAGGCCGTTCTTCGTGGGCGGCGCCGATTCGCCGGCGATCAGCGGCGCGAGGTAGCGGCGCGCGGCGGCGGTGATGCCGAAGCCGTCCTTGCGGATGAAACCTTTCGGCAGCTTCTTCTCGCGGTTGGCGATCTTCGCCAGCGGCGCGGCTTCGATCTTCCAGCGGTAGGGCGCGTCGGACGTGCGCACGATCGCCGGCATCACCGCGTTCATGCCGGCCAGCGCGCAGGCCACCGCGGCCTTGCCCACGGCATAGGCCTGCTCGGCGTCCACCCTGGAGGCGAGGTGGCGGGCCGAGCGCTGCAGATAGTCGGGCAGCGCCCAGTGCACCTTGTAGCCCAGCTTGCCCTTCACCAGTTCGGCCAGCGTGGGCGCCACGCCGCCCAACTGCACGTGGCCGAACGCGTCGCGCGTGCCGGCATCGGCGAGGAACTGGCCGGCGGCGTTGCGGATGCCTTCGGAGGCCACCACGGTGCACCAGCCCACGCGTTCCACCGTGGCCTTCACCTTGGCGAGGAACGCGGCTTCGTCGAACACGTTCTCGGGGAACAGGATCAGGTGCGGGGGCGCATCCGCGCCATCGCCGGCGAGGCCGGCGGCGGCGGCGATCCAGCCGGCGTGGCGGCCCATCACTTCCAGGATGAACACCTTGGTCGAGGTGGAGGCCATCGAGGCCACGTCCAGGCTGGCTTCAAGCGTGGAGACGGCGGTGTACTTCGCCACCGAGCCGAAGCCGGGGCAGCAGTCGGTGACGGCGAGGTCGTTGTCCACCGTCTTCGGCACGCCGATGCAGCGGATGTCGTACTTCATCGCCTTGCCCAGCTGCGAGATCTTCAGCGCGGTGTCGGCCGAGTCGTTGCCGCCGTTGTAGAGGAACCAGCGGATGTCGTGGGCGCGGAACACCTCGATCAGGCGTTCGTACTCGGCGCGGTTCGCCTCCAGCGACTTCAGCTTGTAGCGACAGCTGCCGAACGCGCCGCCGGGGGTGTGGCGCAATGCCGCAACCGCGGCCCGGGTTTCCTTCCGGGTGTCGATCAGCTCCTCGCGCAGCGCGCCGAGGATGCCGTTGCGCGCGGCATAGACCGGCACGCCCCGGGCGCGCGCCGCCTCGATAACGCCAGCGGCGGTGGCGTTTATCACGGCGGTGACGCCGCCGGACTGGGCATAGAGCAGGCGGCCGGACGTGGCGTGGCGGGTCGGCATGACGATCTCCTGGGTGGGGGCGCAGTATCGCGCCGATACGACGAAAGTCGGTACTGGCGCCGCGGTTTTCGTTTGACGGCGGCGGCCCGCAAACGCTACCGTGAAGTTCAATTCCCACGGAGTAGGCGGCCATCTGCCGCCATTGCGGAGCGATATGCGACTCGTGCTACTCGGCGCGCCCGGTTCGGGCAAGGGCACCCAGGCCGCCCGGCTGAAGAACGACCTGGGCGTGCCGCACATCTCCACCGGCGACATGCTGCGCGCCGCCGTGGCCGCGGGAACGCCGACCGGGCTCAAGGCCAAGGCGGTGATGGACGCCGGCAAGCTGGTCTCCGACGACATCCTGCTCGCGATGCTGGAAGAACGCCTGGCCCAGCCCGACGCGAAGAACGGCTTCATCCTCGACGGTTACCCGCGCAACCTCGCGCAGGCCGACGCGCTCGACCACCTGCTGGCCCGCATCGGCCAGCCGCTGGACGCGGTGGTGAAGCTGGAAGTGCCGAACGAGGCGATCGTCGGCCGCTGCGAGATCCGCTACGCCGCCGAACACCGCAAGGACGACGACCCCGCCGTGGTGCGCGACCGCCTCAAGGTCTACGCCGAACAGACCGCGCCGGTGGCGGATTTCTACGCCAGGCGCGGCACCCTGCAGGTGGTCGACGGCGTCGGCGAGCTGGACGAAGTCACCGCCCGCGTGAAGCGCGCACTCAAGGCCGAGGCGGCTGCCGCCAACGGCTGAAGCCGCGATTCCCCCTCTCCCCTGCGGGGAGAGGGCCGGGGCGAGGGGTCGGGCGCAGCGAGCACATCCGGCCCGCGAAACCTCCTTCCTCCGCAAGTCCCGTACCCTCACCCCCAGCCCCTCTCCCGGCGGGAGAAGGGAGCAAGCATCGCGAGAGGACGGATTCCACATCATGCGTCTGCACATCCTCGGCATCTGCGGCACCTTCATGGGCGGCGTCGCCGCGCTGGCGCGCGAGCTGGCGCTCACCGTCGAAGGCTCCGACGCGAACGTCTATCCGCCGATGAGCACCCAGCTCGAAGCGCTGGGCATCCGCCTGATGGACGGCTACAAGGCCGAATACCTGCAGCCCGCGCCCGACCTGGTGGTCGTCGGCAACGCGATGACGCGCGGCAATCCGGCGGTCGAATACATGCTCGACGCGCAGCTGCGCTACATCTCCGGCCCGCAGTGGCTGGGCGAGACGCTGCTGCCCGGGCGCGAGGTGCTGGCGGTCGCCGGCACCCATGGCAAGACCACCACCACCAGCCTGCTGGCGCACCTGCTCGAAAGCGCGGGGCTCGCGCCCGGCTTCCTGATCGGCGGCGTGCCGGGCAACTTCGGCGTGTCCGCGCGGCTGGGCGCGGGCAAGCCCTTCGTGATCGAGGCGGACGAATACGACACCGCGTTCTTCGACAAGCGCTCGAAGTTCGTGCACTACCGTCCGCGCATCGCCATCCTCAACAACCTCGAATACGACCACGCGGACATTTTCCCCGATGTGGCGGCGATCCAGCGCCAGTTCCATCACCTCGTGCGCACCGTGCCGGGCAACGGCCGGCTGATCGTCAACGCCCACGACGAGCGCCTCGCCGAAGTGCTGGCGATGGGCTGCTGGACACCGGTGGAAAGCTTCGGCATCGGCCGCGGCGACTGGCAGGCGGAGTTGGTCGAAGCCGATGGCAGTGCGTTCAAGGTGACCCGCAAGGGCGAGGCGATCGGCGAGGTGCGCTGGTCGCTGCTCGGCAACCACAGCGTGATGAACGCGCTGGCTGCGCTGGCCGCCGCTGCCGCGGCAGGCGCCGATCCGCGCGCGCTGCTGCCCGCCTTCGCCGATTTCGAGAGCGTGAAGCGGCGCATGGAACTGGTGGGGGATGCGGGCGGCGTGCGCGTCTACGACGACTTCGCGCATCACCCGACTGCCATCGCCACCACCCTGGCCGGCCTGCGCGCGAAGGTGGGCAAGGCACGCATCCTGGTGGCGCTGGAGCCGCGCTCCAATTCGATGCGGCTCGGCGCGCATGCCGATGCGCTGGCGCCTTCGCTGGCCGATGCGGATGCCGTGGTGTTCCTGCATCGGCCCGAGCTGCCGTGGGACGCGCACCGCGTCACCGACGCCCTGCAGGGGCGCGGCAGCACGGCCCCCAGCGTCGACGCGCTGCTGGCGGCGCTGCGTGCGCAGGCGCGCCCCGGCGACCACGTGGTGTTCATGTCCAACGGCGGTTTCGAGGGCGCCCCGCGCCGCTTCGCCGAGCTGCTGCGCTCCTGACCGGCGGCTTCATCCGGCCAGCGGCGCGTCGAAGCACGGCGGCCGGCGCAGGTATTCGCGCCGTGCCGAGCTCCACACGCCCAGCCCGAATCCCAGCGTGACCAGCAACAGCAGCCCGCCGCCGATAGTCAGGCCCAGCGTACCCAGCAGCCAGTAGCCGCCCCAGTACACCGCCATCGCGCCCACCGTGACGACGACGTCCACCACGCCGCGGCCGAAACCGCTTTCCGGGCCGACCAGGTGCACCGCCAGCGCGGTGAGGCTGGCGCCCACGCTGACGATGGCCCCGGCCAGCAGCATGCGCGCCGGTTCCGCCGCGTGGGTGAGCACGATGCCCAGGCCGGTGTAGGCCACGGTGCTGAGCACGGTGATCGGCACCAGCACCACCAGTGCGTCCAGCAAGGTCTGCTGGTAGTCGGTGCGCGTGGGCGGCGCCAGCGTGAGATAGAGGTCGGCAAGGTTCGGCCGCATCTGCCGCATGCCGCGGCCCAGTTGCGGGAAGCGCGCCAGCCCCAGCAGGATCGCGTAGGCGCCCACCACCGCGGCGTTGAAGCGCTGCCGGTGCATCACCGCCACCACGTAGAACGTCACGATCGCCGCCACCATCAGCAGGCGCAGCGCGATCGCCTGCGGATTGTCGTGCGGCAGCAGCAGCCGGCGCACCAGCACCGTGCGCAGGTGCCAGCCCGGCTTCGCGCGGTAGCGCGCCAGCGCCTGCTCCATCGCGCGCTGCGAGGTGCCGTCGAAGATCGCGCCGATGCGCTGGCCCAGCTTGCCGCGGCGCACGGGCGTGCCGTCCAGGTTGCGGGCGCGCGCGCGACCCAGTTGTGCGTTCTCCAGCGGCGAGCTGTCCGTTTCGCGGTCCTCGATGCGCAGCAGCGGGCGCAGGCCCAGGCTGGCGACCAGCACCGCCAGCAGCAGCGCCAGCGGCACCGCCCACGCCGAGGCGATCAACACCTTGACGGCCGCGCCTGCCAGGCCCGGCTGCCAGCCGGCCAGCATGAACACGCCCCACACCGCCAGGCTGATGTAGCGCGCCGAGCTGGCCGCCAAACCGATCGCCGCCAGCAGCAGGAGGCCCGCGCCGCCCAGCAGGGCATGCGGCACGCCCAGCACCAGCGCGGCCAGCGTGGGCAGCAGCACCCACTGCGCGACTTGCAGCGCGCCCATCCGGGCCAGCCGCTGGCGGAAGCCGGGCAGCAGGAAACTCTCCGGCCGGCACAGGCCGCGCAGGCACATTCCCAGCAGGGTGAACCAGAACCAGGCGCCGAAGGCGAACAGCATCGCGGCCACGCCGGCAAGGCTCGCGTCGGTGGCGGGCACGCAGCCCAGCAGCACCGCGCCGGCCAGCCAGGCCAGCTGCAGCAGCACGGCACCCACCGCCATCTGCCGGAACGGCAGCCGCCACAGCTGCCACAGCGCCTTCATGCCAGTTCCACGAACAGGTCTTCCAGCGTGGGCGTCTCGATGCGCAGCGTGGCGCCCTCGCGCGCGGCCAGCGCCTGCAGGCCCTCAGGGTCCGCGTCCTCCACCAGCAACTGCGCCTCGTCGCCCTTGAGCGTGGCCTTCAGCACGCCGGGCAGCGCGGGCGCCTGCGTCCAGCCGCCGGGCCGCGCGAGCACGGCCCGGCGCAGGCGTTCGCGCAACTCGGCCAGCGGACGGGTGAACTGGATCGCGCCGTCGCGCAGCAAGGCGATGTCGGCATCCGCGCGCTCCAGGTCGGCGGTGATGTGGGTGGAGAAGATCACCGTCTTGCCCGGCGCCTTCATCAGCTCCAGCAGTTCGGCCATGAAGGCGCGGCGCGCCTGCGGGTCCAGGCTGGCGACGGGCTCGTCCAGCACCAGCAGGTCGGGCTGGGGCGCGATCGCGCGCACGATCGCCAGCTTCTGCCGCTGGCCTTGCGACAGCTCGCCGATCTTCTGCTTCGGGTCCAGTTGCCAGTCGCCCAGCAGGCGGCCGGCCAGCGCGTGGTTCCAGTTCGCGTAGAACGCGGCGGTGAAATCGAGATAGGCGCGCACCTTCATCCACGGGAACAGGTCGAAGGTCTGCGGCACGAAGCCGATGCGGTGCATGCGTTCGCCGCCGGGCTCGGTCATGGCCTCGCCGAACAGTTCCACCGTGCCGGCGTCGGTGGGCGAGAGGCCCAGCAGGCAGCGCAGCAGGGTGGTCTTGCCGGCGCCGTTGCGGCCCAGCAGGCCGACCACGCGGCCGGACGGCACGTCCCAGTCGATGCCGCGCAGCACCTCGCGCTGCTTGAAGGCCTTGCGCAGGCCGCGCACGCGCAGCACGGGCCCGTTCGGCGTGGCGGGGAAGGTCGTGGCCGGTGCGGTGGCGGTGGTCGACATCCTTGCGCGTGCTCCCCGGGTGGAGCGGCTAATGTGCCGTCGCGCCCCGCAGGCGTCCAGTGGGCGGCCCGCGTCGCCGACGCTCGCTACACTGCCCGCATGGCTGGACGTTCCTCCCGCGCCGAACTGCCCTTGTTCCCGCTGTCCACGGTGCTGTACCCGGGCGGGCGGCTGGAACTGCGCATCTTCGAGCCGCGCTACGTGGACATGGTGCGCGAGTGCACGCGCGAGGACCGCGGTTTCGGCGTCTGCCTGATCCTGGAAGGACGCGAGACGGGCGAACCGGCGCTGCCGGCGGCGGTGGGCACGCTGGCGCGCATCGTGGATTTCCATCACGGCGCCGGCGGCCTGCTCGGCATCGTGGCCGAGGGCGGCCAGCGGTTCCGGGTGCGGCGCACGCGGGCGCGGGGAGACGGCCAGTTGCGCGGCGAGGTGGAGTGGTGGCCGGAGGAGCCGCCCACGCCCGTGCCGGTCGAGCTGGCCTTGTTGCAGACGATTGCCGAGCGCCTGGTCGACGCGATGGCGCCGCAGTGGAAGCAGGCGCCGCGCGAATGCTACGACGACGCGCGCTGGCTGGGTTTCCGGCTCGCCGAACTGCTGCCGTTGAGCGGCGACGAACGCCAGCGCCTGCTGGAGCTGGCCGATCCGCTGCAACGCCTGGCCGAGCTGCGCGATATCCTGCCGCGCTTCCAGAAGGCCTGATCCTTTCACTCCCATCGGGAATCCGCATGAGCACCCTGGCCGGCAAGACCCTGTTCATCACCGGCGCCTCGCGCGGCATCGGCCTCGCCATCGCGCTGCGCGCCGCGCGCGACGGCGCGAACGTGGTCATCGCCGCGAAGAGCGGCGTGGCCAATCCCAGGCTGCCGGGCACCATCCACACCGCCGCCGCTGAGGTCGAGGCGGCCGGCGGCAAGGCGCTGGCGCTGAAGTGCGACATCCGCGACGAGGCCGGGGTGCAGGCCGCGGCGGCGCAGGCGGCGGAGCGCTTCGGCGGCATCGACATCGTGGTCAACAACGCCAGCGCGATCTGGCTGGCCGGGGTGGAAGGCACGCCGATGAAGCGCTTCGACCTGATGCACCAGGTCAACACGCGCGGCACTTTCGTGGTCACCCAGGCCTGCCTGCCGTACCTGAAGCAGGCGGCGAACCCGCACGTGCTGATGCTGTCGCCGCCGCCCAGCGTGGACCCGAAATGGTTTGCGCCGCACACCGCCTACACCATCGCCAAGATGGGCATGAGCCTGTGCGTGCTGGGCATGGCGGCGGAGTTCGCGCCGCTGGGCGTCGCGGTGAACGCGCTGTGGCCGCGCACGGTGATCGCCACCGCGGCGATCGCGATGATCGACGGTGTGCGTGCCGAGCAGTGCCGCCGGCCGGAGATCGTGGCGGATGCGGCACATGCCATCCTTACCCGTGCCGCCCGCGATTACACCGGCCACTTCGCCATCGACGAGGACGTGCTGCGCGAAACCGGCATGACCGATTTCGACGCCTATGCGGTGGCGCCGGGCTCGCCGCTGCTGCCCGACCTGTTCCTCGACTGAGCGCGGCGCAAATGTCCTAACATTACCGGTCACGCCTCGCTCTCCCGATCACACCGGAACGTCCATGACCACGCACGACACCTCGTCCCTCACCTCGCTCGGCAAGCAGTACTGGCTGCCGGTGTACAAGCCGCGCGAGCTGGTGCTCGATCACGGCAAGGGTGCGCGCGTGTGGGATACGGAGGGGCGCGACTACGTCGACCTGGGCGCCGGCATCGCGGTGAACGCGCTGGGCCATGGCGACCCGGACCTGCTTGCCGCGCTCACCGCGCAGGCGCAGAAGCTGTGGCACGCCAGCAACGTGTTCTACACCGAGCCGCCGCTGCGCCTCGCCGAGGAGCTGGTGAGCGCGAGCGGTTTCGCCGAGCGCGTGTTCCTGTGCAACTCCGGCGCGGAGGCGAACGAGGCGGCGATCAAGCTGGTGCGCAAGTGGGCGGCCGCGCAGGGGCGCGCGGCCGACAAGCGCGTCATCGTCACCTTCAAGGGCTCGTTCCACGGCCGCACCCTCGCCACCGTCACCGCCACCGCGCAGCCGAAATACCAGGCCGGCTACGAGCCGTTGCCGCAAGGTTTCCGCTACCTCGATTTCAACGACGTGCCGGCGCTGGAAGCCGCGTTCGCCGCTGGCGACATCGCCGCGGTGATGCTGGAGCCGGTGCAGGGCGAAGGCGGCGTGCTGCCGGCTGCGCCGGGCTTCCTGCCGCGCGTGCGCGAGCTGTGCGACGCGCACGGTGCGCTGCTGGTGCTGGACGAGATCCAGTGCGGCATGGGTCGTACCGGCACGCTGTTCGCGCACGCGCAGGACGGCGTGAAGCCCGACATCGTGACCCTGGCCAAGGCGCTGGGCTGCGGCTTCCCGATCGGCGCGATGCTCGCCGGCCCGAAGGTGGCCGAGGTGATGCAGTACGGCGCCCACGGCACCACCTTCGGCGGCAACCCGATGGCTGCCGCGGTGGCGCGCGTGGCGCTGCGCAAGCTGGGGTCATCCGGATTGCTGGCGAACGTGGCCGTGCAGGCGCAGGCCCTGCGCGACGGATTGGCGGCGATCAATACGGAGTTGCACCTGTTCGACGATGTGCGCGGCCGCGGCCTGATGATCGGCGCGGAGCTTGCCCCGGCGTACAAGGGGCGTGCCGGCGAGATCCTCGATCGCGCCGCGGCGCGCGGCCTGCTGCTGCTGCAGGCCGGCCCCGACGTGCTGCGCTTCGTGCCGCCGCTGACGATCACGGCCGAGGAACTGGCCGAAGGCCTCAAGCGCCTGCGTGCGGCACTGGTCGATTTCGCCGCGGCGTGAACGCCGCGGCCTGTCCGTTCTGCGCGATCGTCGCGGGCGACGCGCCGGCAGCCATCGTGGCGGAAGACAGCGCGGTGCTGGCCTTCATGGACCTGCGCCAGGCCGTGCCGGGCCACGTGCTGGTGGTGCCGCGGCGGCATGCGCCGGATATCTATGCGCTCGCGCCGGACGAAGCGGCGGCCGCGATGCGCATGGCGCAGCAGGTGGCGCATGCGCTGCGCGCGGAGTTCGATCCGCCCGGCCTCAACCTCTGGCAGTCCAACGGCGATGCGGGAGGGCAGGAGGTGTTCCACTTCCACCTGCACGTGCAGCCGCGCCGGGTGGGCGACGGCCTGATGCGCGTCTATCCCCGTGGCGTGCCGTCGGCAACGAAGATCGGCGAACTGGAAGCCATCGCGCAGACGCTGCGCCCGCGCATGCGCGGTTGAGCCGCGGCACGGTTGCTATCATCGGACGTTCCCCCATCGACACGATCCGGTGAACCCCATGAAATACCTGCACACCATGGTGCGCGTGCGCGACATCGACGCCTCGCTGCGCTTCTACTGCGAAGGCCTGGGCCTCAGGGAAATGCGGCGCTCGGAGAACCCGCAGGGCAAGTTCACCCTGGTGTTCCTGGCGGCGCCGGACAGCCCCGAGGCGGAAGTCGAGCTGACCCACAACTGGGGCTCCAGCGAGGACTACGGCAGCGCGCGCAACTTCGGCCATCTCGCGTTCCGCGTGGAGGACATCTACGCCACCTGCCAGCGCCTGATGGACATGGGCTACGTGATCAACCGCCCGCCGCGCGACGGCCACATGGCCTTCGTGCGCTCGCCCGACCTGGTCTCGGTGGAACTGCTGCAGGACGGCCACCTGCCGCCGCAGGAACCGTGGGCGTCGATGCCCAACACCGGGCAGTGGTGATCAGCCTTCGCCGCTGCGCGGCTTGCCGAGCCGGAAGCGGCAGGCATGGCCGCCGCGCAGCAGGCATTCCATGTGCTGGATCGGCCGCCCGGTGGCCGCTTCCATGAAGGCGAGGTCGAAGCGGCACACGTCCGGATGCGTCCGGGCCAGGGTGTGGAACACGCAGTTCCAGGCCTCGACCTGGGTTTCGCCGTCGCGCTGCACGGTGGAGGCCTCGTAGCCGAGGGCATCGAGCTGCTCGGCGAGCCGCGCCGCGATGGCGGCATCGTCCTCCCCGTCGATGCGGCTGGCCGCGGCGCTGCCCAGTTCCTGCCCCATCGTGGCCAGCAGCGACTGCACGGCGGCCTTGCCGGCGCTGGCGTAGAGGTGTTCGAGGATGCCGGTGGCGATCAGGCCGTAGTTGCGCGGAAACAGCTCGCGCCCCGCCGGCAGCAGCAGGTAGCGCGCCTGCGGCCGGCCGCCGGTGGGACGCGCGGTGCCGCGCTCGACGTAGCCCGCGGCGATCAACGCGGCGAGGTGCTGCCTCACCGCGTTGTGGGTCACGCCCAGCGCCAGGCACAGCGTCTCCACGCTGGCGCCCTGCGGCGCAGCCAGCAGCGACCGCAGCAGTTTCTGCTGGGTCTGGCCGAGCTGGCGCAGGGCGCCGACGGCTTTCACTGCGCCTTGGCCGGGAACTGCTGGGCGATGCCGCCGGCCAGCGCGTCGGCGATCATGTTCATGTGCTCCTGCATGCCGGCCCAGGTCTTCGCTTCGGCGGCGGTGTCGCCGCGCATGATCTCGCCGACCTGCGCCTGGTGGTCGGCCACATGCTCCAGCAGCAGGCCGCGCACGGTGGCTTCGGGCCAGTTCGCGGGGTTGGCGCCGGCGAGGAACTTCGCGATATCGCCTGCGTTGACGGACAGCTCCTGCATGGCCTTGTCGCCGGCGGCCTTGTCGCCGGCATGGGCCGCGTCGGTCAGCGCCTTGACGCCGGCCCAGTGCCCGGCCAGCAGCTTCAGCATGCCCTTGCCGGCATCGGCGCCGTAGAAGCCGGCCACGGCGTCGGCGATCTGCTTCGCGTTCGCCACCACGTCGTCGGCGGCCTTCGCCGCGGCGGCCTGGTTGCCTGCCTTCACGGCCATCGCGTAGGCGCGGGTATGCACGATGTGGCCGTGCCACAGGCCGCGCAGCGCGGCGTGGAGTTTCGGTGCGGCCGGCGCCGCGGTGGCGGGGGCCGCGGCCTGCATGGCCGACATGGCCGGCATCGCCATGCCGGAAAGCGGCAGGCCCAGGCCGATGGCCAGCGCGCAGGCGAGGGTGGTGGATTTCATGGCAACTGCTCCTGTGACATGCCGACGGATGACGGCTGACGTCATCCTGCGCGCCTGCCATGAATAGTAAAGCTATTCATGTGTAAAGCTTGCAGTTGGCTGTCTGGCTCGCGTGCCTGGAGTCTACGCCCCGGCCACGGGTTTGTCCGCGGCGGTTGCCATGCTCGCGCCGCAGTGGTGGCAGTAGCGCGCGTCGGCCTCGTGGCCGTGCCAGCCGCAGGCATTGCAGCGCCGTTGCATGCGGTCGCGATTCAGGGACTGGGTGAGCTCCGCCGCGTAGATGCCGGTGGGCACGGCGATGATGCCGTAGCCGATCAGGATCATGATGGTGGTGATGAACTGGCCCAGCGGCGTGCTGGGGGCGATGTCGCCGAATCCCACCGTGGCCATGGTCACCGCGGCCCAGTACATCGAACGCGGAATGCTGGTGAAGCCGTGCGCCGGGCCTTCCACCACGTACATGACCGCGCCGAACACGCTGATCATGATCAGCATGGTGGCGATGAACACGAAGATCTTGCGCCGGCTGCGGACCAGCGCCGCGCGCATCTGGTCGGCCGCGCCCACGTAGCGCGCCAGCTTCAGCACGCGGAACACGCGCAGGATGCGCAGCGCGCGGATGCCGATCAGCTGCTCGGTGCCGGTGAGCACCAGGCTGGCCAGCGACGGCAGGATCGCGAGCAGGTCGATCAGGCCGTAGAAGCTGCGCGCGTAGCGCAGCGGTCGCGCCAGCACCGCGAGGCGCAGCGCGTATTCGATCGCGAACATGCCGGTGAACAGCCACTCCAGCGTGCGCAGCAGGCCGCCGTAGCGTTCGTGCAGCGTACTCACGCTGTCCAGCATGGTCACCAGCACGCTGGCCACGATCGCGACCATCAGCACGATGTCGAACACGCGCCCGGCGCGGGTGTCCGTGCCGAACACGATGCCGAAACCGCGGCGCCGCCAGCCTTCGCGCGCGACCGGCGCCAGGTGGCTGTCGCGTTCGCGCCGCTGCGTGATCAGCACCGAGGCCATCGGGTCAGCGTGCGCCGGCTTCGGCCAGCGCTTCGCGCGCGGCCTGCAAGGTGTCGGCGATATCCTGGTCGCTGTGCGCGCTGGACAGGAAGCCCGCCTCGAACGCGCTGGGCGCGAGGTACACGCCGCGCTTCAGCATGCCGTGGAAGAAGCGGTTGAACAGCGCGGTGTCGGCGGCGGTGGCCTGGGCGTAGCTGCTCACCTTCTGCGCGCTGAAGAACAGGCCGAACATGCCGCCCACGCGATTGGTGCTGAACGGCACGCCCGCGCCATCGGCCACCGACTGGAAGCCGTCGCAGAGCAGGCGCGTGCGCGCGGCCAGCGTGTCGTGGAAGCCCGGCGCCTGGATCAGCTCCAGCATCGCCAGGCCCGCGGCCATCGCGACCGGATTGCCGCTGAGCGTGCCGGCCTGGTAGATCGGGCCGGCCGGCGCGACCTGTTCCATCAATTCGCGGCGGCCGCCGTAGGCGCCCACCGGCATGCCGCCGCCGATGATCTTGCCGAAGGTGCTGAGATCCGGCGTCACCCCGTACAACGCCTGCGCGCCGCCCAGCGCCACGCGGAAGCCGGTCATCACTTCGTCGAAGATCAGCAGCGCGCCGTGCCGCGTGCACAGCTCGCGCAGGCCCTGCAGATAGCCGTCCACCGGCGGGATGCAGTTCATGTTGCCGGCGACCGGCTCGATGATCAGGCCGGCGATCTCCCCGCCCTGTTCGGCGAACAGGGCCTTCGCGGCATCCAGGTCGTTGTAGGGCAGGGTGAGCGTGAGGTCGGCGTTCGCCTTGGGCACGCCGGGCGAGGTGGGTACGCCGAACGTGAGCGCGCCCGAGCCGGCCTTCACCAGGAAGCTGTCGCCGTGGCCGTGGTAGCAGCCTTCGAACTTCACGATCTTCGCGCGCCCGGTGGCGCCGCGGGCGAGGCGGATCGCCGACATGGTGGCCTCGGTGCCGGAGTTCACCATGCGCACCATCTCCATCGACGGCACCAGCTTCGCGATGGCCTCGGCCATCGTCACCTCGGCGGGGCAGGGCGTGCCGAAGGAGAGGCCGTCCTTCACCGCGCGCTCCACCGCCTCGCGCACGGCGGGATGGTTGTGGCCCACGATCATCGGCCCCCACGAGCCCACGTAGTCGATGTAGCGCCTGCCTTCCACGTCCCAGAGGTACGCGCCATCGGCGCGGGCGGTGAAGAACGGCTCGCCGCCCACCGACTTGAAGGCGCGCACCGGCGAATTGACGCCGCCGGGCATCAGCTGGAGGGCGCGCTGGAACAGTTCGTGGTTTGTGCTCATGGGGCGGGTCTCGGTCAATCGGGGGAATAGAGGCGGGCGAAGCGCTGCGCGGCCGCGCGCACGTCGGCGGCGCCGAACACTGCAGAGATCACGGCGAGGACGTCGGCGCCGGCTTCGACCAGGCCGGGCGCATTGTCGGCCGTGATGCCGCCGATCGCCACTCGCGGCACGCCCAGGGTGGCGCTGTGTCGCAGCACGTCGATCGAGGCGCGAACGGCGTGCGGCTTGGTGGGCGAGGCATGGAACGCACCGAACGCCACATAGTCCGCGCCGTCCGCGGCGGCGGCGCGGGCGCGCTCCAGCGAGCCGTAGCAGGAGACGCCCACGATCGCGCCGGCGCCCAGCACGGCGCGGGCGGCGGCCACGGCGTCGTCGTCGCGGCCCAGGTGCACGCCGGCGGCGCCGACCGCGAGCGCGAGGGCCACGTCGTCGTTGACGATCAGCGGCACGGCGTGGGCATCGCAAAGCTGCTTGAGCGCGGCGGCTTCGGCGTGGCGCCGCGTGGAATCGTCGGTCTTGTCGCGGTACTGCACCACCCGGGCGCCGCCGGCCAGGGCCTGCGCCACCACGGCCATCAGGTCGGGGCGCGGGCCGTCGGTGATCGCGTACAGGCCGCGCTGCGGGAATCGGACAGGGGTCATGGCATGGATTTCGATGGGCGCCCCGTGGACGGCGGCGGATGCCGTGCTTCCGCAACGGCAGGCGAGTTGCGAGAATGCACTATTCACTCTCGCACAAAGAAGCCCGACGATGACCCAGAGCTCCACCGGAACCACGATGCTGCGCAAATGGATGTGCGTGGTGTGCGGCTATATCTACGACGAAGCACTGGGCGTGCCCGAGGAGGGCATCGAGCCCGGCACCCGCTGGGACGACGTGCCGGAGACCTGGACCTGTCCGGACTGCGGCGCCACCAAGAGCGACTTCGAGATGATCGAGGTCGACTGATCGCCGGCTTCCGCCCGCGCCGGGCCCGTTTTCGTCATCCCGCTGCCTGCGAACGGGCCCGTCGATCCGCTTTGATGCTTCCGTGCGCAAGCCACGCGCCCCAGCCGGAAGCATCGCCATGCAGCAGTTCATTCCTTTCGAAGACGAGTGGGACATGCTGGACGCGATCCGTCCGGAAGCCTTGATCCCCTACCGCGTGGGCCTGGTGCTCGCCCCCTCCGTCGCCGGTGGCGCCGCTCAGTCGACCGCGCCCACGCTGCCCTCGATCGCCAGCACGTCGCCGTCGCGCACGCCGATCCGTTTCGCGGTGCCCGCAGACAGCTCCAGCACGTAACGGGCTGGTCCCGCGCTGGGATAGATGGCGCAGGGATCCGCCTTGCACGGCGGCACCTCCAGTTGCGCCGACACCAGCCTGCGCTGCGCATCGAAATACAGGATGTCGAGCGGGATCAGGGTGTTCTTCATCCAGAACCCGCGCGGCGCCGTGTCGGGAAACACGAACAGCATGCCGCGGCCCGGCGCCAGCGACGTGCGCATCATCAGGCCGCGCTCGCGCGCGGCCTCGTTCGTGGCCAGTTCCACCGCAAAGCGCTGGCCGTGCAGGGTCACGGCCAGCGGCGCGGCCTGCGCTGGCGCCGCGCAGGCGTGGCCGCACGGCAACAACAACAGCGCGGCAATCAGGAATTTCGGCATCGCGTGGTCTCTCCTGCGGCGAGCGGTCGGGCCAGTGTAGTGCCGGCGCCTGCGCCGTCCTGGACGGAAATATTGCCGTCACCTCTTCACAGCCAGCGGGCGTGGCGCTATGATTCACGCCCCTTCGACGAACCACCCTGCATCGAAGGGTCGACGTCTTCCTCTCCCGCAAAAAAGTTTCTCCTGCGGCTGTTGACGGACCGAGAAAACGATGTAGAATGGGCGGCTCACCGGGACGAAATGTCCCACAGCGGAAAAGCTCCGCGGTGACGAGATCTTTGACAGTGTGCACAGGTGAATTGTGTGGACGCCTTGCGCTGGCGGGTCGATGACCTGTCCAAGCAATGCAAGCGTCCCACCCAAAGAAAGTCAGTAATGAGTTTCAATGGTTGGGGTTCGACGCTTCGGAAAGATAGACGGCCTTCGGGTTGTCGAAAACTTAAGTGAAGAGTTTGATCCTGGCTCAGATTGAACGCTGGCGGCATGCCTAACACATGCAAGTCGAACGGCAGCACAGGTAGCAATACCGGGTGGCGAGTGGCGGACGGGTGAGTAATGCATCGGGATCTACCCAGACGTGGGGGATAACCTCGGGAAACCGGGACTAATACCGCATACGTCCTACGGGAGAAAGCGGGGGCTCTTCGGACCTCGCGCGGCTGGACGAACCGATGTGCGATTAGCTAGTTGGAGGGGTAATGGCCCACCAAGGCGACGATCGCTAGCTGGTCTGAGAGGATGATCAGCCACACTGGGACTGAGACACGGCCCAGACTCCTACGGGAGGCAGCAGTGGGGAATATTGGACAATGGGCGCAA